>Ga0209691_1000019_pt1 | contig 145704 bp, 133 predicted proteins | sample YNPMSBMetaG_FD_187120 | JGI IMG/M metagenome (GOLD analysis project Ga0209691, IMG submission 187120) | Anoxygenic and chlorotrophic microbial mat microbial communities from Yellowstone National Park, USA - YNP MS-B MetaG (SPAdes) (version 2) ... | reverse complement strand
GTAGCCGGGTGATCACTCTGATCCACCGGCAAGAGGCGGTTTCATTTCTCGGCATTCCTCTGGCACGCTACATCGATATCGACGATGCTGAAGCAGTCCTGCGCGCTATCCGGTTGACGCCGGACGAGATGCTGATCGATTTCATCGTCCATACGCCGGGAGGATTGGTTTTAGCTGCGGAGCAGATCGCTTCGGCACTGGTTCGTCATCGCGGCAAGGTCACGGTCTTCGTTCCCCACTGTGCCATGTCGGGTGGCACGCTGATTGCCTTAGCAGCGGACGAGATCGTGGTGGATGAAAATGCCGTGCTGGGACCGGTCGATCCGCAGATCGGCCAGTATCCGGCTGCTTCAGTGCTGCGTGTCGTCCGGGAGAAGCCGGTCGCGGAGATCGACGATCAAACCTTGATTCTCGCGGACATCGGCGAGAAAGCGATGCGGCAGTGAATGCGACAGTTCGTCACATTCTCATGGCGAACAGACGTTGCGAGGAGGAGGCCCAGCAAATCGCTGATGTTCTGACGTGTGGGCAGTGGACCCATGACTATCCGATCGATGTGGCAGAAGCACGGCAGCTCGGGTTACCGGTCACAGTGGGGGTACCGGACGAAGTGTACCAGCTCATGGAGCTCTACCCGCAAGCGATGCAACGACGTCCCTCGGTACAGTACATCCCTGTTCCCTACGAGACGCCGCGGCGGCGGGATAATCAGCAGCGACGTTAGAGAATCGAGAGCGTCCTTCGGCTTTCTGGATGGAAACGCGATGCACGTTCGGGTAAACCGGCTCGCCGCTGATGGGTGACTAAGGAATCGTGGTGGGTAGGCACGAGCGAGGAAAACGTGCTATACTGTGTGGCTGGAAACGGATCGGGGTGTGGCGCAGTTGGTAGCGCGCGGCGTTTGGGACGCTGAGGTCGGAGGTTCGAGTCCTCTCACCCCGACCGTGCGGGAGTAACTCAGCTGGTAGAGTGCCGGCCTTCCAAGCCGGTTGTCGCGGGTTCGAATCCCGTCTCCCGCTCCGACTTCCTTGACAACAGCAAAGCCGAGCAGGGTGGGAACGAGTTGGGATGAAGGGGCGTTTCCCTCTGCTGGCTCAGAGCGTGTCGTGCGCCCTGTGCTCGGCGTGTCGTTGGCTTGTCACCGGTAGGTTGCCGGGAAGCGATGCGCCTCAGCGTCCCGCCTCGAGTATCTTCGCTCACTGAACGATGAACGCAAGTGGTCCAACCGTGTTTCGTTTCGAGCGACCTCAGTCTGAAAGAAGAGCGAGCCTCGAGCCAGTGAGAGCTGCTCATCGATCCTTCATCGCCTTTTCCTCGATCCGATGACGAGCGGGAGAATCGACGGGAGATTTTGGCCTGCTGGTGGAATGCGAAAGCTGGGCGCCTGCACCTCGTTCTTGCTCTCCCGGTGCAACCCTGGCTCGCCGGAGCACGACTGTGGAGCGGATTGACTCCTGAACCTATTCGGGCGATACTGGCATCGAACGCGGGAAGGAACGAAAGCGATGCGTGCGAGGGCTGCTGTCTTGGCGGAGGTCAAAAAGCCGCTTGAGATCTGGGAACTCGAGGTCGATGCACCCAAAGAAGGCGAGGTGTTAGTCCGCGTTGTCGCGGCTGGAGTGTGTCACAGTGACCTGCACTATATCCAAGGAGATCTGGAGACGCCTCTCCCGGCAATCCCTGGTCATGAGGGGGCAGGAGTGGTGGAGGCAGTGGGGCCGGGTGTGACGCGTTTCCGACCCGGGGATCCGGTGGTGTTCGTCTTCCGTGCGTTCTGTGGACATTGTTTTTACTGTCTCAACGGGCGTCCAGCTCTCTGCGATTTCAGTAATCCGATTCGGCGAACCGGGCGGATGTTCGACGGCACGACGCGTTTTCATCGAAACGGCACTGATGTGCACCATGTTCTCGGGGTCTCTTGTTTTGCCGAGTACACGGTCGTTCCCGAGCAGGGTCTATTGTCCCTTCCCCCGGACATCGCCTTGGATCAAGCAGCTTTGGTGGGTTGTGGCGTGACGACTGGTGTGGGGGCGGTGCTCTTCGCTGCGGGTGTGCGCGCGGGGGAGACCGTTCTGGTGATCGGTTGCGGCGGCGTCGGACTCAATGTGGTACAGGGTGCTGCCCTGGTCGGCGCGGGTCCGGTGATTGCAGCTGATGTCGTTCCACAAAAACTGGAATGGGCACGTCAGCTCGGGGCCACCCATACCATCGATCCGAGGGAACACGACGTGGTCGAGGTGGTGCGGGTACTCACTGGTGGGCGCGGTGCGGACTATGCCTTCGAAGTGATCGGTCGTGCGGACACGATCCAACGGGCCTATGCGGCGACGCGCAAGGGTGGTACCACGGTCATCGTGGGGCTCACGCCGATGGGAACGACCGTACCGCTGGACCCGTTGGATCTCTTGCGGACGGAGAAGACGATCAAGGCAACACGCTATGGGAGCGCGAATTTACCACGGGACATCCCCCGACTCCTCGAGCTGTATCGGCTCGGTCGTCTCCGGCTGGACGAATTGATTTCCCGGCGACTTCGCCTGGAGGAGATCAACGACGGATTCGAAGCGATGCTCGCGGGCAGCGTCGCGCGAAGCATCGTCGTGTTCGAGCACTGAATCACGTGCTCTCCGCTCGTGGCAGGAGGCGCGCAAATCGTCGCTTACCGACTTGGAGCACGACTGGCTCGTGGAGTTCCAGCATTTCCTCCGGATCGTCGAGTCGCCGTCCGTCCAAGCGGACCCCGCCCTGCTGGACGAGTCGCCGTGCCTCGTTGTTACTGCGGGCGAACCCCGCTAGCACGACATAATCGAGAACACGTGCGCGTCCCGGCACGGGAACCTCGGGAATCTGCTCGGGGATTTCTCGGAGCCGGTGTACTCGGTGGAAGTGCTCACGCGCTCGCTCAGCTGCTTCGGGCGAGTGCAGGTCACTGACAACGACGAACGCGAGATGCTCCTTGGCGTCGCGTGGATTGAGCCGTCCCGCGCGCATCTCCACGAGCATGCGGTCGATCTCTTCGTCTGGGATGTCGGTCAGGAGTCGAAAATAGTCGCCTAAAACATGATCGGGAATCGACATGATCTTGCCAAACATCTCCTCTGGTGGATCATTGACCGCGATGTAGTTGCCATAACTCTTGCTCATCTTCAGATGGCCGTCCGTACCGACGAGGAGCGGTACGGTGAGGATGTCCTGGGGTTCCAATCCGTACTCGCGCATGATATTGCGGCCGACGAGGAGATTAAAGAGCTGGTCGGTGCCACCGATTTCGACGCCGGCTTGGATCGCCACTGAGTCGTAGGCTTGCAGGAGTGGATAGAGAAGCTCGGTGATAGAGATGGGCGATCCTTCCTCGTAGCGCTTCGCGAAGTCCTCGCGCGTGAGTAGCTTGGCAACGGTGTACTTATTGGCGAGGCGAATGACATCCTCCAGCGTGAAATTACCGAACCAGCTGCTTTGCCAAACGATCTCGGCCCGCGTCACATCGACAACCTTGAAGAATTGCTCGAGATAAGTTTCCGCGTTGGCTCGTACTTCTTCGGCGGTGAGCATCGGCCGCTGGGACGAGCGCCCGGAGGGATCGCCGATTCGGGCAGTCCAGTCACCGATGATGACGACGACCTGATGACCCAATGCTTGGAACTGCCGGAGCTTGCGAAAACAGACGTAGTGACCGAGGTGGATGTCTGGTCGGGTCGGATCGACCCCGAGCTTGACGCGGAGCGGCTGCTCGCCGAGCAGCTGGGCACGCAAGTGCTCGCGGACGACGACATCGACCGTGCCGCGCGAGAGGAGCAGATCAACGAGCGCTTCTCGCTCATGAACCGGGATCATCGATCACCTCGACTCCTTCCAGGGCTACGTGGAGCGCTTGTACGAGCGGTGGGGGCCAATCGGCCATCGCTGCCTGGAGCACAGCTCGCCCGTTCCGTTCGTCATCGCGCATCTGTTCGACCAATGCTTCGGCATCGGGAAATGCGCGATCCGGTCGGATCCGTTCGATGAAGTACACCGTGATCGTCTCGCCTCGCAAAGTCGGATAGGTCTGGTCGATCAGATAGACCTCGACAGCGTGACCCGCGCCGGGAAAGGTTGGACGGCTGCCGATATAGGCGAGCGCTAGATACCAGCTACCCGAAAGATGAGCGATGGCAGCGTAGATCCCGTCACCTGGGAGCATGAGCCGATCAGCGACAGCGATATTTGCCGTAGGGAAACCTAACCGGGATCCTCTCCCCTTGCCAGCGACGACTGTGCCAGTGAGCGCGTACGGCCGACCGAGCAGTGTCCCGGCTTCGCGCACTGCACCGGCGGCGATCAGCTGGCGAATTCTCGTCGACGAAATCGTCTCGCTGAGCTCGCTTAGGCGAGGGAGCACCACGACTTCGAACCCATGAGGTCGACCGAGTTCGCGCAAGAGAGCCGGGTCTCCCGTTCGACCACGCCCGAAATGGAAGTCCTCCCCGACGACGATCGTGGTCAAGTGCGTCGACTGCACGAGAAGGTCGACGAATTCCTTTGGGGAGAGCGCAGCAAAGGAGCGGTCGAACTGCACGAGAAGCACGCGATCGATGCCGCAGGCGAGGATGAGGCGAAGTCGCTGATCCGTGAGGGAGAGGCGTTGCGGTGCGCGCTCAGGTGCGAGAACTTCGAGAGGTGGCGGGTCGAAGGTAATCGCCAGGCTCGGTAGCCCGCGCGTCGCTGCGCGTTCATGAACGACTGTGAGGAGGTACTGGTGACCACGGTGGACACCATCGAAGTTGCCGATGGTCACGACATGAGGCTCAGGCGGAATGTCACTCCAGGAGCGAATGATCCTCATTGGGCGTCTTGCCTCTCCATGCAGACCCGTCGCGATACACGAGGACCGGCTGCCAGTATCGCTTTTGAGGGTCGAAATGAGCGAGTCCGATCCAATTCCCATCTGGGGTGTAGGCACGAGCAGTGGTGCTAGGTGAGCTGCTCGCTGAACAGCGCACCGGCGCGCCATGATACCATGCTCGAAGTTCCCGTTCAGGAACCAACAAAACGGGGAGTTCCGCAACCAACTCATCCGGGTGACGAGCGATCAGTGGCCAGGATGATGGCGTGAGCACACGATTCAACTCGTCGATCGACCAGGCGGAAGCGAGCGAAAATCGGCCCACGCGGGTGCGGACGAGGCCGTGCAGGTAAGCGCCAGTGCCCAAGCGGGTACCGAGGTCGCGAGCAAAGGAGCGGACATAGAATCCCTTCCCGCAGTCGAGCGAGACGATGAGATCCGGATACGAATACTGCACGAGACGTAGGCTGTTGACTCGCACCACGCGTCGTTTGAGCGGCACTGGCTGACCAGCCCGGGCACGCCGGTAGGCTGCGACGCCGCCAACTTTCAGTGCCGAATAGATCGGCGGCTGTTGTTCGTACTCGCCGAGGAACTCGGCGAGTGCCGACTGGACGTCTCGGAGCGCGGGTCGGTACAGGGATAGCGGTGAGGCTGCCAGCGGTTCACCTTCGAGATCGTCGCTCGTCGTCCCGGTACCGAGGACAATGTGTGCGACATAGCTTTTGTCCGCATCGGCTGCGTGTCGGACGAGGCGCGTGGCGATACCGACAGCGATAACGAGCAACCCTTCGGCGGCCGGGTCGAGCGTGCCGCCGTGACCGACCGTTTCCACGCGGAGGCGCGTGCGGACCCATTGCACCACGTCGTGGGATGTCCAACCGCTTGGCTTGTCTACCAGGAGTATGCCGTGCACTCTTGCTCACCCCGATGGAAGCTTGATGCTGAGTAGTGCGTTCACTTGTGCTGCGAGGTCGTCGAGAAACGATCGTCGGGCAGCTTCGCCCGGGGGAAGGCGGCACCCCGCTGCTCGTGGATGCCCTCCGCCCCCATAGCGCTGGCAGAGGCGAGCGACATCCACCGAACCATCGGCCGAGCGCAAGCTGACACGCCATCCCTCGCTCTGTTCGTAAAAGAGCAGTGCTACCGCCATGCCATGCGTCCCGACCAGGAAATTCACGATTCCTTCGCCTTCAACGGGACTCGCTCCTGCCTCCTGCAGCATACGGTGGGTAATCTCGGTCCAGATCAACGGCGGCTCATACCGGACGCGGCCCAGTGCAGCGCCCCAGAGCTGAACGGTTGACAGTGGCTTACTCCGAAAGATATGGGTGACGATGTCCTCTTGCCGCGCACCAGCCTCGAGCAAGCGCGCAGCAAGTTCGAAGACGCGAGCGGACGTGCTCGTGGTTTGAAAGCTGAGTGTGTCACTGTACAGTCCTGTGAGGAGACAGGTGGCGACATCCGGAACGATCGGTTGTTCAAGTTCCTCCAGCCAATGAGCGAGCACCTCGGTCGTCGCGGCTGAGGCGGGATCGACGAGGTCGACCGAGCCGTACCGCGTATTGGTCACGTGATGATCAATGTTGACGATCGGAATATGCCCGTCGAACCACGCGGGGTGGAGACGAAAGAGGGGGCCGAGTCGAGTCGGGTCGGCACAATCGAGGAGGGCGATGCAATCGGGTAGATCGGTCACGCTCGTAGGGTCACGAAGGAGGTGTTCTGCTCCCGGCAAGAACTCAAGGTTCGGTGGAACGAGGCCGTCGCCGGTGAGGCAGACAGCCGACTGGACGTGTTCAGCGAGGACGAGCCGGAGCGCCAGCACGGAGGCCACCGCGTCAGCGTCCGGATTGGCATGCGTGGCGATGAGCAACGTGCGCGAACCAGCGAGGAGCTCCCAGGCCATCCGGACGTCGCTCGTTCGAGTGGGTGGTGTTTCACTCACTCTCCGGCGTGCTTTCGACTGCAGAGTCATCCCTGTGCCGTTCCTGCTGGATCTGGTTCAGCAAGCGGGCGACCTGCTCGGCGTGCTCGAGCGATCGATCGAGTTTGAGATGAAGTTCGGGAATATGCCGAGTATGGAGATGGGGTGCGATAAGGCGGCGAATGAAGCCGGCGGCTCCTTGCAGGGCTTCCAGTGCAGCCTCTTGCTCCTCATGGCTCCCATAGATGGAGACGAACACCTTCGCATGGCGAAGGTCGGGACTCATCTCGACGCGGGTCACGCTCACGAAGCCGAGCCGTGGGTCACGCAGCTCGCGTTGAATGATGGCAGCGATCTCGTCTCGCAAGAACTCGGCCAGGCGAGCTTGTCGATAGCTGGGCATCGTCGGCTCCCCTCGCGCGGCGAGCCGCGCGGGCAGACGTTCACTGCCCGCGCGGGACTCGTTCGATGTGATAGAACTCGATTTGGTCCCCGACGCGCAGATCATTGAAGTTTTCGATGGTCAAGCCGCACTCGTAGCCAGCAGCGACTTCCCGCACATCTTCCTTGAAGCGACGCAGGGATGCGACGGTACCGTCGTGAATAACCTTGCCGTCGCGAATGACGCGAACTCGCGCGTTCCGCAGTGCCTTCCCGTTCAAGACGTAGAGACCGGCTGCGACTGCTCGATTGGGCAGGCGGAAAATCTCGCGTATCTCAGCGACACCGTCGATGACCTCGCGCGTCTCCGGTGCGAGAAGTCCAGTCACTCCGGCTCGGACCTCTTCCAAGAGATGGTAGATCACGTTGTAGTACCGGATGTCGACGCCCGTGGCCTCAGCGGCGCGGCGGGCCGCGACATCAGGTCGAACATTGAAGCCGAGGACGACCGCGCCCGTCGTGGCAGCCAGCATGACGTCCGACTCGGAGACGGCGCCGGTCGCAGCATGAACGACCGTGATGCCGACTCCCTCGAGTTCATCGTTGAGCTTGGCCAGCGCGTTCTGGATCGCCTCCAGACTTCCTTGCACGTCGGCCTTCAGGATGAGACGGAGTTCACGCATCTGACCAATTTCCAGTCCCTTGTGGAACTCGTCGAGCTTGACAACCCGGGCCTCGGCAGCTTCAGCGCGGCGCTTAAGTGCAAGCTGTGTGGCGATCTCCTTCGCGGTCCGTTCATCCTCGACGACTTGCAGGTAATCTCCGGCTTCTGGCACATTCTCCAGTCCGAGGATCTCGACCGGCATGGATGGCTCCGCGCGTCGCACTTTGCGCCCGCGATCATCGAACATCGCGCGGATCCGTCCCCAAGTGGCACCAGCGACAACGACATCGTTGAGTTTCAAGGTCCCGGTTTGCACGAGGACAGTCGCCACGGGCCCCCGTCTCTGATCGACCTTCGCTTCGATGATGACCCCGATCGCGGGCCGATTCGGGTTGGCTTTGAGTTCGTGCATATCGGCGACCAACAGGATCATTTCCAAAAGATCTTCGATCCCGAGGCGCTGCTTCGCGGAAACCTCGACGACCGGCACGTCACCGCCGTACTCTTCCACGATGACACCGATCTCAGCGAGCTGCTGCTTGACACGGGCCGGATTTGCGGTCGGCAAATCGATCTTGTTGATGGCGACGATGATGGGCACATTGGCAGCACGAGCGTGAGCCACGGCCTCGCGGGTCTGGGGCATGACGCCATCGTCGGCGGCAACCACTAGGACGGCGATGTCGGTGACTTGTGCCCCGCGAGCGCGCATTGCGGTGAAGGCTTCGTGACCGGGTGTATCGAGAAAGGTGATTTTCCGTCCCTGGACCTCCACTTGATACGCGCCGATATGCTGGGTAATGCCGCCGGCCTCACCCTCTGCCACGTTGGTGTGCCGGATCGCATCGAGGAGCTTCGTCTTCCCGTGATCGACGTGACCCATGATCGTCACCACGGGTGGTCGAGGGACGGCACCAGGCTCCTGGGCACTGGCTCGGACAATCTCGGCCAGGCTCTTTTCCTGATGGACTACTTCAGGAGTGCGCTCGACGAGTTCGACTCCGAAGTCGGCGGCGACTTTGACCGCGGTCTCGAAATCGATTTGCTGATTGATGTTGGCCATCACGCCCCGGCGTATCAAAGCCTTGATGAGCTCGACGGCACTGACGCCGATGGCCTCGGCCAACTCGCCTACCGTCATGACGCTTCCGACCTCGACAGGGCCGCGGGCGACACTCGCAGCAGGCGAGCTCCGCTGTGCAGTCATTGTCGACCGATTGTTTTGTACTGGTGCGTGCTTTTTCGCTTTGGTGCTCATAGCTGATCCTCCTGTTCGGGTGTCGTCTCAGGTGCGGGCGCTTGGTCACGGCGGATGTGCAGATCGGCCCAATGAAGGAGTTCGTCACGAAACTCCTGTGGGACGGGTATGCGGAGAGCACGTTCGAGGACGTCTGTATTTGCTGCTCGCTCCCAACAACTGAACCGTCGGCAAAGATACGCGCCGCGCCCGCTCCGCTTTCCGGTCGGATCGATGGCGAGCGTCCCTTCCGGGGTCCGCACGATACGGACAAATGTTCGCTTGAGGTCTCGAGCGCGGCAAGCCACGCAGGTGCGGACAGGCAGATGCTTGAGCCGTGGTCCGCGGCGCTTGCGCTGGTCGGGACGCTCGCTCATCGTCACGACCTCCTCGACGAGAGACGGGATCAACGGACATTCGCCGTTTCGTCATCGGTCAATGGTAACTCACGACCGGTTTCGAAATCGTACCGAGCACGAAGTTCGCGATCGTAATAGACATTGACGACGCCATTGACGATTTCCACGTCGACGCTCTTGAGCACGAGATCGCTGGGCAGCGGGCCGAACTCGCGCTCCCGGCAGCTGAACGTGCCGTCCGAGCGAACGAGGCGTGGCTGCCGGCCGGGTGCCATGAGATCGGGCGGAAGCTCGGGCAAGCTCGTGGCCGAGCGAACGAGCAGTGCCTCCTCCCCCTTCAGCGACTCTGGATCCTTGATATCGATCCGCCAACCGGTCAGCTTGTACGCCAGCCGGGCGTTTTGGCCGTCCTTGCCGATCGCCTGCGACATCTGCTCCGGCGGCACGACGACCCGAGCGACCTTCTCATCCTCGTTGAGGATGACCGTGATCGGCTTGGCCGGGCTCAGGGCGTTGGCGATGAACGTGCGGATGTCCGACGACCACTCGATCACGTCGATCTTCTCACCCGAAAGCTCGGTGACGATGCTCTGGATCCGCACGCCGCGGACACCGACGCAGGCGCCGACCGGGTCGACCTTGTCCTGCCGAGCAGCGACAGCGACTTTGGATCGCTGGCCTGGTTCACGGGCGATGGCCATGACTTCGACGGCACCGCTCGCAACCTCCGGTACCTCGAGCTCGAGCAGCCGCTTGATCAAGTTCGGGTGCGTGCGGGACACCAAAAGCTGCGGTCCCTTCGCGTTCTTGGTGACATCGACCAGGTACACCTTGAGCCGCTGCCCTGGGCGATACCGCTCACCGGGAATCTGCTCCCGTGCCGGGAGCATAGCCTCCGCTTTGCCGAAGCTCAGGATTACCGCACGCGCATCGACGCGCTGCACCGTACCAGTCAGGACTTCGCCGACGCGATCAATGAATTCGTTGTAGATCGTGTCGCGCTCGAAATCCCGGATCCGCTGCAGGATCACCTGCTTGGCGGTTTGGGCCGCGATCCGGCCGAAGTTGGCCGGCTGGCGCTCGATCCGGACGACGTCCCCGACGATCGCACGCGGATCGATCTTGCGCGCTTCCTCGATGGAAATCTCGCTGAGCGGATCGTTTACCTCCTCGACGACCCGCTTCGGCGCGAAGATACGGATCTTTCCGGTGTTGACGTCGATTTCGATTTCGACTTCCTCGTCGGAGCCTGTCGCCTTCTTGTATACTGTCCGCAGTGCTTGCTGGACGGACTCCATGACTGCCTCGCGTGGAATGCCGCGCTCGGCAGCCACCTGTGCAATTGCGGTGTAGAGATCGCTCTTCATCGTGATCGCCCCCTTCGTCATGCGCTCCGGATGCCGGCTGGTAGGCTGCCAGCCAGGGCAAAAATTAAAGTGGGCAATGCCCACTGTTCCGGGGCGCTCCGTTTACCGTGTACAGTATACCAACTGCTCGTCGGGGGTGCAAGGGATGGACGTCTGAAGTTTAACCAGAAGTTCCCTCATCACCACACGCGCACCGCCGAGGTCTTTCCGGTGATCTCGTAGTTGAGCAGGTGGACCAAGCCTGGCAACAGCAGGTGGGGCCTATCCTGCTCACTGGCTATCCCCAGCTTCCCCCATGCGGCAGAGGAAGCTCCGCTGGGGCAAGCCAGCAGTCCCCCTCTGCTGGTAGGCCACCAGTTGGGCGTACTCCAGGGCCAGCCGCCCCTGGGCATCCATCCCCACGTGGTCACAAGCGCACACCCGGCCTCCCGCTTCCTCCCCACCCAGCCTATCCTCGCCAGCCTCCGGGCGTGGGGCTTGTGCACCAGGCTCAGGTCCAGGAAGATCAGAACCTCCTCCCCCTGCGGGGCCAGAGCGCCTTCCCCGGGGGCACCCTTTCCAAGAGGGCCTCGGCCCTCACCCGGGGGTTGGCCAAGAAGCGGTAGAGGGCTTTGGAATGGTGGAAGGGGCGTTGGAGGAGGGAAGCCAAGGCGGCCATCATCTCGCTAACCGGGGCGGAGCCCGCGGACAAGATGTCCCGGCTCATCTCCTCTATTCGCCTGAAGAGTCGCTGATCGGAGGAAAAGGTCGGTCAACCGAGCCGTGAACGCTTGGACGCTGCTCTTTGCGACCTTGAGCACGTTCATAGGTCACCGTCGGGCTGGAAATCTACCATGAAGGCAGGATGTGGATAAGGCCCTGAAAGCCCCCTAGCCAGACTTGACCTTTATTTCCGCAGAGAGTCCCAGGAAGCCTGAGACGGAAAAGGAGTTGAAGTAGGAAGGAGAAAGCGATACACCCGCGCCACGTGTATCACTGCTCAATCAGATCCCTGAGGAACCAGTAGGCGTATCCGAAATAAATTAACACGCCTGCCAGGTCCATCACCGAAGTAATCACGGGACCGCTGAGTGTGGCAGGGTCGAAGCCCAGTCGCCGCGCCACGAACGGCAGCCCGACGCCAACCAGGCTGCCGACAATCGTCACGGTGATCATGGCTAAACCAACAACAAACAGCACGCTGCCGCCGACCCCTTTGGACAAATACGCTAGGATCGCCTCCAGCACGCCGATCGCGATTCCCATTGCCATTGCGATAGGGAAATCACGCTTGAAAATGAACAAAAAGTCGCGTATGCGCAAGCGCACTTGCCCGAGTGCCATCGCGCGAATCACCAGCGTCGCCGACTGGCTACCCGTATTGCCGCCCATATCGATAATCGGCGCGATGAATGCTGCCAACACAATCGCGCTGGAGAGGAGCTCCTCTTGCTGCGCCACGAAGGTGGAGGTGATGACACCGAAAATAGTCAGCACGATGAGCCAGAGGATACGCGCCTTGAACACCCGCGTCAGCGGCGAATGAACGATGTCTATATCGGGCCCGCCGCCTGCAATCGTACCGCCGAATATGGTCAGCCGCTGCGCCTGGCGCTCTTCCACCAGTTCTAGCCCGCGCTGGGCGTCAATCGCGCCGACTAGTCGCCCCTCCTTGTCCACGACTGCGATCAGTGGGTACTGCCGTCGCGAGAACATTTCGGCGACCGTATCTTGGCTATCATAGGCGGAGACGGCGACAGGCTCGTCGCTAATCAGCTCTCGGAGCGTCACGTCCGGCGAGGCTTTGAGTAGCTGCGTCGCCATGACATAACCCAAATACTGACGCCCCTCGCCTAGGACCAACACCATCTGCAAATACTCTGGATCGAGCGGCGACTCGCGTACCCGTTGCAGCGCCGCGTCTGCGGGCGTGTCGGCAGGCAACGCCAAGTAGTTCGGGTTCATCACGCGCCCGGCCGAACCCTCAGGGTAGCCCAACAGCAGGCTCATCGACCGGCGCACCTCAGGGCTGATCTCCAGCAGCACGCGCTTGACCACCTTTGCAGGCAACTCCTCGAACAAGGCCACCCGTTCGTCGGGATCCATGCTCTCCACCAGCCGAATCAGGTCGGGGTCGTCCATGGCGCGCACCAAGTCGCTCTGCTCACTGCGCGTCAGCGATTCGAACACCTGCAGGGCACGCTCTTTGTCCAGTAGTCGGAACAGCAGCGCCTGCTCATGCGGCGACAACTGGCGCAGACACTGGACAGCCTCTTCTACCTTAAGCTCAAGCAGCAACGCCTTAAGATTATCCAGATTCTGCTCTAAAAGCAGATTCTTTATGTTTTGTGTTAGCATAATGGTTTCCTCCCTCAGCTTTTTGCTTGTCTATTGCTCAACTCGTCTAACGACACACAAAATCACGCGCGCGTTGCTGTGCAGACACGACGCGGCCACCGCGCACTTAGCACAGGACTATAACATACCTAGCCCGGTGCGCAAGCCTCAGGCCCGGGTCTTGGCGGGGATGGGCTGGGTAGGGGTGAGGAGGGAGGCTCCGCGCACCTGGTGGTCTACGGGGAGCGGGAGTCTGCCAGCCTGCCTCAGGAGGTGGAGCGGGCCAATTGTGGGGGCACAGGGGGTTCTGGGGAGGAGTGCCGCGGCTGGCGTACGTGGCGGACCGGAGTTGTGACGACCGGAAGCTCTTTGGGTAGGTACTGGGGCTTGGGGAGGCCTTTGTGGTCTGCGTTTACCGGGACGGAAGGCTAGGGGAGGGGTCCTCGAGGGAGGTGGCTTCTTCGCTTCTTTTTGTCTAGCGGGGGAAGGTGAAGATGAAGGGGTCAGGTAACTGGGTTGGAGCTTCAGCTGGGATAGAGGGAGGTAGAAGTAAAGAGTCGAAAGCTTTTCCTGGAGTTGAGCCGGCTACTGGCTGTGGCCAGGCGGGGGTGCTGGCTTTTGACCAGTTTGCCGCTGGTTGGGGAAAGGGGTGCTGAGTGTGGTGGGGATGTACCGGAGGCGGTAAGAGGTGGAGGAGTTTTTTCCGCCTTCTGAAGACGGGGCTTGAGATTTTTGAGGTGCGGGGCCTTGGCCCGATTCGCACGGTTTTGGCCATTTTGGAGGGGCGAACGGTTTTCCTTTCGAAAGTGTGGCCGTCGGGGGGTAATCTCAAGGATCTTCCTCTGCCGCATGGGGGAAAGCTGGGGATAGCCAGTGAGCTGGATAGTCCCTACCTGCTGTTGCGGGGTTTGGTCCGCCTGCTCAACTACGAGACCACTAGAAAGGTCTCGGCGGCGCCTAGAAGATGATAAGGGAAGTGCTGAGTAAAGTCTCGATCGACACGAGCCTCGCCAGCTAGTCTGCAAAGCATCTGCAGGCTTTCTCCCTGGGCACTGGATCGTTTGGGATCGCGCTGGCGGTGTTCGTCGCACGGCGCCTGAGGTTGCTGTTATACTGGCCCAGGGTTGCGGGACGGGAAACGGGGGACGGATGAAGCTCCGCACCTGGTTACGCCCGGGAATGTTCGTCAAGCGATGGATCCTGTTGCTCGCACTCGGTGTCGTGACGACGAGTCTCGGGCTCGCCATGGGCCTCGCCTGGATCTACCGCAATTACGACTTCCCCCAACGTGTGTCCGGTCTGGTGCGGGCAGTGACCTTGCAATTCATTCCCCATCCCTACCGGGAACTCTTGATGATCACGGTGGGGAGCACGCTCATCGTGCTCGGTTTTTGGCAACTTTCGCGTTCACTGTTGGCCCCGTTTCTCGATCAACGGGTAGACAAGCGAGGATTGGCCGAGATCATTCATGCTCATCGCTTCGGTCCGCAAGAGCCAGAGTTCCACATCGTCGCGATCGGTGGGGGGACGGGACTCTCGACGTTGCTTCGTGGTCTCAAGGCCCACAATGTCGCGATTACGGCGATCGTGACGATGGGGGACGATGGTGGAAGCTCTGGTCGGCTACGCCAAGACTTCAATATTCCACCCCCAGGTGACATCCGCAACTGCTTAGTCGCACTGGCCGATGCCGAGCCCTTGATGAGCGAGCTCTTCCAGTTTCGCTTTCCTGAAGTGGGCTCGCCCTTGGACGGACATAACTTTGGAAATCTTTTCATCGCCGCGATGACTCACGTGACCGGTAGCTTCGAGCGCGCAGTGGCTGAATCGTCGCGCGTCCTGGCGGTACGTGGGCGAGTGATGCCGTCGACGTTGGAAAACATCACTGTCTGTGCTGAATTCGCCGATGGGCATGTTGTTCGCGGTGAGTCGGCGATCGGGCGAGAGCGTGGAAAAATTCAGCGCATCTTCCTCGATCCGGAGCGTCCGCAGGCCTACGAGCCTGCCCTCCTGGCCATACTTTCAGCGGATCTGATCGTACTCGGACCGGGCAGCTTATTCACCTCGGTGATTCCCAATTTGCTCGTCGAAGGGATCGTGCAATCGATCCGGCTATCGTCGGCGCTCAAGGTCTTTGTGTGCAACGTGACGACACAGCGGGGCGAGACGGATGGGTTTACCGTTGTCGATCATCTCCAGGCGCTCGAACGGCATGCTGGTGGCCCCCTCGTGGAATGTCTGCTCGTGAACTCGAACCTGGAGCCGACTCGGCGACTGGCAGCGAGCGGCGTCTTTGGTGTTCAGCTCGATGGGTTGGACCAGCTCGCTGAGCGGATTCATGTCGTCATCCAGGATGTGATCAACCCTGAACAACCTTGGCGGCACGATCCAACGAAGCTCGCGGCTGCGCTGCTTGAGTTGGCACGTGCTGCGAAGCGAGGACACGAGTTTGCTGGAGGATATCGCGAGTTGGTTGGACCGGTCGGGAAAGAAGCTGGTCGCGTGTCCGTGGAGGCGATCGCGCAGAAGCGAGGCTGACCGTCGGACGGCGAAGAACCGGGAGGGTAGGGTTGTGGCGGTTCGTGTGGGCATCAACGGGTTCGGGCGAATCGGGCGGCAAGCGCTCAAGGCGATCCTGGAGAGGTACGACGACGAACTGGAGGTGGTCGCGGTTAATGACCTCACGACTCCCTCGACGCTGGCGCATCTCTTCGCGTGGGATTCGACGTACGGACGCTGGGATGGCGAGGTGACTGCGACCGAGGATTCGATCGTGGTCGATGGTCGCGAGATCCGTGTCTTCGCGGAACGGGAGCCGGGGAAGATTCCCTGGCGAGATCTGGAAGTCGAACTCGTGATCGAGTCGACGGGCTTGTTTACCGATGCAGCCAAAGCGCGAGCGCATCTGGAAGCGGGAGCTCAAAAGGTGATCATCTCGGCTCCTGCCAAGGGTGAGGACATCACGATCGTGTTGGGTGTCAACGAGGATGCGTACGATCCGACTCGGCATCACATCGTTTCGAACGCGTCCTGCACGACCAATTGTCTCGCACCGGTCGCGAAAGTTCTTCACGAGCACTTTGGCATCGTGCGCGGGCTCATGACGACGGTCCATGCGTATACCAACGACCAGCAGTTGTTGGATGCGCCACACCGTGACCTGCGGCGTGCGCGCGCGGCAGCGATGAACATCGTGCCAACCACGACCGGCGCAGCACGAGCGGTCGCACTCGTGTTGCCCGAGTTGAAGGGGAAGTTCGACGGCTTTGCGATGCGTGTGCCCGTCGCTACCGTGTCGGTCATCGACTTCGTCGTAGAGCTTTTGCGTCAAGCCACCGCGGAGGAGATCAATGCGGCCTTCCGGGAGGCGGCGGAGAACGAGCTGAACGGCATTCTCGGCTACACCGAAGAGCCGCTGGTCTCGAGTGACTTCCGCGGTGACTCGCGATCAGCGATCGTGGATGGCTTGAGCACCATGGTGCTCGATGGAACGCTGGCGAAAGTGGTTGCGTGGTACGACAACGAGTGGGGGTACTCCTGCCGCGTCGCCGATTTTGCCTATTACATGATGATCGGCTGTTTCCAGGAAGAGTGACGAGGCGACGCGGGGGTATAGCGATGGCGAGGCGGTTGCGAACGGTACGCGACCTGGAGGTCGAGGGACGCCGTGTCCTCGTTCGGGTCGATTACAATGTTCCGCTCGAGGGAGGACGCGTTGTCGACGATACCCGCATCCGGGCTACCTTGCCGAAGTTGCAGTGGTTGCTCGAGCGGCGGGCGCGGATCGTCCTCTGCTCTCATCTCGGACGGCCGAAGGGACAGGTGCGCGAGGAGTTGCGACTCGCTCCGGTGGCGGCGACGCTGAGCGGGCTTCTCGGGCAACCCGTTCGCTCGGTGCGTGACATCGTCGGACCGGAAGCGCAGGAAATGGCCCGACGGTTGCAACCAGGCGAAATAGGCATGCTAGAAAACCTCCGCTTCGATCCGCGAGAAGAACAGAATGATGCAGAATTCGCAGCAGCCTTAGCCGCTCTGGCCGATTGCTACGTGAACGATGCCTTCGGTGCAGCGCATCGCGCGCATGCATCGGTCGTTGCGGTCGCTCGTTTATTACCGAGTGCTGCCGGGTTTCTCATGGAGCGGGAAGTCCAAGCGTTGGAACGGGTCCTCCGCAGTGACGAGCGACCGTTCGTCCTCGTGCTCGGCGGCGCAAAGGTATCCGACAAGATCGGGGTGATCGAGAACTTACTACCGCGTGCCGATGCGCTCCTGCTCGGTGGCGGGATGGCAAACACCTTTTTGCGGGCACGGGGGTTCGAGACAGGGCGCTCGTTGGTCGAGGAAGAAAAGGTTCCCGAGGCACAGCGCATTCTCGATCTAGTGGCTGCGCGCGGTGTGCGCGTCGAGCTTCCGCGCGACGTGGCCGTCGCACCGACGATGAGCGCTGTCTCCCAGCGCCGCATCGTACCGGTTACCGCGATCCCTCCTGATCAAGCGGTTTACGATATCGGACCCGAGACGGTGCGGGCGTACTCAGCGGTGATCGCTGGTGCCCGCCTCTTGGTCTGGAATGGTCCGATGGGTGTGTACGAGGTTCCCGAGTTCCGCGAGGGAACCAAAGGGATCGCCGAAGCAGTCGCCGGATGTCCCGGGTTCACGCTCGTGGGTGGGGGCGATTCCGCGGCTGCGCTTCAGGAACTGGGTCTAGCCGAGCGTGTTGGGCATCTTTCCACCGGTGGAGGGGCGACACTCGAGTATTTGGAAGGTCGCGAACTTCCTGGAGTCGCGGTGCTCATGGAAGAAGCCTGAGAGTGGAGGATGCGAAGACCGCTGATCGCCGGTAACTGGAAGATGCACACGACCTATGAGCAGGCGATGGAGTTAGCTCGTGCGATCCAGGCTCGTTGTGGAATGGTGGAGTATGCCGAGGTAGTCCTCATCCCACCGTTCCCCTGGATCGTGCCGCTGTCTCGGCAACTTAACGGAAGCTCGATTTCGCTGGGCGCCCAGACCTGCAGTGTCTTCGATGAGGGCGCCTATACGGGCGAAGTGTCTGCCAAGATGGTGGTCCAATTTTGCCGCTATGTGATCGTCGGTCACAGCGAACGCCGACGCTTGTTCGGTGAAACGGATGCAGTGGTCGCTGCCAAGCTCCGTGCTGTGTTGCGGAACGGCCTCCAGCCGATCCTGTGCGTCGGGGAGACGCTCGAAGAACGGGAGTCAGGCGCGACGAGAGACATTGTCGAGCGACAGATCGCAGCGGCATGCAACGATCTCGAGAGCGGGCAGGTCGCGCGACTGGTCATCGCGTACGAGCCGGTATGGGCAATCGGGACGGGTCGCCCAGCTACCTCCGCGGATGCCGCGCTCGTCGCTTCATGGATCCGTGCCTGGTTCCGGGAACGATTCGGGTCGGGGATCAGCGAAGGGCTCCGTATCCTCTACGGTGGGAGCGTCACGGCTGCCAACGCAGCTGACTTTCTGGCGGTCGGCGATATCGAAGGGGCGCTCGTCGGTGGGGCGAGTTTGGATGCCCGCGAGTTCTGTAGCATTGTGGAGGCTGCTGTGGAATGTGCCCAGCGTATCGCCGAAGGAGGCTAGGGACCGTGGAGACGGCGTTCTACGTCGCGATCATTTTGGTTTCGCTCTTGTTGATGATGGTGATCCTGCTGCAATCCAAAGCGTCCGGGTTCAGTGGTGCTTTCGGTGGAGATACGTCAGCAATCTATCGCACGCGGCGAGGCCTAGAGAAGACGCTGTTCCAGTTGACGATCGGTGTTGCGGTCATTTTCGTCGTTGTCTCCCTCTTGGGGCAGTGGCTGCTCTAGGCTGACTTCGACGAAGGGTCACCCGATTGACGACTGTTCGGGGACGCACGTCACTCCAGCGATTGCGCCGAGTGCGCTGGTGGGCGCTCTGGTTGGCGAGTTCGCTGCTGGTTGTCCTGGTCAGCGGAATACTCGTTCTTTGGCGACTCCATCTACCCCCTCGCAGTGCTTCGAGCATGACACCGATCCGCAGTGAGTCGGTGCTCCCGAGCCCCTCAGCTGAGCCCGCTCAAATCGAGGGAGGAACGTTCCGCAAGGGGATCATAGGCCGTATCGAGACGCTCAATCCGTTGCTCGCCGACTCGACGGCGGAAGCGGCGGTGAGCGTGCTCGTGTTTGAGGGGCTGGTTTGGGTGGACGGAAGCGGAGTACCTCAGCCAGCGCTGGCAGAGCGCTGGACGATGAGTGGCGATGGATTGGAATACACCTTCTTTCTCCGGTCGGATGCCCAGTGGCATGACGGTAGACCGGTTACTGCCCGTGATGTCCTTTTCACGATACGCCTTCTCCAGGACCCTCGTTTTCCAGGAACCGAGACGATGGCGAACTTCTGGCGAACGGTTACCGTCGAGGTCGTCGATGCAGAATCGGTTTGTTTTCGTCTGCCCGAGCCGTATGCCCCATTCCCGACCTACCTGTCGCTGCCGATCCTGCCGGAACATGTCCTGGCGGGGACGGTGGTGAGTGACTTACTACGCAGTCGCTTCGAGTCACAGCCTATCGGAAGTGGGCCGTACCGGGTTGTTCGGGTTGATCGAGAACGGGGAGTGATCGAACTCGCTCGGCACGAATCATACCGGAGGCCGACTCCTCTGTTCGAGCGAGTGGAGTTGCATTTCTTCGAATCGGTCGATGAGGCCCTGGCTGCCTTTCGGCGCGGTGATCTGGACGCGGTCGATCTGGTGCCGTGGGGAGCGCTCGGTGACCCGAAGTTGATGGGGTCTCGCGTCCGCATCTACGCTCCATTACTCGCTGGGTATACAGCGCTCTTTCTGAACAGTCAGGCACAGTTTTTCGCCGATGTCCGGGTCCGTCAGGCGTTGTCTCTCGCGATCGATCGTGTCCAGTTAGTCCGCGATGTACTCAACAATTGGGCTGAACCAGGAAATGGGCCGATTCCCCCAGCTTCATGGGCTCATCAAGCGCAAGAGTATCGCTTCGATCGTGCGGCAGCACTGAGCCTTCTTCGCGAGGCAGGGTGGGAAGATCGCAACGGTGATGGGGTCCTGGACAAAGAAGGGTTGACCTTTCGCTTTACGCTCTTGACGAACGTCGATGATCCGCAACGAGTGGCTGTCGCTCAGGCATTGGGGCAGCAACTGGCGGAAATCGGTATCAGCGTCACCGTTCAGCCGGTGGCAGCGGCGACACTCCAGCGACAACTGTTGAATCGAGAGTACACTGCTGCTGTGTTCGGATGGATGTCCCTGACCGGCGATCCGGACATGTTCGAGTTCTGGCATTCCTCGCAAGCCGAGGAAGGGGCGAACATCGCGGGTTTCCGGAGCCGCACAATCGATGTGCTCCTCGAGAAGGCCAGACAGGTATCCGATCAGGACGAGCGACGATCTCTTTACGTCGAACTCCAGCGACTCTTCGCCGAATACGTGCCGGCGATCGTCCTCTACTACCCCCGTTATTGCTTCGTGATGAGTGATCGCATCGGCGGTGTCGATGCTGCACCGCTCATTCGACCCGAAGATCATCTCCGGCAGCTTCCGCGCTGGTATCGGATCGTGGGGTAGCGTGCTCTCGCTCTTTCGCCTATACTCGACGCTGCGTGCTTGGTGCACATGACTGGAGGCATTCGGTGTATCCGCTTTTGCTCCCCTCATTCGGCTGGCAGGAATTGCTGCTCGTCCTGCTGATCGTGCTCGTCGTTTTCGGCGCCGGTCGGCTACCGGAGATCGGTAGTGCCATCGGACGCACGATCCGAGAGTTCCGAACCGCGACGCGCGAAGCAACTGCCGAGGTTTCGGGAGACGAGCCGCGTTCGTGAGTGAATTTCAGTGCTCGTCGCGAACGACAGTGACGAGCTGACTTGGACGCTGGTCACTCACCTCGTTCAGGAGCTCGATGTATGTGATGCGATGGCACGGGTACAGCACAGTGGTCACTCTCGAAGCGGTGGTGGTCAAGCGTTCGCCGTCGAGTCGCCGCGGATTTCGTAATAACACGGACTGGTGTTGCGGATCAGGGGGTTTATCGACTTCGGCGACGAACGGGTCGTCGTTCAGGACATGAGCGACGACTCGGTGCATGCTTTGTTCCTCCTCGAATCCAGTGCGAGCCGTATAACTGAGATCCGACTGTCCGGGGTTCCAAGATAGGAGACGCTTCGGCCCTCGAGTGGTGTCGCGACACCGGTAGTGTCGAGGTCGATCGCCTCGTTTATCAGTCCATCTGCTACGAGCTGGATGAGCGTATCTGCCCCAGTCGCGATCAGCGATGTGGAATCCGCAAGAAGTTGGTGTGCTCGCGATCTGCGCCAGGTAGGTGACTTCCTGGATCACGTTAACCAGTCATGGGGACACAGGCATCGATCGTTCCAGCATTGCCGACGAGTATCAGCAGGTTCGACCATCTTATCGGGGATGCCACGAAGGTGTGCTCGAAGCAGCGTCTCCCGATGATGGTGCCATTCCACTGCAGGCAGGTAACCGTGCCGTCGAGCGACGCCAGGACGATCCGCGACGAGCGAGTTGTCCAGGATGACTGATGCACGCACTTCGTCATCGGTGTGAGAGGACGCGAGAATCCGATCCCTCTCGGGGAGTAGTCGGGTTACGAGATCGGTCTGGCGACTGCTCGTTGCCGAAGGACGACTTGGGGGTGTATCGCGCAGAGTGCGCCGTGCTGCGGCCATCACTCCGCCATCGGAGAAACGCTGTCTGGGATCGTAGGCCAGTGCCCGGAGCACAATGTTCTCGAAAGTCGTGATGAGTTTGGGATCGAACTGCCGGGACGGGGTTTGGGACAGCGAGAAAGGTGGTTGGTCGCGGCGATCGACGCTCGTTGCGAAGTGATAAAGCGTTGCTCCCGGTGCAGAGAGGTCACCGCGTGGATCGATGATCCCGCGGTATCGTTCAGCTGGTGCGTAGCCGACTGTACTGACGACCGTGTCGCGGCAGAGTGGTTGGAACAGTCGAGCGATGCCGACATCGATGAGGCAGAGCGTCTCGTCCGGTCAGAGATTGATGTGCGATGGCCTGAGATCACGAAACATGATTGGTTGTGATTGTTGAGTCTGGAGAGACGAGAGAACATCGAGTAACTGGACCGCCCAGTGGATGAGGAGTAAGTCGATAACGGGTTGGCCGGTGCGTGCGAGGTACCAGTCGAGGTCTTCTCCGGGTGCGAACTCGAGTTCGAGACAACAACCAGACTGTTCGGCGAGGAAGTCATAGACCTGGGGGATGGCTGGATTGCGCAGTGTGGCGAGAAGTGCCGCTTCTTGCTCGAGGGTGGAATTCGCGCACAGTGGAATCATCACTCCGCCGCATGACTTTGCGACTTTGCTGGCACACGATCCTTCTACTTGGAAGAACCGTTCGTCTCGGGCGAGGAAGACGGTACTCATTCCGCCATTGCCGAGTTCTCTCAGGTTCCGATAACGTCGGGCGATCAACGAACCCTGACTGAGGTGCCTTATGGGAGCTGCTCCTCCTGCCGCGGCCGCATGCTCTTCACCGGATATAATCGGCGTCCGGATGGTCACCGATGAGACTTGGAGCCAGGTGCGATGAGGGATCTCGAGGGGGAGCATAAGCCGGTGGGGACAGCGAAAGAGGAGGCGCGTCGGCGATCATTCGCTTGGGATCTTGCTGAAACACTCCTGATCGCGCTCGTTCTTTTCGTCGCTATCCGGGGGCTCATCCTGAACTATCGCGTGGACGGCTCCAGTATGGAGCCGACACTGCACAATGGGGAGATGCTCATCGTCAACCGGCGTGCCTATATGGGAATCCCGCTCGGTCGATGGCTGGCAGCTCTGCCGGGAGTCGAGATCGACCAGGATTGGGTCTGGTACCCGTTCGGTCAGCCGAAGCGTGGCGATATCATCGTCTTTCGACCCCCGAACGGAGGAAGCGAGCCGTATGTCAAGCGGATCATCGCCTTGCCTGGGGAGCACGTCGAAATCCGGGACGGGGCTGTCTACATCGACGGGAAGCGTCTCGTCGAGCCTTATCTGACCGAACCAACGATGTGGAGAGGAATGGCGCTGAATCATGAGTACGTGGTGGAGCCGGGGCATGTCTTCGTGATGGGGGACAACCGGAACAACAGCAGTGACTCGCGAGTCTTCGGTGCGGTACCGATGTCGTCGATCATCGGGAAGGCGTGGCTCACGTACTGGCCGCCGGATGAGGTGAAACTTTTGGGCACGCCAGCGTACGCCTTGGAGTGACCGGCGCAGGAGTGTAGAATGAAGATGACGCGTGGAGCAAAACGTGTGGGCGTGGCGGGAGGGACCCTGTACGAAAATGTGAGCGCGCCAGAGGAAGGTGCAGGGTATGATCGAGACGGTTGTCGATAGCATCCGCGTCAGCTTGGTGACACAGCATAGGGTCGTGCTCCTGAGGGAGGTCCATGGAGACCGGCACCTCCCGATTTGGATCGGCCCCTTCGAGGCCGAGGCGATCGCGATGGCGATCCAGGGCATGACGCCTGCCCGCCCGTTACCGTATGACCTCCTGCGCACGATCATCGCTGAACTCGGGGCGGAGATCCGGGAGGTAGCGGTCACGGATCTCGCTCAGGAGATCTTTTATGCTCGGATCGTCCTCACGGTCAATGGCCAACGCATCGAGATCGACAGTCGACCGAGTGATGCGATCGCTCTTGCGGTTCGCGCTAAGGTGCCGATTTATGTGGATGAGTCGGTGATGGATCGCGCGGGTGTCCGTTTGGAGAGTGAAGAGGAATCGGAGAGCGAGGCAGAATTCGAGCCGCCGGAAATCGAGCGTGTCGAATCAGAAGAATCGATCTCCGAGGCAGATTTGTCGGTTTTCCGAGAGGTTATCGAGTCGCTCGATCTCGATGACTTGGATAAGAAGTAGTAGAAGCATGGATCCGCGCTGGGAACGTGTTCGGGTGATCGTGCTCAATTTGGTTGAGCGGTGCGCAGTCTGTGGCCAACGATTCGACCCGGAGGACCTGCAGGCACTCGGACGCTCTCGTTCGACCTGGGCGTTCCGGCTGACCTGTCACTCTTGTGGCGTCTCGAGTTTGATCGCCGCGGTCATCGGTGAGGAAGAGTTTGCGGTGAGCTCAGATCATTCGAAGAGGGAACCCGTAACCGAACGTGATGTCGAGGAGATCCGGACTTTTCTCGAACACTTCGATGGAGATTTCCAGCGGTTATTCGGTTACTCCGGTAACGGTGGAGGTCGATGAGCTAACCTCAGGGTGGGGATTCCCCGCGACGACGCCACTCACGTTCGATCATGTCCTCAGGAAAGCGTACGAGTTCATGCCCTAGTGATGGACAACGAAGATTGTGGAGATCGATCTTCTTGTTGACGGCGCGGGCCAGTTCCCGATAACGCCATGCCAGGCGACGCAGGATGGCGACGTTCCCGGGGTCGCTTCGATCGAATTCTTCTGCCGCTCGCCAGTACTCGTCCCAGGCCTGCCGAACCAGGGCACGCTCCGTGTAGATTTCCTTCCGTAGCTGTAACCAATCGGGAATGAGCCCATTCTTTTTTAGAATCCGATGTGCGGCCCATACTTCGCTGGGACTGCCGTCGTCGGGTGGAAGGGGCCGCCCCTCACCAGTCAAATTGCGGAAGGCACCAGCCTCTTGTGCTTCGCGGATACGCTCTTCGACGAGTCGGTCCAGCCAGAACATCCAGAATTCCTCCGATTCGAGAGTAAGTATAGCCTGGCTCGCTGAATGCTGACCCGTCTGCGTATACTTGCCCCGGATGAGCGAGAGGATCGGGTGATGGAGGAAAGGGAAACGGCTCGCCGGGAGATCGATCTCCAGCCACTCCGAAGTATCCTGAAGGAACGGTATTGCTCTCAAGACCACCAGGAGGCACAGGAACTGGTTGTCGGTGCTTGCCAGGAAGCGCAGCATCTTTACGGGTGGGTACCGCCGCAGGCCGCGCAACTCATTGCTGAGCATCTGGGCGTGACGATCAATCGGGTCTATGGACTGCTTACCTTCTACGCAGACTTTCGCACCGAACCACCGGGTGAGCATTTCCTGTGGCTCTGTCACGGTGCCGCATGCTATATCGCTGGGTCACAGAAGGTTGTCGATGCTTTGCGGATCGAATACCGTCTCGGTGAGGACGGAACGACTTCCGACGGTCTTTTGACCGTGCACGTTTTCGATGGATGCTTGGGGGCGTGCGACTTGGCGCCCGTTGCTCAACTCGATCATCACGAGTACATCGGACAGCTCGATGCGAATCGCTTGCGGGAGCTCGTCGAGGAGCTTCGAGCTTGTCGGAGGGTAGGGAGTAACGATGAAACGATTAAGTGATCGGTCAGCGTTCGAGCAGTACGCTGCAGAGGCACGTGCACGGTGGGAGCGGCTGTGGTCGGAAGACCAGTGGGTGATTTCGGTGGGGATAAGCGGGTGCAGTATCGCGAAGGGGGCGTTGGAGACGTACCGGAACTTGTCGCTGCACCTCTCCGAAGGACATATCCCAGCTGTGCTCCGGCAGGTCGGCTGTGGTGGTTGGTGCTTCGCCGAGCCGTTCGTCGAAGTGAAGCTCCCCGGGCACCCGCCGATCGTCTACGGCTGGATGACGACAGACCGTGTCCCTGAGCTGCTGGACGCGCTCCGTCGTGGCGATCTCACGCCAGACTGGGCGCTCGGTGTCCGAGCTGCTGGGGCTTGGCAGGGTATCCCGCCGCTCACCGAGCATCCGTTTCTCCGACGCCAGCGCCGGCTGTTGCTCGAACATGCGGGCATCATCGATCCGGAGTCGATCGAGGACTATATTGCGATCGGAGGCTACCGCGCTTTCCTCAAGGCGCTTTTCGAGATGACGCCGGAGGAGGTCATCGCCGAGGTCAAGGCGTCTAACCTGCGCGGCCGGGGTGGAGCCGGGTTCCCGACCGGAATCAAATGGGAAAGCGGGCGCCGCACGCCGGCGCGACCAAAATATGTGGTCGTCAATAGTCATGAGGGAGAACCGAACGTCTTCAAGGATCGGCGCCTTCTCGAATCGAACCCGCATCTCGTCCTGGAGGGCTTGCTGATCGGCTGTTACGCTCTCGAGACACCATACGGTTACAACTACATCGGCGGCGAACATGCCCTTGCCCTTCAGCGATTCCAGCGTGCCGTCGAGCAAGCGTATGAATTGGGGTTGCTCGGTGACGACATCCTGGGGAGTGGCTTCTCCTGCCACGTGCGGATCCGCACCGGAGGTGGTGCGTACATCTGTGGCGAAGGTTCAGCCTTGATGTACGCGATCATGGGCCAGCGGGGACAGCCGCGAACCAAGCCACCCCGCTCCGTGGAAGAAGGAGTCTGGCGTCGCCCGACGGTGCTGAACAATACCGAAACGTTCGCCTCGATTCCGGCAATCATCCAGAATGGTGGTTCCTGGTACGCCTCCTTGGGCACCAAGGAAAGCACTGGGACCAAACTCGTGACTATGCAGGGACCGGTCAAGTATCTCGGCGTCGCCGAGATCGAATTCGGTCTCTCGATGCGTGAACTCGTCTTCGATGTGTTCGGCGGTCTGCGCGAAGGCTACCGCCTCAAGGGAATTCAGACCGGCGGTGTGTCGGCGGGTCCTCTGCGCGAGGATGAGTTGGACGTGCCCATCGACTTCGAGGCACTCACACCGCTCGGAGCGATGATCGGTTCTGGGGGATTCGTCGCTTTCGACGAGTCCGTCTGTGCGGTCGATTTCGCCCGCTATCTCGTCGCGTTCAGTCGTTACGAGTCGTGTGGCAAGTGCACGCCCTGCCGGCTCGGAACACCAGCGTTGGTCGAGATCCTGGATCGTATCCGGCATGGATTCGGCCGACCAGAGGATTTGGACATCATCCAGTATGCAAGCAAGCACATCATCGAGCTTTCTTTGTGCGGTCTGGGTCAAGTTGCACCGATGCCGCTACTCGGCATGCTGGAGCGCTTCCGCGACGAGTTCATCGAACATATCACCGAGCGACGCTGTCGCGCAGGAGTTTGCCCGATCGCGGCAGGAGAACCGCTCAGCGTCGGACGCTGATCCATCCTTCGCTGAATCCTAGATTGCCACCGATGACGGCATGCTTGCTTGTCGCGCTTTTCACAACGAGATCGTGAGCCCACGCCCTCTCGCAACAGCCTGGCTCACGGCTTCGGCGGCGACTGCCAGATCCTGCACGGCGTTACCCACTGACTTGAAAAGGGTGATTTGCTCGGGCGATGTCCGACCTGGCCTCTCCCCGGCGACGATCTGACCGAGTTCGGTTCGAATATGCTCTTCGTCGATGAGACCAGCGCGAAGTGGCTTGATCAGGTCACCTGCCTCGCCGAGCGCTGCGCTCAGCGCGTCGACCACGACGTAAGCCCGAGCTACTGTTTCCGGTGGGATCTCCTGCATCTCGGGAGTAAAGGCGCCAATGGCATTGATATGGACGCCTGCTGGTACGAGTTCGTCAGGAAAGAGCGGTTCTCGAGCTGTGGTGGCGGTACAGATAACGTCGACACGGGGCAAGACCGTGAGCGGATCTTCGATCGGAGTGATCTCGGCTGAAGAATCTGGCATGAGCTGGCGAAGACGGTCACCGAAGGTTGCGGCGGCTTCACGGTTGCGATCGTACACATAGACTTTTCGAATCGGTCGAACAGTCAGGACCGCCCATGCCTGCGTCGGACCCTGTGCTCCGGCGCCGATGATGAGAAGCGTTTCGGCGTCGTGACGGGCCAGTAGGTCGGTAGCGGCACCGGAGGCGGCTCCGGTACGGAGAGCAGTGAGATAGGTGCCGTCGAGCAACGCGCTCGGTTCGCCCGTCATCGGGTCGACGGTGAGGACTGCCGCGTGAATGGTCGGCTTGCTATGCAGGCGCGGGTTGTCAGGAAACACCGTGACGACCTTCAGGCCGAGTCCACCGGTCGAGGGGACGAAAGCTGGCATGAAGAGGACGGTACCGTTGTGGTCCACAACCTCGAGCGGTGTCCGCAGCGGTGACTGTGCTCGACCGAGGGAGAGATCGCGGAAGGCCTGCTTGACGAGTTCTATCGCTCTCGACATCGGCACGAGTTCTTGCACGTCGCGTCGCGTCAAGACCAGCATCGTCAATCATCCCTCCGGAACAGTTGCACTCAGTCGGCCGCAGTGTACCACGAGAGCGTTTTCGCGATGTGTGCGGGACCGAAAAGTGAAAATCAACTCGACGGTCAGGACCCTGTTGCCTTGACGGCGCGGCGGCAGTTGTGGCAAAATGCGGGTGCGACAAACGAAGAGCGGTCCCCGATAGCTCAACGGTAGAGCAGGCGGCTGTTAACCGCAAGGTTGCAGGTTCGAATCCTGCTCGGGGAGCCGGATGAGGAAGCCACCCGATCGGGTGGCTTTCTGTATTGGACGCTGTTTCGTGCTCCAGTGCGGGGTGTCTGCTGGTGGACAGTTGGCGTTTCGCGTGTCGGTACGGGATACGAGTTCCGGCTGTGTGTCACGAGCGATAGAATGCGAGCAGGTCGAATCGGAATGGTGGATACGAGGAGAGAGGGCTGAGCGTGCGAGTAGTCGTAACGAGGCGGATTCCCGAGGCTGGACTACAAGTTCTCGAGCGAGCTGGCATAGAGTACCGCATTTGGCCGGGAGAGCTTCCACCGAGTCGAGAGGAGCTGATCGAGTTCGCGCGTGGTGTCGATGGATTGCTGACGCTATTGACGGAACGCATCGACGAAGCGCTGCTCGACGCCTTACCGACCGTCAAAGTCGTGAGTAATATGGCGGTTGGCTTCGACAACATCGACGTCGATGCATGCACGAGAAAGGGTGTCGTCGTCTGCATTACGCCAGATGTTCTGACGGAAACAACAGCCGACTTTACCTGGGCGCTGATGCTTGCCGTCGCACGGCGCGTCTGCGAGGCGGCTGAAAGCGTTCGTGCCGGTACCTGGAGAACTTGGGAACCACTCGGCTTCCTCGGGCGCGATCTCTCTGGTGCAACGCTGGGGATCGTCGGTTTCGGCCGGATCGGCCGCGCGGTAGCGCGTCGAGCTCGTGGATTCGATATGCGAGTGTTGTACACTGACAAGACCCGGCAGTCATCCGAGGTTGAGCGAGATCTCAGGGCGACGTTTGTCCCCCTCGAGCAGCTTCTGGCGGAAAGCGACATCGTGACACTGCACGTGCCTTTGACACCAGAAACCAGAATGCTGATCGGCGCGCGGGAACTGGCATTGATGAAGCCTCGATCGATCCTCATCAATACGGCACGTGGTCCCGTCGTCGATACCGAGGCCCTCGTAAGAGCTCTTCGAACAGGTCATCTCTGGGGCGCAGGGTTGGACGTCACCGATCCCGAGCCGTTGCCAGCCGATCACCCGCTTCTGCAGTGCCCGAACGTGATTGTCACGCCGCACATCGCGAGTGCGAGCGAGACGACACGTGCGCGTATGGCTGAGTTGGCGGCCGAGAATCTCGTTGCGGCTCTCCAGAACCGACGTCCACCGCGGTCGTTGAATTGGGACGAGGTCCGCGGGAAGGAAAACTGAGATGCGCCGCGTGGTGGTGACCGGGATCGGGATGATTACGCCGATCGGAAACGACCCGACGGCCGTGTGGCGGGCGCTTATGGATGGACACTCTGGTACGTCGCGGCTGACTCGGGTACCGGCCGATGATTTACCGAGTCGGATCGCGGGAGAGGTCAGAGGGTTCGAACCCGATCAGTACTTACCCACCAAGGAGGTCAGGCGAACGGATCGCTTCGTGCAGTTTGCAGTCGCTGCGGCGCGAGAGGCTCTGGTTGCTGCTCGTCTCGACTTGACGCCTGGACTTGCGGAGCGCACAGCAGTCTTGATCGGATCGGCGCTCGGTGGAGTGGAAACGTTCGAAGCTGGGGTCGAGACATTGCGGACACGTGGAGCGGGGAAAGTCAGTCCCTTCCTCATTCCGATGTTTCTCGCGGATATGGCTGGAGGAGTGACTGCGATCCAGATCGGTGCTACCGGACCCACTTTTGCGACGCTGTCGGCATGTGCGGGCGGTGCCAATGCGATCGGTGAGGCTGCTCGGATGATTCGGGACGGTCGGGCCGATATCGCCCTGGCCGGTGGGAGCGAGGCACCGCTGACACGCACCGTGGTAGCTGGCTTCGCAGCCTTGCAGGCGTTGTCGCGTCGCAACGACGAGCCGGAGACCGCGAGTCGCCCGTTCGATCGTACGCGCGATGGTTTTGTGATCGCTGAAGGGGCAGCCATTTTAGTGCTGGAAGCTGAAGACTTTGCGTGTGAGCGCGGCGCCCCGATTCTCGCCGAGGTCGTTGGTTATGGGACGACGGCGGATGCTCATCACATCGTGCAGCCCTGTGCCGATGGGCGGGGCGCAGTGGCAGCGATGCGGCAGGCTTTGGACGATGCTAGGCTCTCGACCAAAGACATCGACTACATCAACGCACACGGAACGAGTACGCCGCTGAACGATGCAGCGGAAACAGCTGCGTTGAAGCAATTTTTCGGTGGTCGACAGGCTGTTCCACCCGCCAGTTCGACTAAGGCACTCACCGGACACCTCTTGGGCGCAGCTGGTGCCCTGGAAGCAGCGATCTCGGTACTCGCTTTGATTCATCAAATCATCCCACCGACCTGGCACCTCTCGGAACCAGACCCGGACTGCGACCTCGACTACGTGCCGAATGCACCACGGAAAGAGCGCCTTCGCTACGTCATGAGTAATGCTTTCGGTTTCGGTGGACACAATGCCGTGTTGATCTTCGGTCAGTATCCGTCGAGCGAGTCCCCGTCGAGTCGCCAGAGTTGGTCGAGCCACTCTTCGACGAACGCCGGATCATCATGAAGCACCAACGGCAACCCGTGCGGCGTGGTGCCTTCTCGCAAACCCGGGCTATGAACGTTCGTCCCCAACTCGACGACGAACAAATGGGGGCTCCCCTGTATCGCGCGGGAGTGACTTTCTTGCCAGTCGTTCCAGAGTTCGCGCCAACCTTTGCCGGACCAGTATGCGTCTTGCAGTCGATCAGTGGCGATTCCCTTTCGGTCGAGTATGTCGATGAGTTCGGGTAGGACGGCGACATTGCACTGGTCGAGGAAGAAGGCTTCTCTCACGGCCCGATCGACGGTGGCGGCGAAATCGAGGTCTTGCCGGCGTGCAGCAGCGGCCAGGGCCATTGCGGGAAGGAAAGTAGAGGGAAAATCGTCCCGTTGCCACGGGGCGAATGCGTCCGGCTCGCAACGGGCGAGAATAACGCGTTCGGCTTCCAGGAGCCAACGTGGGGTGGCACATCGGTTGACGAGCTCGAGTGGCCAATAGCGCCAGAGGACACGAATCGGGCGGCGGGAGACGCGCAGCGCACGGCGCAGACGCAGCGAAACGACATAACTCCAAGGGCATTGGATATCGGACCAAAACTCGATCGTCAGCATGAGATCCTCCCTTCCGTTGGTTTCCTACGGAAGGGAGGATAGCAGAAAAGGGTTATGATCAGTCCAGATAGCCGCGCAAGAAGCGGCTGCAGCTCGGGTGGCGCAGCTTACGCAGGGCCTTCGCCTCGATCTGCCGGATCCGCTCGCGGGTGATACCGAACTCGCGCCCGACTTCCTCCAGGGTGCGGAACTGTCCGTCTTCGAGGCCGTATCGCAGGATGATGATGCGCCGTTCGCGCTCAGTGAGGCGACTCAACGCTTCCTCGAGCTGTTGCCGAAGGAGTTGCTGGGAAGCGATTTCTAGCGGGGCTGGTTGTGTCTCGTCCTCGATGAAGTCGCCCAAGAACGCGTCACCGTCTTGACCGATCGGTGATTCCAACGAGACGGGGAGGCGTGCTGCTTCGAGGATCTGGCGAATCTTTTCTTCCGGCATATCGAGGGCACGAGCAACCTCTAATTGGGTCGGTTCACGTTCGAGAATCTGTTGGAGGCGGTGGCTCAACTTCTTGATGCGGTTGATGGTCTCGCCGACATGGACGGGTAAGCGGATGGTCCGACTCTGATCGGAAATCGCCCGCGTGATTGCTTGCCGGATCCACCACGTCGCATAGGTGGAGAACTTGTAGCCCCGCTTGTAGTCGAATTTTTCAGTCGCCTTCATGAGGCCGATATTGCCCTCTTGAATGAGGTCGAGGAAAGAGAGTCCACGTCCGACATATTTCTTGGCGACGCTGACTACCAGCCGCAGGTTGGCTTGAATTAAATGAGCGCGGGCACGTTCACCATCTTCCTTGTCAGCGACGAGGGCCAGTCGTTCGTCTTCCGACTGGTAGTCTCCCCGCTCGAGCCGAGCTTTGGCGATCTTGCCTCGTTCGATTCGCTGAGCGAGCCAGACTTCCTCTTGGGGGGTGAGAAGTGCTGTTTCACCGATTTCTTGAAGATAGAGACGAACGGTATCGCTGGTACTGAGGCCGTCGTCATCGAAGCGTTCGGGGTGATCGCGCAATCGTCGCTGGAGGCGTAAGTGTCGTGAGGGAAGGAGGCCTTCGCTCTCGTTTGTCCTCAAGGTCTCGTCGGCGGAAAGCTCATCCACATCGGTCAGTGAGGGAAACACGTCGTCAGCGAGGAAGTAGGAATCGCTCATTCCATCCAAGGCATGCAGATCCATCGAGTCCATTTTTCAACCCCCACTCACCAGTCGGCACCGCATCGACGTTGTCGAACCATGAGATCATGACGTCGTGGGCCATCTTCCGGCGAGCGGTCGTGGAGAATCTCGTCCGCCTTTCACTCGCTGTCCCTTCCGTTCAGTTGTGCGAGGCGGTTATGCGTGCGTTCCGATCGGCAGTATACTGCACTTTGGCTATGCTTTCAAGCGATTCCCGACGATCCGTACCGGTTGGTGTGTTCGAAATGCTGGAAACGGCAGCCCAATCCGAACGAGTGAGGCGAGTGTGCGTGTCCTAGGAGTCGATCCCGGAATGGCGTTGTTGGGTTACGGTGTGGTGGAAGGAGGCGAACCGCTGCGAGCGCTGTCCTTCGGTGTGGTGAGCACGCCGGCTCACTTGCCGGTAGAACGGCGGCTCGTCGTTCTGCATGACGAACTCGCTCAACTATTGGAGCATTGGCAACCCGATGTGGTCGCATTGGAACAGCTGTTCTTTGCGCGAAATGTAACCACCGCGCTAGCTGTGGGACAAGCTCGAGGAATCGTCTTGCTCCTGTGCGGACAGCGCACTATTCCCGTTGTCGAGTACACTCCCGCGCAGGTGAAGCAGGCGGTGGGTGGCTATGGTCGAGCGCGAAAGCGCGAAATGCAGGAGATGGTTCGCCTCTTGCTCCGGTTGCCAGTACTTCCCCAGCCTGACGATGCAGCCGATGCTTTGGCGCTGGCCGTTTGCTACTTCCAGTACAGTCGTGCTGCACAGCTGGAGCGATTCACCTGAGTTGAGCAATGACCAAGCACCGCGTTAGGGCCGATGACCTCCTCGTGTCCCGTGGACTGTTAGCGACGCGGAGTCAAGCTCGCGCTTTGATCATGGCTGGCAGGGTGTGGCACGGCGACCAGCGAGTCGAAAAGGCCGGCGAGTTGCTGCCAGCGGATGCTGAACTGAGGATTTTGGAGCCGCCGCGCTATGTCAGCCGTGGTGGGGAGAAACTGGAGCATGCGCTGCGCTCGTTTGGAATCGATGTCAGCGGGTTCGTCTGTGCCGATTTCGGCGCGTCAACTGGTGGCTTTACCGACGTGCTTTTACAGCACGGTGCGCGGCGGGTGTATGCGATCGATGTCGGTCGGGGGCAGCTGCATTACCGATTGCGTCACGATCCACGAGTCGTGGTGATGGAACGGACGAACGTTCGGTACCTCGAAACATTGCCGGAACCGATCGATCTTGTTACGATCGATGTCTCGTTCATTTCGCTGCGCCTCGTCTTGCCAGCTGCATGGAAAGTGCTCGCGCCATATGGTCGGGTCATTGCTCTCGTGAAGCCGCAGTTCGAAGCCGGACGCGGTAAAGTGGGGAAAGGTGGCGTCGTACGTGATCTGGCTGTTCACCGCGAAGTGCTCGAACGAGTCACGGCAGCAGCCCTCGACCTGGGTTTCTCGGTCGAGGGACTGATTCGATCCCCGATCACCGGAGCGGAAGGCAACATCGAATATTTTCTCCTACTGCGGCGGAACGGTGTTTTACGACCAGACGTTAGTTCGCTCATCGATAACGTGTTGTGTGAAGTGGAGGCCGCGGCATGACCAGCGAATGGAAGAGTGATCCGTTTCAGGATCTTCGGGCCGCTCTCGAAGGCGAGGAGCTATCGTGTCGCACGAATCCCGGCGTATGGGTGGATCCAATGCGACGCCGGCGAACCGGCGTGCCGGAAATCGTGCTGGCCGAGGGCAAGACGATCGAGCAACTCCTGGCTGCAATCGACCTCTTGTTGGAGCGAGAGGGTCGAGTGCTCGTCAGCCGCGTTCAGCCGGCCCAGTTCGAGGCTATTCGCACCCGCTTCGTCTCGGTGCCGGTACGCACGGCACCTTCGAAACGGACACTCGTTCTCCGGCGAGACGAGTGCGCTGTCCAGCCCACTGGTGGACGGGTCGGTATCTTGACCGCCGGAGCAGCTGATCGACCGGCGGCTGAAGAAGCGCAGCTCGTTGCGGAGGAACTGGGCTGTCTCGTTCGTGTCGTCCACGATGTCGGTGTTGCCGGTCTGCATCGCTTAGTACCTGCGCTACGCGATCTGGTCAGCGAATGGGATGCGGATGTTCTGATCGTCGCCGCTGGCATGGACGGAGTTCTCCCGAGCGTGGTCGCCGGACTCGTCTCCGTTCCGGTGATCGGTTTGCCGACTTCGGTAGGGTATGGTGTTGGGGGGCAAGGGGAAGCGGCATTGTATAGCATGCTGCAGTCCTGCGCTCCCGGCCTGGTCGTCGTCAATATCGACAATGGTGTCGGGGCCGGAGCAGCTGCTGCCAAGATCGCGAATCGCTGTGCTGGTCAACGCCGTCAGCGAGAATCGTCCGACGAGGCGGCGAGTAGGGCGAACCGCTCGGCAAGTTTCCGGTAAAGCTGTCGCTCACGAGTGCCCACTTCATGATCGCCGTCGTCCGGCGCGGGTCCGTCGTTGAGCAATTCGTCGATGATGCGAAGACAGCGCGTGCGGAGAGTGTGCTGCCACAGACGAGTGGCGGCACGGCGCCGCCGTTCTTCGAGGATGCCACTCGCGGCATAGCGATCTCGGAGTTCAGTGATCGCCTCGAGCATCGCTGTGATTCCCTGTCCTTCGCTCCCGACCGTCTGCAGGATGGGTGGAACAGGGTGACTCGTATCGGCGAGGAGCCGGTAGTAAGTTGAAAGGTCGCGAACGAGTTCAGCTGCACCAGGACGATCCGATTTGTTGATCACGATAAGATCTGCGATCTGGAGAACGTCCACCTTCAACGTCTGCACACTATCGCCGAGCCCGGGGACGAGTACGAGGAGAGCGAGATCTGCGGCGAGGAGGAGCGGCGAAGCCTCCTGCCCGGCACCGACCGCTTCGAGAAAGACGAAGTCGAATCCATAAAGATCGAGGACAGCGAGGAGCGCAGGGAGAACGGAAGAACCGGCCGGGTCGCGCGCAGCGATGGAACGCACATAGACGTTGGGGTGCTCCGCGGCGTCGAGCATGCGGATCCGATCACCGAGGAGGGCGCCTCCGGAACGCGGGCTGACCGGATCGAAGGCGAGGACAGCAACCGACATATCCCTCATTGTCATTTCAGCAGCTACTCGACCCAGCAAAGTACTCTTGCCAGCTCCCGGCTGCCCAGCCACCGCGACGACCGTTGCGTGTCCTCCGCGCTCGCGCGGAAGCAGATGAGCCACGTCAGGATAACGCTCCAAGAGGGAGAGTGCGCGCGCAAGGGAGAAACGATCCCGATTCCGAACACCTTCGAGCAAGTTTCCCAAGTCCTGCGACATCTCGACTCACGCGCCCCTCACTGGCTCACCAAAATGCGTTTCGATGAAGCGAATGATTTCTGATAGCGGCGTACCGGGGCCGAAAACTTTGGCAACCCCCTGTACCTTAAGGAAGGGGATGTCTTCTTCCGGAATGATTCCGCCGGCGAGCACCAGAGCATCCTCCTTCCCGGCGGACCGCAGCGCTCGCACTACTTCCGGTACGAGTTGGTTGTGCGCGCCCGAGAGAATACTCGGGCCGACAACATCGACATCCTCATCGACGGCGCTGCGCGCGATCGTTTCAGGCGTTTGGAAGAGACCGGTGTAGATCACTTCCATTCCCGCATCATGCAGCGCTCGTGCAAGGACCTTCAAACCACGGTCATGGCCATCGAGGCCAGGTTTTGCGATCAAGACGCGGATCGGTCGTCGCACAGGTACCTCCCGCTCAATAGTGCAGTCCTCGTCGGAGCGGCTCCTGTTCCCGCGATTTGATCGTTTGCATGAGCGTGACGCTGTCGGCCGCCTCTTGTAGTGCCGGTGTCGCCGCTCGCCCCGTCAGGACAATATCGGTCCAGGGCGCGGCCCGCTCGACCAACTCGAGAATGGTCTTCTCGTCGACCATTCCCTCATCGACCAAGGTCAAAAGACCGTCGAGGATCAGGATGTTCGTCACCCGCAGTGCCACATGTTGCCTCGCCTCTCGTAGCGCAGCCTGCAAGCGCTCCGGCGAAATGGCTGGGCCGCGGATCTCTTCCGGGCGCGTCCGGACATCGATCATGCCGTACTGGGAGAGAGTGACGCCGGTCAAGAAAGAAACGGCGGCAACTTCTCCCCGCTCGCGCCCTGTCTTCAGGAACTCGATGATATGAATTCGCAACCCATGCCCAGCACCACGCAACGCAATACCGAGCGCTGCATCGGACGTCCGACGCTCGTCACCGACCAGCAGCATGAGATACGCGCGTTCCGTTTGGCCCCGATCGACGTCCATCATGCCCTCCATCCCTTTTCACGGTCATGATACCGTGTTGGCGTCTTTCATCCCGTTGCCTTCCTGGAATACGTACCAGTGATCAATCGGGCCACGCGCGATGGCGAAGCGCTGCCACGATGCACTCGCGCGGGCATACACTGATCGGTCCATGCTCTGCGGCCGATCCGGAGTCTCGCCTGCGACGCTCGATCAGCGAGGCAGCGCACTCTCATCGAGGGACAGACGGAGTCCGTTGAACCGATTCATCGCGACCGTCATGCCTTCCCGGTGCCACACCAAGACCGCTTCGGCTGCAAGGGCTGCGATGCGCTCTGCGAGCGGTCGCTCTTCGGGATGGAACGGGCTCAGGACAAAGTCGCGTCCTTCCTCGCGGCGGGCCGGTCGCCCAATGCCGATCCGAAGACGTCCGAAACCGTTGCTTCCCAGTTCGCGAGTCACTGATTCGACACCGTGATGACCGGCAGCGCTCCCTCCCTGCCGAAACCGCAACGTGCCGAGTGGCAAGTCCATGTCGTCGTGAACCACCAGCGTTCGATCCAAGGAAAGTTTGTACCAGCGAACGGCTGCTGCGACAGCCACACCACTGCGATTCATGAATGTCAGAGGCTTCAGGAGTAAAAGTAGCCCACGGTCGGTACGCACCGTTGTGAACTCGCCTTCGAATCGCCGCTGAAAACCGACGACATTGGTGAGTTGTGCTACGCGATCGATCACCCAAAACCCTATATTGTGTCGGGTTTCCATGTATTCTGAGCCTGGATTACCCAAACCAACCACGAGCCATGCATCAGAAGCCACGATCGAGCACCTCCTGATAGACTGCGAGCGTTTGTCGACACGACTCCTCCCAGGTAAAGCGCTGTGCTCGAAGACGAGCCCGGTAAGCCAGTTCAGCCCGGAGATCAGCATCGCTCAGTAAGCGGACCAGTGCCCCCGCGAGGCTAGCCACTCTTTCTTCTCGAACCAACAGTCCGGCATCACCCACGATCTCGGGAAGTGCACCGACAGCGAAAGCAACGACGGGTACGCCGTGAGCCATGGCTTCGACTGCTGGCAAGCAGAAACCTTCGTCTCGGCTTGCCACGACGAGCGCAGACGCTACTGAGTAGAGCGCGTGCAAGTCTTCGTCGTCGATGTCTGATAACCAACACAGGACTTTCTCACGCTCTCCAACGCGGAACTGCTGGACGGTACTCGTGCATTGCCAACCTTCTTGCCCGACGATCACCAGCAACGGAGCAGGTTCGACACCCGCTTGCTGCAAGAGCAGGAACGCCTCCAGCAAGAGATCGTAGCGCTTGCGCGGCTCGATCGTCCCGACGGCGAGGAGGAGCGGTCGTTCCTTGATCTGAGCACCGAGCCGTGGCAGAAGGATGCGGCTCGATCGTTCCCAGGCATAGGAAGTAGTCGATCCCCTTCGCTGGTGGACGCCGTGATAGATGACGCGGATGCGCTCACTCGTCTCCGGTACTACCGAGCGGAGTCGCCGAGCGGTGGCCTCTGACGGCACGATGATCCGATCCGCAGCGCGGATGCGCGCAAGGGTCTGCCGGTAGTAACGAAAAGCGGACGGTGTCAAATCACCGGGTGCATCGAGAAAAGCGAGGTCATGGATCGTCGCGACGCCGCGTATCCAAGGGGGAAGGTGCGGCAGGACAAAATCGGTTGCATGGTAGACACGAATTCCGCGGAACGCCAATTCACAGCCGAGGCTCCAGGTTTCCAGTGGATGGTGCGGTGGCGTCATGACCCTAAGCGATGGCAAGGGCAGATCCGGCCGGAAACGATTCACGACGAGCCGAAAGCGCACTGCTGAGGAGCTGCATCCGGCGCGTGCCAAAGCACGACCGAGTTCGGCCATATAGCGACTGATCCCGCCACGACGATATGCTAAGAGACGCCCATCGAGCGCGACGACCGGAGTCGGCGGGAACCGCATCGTCAGGACCCCCTCTCCGCCGCTGTTATACTTCCTACGGAGTTCGCTATCTCGGCTACCGAGATCGCTCCGCACTGCTGCAGAAGCCCAAAGGGGAAAGGCGAAGAGGACGAGCGATGGACATCTTCGGAATGGGACCTGGCGAGCTGCTCGTCATCATGATCTTGGCTCTGGTGCTCTTCGGTCCGGGTAAGCTACCGGAAATCGCCGCCACGGTTGGACGAGCGTTTCGCGAATTCCGCAATGCCACGAGGGAGCTAGCGAGCGAGTTCGAGCAGGCATTCCGTGAGGTTCAAGTGAGTACGACAGAAGTCGCCACATCGGTACTCTCAGTCCAGCAAGAAACGCATGCTGCGCTACAGGAGACGCGGGCAGCGCTGCACGAGGCGACGGACACCGTCTCGCGAGCAGCCAGTACGGTTGCGCTCGATCAGGTTGCGGCGCCCGCTACCATGCCTGCTGCTCCGATGGTTCCACCACTCGGACTCTCGGAGTCAACCGCGGTAACGGCCAGTGCAAGTAACGGACGGCGTGAGCCAACGAAGGACGACCCGCTCGCGGATCTGGTCGACGTCGACGAGCTGCTCACTGAGTCGAAACCATCAATTTCGGCTGGACCGTGGGAAACGTGAGTTTTCTCGCTTGCTAATCACCTCGCCGAGCGATCCACAGACAGACGCGACCAGTGGCATCCTGCTGTGTTTCCCAACGCATCTCGGCGAAGAGCGGGACGGGTGGTGGCGCGGGAAGTCGCCTACAGTCGAGCGGAGGATGGTTAGCAGCCGGACCGAGAAGACGGCGAAAAGGGCGTATCCACCACGGCCAGGAGCGCGGCTGGGCAGCGACGACCGCAACATACAGGCCTCGCGGGCGGAGAACCCGAGCCACTTCACTGGTCATCTCGTAGGTCAGAAAGACTTCGGTCGGAAAGGTGGTCACGACCGCATCAAGACAAGCATCCCGCAATGGTAGTCGCTGAGCATCAGCGCGGACGATCCACACCCGCTGAAAGCGTGCGACGCGGCGGCGAGCCAGCCGTATCATCGTCGGCGAACGATCGATCGCCAGGACTCGCTTGCCTTGGGCGGCGAGGTCCGCGGCGAAGTCACCTGGCCCACAACCGATCTCAGCAACGACTTGCGCACCGGCAAGCCAGGGTAACGCGTTGCGTTGCCAGGCTTGCCAGTCGTTTCCGAAGAGCATCCGTGTCAATAGCGGATAGACAGGAGCAAGCGGACCATAGAAGAGTTCCAGTACCGACTGTCGCACGTCCTGGCCGCGTGGGATCGGCCGCAAACGACGATGCGATGACTCAGGCATGCTGCTCGTACGTCCTCCTCGTCAACCTTGTGCGATTCTCGATCGACAGGGTATACCGAATCGAGAGACAAACGGAGCGGCACCTCTCATCGAAGGAATCGACGAGCAAGGCATGAACGGGAAGGGAAGGTTCCGCATCATCGCACGCGATATGGCCACGATGGCCCGCCGCGGTGTTCTCCACACCCGTCGCGGGCCGGTGCAGACCCCAGCGTTCATGCCGGTAGGGACACAAGCAACGGTCAAGTCACTGACGCCCGAGGAAGTGCGCGCGACTGGGAGCGAGATCGTTCTGGCGAATACGTACCATCTCTTTCTGCGTCCAGGGCTGGAGGTCCTCGAAACAGTTGGGGGCTTGCACGCCTTTATGGGCTGGGACGGTCCGATCCTGACTGACTCCGGCGGTTTTCAAGTTTATAGTTTGGCACAGCTCCGTGACGTTACGGAGAGAGGAGTACGATTCCGATCGCACATCGATGGCTCCCTTCGCGAACTCACCCCGGAAATCGTCATCGAGCTCCAAATGCTGTTCGGTTCAGATGTGCTGATGCCATTGGATGATGTCGTCGGATTCGGAGAATCTGATGAGCGGCAGCAGGAAGCAATGGCTCGTACGCACCGGTGGTTGCAAAGGAGTCTCCACCGCTTCCAGGAATTGACAGCAGCGTTCGCGGAGGAGAAGCGACCATTGTTGTTCGGCATCGTTCAGGGCGGCTTTGACCCGAGCCGCCGCGTCGAAAGCGCGCACTTCGTGGCTTCGCTACCGGTAGATGGTCTCGCGATCGGGGGACTCAGTGTCGGTGAACCGAAGGACCTTCTTTATGCAATGCTCGATGCGACTGCAGGAGTGTTGCCCGACGATCGGCCGCGTTATCTCATGGGCGTCGGAGCGCCGGACGATCTCTGGCGAGCGGTCGCGTACGGCATCGATCTGTTCGATTGTGTCCTGCCGACACGCTTAGCACGGCATGGTGCGCTCTTCGCGCCAACCGGCCGCGTGGACATCACTGGAGCGCGCTTTCGTCTGCAGACCTCACCAGTCGACGAGACATGTGATTGTTACACCTGCTGTCGATTCAGTGCAGCCTATCTGCACCATCTCTTCCGTGCACGCGAACTGCTAGGTTACCGGCTCGCCACGATCCATAATGTCCGGTTCTTGCAGCGTCAGATGGAAACGATGCGACGTGCGATCGAAGAAGGAACCTTCGCGGCACACATGGAACGGTTTTTGTCCTCATACGAGGCGAGTACAGCCCTGACTGCGAGCGATCGTCTGGTCGACGGGTGAGGGTGGAATGATGGACGATCGTGCAGCACTCCACTGCATCGTTTTCGGTCGCGTTCAAGGGGTCGGCTTTCGCTTCTTCGTCGTCGAGATTGCCGAACGACTCGGTCTGACGGGCTGGGTACGCAACCGTGAGGACGGGCGATCAGTCGAGATTTGGGCAGAAGGGCGGCGAGCAGCCTTGGAAGCCCTTCGCGAGCAAGTTCGGACAGGCCCACCAGGTGCTTGGGTCGAGCGCGCTGAATGCGCGTGGGTGGAGCCGACTGGACACTTCGACGATATCAGCATTCGGCGCTGAGGAAGCGGGGATAGAGAATGGCGACGATCGCCATCGTCGGTCTCGGTTACGTTGGGCTCGTTTATGGGGGTGCATTTGCCGATCTCGGCAACAGTGTGTGGGGTATAGATATCGACGTCGAGAAGGTCGACAAGCTTCGCCAGTGGACGATGCCGATCTATGAACCAGGACTGCAGGAGTTGATCCGACGCAATGTCGAGGCCGGGCGTCTTCGATTCACGACCGATTATGCAGAGGCGATTCCGGACGCTGAGTTCGTCTTCATTTGCGTGGGGACCCCTTCGACCCTCGATGGGGATGCCGATATGCGAGCTGTGCGAGCAGCCGCCGAGACGATTGCCCGGCACCTGAGCGGCCACACCATCATCGTGAACAAGAGCACGATGCCGATCGGGGCCGGAGACTTCATCTCGGCTCTGGTCAAGCAGCTCAAGCCCTCAGACGCGACATTTGCCATCGTAACGAATCCGGAATTTCTGCGCGAAGGCTCGGCGGTTTACGACGTATTCCATCCGAGCCGTATCGTGCTTGGAGCTGAGGATCGCGAGGCAGCTGAGCGAGTTGCCGAACTCTATCGTGTCTTGGACGCGCCGATTCTGATCACAGACCGACGCAGTGCCGAGATGATCAAGTATGCGTCCAATGCGATTCTGGCCACCCGTATCAGTTTCATCAACGAGATCGCCCAGATTTGCGAGCAAGTCGGGGCTGATATCAAGATCGTCGCCCAGGGTATGGGCTACGATCCACGGATCGGCCCGCTGTTCCTGGAAGCAGGACTCGGTTTCGGCGGGAGTTGTTTCCCCAAGGATGTCCGCGCACTGGCAGCGATGGCCGAACGAGTCGGTTGCCATCCCCAGCTCTTGCATGCGGTATTGGAAATCAACGAGGATCAGCGTCGCCGCTTCGTCCGAAAGGTACAAGAGCTTCTCGGCGATCTCTATGGTCGTCCCATCGCGCTCTGGGGTCTCGCGTTCAAGCAAGACACGGACGATGTTCGCGAGTCTCCCGCTCTGGACGTTTTGCGCATGCTCCTCCAGCGAGGAGCACTCGTGACAGCATACGATCCCGCAGCCATGACGAATACGGCGCGGGAAGTACCTGATGCCCGGTATGCACCGGATCCCTATGCCGCGGTGGTCGGAGCCGACGCGTTGCTCATCGCGACACCCTGGAACGAGTTCAAGCAAGCCGATCTCCGCCGGGTCAAGGGACTCATGCGTACTCCCATCATTGTCGATGGTCGCAATATCTTCGAACCAGCAGAGGTTCGGAGTCTCGGATTCGTTTACGTTGGAGTTGGCCGTGGTCATCGAGCCGATCTGGGATCCTGACGCGACAGGGCCGGTCGAAGTCGGGGTCGATGCCATCGAGATCTGGCGAATCCAACGCACGCTCGCCCGTTTCGGGCAGCGTTTTTTGGAACGCGTCTATACCGAAGCAGAGCAAGCCCGCTATGCCGGGCGAGTGGCCGAGCTAGCAGCCCGCTTCGCGGCCAAGGAAGCGGTCATGAAAGCACTCGGTACCGGAGTCCGTGGCATGCGCTGGCGCGACATCGAGATTTTGCCGAACAGCCGTGGGAAACCATTGGTCATTTTGTACGGAACTGCACGGGAGCGTGCTCACTCACTCGGCCTCGAGCACATTGCTGTTTCCCTGACTCATGCCCGCGATCTGGCGATCGCGGTCGTCGTAGCCACGTTTCGGACTCCTCACCGGCACCGTCCGAGCGAACACTCCCAGCACTGAGAGGAGAGTCGAGAATGGAGAAGTTGTGTCGTGTCGAAGAAGTTCGTCGTGCTGAAGCCGAAGCAGTTGCTCAGGGTTTATCGTTGACAGAACTCATGCGGCGTGCTGGGCAGGCGGTGGCGGAGACGATCGAGCAACTGGCGTCTCGAAAACAGGGAAGGCGAGCGCTGTTCCTCGTCGGACCGGGCAACAATGGCGGTGACGGATTAGTCGCGGCCAGCCTTTTGGCACTGGCCGGTTGGGACTGCGCAGTTTGGAGCTGGAATCGACGTGAACCTGGTGCGATCCCGGCCGAGCCGACTGGCTTGGCCCGCTGCCGCTGGATCGAGAGCGAGGAACTCGATCGCGAACTCCCGCTGGCTGATGTGATCGTCGATGCCATCTTCGGGATCGGTGGGCGACCGGAGGTCCCCGAGCCGGTTGCAACGATCTTCGAGGCTGCGCACCGCGGTCGTCGCGTACGGAATACGGTTTTGGTCGCGGTCGACGTTCCGTCCGGCATCGACAGCGACACCGGTGCTGCTGACGCGCGTGCCTTTCGTGCAGATCTGACCGTAATGCTCGGACTGCCGAAGATCGGTGCGTACCAGTTTCCTGCTCTTCGCCATACTGGGCTGATCCGACTCGTCGACATTGGCCTACCCAAGCCTCCAGTTGGTCCCGGAAGTGTCGCGCTTCTGACGCTCCAGGATGCTCGTGGATGGCTACCGGAACGGACAGCCGCAACCCATAAATGGGCGGTCGGCGCTGTCCTGATCGTCGGTGGAGCACCGAACTATTACGGTGCTCCTCGCCTCGCAGCGAGTGCGGCGTTGCGGGCTGGAGCGGGACTCGTGACACTGTCCGTTCCACGATCGCTCGTGCCCTCGATCGCAGCGGCACTTGCCGATGTGACCTTCCTTCCTGCTCCTGACGGCGACGTCGGAGCTGGCCAGCGATGGGCAAACCTCGTGCGCGATGCCCTCCCACGCTACCGGGCCCTTCTCGTCGGCCCTGGACTCGGTCAAGACCAGACAGCCGACGAGTTGCTCCGCCATCTTTTGGGACTCGGCCGAGTGCGGCGTGGGTCCCTCGGTTTTGGCGTGCCAGCGGATGACGAGGTACCGCAACGATTCGCGGGTTATGCGGTGATCGATGCGGATGGCCTCAACTGGCTCGCCAAAATGGGTAGCTGGTGGGAAGAACTTCGCGAGGCACAACTCGTTCTTACGCCGCATCCCGGTGAACTCGCTCGCTTGTGTGGTTGCGACGTGACGACGATTTTGGAAGATCCATGGACTCAGGCGCTCGAGACCGCGGTCACCTTCGGCCAGCATGTGGTTTTGAAGTACGGCCACACGGCTGTCGCATGTCCTGACGGGTCACTCTTGCTCGCGCCTCAGGTCCATCCCGCGCTGGCTACTGCTGGGACAGGAGACGTGCTTGCCGGTGTGATCGCTGGGCTCGCTGCGCAGGGGTTGGGACCACGAGAGGCTGCGGCTGCCGGTGTCGTGATAGCCGGCGAAGCGGCGCTGCATGCCGTCGTGTCAGCTGGTACGCTCTCGCTCACTGCCTCTGACGTCGTCGCTGCTTTGCCGAAAGTCCTCCGAGCACTGTACGATCCCCAATGGTCACCGGAGCGAGTGGTCTCGGCGATCGAGGAGAACTGAGTGTACCGAAGAGCGACTTCCATTGCGTCTGTGAAGTAGGTCAGACGATCGAAAAGGAGAGCAAATAGAAGATGGTGCAAGAAATTCGGGTACGCTCCCTGATGACTCGCGATGTCGTTGCCATCAGCCCTGAGACGTCGGTCGGTGAAATCGCCCGCCTGATGTGGGAGCATGCGATCTCGGGTGTGCCAGTCATCGATGAGCAGCGGCGAGTTATCGGTATTGTGACCGAGTTCGACTTGATCGCGCGCGAGGCGAGTTTCAATGCCCCGTTGTACGTTCCGTTTCTCGATGCTTTTTTCAAGGTACCGGGAACGGGTGACGAAACTCAGCTCCGCAAGATCCTGGCTACCAAAGCTGCCGAAATCATGTCGAGTCCGGCCATCACGATCGGACCAGAGGAAAAGATCGAAGCCCTCGCAACACTGATGTATCGGCGCCGAGTCAACCCGGTGCCGGTCGTGGACGAGGAGGGACGGCTCCTCGGAATCGTCTCACGCTCGGATATCATCTGGCTGATGACACTCGAAGAACGCGGAGAACTCCCAACGCTCCTGGCTAGCCGCTCTTAGCCGGAGGAGGACGGCTCAAACCGCTCGACTGTATCGACCGATCGTCGTCGATCAGGCCGATTCCTGGAGTTGCTGGCGTAAGGCTTCCACGTCTCGGCGGATGATGAACGTGCGGCCGGAGTGCTCGTCGCGGACATACTCCAGCTTGCGCTCGTCCATCCAGCGGTAGATGGTCGGACGTGTGACACCGAGACGATGAGCTGCCTGGGTGATGCTGACAAGCTCGTTGGGCTCGTAGGCTCGGAACTTCGCCTGCGAGAGCAGTCTCCCGAGTTCATTTTCCCAGAAGGCACGCGGAACAGAGTAGTCTTCTGCGCCGGGTGCCCAAAAGAGGAGTTGGAGAACTAGTTCGATGTTTTCCAGAATCCGTTCCCGTTGCTCGATCAGCCTGCCTTGCGCAATGGCAGCGAGGCGCTGCAGCACCTGTCCGATCGGGCTCGCTCGGAGCTCTTCGAGGAGTTCCTTGTCGCTCAGATCGATCTGCTCGATGACACGAGGGAGCAAGCGCGACATCAACCGGTAATGATGCGAGTAGAGAATCTTCAGCGCGTCATCGATCACCCGCTGATAATTCAAAGTCTGAGCATCCACGGGTTCTCCTCCCGCCGAGCAAGCGGACGACCTGTGTACGGACCCATTGTACGGAGTCCGAAGCTGACCGTCAATAGAGCAAAAAAGTCCAGCTCGCTCGGCGGTGCCCACGCTCTGATCAGTGCCAGCGAGGCACAGCCAATCCATGCTCTCTTTTGGATCACTCCTGATCACTGTCTCGGGTTAGCCGGTACTGGGAGGAGGCAAAGTTCCATCGGTAGACCATACCGGCTTGAGGGAGCACGTCGAGTTGGTGGGGACAGGGCGAATCGAATCGCGCGCGGACGGTAGCGAGTGCGAGACGAGGATCATTGTTCTGTTGGGAGAGATGAGCGAGCCAAATGGTTCGTGGTGAACCCGACAAATGGGCGAGTGCATACGCTGCCTGGTCGTTACTGAGGTGCCCAGCCGGTGAAGCGATTCGCCGCTTGAGCCAGTCCGGGTATGGTCCGCGCCAAAGGAGATCACGATCGTGATTCGCCTCGAGCACGATGAGATTCGCGCGTGATAAGGCGGCGAGCACTTCGTCCGTCACCGTGCCGAGATCCGTGAACAGAGCAGTTTCCGCATGACAGGTCGCCAGGCGCAAGCCGAACGGCTCCCTCGCATCGTGCGGTACAGGGACCGGGTAAAGAGCGAGATCGCCGATCTCCAGCCAATGCTGATACCTGACCGTCAGCCGACGCGCTGATCCCAACCGGAGCACAGCGTCCGTACCAGCCGTCGTGACGACTGGGCAGGATTGCCAGCGGAGCAATCCGGCGAGCCCACGAACGTGATCATGGTGCTCGTGCGTCACGACGATCGCGGTCAGTTCGTGGTCGCCGACACCGATCGAGCGCAAGAGGCGACGCAGCGTCGTCGCCGCCAATCCTGCATCGATGAGGATGCTTGTCCGCTGGGTGCGGACGAGAAAAGCGTTACCCTCACTGCCGCTTCCGAAACAGAACACTTCCACGTTTTAGTCTCCGAACAGCGCGCGACCGATCCGAACGAGCGTCGCTCCTTCCTCGACAGCGATGTCGAAATCGTTCGACATGCCCATGGAAAGCTCCGGGAGAGGGTGTTGGAAACGTTCTTGGAGCTGATCGCGCAGCTCCCGCAGTGCGCGGAAGACTGGCCGGACAAGTTCGCTTTCTGCTACGAGCGGTGCGATCGTCATCAGGCCGCGAACGTCCAAATGTGGTTTCGTGAGCCCCAAAGCGAGAAGTTCAGCAGCCTCAGCCGGTCGACAACCGTGTTTCTGTTCCTCGCCGGCGATATTCACCTGAATCAAGATAGGAAGGCGGCGGCCAACGCGCGCAGCTCGTTCGTGCAGTTCCTCCATGAGAGCTGCACGGTCAACGGAATGGATCAGAGCGAAGAGCTTGACGGCATGTCGAACCTTGTTGGTTTGCAGATAGCCGATGAGATGAAGCTCCGCATCAGCTGGAAGTGGGTTTTCACCGAACTTTCGCTGTGCCTCCTGAACGCGGTTTTCCCCGAAAAGGCGTAGGCCGAGTTCGTACGCTGCCTGCACTTTTTCCCGATCGATCCCTTTCGTCACAGCGACGATCTGCACGCTCTGCGGATCGCGTCCTGCTCGTTCAGCCGCCCGCTCGATGCGGCATCGCACACGAGCCAAATGCTCGCGCAGTCGCTCGTACTCTTGCATGGCCTTCTCCAGATTCCGTGCCGCTCAAGGGAGCGCGATCACGGCAGCTTGGGCTTCTGCACGTGAGCCGTTCGCGCGATACGAGAACCACTCTCCGGCATGACAACGCGTGCATATCCCGGCGCGCTCGATGTGCGCCGGGTCGACTCCTCCTTCAACGAGGAGCAGTTCGTTGGCTCGCCAAAGATCGAAAATCGCCCGGCCATTTCGCGAGAGAACAGCCTGATGACCGTTCGATGGCTCGGTGGCGAGCCAGGCTGTGATCACTTCTTCTCCCACTTCGTAACAGCATGGGCCGATCGATGGCCCGAGAAAAGCCCACAAACGCTCGGGGCGAGCGGAAAACAGTGTGCACAAGATGTGGACTGCTTGTCGCGTAATTCCGGCCACGGTACCACGCCAACCGGCGTGAACGACGCCGATAGCTGGGACGTCGGGTGCGTACAACAAGACCGGCACGCAATCAGCGCAGATCATGGCGAGCGGCAGGTTCGGTTCCGTCGTCACGAGTGCATCGCTCTCCGGGATTCCCGTGCCCGGTTCGAGGGCTCCGCGACCGCGCTCTGACGCCGTGACGACGGTAACCCGGGTGCCATGCACTTGGCGGGCAAAGACGGTATGCTCGAGCGGTACGCCGAGGCGTTCCCACCAGGCGCGCCGATTCGCGAGCACGATCGAGATGGTGGCATTCCCACTCACCGATCCAAAAGCGGGCAGAGAGGGGTCCCGCTTGGTCACACCGTGCGGAATACCGAGTGCGGACAAGCGCGCGAAGCGGAAGGGACGCACGATCATGCCTCTGAACCCAACATCACGTGAATCAGCCAAGGACTCGTATCGACAACAGCTTGGGAAGCTGCTCGTTCGAGTTCGGCGGGGTCCGACACGCGGATGGCGTTCAGCTTGTAGGACTGTGCCAGTTCGACGAAGTCCGGGTTTACGAGATCGACATCGCGGGGTCGGACTCCAGCCTGCAGCATTGGGCGCTTGACAGCTGTATGTGACCGGTCGTCGAAAACGACGACGATCACCGGTAGCCGATACTGAGCGAGGGTACCGAGTTCCTGCACAGTGAACTGGATTCCGCCGTCGCCACAAATCGCGACTACCGGACGATCCGGACGCGCGTATTTTGCACCGATCGCCATCGGGAGAGCGGAGCCGAGCGTGCCGAACCCTCGGGGAAATGCGTAGGTGCGCGGCACGTAGACAGGAAAAGCGCGGACAGCCTCGTAGCAGACCATCGTCATGTCGTGTGCGGTAAATGCATCGCGCGGAAGTGCGCGCCGGAGAGCGATCAGCCAGGGCTGATAGCGGCGCGCCGAGTCATCGGTGACGCTCAGTAACCGCTGCCGCGCGCTCTCGATCTCCCACGGTTCCCAGCGGGATCGTGGGCGGAAACCTGCTTCGATTTGCTCGAGGAGTCCAACGAGCGCTTCGGCGCAATCGGCTCGCAGCGCAACGGCTGTTGGATAACGCCGATGGAACTCCAGAGGATCGATATCGATATGGATCAGCGGTGAGGGAAGCGGCATCGTCCCTTCCGCGGTCGTCCGTGCGCCCAGGCCGGTTCCGATAGCAATCGTTACGTCCGACCCTCGCATGAGCTCACTCACCGGGTTGTCCGGCGTCCAACGATAGCCGAAGGCGCCGATGGCCAACGGGTGGTCATCGGGGATAGCGCCCTTCCCAGTCACGGTCGTACTGACAACTGCGCCGATGGCACTGGCGAGTTGGCTGAGCAGCTGGCTGCTGCGCTCGGAGACAGCTCCACCACCGGCTAAAACGAAGACTCGATTCGCGTCAGCCAGCAGCTGCGCTGCTCGGTCGAGCAGATGATCATCAGGCTTCGCAGGTGGAACGGCGATGACGAGCGGATCGCTCATCGCTGTGCGTTCACGCAGGACATCCAGAGGAACTTCCAAGTAGACTGGGCGCGGCCGCCCGTCATACAGTTGGCGGAACGCTTCGGCGACGGCTGACCTGATTTCTGCAGCACTCATCACGCGGTGTGCCCACTTGACGATTGGACGGACCACGGCGAGCTGATCCGTCATCTCGTGCAGCCGTCCATCCAAGTGGCCGAGGTACGGTCGGTCGAGACACGTGCTGATTACGAGGACTCGCGAGCTATCGGCGAATGCCTCGGCGATCGGCGTGACGATGTTGGTCAGTCCTGGACCGCTGACTGTTATGGCAACACCGACGCGGCCACTCGCCCGCGCGTACCCGTCGGCCATGTAGCCGGCGCCCTGCTCATGTCGCGGAAGAACAGTGCGAATCTGGCTACGTTCGAGAGCAGCGTAGAGATCGAGCGTGTGGACGCCCGGAATGGTGAAGACGACGTCCACGCCATTTGCCTCGAGGGCGCGGACGAGTGCCTCAGCACCCGTCTCCTGGCGCTCGCGTTTGACCGAGGGGATCGCCGGAATCTCCACCGAGTTCATCTCCAAATGCCTCCCGAAGTGCTCCCATGCCCGCGCCGCAGTGTAGGAGAAGGTGGATCTCCGTGCAACGCCAGAGTGTTGGCCACCCGGTCATTCCACGAACCACAACGAGTCAGTACAGTGCCAAGCTCCGATCGAGGCGCCTGGTCGAAAAAACTGCGCATAAGAAACGTTATACGCACTCTATGGGAAGCCAGGCTCCCTACCGACCATCGGTCCGTCATGGCAGCGCCCTGTGCTCCCTGAATCGGTTCCCTTTGTGCTCGGGGCCTCTCCTCGCTCAGGCCTCCGAGCGGGTTTGGCGTGATCGCGCGCTGACCGCGTGACGCGAACATTCGCACTGTTGCGGACTCCTTGGTCCCGGAGACAGACGAAAACTCGCGGCCAACCGATCCCCCGGCGAGCACTCGCTCCATGGTCACCAACCCGTGTCGTTCGAGGCAGCTGCCGCTTTTGCATATCGGTGTGCCCATCGTGTCGGTTCCGGAATACGATAGCGACTGAGTCGGAGCACCCAGCGGATCGCTTCCAGGAGTGTGATACGGTGCCCGACCGACACGATAAGTGGTCGGGCACTGGGCCGCGTGCGAACTGCTGCACCGATAATTTCCCCCTCAGCCACCAATGGTGTCCAGGCTCCTCGGTTCGGTCCCGGCTCGCGATACGAGCCGTACAAGCGAGATTTGGCCGCGCCGATCGTCGGCAGGTCGAGCAAGACGCCCACATGACTCGCCAGACCGCAGCGGCGAGGATGCGCTCGTCCTTGCCCGTCGACGACGAGAAGGTCCGGTGTCTGTTCGAGAGCCCGAACCGCTTCTATGATCACTGGCGCCTCTCGAAAGCTGAGAAACCCTTGAATGTAGGGAAAGGTTACCTTTTGTTCGGCGATCGCACGCTCGATCTCGCGGAGCGGCAGGAAGTCCGTGGCTTCGTCGCTGGTTGGTTCGCTCAGCAGTTCGAAGCAGACGGCGACTGCAACCGCTCGCTCGCCGCGCAGGTGCATATCTGCGCCCGCAATGAAGCGGGGCGTTTGGGGAAGCGGGGTTTCCACTACCTTCTCTGCCAGTTCTTTCTGCAGACGAGCGAGTTCCTCGAGTTCGAGCGGAGAGAACGCTGGCTTTCCTGACACGAAGTGTGGTGAAATCATCCACTTGTCCGCAGTCGACGTTATTCGAAACAGGTTCCGCTTGTCAGTCGTGCACCGCGCCACCAATCGAGGGCTGACATCGCTCGCTTCCCTTCGGGCTGAACTGTTTCCAGCACGAGTGGCCGCGTTCCCGTGCCGACGAGCACCACAGTTGGCATGACCGAAAGACAACCGGGAGCCAAGTTCATCTCCGTTTCGATCAGCCTCGCCCGTGGGAGAATCAGGCGACGACCGCCAATTGTCGTCCACGCACATGGCCAGGGTTGTAATGCTCGGATCTTCCCCTCGATGCGCTCTGCTGGCTCCGACCAGTCCACTCGGCCATCGGCTTTGGTGAGGGGACGCGTATACGTTGCTTCTCCTTCGTCCTGAGGGATCGGCACGATTCGGCCTGCGATCCAATCCCGGATCGTGTCAGGGAGGAGTTCTGCCGCGACCTCGGCTAGCCGAGCACCCAGCGTGACGCCCGTATCGTCAGGCACGATAGGGATCGCGAATTGGCGAAGGATCGGACCGGCATCCAACTCGGGGGTCATGACGGCGAACGAGATACCAGTGATCGCATCACCATTGAGCAAGGCCGCCTGGATCGGACTGGCTCCTCGATAGCGCGGAAGCAGTGAGGGATGCACGTTGAGGAAGCCATGCCGTGGCATCGAAAGCATCGATGCTGGGATGATTTTGCCGTAGGCGACCACAACGGCGAGCATCGGTGCCACGGCAGCGAGTCTCGCCTCTGCTTCGGCCGTACGAAGAGTCTCTGGCTGCCAACATGGAAGACCCAGCTCTTGCGCGAGCACCTTCACTGGCGGAGGTTGGAGTCCCCGACCCCGACCCGCCGGTCGATCCGGCTGGGTGACGACCAGCACAACGAAAAAGTCTGGCTGTGCCGCGAGTGTCCGGAGCGAAGGAACGGCAAATTCCGGTGTTCCGAAGAAGACCAGGCGAAGTTTGCCCTCCACCGGCTGAGACTCCCCAGATCGTGCGCGACCGTTCCACCCTGTTCTACCCTACCACGGCTCTCTGGAGTCGGGCATCATTTGCGGGGTTGTGAGGACGGAGGAAGTGCACGAAGATCGACCGACGAGCTCGAGAGTCGCCATCCGAAAACGTTCAGCCGTATCAGCGCGCCGGTTGGTGAACGTTCTCTCAATACTCCTGGTGCTCGGCAGCGCGCTGCTGCTCCGTCTGCATGGCCTCGATTGGGACCAAGGGTACCTGCTGCACCCAGACGAACGCTTTCAGTTGATGGTCGCGGTCGACCGCATCCGCACGCCCGAACGCCTCGCTGATTTGTTCGATCCCACGCGAAGTCCCTGGAACCCGCGATCTGCAGGCCCCGACGGGCACCCGCAGGCCTTCGCTTATGGCGCCTTACCTCTTTATCTGCTGGAATCGATCAGTTGGTTCACCGACCGGCTGCTCCACGCAGTCGGCATCGAGCCAGGAGCGGCACGCAATCTGTACCACGCGTTGGCATTCCGCGGACGTTTCCTCACGGTTCTGATCGACGTCGTCGGTCTCATTTTCGCATTGTTGATCGCCCGGCGGGCCTTCGGCAGAGCAGCTGCCTCGATGGCTGGACTTCTCGTCGGATTGAGCATCATTACGATTCAGCAAGCACATTTCTTCGTGGTCGATCCCTGGGCGACATCGTTCGGGATAGCGACGCTCTGGGCAACGACGCATCTCGCGGAGACGGGATCACGTCGTTGGGCCGCTCTCGCTGGAGCGTTCTACGCCGCGGCTCTCGCCTGCAAAGTGAGCATGTGGCCACTGGCGGTGCCGATCGGCATAGCACTGGTTTGGTACAGCTCGCGCACTGCCTTCGACTGTACGCGCCCTGTTCTGTCGAACCTGCTGCGGAACCCGGTCACCCGTACGCCCTGGCCAATCCTGCTCGCCAGTACCTTTATCGCCTTCGCAGTCTTCGAGCCGTACACGCTGCTCGATCCTCGCTCGACGCTTCGCGATATCGTGCGTGAGTGGGAGATCGCGCAGGGTCGTCTCGATGTTCCCTACACGCGGCAGTATGTCGGTACGGTTCCGATCGTCTATCAAATCGAACAGCTCTTCCGTTGGGGACTAGGGCCCGCCTTCGCGGCGCTGAGCGCTCTCGCCATCGTTCGCGACACACGAAAACTCCTGGTCGAGATCATCTCGCATCGTCTCCGAGTGTCAGCGACCGACGGCCATGCGTTCATCGAAGGTCAGCGTGCGTTCGTTACACGCCATCTCCTTCTCAGCTGGATCCTCGCGTACGGCCTGACAGCCTGGACGGCGGAGACGAAGTATCTCCGTTATTCGCTTCCCCTGGTTGCTCCGCTAGCCATCTTGGTGGCAGCTACTTTGAGCGAGTGGCTGGAGCGATCTTGCTCACGCTGGCAGCGAGCGGGCGCCAGTTTCGCTGTGCTGCTTGTGCTTGGCGTTACCGTGGCGTGGGCTGGTGCCTTCAGCACAATCTACCGTCATCCGCATACACGTGTGGAGGCGTCCGAATGGATCGTGTCGCACATTCCACCAGGCGCCGTTCTGGGGGTCGAGCATTGGGATGATCGGCTGCCTCTCGCGGTGTCGGATATCTCTCCTGACCAGCGCTATCGGTTCGTCACGCTCGCGCTCTACGATGATCGATCACCGGAGGAAGCATTTGGTTACCTCGCCGCACGACTTTCCGAGGTCGACTATATCGTTCTGTCCTCGGATCGCTTGGCCGGATCGATTCCTCGTTTGCCGTGGCGCTACCCCGTGATGAGCGAGTACTACCGACTGCTCGATCAAGGGGCACTCGGCTTCCGACTGATTTATGAGGCCAAGCGGGAGTCGCGGCTCGGTCCGTTGGGCTTGAATGACCTGGAAGCGGACGAGAGTTTCACGGTTTACGACCATCCGCGCGTCTGGATTTATCAGAAAGTGGGCCAACTCAGCGAGGACGAACTGCGCCTGCGCTTCGCCTGGGCGTTGCAGCGCCCCTGGTACCCGCAACGCGACCGCCCGGAGGCCTACCGGCAACTCCTGGATGGGCCAGCCGAGAGCGCTGAGGTTGCACGCGATTTAGGCTGGGCCGAGGAGTGGCTCGCTCGGGACTGGGAAGCGATCGTCTGGTGGGTCGCCCTCTCCATGGCGATCGGTGCCGTGGGATTGCCGCTGGCGACGCGTCTCGGCGCGCCGCTCCCTGACGCGGGGCTTGCGCTCGCCCGTCCGCTCGGGCTGATTGTCCTCGCGTATCCGATCTGGCTGGCAGCCAGCTGGCGGATCCTCCCGTTCGAGCTGCCGTGGCTACTCCTTCCTATGGTCAGTGTGGCGGTTTTGCTCTGGTGGCGTTGGAGTCACCGGCTGCGGGCACTCGTTCGGCCATCTGCCATTCGCTGCGCGATCCTGGTCGAGGGGAGTTTCTGGTTCGGTTTCGCTTTCTTCCTGGTGCTTCGCTGGCTCTATCCTGATCTTTGGCACCCGTTCTTTGGCGGAGAAAAGCCGATGGAGCTGGCATACGCGAACGCCATCGCGCGCAGTCGCTGGTTGCCGCCATACGATCCCTGGCTGGCTGATGGAGTGCAGAACTATTATTATTACGGATTCTTCCTCAATGCTTTGCAGTGGAAGTTGAGCGGACTGTTACCCGATCCTGCTTTCCAGCTGACGGTTGCGACCTTTGCCGGGCTCGTGGCGAGCCTCGCGGTCTCGCTCGGGCTTGCCCTAGTTCACTGGTTGGTGGACAGCGCGAGTTCCACCTCCTGGCGCGGACGGACCCTCCTAACCAGCCTGGCGAGTGGAATGGGCTCCCTGTGGTGGCTCCTCTTCGCCGGGAACCTCGACCCAATCATCCAGGTCATTACCAAGCGTTCGTTGGCTATTGATTTTTGGCAGAGTTCGCGGGCGATCGCCCAGGCGATCACGGAGTTCCCCTACTTTTCGTTTCTGTATGCTGACCTCCATCCACATCTCATCGCGCTTCCCTTCTGGTTGAGCCTGATCGCTCTTATCATGGCTGCTCACGCCGAACAGGATGCACCTGTCCGGGACCGCGCTCTCCGTTGGATGACCAGCGTGTTGGTCGGGAGCACGGTGATCGTGGTCAATAGCTGGGATCTTCCCCTCGTAGCCCTCCTCCTGATAGCGATGACGCTGGTCACGATCGTACCGCGCCGACTTGCCCAACTGGTTTGGGTTGTCGGTGCGAGCATCCTCGCTCTCGCAGCATCGCGACTGATCTATTGGCCGTTTCACGAACGTTTCGTGAGTCCAGTCACGAGTCTGCGCCTGCTGGAAAATGGCACCGCTCCCGATCAGTTTCTCGTGCACTTCGGACTATTGCTCGCGCTACCCGTGCTTGCCGTCGTCACGAACTGGTCGCTTCCGGCGCGTTCCTTTTGGAGCCTCGGGCTGATCGCGGTCGGTGCAACAGCAATCGGCTATGCTGTCGGTCTCATGCTCCGAAGTGGTGGCTGGAGTCAGGTCGGCCTGTCCGCCAGTGATGCATGGATCCTCTTGCTGCTCCTGAGCGTGTTTCTGGGCGTCCCCTTCGGGTGTTCGCTCGCTGGTTTCGATCCGCTGCGTCCGGAAACGTTGTGGTGCGTCGCGCTCTTAGGTGCAGCAGTTGGCTTGTTCGGCACGAGACATTTAGCAGCATCCCTGCTGGTCGTACCGACCGTCCTGGTGAGCGCGTGGCTCGTGCAGCACTGGCGTGATCGGCGAGCACCGCTCCTAGGATTGTGGGTAGTGGCGGCAGGCATCGTCATGCTGATGGAAACGGTCGTCATCGTCGACGATCTCTATGGGTCACCATGGCAGCGGATGAATACCGTCTTTAAACTCTCGTTCGAGGCCTGGCCCCTCCTCGCGTTGAGCGGCTGGGGTCTCTTCATCGATCGGTGGCACGCACAGCCGAAGATGCGAACCCGAGCGCGCACGTTCGCACAGCTCGTTCTCGTCGTTGTCATTGGCATTTCGAGTCTCTACCTACTCCTCGGAACACCACAACGACTCGCATTACGCCTGCCGTCGACACCGCAGCCTGGGAGTCTCGACGGCTATGCATGGATGCGCGGCGGCTTTTACTTCACGAGTCGCGGCGAACCGATCGGGACGAGCGAGGACCTTGCCGTGATCCAGTGGCTACGACAGAACCTTTCGGATAATTTGGTGATTCTCGAGGCTTCGATCGGACCCTACCGTGGGAACGGATCTCGCCTTTCGAGTGCAACTGGTCTCCCGACTGTTTTAGGCTGGGATCGGCACGAGCGGCAACAGCGCACGCGGGCTATCCCGATCGATCGAACAATCCGGTTGGAGTCGCCGCTCGGTCCGACAGTCGATGAACGACTGATCGCAATCCGGGAGATCTACCAGACCACTGATCCCGCTCGGAAGCGCTGGCTGCTGTACCAGTATCGAGTCAGGTACGTCGTCGTGGGGCAGGTCGAACGGCGGTGGCGAATCCAGCCTGGGTTTGCTGGGGCGACGATCCCGGACGAAGGCTATGCCTCACCCGAGGGAATCGCGGCATTCGAGCCCTTGATCGGTACCACGCTTCGCGTCGCCGTGACGTTCGGTGACACGGTCATCTACGAAGTAGTGCCGCTCAGCGAGAGGTGAGTCATCGTCATGCGTGATCTCGAGCTGGCCGTGCTGTGGCAGGCGATCTGGCTCGCAGCTGCCGCCGCGACCGTTCCATGGCTTCGCTGGTTGCACCTTCCTGCGCGACCAGCGCAGGGGATCGCCCTCGCCGCCGGACCAGCATTGGTGGTCCTTCCCCTTTGGTGGGTGGGAATGTTGTCTGGAATCCCTTTTACGAGGGTGACACTGTTCCTTGTCTTTTCGCTCCTTGCGCTCGTCGGTGCGGGACTGATCATCGCACGAGGGCAGTCGTGGCAGTCGCTGACGGAAATCGTAACAGCGTGGCCTCTCCTCCTGGTCCATACAGGCGCATTCGCCCTCTATGCTCTGTTTCGCAGTTACAATCCAGCGATCCGCTACACCGAGAAGCCGATGGAGCTGGCTTTCCTCTCCGCAGCCTGGGCGAATCCTCATCTGCCACCCCCTGATCCCTGGTTCGCTGGTCGTCCGATCAACTATTATACCTTTGGTTATGTCGAATTCGGCGCCATCGCTAAGACGTTGGGCTGCCTACCGGAGTTCGCCTTCAATCTCGCGCTCGCGTCGCTCTTTGCTAGTGCAGTGACCGCTGCGTACGTAGCCGCCTGGCTTCTCCATACCGGATACGGAGCCAAAGCCCGGGTTCTCGTGGGAACACTCGCACTCTTTCTCCTCGTCGGTATCGGGAATTGGCAGACGGCATGGCTCCTTCTGCAAGATCCTCGTGGCGCACTCGCTGCATCATGGTGGGCTGGACCGGGATGGCAAGCTTCTCGGGTCATCGTGGACAGCGGCTTTCCGTGGGACAGTACACCGCGCCCGACGATCAACGAATTCCCATCCTTTTCCTTTGTCCTGGGTGACCTTCATCCTCACATCCTGTCGCTCCCCCTGTATCTCTCTTTTCTGATTGTCCTCATCGCGCTAGCACAAGCGGCTCGAGTGCCGGAACCTCTTACACTACCGATCGATAAGTCTACTTGTCATCTTTCCCAAGCTCCTGTTGGCCGAGAGCGCTGGACATTACCGTTACTCGCAGGCATCTTCCTCGGATGCTTGTGGATCACCAATACGTGGGGAGTGCCGCTCGCGACGGTGACTGCCGGACTGATCCTGCTCGCGCGTCCGCGTTCCTCGATCCGGATGACGGTCGTTCAGGGCGCTCTCATCCTCAGCGCGGCTGCCTTCGTCGCGCTCCCCTTCCAAGCGAACTATGTCCCCGCCTATGGCGCACCAGCTGAGGAACTGCCGGCCTTCCTCGCGAGGTTGCCAGTCGCCGGTTGGTTCCTCCGTACGGTCGGAATCGTCGTCTGGGAGCGCAGCTCGTTCGGTGAATTACTCCGGACTCACGGTCCGCTGCTCGTCTCCGGTCTCGTGGCCCTCGTTGCTACCTTTCGTGCATCCGACCATCAGCCAGTGCGACCGGCTGTGCTGGCTAGTGCGGTCGGCTTCGCTCTTGTTGCTGGCCTAGCCAGCGCCACTCCTGCTCTCGTGGTTTTCGGCCTGCCACTGGCTGGACTCGCATGGGTACTGTGGCGAGAGCGAACCGCGGCACCCGAACGCCTGGCCGCGCTGGCGATGCTCGCTGCTGCCTGGAGCGCCATTCTCGCTGTTGAGTTCTTCTATCTGCGCGATGTGTTCGGCGACCGGATGAATACTGTGTTCAAAGTCTACTTCGACGCCTGGATGCTCCAGGCGATCGCTGTGCCACCCCTTCTCCTGCATGCCCTGGCGAACTGGAAATCCTGGGGAAAGAGCATGGCGATCGCCGTTGTCGGCTTCTCCCTGCTCGCCGCAGCTCCTTACACGCCTTTGTCTGTCTGGAAGTGGACCGACGGATTCGCCCAGCTGATCGGCTTGGACGGGCTTGCCTATTTGCGACAGGCCCATCCTGATGAATTCCGGGCTATCACGTGGTTGCGCGAGAGCACCCGACCCGATGCCGTCGTCTTGGAGGCACCAGGCTGCTCGTACAGTATGGTCGGAGCACTACCGCACAATCGGGTTTCTATGGCTACCGGCCGTGCGACGATTCTGGGCTGGGAAGGGCATGAGTACCAGTGGCGGCGTGGGAGTGCTCGAGACTTGGCAACGCTCCAGAAGCACCGAGAACTGCTTCTCCGCTTCTTCCAGGAACCGGGAATGGAAACTGTTCCTTCTGTGCTCAGCACGTACGGTATTTCCTACGTCTTCGTCGGGACTTTGGAGCGGACGGGACTCGGACCGAATTGCCCGTTTCTCCGGTCGCCAGCCGCCGAGGCTCTCGGGACGGTTCTGCAGCAGATCGGTTGGACACCCGTCTACCAGGACGGAGCGGTGACGATCTACGCACCGGTAGTGCGGCGTTGACCGGGTACGCCTGCTCGTGCTACCATGGGGTGTGCCACGCCGTGCGTGGTTGAGTTGGGAATGGCTGTGACCTCGAAACGAGGAGGGACACGATCAGTACGACACGGCCACTTCGGGTCAATGAACGGATTCGCGTTCCCGAGGTTCGCCTCATCGACGAGACCGGGCACCATTTAGGGATCATCCGTACCGAAGAGGCCCTGCGCCTGGCTCGTGAACGCGGGCTCGATCTGGTAGAAGTCCAGCCCAATGCGAGTCCTCCGGTCTGCCGGATCATGGATTACGGCAAATACCGCTACGAGGAGAGCCGGCGGGAACGAGAATCGCGCAAGCGGCAGAAGACGATCGAAGTCAAGGAGATCCGCTTGCGTCCCCGGATCGACACGCATGACTTGGAAACCAAGGTTCGCCAAATCCAGCAGTTCCTGACTGACGGAGCGAAAGTCAAAGTGACCGTCCTGTTCCGCGGGCGGGAGATCGTGTACCAGGACCTGGGTGAACGTGTCTTGCAGCGGGTGATCGATTTGCTCGGTCCCAGGGCTGTCGTGGAGCAGCCGCCTCATGCGGAAGGCCGGACGTTGGTCATGTTTCTCGCTCCCGGGCACGTCGAGGTAACCAGGACAGCGAGCAGCGAAGAGCGAGAAGCGGAAGGGCAGTGAGATCATGCCGAAGATGAAGACGAAGCGTGCCGCAGCCAAACGGTTCAAGATTACCGGGACAGGCAAGGTGATGCGAATGCGGCATGCTCGCAATCACAACCGACTGAAAAAGGCACCACGGGTTCGTCGTTCGTTCGACAAGATGGTGCCCGTTCACCCGTCCGATGTACACCGCGTGAAGCCGCTCCTACCGTACGCCTGGTGAGAGGTCAGGGAGAGCGATGGTTCGCGTCAAGCGAGGCGTCACCAAGCATCGAAGACACAAGAAAATCCTCGAGCTGGCCCAGGGTTACCAGCTCGGCCGAAGCAAACTGTATCGACACGCAAATGAAGCGGTACTGAAGGCGCTGCGCTATCAGTATCGTGACCGACGCGCACGCAAGCGCGATTTCCGACGATTGTGGATCATTCGCATCAATGCGGCTGCGCGTCAGCATGGTATGCCCTATCGCGACTTCATCCACGGGTTGAAGCAGGCCGGTGTGGAAGTCGATCGGAAGATGCTCGCTGACCTAGCGGTGCACGATCCATCCGCCTTCGGTCAGCTGGTCGAGGTTGCCCGTCGCGCTCTGTGACGACGGTCATCAGTTCTCGTCATCATCCACTCGTTAAGTTCGCCCGATCCCTTCGCGAGCGACGAGTCCGCGAGAGTGAGCGGGTCTTTCTCGTCGAGGGGCCGAAGACGATCGCTGATGCTGTGCAGGCGGGCTACTGGCCCTCCCACCTCTTCTATGTCCCAACGCGTCTCGATCCACTCGAGCAAAAAGTCGTTGCTCGTGCCCAGGCAGTTGGTACGCGGATCATCGCTGTTACAGAGCGTGTCTTGCACGAGATCGCCGAGACGATGACGCCACAGGCGGTCGTCGCCGTATTCCCCATTCCGAGCATCCCCTTTCGCTTACCGACAGCGGAACCGTTGTTCGCTCTCATCGTCGATCGACTGCAAGACCCCGGTAATCTCGGCACCTTACTGCGCTCGGCACTCGGAGCGGGGGTTCACGCGGTGCTGCTGACGCCGGGCACAGTGGATCCGTTCAATCCCAAAGTGGTGCGGGCAGCAGCCGGAGCGCACTTCCATCTGCCGATCGCAACGCTCGATCCCGTTACGATTCAACGGGAATTTCCCGAGCTGGAAATCGTGGTTGCCTGTCCACAGGCACTGCGTACCTACGATGAACGGGACTGGACGCGCGCTGCCGCGGTGGTGATCGGGAGCGAGGCACACGGTATCAGTGCGGAACTCGCGCGCCTGGCTGCAGACGAGGTCAGGATCCCCTTACGTGGCGGGGTCGAGTCACTCAATGCCGGGGTGGCGGGGTCGATCATTCTGTTCGAGGCTGCTCGCCAGCGCCGCCATGCTGAACGCACAGCGACTACTGGAGAGTAGCCGCATCCTCTTGCAAATTTCGCCGTTGATGCTATAGTGAGGGTGATCTCGATTGGAGATCAGGGATTGGGAAGGTTAATCAGGGGGTTCAGCCATGCGCAAGAGCGATCTCATCAAGGTCGTCGCCGAACGAACGAATGCCCGCCAGAGCCAGGTGGCTCCTATCGTCAATGCGGTGTTCCAGACTATCCAAGAGGCACTCGCCAAGGGAGAAGAAGTCAGCATCGCTGGGTTCGGGACATTCCGGGTGAGCGAGCGGGCTCGCCGCCGCGGTCGCAATCCGCGGACCAACGAACCCATCGAAATTCCCGCCCGGCGGAGTCCCAGCTTCCGTCCGGGCACGCAACTCAAGCGTGCTGTTGCGGGGCGTTGATCGAACTCGTCGACGAGGAGCGGGGCAAGGTGGTGCGATGCCTCGCATCGACCACCAGCCCCGCTCGTCAGATATCCAGGTTCCGTACCTCTCGGGCGTGTGCCTGGATGAAGCGCTTGCGCGGTGGGACAGCTGATCCCATCAGCATGTTGAACGTCTCATCCGCCCGCACGGCATCTTCAATCGTCACCTGGAGCAGCGTACGCTGCGCTGGGTCCATGGTCGTCTCCCAAAGCTGCTCAGGATTCATTTCCCCAAGTCCCTTGTAGCGCTGTATGTCCCACGTCTTCCCGTCACCCCGGTCAAGTATGGCATCGCGCTCCTCGTCCGAATAAACATAGTGCACTTCTTTCCCGCTCTGCAGGCGGTACAGCGGTGGTTGGGCGATATAGAGATGACCGTCGATGATCAGTCCCTCGAGGTACCGGAAAAAGAAAGTGAGCAACAAAGTTCGAATGTGCGCCCCATCGACATCTGCATCAGTCATCAAAATGACTCGATGGTAACGCAGTTTCGAGCGGTCGTATTGGTCGCCGATGCCCGTGCCGAGCGCGGTAATCAGGGCACGAATCTCCTCGTTATGTAGCATGCGATCCAGTCGCGCCTTCTCGACATTGAGAATCTTGCCCCGAAGCGGAAGCACCGCTTGAAAGCGGCGATCGCGTCCTTGCTTGGCCGAGCCACCTGCTGAGTCGCCTTCCACAATATAGAGTTCTGACCTGGCCGGATCGCGCTCGGTGCAGTCGGCCAGCTTTCCAGGAAGGCTGAAGGTATCGAGCGCGCCCTTTCGCTGGACCAGTTCGCGTGCTTTGCGGGCTGCCTCCCGCGCCCGAGCCGCAGTCAAGCACTTTTCGATGATGCGCCGCGCGATAGCAGGATGCTCTTCGAGATAGCTCGTGAACGATTCGTAGACGATCGATTGAACGATACCGGCCACCTCGGCGTTCCCGAGTTTGGTCTTGGTTTGCCCTTCGAATTGGGGCTCGGGAAGCATCACCGAGATGATCGCTGTCAGTCCCTCCCGGACGTCCTCACCACTCAGGTTGGGATCGTTTTCTTTGAGAAGACCGTGTCGCCGTGCATACTCGTTGATTGCCCGGGTCAGTGCTGCCTTGAACCCTGTGACGTGCGTCCCACCATCGATCGTGTTGATGTTGTTGGCGAACGCGTGTGTCGACTCGGCATAACCGTCCGTGTATTGGATCCCGACTTCTACCAAGCAACCGTTCTGCTCTCGCTTCACGTGGAACGGTTGCGGCTGAAGCACTTCCTTCGTCCGGTTCAAATGCCGCACGAAGGAGACGATACCTCCCTCGAAGTAGAACGTCATATCGAGATCGGTGCGCTCGTCGACGAAGTGAATCGTCAATCCGCTCGTCAGATAGGCTACTTCCCGAAAACGTTGCAAGAGGACGGCGCTCTGGTAGTCGAGCGAGCGGAAGATCAGCCGATCAGGGAGGAAGACCGTCTCGGTTCCGTGATCGTCGGGCGTCGTCTCCCCGAGAGTCTCAACGGGCGTCACCGGCACTCCTCGCTCGTACCGCTGCTGGTATATTTTGCCGTCCCGCCGTACGGTCACTTCGAGCCATTCGGAGAGCGCATTAACGACCGATGCCCCTACACCGTGAAGACCACCGGAGACCTTATAACCACCACCCCCGAATTTTCCTCCGGCATGGAGTGTCGTCATGATGACTTCCAGCGCCGATTTTCCGACTTTTGGATGGATATCGACAGGAATGCCTCGCCCATCGTCCCATACGCGGACAGAGCCATCCCGGTGGATGGTGACCTCGATCCGATCACAGTACCCGGCCAGTGCCTCGTCCACGCTGTTATCGACGATCTCGTAGATGAGATGGTGCAATCCCCGAATATCGGTACTGCCGATGTACATCCCGGGGCGGCGCCGGACAGCCTCGAGTCCCTCGAGAACCTGAATGGCACTCGCATCGTAGCGTGTCCTCGAGTTCATCATCGTCGCGATTCCTCTTCTCGCTTTGCATTCGCACCCTGACGGAGAACGAGCACGATCCGTTCGCGATAGAACAGCAAGCTGGCCAAGACCAGCCCTGTCGCCACGTAGCTGTGACTAACCAGCGCGAACGGTACCGCCACTGCATTTTGGGTGAAGACTCGTAGAGCCAAAGGGAGCCCCAGTTGGACGACCAGGCTCGCCGCAATGAAGCGCATCGTCGGCCAGAAGGTGATTCGGCAGATGCCGAGACTATAGATGACAGCACGGAATGGCCCAGCGCCGCTCAAGACGATCGCGTCTTCAACGAAGAAAGTACCGATGTAAAACAGGATCGCGAGGACGGCTGTGGCGATCGTGAACAGAACGAGCACGATGTCTCCGAGCCCAAGGAACGTTGCGCCAAACACGGTGAAACCTGCCAGGAACGACAATCCCACTGCGGCGAGTGCGAGCAATCCAAGGTAGGCAAGCATGACCAGCGTGTTGCGGAGCATGCTCCGGAAAAGTTGCGCTCGTCGCAGACGCTCGCCCCGCACCACATACGCCAGTATCGTCCAATAGCTCATGCCCAGGCCGATACTCGTCAAGAAAAGTGCGAATACCACCCCGATACTCGCGGCGAGCATGGGCTGAAGAACGAGTGGCTGGTACGGGAGCGCGATGTTGTCTGGACCGAGCGCTGCCACCAAACTCGGAATCAAGCTCGCCAGGATGACGACAGCGTCGAAGTCTGCGCTCAGCATTGGAACCGGTGCGGGTGATTGTCCGGCGAACTCGGGACGGCTGAGCATTTGGTTCACCGCACGCCCGATTTCGTTTACTGAGATGCGTGGTCCCAACCAGAGGAGGAGATCCAGCGCAACGACCATCAACGCGAGGTACGGACGGTGATTGAGAATTGTAAACGCCGTCCCGATGGTATCGATCACTCCGGCAGGTGCGGGTTCTCGGAGCGAGCGCGATGGTGCAGATTTCACGCTCCTCACCTCTCAGTATCGCCCGATTTCCAGCAATCGCTGGTCATCGATTCCGAAGTAGTGTGCGAGCTCATGCAGAACCGTCTCGCGAACGATGCGGGCAACATCGCGTCGATCACGGGCTGCCCGGCAGATAGGGCCTTGAAAGAGCGTGATCACGTCCGGTGGTACGAGACCGTATCCTGTCGTCCGCTGCGTCAGTGGCACCCCCTCATAAAGCCCGAAGAGCGTACCGGTGCGCCCCCCGGCCAGCCGGCGGTGATGCCGCCGCGGTTCGCGCTCGATCACCAGCGCGACGTTGTCCAAAGCTCGTCGAAACTCCTCAGGCAGGCAGCTCAGCGCATCGTGGACCATGTGCTCGAATTCGCGACGCGTCACGACGACCGGCATGCGACACCCTGTCACTAAACCCGAACAAGTATACCAGAATCGGCCTCAGCGGTGAGCGTCATCCCGTCCCGACCGCCGCTGCCAAAAGGGTTCTACCGATCGGCAGCGCGACCTGCGCTCCTGATCCACCATGCTCCACGACGACGGAAACGACGACGCGCCTGTCATCCCGCTCGGCGAAGCCGATAAACCAGGCGTGCGGTGCGCGTTCTCCCACCTCGGCTGTACCTGTCTTACCCCCGACCGTAACTCCCGGGATGCGCGCTGCCTGGGCATACCCATGCTCGACCGACCAGGTCATGAGTTCATGCAGGGCTCTCGCTGTTTCTTGGTCGAAGGCGCGTCGCCAAACGCGCGGCTCGCGATGCCAAACGACTGCTCCAGCCGCGTCACGCGTCTCCTGCACGAGATACGGTTCCGGAAGCGTTCCATCTCTGACGACACCAGTAACGACCAGAGCCATCTGGAGCGGAGTCACGAGCAACTGTCCCTGCCCGAACGCTGTCTCGGCCAGTCCAGCCGGTGCGTTGAGGAAATCAGGCGAGTCGGTCAATCGACTGACCGCGACGCGTAGATCGAAAGGGATGCGTTCACCCAATCCGGCTGCGCGTGCAGTCTCCTCCAGCCGAGAAGCTCCTAAAGCCAGGCCGACCTGAGCGTAGACCACATTCAAAGAGTAGCCGTATGCCTCTCGCAAGGTATAGCTCACACGTGTGGTATCTGGGCGATTCTGTTCGATGATCACGCGCGAATCGATCACGAGGGCACCGTCATCCCGATAAACGGTGTCGGGCGTCGCAACACCCGACTGCAAAGCAGCCGCAGCTGTTATCGTTTTGAACGTCGATCCTGGCACGTACAACCCTTGAATCGGCCGGAGCAAAAGGGGGCCGCGTCCGTCCTCCCGCAAGCGATCGAGATAGGACGCGGCTCGCCTCACCTCGTCTGCTGAGGCACCGAGTGGAACGCTGAGCAAGTTGGGATCGAATGCCGGTGCAGTGACCAGTGCCAGGACAGCCCCGGTGTCGGCATCGAGCAAGACGATCCCTCCAGAACGATCGCCCAGCAACGACTGCCCCAGTTCCTGCAGTCGAGGGTCGATGGTGAGAACGATATCGTTACCGCTTCGTCTCCGGTGGAGAACCCCGTCAAGCCAAGCTTGCCAGGTAGTGGCTGTTCTGCCAGAAAGGTCAGCGTCGTATCGCGCTTCCAAGCCAGCAGCACCGTAAAGACCTGGAGAATAGTAACCGGCCAGATACGCTGCACTCGTCAGGTAACGGCGTACTCTGCGTCCATTCTCCAACTTATCCTCTGCGATCACCGAGCCATCGGACAAGAGGATCTTCCCGCGGGTTATGGAGCGCTCGAGGGCATAGCGTCGCACGTCGATCACACCACTCGTCGGGTCGCTCGTTCGAGCGAGAATCCGCTCACGGTCGAAAAGTTGTACCCGTAGAATCTGCACAGTGACTAAACCGAAGCCGAGCGTAAGCACCAAGGCGACATGCAAGAGCGGGTGCCCACGCCGGCGAGCGAGTCGGCGAATCTCTGGCGCGAGTGCGGTCCCCCAAAGAACGCCAGCGACGAGAAGTAGCGCGAACCAGGTCGGATCAGTCCGATCGTCCGTCCGTACGATCCCGTAGGCGAGGACGCAGAGGGAGGCCAAAAATGCTGCTGCTGGGACGACTCTCCATACCATCGTTCATCCTCGTGCCTGCTCGCTAGCACGGAGCAGCAGTCCGACGATGAAAAAATTCGTAATCAGCGAGCTCCCACCTGCACTGACGAAGGGTAGGGTGATCCCCGTCAACGGAAGCAGCCGCACGTTTCCACCGAGAATAATGATCGTCTGCAAGCCGAGCACCGTGACGAGTCCGACTGTCAACACGCGAACGAAGCCGTTTCGGATGCGTAGGGCGATGAACGAACCGCGAAGGATGAGCACGAGATAGAGCGCGACCAGGGCGATGGCCCCGAAACTCCCTAGTTCCTCCCCGATAGCAGCGAATGCGTAGTCGGTTGCCACAACCGGTATCGCCTGTGGATACCCGAATCCCCAGCCGGATCCGAAGATATGGCCATGCGCGAAAGCTAAGTCAGCCTGCACAGGTTGCATGCCCAATCCAGTAGGGTCGCTCCATGGATTCAACCAGATTTGGATACGCTGCTGGACACGGGGAAAAAGGCGTAGTGCAACGATGACTGCTCCGGCGAAAGCCAGAAGACCTCCACCAACATAGTAGCCGCGACCTGATGCTGCGTACAGCATGACGAGAAAGACACCGTACAAGAGCAATGCATTACCGAGGTCGTTCTGCAAAACGATGGCGAGTACAGCTATTCCCCACATCACGACGAGCGGAATGAGATAGGGGATGGGAGGCAGCGAAAGTGGTCCGATCCGGTACGAACTCGTCAGGAGCTCGCGGTAGTCGTCGAGATAGCTCGCCAAGAAAAATACGAGCAAGACTTTCACGATTTCTCCAGGTTGCACGGTGATCGGTCCGAGGTCGAGCCAAAGACGGGCACCCGAACCGAGGTCAGTTCCGAAAAGCATCGTGAACAGTGTCAAGGCTGATGCCCCCAGTGCCCAGGTGTACTTGAAGCGCTTGATCCACTCGAGCCGACGTAACGCGGCCACCGTGATCCAGAGTACAGCGAAAGCGAGCAGGAGATACGCGAGTTGCCGCTGGCTCAGGGATGCCCAGAGCCCGCCACCCCCAACAGTAGGACTGAGGCGCTGGCTGAGCAGTAATCCCAAACAGGCGAGCATCGCGACGATCGGGAGCACCAGCTGATCACCGCGCAGGCCGAGGATCCCAAGCCAAAGGCTTGTTAAGCCGAGGACAGCGATGAAGATCAGACTGACGGTCAGATCGCTCCACGTCCACTGCGTGGTCCCGACTCGCGCGAGGTAGATTGTCAGCAGGCCCACGAGCGCGGCGGTCGCCGGTACCACGAGGAGTTGGAGCTCGAGCCAGCGGACTACCGGACCTCCTCGCTTCATCGATCACCCTGGCAGGTACTTGCCGAGAAGAAGCGAGAATCGCTGCCGTATTTCGGGGGAAATCGCAGCTGGGTCGGTCACGATCGCATGCTGGAGCGCAGTGCGACAGCCGCATCGCCCCGGTAGTGCTCGCAGGTACTCGATCAGTGCGCTGAGGGCACGTTGCGCTGCTTTGACGTTCTGATGCAAACGCTCCAACACGACTGATACGCTCACCGGTTCTTCTTCGGCATGCCACACATCGTAGTCTGTCACCAGTGCGAGCAGCGCGAAACAGAGTTCTGCCTCCCGAGCCAGACGAACCTCCGGCATCGCCGTCATACCGATGATGTCCAGTCCCCACGAACGGTACAGGTTCGATTCTGCGCGCGTCGAGAACTGTGGGCCTTCGATGCAGATATAAGTCCCTCGGTCGTGGACGCGCACGCCGTCCGCGATCGCTGCTTGGGTGAGTGCCCACCGCAGTTCCGGGCAAAACGGCTCATCCAGCGTGACATGGACAACCGGGCCGCTCTCATCGAAAAACGAGCGAGGCCGCCGGAAGGTTCGGTCGACGACTTGATCGGGTACGACGAAATCGAGTGGTGCGATCTCCTCGCGGAGACTGCCGACGGCACTCACGGAGACGACCCACTGCACTCCGAGCGACTTGAGTGCCCAAAAATTGGCCCTGGCTGGTACATTGCTCGGACTGTGCTGGTGCGCACGACCGTGTCGCGCTATGAAAGCGACGCGCATCCCATGGAGTGTTCCCAGCGTGATGGTATCGCTCGGTCGACCGAAGGGGGTCTCGATGGCGATCTCCTCCACATCGGTGAGCTCCGGCATGCGATAGAGACCGCTTCCACCGATCACACCGAGTTCAGCGTCCATCAGTTGTCCTTCCGTCGTTCAGTCGGTCCTACGGCGCACGTTACACTTCACTGGGAGGCCGTGCGCTCGATGCATGTGCAGGATAACATCGAGTTGCGTCCGGCGACGATCGGTGGCCAGTGGGGCCCTTTTTGGTGGGCCACCTTCCGGGTTCTCCTGGTGCTCCTCGTGTTGACATGGTGGGCAACAGTACTCGCGCGGTTGACGCGGCTGTCGCCTGACACCACGAGGACCCCTTCCGTTCTCGCGCCTGGCCTGACCTATCTCCCCGATTCGCGCGTTCAACTCGAGGGAGATTGGGTGGTGCAGCAGTTAGGCGATGGACGACTCGTTGCCACTAGGACAGCGGGGGATCGCTTCCGCTTTCAATTCGCCGGGACTGCTGCCACCGTCAAGGTGCGTGCTGGACCGGATGCCGGAGCGATTCTCGTGTCGATCGAAAATGCTCATGCTTCGCTCCGCTCCGTCAATCGCTTCTCGCTCTTGCGATCGTCGGCTCGCCTGGAGATGGTCCGGATCGTGAACAACCTTGTGCCGGGTATTTATCGTGTCGAGGTAACGAACGAGGACGGTGGTGAACTGGCGATCCGGGCTCTCGTGATCGAAAACAGTCCGGGGGTGTGGTGGGCATGGCTGCCACCGGTCGTCGTCGGTATCACTTTTCTCGCACATTTACTCATCACCTGGTGGAACACGCTGTTGGAAGCCCTCGGTTGGTTCCGCGTCCGACCGGAGAAGAGTGAGAAGAATGCTTCCACGTGATGAGCGAGGTCGTCGGATCGATCTGTACGACTCAGTGCTACTGGCGGGTGCTGCACTCGTTGTGACTGGACTGTTGCTTTCGCAAAGTCTCCCGGCTCTCCTTGCAGCTGGACTGCTTTTGTTCTCTCAAGTTCTCGCAGTTTGGCAACCTCTCTCGGTGCTTTTTCTCATGCCGGTGGGACTCGCCTTTTCCCCACTCGGCTTCTCGGTAGGCTCTGCTCGCTTTTCTTACCTCGAAGCCACACTTCTCCTCGGGGTCAGCGGGAGTTTTCTCCGATTGACTCTCTCGATGATCGGCGCGCGTGACCGAACAGCTACCCTCCGAACGTTTCTTGCACGTCTCACCCGAGCAGACTTTGCGGGACTCGCTCTCGGGTTAGTGCTGGCGGGCGCAGTGTCACTCGGAAGCTTGGCCAACCCCGACCATGTGCGGGAAGCGTTGCGCGAGTGGCGCTGGACTATTCTTGAACCGGTTCTTTGGTATAGTGTCGCTCTGCTCGTCCTGCGATCGAGCCAGGATGCTCGGAGGTTGGTCGCGCTGTGGGTGCTGTCGGCGGCTGGCATGGCATTTGCCAGCGTTGTGTTGTGGTTCGCTGGAGGTGGGCTCGCTGTCGAAGGGGTACGGCGCTTGGCCGGCTTTTATCCGCACCCGAATGCAGCGGCGCTCGCCTTGGAGCGTCCTGCTGTCGTTGCTCTCGTATTGGCTGCCGCCGCGAGAGCACCCTGGTGGTTTTGGTCGACGGCAGCTGCACCGCTTCTTGTCGCGGTGATCCTCACCTTCTCGCGCGGTGCTCTCCTTGGACTCTGGGGCGGGCTGCTGGTCGGGCTCTGGCAGCTGGGGAAACGGCGCCTGGCTGGAGCATTTCTTCTGACAGGATGTCTTCTCGCGTTTGTTCTAGTGTTACTCTTTCCGGCGCGACTGCAGGCTGAGCTATGGGCGGGGGGAGATGCACTGCGACTCGCCAATTGGCGAAGTTCCCTCGCCATGATCCAGGACTATCCGCTCACCGGAGTTGGACTCGATCAATACTTGTACCAATACGTGCCGCGCTATGTGGAGCCGCGAGCCTGGTCGGAGCGGTTCACCAGTCACCCACACAACCTCATTCTCGACTTTTGGCTTCGGCTGGGTATCGCTGGTCTCCTCCTTCTGGGGAGCGCGCTTTGGCTGGTCGTACGACACGTCCGATCGTCCTCTCGTGATCCCTGGTCAGTCGCGCTAGTTGCAGGGCTTACGGCTGGCGCGATTCACGGGAGTCTCGATCGCGGATATTTCTCGCCGGATCTCGCAGCCTCGTTCTGGCTGGTGGCTGTCATACTAGATCTGCCGCGTCTCGGTGACCAGCGCGGCAGTTGAAGACGGGAGGCCATCGTGCGCATCTTGGTGACGGGTGGGGCGGGCTTTATCGGTTCCCATGTTTGTGAGTCGCTGCTCTTGGACGGTTACCAAGTCATCGCTGTCGACAGTCTCCTGACTGGACGGTTGGACAACATTCGACACCTTCTGACGCACCCGTTCTTCCGATTTATCGAGCAGGATGTCACCCAAGGGGTCGATATCGAGGCCGATGCCATCTTTCATCTCGCTAGCCCAGCGAGCCCTGTCGGTTACCGGCAGTATCCGATCGAGACGCTGCTCGTGAACTCGGTCGGTACCTACCACCTGCTGGAACTTGCCAGGCGAGTGCGGGCGCGTTTCGTATTCGCGTCGACCTCCGAGGTGTACGGTGATCCGCTTATCCATCCACAAAGGGAGGACTATTTCGGGAATGTGAATCCGATCGGACCGCGCAGCTGTTACGACGAGGGCAAGCGTTTTGGCGAAGCGCTGACGATGGAGTTCGTTCGCTCGTTCGGCCTCGATGCTCGTATCGCGCGCATCTTCAATACCTATGGTCCTCGCATGGATCCAGCGGATGGACGCGTCGTGCCCAACTTCATCGTCCACGCTTTGACGGGCGAGCCGATCGAGATTTTTGGTGACGGGATGCAGACCCGTTCACTGTGCTACATCTCGGACATGGTGCGTGGTCTTCGGCTTCTCATGGAACGCGATGGGCTCCAGGGTACGGTGATCAATCTCGGTAATCCTGACGAACGAACTATTCTGGAGCTCGCCTATCTCGTGAGAGAGTTGACCGGAAACCCGGTTCCGATCGTCTTTCGTCCGGCGCGGCCGGACGACCCAGGCCGGCGATGCCCGGATATCAGCCGGGCACGCGCCGTTCTTGGTTGGGAGCCTCGAGTGCCAGTGGAGGAGGGTCTACGGATGACGATCGACTACTTTCAGGACGTACTCGCTCGAGCTGCTGCTTTCGATGAATGACATGGCGCTTCGGTTGCAGGAAAGGTTGTCCGGCTGGAGCATCGCGCTCCTCGGTAGCCTCCTGGCTCTCGCACTCGTGTTGGTTCCCTGGCCAGTCGGCACGGTGCTGTCCAGTGGCATCATATTCGTTCTCGCCGTCGTCCACTGGCCGTTCCTTCTTCCCTTAGGACTGATCCTGTCCGTTCCGTTGCAGGACGTACTTCGGTTTTCTTTGGGTGGGATGGCTATCACCACGACGCAAGCCTTCATTCTGCTGGCCATACTGCTCGGACCGCTCATCGTGCTTCGTCGGCAAACACGGCTCTTTTACCCGGGCATCGCCGTGGCGACGACGGTGCTGATCGCGATTCAAGTTCTGTCACTCGGATTCGCTCGAAATACGTTGTATGGGGTGGCAACGATCTACCGATGGACAGCAGCGCTTTTGGTTTTTCTCCTAATCATTCATCTCGTCGAGTCGCGACGGTCTGTTGTGGTCCTGGCCGTGGGGCTAGTGATCGCTGCCCTTGGCGAAGTAGCATTCGGTATCCTGCAAAGTGGCCTCGGTCTGGCGCCAGCCAGTTTCGCGATCGCTGATAGATGGTATCGATCGTACGGAACCTTCGGCCAACCCAACCCGTTCGCAGGGTATCTCGAGATGGTCGGCTTGTGGCTGGCCGCCTTGGCCGTCTGGTCGGCTCGATTGGCCCAACGACTGTGGGTTCGCTACCGCCGCGTGCGGTTAAGAGGGTTCCTCTCTTCCGGATCGACGAGGCGAGCGGCCATCGTTGCGATGATTCTGGCATCAGCCCTGGCGGCTGGCGCTACGGCGAGTCTCAGTGGTATCGTGTTGAGTTTTTCTCGCGGTGCGTGGCTGGGAACGAGCGCGGGATTGGCGATATTCGTGCTGCTTGTACCCAGCGGGCTCCGGCGAAGCGCACTGGTGATCGGGGCGATTGTCCTCGCGGTGTTGGCAGCAGGCGGGTGGAACGAGTTGCCGGCGGCTGTCCGCGAACGAATAACGCTGCTAGTGAGTTATGGTCGGCCCTTCGATGTCCGTGACGTCCAACTGACGGATGCGAACTGGGCTATCGTCGAAAGGATGGCCCATTGGCAGGCGGCATGGGCAATGTTCCTGGACCATCCTTTGACGGGTGTCGGGGCAGGGAACTTCAGTATCCACTTTCCGGACTATTCTCCGCACCCGGTGTTTCGAATAGCGCGGGGTCACGCACATAACTATTATTTGCACATACTCGCTGAGTTGGGTATTCCCGGGTTACTCGCTTATCTCGCGATTTTCGCTCTTGCGCTCCGACTCGCGGTCCGCGTCTGGCGGACCCGGCCGAACGAGTTCGATCGGGCATTGGCCGCAGGAGCGTTCGCAGTGACGACAGCTGTTATGGTGCACAATTTGGTTGAGAATCTTCACGAGCTTCATCTCAGTATGCAGCTATTCAGCGTCTGGGCTCTCGTCTGGCGAGCGCAGGCTGGTTGGGGAACGAAGCGAGAGGCCGTATGACGTCGAGTCGGTCAGTGGCTGCCGAAGGATCGGCGCGAGAGAAAGTCCCATCGGTTGCGCTTGGCCGCCGATGGCCGGTTATTGGCAGGATAGTCGTCGGCGTTGGTGCGTATGCGGTACTCGTCGGGGTGGCGCTTTGGCGTGGAGGGTTGGATCTTGCGGATATCGCAAGCTTGCTGATCGGGTCGCAGTTGGGATATGTCGTACTGGCACTCGCCGCCTACTACGGCTCCTTCCCGTTCCGCGCCTGGCGCTGGAAGCTTCTGCTCGCTCGCCATACCCCCCACCCCGTTTCCACGAAGCGACTCATGCTCCCTTACCTTTACAGCTGGCTCGTCAACTGCGCTGTTCCCGCAAAGCTGGGAGAACTTTATCGCTGTTATCTCGTTCAACGTCGCTGTGCTATTCCCTTCTCTCTGGCCTTCGGCGCCACACTCGTCGAGCGGGCTGCCGACCTCGTTTTTCTCGCCGTTCTGCTCCCTCTCGCGACACTCCTGGTCTTCCACGGATCTGGAGAGAACGAATTCCTCGTTTTGCAGATCATCGCTGTCTTACTGACGTTGGGTTTCCTGGTTGCTCTTCTGAGCCTGCGGTGGTCGCAAAGGTTCAGCCATCGCTTGCCGTCAGTCGTCCGTCGGCCAATCGCCTCGCTCGCAGCCGGTCTCGCCATCGATCGCTCGACCGCGGGCAAAGTTTTTCTCTTCACCGTTCCCCTTTGGAGTTTAGAAGCAGCCCGCGTCTTTGCCGAAGCGCGCGCTCTCGGTTTGGCTGTCTCCTTACCCTTGGCACTCTTGATCGCGCTCCTTGCCGCACTGCTGACGACAGTCCCGCTCACTCCAGCCGGTATCGGTGCTGTCGAGATCGGTGTCGTGGGTCTTCTGATGGTCCTCGGGTTGAGCATCGGGCACGCGGCCGCACTCGCGCTCCTCGACCGGCTCGTGGCCTATTGGAGCGTCTTTCTCGTTGCCGGCATTCCCTGGCTCGCGGAACGACTACTTAGCGGACGGCGCCCGTGAGAGTAGCCATCGACTTCACTGCCGGCCTGAACCAGCCGGCTGGTATCGGACGCTACACGCGCGAACTGGTACGCGCCTTAGCCGAGAAGGCCCACTTTGACATCGTCCTCTGGCACGGGCGTACTTCCTCCCCGCTCCCCCGCCCATCTTCTCCTCGCATCCACTATCGACAGATGCCTTTCAGCGAACGATGGCTCACCCGGCTCTGGTACCGACTGAGGATCCCTTTCCCGATCGACCCCCTCATCGGGCCAGTCGATGTCGTCCACGGGACCGATTTCCTCGTTCCCCCAGCACGTTGTGCACGCGTCGCGACTGTTCACGATGTCAGCTTCCTCCTCGTGCCTGAACTCGGCCACCCCCGCCTCGTCTCATTCCTGCGGGCGGTTGTCCCGCGGATGCTGCGGACTGCCGACGCACTCATCACCGTCAGCGAGTCGGTACGACAAGATCTTCTTCGCCTCTATCGAGTTGCCCCAGATCGCGTTTACGCCATCCCGCACGGTGTTGCCTTTCCCTTCGTTCCACACCCACCACAACAAGCTCGTCCAGTCATCGCTTCCCTCGGTATCAGAGAGCCCTACGTCATCGCGGTCGGTACAGTCGAACCGCGGAAGGGTTACCCGGTTCTACTCCAGGCAGTCGAACGTGCCGCAGAGAACATTCCCGATCTTCAGTTAGTCATCGTCGGCGCGACTGGCTGGCTAGCCGAACCGATCGAGCGCGCTCTCGAGGAAGCACAGCAGCGTGGGCGAGTGCTTCGCCTACGCCGCATCAGCGACCAGACTCTCGCTGCTCTGTACAGTGCTGCCGCTGCCTTCGTGACGGCGTCCTTCTATGAAGGATTCAATTTTCCGTTGCTGGAAGCCCTCGCCTGCGGCGCGCCAGCGATCGCGACCGACATTCCGGTTCATCGTGAAGTCGCCGGGAATGCAGCATTGTTCGTCCGCAGCGGCGACGTGGACTCTTTGGCCGAAGCCATGATCAGCCTCCTCACCGATACGACGCTCGCCAGACGTTTGCAGCAGGCTGGGCCACAACAAGCTTCGCGTTTTTCCTGGCACAAGAGTGCTGAGCAGCATAGTGCTGTGTATCGAGCAGTAGCCAGCGAACACGCGCACCGAAGACCTTGAGTCACCGGACGAACTGTGGGCAGGCCCTACATTCCGGTTAGTCGGAGAATCGACCATGACCATCCGCGCCTGGCAACTTGACCCGCTGCTTCCGCTCTGGCTTCCTCTCGCTCTTCTCGCAGTTGGCCTTGTCGGCCTTTTCGGGCTCGCTGCTTCGGGAACCGTGGGTCTGGAACGTCTCACTGCCAATCAAGCACGTCGGATTCTCGCTAACTCAGCGACTCCCTTGGTTGCACAACTCGTCAATCGTGCTGTCGATCTCGTCTTCGCCGCTATCGCCTTGCGGATTCTCGGCGTTGAAGGTAATGGCGAGTACGCGATCGCCAGCGTGACCTGGCTGTACCTGAAGACGATCACTGACTTCGGTTTGAGCATTCTCGTCGCCCGTGAAGTAGCGCGTACCCCACACCGAGCAGGGCGTCTGGTCGGCACAACCACCCTCTTCCGCTGGGCGGTCCTCCTCTGTCTCCTCCCGCTCGTGGGAGCACTGGTCACCACTGGGCGAGATTGGCTCGGACTCTCGCCAGCCAGCCTGACAGCGATCGTTATCCTCGTGATCTCGATCGTCCCAGCCAGTTATAGTGAAGCGATCAACTCCGTCTTCACCGGCTACGAGCGCATGCACCTGCCCGCTATCTTGACCATCTTCACCAATCTGATTCGCTTCGCGAGCGGGCTTCTCGCCCTCGGCTACGGTCTCGGCGTTCCCGGCATCGCTGCAGCAGCAGTCATCGCCGCTACCTGCAATGCCACTGCTTTTCATTTGGCCATCAATCGGCAAGCGATGCGCATCGAGTGGGTCTGCTCTCTCGACGAATGGCGCTCTTTGGCAAAAAGTGCTTGGCCACTGCTCCTCAATGGCCTCCTGATCACGGTCTTCTTCCGAATCGACACATTCGTGATTCAGGCGTTCGACGGGACGTACAGTCTCGGCATTTATGATGCTGCCTACAAATTGCTGAATCTCGTACCTCTCATACCTTCTTATTTCGTGCTCGCAGTCTTTCCCCTACTCTCCCGTCAATCCGGCGACGACCGTCGTCGCAGCTTCGAACTCGGCGCAAAATTCCTCGTGCTGACCGGCTGGCTCATCGTCCTCGTGACGCTCAACGGAGCGCCGCTCTTCATTCGGATTCTCGGCGGGCAAGCCTTCTTACCAGAAGCCGCCGAGACGCTCCGAATCTTGATCTGGTTTACCCCTCTGCACTTCCTGAACGGTATCGCTCAGTACGCGGTGATTGCCGCCGATCGCCAACGGGCGATCGCTCCAGCCTACATCGCAGCCACGATCTTCAACCTCTTAGGAAACCTGACAGGTGTTCCCCTGTTCGGATATCGAGCAGCAGCTGTCGTGACGGTCCTGACCGAAATCGTTCTGCTACTCGCTTTGCGACGAGGTCTCGAGGAGAGTCTCGGCCCGATCGCTTGGAAGGTCTTACTCTGGCGCCCCATCCCAGCTGTGCTCAGCGCATCAGCGATAGTCTGGTTGGCGCTGGAGTATCTGCCGCTCGCCATGGTCCTCGCTCTTCCATCCTACTTCGCGCTGCTTTGGTTGACTGGAACAGTAACTTCACGAGATGTCGCTCTCCTTCAGCCGTTACTTCCACACCGACTCGTCGAACGTTTCCGTGGCTATCGATGAGAGGAACACGCTTCGAGCACTTCCACGATGACACGCCGATCTTCTTCTCGCCAGTAGGCGATCCAGCTACTGTCCGGCTCGATCTCCCACACATCCGCGAGCACATGCCCCCCGAGTTCATGCTGCACGCAGATTTCGAGATCCGGCCAGCGGTAGCCAAATACTCGATCGCGTTCCTTGCCCAATTCCAAGACCCAGACGAACTCTCGTGCCGCTCGATACTGCAAGACGAAGGGAGCGCGTCGCACGGTACCCCGATCGACCTCGATCAGCCAAACTCCGTCTTCTTCGGGGTCGCCTGAGAGAACGCGTGTCACGATCGCGGTGTGTGTACTAGGAATCACTTGTAGGTTCGTAAAAAAGTGACCAGGAACGATGAGATCCACCGCTCCCTCGGCTGGTGTCACGCGCCACACTCCCCGACGAGTTCCGTCAGGTAGGCTGCCGATAAGCAGAAGTCGTGATCCATCGCTTGTCCATGCCAAGGTAGAGATGCGCAACCTGCCGAGAGTGCGCGTCTCCCCAGTCCACCGATCGAGCACGAACAGGCGAGCGACGCGGCTGACGGCTGAACTCGGGACCGTCTGCTCTTCGACGACGCTCCAGACCGCCCAGCGTCCGGTCGGATCCAGGAGTGCCAGCGACTCCCCTGTATCGATGCTTGCCTCCACAGTACCGTCCCAGGAGTACAGCTCCGTCCTTCGACTGTGGGGATTCCGGACCGCGATGATGTCTCCAGCTGGCAAACCGAACCACGCTGCGATCCATCGTCGCTCTCCTGAAACGACATTGACGAGCCACGCCCCGGGGTACGGCTGCTCATCGTAAACCAGTAGCCAGTCGCGTCCTGCCCACACGAACGGTCCGCAACACTCCGCGACTGCGAGGGTGCTCACCCGCTGCGGAGCCTGCTCTCGAGGAGAGACCGACCGGGTTTCCGACGGTGAAGTGTCTTCATCTTGGAGTGCTCTCGACTCTAATCTCGCAATTGTCTCTTGGGGCGGCGACTGCGGTGGAACGACCTCGGTAACCTGGTCGAGCGATGTGCTGGGAGCACCGTACCGCTCACCGGGCAGTGGGCGGGTGAGCATTACGCTGAGCGCGATGATCATCATCCCTAACAAGAGCCCCGTCATGAATTCCTTACGGTGCCCAAACGTCCTGCCACGCATCGCGCGCTACCCCTCCGAAGTCGATCTCTGGTTGATCCCATGGGGTACGCCAGAGCGTTGGATCACCGTACCAGAGGACGAAACGCTGCCCAGGAAGCGACAAGCCCAGCGTGAGCCCTCGCCAATCAGCCTCGATCAAGTGCACAGGGTTGTAGGCCCGACGCATGGTCACATCCCGAATCTCCAGATGCAGGTGGGGAGCTTGGTCACAGGTCGAACCGACTGGGGCACCAACCAATCCGACCGGATCACCGCGGTCGATACGCTGACCGATCTCCAGCAGTGGCCGTGCGAGGAGATGCCCGTAGAGGGAACGGTAACCGTTCGGATGAGCGAGAACGAGATTATGCGGACCAGCTCCGTATGGACCATCGATCGCAACGACAACGCCCTCACCGATCGCCCGTACCACGGTGCCGCACTGTGCGGCGAAATCGATACCGAAGTGGAGTCCCTGTCCACCAGAATACAGAACGCGCTGGTTCCAGTATGCGGTCACCGTGTTCCCGTACCACTGGGAGACAAACCATGTCGACAATCCCGGAGGCTCAGCGAACGGTAAACAGAAAGGGCGCGCTCCTTGCGCGGAACTCGTTGAGGCGAGAAAGAACGCCCAAGAAACGAGGCTTGCGAGAATGGCGGCCCTCTTGAATACCCGGTTTCTCATTGCACTCGCTCGAGACTGGTCGGCACATCGACGATACACTGATAGCGATGAGAAGGGAAGCACGAGTGCTGACTGTGCTCCATGGCGAGAGCGAGTTCCGGCGCGAACGAGAACTCGCCGAGCTGCGGATCTCACAAGATCCAGAAGGACTGGCGACCGTACGGTTTCCCCGCGGCACGCCCATTCCGACGATCATGGCGGCCGCTCGGACTCCCGGTTTCTTTCTCGATCAGCGCTTGGTCATCACCGAGTGCCTGCTCGCAGAGCATATCAGCCAACAGCAGCTCGATCCTGATCTTGTCCACGCATTAGCCACTCTCCCTTCGAGCTGTCACATCATTGCGCTCGAGCCACCCTTGCCGCCAGCTGTCCTCAATCGATTGCGTGCCGCGCTCGGCGATGCCGTCACCTTCGTCGATTGCAATGTGCCGATAGGGGAAAAACTCATCGAGTGGGTAGCTGAGCGTGCCCGCTCCCACGGTGTGGAGATCGAGCATGCAGCCGCCGAAGAGCTCGTCATCGCCATCGACCCGACCGCTCTTCAGAGGCGACGGGAGCACGCTGGCAGCCAGAGCGACCAGCAAGCCGGACTCGATCTGGCACGGGTCGATCAGGAGTTGGCCAAACTGGCGACCGCTGTCTATCCGGAAAAGATCATCCGCGTTGCCGTTGTGCGTGAACTCGTCGCTGCGGATGACGCACCACTCGAATGGGCACTCATCGATGCATTGAACCGCGGAGATGCCACAGCCATCGTGCGAGAATTGGAACGAGCGCTCGACACGAACGCTGTTCCTGATGTTCTGCTGGCGCAGTTGGCCAGCCACTTCGAAGCGCTCTTTGCGGCTCAGATACTGCCGCACCTTTCGCCGGATGCCGTCGCCGCGGCTACCGAGCTCTCCGCCCGACGAATCGCTCAGGTCCGCCGCATACTCTCGACACGATCGTCCATGAACGCTGGGGCGATGCTCGCAGCGCTCCGCGCCATCGATGCCTCACTCAAGCGGGGGATAGTGATCGACAGCGAAGCCGCACTCGCTGTGATACTCTTAGCGGGCGCACAACGAGTGCGGCCAGAGGTTCACCGTTCCAAACGTTAGGTGCGTCAGGTCGACTGCTCTTGTCCCTGCTGGAGGCGCGCCTTTACCAGTGCATTGAAACGCTTCATCAAGCGCGACTTCCGGCGGGCTGCATTGTTCTTATGAATCGCCCCCTTAGCAGCCGCACGATCCAACGTCGAAATAGCATCACCGATCACGCGTGCGGCAGCTTCCAGGTCGCCGGCTTCCATCAGCTTACGCGCCTTCTTGATAAAGGTTCGTGCCATCGATCGCCACATCCGGTTGCGGAGCCGGCGCCGCTCCGATCGCCTCAATGCTCGTGCTGCAGACTTTGTGTTTGGCAAGGCTATCCACCCCCTCGAACACCATCGAAGGCTTGGTCCGATCGCTCCATTGTCTCACGCACGAGTCTAACACGAACCCTGTCCATCGGCCGAGTCACTGCACCATCTTTCCCCACGTCATTTCGGACTCGGTTGTCTGCCCACTCAGTCTTCCAATCCACCTGTCGCATCCGACGAGGAGCGAGCGGCAGGGGCTAAGATAACCCCGATGATTGAGGGACAGATGGCAGACGCCGCGACCACGACAATGACGCCCCAGCGTGTTGCGCGCGCAACCGTGATCGTTGCCGCGTGTTTCGTCGCAAGCCGCATGCTCGGACTGGCGCGCGACGTGTTGATCGCTGCCCGCTTCGGTACATCGCCTGACTATGCAGCGTATGTCGCCGCGTTTCGCATCCCTGACCTGGTCTTCCTCGTCGTGATGAGTGGAGCGTTCGGGTCAGCCTTCATTCCGGTCTACGCCGAACTTCTCGCTCGGCGCCAGGTGCGGTCAGCTTGGACACTTGCCAACACGCTGCTGACGATCTCGCTCGCCTTGTTCTTTCTCGTTTGGTTGGTGATCTTCCTGATAGCGGACATTGTGATCGGCAGTATCGTGGCACCGGGATTACCACCGAGTGAGCGCGCGCTCGCAGCGGATCTCACCCGTTTCCTCATGCTCTCCCCGCTCTTGTTAGGTATCGGCGCGGCAGCCAAAGCCATGCTCGAGTCGGAGGCGCGCTTCACCGAACCGGCGATCGCGCCCCTGCTTTACAACATCGGGATCATCCTCGGAGCACTCCTTCTTGCCCCACGCTGGGGAGTTTACGGATTGTCGCTCGGTGTCGTGCTCGGAGCGGGGGCATACGCTGCCTTTCAGTTATGGGCACTCGGCCGCACCGGGTGGCGCTATCGACCGATGATCCAACGCCACGTTCCCGGTCTCCGCGAAGTCGCCCGTATGCTCGGACCGCGGTTGCTCGCTCAGGTCGCCATGCAAGCCAATATCGTCGTCCTGACGAACTTCGCTTCACGAATCGGTCAACAGCAGATCGCTGCCCTACAGTATGCCTACCAGATATTTCTGCTCCCCTACGGGATCGTCGCACTCAGCGTCGCAACTGTTCTCCTTCCGACGCTGAGCCAATACCGCACCCATGGGCAGCTCGCTGAGCTTCGCGAGCTGTTCGGCCGAGCACTCCGCTCCGCTGTCTTACTCGTTACGCCAGCAATCGTCTTTTTCGCTGCGTTCGATCGGAGTATCGTCCAAACGCTCTTTCAGTTCGGTGCCTTTACAGCGACATCGACGACACTCGTCTCTGAGGTCCTGCGTTGGTTCGCACCCGGCCTCATCGCCTTCACTGTCGTCGAGCTGCTCACGCGCTTGTCTTATAGCTTCAAAGACAGCACGGCACCCGTCATCGCTGGAGGCATCGCGGTTGCCTGTAATCTCCTGTCGAGCGCGCTCCTTCTCCAGCCACTGGGTCATCGGGGACTGGCACTAAGTCTGAGCATCGCTACGACCGTCGAGATGGTGGTGCTCGCAGTCCTCGTCCAGCGGCGAACCGGCGTGTCGCTTGTGACCACGCTGCGAGAACTCGGGCGAGCGATACCAGGGATACTCCTGTTGTCGGTCGTATCCGTGCTCTTCTCCGGACCGCTGGCCCAGGCCACCGATCCCCTGCACGGTCGATCCGTCACGCAGTTCGCCCTCTTCGTCTACACGTTTACCGCTCTGCTCGCATCCTACCTGACGCTCCTCCTGGTTTTTCGTCAGCCGGATACTCTTGCCCTCCTCGACCGAATCATCCGGTACGGGCGAGCTCCGGCAAGGCGAGTTCGGACCGGTATACTTGATCGGTGACATTGCCGCGGAGGCGTTGTTCGGGAACCGATGAACGAGCAGAGTCGCATTCGCAATTTCAGCATCATCGCGCACGTCGACCATGGCAAGTCGACGTTGGCGGATCGCTTACTGGAGTTCACTCAAACAGTCAGTGATCGCGAAATGGTAGAGCAAATTCTCGATTCTATGGATCTCGAAAGGGAAAAAGGGATCACCATCAAGGCACGAGCCGTTCGTATGCACTATCGTGCGCGTGACGGGGAGAACTATATCCTGAACCTGATCGATACGCCTGGACACGTCGACTTTTCCGCCGAAGTATCGCGCAGTCTCGCCGCGTGCGAGGGAGCCCTCCTTGTCGTGGACGCGTCACAGGGCATCGAAGCCCAGACACTGGCGCACGGCATGCTCGCGCTCGATTTGGGGCTCACCATTATCGGAGTCGTGAACAAGATCGATCTCCCCAATGCTCGACCCGAGCAGGTGGCCCAGGATCTGATGGATCAGTTCGGGTTGCTCCCTGAGGAAATTATCTTCGCCTCAGCCAAGGAAGGAACTGGCATCGAGGACATTTTGGAGGCGATCGTGCAGCGCATCCCACCGCAGCAGGGTGACCGGACAGCAGCGCTGCGCGCACTCATTTTCGATTCGCACTATGACCCCTACAAGGGTGTGATTGCCTACGTTCGGGTCGTCGATGGAACCCTCCGTCGAGGCGACCCCATCCTCATGATGGCCAGTGGCGTCGTGGGAGAATCGTTGGAACTCGGGCAGTTCAGGCCCCTCATGACACCGGTCGAGGAGCTGGCTGCCGGCGAAGTGGGTTATGTGGCGACCGGACTCAAGGTCGTGCGCGACTGCCAGGTCGGTGACACGATCACGCACGCGCTGCGTCCAGCGAGCGAACCGCTACCAGGCTATCGACCTGTCAAACCGATGGTCTTCGCGAGCTTTTATCCAGTGAACAGTGACGAATACGAGGCTTTGCGGGACGCTCTCGAGAAGCTGCACCTCAACGACGCGGCGCTCGTCTTCGAGCCTGAGTCCTCCGAGGCACTCGGCTTCGGTTTTCGCAGTGGCTTTCTCGGCCTTTTGCACATGGAGATCATCCAAGAACGGCTAGAGCGCGAGTACAAACTCGAGCTCCTGGCTACTGCACCCAGTGTCCAGTACGAGGTCCGGAAGCGTGATGGCAGTATCGTCGTCATCGATTCGCCTTCCGAGATGCCACCAGCAGGTGAGATCGAAGAAATCCGCGAGCCGTGGGCGCGCCTCACGATTCTCACCCCAACCCGTTACATCGGTGGTCTCATGGATCTCGTGACGAGTCGACGTGGCGAACTCGTCGATATGGAGTACTTTGGCGAAGACCGCGTTCGCCTGCTCGTCGACCTCCCGCTCGCTGAACTCATCGTCGATTTCTACGACCAGCTCAAGTCACGATCGCAAGGGTACGCGTCGATGGATTACCAATTCCTAGGCTATCGTGCGGGCGACTTGGTGAAACTCGATATCCTCGTGCATGGGCGGCGTGTCGATGCCTTGTCGCTCATCTGTCATCGCGACCAGGCCTACGCGCGCGGTCGAGAACTCGTCGAGAAACTGCGGACATTGATCCCACGCCAACTGTTCGATGTGCCTATTCAGGCCGCGATCGGCAGCCGCGTGATCGCCCGCGAGACGATCCGTGCGATCCGCAAGAACGTTCTCGCCAAGTGCTACGGCGGCGACGTAACACGCAAGCGGAAACTCTTGGAGAAGCAGAAGGAGGGGAAGGCCCGCATGAAGCGCATCGGGAGCGTCGACATCCCACAGGAGGCCTTCCTCGCGGTCCTCAGTCTCGGCAACGCTTCGTCTGGCCAGACACAGCGGTAACGAGGCGATGGCACTGCCAGTACGTCTGACCATAGTCGGGCTCGGGCCAGGCCCATTGGACGCTTTGACGCTGGCCGCACGAGCAGCCCTCAGCGAGGGACCGGTTCTCTTGCGCACCCGCCAACATCCGATCGTCAACTGCTTCGCAGAGAGCCGATCATGGGACAGTTGTGACGATCTGTACGAGAGCGCGACGTCTTTTACTGAACTCTACGCGGAAATCGCCCGACGCGTCCTCAGCCAGGCCCGCACTGCTCCACTCATCTATGCCGTTCCCGGACATCCCCTGGTCGGAGAGGCCACGGTTCGCCAACTGCTCACCGACGCACCGCTGCACGGCATCGAGATCGCCATCATTCCTGGCCTCAGTTTCATCGATGCCGTGCTGCCGATCCTTCGTCTCGACCCCTTGGCCGACCAAATCCAAATCGTCGACGCGCTCGAACTCGTGAGTTGCCTGGAGAGCAGCCCCTTTGCGGCCGGACGTTTGCTCCTTTCACCGCTCCGTCCCGCACTGATCGGTCAAATGTACGATCGCCATGTGGCGTCGCAAGCCAAGCTCGTCCTTTCTCGGATCTATCCCGAGGATGTCCAAGTGACTGTCGTACGGAATGCCGGAAACATCGACGCCGCGGTCCAGGTGCTTCCTCTCTACGAAATCGACCGCTACCCCTACGATGCAGCAACTGCTGTCTTTCTGCCGGCCATCGATGTACTGGATGCACGCGTGACCGAAGCGTTGCAGCAGGTCGTGGCTCGTCTGCGCTCACCGACGGGATGTCCCTGGGATCGCGAACAGACCCACCAGAGTCTGCGCCGCTACCTCCTCGAAGAAACGTACGAGGCGCTCGACGCCATAGAGGAGGACAATGACGACGCGCTGTGCGAAGAACTCGGTGATGTCCTGCTCCAAGTCATCCTGCACGCCCAGATCGCCGAAGAGCGAGGAGCCTTCGTTTACGAAGATGTTGTCAGCACAGTTATCGAAAAACTGGTTCGACGTCACCCCCATGTTTTCGGGCAAGCTCGCGTCGAATCAGCGAGTGCCGTCCTCGCCCGGTGGGACGAGATCAAGGCAGCCGAACGCGGCGAACAGGATCGGACGAAACCCCTTTACCCTCGCACGATGCCAGCACTCGTCCGCGCGCAGCAACTCCTCGCGCGACTCGCGCGGACAAGGCCGGGCAGCTATGCTGACCTGCGCGAGCGAATCGTGCGTCAGCTCACCGAGAGGTCGGAGGAGAGAATCCTCGCCTTACTCCTACACGCAGTGCTGCAGGCATCAGAAGCCGGAATCGATGCCGAGTCGGTGCTTCGGCACTGGACCCTCGAACTGGAAGAGGACCTCCTCACCGAGAACGAGGCCCACCAGACATGAATGCAGCGTGATGTGCACGACGAAAGGAGTGATCGATGGGAGAGAGCATCCTTTCCACGGAACCGCGCGCAGTTCGTCGCTACACGACCTGCGGTGAACTCCGCCGCCAGCATATCGGACGCACCGTCACACTGAAGGGCTGGGTGCATCGTCGACGCGACCACGGTCGACTTATCTTCCTCGATCTGAGAGACCGTTACGGTATAACCCAGGTCGTCGCGAACCCGGCGCACTCGAGTGCTGCTCATGAGGTAGCTGAACATGTGCGCGCTGAATACGTCCTCGCAGTGACCGGTCAAGTCGTCGCCCGTCCGGAGGGAACCATCAACCCCGCTCTCTCCACCGGCGAAATCGAAGTGCTCGCCGATCAGATCGAGATCCTCAATCCAGCAAAGACGCCACCGTTCCCCATTGCCGAGGAAACGGACGTCGACGAGTCGCTCCGGCTCGAATACCGCTATCTCGACCTGCGACGTGCTCGCCTCCAGCGCAATCTTCATCTCCGGCATCAGGTGGTTCGCTTCATTCGGCATTACCTGGAGGAGCGAGATTTCGTCGAGATCGAGACACCAATGCTGATCAAGAGTACGCCAGAAGGAGCGCGAGACTACGTTGTTCCCAGCCGAATCTTTCCTGGTCACTTCTACGCGTTGCCGCAATCGCCACAGCAATTGAAACAGCTTTTGATGGTGGCCGGTTTGGACCGCTATTACCAGATCGCTCGCTGCATGCGTGACGAGGATCTGCGAGCCGACCGGCAACCGGAGTTCACCCAAATCGATCTCGAAATGTCTTTCGTCGATGTCGAGGACGTCCTCGAATTGATCGAGGGGTTGTATACAGAGATGTTCGAGCGCTTTGCCAGCAAACCCCTACAAGCGAAACCATTTCCACGCCTTACCTACGAGGAGGCAATGAGACGGTACGGCAGCGACAAGCCTGATCTTCGCTTCGGACTAGAAATCGATGACGTTTCGTCGGTCTTTCAGAACACCAGTTTCGGCGTCTTTCGAAGCGTTCTGGCTGAAGGGGGTGTCATCCGGGGTTTCGCCGTTCCTGGTTTCGCCGATGCAACTCGTTCACAACTCGATCAGCTCACCGAGATCGCACGCTCTTTCGGTGCCAAGGGACTCGTTTGGCTGGCTCTCCAACAGGACAGCGGCCGTCTCATCGCACGTTCTCCCATCGCCAAGTTCCTGAACGAGGACGAGATCGCTACACTCGCCCAGCGTTTGCAGGCCGGGCCGGGCGATCTCGTTCTCTTGGTTGCCGATGCCGAAGACACCGCTGCCACGATACTCGGACGCCTTCGTCTCCACGTTGGCCGGGAACGCAAGCTCATTGACGAAGGCGTCCATGCTTTCTGTTGGGTGATCGATCCACCATTGTTCGAGTGGAACGAGGAAGAACAGCGGTGGGAAGCGATGCATCATCCGTTTACCAGCCCGCGGGATGAGGATCTTCCGATTCTCGACAGCGATCCGAGCAAGGTGCGAGCGAAGGCCTATGATCTCGTCGCAGATGGGTTCGAGCTCGGTACCGGAAGTATCCGCATTCATCGCCGCGAGGTCCAGAACAAGATTTTCAGTATCATGGGCTACGATGACACCGAGATCGAGCGACGCTTCGGGCATCTCCTGCGGGCATTCGAGTATGGCGCTCCACCGCACGGAGGCATGGCACCCGGCCTGGACCGAACGATCATGATCCTGGCCGGTGAATCGTCCTTGCGCGAGGTCATCGCGTTTCCTAAGAACCAGCGAGCACAGGATCTCATGCTCGGAGCGCCGTCGCCACTCGATGAGCGGCAGCTGCGCGAACTCCACCTCCGGGTCATCTATCCGGAAGACCAGGATACGACCTCGCGCGCGTGAAACTCGGAGGCGAGAACGAGGAAGGGGCCAATCATTAGACCGGCCCCTTCGACCGTGGTGAGCAGCGAGAAAGATGCGTCATCAGCCAGCCGCGAGCTTCCGAGCGATTTCCGCAAGCTCCTCCGGCGCCAATCCTGGTGCGAACTCCTCCGGCACTTTAGATTAGACGCTGTCAAGAGTAGCTCGATGGTCGGTCATCGCGAGTGAGGCGTCTTGCGACGAGGGACGAAGCGAGCGACCGAGCCACGCTCGGTCGCGTGATCTCACGCGTGATGTTCCAGAAGTCGAGTTTTCCGGGCAACTTCGTGCTCGGTCGGACACGGTTGTCACACCTGAGAGCAAATAGGGTTACCGCTGACTCCGAGCGCTCGCACCGAGCGACGAGCCTTGACACAGCGGGGTGCCAATGACTATACTCATAGATGCTGCCGAGGCGGCAGGCGTGTGCCGAGGTGGCGGAATAGGCAGACGCGCTACCTTGAGGGGGTAGTGCCCGAAAGGGCGTGGGGGTTCAAATCCCTTCCTCGGCACCATATCGCGGGCGATTAGCTCAGTTGGTAGAGCGCCACGTTTACACCGTGGAAGTCAGAGGTTCGAGTCCTCTATCGCCCACGAACGTCGCCTCGCACGATGAGCCGAGGTAGCTCAGTTGGTAGAGCACGTGACTGAAAATCACGGTGTCGGCGGTTCGATCCCGCCCCTCGGCACTAGAACAGTAACCGGCTCAGATGAGCCGGCTTTTTCTATTGAACGAGCAGAGGGGCCCGCTCCTCTCGAAACAGTCAGGCCCCTCTTCTTTCTTGTCCGTTTTCGATCATCGGGGAAGTGGTCACGCTACAGAAGCGCGCGCTGCTGACACGTATAGGTCGATCGCTCGCAGATAATTCGCTGCGATCTTCTCTGCGGCAACCTCGCGCGTCAGCGTGCCATTCAAGTACCCCTGGACACCGTCCCACCAGAGCGTGCGACCGATCGCGAAACCGACGTATCCGGGAACCCCCGCTGCCATGCGCAACCAATGGTCGACGCGCGCAGCATCAGCCCCGCGACCGAGCACCACGCAGCTCACTGCATCGCGCCCACCGCTTCGAATCTTCGCACCCATTCGTTCGCAGTCTTCGCGACGATCGAGCCCTTCGATCTTCCAAATGTCCGGAACGATATCCGCTGCATAAAACTCGTCGATCGCCTGCAGCGTGAGTTCTGGTCGCACTTCGCGATCGTATCGTTCACTGTCACCTCCGACAGCCTCCAGTTGTTCTTTCGTCGCTGGAACCAGCAACTCGAGCAAGAAGCGGCGTTCGCGTTCACGTAGCCAATCGTGGAGTCGCTTGAGGCGCCCCAGCTGAATGCGTTTCGTTTCCGGCGAGTCATCGGGGTTGTAACGGACCAGAACTTTACTGAAGGTCGGATCGAACGCGAGGATGTGCTCACCGAATTGCTCGCCATATTCGAAATCGAACACCTTCTGACCGCTCTTCTCGACCGGCATCGCGAGAATGTAGCCGCGTTCTCGTGCGGCTCGCGCGACGTCGGCCCCGTACTGCTCGTCAACGAGAATTCCTGCTGCATCACGTGGAGCCCCACGGTCAACCGCTACCATGAAGCCCTCGAAAATGACACGCTTTGCTTCACTGATCTTGGCTGCCCGCTCGCTCTCTGGCACACCGGCTTTCGCCGCGAGCTCCTCGAAGGAACTCCTGTGATCGAAGGCCAGGATGTACAGTGGTCGATCGTATCCGACACGCATGGCCTCACCTCCCATCCTGATCGAACCTCGATCCAACGCTAGCGCACCGGCTCACTCCGTGCAAGCCTTGACACGATCGTGGCGCATCAGCTAGAATAGCATGAGTCATTGGGGAGTCGTCTAACGGTAGGACGGCTGACTCTGGATCAGCTAGTTGGGGTTCGAATCCCTACTCCCCAGCCGAACTGCCACCGTCTCTTTGACGGTGGCAGTTCCATCAGAACGCTGTGAGTCGAGGATTCAGCCTGACGAGACGAGATCACGAACGAGCTGAACGTCCAGGCCCGGTACCCGCACGAGAACGATCGTGGGTGCCCCCCGTGGAGCGTGCTTTTCTCGTCTGCGTCGAGTGGCGACGCGATGGTTGGGACGCTGATGCCTCCCTCGAAGAACTCGCTCAACTCGCGCGGACTGCCGGCGTCGAAGTCGTGGGAACCGTCACCCAACGGCTGCCCCATCCACATCCACAGCACTACGTCGGCCCTGGAAAGTTGCGCGAGCTTTTGACAATGCGCGATCAACTCGGCTACACCCTCTTACTGGCCGATGATGAACTCTCCCCGGCTCAACTGCGTCACCTCGAGGGTACCCTGCAGGTCAAGGTACTCGATCGCACTGCCCTCATTCTCGACATCTTCGCACGGCACGCACGAACACGAGAAGGGCGCCTTCAGGTCGAGTTAGCCCAACTGGAATATCGCTTGCCGCGTCTGACCCGTATGTGGACACACCTGTCGCGTCAAGCGGTCGGTGGGGTCGGTCTTCGGGGACCAGGTGAGACGCAGCTCGAGATCGATCGCCGCCGAGCCCGAGAACGCATCGCCTGGATACGACGCCAACTCGAAGAGGTGCGAGAGCATCGCGCGCGGTATCGCCAGCGTCGGCGGCAGAACCGTCTTCCGGTCATTGCCCTCGTGGGCTATACCAACGCGGGTAAGTCCACACTGCTCAATGCATTGACCGGCGCAGACGTGCTTGCAGCGGATAAGCTGTTCGCGACACTCGATCCGACCACACGCCGTTTACGTCTGTCGGACAGTCAGGTCGCCTTGCTCACCGATACGGTCGGCTTCATCCACAAGTTGCCCACAACACTAGTAGCAGCCTTCCGGGCTACTCTGGAGGAGATTCTGGATGCTCACCTTCTCCTCCATGTCGTGGATATCACTCACCCGAAAGCAGCCGAGCAAGCTGCTGCTGTTCGTCAGGTTCTTCGGGAACTCGGAGCGGATCGCTATCCCACCATCACCGTGCTGAACAAAATCGATCGTTTGGAGCCTACGATCGACCCGGATCGTCTGGCTCGTGAACTCGACATCCCCACTAACGCTGTCTTCGCTTCAGCAGCGACCGGCTATGGGCTGGAGACATTGCGCGACCGGATCGCTCGAACACTGCACGACATCGCCACCCCGCGCGCTGTGCAGCTCCTGATACCGTATCGGGAGCAGCGCCTCGTCGCGACACTCGAGGAGCACGGTATTATCTGTGAGCGTCGCTATCTCGCAGAGGGTATTCTCCTTCGAGCCCGCTTACCGAACTCCCTCCTTCCCCGTTTGGAACCGTTTCTTGCGCCGTCTGTCGACGACGCATGAGGACAAATGGAACAAAATTCCCGCGTGACAGCTCGCGAATATGCCCGATAATGGAACGGGTTCGGGAATGAGTGAACGGCGAGGAGTAAACTCGTGACAGTCAGCGAACTTGTTCAGCGGCTTCAACGCGAATTTGGGTTGGACGCGGCGATCATCGCCACCACCGACGGGTTAGTGGTGGAGGCAGCACAAGGCACTAAGGAGATCGACTGTGAAGCGGTCGCCGCGCAGGCGGTCAGTGGTCTGCTCATGCTGGAAGCTCTCGGGCAGGAACTGTCCAGCACGCCGCGCCAAGCGATCGTGGAGTTCGATCGACATCTCGTGCTCGTCGCCCCCCTCGATCCTGATACCGCGCTCGTCCTCCTGGCCTCCGGTGCGACCAATTTGGGTCGCGTCCGCTTGGCTGTTCGGCGTTTCATCCCCCTGTTCCAGCAGTTGATCAGCGAGCAGGGCAGCTGACGAGAGGCAGAGCATGGAGCCACGAACGTACGCAGCCAGCGGTGTTGATCAGGCACGAGCTGATTCGATCAAGCGCCGCATCGCACAGTATGTGCAGGAGACCTTCAGTCCTGGTGTTCTCCGACCGCTCGGACTCTTTGGTGGCATCGTCGAGGCACCCGGAACGAACGGCACGCTAGCGCTCGTCGCGACTATCGACAGTGTCGGGACCAAGGTCATCATCGCTTCGCTCCTCGGTCACCACGAGGGGATCGGCATCGACCTCGTTCACCACAGCGCGAATGATCTTTTGGCATGTGGTGCCGAACCACTCTTTTTCCTGGACTACTACGCTACGGCTGAGTTGGAGGAGACGGTACTCGAGGCTCTGGTCCGGGGGATGACACGGGCATGTGGCGCGCTCGATTGCGCGCTCATCGGAGGAGAAACAGCGCAGCTTCCTGGCGTCTATACTCCCGGAGCCTACGATCTCGCTGGTTGCATGGTCGGCGTCGTGCCCGTCGAAGGAATCATCGACGGACGTCGCATCGAGCCGGGTGACCTCGTCCTTGGGCTCCCCAGCGACGGACTCCATACGAACGGCTACTCGTTGGTACGGGCAGTGCTCGGGTTGACCGGGAACCCACAGCATGATCGGCCGCTTCTAGCGGAAGTGCCACTCTGGTCCGATCGTTCGCTGGGTGATCTCTTGCTTCAACCTCACCGCTGTTACGTTCCCCTCTTGCGCACGTGGCTCCGCGATTCGCGGCTCCACGGTCTGGCCCATATTACTGGCGGTGGTCTAACAGGAAATTTGTCACGGATCGTCCCGGACGGCTGCCGGATCGAGATCGATGCCAGCAGTTGGCCAGTTCCACCACTGTTCGAGGAAATACGCCAGCGAGGAAGTATCTCACCAACTGAAATGTTCCGCGTTTTCAATATGGGAATCGGCTTCGCTGTCATCGGGACACCGTCGTTCATCCATGCATTGCAGCAGGCATTGGGTGAGGGTTGGATCGTCGGTCATGTCGTCCGTGCCGAGCGACCGCGCGTCATCATTCGTGGTGGGATGTTAGGTATGCAGATTCTAACCGACAGCGAGTCGGCCTGAGCATGCCAACCACGTCGCTGCACCATTGGCGCACGAGATCGGTAAACCAGCGTGATAGCGACCAGCGATGGCACTGATCGACGTCGCAGCACGCGAGATCCACGCCAAAATCGTCTATTACGGTCCGGGGCTTTCGGGAAAGACAACCAACCTTCAGGTCGTACATGCCTCGTTACCTGAGCATGTGAAGAGTCAGCTCGTTTCCATCGATACGGAGGCCGAGCGAACGCTGTTCTTCGACTTTCTTCCGCTCGACGTCGGGACCGTGCAAGGTTATCGTCTCCGCCTTCAGCTCTATACTGTCCCAGGCCAAACCTTGTATAGACAAACGCGTCTCGCGGTTCTGAGCGGGGCTGACGGCGTCGTCTTCGTTGCTGATGCCCAGCGCGAGCGCCTGGCTGACAATTTGCAAAGTCTGCGTGAACTAGCACAGAACCTGCTCCGGCAAGGAAAGCGATTTACCGCCTTTCCGCTGGTCTTGCAATACAACAAAATGGACCTCGCGAATGCGCTCCCTCTTCCTGTTCTGGACCGTTATCTCAATCCGATGCGCGCCCCGCGCTTCCCGGCTATCGCCATCCAATCGATCGGGGTCATCGAGACCCTCCGCGCGATCGTCAAAATCGTGATCGATCGCCTGTGAGACCGGGTTGGAGCATACTAACCCCCGGAGGGAGTCGCTTCGCGATGCGGGACACGGATCCTTCCATTGAGCGAGCACGCGCGGCAGCATCCATCGAGACCCCCGACCCAGATCATGCGGACCATGTCGCGTTTCTGGCCCTTCGGCTCTTCGACCAACTCCGCGAGCCACTCGCTTTGCCGCCCGAAGGGCGCGATCTGCTTGCGGCTGCGGCGTTGTGGCATGACTGTGGGCAGTTTCGCTCGCTCACCGACCACCATCGGCATTCGTTCAATCGCATCATGGCTCTTCCGCTCCGTGGTTTCGACCGTACGCAACAGCTCATGATCGCAACCATCGCACGGTACCACCGCGCAGCTGAACCATCGCTCGCTCATCCACAGTTCAGACGCTTATCACCGCGAGAGCGGCATCTCGTCGGTCAACTCGCCGCGCTTCTCCGCATTGCCGAGGGCCTCGACGCAAGTCACCAGCGTTTCGTCAAAGATCTCACTGTCGAAGTTACTGATGATTCCGTAATCATTGCGGTCCAGTCCGAAACCTACCCGACCCTGGAGATCGAAAAGGCACAGGCACGGAGTGGCTTGTTCCGAAACGTTTTCGGCAAGCAGGTCATCGTTCGCTGGGCTCGACTGCTCTGAGAGTTGGAGGAACCATGCGCGCTCTGCTTTCCGTCGCGGACAAGACAGGTATCACGGTATTCGCCCAAAGGTTGGTCGACCTCGGGTGGGAAATTTTCGCCACCGGCGGTACAGCTCGTGAGCTCCGACAACACGGGTTACCGGTACGCGAGATCTCGGAGCTGACTGGTTTTCCGGAGCTGCTCGAAGGACGAGTGAAAACGCTTCACCCCGCCGTACATGCTGCCATACTCGCTCGGCACGATCGCTCGACTGACCTGGCCCAACTGGCAGAGCGCGGTATCGCCCCCATCCAGCTGGTCGCTGTCAACTTGTACCCCTTCGATCGACACGTCACGCCGGAAACACCCGAGGATGTCGCTCGCGAGCTGATCGACGTCGGCGGGCCAACACTGTTGCGCGCTGCCGCCAAGAACTTTCCCTGGGTTCTCCCGATCTGTGATCCGTGTGATTACGAACCGATCGCCGACAGGCTCGCCCAATTTGGCATCACCGGAATCGATCATGAGACCCGACGGGCTCTCGCCGCCAAAGCCTTCGCCCATTTGGCGACCTACGATGCCCAGATCGCGAGCTATCTGCGCACGGAAGAATTTCCTGATTTGCTCCCGATCCCACTCCGGAAACTCCAAACGCTCCGCTATGGAGAAAATCCTCACCAACGCGCCGCAGTCTACCAGATTCTCGGTATTACTCCCCAAGTGAGTCGATGGCAGGTCGTTGGTGACGCTGCGCTTTCCTACAACAACGTGCTCGATGCTGTGGCCGCTTGGCAACTCGTCCAGCGCTTTTCCCAACCAGCCGCTGTCATCGTGAAGCACGCCGCACCCTGTGGTGTCGCTGTGGCAGCGACTCCGCACGAAGCCTGCCAGCGCGCTCTCGAGGCCGATCCGGTCTCTTCCTTCGGGGGTATCCTTGCCCTGAATCGCACACTGAACGCCGAGACCGCTTTCGCCGTTGCCCAACACTTCTTCGATCTCCTGATCGTCCCAGACAAGCAACCAGACGTGGAGACGCTACTCGTGCGACGCAAGTCGTTGCGCTTGGTCATCGCTCCCCCCTGGACCGATCCTGGCGTCCTTTTCCGAAGCGTGGGGGATGCTGTTCTCATTCAGTCAGCAGATCGACCGCTCCGCCTGCCGGAGACTTGGCAAGTGGTGACGAGTCGCCAGCCCACCGAGACCGAATGGCACGACCTTGCCTTTGCTTGGACAGTGGTGCCGTTCGTCCTCTCCAACGGAGTCGTCATCGCGCGACATGCGCAAACGGTGGGTATCGGCGGTGGCCAACCCAATCGTGTCGATGCGGTCCGGCTCGCCTTATGGCGAGCCGGCGAGCGAGCTCGGCAAGCCGTCCTCGCGAGCGATGCATTTTTCCCGTTTCCGGATAGTGTCGAACTCGCTGCCGCTGCCGGCATCACCGCGATCGTTCAGACTGGAGGCTCCAAGCGTGATCGCGAAGTCGTCGAAGCTGCGGAGCGGGCGGGGATCGCCATGGTGTTCACCGGGGAGCGTCACTTCCGGCACTAATGCGGACGGGGTTCGATGAGCGGCTCGACGGCCTCCAGCACTTGACGGAGGCGATCGTAGTCGCGCTTGAGCAGCCGCGCAAGCTCTTGCGCTGCCCCTTCGAGCCATCTCTCGTCGTTACCACGGGCACGGAATACGTAACTCAAATGGGCCGCCAAAAGTTGCTCAGCCGGAACCTCTCCATGCACTGCGAGCAAGAAGGAAAAGTAACGACCCGAATCGGTCAGTCGCCAGATCTCCTCAGCGGGGACTCGCTCGACGCTGTAATGCAATGGTGGAGGGCACGGGGGCAACAGAAAGAACAGGCGGCCGCTCCGTTCGTGAGCAATCGCGACCGCCACGAAGAGCGAACGGAGAACGAAACGAAGTTCTGGGTTTGCCTCGTACAGAGCCCGATCCTGGATTTCTCCCGAACCGCGTCGAACGACTCGTCGGCCAGGGTCGACCGCCGTCGTTTCGGCATAAGCTACGATACCATAGATCGCCTCGACATCCGTTCCTCCGACACGCACGAACGAGCCCAATTCGGGCAGTCGATCCAACTCATCGCACTCGACTAGGAACTGCACGGTCGAAGTCTCGACGACTTCGCCGATTCGTCGCTCATGCATACCGCACCCGCTTGCTCCGCTCCTTCGCCGAGCGTTGCTCCAGGAAACCATTGCGGGCGAAGAACTGCTCGATCAAGCCAGCGAGCTGCAGCCGCTCTTCTCGATGCACGACGGCCTGCTCGTGCGCCTCTTGGAGTGCCAGCGGGTACCCTCGTGCCCGACTGCACTGATCCCACACGACCGCATGGACAAAATCGAGGAGATCCCGATCCACAGCGACCCAATGCGGCAGTTCGACACGAGCGACTTCCGTTCCAGTATGAAGATAAAAGAACACGATGCGGTCGTCCGCAGGCAGCTGATCCAGAATGGACGACTGGCTCCGAAAGCATGCAGACCGCTCCCCCGGCGCCAGGCGAACGTCATCGAGTGTCGCGAAGAACCAGCGGTCGGTGACGTCGGGGACGATCGCACAGGCCTGCACGCGTTCCCCTCGTGCCACACGCCGGAGGCAATCATCGCAATTCACCCTTTGCCCGAGTCGGGGATAATCGCACGCTGCGACACGCAGGACGTTGATGATGTCACGTGAACCAGGATAACTGATGACCCCAGCCACTGGTGTTCTACGACGGCGAAACTCCCCCAAGGCCCGCGCATATCCCTCGAGTCCCCACTGCACCAGGCTGGAGGTCTGCCCCTCCAACACCCAAGGAATCAGCGTTCCATCCTGGAGAGCAAGAACCGGCTCGTGAACATGCTGGGTCAGGCGTAACGCTGCTTCGAGTTCAGCAACCATCCGACGCATCGCGAGCACGTTACCGGTGATCGGTATTCGGCGAGTACCATCGGGGATCGAGAGTTCTTCCTCTCTCCACAAGACGATCGGGTCAGAACCAAGTTGAGCCGCTGGCTCCTCACCGTATTCCAGGACGCAGCAGCCGACATTGATGACCACGTACTGCACTGGACCGTGGCGATCGCTTACCACCACCGATGCATCAGTGGCGACACAGCTGTAGCCCGCACGCACTCGTGCGGGAGCGGCGATTCGTTCGAAATAACGTCCGAGCGGCAGACCCAGAAGCCATGAGGTGCGCGCGCTTGCCACCCGGCGCGTGATCTCCGCGTCGTCGAACACACGCAAGAGTTCGAGAAGCGCAGGGCGTCCACTGCGCTCCTTTTCGATTACCGTCTCTACTGCTGCCCGAAGCTCACCAGCGACCTTGAGGATATCGAGTGTCATCCTGACGAACCACTCGTCACGCGCCTGATCCAGCTATCCGGTTCAGCGAGTTCCTCGTACGTCGGCAACCACTCTGGGCCTCGCCACAAAACAGCGAAGGCCTCGCGTCCCATGCGATCAGCGATCGCTCGGCAGAACCCCTCACCGCGCCGATACTGCTCGAGTTTCATGTCCAACCCGGTCAGGCGCAGTAGCAAACGCTCCGCTGGTGTGCGAGCACGCTCACGCTCCTCGAAACGACGCTCGATCAGTGGGTAGGATTCAACGATTTCTCGACCGACTTCGCGCATGACATAGTTGCTGTACCCTTCGATGACAGCCATGATCGCCTGCAACTGCCGGAACAGACGTCGCTGCTCGGTAGACATGAGCAGTTCCATCCACGTCGTATCGACAGTCCAGTCCCCTCGCCGAGCGGTCCGCAAAATCTCGATGACGCGATGAAAGAGCTTCCCCTCATGTCGCAGCGCTTCGACCCACTGGCGCAAGAGCCCATTGACATGATCGCGCAACCAAGGACTGCTTTCGAACTCGAAGGCATGGGTTACCTCGTGCAAGACCAGCCAACGATAAAAGTCGTGCTCGGGCAGTCGCCAGTTCCTGATCAACCAGCGAATGTTCGGCTCGACGAAATAGAGTTTTCCAGCCGCAGTCGGTTCCCCACCGAGTACAGCAATGTCGTACTGGCCCAAAACTCGCCGCGAGAGGAAGCCAAGTGCCATCCCCACTTCCATCGTCGCAGCGGACCGACCAGCGTGCGCCCAGAGGACCGCAGCAGCCCGAGCGAGCGGTTGTTCCGGTACTTGGATGACGACCTCCAGCGGACACAGAACCTCTGCAAATCCTTCCAGATTCGCATCGATCCAATCGATCCGATCTAAGGCATAGACGCGATGTATTCCGCTGGGAACCGGTGAACCAACAAAGTCAGCGATGGCCGGCGCGAGTTCCGTGACGAGTCTGCGATAGCGATCCGTTGCCTCCTCTCGCTCCAATGGACTCAAGCGCACTCCACCGGAGAGACGTAGCGCGATCTCCCGCGCCCGCTCCCAGTCGACGAGCCGAGGAGGTTCGAGAACCTTCAAGCGGTCACGCGTCTGCTGTCCGATCCATCGCCCGACCGAGAGTCCCACCACAAGCCCCAGAGCCTGTGCTGAACGCTGGTTCATCATCGCACTCCTCGCACTACGGCACCGGCGTCGGCGTCGCCTCCGGTACCGGGGTCGTGGCCTCTGTGGGTTGCGGAGTTCCCTCTTCCGGGGTCTCCGACGGGGTCGGCGACGGTTGCGGACCGACCAGGGTCACGTTCTGGGACGGCTGATAGGTGCTGCGCAAGGTGACATCGTCGATCAACCGATCTCCCTCATAGACGCGCCGTCGTATCGCCACACTGAATCCATCACGAGCACGCTCGACGACGACTTGCTCCCCAGGAGCCAGGGAAGAGTCTTCCCTGGTCACCGGAGTCGGATCTGCCTTCACGACATTCGTGACGACAGGATCATCCACGAGCACCCGCCAATTCGGTTTAGTGCCCCATATTTCGACATGCACCCAAGAACCATCTGCCCATGCCACGACAGCGATCCAGTCGCTCGTCGTGTTCCGGAATTTGAAGTCGAGACCATAATCCGTATCGACCGTCGCATCCAACCCGATCAGACCACTCGGCGGCTGACCGTAGAGAGGAATCCAATACAGATGCCAGTTTCGCTCGACGATGGGAAAACCGCCCCAGAATGCAGCGTGGAAGACCGTGGTCGAGACCTGGCACACCCCACCACCGACGGAGGGAACCGTTTGGACACGCCCATTGGTTGCGATGATTCCGTAACCGACCTTGTACCCGTTTTCGAGATTGATGGCTCCCACCGTTCCGGTGAACGAGAACACTTCGACCGGCGGTACCAGCGCTCCATTCACCCGCTGCACGGCGAGCTCCACATTGTGTCGACGATTCGGCGCCGAATCGCCGTAATAGGTTGCCCCTGCTGAGATTCGTTCACGGATCCGGATCTGACTCGCCATCGCCGAGGTGACGCGAGGCTCAACATTCGCGACGACGAGATCGGCCTCCGAGCGACCCGACCGTACCGCTTGCTCGAACGCGATCAGCGATCCCTCGATGTCGAGCCGCTGACCGGTTTGCTCGGGGGTGACGACGATCACTTTTCCATCTCGATAGCGGAGCACAGCATCGCGAGCATCCCGCTGGATTTGTGGTGCGATCGCCTCCAAAAGGGAGCGTACCGTAGACCTGTCGATACTGACGTCCAAACCGACAACGTTTTCCCCCTGCCGACGCTGTTCGAACGTCAACAGCGCAGCGAGCTCCCCACCGCGCAGGGTTCGCGAGCCATTCGGCCACCGCACTGTCAAACCACGATCGACGAGTGCCTGCGCTCGCGCACGCGCCTCATCTGCCATCGCTCCCGTCACGAGCGGAGATGCGGGACGTGCCTGCACAGGTATCGTGCGCTCCCCGCGCTCGACCCGAACCAGAAACTCGTTCACCGTGGCCACCACATCGAGTACCGCCCCAGGCCGAGCGGGTACAACCTCGAAAGCTGACCCGTTCCAGCGCACATGGGCATCCTGAGCAGGTGCAACGACCACCCCTGCGATCCGGCTCAAGTACTCTTCGAGCTTACCGCGGTCGAAAGACGCTCGCAGTGCTCCTTCATGGCTTGTGAGAGTCAGCAAGCGAGCCAGATCAGGAGGAGAAATCATCCAGCGTGACTCGCCATCCAGGGTGAGCACGATCGGGCTACCGACCAAGACTTGCACGCGGGGCTTCAGTGGCTCGAGATCGCTCTCTGTATACGTCGGAGGCAAGGTAACTGGAGCCAGTTCGACTCTTCCGACTCTTCCTGAAGCGAGTGCTCCTTTGACGGACTGTCGAGCGATTCCGAGATCGATGCCCACGCCCTCGCGAGCAGGAGCAACGTACAACGATCCGTCCTCGTCGACAGTGAAAAAGGCGTCCTGCGGCGGGCGCGCGGCCCGTTCAGCCAGGGTGCGAACCGCCGCCTCGAGACGATCCGCTCGATAGGTGACTGGAACCGGGATCACCTCGAGGCCAAGTCGCGCTGCGAGCCAACTGGCCGAGTCACGCCACAGATTGCCACTACGCCCCACGCGATGAGCTTGGTTCACCGCTACCTGCGCATTCCATTCCGGCTCCAACTCACGTACGGGAAGGGCCAATTCAGCTCCCTGGAAAGTCAGCACGATCTCTTGATTGGTCAGTGCCGCGAGGGCGTTCGTCACGCGTTGGGCAGCCGTATCCACGGTGAGACCACCGACATCCACCCCGGCAACCCGCACGCCTGGATAGATCCGATCGCCCTGGAGCCAGCCATAGGCGAAAATCGCGGCCACACTCACGAGCACGGCCCCTGCGACGATAACGATCGCTCCAGTAACGACGCGCCGCAGCCACTGACCTGGCATACGGGTTGTGACGACTTCGCGGACGACTTCGGCGATACTCACGAGTCCCCCTGCCGAGAGTGTCCGGACACCGAACCAGCATGAGTGTACCAGAGGTGACCTTTTGCCTCCCACGCGCCCATTGCGCGGCGGTCCGACGTATGGTAGCGTCGACGAGAAACGACGAGCGGAAGGCAAGGTGCGAGTGGTATGGAACGCGAAGTTATTCGCACCGATGGAGCTCCCCAACCGATCGGGCCCTATGTTCAGGCCGTCCGTGTCGGTCAGTTCGTCTTCACTGCTGGCCAGATTCCTCTCGACCCAACAAGCGGCCGTGTGGTCGAGGGTGGCATCGAAGAACAGACGGAGCGCGTTTTGGAGAACCTCAAGGCGATCTTGGAAGCTGCTGGGAGTTCGCTCTCGCGTGTGGTTCGGACAACGTGCTTTTTGGCGAACTTGGAAGACTTCGCTGCTTTCAACCGGATCTATGCCAAGTATTTCGGCGAAAATCCACCACCGCGGACAACGGTGCAAGCTGCGCGCCTGCCGGCCGGAGCGTTGGTTGAAATCGACTGCATCGCTATCGTGGAGTAAGAAGTGGCTTGCGGCACCGTCTCCGCCTTTGTTATACTCGGGGTGTGAAACGGGTGAGTAGCTCAGCCGGTTAGAGCGCGCGGTTCACATCCGCGAGGTCAGGGGTTCGAGTCCCTTCTCACCCACTGGCGGAGTACGGGAGTCACAACGGTGGCGCGGCGAACAGCCGTTGCCACTGTTGTGTTAAGTATAGCGTAAGACTGCACGCGTATCACGAGACCGCCAAGGGTTGGCTCGGCCGATGAGCCTCCGGAGTCACGATTCACCGGCCGTATCCACTGGACGTAGCAGAGTGAGACGGAGAGGTACCCAAGATGGTGCGTGAGCGCCCGATCGTGTTGACACCCGAAGGGAAAGCAGCGCTCGAACAAGAACTCGAGCACCTGCGCCAGCACAAGTTGCCTTTGTTGCTCGAGCGACTGCAGCAACTCAGCAATGAGGGCGACATTTCCGACAACAGCGAGTACGAAGACACGAAGGAAGAACTCGTTCTGACCGAAGCGCGCATCCGCGAGATCGAGCACATCCTGCGTCGAGCCCAGATGATCACTCGTGCTGGCCCACAGGACGAAGTGCGTTTGGGTTCACGCGTGACCGTCATCGACGAGGAAGGAAGCGTCGAGACCTGGGTAATCGTCAGCCCCGAAGAGGCGAATGCCGCGCAGGGACGCATTTCCATCGAGTCCCCGGTCGGTGCAGCGCTCCTCGGCAAACGTGTTGGAACCACTGTGACGGTGCGTGCTCCCGGTGGGGAGATGCGCTTCACCATTCAACGCATCGAGTGATCGTGCCAAAATCTTTTAGCGTTTTGGATTTCTTCCTCGCAGAGCGGTCTGCCGAGAAACCGTAACCGGAGAGAGGGATATGCCGCTCAACGATCAGCAGCGCGCACGGCTGGAAAAGCTCCGCGAACTACGCCAACAGGGTATCGACCCGTATCCGGCTCGTTCGCATCGCCAATTGACTGCGGCGCAGGCGCACACTGTCTTCACCGAGCGCGAGCCGCACCTCGGTGTTCAGCCCGATCCCGAACCAGTCACGCTGGCTGGCCGCGTCGTCTCCGTTCGCGACCTGGGACGGACCCTCTTCAGTCATATCCGGGACGGGTCAGGAGCGATCCAACTCTTCTTGCGCCGCGAGTTCGTCGGTGATGACCAACTGGCATGGTTCAAGCGCTACGTCGACCTGAACGATTTCGTCGAAGCCGATGGGCATCTCTTCCGCACACGAACCGGTGAAGTTTCTCTCGAGGTGCACGCGCTCCGACTGCTGAGCAAGGCGCTCAATCCGCCACCGGACAAGTGGCACGGGTTGACCGACGTCGAAACGCGCTACCGCCAACGCTATGTCGACCTCATGGCCAACCCGGATACGCGACAAATCTTCGTGACACGGGCCCGCGTCATTCGCGCGATCCGTCAGTACTTGGACGAACGCGGCTTTCTCGAGGTCGAGACACCCACGCTCCAACCGATCTATGGCGGTGCTGCAGCCCGCCCCTTCACCACCTACTACCATGCTCTGGATCAGACCTTCTATTTGCGTATTTCCGACGAACTCTATCTCAAGCGGCTTCTCGTCGGTGGCTACGAGCGCGTTTACGAGATTTGCAAGGACTTTCGCAATGAAGGGATCGATGCTCGGCATAACCCTGAATTCACCATGCTCGAGTTTTATGCAGCGTATGCCGATTACCACGATATCATGCAGATGTGCGAGGAATTGATCGTTTTCGCAGCACGCGAGGCTCTTGGCACTTTGACCTTCCAGTGGGGAGACAAGGTTATCGACTTGACACCGCCGTGGGCCCGAATGAGCTTGCGCGAGGCACTACTTCGTTTCACCGGAATCGATTTTCTGGAAGTGACCGACCAACCGACACTCTATGCGCGCGCCCGAGCTCTCGGAGCCGACGTGGAGCCCACCACAGTCTGGCCTCGCATTCTCGACGAACTCCTCAAGACCTTCGTTCGGCCGCGTCTCGTCCAACCGACGTTCATCTACGACTACCCTGTGGCTCTGTCACCGCTCGCTAAGCGCAAGCCGGAGGATCCACGCCTCGTCGAGCGTTTCCAACTCTTCGTTGGGGGGCTGGAACTCGCGAACGCATATACCGAGTTGAACGATCCGCTCGATCAGTTGTACCGCTTCCTCGAGCAAGCACGCGACCGGGCGCGAGGAGACGAGGAAGCGATGCCGATCGACGAGGACTTCATCAACGCCTTGATGTACGGTATGCCACCGACCGGAGGATTCGGTCTCGGCATCGACCGGCTGGTTATACTCTTCACGAATCGGCCAACGATCCGCGAGGTCATCTTGTTCCCACAGCTTCGAACCAAACCTCAACCGCTGGGGTTGGTCGAAGACTTACAGCCGTACCTCGAACTAGTTCCCGGGTTTCAAGAATCGGTGTCGACCGGCAGCGCGTCAACCGAAGGCGATCCCGGCTGAGCAGCCGTATCGAGGTCACTCCAGCGTCGATAAAGATAGCGGAACGCATCCCGCACGACCGCTGCGAGCGGGACCATGACGACCATTCCCGGCAGTCCCCCGAGTGCTCCACCGGTGACGACCAGAACCATCACAACAGCCGGGTTCATATCAACGACATAGCCGTGCACCCGCGGAACCAGGAGATTGTTCTCCAGTTGCTGAATCACGATAAAGGCGAGTCCAACCCAAAGAAGCTTACCGGGATCAGTGGCCAGCGCGACGAGCGCGATCACGATGAACGTCAGGATCGGGCCTAGGATCGGCACGAGTTCCAAGACGCCAGCGATCAGTCCAAGGACGATCGGTTGTGTCATGCCGATCGCCCACATAGCCACTCCGACAGCAACGCCGATGACGAGCCCCAAAAAAAGCTGGCCGCGGATATATGCCGCTAACGTTCGGTCGACGATCTTCACGAGAGCACGGACATCCTCACGCCAATCTGCTGGCCAAAGTCCACAGAACCACTGGAGCGCTCGTTCACTGTCTTTCAGCACGTAGTACATCCAGAACGGGACGAGAACGAGTGCCGAGAAGAAGCCGATCGCCGCGGTCACTGCCCCGAAGGTCAGGCGCATCGCACGCTGCACTCCCTGCAGCGCCATCGACCATAGATTGCCCAGGGCTGACTCGATTTGAGTCCGTATCGTCGCCGGCACATTGGCCTCGTATTGCGCCAGGAGCTCATTGACCTGCTCATTGATCGTTTGCCAGTACCCTGGTGTGGCTTGGACGAATTCGGTCGTCTGCCGAATCAGAGGAGGTACGAGAAGCAGCCCGATACCAGCGAGCACGGCGGCAGCGGTGAGATAGGTCGCGAGGATGGCGACCGTGCGGGCAAGTGCTGGCATCCGCCGGTGGAACGGCAGCAGTCGCTCGTACAGCGTTACCAGCGGTGCGAGAAGGTACACCAAAATCGCACCGATGAAGAAGGGAACGAGTGCCCCTCGCACCGTCCACAGGACCCAGAAGACAGTAACGAGAGCGAGCAGTACGAGACCGCGGCGCAGCCAACGCTTGGTCGCCGCCTGCGACACGTGTACGGAACTGTTTTGTACCGGAGGCAACTTCCCTACAGCCACGGGCTATTCGACCTGGCTACGCCGTCGCACCAATTCCGCTGATGCCAAGACCAGAACGGAAAAGGTGATCAGCATCGAGGATACTGCAGCGATCGTGGGATCGATCTCCATGCGCAGTCCCTCGAACATGCGCATCGGCAACGTGCGGCCCCGGGCTCCTGCGATGAAGAGAGCAACGATGAGCTCGTCGAACGAAGCGATGAAGGCGAAGACAGCGCCGGCGAAGATGCCTGGGCTGATCAGCGGCAACGTCACGTGCCGAAAGGTTTGCCACCCGTTCGCTCCGAGGCTCTGGGCCGCCTGCTCCAAGCGGATATCGAAACCCCGTAAGGTCGCGGATACGTTCACGATAACGTAGGGAATCGCCAGCACTGTATGCGCCAGGACGAGCCCCCAGAACGTCTGAACTAAACGAAGTTGCACATACAAACCATAAATCGCGATCGCGACGATGATAGCCGGGACCACGAGCGGCGAGACGATGATCAGGTTGACGATCTCCTTACCAGGAAACGACGCACGAACGAGGGCGAGGGAAGCCGCCACTCCTAGTACGGTCGAGAGCACCATGACCATGAAAGCGACCCGAATGCTTTGAATGGTCGCTGATGTCCAGTCGGAACGCGCAAAGAAGTTCTCGTACCACTGGAGGGAGAGCCCCGGGGGTGGAAAGGACAAATACTTGGCCGCGCTGAACGACATCGGAATGACGATGAGAACCGGCGCGACGAGATATAAGAGCACCAGTGCACTGAATATCCCCAAGACAATACGCGCCCACGGTATCGCGCGCCGGCATCGCCTTGGCTGTACTGCTATCTCGAGCCGTTCGAGCGGAGTCGCTGCTTCGGCCATCAGAGGCCACCCCCGAACATTTTATCGAGTCCGAGTAACCGATTGTAAATGGCAAAGATGATCAGCGTCACCACGAGAAGAACAGTCGCGAGAGCTGCTGCGAACGCGAAGTTCAGCTGTGTCCGAATCTGCGTCTCGATGAGCTGGGCGATCATCATATCGGTCCGACCACCCATCAAAGCTGGAGTGATGAAGAAACCGAGCGCCAGAATGAAGACGAGCAAACTACCAGCCGCGACCCCGGGAAGACTCAATGGAAGGAACACACGCAGGAACGACTGGAGCGGTGAGGCTCCCAGATTCGCCGCTGCTCGCAGGAGATTGCGATCGATTCCCCGCATGACGGCATAGGTCGGCAGCACCATGAACGGCAAGAGCACATGCGTCATACCGACGAGTACGCCGATGCGGTTATACATCATACGAAGCGGTTCATCGATCAACCCGAGTTCCAAAAGCCATCGATTGAAGACACCCTGGCGTTGGAGCAATACCATCCACGCGTACGTGCGCACCAGGATGCTCGTCCAAAACGGAATCAGCACCAAGATCATGAGTAGCCGTGCCGTCCGGGCGCGGAGTGTCGCCAGAAAATATGCTAAGGGGTAACCCAGTGCAAGGCAGACGAGCGTTACCTGTAGTGCGATCGTGAAGGTCGTCCGCAAGACCCGAAGATAAAGATCGACCTCGATGATCCGTCGATAATGTTCGAGCGTCAGTTGACCTCCGTCGTAGACGCTCGTGACGAGAAGTCGGAGGATCGGATGCACGAAAAGCACGAGAAGCACGATCAACGCCGGGAGCAAGAGCACCAGATATCCGACTTGCCGGCGCAGCTCCAACCGACGACTCAGCGCGCTTCCCTGATACGCCGCACTGGCAAACGCCTCACCTGTCGTCATCCTCGACGCCCCTCGAACCACTCAACCGGAGCTTCCCCGACAACTGTACACATCGATGCGATGACACGCTACCGGGGGAGCGAACACTCCCCCGGCAGCAGCGTCACTGGACTTCGCGTCACTTCGTCAGCCAGTCGTCAAAGCGCTCTGTGAGCTTGTCGAGGTTAGCCAGCCAGACTTCAGCGTCGGCGAAGAGCATCTTCTCTTTTTGTGCGGGCGCACTCGGCAAGCGGCCCTTGAGGTCTTCGGAAAGCAGGTCGAAGGCCTTCGCGTTCGTTGGGCTGTAGGGAATGTACTTAGACAGCTCAGCCTGGACTTCTGGTCGCGTCGCGAAGTTGATGAAGTCCATCGCCAACTCCTTCTCCTTCACCCCCTTGGGAACGATGAAGGAGTCGGTGCGGAGCAGCCCTTGGTTCCACTGGATCGCGATCGGCGCCCCTTGCCGTTGAGCAGCATCGATCCGCCCGTTCCAGGCGTTGGCCATATCGACCTCGCCGTCGGTGAGCAGCTGGGCCGGCTGCGCACCCGCTTCCCACCAGACCGTCACGTGTGGCTTGATCTCGTCCATCTTCTTGAAGGCTCGCTCGATTCCCTCCACGGTGCGCATGACCTGGTAGACTTGCTCTTTCGGCACCCCGTCGGCCATCAGAGCGAACTCGAGGTTACCAACCGGTCCGTCGACTTTATCCATGGCACGCGGACCGGGGAAGTTCTGCACATCCCAGAAGTCTTTCCACCCCTGCGGCGGATTGTTGCCGAATTTGTCTGTTCGATAGGCGAGGATAAGCGCCCAATAGATGACGCCGACATCGAACTCTCCGGCGATATCCTCGAAAAAGTTCGTTTTATCGACGATGGAGAAGTCGATCGGTTCCAAGTACCCCTGCTGCCCGAGCACCCGGCTTTCGAACGTTCCCTGCTGTGCCACCGTCCACTCGACCGCCTTGGCATCGACCATCGCCTTCAATTTCCCGATGTCGGTCGTATCTTCGACGATGGTCGCACCGGTGAGCCGCTGGAACGGCTCCAGTACCGCCTTGCGCTGGGCGTCCTGCATTGCACCGCCGAACCCCGCGAAGACGAGCGACTTCCCTTTCCACTTGTTAGGATTGTCGTATCCAGCGACTTTGAGGAGGCCGCCCTCTTGCGCTTGCGTCGGCGCTGCGGCCGGCGTCTGCCCAGCTGGAGCAGCCGTCGGAGTCGCCTGCTGGCGACAAGCGGCCAGTGCGCTCGTCCCCGCCAGTGTCACCCCGGACGCGAGCAGGGCGCGGAGAAACTGGCGCCGTTGGAGGCGACTGGCCCGCTCGAGGTCCTTGAGTAGTCGCTCCCAATCTCGACTCACCGCAATCCTCCTTCCTCACGCGTCAACGACCCGCACACAGTATGCCACGATCAGTCCTCGAGTTCGCTGAAAGCAGATTGGTTCGGTGTGGGAATCCACCATTCTTCACCGCGAATTGTCGTGATGTACTCCGGCCAGCGGAAATCGATCGGGGGTGGGAAATCGCGCGGCAAGAGGGGGGCCACCCACTGGCTGCCACCAACGCCGCCCCCGGTGCGTTCACGGAATTCGTTCCAGGCACGTTCCAGTAACTCGGGGTAGGTCACTAGATCCAGCAGTGTTGCTGCGACGACCTTGCCGGCCACGAACATGCCTGGATCGACGATCTCAGGACGCCCACCCAGCGCGTTGTCAGCCCAGGCTGGGTAGGCGTAATCGGGCGACGGCGGGCGCAAACGCGGTCGAGCCGTGTACAAGCGCACCGTCGGAGCATGCCAGGTGTACTCCACATAATCATCAGAGGTAAAGTTCCGCTGCCATTCCGGCAAGGCTGATCGCACGCGAGCTTCGTACTCTTGAGGAGGAATCACTCGCTCGACATCCTCGATGAACGGATCTGCCATCGGCTCGAGGCCCAGATTGCGCTGAATCTCTCGCGCGAACGCACGCGCTTCCTCACTATAACGAGGAGGACCAACCAATTCCAAGTTATCGTATGTCAATCGCGCAAGAGTTACATTCGGCAGTCCGACACGTGTCTTGCTGACCCAGCGTACCGATACGCGACAACCCGTCGCCTGAGCCGCGCGCCTGGCATTATTGGAAAGCACACGGTAGATCTGTTCTTGGATTCCCAGGCTCGGTGAGCGCCACGCATATTGGATCTGGGCTAATGGGGGTGGGAGATTGTCTGCGGTCGCGTCTCCCGCGACCAAGATGAACTCGTTCAACGTCCAGGAACCGGTATGCGGAAACATCGCCTCTTTGGTGTATTTGGTCATCGTGTACATCAGGCAGAGTGCGTCGATGGCTCCCGGGCACCGCGCTGCTGCGTGGGCTCCACCGACGTCTGGAAACAAGCTCCGGTCGATCCAGCGTTCTGGCTCCACACACTCGAAGGAGAAAACGCAGCTCCAGTACGAGCCGCAGTGCGTTTCCCACGCGACCGTATTGATGCCCTTGGGGTAATACGACGGGTGATAGGCGATGAACGCATCGAAGCCGTCATAGTACCCCTTCGCAGCATGGATCGGTTTGGAGCCGCAAACCTTCTCGGCTGGCTCGCCGAAGAAGCGAAGCGTTCCTTTGAGCCTATGTCGCTCCATCGCGTAGCGTGCGGCCAAGACGCCGGTGAGTGCGGCGACGCCGAGCATAGAATGTGGATCCGTGTGACCCGCAGCCCACGGATGCAAGCCCTCGCGCGGCTTCCGGTACGGAACCGGTTCTTGTGAATTGCCAGGTACTGCATCGTATTCAGCATAGGCTCCCAGGATCGGGCGTCCCTCACCCCAGCTCGCGACGAAAGCGGTCGGCATACCACCCGATCCGACCTCGACGGCAAAGCTATGCCTCTGGAGAAGATCCACATATGCGCGAGCCGACTTGTATTCTCGCCATGCCGGTTCAGCATAGCGCCAGATTTCCAGATCGAAGGCCGACAGCCACGGCGCATTGTCGTCGATCCAGCGGAATGCCGTGCGCTTGGCTTCCGTGAGTGATGCCGCCATCGCGCCCCTCCGTCCGGGAGTTCCCCCGGCCCCGCGTTACCATCACTCTCCGAGTGGCTCGTAGTAGTGCGTGTACTGGAAGATAGCGGCCTCGCGCAGCGAGGCTTCGTCGACCACGCCAGCCAGTCGTGCCGGCGCAAACGCGGCCAGATCGACCGACGGCTGACCCTGAACGATCCACTCTGCGAGCAAACGCCCGAGCGCCGGCGAAAAGGAGAAACCGCTCCCGTTGCAGCCACTCAAAACCCAAAATCCTCTGACCGCGGGAACTGGTCCGACGACGAAGCGACCATCCGGTGTCATCGTAAACAGTCCACCGCGATGCTCCTGAACAGGCACATCGTGCAGAACCGGAACCACGTTGCGCACACTTTCCGCGCATTGCTGAAGAATTCCGAAATCGAGTGGGGTCATCTCGATACGAAAATCGTCGCCATGCGCGGTGGGATCGAACGGTAGCGGATTCGCCTCGAACCCGCCCCACATGAGACCACCCCGACACGGCCGGACATACACCGCAGCATCCAAGATCCGCACGATCGCCTGCTCGCTCCGCGTGCCGCTGATCGGCTGTGTGATAGCCAGTTGGTGCCGCATCGGCTGGACAGCCAAGTCAGTGCCAGCTAGGCAAGCAACCGCACGCACCCATGCTCCCGCTGCATCGCTGACGATATCAGTCTGGATCGTCCCCTCGGGCGTGAGCACTGCTCGAACCGCCGAATCTCGCACATCGATACCGATGACCGGCACGTTTCCGATGATGCGCGCACCGAGAAGCTCGGCAGCCTCACGAAAGGCGTTCAAAAGACTCACTGGTTCCTCGATGTAGATATCGCCGGGCACATAGGCTGCACGCAGTATCGACTCGGCCTGCAGGAACGGTGCAAGCGCCTGCGCCTCGCGTGCTGACACGAGATGAACATCGGCACCCCAACGTTTCGCATAGCTCACTTCCTGCTCGATGACGCGAGCATGGCGTTCGGTTCGCGCGACCTTGAGACTTCCCGAGCGGACATAGGGAAGCGTCACACCGAAGTCACGTTCGAAGTGCATCACCGTCTCTACAGCCTGACGAGCAAGGCGCGTCCGCAGTTCGTCCGCTTGCACGAGCTTGAAGAGATCAGCAGCGCGCGGCGAAGTCTGGGAAGCGATCGGATACCGATCCAAGGCGACCACGCTGCGTAACCCCATTCGGGCCAGCTGCAACGTGACGGAAAGGCCGAAGGCACCCGTACCGATGACGACAGCGTCAGCGTGGCTCGGAAAAGGCATCGACCGCCTCCTCTCAATGTCGTCCCCGTAGGAGGACCGCATCCTCGGCTCTCCAGCTGAGGAGGACCCGTTCCCCGCGCTGCCAGCGCATCGTCTCCAACCTGCTAGGCTGCTTCACCGTCAAAAGCCGATCGCCGAGAAGACGAACGCGGAATTTGGTCGCTTCGCCCACGTAAATGATCTCCTCGATGGTCGCCTCGGCGTGGTTCTCACCTCGCCGCTCCCCGAGCACGATTCGCTCTGGTCGCAAAGCAACTGTCACTTGCTCGCCGGCAGGCAGATCCTCTGCATCGGGGATCGCCACTCTCCAGCCGTCTTCGGTGACAAGGTAAGCATTCCCATCACGTCGCTCCAGTCGCCCCATGAGAAAGTTCGATTCTCCGATGAAGCTGGCCACGAACTCGCTGGCCGGCTGCTCGTACAACTCGCGCGGCGTACCGATCTGCTCGATACGCCCATCACGCATGACGGCGATACGATCGGACATCGTCAACGCTTCTTCCTGGTCATGGGTGACATAGATCGTGGTAATATTCAGTGATTCTTGAATATGCTTGATTTCCAGTTGCATCTCTTCACGAAGTTTCTTGTCCAGCGCCCCCAAAGGCTCGTCCATGAGCAAAACAGGTGGACGAAAGACCAAAGCCCGCGCGAGGGCTACACGCTGCTGCTGACCGCCGGAAAGCTGCCGAGGATAGCGCTGCTCAAAGCCAGGTAGGCGCACCAGTTGCAACGCCTCTCTCACTGCCTGTTCGATACGATCACGCGACCATTTTCGCATCTTCAATGGGAACGCAATATTCTCAGCGATGGTCATATGAGGGAAGAGTGCATAATTTTGAAAAACCATACCGATATTGCGCTTGTGGGGCGGTCGGAATGCAATATCTTCACCGTTGACGAGGATCTGGCCGGACGTGGGAATGACGAATCCAGCAACCATCATGAGCGTCGTTGTCTTCCCGGATCCCGATGGACCGAGCAAGGTAATGAACTCACCGGGAGCGATGTCCAGAGTGACTCGATCAGCCGCAAAAACGTCCCCGTAGACCTTCGTGAGTTCGATCAGCTGGAGCCGCGCCCCGCGACCAGCTTCCGGGCCCGAAGCGGGTATCGTTTTGACCGTCGCCATCACGTCACCATCCACCTCAACAGACCGCTTGCCGTCGTGGCCGAAAAGTGCACAATTTCGCAGTTCACCGTACGATCTCGCTTCCGAATGTCGCTAGAGGAGCCGGCATGGCGTGATCGACATCGGTAGTTTAGACGAATAAAGATCTGCCGTCAACGATCACGCACGGCGTCTCGTACGCCCTCATCTCGAGCAAGCGCCCCACATCTCGGACTCATTCTTGGCGAACCGTCGGCGATGCTTCCACCACTTCCTCGTCTTTGCTGAAAGGAAAGCGGTCGCGCAAGCTTCCCAGTGTTCGCCCGATCGTCGCGCTCAGCTCAGCCACCTCTTGTGCCACCAGCTCGCGAATGTAGGTATTGGTCTGGCCCATGCGCCGGAACTTCCGGTACCGCTCGCGAACCAACTTGTCGGGCGGAATGTCGACGACCTCGTTCAGCGCCTCTACGATGGCGTCCAGGACCAGAACAGCGGCGTAATCCGGATCGCGGTGCGCCCCACCTTCCGGTTCAGGCACGATTCCATCGATCACGTCGAGTCGCAGGAGATCCGGTGCGGTGATCTTCAACGATTCAGCCACCTCCGGTGCCCGCGACGCATCGCGATAGAGAATCGCAGCTGCTCCCTCCGGTGAGATGACGCTGTAGATCGCGTTCTCCAGCATGAGAACGCGGTCCGCAACCGCGAGGGCGAGCGCACCACCGCTCCCCCCTTCACCGATGATCACCGCAACCGTGGGCACCGGTAAAACGCTCATCGCCGCGATACATTGGCTCAGCGCCGACGCGATTCCTCGTTCCTCCGCCCCTTCGCCGAGATAGACACCCGGCGTATCGATCAAGGTAATCACCGGCAGGCGCAAACGAGCTGCCAATTCCATTAGCCGCAACGCTTTGCGGTACCCCTCCGGCAATGCCTGACCGTTACGCCTCCTCGGATCGCCATGTCCACGTTCGTGTCCGATGATGATAACACCGCGTCCGGCGATCTCGCCGATCCCACCGACGACAGCAGGATCGTCACCGAAGAGGCGGTCACCGTGCAGTTCGATGAATTGTGGGCTGATCCGGCGGATCAAGTCGAGCGTCGTCGGACGCTCCGGATGACGCGCCAACTCGACGATGTCCCACGCCCGTCGCCTCGACCCGTCGATCGGATGGCTACGACGCAAAACCGATCGGCCTCCGCTCGTCCCATGAGCGGAAACGAGCCTGAGAATCAAGGCGAGCGTGTCACGCAAACGACGCCGATCGACAACTTGGTCGACGAAGCCGTGCTCCCAAACGAATTCAGCCGAGTGCGAACGCAGTGGCTCATGTCCGGCAGTCTCCTTCATGACGCGCGGCCCAGCGAAGCCGATCAATGCTCCCGGTTCCGCGAGAATGATGTCGCCCTGGTTGGCGAAGGAGGCATAGATTCCGCCTGTCGTCGGATGAGTCAGTACAGATATAGAGGGAACGTTGGAGTCGTGTGCACGCTTGGCTGCCGCGGTGGTCTTTGCCAGCTGAACGAGACTGAGGATGCCTTCTTGCATCCGTGCTCCACCGGAGGCAGAAACCGTGACGATCGGCAAATGTCGCTCAGCTGCTCGCTCGAACGCCAGCGTGACCTTTTCGCCCACGACCGATCCCATGCTTCCGCCCAAGAAACGGAAGTCCAAGACAGCCAGCACGACTTCGTGACCACGAATGCGCCCGATACCGGTCACGACCGCTTCACGCAGTCCGGTTTCTTCCCTGGCTTGGAGAATCCGCTTTCGATATGGCAAACGATCGGAAAAGACCAGCGGATCGACCGATACGAGATGCCGGTTGAATTCCTCGAAACTCTCAGGATCCACGAGCAGTCGGATCCGCTCGTCAGCCGAAAGCGTGAAATGGTACCCACACTGTCCGCAAACGCGGTAGCGCCGGTAGGCGTCATCTGCATTCAAATCCGTTGCACAACGAGGACACACAAGAGGTCGTGTCTCGAGCGACTCACTCGCGCCTTTTCCAAGCATCATTCCTAGCCTTCCAGTGTACCCGATCCCCCGCTTCGGCAACCTGCGACAACGCGATTATCATAGCCGATCGGGCAGGAGCTCCTTCCTTCCCGCGCCAGCGATCGGAGGAATCGATGCGTATCGGTTTTGTTTCCATACGCCACCGATCCAACACGTTCGCGCGCCAGCACAGATCCCTGATCCTCTCTCCCTGGCCGCAGAACAACCAAAGGCATGACCGAGGCACGAACATCATCCTGCCAGGGGTCGAGTTCGACGGCATCGAACTCGTCCCACTGGTCATGCCTGTTCACTCAGCCGGTGGACCGATCGAACCCGATTCCTTCTCAACGTTGCTCACTGAGCTGGTGACGATCCTGGAACAGCAGCATTCGCTCGACGGGCTGATCCTCGAAGTAACCGGTACACTCCTCGTCGAGGAACACAGTGGCGAGCTGCTCCTGCTCCGCCGACTCGTCGAGTGTTTTCCCTCTCTCCTTGTCGGCATTTTGGCTGATCAAGTCGCACAACTACCGGAAGCCGTCTTTGGTCTCACGCCGCTCGTGCTCGGACCTCATCGCTGGCCAGGTATCGATCGCGCGCAACGACTCGCCCTGCTCGTCCGCTTGCTCGCTCGCTGGATTCGCCGAGAGATCCGACCAGTCGCAGCGCTCGAGCGTCGCACCATGCTCCTTCCATTAGCGATACAGCGCACGGACTGTCCACCATTCGATCAGCTCCCATCACTCCTCGCCGCTGTGGAACAGAATCCTTCCATTCTTGCTGTCACCGTCTTCGCTGGCCTCCCCTACGCAGACGTTGCGGAAGCCGGAACGACAGTCGTTGTGGTGACCGATGCAACCGCAGAACTCGGCAAGACAGCTGCGCGACAACTGGCCGACTTCGTCTGGGACAGCCGCGAGCAAATCGCTTGGCCCACGCTCACCATCGAAGAAGCGATCCACCAAGCGATGCAAAACGACAGCACCGGTCCCCATCTCATCCTCGATACGGGAGATGCAACCGAAGCTGGGGCCCCCGGCGAGGGGACCGCAGCATTATGGGCCGCGCTGGATCTCGGCGCGCGACAGACCTTGGTGTCGGCGATCGTCGATCCCCAAGCGATCGAGATCGTTCTCCGCCACGGAATAGGAACGCCCATTGAACTCGAGCTGGGCGGGAAAACCGATCACCGTCATGGTTATCCGATCCCGGTCCGCGGAATCGTTCGACGGATCGGTTGCGGCCAGTATCGTCGCTGGTCCCCGCTTGCCGGAGGCGAGCTTCTCGACGCTGGCCCTTCTGCTTGGCTAGAGATCGAGGGGCGCTACGAAAGCCATCTCGATGTGGTCGTGTCGGGTCGGCCGGTTCCTTTCGATGAGCTCGGGCTGGCACGCGCTCTCGGCATTGACGTCGCAACGAAGCGCGTCATCATCCTCAAGTCCGCCGTCGAGGCACTGGCCTGGTGTCGCCAAAGCGATCCATTCACACCGCTCGTGCGACCGGCGCAAGTGCTGCAGGCAGTCACTCCAGGCATCACCACACCGGACCTCGCCTTCTTCTCATATCGAAGGGTGAAGCGCCCCGCCTGGCCGCTCGATACCTACTGAAGCTCAGCGAGTCGATGAGCGAGCTCGTCCACCACAGCGGCGAATGCATCCACGCCCGGTACCAGCAGATCGGCGAGCTGCTTCAGTTCTGGCGGTGCTTCCGAGCTCCAGACACCGATCAAGAGAGCATGAACCTGTCCGCTCGCTCGTCGAACGACGAGCAAGCGCATGGCATCGAGATCAGTGACATCGTCCCCAGCAAAAACGACAGCCCGGAGCTGGTAACGGTTAACGAGCCGATCGACAGCCGTACCCTTGTCGACCGGGACAGGTGGTCGCAACTCCAGCACCTCGCGTCCCTGACGGATCGACAACCCGTACTCCCCTGCGACCCGCCGCACGACGGTCTCCACTGCCCGCCGGCGCGGGACATTCCGCAGTCGCCGCAGATGAATCGTGACGGTGAGCGCCTTGTCCTCGACCAGCACGTCCGGACAAAGTCGCTGGACTTCGGCCGCAGCCGCTCGTACCGCGCCGAGCCAGGGTTCGGCCTCGGGAGCGACCTCCACGTGACCTCCGACCAACCATTCGAGTCCGTGGTTGCCCACGATCACCAGTCCCGGAACTGCCAGCCGACCAGCGACGTCGGAGGCGCGCCGCCCCGAGACGATAGCGACGAGCGAAACGGTCTCGACGAGACGGAGCAAGGATCGGCGGGCGATTGGATGGACGGTTGCCTTCTCAGGATCAGCGACGATCGGACTCAGCGTCCCATCGAAATCGGTGATGATCCCCGCTCCTGTCTCGTCGAGTACGGCGAGTATCGCGCCAACGATCGATTCCAACGTCTTCCTCCCCCTGCCACCCGACAGCAGTGCACCCCGCCCAGATCAGTCCTGACGAGTCGTATACTGCGGCCGGAGGGAAGGGGGCAACTGGTGCCCATCGTTCGATCGCTCGTCCAGTATGCCCGCGGGCTTCTGCATTTACCTCGAGATATCCAATTGTTCTTCTTCTATGCACTTTTCTCGAATGTCGCCATCGGTGCATTTGCACTTCTCTATAACCTTTATTTACTTCAAATTGGCTTCCGAGAAGACTTCATCGGTCTGGTCAATGCAGTCTCTACAGCTTCCCTGGCTCTCTCCGCGTTGTCGCTCGGGAAATTGCTCCAGCAACGCGGAGCCTGGTGGTGTCTGACCTTCGGCACAGCAAGCTATATCGTGGCATCGACACTGCTTGCCCTCATGACCAATCCCGGTGCAATTCTCGCTTGTGCACTTTTGCAGGGTTTAGCGACGACCTTCCTCTTCGTCCCACTCATGCCTTTCGTCATCGACCATGCTCCTCGGGAACAACGGCCGACCGTGGCCGCGGTTGCACTCTCGTTGACTTCCATTTCGGCAACGATCGGAAATCTCTTGGCAGGTTGGTCGCCAACGTGGTTCGGTGTGGTGTTCGGGCTCCCTGTTCCCGGAGTTCTCTCTTTCCGCCTTGGGCTCGTGTCGAGCATTCTCGTTTGCGGAGTCGCTCTCGTCCCACTCGCACTCATGCGAGCACCTCGTCGCCGCGTATCCTCCACGAGTGACACTGCTGCCGGACCTGCAGCAGAGGGACTTTCCTCCAAACAAATACGCGTCTACCTATTCACTTTTGTTGTCGCTGGTGGTCTTTTGAGTCTCGGCAATGGTGCGGTGGTACCCTTCTACAACGTGTATTTGAACGGACTCGGACTTTCAGCAGAGACCATCGGGATCGTTTTCGCAGCAGCGAGCCTCATCGGTGCAGTCTTCGGATTGCTCGGTCCGGCCATCGCACAGCGCTTGGGACCCCTTGCCGCTGTCACGGTGCTGCGTCTTCTCCCGGTTTTCTTCTATACCCCCTTAACCGTCGTCCAAAGCATTCCGTTCGCGATCTCGGCACATATCGTGCGCATGATTTCGATCTCGATGGCCTGGCCAATCGACTCCATGCTCATTGCCGAAACATTACCACCAGTGGCCCGGGCACACGCGTTCAGTCTGCGCAGCGCGGCGTGGAATATCGGGTTCGCCGGCGCGAGCTTCGTTGCAGGACGGATCATCGTCCAGGCAGGCTACGCACCAGCGTTCGTCGCCTATTGCGCATTCTGTACCTTGGCAGTCGCGTACTTCGCGTTGCGCTTCCGGGATCACCCAGCAGCGCACGCACGGGTGGGATCAGGTCTTTCGATGAGCCAGCGACCTCGTTAGGACCATCAGCGAGTCGGCAGACTCTCAGCCAGTTCGTCGACCAGCAGCCGCGCGATTTCCAGACAAGAGGTCGCTGCCGGTGAAGGAGCATTGCGGACATGGACCACGCGGCCATGCCGCTCCAACACGAAGTCGTCCACGAGCTGGCCGTCCCGGGTCACGGCTTGCGCCCGCACACCGGACGGGCCGGGAAGGAGGTCATCTTCTTCGAGCTCCGGAACGAAACGCTGGAGCTCCCGGAGAAAGGCTCGCCGGCTAAAATCGCGCCAGAGCTCCATGAGGCCGACACGCCAGTATCGACGAGCCAAGACACGAAAACCAGGATAGGAAACCGCTTCCCAGAGATCGTGCCAGTCGACGTCTGTTCGACGATATCCCTCGCGGGCGAAGGCCAGAACGGCATTCGGCCCGAGCCACACCGCGCCATCCAAGCGGGGGGTGAAATGGACACCGAGGAAGGGGAAGCGCGGATCGGGGACCGGATAGACGTTGGTGCGCACGAGGTGACTGCGTTCCGGACGGAGAACATAGTAGTCCCCACGGAAGGGCACGATGGCGGGGTCAGGTCCGCCACCGCTCGCTCGTGCCAAGCGGTCGCTGAACAGACCAGCACACACCAGAGCGAAGCGTGTCTCTAGGCAACCAGCACTCGTTTCAATCGCGATCGTACCGTTGCCCTGCCGGAAAGCCATCACGTGGTGACCCAAGCGAATTTCCCCACCCGCCGTGCGAATATCGTCGGCGAGTGCCTCCGCCACACGAACGAAGTCGACGATACCCGTCCGTGGCGACCAGATTGCGCGTACCCCTGTGACGGCCGGTTCACGCTCTCGAATCTCTTCCGGACCGAGGAGCTGCAACCCCTGAACCCCGTTCGCTTGTCCCCTTTGGAAGAGTTCGAGCAAGCGTGGAATCTCGTCGGGATTCGTCGCCACCACCAATTTGCCGATTAACCGATACGGAATACCCTGTTCCTCGCAGTAGCGGATCAGCTTCGCTGCGCCGGCCACACAAGCGCGCGCCTTCAGGGAGCCCGGTCGGTAGTACAGGCCCGAATGAATCACGCCGCTGTTGTGTCCCGATTGGTGCGCCGCGACTTTCCCCTCTTTCTCCACGACCGCGAGCCTCACGCGTGGAAAACGAAGCAGAAGTTCGCGGGCAGTGGCGAGTCCGACCAGTCCAGCACCCACCACGACGACATCGAACATTCCACTCACCCTCACATTCCCGGTGGCTCACGCTCGAGCGTGAAGGTGCGGTTCCCACAGGCGCTGCAGACCTCTGGACGATGCAGACCACGCTCGAAGTATCCGCAGTTCGAACAAGTCCATCGAGTGAGAGCGAAAAGGCGAATGAGATCGGCCCGTGTGACGATGCCGACGAGACGACCCTCTTTCAACACCGGAACTCGGTGAACGCGTTGCCGGACGATCAAGTCAGCGATCGCCTCAGGCGTTGTCTCCTCGGTGACAGCGATCACATCCCGCGTCATAATTTCGCCAGCCGTGTGGCCACGCTTTGCCAGGAGATCGAACTCCGAGACGATGCCGAGGACGCGGCCTGCGTCGTCAATCACCGGAACTCCAGTGATCCGGTGCGTCATGAGCAGCCGTGCCACTTCCTCGACGGTGGTATTCGGCCGCACCGTCACCACATTTTACGTCATGATCTCTCGCGCCAAGACAGTGTCGACCGGATCACGTGTCATGAGTTGCCCTCCCCACCATCCGTGGATCGCGACAACCGGATCGTAGAATGTCATTCCTGCTGGCGCGAGCTGCCTCAGGACGGTTGCCTCGGCTCAGGCATCGCGAGCAAGACGTCCGGCGCGAGATGATACCAATCTGTCACGAGAGCTGACCCCATGCACCGCTTTGAGTGCAAGCGTATTGCCCGCACGCGCCTTTTCCACTGCGTATACTTCGACCATGAGCGTGTGGAGCCGATCGAGGAACACCATGGTGGAGTCTGTCGATTTCGTGATCATCGGCGCCGGTATCGTGGGTTGCAGCCTCGCCTACCACCTGGCCGAACGCCGAGCAGGCCATATCGTCGTGCTCGAGCGAGACGAAATCGCCCGGGGCGCAACCGCCGACGCGGCTGGTGGTATCCGCCTTCAATTCTCCACGGAGACGAACATTCGCCTTTCTCTCCTCAGCTTCGAGTACTGGGAATATTTTTCCGAACTTTTTGGAAACGATATTGGTCTTTATCAATATGGTTATCTCTTCTTATTGACTAATCCACATCATGTCGAAGCATTTCAGCAGTCTTTCGAGTTACAGCTGGCCTTGGGTGTGCCAGCCCGCTGGGTGAATCCAGAAGAGATCGCTCGCCTGCAACCGGCAGTACGGACCGACGATCTCCTTGGCGGAACCTACTGCCCGCGTGATGGCTGGTGCGATCCGTACTCAGCGACGATGGGGTTCGCCCGAGCAGCCCGGGAACTCGGCGTGGAGTTCCGGGAGCACTGTCCAGCCATCGGTTTTCGGATCGAGCAGGACCGCCTCCACGCTGTCCTCACACCCGAAGGACCGGTGTCCTGTGGTGTCGCAGTCATCTGCACAGGCCCGTACACTGGTGAACTGGGAAAGCTGGCCGGTGTCGAGCTACCGGTCCTTCCTTATCGCCGGATGAGCTTCGTGACTCAACCCTTCGACCTCGTGCCCAAGACGGTCCCGATGACAATCGAGTTCGAGACATCGCTGTACTTCCACCCCGAAGGGGACGGCTTTTTGTTCGGCATGTCCAATCCAGATGAGCCCCCAGGTTTCAACAAGACGGTCGATCCCGAGTGGATGGCGCGCACCGTCGAGGCGCTTTGTCGCCTAGCACCAGTCTTCGAGCATGCACGGATCCGCCGCGGTTGGGCCGGATTCTACGAAGTGACGCCCGACGACAACCCGCTTCTCGGCTGGGTCGACGGTGTCGAAGGATTAGCGGTCGCCGCCGGCTTCAGCGGTCATGGGTTCATGCATGGTCCTGCTGTCGGGCGTTGCATGGCTGAGCTTCTTCTCGAGGGTGCAGCGCGCTCGGTCGATATCAGCCCGTTCGATCCAGGGCGTTTCCGCCGAGGACGACTGATACAGGAACAGAACGTAATCTGATTCTTCGATCGGAACGCGGCGAGATGGTGATCGGAGTCTCCCGACTTACCCTCGAGATCCCGGGAGCGCATTCTCTCAAGGAGAAGCGGCGCGTCGTCAAATCGATCATTCAGCAAGTCCAGCACCGATTCAATGTCGCGATCGCCGAGACCGACGGACATACGCAGTGGCAGTTCGCGGAAATCGGAATTGCCTGTGTTTCCACTTCACCGCAGCACGCCGATGAGATGCTGCGCCGCGTTCTCCAGTACATCGAGGAACATCTCACTGAGGGATATTTGCTCGACTATTCCACCGAACTCATCCACATCTCGTGAACAGCAGGATTCGGCTGTCGCGTCACTGTCGTCCCTGCGCGATCATTGAACGTCGAGTGCCCTGCGCCACTCCAGATAGTTCACTCGAGCGAACTCACCGAGCTTCGCTGCGAACAGCGCGACGGTGCGCGTCCAGAGGGCGCGTGATACGCGACGCGAAGATGTCGCCAGCGTCTTTGCGAGACCCGCACGAGTCAGTCGACGAGACGCCGTCACTCGACACGGCGGCAACAGCGAGCTGATCGTCGCTAGGGCGTGCGATTCAGAGTCGAGAAACGGCTCAACGACAACCACCTGGATGAGCGATTCGACTGTGAGAACCCTGCCGCGAAAGCATAGCTTCTGATCGCTTCGCTCACTGCTCGCGCAACTCAGTTTAACGACAGCAGGCTCCGGATTTTCTGCTCCGGAGAAGGGTTATGACTTTTCGTTGAAGCAGAAACGGAAGAAAAAAGCGAGCCACAGAGAGAAGGCTGCAGCATCGAAACCATGAGTCGGCAGAATCGAAAAAACGATCGAGCGCGTGGAAATCCCGGGCGGGCACACGTCTGGGATGTCGCTGAAAAAGTCCTACCGTCTCACCGGTATCCAGGGGACGGGTTCACTGAATCGACGAACAGTGACTCATGGCCGCTCCATCCTGGCTCGCAGCGGCTGCTAGGGCCGGTTGCAGTGTCCTGGTAAGGGAAACTGTTCCTTTTTCCGATCCTGCGAACGATCACGAACCCGATTACCAGCCCAACAGCGAGCGAGCGATGGAAAATGCACGCACTCACGCACGCCTCGCCGAGTGAACCAGGACTGCAGTTCCCGTCGACAGGCGGAGCACACGTTATTGCCGCTCGGCACTCACGAGGAGAATTTCGAACGATCTGAGCCGGTCTGGGCAGACGCCGAACGACATCCGGTTCGGAGTTGAGCGGACTGCAGTGGACCGAGGGCTCGCCGAAGGGTGATCAGGCGTCGCACCTTCCTGGCGGGAGCGCATGCCACGACAAAAGTCCCCCGAGCGGACTCGCACCCTCGCGCTCGCCCCGCGACCGGAGAAACGACTCTTCCAACATGCGTCCGCTGCGAGCCTTCGGTAAGGTCGGATGATTGGCATCACGTCCGAGCTCAAGCGAGCCGATCAGTGGTGAGATCCGTTACGGAGCGACAGCTCTCGGCGCCGTTCTTCGATCAAGCGCAAGAGACGGCGACGCCGCAGTCGGAGGCCAGCCAGTTCATGCCGCAACAACTCTTCTTGCCGGTGCACATACCGCTCGACGATCGCCATGCCCCTCCGAGCAAGCTGTCCGACCTCGGAGCGCTCGAGTTCGCTTAGGCGGCGACGCAGCTGTACCTCTTCGAGTTGCCGTTGGGCCACTCCACGCCGCAGTCCTTCGAGCCCATCCGCAACGGGTGAGGCACTGTCCGTGTTCCAGACGGCGAAGAGTCGCTGTAGTTGTTCCACATCGCGTCGTTCCCAGGCTTGGTTGACGAGCCGCATCAACTGTTCGCGCTGAATGCGTTCTTCTTTATCACGTGCCAGGTCTGGATGGAGCAACCGGGCTAGCGAACGGTAGAGGCGCCGCAATCGCTGGCCCACGCCAGCATCATCCGTCGTGCGCTCACTTAGGTGCCCATTGGATCCCTGCCACTCCTGGCGGAACTCTTCTTGGCGCCAGGTTTCGCGTTGACGGCGCAGCCGGAGGACCTCTTCATCGAGTTCCTCGTCAGCGAGCGGCTGGCTGACGCGCAGGAGACGGTTGAGACGAGCTTCGAGCAACTCCACTTCCTGACGCAGTTCATCGCTCTCACGCTGAAGCGGCCCGAGCCGACGCTGTACGAGCGCACGAACTTCCTGCTGTTCCAGCTCGAGGAGAGCGACCCGCTGCCGGAGCAAGCGGACGCGTTCCCCCCACTCCAGATAATTGAGTTCCAATCGCACCCGATCGAGAATCGACAACGGTGCTGGAAGAAATTCAGTCATACGAGCAGCTCGATCATTCGCACCTTCCACAACCATTCCATTCTAGTCCGACCGATTTCGTAACGACCACTGGCTTTCCAAGAGGGGTGAGATCGCGTATCGTATTCCCCGGAGGCTGCGATGGAGCGGACGGCATGGCAAATACTCGTCGATGCCCTGCAGACAGAGGGAATCTCGTACATCTTCGGTATGCCGGGTTCCCCGAAACATTTGTACGATGCCCTCTATGATGCATTCCATGTCCAGCCGATCTTAGTGCGACACGAAACCGCTGGTGCCTTCATGGCATATGCCTTCGCGCGAGTGAGCGGATCACCAGCCTGCTGTTTCGGTTGTCCAGGACCAGGAGTCGCGAATCTCGTGCCTGGTATCCTCGAGGCTTGGTCCGGCTGTGTGCCAGTCTTGGCTCTCGGAGTCCGTGCGCCGATGCGGACGTTCGGGATGGGCGCGTTCCAGGAAGCCGATCATGTCCGGATCGTCCGCCCCATCACGAAATGGGCAGCGACCGTCGAGCAGCCGGAACGAACCGGTTGGTACGTTCGACGTGCTCTCACGATCGCGACGAACGGCCAACCCGGACCAGTTTATTTAGAAATCCCCGCTGATATCGCGCTCCGCCCAGTGTCGGCGCCGCCCTACCAGCCAGCGCTGCGGGGGATTCGATCAGCCCCGGATCCCGACCGAATCGAAGCAGCCGTCGAACTCCTACGCCGTGCCGAGCGCCCGCTCTTGATTTGCGGGAGTGGCGCAATCGCGTCCCGAGCCTTCGACGCCGTGCGCACCTTCGTCGAACGCCTCGGTGTCCCGCTCCAAGTTACCCCAGGTGGGCGCGGAATCTTGGAAGAAGAGCATCCACTTTTCGCTGGTTTGGTCGGACTCTATCGAACCGAGTATCCGCGTTCAGTGTGGGAAGAGAGTGACCTCCTCGTCATGGTCGGCACGCGCATGGAGGAGTTCCAATCGGGAAATTGGACCTACTTCCCGGCCGGTGCCCGCTTGATCCAGATCGACATCGCGGCCGAAGAGCTGGGGCGCAACTGGGTACCGGACGTCGCGATCCAAGCCGATGCGCGCCTGGCACTGGAGGCGCTGCTCCAAGCAGCCGAGCGAGCCGGTGTGGCTCGTCGAGAGGAGCGCGTCCGCGAATTGACCGAACGCCAGCGGGCTGCCATCGCTGCCGCGGAAGGAACGCTGGACCCGACCAAACGACCGATCCGTGGAAAATTCGTCGCAGTGACGATGAACCGTGTATTCGATCGGCGCACGATACTCGTCATGGAAAATGGAGCCCAGGATTTGTGGACGTACTACTGGCCGTACTACCGTCTTCGCGACACTGGTGCTGCTGTGTCGCCCGCTGAGCAGACAGCGATGGGGTTGGGAGTCTGTGGCGCGATCGGAGCAGCATTGGCTCGGCCAGACTGGTACGTGGTCTGCACAACTGGAGACGGTGCCTTCCAAATGGGAATGCACGAACTGCCGACAGCGGTCGAGCACCGCTTGCGCGTGACTTGGGTAATCTTCAATGACCAGGCACTCGGTTGGCCACGGTGGACCCAGAAAACTGCGCTCGGTGGACGCGTCATTGCCACCGAGTTCGCGGCAACGTTCGATTTCGCTACCGTCGCCAAGGCAGCAGGCTGCTACGCCGAACGGGTAGAGGATCCAGCAGAACTCGTCCGAGCACTCGAGCGGGCGCGCAATGCGAACGACACTGGACAGCCAGCGGTCATCGATGTGCGCGTCGACAGCGACGATCACCATCCCAGCTTCGTCGAATTCCACCAGCTACGGTAGAGCGAATCGGGGCGGTCTCCATGCTGGATCACACCGGACGATACCGAACCCGATACGAAGACACGTTGCGAGCGCCCGGTCACTATCTCGACCAGCATCGTTTCACCCGCATCGCAGTCATCGAAACTCCCGAAGGTTTTCTGATCAAAGGGTATATCGCTGCGAGCGGTCGAGACGAATAGCACTTTGCCTTGGCTCCGGAGACACTGCTGTTTACCGATGAGGATCTCCGACAACTCCTGAAAGAGGCCTATCGGCGGCGGGGTACCGGCGGGGCCAAATCATCTTCCAGTACGCGATGACACCGCGGACGGGAGCATCGCCCATTTGCCCCACGCGCAGCCGGACCACAGGACCAACCATCGAGCGATCTGCCGATTCCCGGGCAGCGCTCATCGCTTCCCGGTTCCTGAACGCATTTCTTTGATCAACAGCATCGAATGCGATCTCTTCGGCAGAACCTGCCGGATGTTCCTGCCCTCTGCAGTACGACACTGGTGAAACGCAGTGCGGGCAGTACTCGGCATGCTCGAACAAGGAGCTCACGCGAGTGTTTTTGAGATCGCTTGGTCGTTCCGGGTTGGAGATGATGGTGAGACAGCGAGTCCGGTGACGCGCTTCAGGATGAACCGTTCATCGCTCGGAAACCCTGCTACGGTGACGGAACTGACAGAGGCTCGCGTTCCGGTCGCTCGCAGCGGAAGAGAACGCGTACATGGCTGGGGAGGGGCAACTTGTCGTGTTCAGCATCGGCGACGATACTTAGTTGCGAGGGCGGATCGGGCCCGGTGGCCTGCACGGTCTTCAAAACCGGTGGGCGGGGTGACGAGCCTCGCCGGTGGGTTCGACTCCCATGCGCCCTCGCCAGCGTACGAACAGGCAAAATCGCCAGTGCCCTTCGTGCGGCTATCCGCTCACCACCCGTCTAGGCGTGGGGTAGCAGTGGGGTAGAAGTGGGGTAAAAGTGGGGTAAAAGTGGGGTACGCCAGCGGAGCACTCCCGAAGACCAAGATACCCCCGCCGGAACCTGGCCAGCGGGGGTGCCTGATCGACTACACTCGGTATCGCCGGGTCAGCCCTCACCTGACCTGGCCAGGTCCCGGCGCTGCTTCCCCAGCGGCCGGGACACTCTCTTTGGTAACGTGCCTTCCTACCAACCGAGACCGAGCGTAATACCACCGCCGACGGCTGTCAAGAGGCTGTCCGCTGGATTTGTTTTCTTCACTATAGGACGCTTGCGTGAAGAAACGAATCGACTACCCGTGCACCAGGCCGGTGTCTTTCACCAGGGTGTTCCACCAGCCTTCTCGTTACCCCTGGTGGCATGTACGTGATTTTTGGACACGTGTCCAAATTGCACGTATCTTTAATTCGTTTCAGTACCGGGGTACCGCAACAGCAGGGGGGGCCGTACCCCACTTCCACCAGCGTACCCCACTGGTGGACCCTTCAGGGGTAAAGCCGACAAGGTTCCCCGGTCGACCAGTCGGCAGGCTTCGGAAGTGCACGGCTGAATTTTGGGGGTTTAGCGGAAATTTATGATCAGGTTACCGGCAGTGTGACAGGAAGACGGCGTCACCGTTGCACGACAATAAACGGAGCCGTTGTTGAACCGAGATTGGCAACGGGGGTGGTCGGTGGTGGACCGGGGTGGGGTGTCCAAGGCTGGACAGGAGGGGAAGCCAGGGTGCGTCACCGGTCACTCACCTATAGTGACCAGTGATCGGTGACGACCCTGGTTGGCCGCCGGGGTGCACCCCCCGGGCCACTGGTTCAACGGCCGTGCTGCTGTTCCAACCAGCGGGCGAGTTTCTCGGGATACTGCCGCTCCAGCCGGTCATAGACAGCCTGCAAGCACTCCGGACAGCGATACTGAAACCCTTCGGCGGTAATCCTTTTGCCGCAGTCGAGGCAGACTGACGGATCAGGCGGACCGCTATCTGCCTTCTCCACGACCGGGGGTACCGGTTTACCCTGGCCAGGTGTGTCCGCTGACGACTGCCGTTGACGGTAGGCCTTCATCTGGCAGGTCCGGCTGCAGTAGCGAGCCGGTTGTCCACGACCCGACCAGGTGAAGAGCTGGCCACACACTTCGCAGACGGCGTTTTCCGCATCGGGAAGCCAAGCGTGATGTTTTCCGGCTTCCCCGGCAGGGGTCTGTTCGCCATTTTTGGCGTCGTGATGCGGAGTGTGATGTTTTCCGGGGTCGTCATCACTGTCATTCGCTTTATAATGATGATGACCAGTGACGACCCATTGGCCGCCGTCCCGGACGACCAGGGTGGCTGGTGCGATACCCCGCCAGCGGCCATCGCCTAAGGGTTCGGCTCGATCCTGGCGGCGGAGTGCCGTGAGCTTGTTCTTCACGGTACCGACTGCCAGTCCGGTCTCTTCGGCCAGTTCCTCAGGCGTCATCGCCTCATGCTGGCACAGGCAACGGTAGACCTGCTCGAGCGCTGGCAGGTGGTGCTCGATGCCGGCCAAGGCGTCGTCGTCGAGCGAGACGGCGGTCACCCGGATAGCGTCATCGGTCCAGGCGATGTCCGCTCCCACCATCGCACCAGCCTTAGCCAAGTTGGACTTGGTGACCCGGAGAACGATGCCACCACCTTCCGACGGGACAACCAGGACGGCGTGTCGGCTCTTGGCTCGCTTGGCGAAGGACCCCCAGGGTCTGGCGTAGGCCAGGCTGGATCCTGGTGCGGGTTTGGGGACGTGGTCCAATGTCAGCGTGGTGACCCGCAATTGCTGCAAGAACTCCATCAGGCTGGTCGTTTCTGATGCCTCTTTGAGGTCGCTGGAGTACGACCCGAGGGTAATCGAGTCGATGATCAGCAATGTCGGCCGGCACCGCTCGATCAGGCGGACGATGTCCCGCTGGCCGCCGGGTGTCGTGAGGCTATAGCGGGTCCGGTAGTAGAGCACACCGGCCGGGGGTGCGGTGAACCCCATGCCACGGCTCAGCCGGTACGCTCGGCGGATGAATTCATCCTGGTCAAACTCGGTGTCCACATAGAGGACCACCCCCTGCTGGATCGGTCGATCCAGGAACGGTTGGCCGCTGGCTGTGCAGATGGCTAGCGCTTGTGCCAGGACGGACTTGCCGGTGCCGTCATCTCCGTACCAGGTGGTCACGGTTCCTTCGGGAACGAGGTCAGGGATCAACCAACCCCGGCGTGGGGGTTCGGGGAGTGTCGAGACATCGACGGCCACGGGGTCGTCATCATCATCACTATTACTTAGACCGGTGACTGGTGACTGGCGATGGTTGTTCCCGACGACCAGAACCGGGTTTGCTAGCCACCGGCCAGACGACCTGGCGATGGCCTGCAGTTCCTCATCAGGCAACGGCTCTTCGCAATGGGAATCGTTGAGCACCCGGAGTATGGTCAGTACTTCATCCGGTGGCAAGTCCAGCTGGCCTCGAAGGAGGCCGGCGATGCGGGTCAAAGTGACGTTCCTGGCCCCTTTCGGGATGGTCCGTTGCAACACCTCCCTGAGCGGTTCCCGTCCCAACACCCCCTGTCGCTGGCCGTTGTCGGTTGGTTGGGGTAAGACGCCCGGCTCGAGCTGCAAGGCTTTCTCAGGCTGGTAACTCACCCACTCGTAATCGGCGACGGCATCCGGCTTGAATCGCCTGGTCGGTGGAGCGAAGATCAGTGAACCGACCGCCTTGATATCACCCCAGCAATGTCTCTGGGTACGAACCGGTTGCTGGCTCAGGCAATAGACGTGGAGACCGCCACGCTGACTTTGAGCAACCAGTCCTTCTCGCCAATGAGGATGGTTCTCGTCTAACCAACGTTCAGCCTGTTCCCGGTACTGAACTTCGATATCCCAGACCCACCAGTGTTTGCCATGCGGGTTTGGGTGTCCGAGGATCAGTCCTAAACCGTCTGCCGCTTCCCATCGCCACTGCTCGATTTCTTCGGTCGTTGGCCGGCGGTGCTGATATTGCTGCCAAAGGACCGTTGGTCTTCCCTTGAAGATGGGGACAGGCGGCAACCCCAAGGCCAGGCATTGTTCGGCCTTTTGGCGTAAGATATCAGCAGTAATCGTCATCGTACACCTCCCGTTTTTCGGTTGACGGCCAAGGGGTTACCCTTGGCCGTGGTTTTGCAGTCAGCGTCAGCGGACCAGGACGGATCGGACTGCGTACGGCCATTGCGGGTACCGACACGGCTCAAAAAAGTGCAACGGCACACTCAACTCGCCATCGTCGGTGAGACTGCCTAGTCGGCCGATCGCCTCCAAGCGGATCCGGTAGGCCTTCTGTTGCCGGTCGAACCGGATGATCCAGTCCTTCACGCCAAGGTCGGTGAGGAACCGGTAGACGGCCAGCGGGAGGCTTGGCGTACTGAACGGTCGACCGGCGTACGGCGTCCCGAGGGCCAGGGTGCCGTCGGGTTGGCGGAACACCTTGCCTAGGCAGATGACCCTGCCAACTTTACGGTACTGGACAGCGAATGGGACGTTGGCGGATACTACGGCTGTCATCTCCGATCCTCCTTTTGTAGGCCGATCCGGTGGTGCCAGCACCGGGCCGGCTTCAGTCATCAGTCCGACTACGCACCGTTGGTTTGCTCACTCGTCCATCCTGTCCCTCCTCTCTGGCTAGCCGCTCACGGATGAGTGCCAGGATCTCCCGACAAAGCTCCTGGTCGCTCGAGGCCACCAGTGCCTCGGGTTCGAGCTGGCCAGGCCGAAAACGACTGATCTTGACGACCAACATTGGTGACCCCCTCGCAAAACGACCGGACCCCGGCCGCCGCCGGGGTCCTGTGATTGCCCTCCCATTAATAAACCGCCTGAGAAGGCGGTTTTGGGACAAATTCGTTTAGGGTACGGACGAGCTATTCATACCGGAGCCAACGCAGAGCGTTCGCCACCCGCCGGCGAATCGTTTTCTCGCTCACCCCGTACTGCTCCGCCAACTCGCTGTAACTGCGTTCGTGCACAAAGACGGCGACCAGCAGTTCCCGGTCCACCGGGTCGAGCCTTTGCAGAGATAGCCAGACTTCAAGTCGGACGTCTGCCAATTCATCCGGAATGTCCTCGACCACCATCAGCTGGTCGATTCTGTCGAGCTGGTCGACTGTCCGGCCAAGCAGTTCCCGTTCGACCTCCCGGCGGACTCCCCTGGCCAGATACCAGCGTAGTTCACCGAACGTTACGTCGCCTAGGTGCAGAACCAGTTCACAGATGATCGGCACCGCCAACTGTTCCCAGGCTTGGGTGTACGACAATCCATACTCCCGGCAGTACGCCTGGAAGTGGGGTTGCACCTTAGACCAACGGCGTTGCAATCCTGGCGACGACCGGTAGACGTATCGCAAGGTCAAGTGCTTGGTGGCCAGCCGTCTCAGCGCCTGGTACCGGACGTCGTCGGCGCAGTCCGGATCGAGCGCCAATAGGGCATCGCCGTAGAACGTGCCAGGCCGGAAGGCGATGCGGAAAACCTTTTGCCGGTCCCGTTGCATGGCCTGCAAGGCGTGCAGGAGGGGATGCAACATGCCTTCGGCCACCAGGCTGGTCCGCAGAACACCGGCGGTATCGTTCAGCAGGCGCTGGTACTGGTTCAGCCAACGGGATGCCACTTGCAATGGGGTGAGGGTGCCGATGACCTTCGCTGCCGGCGGTGGTAGAATGAGCTTGGCCATTCGTTACTACTCCCTTCTGAACCGCCGGGGCTGCCACCCCGGCGTCGTTCTATCCGGACTTCGGAACAAGTGTACTAGTCCGATTCTTCGACGGCAGTGACCGGTAGGCTACAACCCCATGCCAGGCGGATGCACGGTCTGTGGTCGACACCAGCAGCCGGCATCGTCAGCCACTGTCCCCTTCTTCCTGTCGCAGCAACTGGTCGATCCGGTCCAGCAGTTGTGCATCGTCCCCGTCGAACACCCGTCCCGCTTCGAACACGGCCAGGCACTTCCTGGCGAAGGACACCCCACCAGCTTGGTCGACCGCTACGGCTAGAGCGGCCGCCAAAAGAAGTCCGGCGTCCCGATACCCGGTCGAAGCGAAGTGGCGGTAGGCCTCGAGCAGGGTCCACACCAGGTCGTCCTGGTCGTTGGCCAAGAGCCGGTCGATTTCCTCCAGCAGGCGAACCCGCTGATCGGGAGTGAGCTGTTGTACCAGTGCATCGATTGCATCCATCGTTCGTCCTCCCGTTCACGCTGAGGCTTCCTGTCGGCCAGTGGCCGTGCTGGTGGTCCCCGTGCTCGGTCCATCGCTGCACCCCGTTCACCCAGCCAACACCCGCTCGATGGCCTCGGCGACCCGGCGGCCGTTGGAGATGGCGTGGCTATAGGTCTTGGCCGTAATCGCAACATCAGCATGTCCCAGCCGCTGGCTCACGTCCGGCAGCGGGATACCGGCCAGTAAGGCCAAACTCGCCGCACCGTGTCTGAGTGCATGGAAGTGCAACTTGGGAACATCAGCCGCCTTGCAGAGTCGCCGCATGGCAGCGCTGACCCGGTCGGGTGACAGTGGCCGACCGTCCGTCGCCGGGAAGACCAGTCCGTGTTCCCGCCAACGAGTGCCAGCCTGGAGCTTCCGCCTGGCCACGACCGCCTTCTGCCGTCGGAGTAGCCGCACCCCCAGTTCCCCGATGGGAACGACCCGCCGACCAGACCGGGTCTTCGGTGTTGTCTCGACCCACTCACCGTGAATCCACTGGCCGCTTCGGGCCACGGTGATCCGACCAGCCTCGATATCAACGTCGTCCCACCTGAGCGACCGCACTTCCCCCAACCGCAGTCCGGTGAGGAGGGTCACCCCTATCAGCGGAGCGTAGTCGTCATCGCTCTCCAGGCAGTGCTGGAACAGCTTGGCCAAGGCGTCGGCGTCGGGTAACTCGACCGGCGGTGCCTGGTAGGCCGGCGGGATGACCCTGGCGCAAGGGTTTTCGCTCAAGTAACCCCAGCGAAGAGTCGCAGCGAAGCAACTGTGCAGTACCCGGTAGGTCTGACTGGCCGCTCGGCCGGGGATGGAATCGAGCAGCCGCTGCAGGCGGTCGGGGGTGAGCTTCGCCAGCTTCACCGACCCGATGGCCGGGTAGACGAACCGCTCGAGCAGCCGCTGGTAGTCGTGCAGCGTCCGGGGCTTCCACCGCTTGCGTTCCGTCTCGAGCCAACGTTCGCAGAGTTCTTGGACCGTCAGCTTCCCTGGCGGTGGTGGCTGGTCGATGGCCAGCTTGCGCTCCAGCTCGGCCAGCTTCTGTCGGACTTCCCGCTCCGTCCGGCCATAGACCGAGAAGCGCCGGCCATCACGCTGCAGCCGAGCTTCGTAAAGGCCGTCCTGACGTCGTCGGATCCTGGCCATGGAACACCCCCCTTTCCGTCAGAGAGCGTCCCTGGCCGCTGGATGGGGTATTGGTGGGGTACGGCCGTCGAGAAAGGCGTGCTGGTGGGCAAACCGGTGGCCTGCACAGTCTTCAAAACCGGTGGGCGGGGTGACGAGCCTCGCCGGTGGGTTCGACTCCCATGCGCCCTCGCCAGCGTACGGACAGGCAAAATCGCCAGTGCCCTTCGTGCGGCTATCCGCTCACCACCCCGTGTCGGCTGTGCTGCTAGCAGTTCTGCTAGCAACCAGCGCGCCGAGCGCCTCCGCTGCCTGTCGAGCGAGGCCGGGCGTCACGTGGCTGTAGGTGTCCAGCGTGATCTGGATCGTGCTGTGGCCGAGCAGGCTCGCCACCACCTTCGGGTGCACCCCCTCGCCGAGGAGTAAGCTCGCCGTCGTGTGCCGCAGGTCATGGAAGCGCAGGCGCGGCAGGCCAGCATGCTCGAGCAGCCGCTGGAAGCGATGTGCAACGTCGCTCGAGTGGTAGGGCAGCCCTAAGGCCGTGGTGAACACCCAGTTACCGTCTGCCCAGGCCGGGCCGGCCTTGAGCCGGGCTTCCGCCTGCCGCCGCCGCTGCTCCCGGAGCGCCGCCACCGCCTGCGGTGGCAGCGGCACCAGCCGCTGCGATGACGCGGTTTCGGCGGCACCACCACCAGCCCCCGCCCCCGCACCCGCTGTACCGCGCGCATCACGCGGAGCTCCCCGCGCTCGAGGTCGATGTCGTCCCAGGTCAAGCCGAGCAGCTCCCCTAGGCGCAACCCGGTCAGCACCGCCACCGTCATGAGCGGCCCCAGGTCGTCACCCGCGCAGGCGGCGAGTAAGCGCGATACCTCATCCGCGTCGAGCGCACGCACCGCCGGGCGCTGGGCACGCGGCGGATCCACCAGGTCGCAGGGGTTGCGCACGAGCATCCCCCAGCGCACCGCATCGCTCAAGGCCCGGTGCAGGAGTCGGTGGGTGTTCAACACCGACTTGGGGCTGAGGCCGCGGCCGAGCAGGCGGTCGTAGGCGGCCGCCAGATGCGCCGGGGTCAGCCCGTCGAGCCAGAGCCGGCCCAGCTCCGGCACGAGCCGGGTGCGGATCACCGACTCGTACCCTTCCCAGGTGCGGGGCCGCAGGGCGTGCCGCTGGCCCTCGAGCCACTGGGCCAGGAACTGGGCGACGGTTGGCGGGCGGCCGCTGGTCAGGAGCCCCTCGTCGGCGAGGCGGCGAAGCTGCTTGAGCACGCGGAGGGCCTCGGCCTGGGTCTTGGCCGATCGGGCGACGCGCTTGGGCTTACCAGTCGGATCGATGGTCGACACTTCGGCGATCCAGCGGCGACGCCGCTTGTCCCAGAAGACGGAGCCTTCGCCATTGGCCCGCCGCTTGCGCGTACGAGATCCAGCCGGACGTTCAGACACACTGGTCACGGACACCTCCTTTCGCTGCGACGTCCCTGCGTGGCTAGAGACCTCGGCGCGGGGCGTCAGCGCGCCGCTCGATCCTGCCTCTCCTCCCCAGGCAGCACGATCTCTTCCATACACACACCGAAGAGCTGCGCGAGCCGCTTGAGCTCGGTCACTCGAGGGAGCGTGCGCCCACGCTCCCAGTTGGCGATCGTCCCCGGCTGCACCCCGAGCTTGACAGCAAGCTCGAACTGGGTCCAGCCACGCTCCTGCCGCAGCTCACGGATCGTCTTCGCCATCGCATCCTCCTATTAGATAGCGCTGGTGCACCGTCACGACTATCATAGCGCATGCAATTTTAATCCGACAATCTCTTTGCACTTCTCCTTTGACCTAAAGCTGCAAGACTCCCGGCGCTGGTGGGGCGACCAAACCTCGCTCAGGAAGGCAGGTGGGCACGAGCCAGCGAGTGCTGGTCGAGGGGTACCGTGCCCCACCAGACTTTGCATCCCTGGGCATCCCCGGTCTCCACGTCCCCTCCCTGACGCTCGAGCAGCCTGCCGTCAGTGCTCTACTCTCCTGGTAGAGCCCAGGACGTGGGACAGCCACGTTGTGCGAGGGGGCGAGATGGTCCGACTTCTGGACCTGGGGGAAGCCGGGCGAGCTCGCGAGCCGTGTGCGAGTGAGAGCAGATGACACAAAGGCTCCAATGTGATATAGTTAGTCAGATACAAGTATTCAGTGTGCGAGTGAGAGCAGATGACACGAAGGGCGGAGAGCAAGCGTATCAGGCGACACCCGGGCGGGCGATCCTCCCACCGCAATCCGAGCGCATTCCTCTGGCGCGGACTGCTCGCGCTCTGGCTCAGCCTGGCCATGCTCCCGCTCAGGCAGGAGCCAGCCCACGCCTTCAGCCCGGTGCGCCCGATCCTCGCCTGGTACTACGGCTGGTACACCGGGCCTGAGAGCTGGGTCAAGACCGCCGACCTGCCCCTAGACCTCTACGACAGCTACGACGAGGCCACCATGCGCCGGCAGATCCGCCAGGCGAAAGCGGTAGGCATCGACGGCTTCATCTGCACCTGGCGCTACAACTGCCCCCGCTTGCTCGAGCTGGCTGGCGAGGAGGGCGACTTCGGCGTCGCCATCAGCGTCGATCCGGTCGCCACCAGCATGCCGAGCTTCGAGGCTGTGCTGGCGGTCATCCAGCAGGAGAAACAGGTCACCGCGCACCCGGCCTACCTGCGCTGGGATGGCCGCCCGGTGATCGTCTTCTAGGCCAACCACATCCTGCCGCAGGACAGCAGCGTCGACGCCTTCCGCCGCCTCCGCGACGCGACCGACCCCAACCGCGCCCAGTTTTGGCTCGGGGGCGGGGATGACTTCCGCTACCTCGATGTCTTCGACGCGATCCAGTACTTCGACATTAGCTGGGAAGCCTTTCCTGGCCGCGCCATGGCCTCCTACGCCGCCCGGCTCTCGGCCTACAACGCCAGCCACGGCACGCGAAAGCCGTTCGTGGCGACCGTGATGCCCGGCTACGACGACCGCGCCGTCCGCGGCGGCCATTTCCGCGACCGGGAGAACGGCGCCTACTATTGCGCGACCTGGGACGCGGCCCTGCGCTACCAGCCAGAGGCGATCATCATAACGAGCTGGAACGAGTGGTTCGAGGGGAGCCAGATCGAGCCCAACCGCTCCTACGGCTCGCTCTACCTCGAAATCACCCGTGAGAAGGCGCGGGAGTACCGGCTGTCCCCCGCCGGCATCGGCGAGCCGGCCTTCCTCGGCGTCTGGCAGCGGACCGACCGGCCGGTGCTGGAGGGGCGGGCAAGCCAGAGCTGGATCTGGGGCTTCCCGCTCACCGGCGGCCGCTACGAGCCATATGGCGGCGGGGAGCGGCTCGTCCAGTACTTCGGCAAGGGGCGGATGGAGGTCAACGATCCGGCAGGGGACCGCACGTCGCCCTGGTTCGTCACCAGCGGGCTCCTTACCCGGGAGCTGATCACCGGCAGGCTCCAGCTCGGCCCGGACCGGTTCGAGGTGCGGGCACCGGCCACCATCCCGATCGCCGGCGACGTGGATGACCCAAACGCGCCCACCTATGCCACCTTCGCCAGGCTACTGGATCGGCTGCCGCGCGCCGTGGGGGAGGACATCACCGAGGTCGTGGACAGGAGGGGGCAAGTCGGCCCGGGCGGCCCCGGCGGAGTCGTCGCGGCCTACTTCGTGCCCGAGACCGGCCACACCATCGCAGCGCCATTCTGGGATTTCCTCAACAGTACCGGCACGGTGATGCAGGACGGCCGGCTCCGGCAGGCGAAGCTGTTCGACCCCACGTTCTTCGTCACCGGCCTGCCCATCACCGAGGCCTACTGGGCGCGGGTGCGGGTCGGCGGGCAGGAGCGCTGGGTGCTGATCCAGGCCTTCGAGCGCCGCGTCCTGACCTATACGCCGGACAACCCGCCGGGCTGGCAGGTCGAAATGGGCAACATCGGCTTGCACTACTACACCTGGCGCTACGGCGCACGTGGCGGCTGAGCCGGCGTCCCAACCCTGGCTGGCCGCTGACGGCCTTCACCCGCCGCGCAGCCAGGAGCTCAATTGTGCCAGCCAGGAGCGGCGTGGGTCTAGCTCCGCAAGCTCCATCTCCGGCAGACGGACCGCCTCACCCCGGACCACCTCGGCAGCCGCCTGCCGCACCCACGCCGCGTAGTCCTCACCGGCCAGCTCACTCACGCGCCGCAACGCGTTGGCGACGGCCGGCGGGCGAACCCGCGGATCGTGGGCATCGCTGGCGATGAGGTGCGCGAGCCGTGCCCGCACGAGCGCCTCGGCGGCGCGCCGGGCTGCCTTTCCATGCTGGCCGAGGAGCGAGCCGGCGTTGACCTGGATCACGACCCCAGCGCGCGCGGCCTCGGCGACGAGCTCCGGCCGGCGCTGCACCGGCGGGTAGCGCTCGGGGTGAGCCAGAACCGGCGTGAGGCCCGCTAGCTGCAGCTCGTACACTGCCTGGGCGAAGTACGGCGGCCACTCGACCCAGGAGACCAGCTCGACCAGGAGGTACTGGGTGCTGTTCAGCGTCACGAGCTGGCCCGCGCGATACCGCGCCACCAGCTCGGCGCCGAGCCGATACTCGCAGCCCGGCACCACCTCGATCACCAGCCCGGCATGCTCGGCCAGGGCGTTGAGCTGCCCCACCCCCTCGATGATCGCCTCCGGCCGGCAGCGGCCGGCGTGTGGGGTGGCGGCGATGATCCGCGTTCCGTCGGCGAAGGCCCGCTCGAGCATCGAAAGCGCCTGCGACTGATCGGCAGCGCCGTCATCGATGCCCGGGAGCACGTGCGCGTGCAGGTCGACCTGCGGTGCGGGCGAGGTCACGCGGTCGCGACCTCCGATCCAGCGGCTACGGCCCAGCGGGGGGCGTCGGCTCCGGGCCAGGGGGCAACAGCACCGGCGTCGGGGTCGGCGGCGCGGGCGTCGGGGTCAGCGGAGGAGGCGGCGGAACTGGCGTCGGCGTGGGAGCCGGCCGGACCACCGGCAGTGGCGGTGGCGGCGCAGGCAAAGACGGCGGGGGTGGTGGTGGCGTCGGTGTCGGAGCCGGCGGGAGCGGCGTGGGCGAGGGGGTGGGCGTCGGGGACGGGACGGGTGTCGGGGAGGGAGCCGGAACCGGCGTCGGGGTCAGCGCGCGCTGCGCGGTCAAGACGGCGCCAGCGAGCGCGGGCGTGCCGGCCGCCCGCTCGGTGATCCCCGGCGAGGGCGTCGCCTCGCTCGACAGGGAACTGCGCGCCATCGCTCCCATCCCGGCCGCAGCCACGACCAGCCCGATGACCACCGTAGCCGCCGCGATCACGCGCGCCTGTCGCCAGCGCCGCGCGGAAGCTGGCGTTGGGGCACTCTGGACGGGCTCGCCCGCCCCGTAGTGAGGACAGGACCTGTGCTCGCCGGTGAGGCAGTAGCGCGCCTGCCACGCGAGCGATGGCGCCGGGGCGCCGGGCGACCGGCAGACGTGGTCGCCCCGCGGGTACAGCCCGCAAGTGCTGGGATCGTGCCGCAGCCCGAGAAGCGGGCAGACGGTCATATCCGGCTCGCTGGGTACCAGCGCTCCTCGCTCGCTCCGCACATCGCGCTTATCCGCCGGGCTCGGCAGGCGATCGTCTCGTCCCATTGTTCATCGACCGTCCATGCCGCGAAAGGGCGCTTCAGCCACCGGCCGGCCCCGGCAGCCGCTAGGCGCTGCTCCTCACCCGAATCATAGCAGAACGCCTGCCACTTACGGCAGGCGCAGCACCATCCCCGCCGGAATGTTGTCCGGGTCGCTCAGCCCGTTCAGCTCCGTGATCGCCTCGACGGTCGTGCCGTAGCGCGCCGCGATCTCGCTCAGCGTCTCGCCCTCGGCCACGATGTGCGTCTCCGGCCGCGGGGACGGTGTCGGGAGCGGCGTGGGTGTCTCCATGGGCCGCGGCGTGGCCGTGGGCGTCGCAGCCAGCGCGGGCGTCTCAACCGCCGATGGGGTCGGACGAGGCGCGACCGTTCCGCTCGTTGCCGGCGCTGGGCTCGGGTCGCCACTGGCTGCCGGGGATGTCGCGACAACGCCTGCCGCTGGGCTCGGCGTGGACGCGATCGTGTCGACGTCGATCGAGATGTAGCCCCGGGCGAACGCCACGCCCAGCAGCCCGCAGGCCACGGCCAGCGTGCCAGCGACAGCCAGCGCGGCACGCCGGCCCAGGCGCCAGCGGGTAGGATAGCCGGTCGACTCGGCTGCCTTGCCGGCGGCGTGGGCGCGGAAGTGCGGGCACTCGGCGTATCGGCTACTCAGGCAGTATCCCGCCTGCCACTCGAGCGGCGGTGGCGGCGCGCCGGGCACACTGCAGACATGATCCGGCCGTGGAAAGAGGGCACAGCTCGCCGGGTCGCCTCTGAGTCCCAGGTGCGGGCAGATCTCCGGCAGGCTGAGCCTGGGCAGCCGGTCGGTCGGCTGTTCCTCAGTCGGCGATGCAGGTATGGCCATCCGTTCGCGCTCCGTCCCCAGATGTTGGCGCTATTGTAGCGCGCTCGCGCCGTGTGTCGTTGCCCCGGCGCCGGCTCCGAGCATCGCCACACCGCCCTGGGGACCAAGCTGGACAGCGAGGCTTTGCCTGCGTCGCGAGGGACTTAAGCGATGACCTCCGCTCCCTGGAGAAAGTCTGGGACGTCGCGGAGCGTGTCCGCCTAGGGCTCGACCGTTGGGATCATGCCCTAGGAGAACGTCGAGCGGACCGACAGTCCGCATCCCCTGGCCATGGGTAACCTGGTGGCCGACTCGCTCGTCCATCAGGAGGAGCTCCGCTCACATTTTGGGGCGCAGGCAATGGCTTCGACTTCGCCAGCCCCCAGATGCTGCCGGATCGCCTGCCTCAGCGGCCGGTTGGCCACCGGCCCGCGCTGAATCCAGGACGCCTGAGCGACCGCGGCTGCGCCAGGCTGCCCCCGCCCCTTCCAAGACCACTTCGTGCGAGACAGCGTGCGGTACTAGCAGCTCGCTCTCCAGCGCGCGGAGCAGCTCCAGATAGCCGAGGCGGGCCAGACTGCTGAGCGGGGAGGCATTGCTCACGACGCTCACCGCCGACCGCGCTCACGCAGGGTGGCCAGGTCCTCCTCGTACTCCGGGAGGTCGTCGTGCACCGCCCCAACATCTCCTGGAAGCCCCAGGCCGAGACCCCAGCCAGCTGCCGCGCCTTGCCGAAGGGTAACGTGCCATGCTGGTACAGCGCGAGCGCCAGCTCCAGCCGCAACTCCTCCGGCGTCATCTGGGCAGCCACGAGCGCCTCGCGGAGGGCTTCATCCAAGGTCGCCATCATGCGCACACCTCCTACGTTATCAATTGATTGTACGTTGACAACCACTATGGTCCATCGCCAATCGTGGATGATCGGATGCGTCTCCTGCGCGCACGGTGCCGGTGCGCCTTCCGTCGCCTGCATCGCTCACCCTCGAGGCGGGGCCGCGGTGCCGCTCACTGGCCCACCGCAGGGAGGATGCACGTCGCTGTGCGGGTCCAGGTTGGCTGCCCGAATGACGCGCTCGGACCGTCACTCCCTCGACGCTGATCGGTCGGCGGCCCAAAGAGGAGCAGCGGGTCTGCTACCATAGGGGCAACGCACTCCCGTGAGGTGAGCATGGGGATCGAGCCGAGGCGCACAACGAAGACCCCGGAGGCGGCCGAGGCCCGGCGCAAGCGCCTCCAGGCCGAGCTTGACCGCCTGCGCGCGCTCCTAGCGGCCGATCCCCGCGCGCGGCGCCTCTACGTGTTCGGGTCGTTCGCCACCGCGGCGGTGCACGAGTGGAGCGACCTCGACGTCGTCGTGGTCATGGACACCGCTGCCCCCTTCATCGAGCGCGCGCTGGAGATCCACCGCCGCCTGCGGCCGACCGTCGGGATGGACATCTTGGTCTACACCCCTCGTGAGCTACGCCGGGTGCAGCAGCGACCGTTCGTTCGCGCCGAGTTCCTTGAGAAGGGGAGGGTGGTGCCGTTGCGTCCCGTCGAAGAGGCGAGGGAATGGCTGGCGTTCGCCGAGGACGACCTGCGTATGGCACGGCTCGCGCTCAGCGAAGGCATTTTTGCTCAGGTCTGCTTCCACGCCCAGCAGTGCGTCGAGAAGTGTCTCAAGGCGCTGCTCGCACGTCAGGGGCTGCTCATCCCACGCACGCATCGGATCGCTGACCTCTGGGCTCTCTTGCCCGAGTGCGCACGCGAGCCTTTGGCCTCACTGGAAGCGCCACTCCAGGAGCTCGAGGTGTACTACGCTGCAACCCGGTACCCCGACGCGCTCCCCGGCGTACGCCCCGAGGGTCTACCGAATCGCGCGCAGGCCGAGCGGACGCTCCAGGTCGCGGAGAATGTCTGGCAGACCACCCAGCGCTCAATCGCAGGGTGAGTGCTGCTCCTCACCCCGCCTTCGCCACCCGCTCGCGCTCACGGGAAGGAGCCCTCGGAGTCACACGCCAGCGCTCCAATTGATACTACGCGGAAAGGGGCTCCTGGCCGCAGGTGTGCGGCTCTTCCACCGCACCCTCGGGCACGAGATTCCTCACCCGAAGATTCGGGAGAGGGTAGGGGGTGAGAGGAGTTACCGCGAGACCGGTTCGCCAAGCCGCGTTCAGCGCCGGGAGCGGGCACGCTCGATCGCCAGCCGGTAGATCTCCATGAGCTGCTGGTAGTTTCGCTCGGCCGTGTACTTGAGCTCGTACTCGCGCCGGGCCTCCTGGCCCATCGCGGCGAGCTCGCGCGGGTGCGTCCAGGCCCACTCGACCTTCGCCGCCAGATCCTCCGGGTTACCGGGACGGAAGCGCAGCCCGGTGCGGCCATCCTCGACCAGCTCGGCCAGCGCGCCCAAGTCAGAGGCGATCACCGTCGTCCCCTTGGCGTAGGCTTCCACCACCACGCGGCCGAACGTCTCGTACCACTCCGAGGGGGCGATCACCAGCGCGGCCGCCCCCATCAAGGCATAGACGCGCTCGAGCGGCTGCGCCCCGAGCCACTCGATCTGCGGATGACGCTCGCACGCGCGGGCGACCTCGCCGGCCAGAGGCCCGTCGCCAGCGATCTTGAGCGGGATGCCCGGCCCCAACCGCTCCCAAGCGGCCAGCAGCGTCCGTACTCCCTTCTCCGGCGACAACCGGCCCACGAACAGCGCGTAGCCGCCGTCGTGGAGTCCTGGCCCCGGATCAGGGTCGACGAAGTTTGGCTTGACCACGATGCGGTCGGCCGGCAGCCCGCCCTGGATAAACTTCTGCCGGGCGAACTCGGTGAGCGCGATGAAGATATCGACCGTCCGCTCCCAGGTGCGGAGGAGGCGATGCACGACCAGCATCGCGGCCACCGCCCCAGTGGCTGCCCGACTGCCGCGGTAGCAGCAGTGCAGGACTCCTGGCCAGGGGACGAGCTTGCCCAGGCAGTCTTCGCAGACGTGGCCATCGCGGAAGAAGACCGCGTTGGGGCACAGGAGACGGTAGTTGCGCAGCGTCTGAACGACCGGAAGACCGCCAGCACGCGCCGCGAAGAGTACCGCCGGTGAGAGGAGCGGGAAGAAGTTCTGAACGTGGACCACGTCGAAGCGCTCCGCTCGAAGCCGGTTACTCACAGCTCGGTAGGACGACGGGGCCCAGACCGCTTGCAGCCCAGCACGCCAAGCCTGCCGGCCGGCGATGGTGCGGTTGTCCACCTCCAGGAGTTCAACCACATGCCCGCGTGCACGCAGCAGCGCCACCTCGAGATCGGTCGATTCGTCCTCACCACCCCGGAGCTGGTAGCGGTCATGGAGAACGAGGATGTCCATCCGCAGCCGTTACACGCTCAGATCATGGCGCCTGACCCATTCGAGCAGCACATACAGTGTCCAGACGCGTGACCACGGCATACGGGCCGCATGTTCAGCAATGTCACGTACCGCCCGGGGATTCAACCCAGCTCGGAAGCTCAGGGCGTCGTCACGAAGCGTCTCAAATATTTTCTGCCGCAACGCGCTCTGCTGCAACCATCGCGCGAACGGGAACACGAACCCGTGCTTCGGTCGTACCGGATAGTCTTCTCCCAGTAGCGGGCGTACCAGAGCGACCTCGAAAGGCTTGTTCGGCGCCCCAGCGCAGCGCGTTCGACCAGGAAATTCCCAAACAGCCTCGATGAACGCATGATCCGTGAAGACAGTGCGGATCTCCAGCGAGTTCGCCATCCCCATGCTGTCGGTGTCGCGCAGCAGGCGTTCCCCCTCGAAGAGCCGAATCGTATACCGCGAAAGCAACGCCAGCTCGTCCCCATCTCGACCATCATTGTCGACGAAGGCGACGAATTCGAGCGGCAGCCCGAACCAGACACCCTCTACCTCCTCATACCTCTGAAGCAAGCGGCGCTGGAAACTCGCCGGAAACAGTGCCTGAGCAACCTGGTAGGCTCCTAGCATCGCATAGTATCCCGGTACCGGGGACCCGATGACCTGAACGACCTTGCGCCACCCGTGAAGCCCACCGACGAACCGGGTGACAAGGCGTCGAGGGAGATCCGGCAGCCACGTTCCGAACCGTGCGCCCCTGGCGATAGCCGGGACCTGGCGGAAGTGCGGATATCCCCCGAACAGCTCGTCACCGCCGAGACCGGAGAGTGCCACCGTAAGGCCGCTCGCGCGTGCTGTTCGTGCCACACAGTACGTATTCAGTCCATCGAACGTCGGCTGATCCATCGCAGCCAGGCCATCGGGCAGCCAGCGCGCGAACTCCTCAGCGGTCACGCTCACGGTCCGATGCTCGGTTCGAAAGCGTGACGACACCCACTGCGCGTACGTCGACTCGTCAAAGTCAGGTTCGGGAAAGCCGACCGAAAACGTGCGGATTGCGTTCGAGCAGCGTGTCATGAGAGCAACGATCGTTGAGGAGTCTAACCCGCCCGAGAGGAACACGCCGAGTGGGACATCGCTGACCAAACGCTGCGCCGTGGCCTCGGCCAGGGTCTCCCGCAGCGCTTCCAGGCGCTCGCGGCTCCGGGCCTCTTCTGCGACACCGGTGCGCGAGCTGGGGATGCGCCAGTAGCGCCCCTGCCCGGCCACCTGCCCCCGCGCATCGATCCGCATCCAGTGCCCGGGCAACAGGCTCCTGACGCCGCGAACGAGTGTCCTTGGCGAGACGAGGAATCCGTTGTGGAGGTAGATGCTCAGGGCTGAGTGGTCGAGGAGCCTCGGCACGAGGCCGCTCGCCAGCAACGCCCGCACCTCGGAGGCGAACACGAACAAGCCTCGCTCAGGGTCGGCATAGTAGTACAGGGGCTTTTCGCCGAGCCTATCTCGGGCCAGCACCAGCTCTCCGCGCGTACCGTCCCAGATCGCAAAGGCGAACATCCCGCGTAGACGGCCCAGGCAATCGAGTCCCCATTCAGCATATGCTTTGAGGATGACTTCCGTATCGGTCAGCGAGCGGAAGTGCTTCCCATGCTTCACCAGCTCGGCGCGCAACTCGCGGTAGTTGTAAACCTCACCGTTGTAGACGATCCAGTTCCCTGTTTCAGGATCCCGCATCGGCATGTGCCCGGCTGGCGAGAGGTCGATGATGGCTAGTCGCGTATTGCCCAGACCGACCTGGAAGTGATCATGTCCGAAGATCTCGATGCCGCGGTCGTCTGGCCCACGATGGTGCATCGCCTCGAGCATCCGCTCGAGGCTCGTCGGCTCGACTTCTGAAGCGATGATACCTGCTATGCCGCACACGGAAGTCACTCCCGGCCGCTAAGAGGGTGGCACGGCCCTGACGCTCTCTTGAAGGATCTCAGCAAGGCGCTCCCGGAAGCGCTCGTGCGTGTAGTGCCGCTTCACGGTCTCGTAGCCAGCCTGTCCCATCGCGCGCGCCTCAGCCGGATGTGCGAGCAGCCACGTGATAGCCTCTGCCAGCTCGCCGGGAGAATCAGGATCGACAGTGAACCCGTTGAGCTCGTGCGTTACCACCTCACCGCCGGCATCGTGCTTCCCGGCGATCACCGGAACACCGTGCGCCCACGCTTCCAGGTAGACGATGCCGAACCCTTCTTGGGAAGACGGCATGACGAAGATGCTGGCCGACGAGTACAGCTCAGGCAGTTGCGCGTCGCTCACACGCCCGAGAAAGCGGACGTGCTCATGCACGCCGAGTCGCTTGGCCAGCGCCGCGAGCTCGTCCTTGAGCGGCCCGTCACCGACGATGACATACTGCACGTTCGGGAACCTGCTCAAAACACTGGGCAGAGCGTGGAGAACCTTGTCGATCCCTTTACCGCGATCCTTTTCTGCGAGGCGCGCAACTGTGAGCAGGACAGAGCTACCGGTTGGTACCTGATTCAGCCCGCAGCCGCTCGGCAGTTTCCCGTAATCGATGGCACATGGCAGGATACGGTATCGATGAGATCCGATCCGGTACGCTCGCTCCATGCGCTCCGCAGTCAACCGGCTAACCGCGATTACGCTGTGACAGCCTATGCGGATGGCGGCTCGTTCCCAAGGCGGCATGCGGCGAAATGGCACGCCCCATACCTCGACACCGTGCACGAACAAGAGATTCTTTGCCTCCGGGCGCACCACCCTCGCCGCCACGCTGAGCGGCGCCAGCAGCACGTGGCCGTAAAGAACTACATCTGGTCGAAACGTGTGCAAATCCCGAAAGAACCGAAGAGCAGTTCGCAGCTTCTTGCGTTGCCCGGCATAGTGGGGTGCACCGGCCGGCGCACGAGAGGTATCCTCGGGCGTATCCCAGAGTGCGATCGTGCGCACAGCCTGGACCAGGTCTCCTTGAAACTCGAGGAGCGTGCGGACCACCCGCTGGTTAAAGCGTTGTATCCCACCGAGATACCGTGGGTTATAGAGTTCCAAAGCGATGAACAGGACTTTCATCGAACCTTCGCCCGGATCAGCAGGTTCTTCGTCGGGATGCGCGGCCGGCTCGCGCCCTCGGCGAGGAAGACGAGGTTGTGCAGCAGGCGGAGGTAGAGTTCCCGGGCATAGCCCAGGGGAGTGGTCGCGTTCCAGGCTGGCCGGATCTCGATGTCCTCGCTGCGGAACCCGGCGATCATCAACAGATCCCGTGCCGTCTTCTCGATCAAGCAGAATTCATGGGAGAGATCGTAGTAGCGGTGATACAACCCGAACACGCTTCCCATGTTCGGGGTCTGGATGATCACCGCGCCGCCGGGCTGCAAGCACCGGCGCGCCTGCTCCAGGAAGCCCGCTGCCCGCTGCTTCGGCAGGTGCTCGAGCACGTCCATGACGAAGATCACCGCGAACGAGCCCGGCAGGTAACGCTCGGCCAGACACAAGGCATCCCCCTGCTCGACGAAGTCGAGCCCGAGCGCGTGGCAGATCGCCACATTTTCCGGCGAGAGATCGAAGCCGGCCAGGTTCGTATAGCCCCGCTCCCGCAGAAAGGCCAGCAACGTCCCCTCGCCACAGCCGACATCGAGGATCGGCGTCGCGCGATCGGCCGGCAGCCATGGCCCCAGCGTCCGCTCGAGCGC
>Ga0209691_1000005_pt1 | contig 283314 bp, 234 predicted proteins | sample YNPMSBMetaG_FD_187120 | JGI IMG/M metagenome (GOLD analysis project Ga0209691, IMG submission 187120) | Anoxygenic and chlorotrophic microbial mat microbial communities from Yellowstone National Park, USA - YNP MS-B MetaG (SPAdes) (version 2) ... | reverse complement strand
CGCCAGAAGCGTATGCGTAACATTGCGATTGGTCGTGCCGCCCAAAATGCTGCGGTCGTCGACATCTTGCAGGCTGTAACTTGCAAACACGGTGCTGGGTGCATCGAAGAGCGTGAATTGAAATCGCGGGGAGAGCACGAGCGACTGTGCCACGTTTTCAATGCGCAATGTGTCGTTGCGCGGCGTGGTTCTGATGCCATAGTTAGAATACTGCACATCTATTCCAATGGTTTGAGACAGTTGCGCCGTTGCCGAAAGGTTGGCAATGGTGCGTGAAGAAGGGGCAAGCCGATTCTCGCGCAAGTTGTTGAACCGCAAGCCAAACGAACCGCGCAGCAACAAGTTTCCGGAGAGGAGCTTGAGCGACGGCGAGAGCGTGAGGTCAAACAAATCGTTTTGCAGTTGCACATAACCCAGCGAGACATAACCCGGACCAATCCAGCGCCCGTTGAGTCCGATGGTGAGCTCATCTAAAGGTCGCGTGTTGATGGTCAGCACTGCGGCGCCATCGAGCTGCGAAGAGTAACGCAGTGTAAAAACAGGTAGATTAGTATCTTCAACTTTGGGAGAGCGCAGGTCGTTGCTGAAAAGCGATGCGCCAATTTCGCCGCTCACATCAATGCGCTCGGTGATAGGAAAGCCAAAGACAACTGACGCCGCCAAGTTTTCGGATGGGGGCGGTGTATTGGGCAGGGCGCAAATGGAGTTCGAGTCATCCACGGCGTAGAGGATATTGAAGCCAATATGAAACCCGCTCATTTCTCCGGCGCCAATTTTAGCCGCAAATGTCTGGCGACGGTATTGGCCGAAAAAGTTTTGTGAAGTATCGGCTTGAAGTGCCGTGCGGGCTTCGCCGTATAGCATGGCGACGCGAAAATTTCCAAGGTCGGTCTCTACGCCACCGCCGAGAATGCGCGCATCGCCGAACGTAAATTCGGAGAATTGTGTAGCAAAGTAACCAGCGTGCAGGGTCAGCTTCCCATCAAAAAATCTTGGGCTGACACCAAATTGATTAAAGGGCTGTTGCAGAGCCAATTGCTGCGTCGAGAGAAACAGTTGAAACGGCAGTTGGATTTGGTCGAAGAGCGTAACATTGGCTTGCAAAATTGCCCGTGCAATGCTCGAAGGGTAACGCGGGTTGGTGCCGCTTACGCCGTAGCCTTCGGCAGTTAAATTCAGGTTGCCACTCAGGCGAATGGGCGAGGGAGCATCGGCAGGAGTTTGCGCCTGCACGGAGCTCGTGGGTATCCATACTTGCAGCAAACAGAAGAGCAGCAGCACAAACGACGGGACTGATTTTCGCATTCTCAATACTGACCGAGGCAAGCCGCCTGTTTTGAGTTAGAGATTCAAACAGAAAGTTAGCGGGATGTTTTTGCAGAAGTAGCGGACAATTTTAGAAATTGTGAGTGCAATCGAGAGAAATTTAAGTTCAAGTATCAACTATGGCGCTGCTTTATGTAGAAAAACTTTTCAGAGCACTTTCAGATGAAGAACGTGAGCGCGTGAACGTGGAATTGCATCAGGCGCGCTCGCCGATGCTACACGCCTTGTATAACATTTTAGTAGAGTTTGAAAAGAAAGGTAAAACACTTTACCGCTCAAAGTCACTTGCCTTCGAGCGCCTTTACGGTCGCCCATACTCTTCCAAAGAAGATTATCTATTTCGTAGCGAATGTCGGGCGTTAGCCAATAAACTTGAGCAATTTTTAGCACAGCGGGCGCATCAGCAGGATTTTGAGCAGAACAGACATCGCCAAGCCTTGCGGTTGCTGGAAGCCTTAGCTGAAAGACAACTGTGGCCGGAATTCAACTCATGCTATGAAAAAAGTCGCACGGCAGCCTTGCGCGCCTGTGAATTTGAGATTGCCTTGGCTATGGAACGGGTGTATGTGAAAAGTTTGAGCGCCACCAGTGTTCCAAGTGCACTCACCTTGCAACAGATGCTCGATGCGCTCCAGCCAAAGCGGACAGACCCTGCAACAATTTTTCTCGGCGACACGCTCATGGCTTTTGGCAATGCATGCTGTGGCCACGCACTACTTGCAACAGTATGGTGTCAAGACAAATGAATTTAGCGTTGCCACTTGAAGCGCCCGAAAATTTGCTATCACGCTACTTTGATGCAAAAGCCCGCGCCTTCGGCAGTCCTCACGGTGTGCAGAGCGTTGCCGCAGAACAAGCCTTAGAGGCAATCATGCTACTTGAAAATGAGACGCCAAAATTTCTCTATGAGAAGATGTCGGCAATAGTCAATCTTGGCTTAGCCTATATGCTGAATGCCGAATATGAACAAGCCCAAGCCCGCTACGCACAAGCCATATCATTCTGTAACCAACATCACCTTGTGCTTGACCCCGGACTCGTGCTCAACTCGGTAAGCGTGCAGATGAAACTGGGGCACTATCTACCAGCTTTTCAACTGCTGAAAGCGCATTGGCATATCCTTTCCAAGACTGAGACGGTTTGGCAACGCGCACAAGTCATGCAGGTCTTCTGCTTGGTTTTTCTCAACCGCTGCGATGAAGCACAGCAACTTATTCCAACTCCAAAAGTCAGTACCAAGCACTCTGAATTTCTGCGGCGCTACTACCGATACGCTCAAATTGCGATTTACTACCAAGTCAGAGACTATGATGCCGCTCTTAGCGAAGCGGAAGCCTTTGCCAAATACCTTAGGCGCCGCATCAAAAGCTCAAGCGTCGCTGAGGATAGAAAACTGATAAACTTGTATATCCGCTTGATTAAGATGAGGCTGCGTCCTGCTCTACGCAAACATGCAGTGTGTGCGCTTGCGCAAGAGTTTGAAACAGCACTTGCAACGCATAAGGTGCAAAGCGATACCTACCCGACCATGTGGCTGAAGCGGGAGTTGGAGAAACTGAGCTCTGACTAACTCCATCTGGCAGCGTGTGCGCTACGGCGAGCATCTTTCACGCAGCAAATCTATGGCTCGCAAGCGACCGCGAGAATCCAAGTGGCGCGCCCGCAATAGAGTGTATTGCGCCAAAATTTTTTCAGCTTCACGGTATATCAGGGAATCTGTGCCCGTGGGCACATACCCTTTGGGCACGGCATAGACAAATCGTCCCGTTTTTGCAGAATAGACAGGAATCTGAAAAAAATCGCGCTGGACAAAAACCCCAGTGCAATCTTGCGCCCGAGCCGCCTCAACAAAAAAAGTGATGGCATGTTCAGGATAACCAAAGAGATAGCCATATGCACGGTAGCGGTCTAACTTCTCCTCAAACTCGGTGGTAGTGAGCACCGTGGCAGGATGTGATTCCGCAACGAAACCCCACTGTCCCCAAAAAGCTTGGTTGCGCCGAATAATGTCCGATAGCAAGCGTTTGTCGACGGCGACAATTTCAAAAAATCGTTTGCCCTTATCGGCACGCCGAAACGGAATCAGGAAAAGCTCCACACGCTCGCTGCGAAGCGCATTGACAATGCGTTGATACTTTCGCAATTGCTCAAATTCAGGCTTGTCTGGAGATGTGGCATTGCGTATGCCCGCAGGCAAAGAATCAGGGCGCGCTACATTGAGACTAAACTGCGCAACCGTGCTAATCGGCTTGAGTGGTGCAAAGAGCGTGTAAAGTGCCTCGTTATCCAGCCCAATCGCTAAAAGCGAATCGGCAAGCTCTCGCTCTTCAGGTGAAAGCGAAGAGGTGTCGAAGCATTTGGCAACTTCACGCCGAGCCACATCCGATGCTTGACAGCCGATGAGCAACACGCTAACCCAAACAAAAATGAGAAACTGTTTCATGGTGAAGTGTTTGGATGGCGCAAACTGCGCACAGCACAGAGAACCAATTGAACATTGAGACCAGCAATCAGCAAAAGCAAGAAAACTTGATGCCACTGGGTAGGCGAAGTGAAAAGATGCGCCACAGGATGAGCCAGATTGCTTAGGAGAAACAGCCCGCCAGCAAGAACGTTCAAAATCGTAAGCCAGCGCGCTTCAAAAAAAGCGTTGAGTGCGGCAAGCAAAAGATGTGTGGAAAAGACGATGGTCAATTGCCACAAAAGCCGCGTCAGGTTGGCTTCAAGCTCTGTTGGTGCACCGCTGTGCGAATAGGCTTGAGCAATCATGCCCAAGAGACTATGTGCCAGAAGTCCCAGTAACATGGCAAGCCAGAGCAGTGCCAGTTGAAATCGTGTTGCCATGGCAAGTGTGCGTTAGAAGATGAGTTCTAATCCAGCGTTAAAATGATTTCGAGCATTGAGCCGTTCGCCGCTTTCAAGCTGTGCAGGACTTTGTAACAATCCGCCTTGCAGCACAAGGCGCGCCGTAGAATTGCCAAGTGCAGCGACAGGCGTCTCGAGTGCAAGTCGGAGCGCCAGCCAAAATCGGTTGGCAGCACTGACCAAAAAATCAGGGCGAACTAAAATCGGTGTAAGTGCCAGCGGTCGCAATGCCGCATAGCTCGATGCCGTAACGAAACCCGCTCCGCCTGAAAGATGCGCCAGCACGATAAAAGATGTGCCCAACGGTTGCGCCGTGCCCAGCATCGCTTGAACGCAAAGCAAAGTGCGTTGCCAATCGGTCTCTGCCAAAATATCTCGCCGTGAAAGCAAGGAAAGTGACGCATATATGCCAAAAGAGAGCGGAGCATAAAGGCGCGATGTGCCTTGCCAACCATCAAGGGCAACGGATACCTCTTGCAGTTGGTCAATCGTATTGACGGCAAGGAAAATAGGGTCGGTGCCGCGCCCCTCGCGCCACTTGCCACGAAAGCAAACTTCTGCACCAAAGTCAGCGTGCGTGTATCGAGCCGCCAAGGTGAAGCTAAGCTGGCGTTCATCGTAGCGTCCAGCAAATCGGAATGCGGTGCGGTTGAGTTCAGGCGAAAAGGCTAAATCTTGCGTGCTATCTTGACGAGCCAAGAATGAAACGCCTAATGCGCCTTGCCAAGTGCCCAGTGTGCCTTGTGCGTGAATGCCAAGCCCAAAGCCTTCACCAAAGGTGCGCCGTTCAGCCGAGTTGAGCACGGTGCTGTTGGCAGTGCCCAGACCGCGCAAATAAATGAGTTGCGGGAAACTGACATCGGCGGTGCCAAACTCGCCTTCTTCAAAGCAGGAAAGGTATGTCGCACTTAGCCCAAAGTGAAGGCTCGGCGAAAGATGAAAGGCAAAACTGGGCAGCAAACGAATGTTGCGAGTGCGAAACAGCGGACGTGCACCACTCTGTCGCGCGCCTTGCCCGACATCGTAATCGGCAACCAGCCCTACACTGACCATATCCAAGAAAATCGGTGAGCCCAAAGCCGCTGAAAATGCAACCAAATCTTTTTGCCAATCGCCGCCGACAGAATCTGCCCAAATGAAGGGCGTGCCACGGTATGCGTCATGCACATTTGACCAGCGCACATCGGTTTCAAGACGGCGCTCGTAGTGCAGTGTGCCGTGCGTGGTCCAATTGCCAAAGCGCTGTGCGCCTTCGCTGAAAAAGAGCAGGGTGCTGACTGAAAGCGGTTCTTGCGGTCGGCGAAAATTGCCATTGCGTTGGGCAAACGTGGTGCCGACTCTGCCTTGTGTGGGCAACTCTACGGCGCAAAGTCCAGCGGCGTTTTCGCCATCGCGCCAGAGACTGGGGGCAAGGAAAGTTGGGCTATTGAGTGAAAAAGGCAAAAGTTGCTCTGCCGCAGGTTGTCCAAGTGCGGCAAGGGCAGCGAGCTCCATGCAGAGCACGCTGCCGATATGCCAAAGTGCAAAACGCCAACGGGTCATTGTGGCAACTGTCGTGGTGTAGGTGGCGTGATGATTTCAAAATCATTGCCGCTGTTGTTGGTGTCTTGCAAAATCACGCGTGTGCCCACGCGCCGTGCCAGCTTGCGGCGTGCACTCTTCGAGCTGTAAGTGTCGCCAGTGGAAACAAATCCAGCATCTAATGCAGCAGGAATGCGCTTGAAATTGCCACTTTGCGGATTTTGCAAGGCTTCAAAGGCATCAATGATGCGTGAATTGGGAATGCGAATGCGCGGCGCAAACGCTGGCGAGGCACCCGGCACGCGCACGCTATCGGCAAGCATGTTCGGATACGCCTTGAAAATCACAATGCCCGGACCAAAGACTGACACCAGCCAATCAAAGCCGCCAGTAAAATAGACGCGCACAAGGTTGGGCACCGTGGGCGAATCAGCATCGCGGTTGTCAGGGCGCTCATTGAATGTTTCCCAGTCTGCACTCGATAAATCCACCGTGCGATTCTCGACGCCTGCAAAGGCTGTATCTGCACGATGATTGATACCATCTTGCGCAATGATGATGCTTTGTCCCGGCGCAAGTGGGTGCTGACGACCAGTGCCCGGAATCATCCAAATGCTGTTGACATACACATTATTTTGGTCGCTTTGAAATTCCGTAGGACGCGTGCCCGGATTGATTTGCCCTGCTGGACCATACACATCGGCAATGCAGAGACTATCGACAAAAATCGTATCGGTGGAGTTGTTGTAAATCTCATGAAATTGGTCGGAGAAGTAAGTTCCGCCGCTGCGTGTGGTCGAGCCTGTCCAGTAACATTCTTTGATAACCAAATTGCCAACTGGTGAGCCAGCAAGGCGGAGCGTTACTACAGAATCAGCAACGCTGCGCAAAACAAAACCAGTGAGCACGGCATTAAGATTTTGTTCCACGGCAAAGCCTGTTAAAGTTTGGGCTTCGCTGGTAGAAAGACGTCGCGAAGCGCTGATTTCATATGTGCCGGGCAAAAGTCGAGAGAACCGTGCTTCACCAGCGGCATTTGTAACAGCCGAATCGCGGGTGCCGCTCTCGATATTGCGCACGCGCACGGTTGCGCCCGATGCCGCCGTTTGTGCATAGTTGCTCGGATAAAGCACGCGCACCGTCAGAGAAAAGGTCTGTGCTTCCGATGGCGAGCTCTGGCACGATGAAAGTTTCATGGCAAGAGCACCGATGCCAATGAGCAAGAGCAAAAACTTCAAAGGTTTCATAATCCCTCCGTTTGATTTTGATGTGATAGAATTGATGCAAGCGGTTTGCATGTATGAGTGTTGCAGCAGCTTGCATGTTGTTGGAAAAACTCTCATGATGCGCACTCCTCACTGAAAGCTGTAAAAGACTTCTGCACCGAAGAAGAGCGTGGGATTACGCTGTGTGCTCTGTCCCGTTGCAGGATTGAAAAAGAGCGGTCGGTCAGCCAAAGCGTTATTGACAAAAAACGCAAATCGAATTCCTGATGGCAGTTCTTTGGTCAGTCGCGCATTGAAAAGCCAGAGAATGGGGCGTTGGCTCTCCAAGCCGGGTTGCGGTTGCTGCGGTGGCAAATCTGCAATCAAGTTCAAATTGCCTTGTCTATCCACAAAACCGATAGGTTGATTGCCACGGTTGAATGGGCGGTCGGTCTCTATCCAAATCGTTTGTGCAAGGAGCGAAACCACCATGGAGAGTTCAGGAATGCGCGTAATGAAGCGCAGAGAAGTGGTCAGCAGTTGAGACTCTCTGCCACCGCCCGATTGAAAGACATCAATGCGGTTTGGGGGCGTGGTTCCGAAAATGACATCAGTGTTGAAGAAAAGAGAGTTATCGATGATGCGGCTGCGCAAGTAAGCCCCAGTCAAATTCAGCGAGGTGCGCACAGCAGACCACTCTGGCAAATCAAGCGTCAATTCAAGACCTTCGGAGAAAATATCACGGCTATTGACGGGCATGTCGTAAGCGCCGATGAAGGTGTCTATGGCAGCGACGGCAATTTCAGGCGGGCGTCCAGCTGGCGCAGAAACAAGGCGAAAGCGCGGATAGGTCAGCACCACAGGCAAGCGATTGATACCGAAAGCGCCAGCCGTATTTTCGCGAAAAGCTACCACATTGGCACTCATGCCACCGATGGACAAGTCGACGCCAATTTCACTTTTCGTTGCACTGAAATAGCGCGCATTAGGATTTTTGGGCTCCACCACGCGCGTGGTAATCATGACCAAACGCTCGGCAGGATTGGGTGCAAAGTAATTGAAGCCAACAAGGTCAAAATACTTGCGGTCAGGAAAAAGCTGCGACAGCGTTGGCGATTTGACCGTAACGCCGTAACCGCCGCGTAGCCAGATGCCGTCGAGGATTTCCAGCGTCAGGTTCAGGCGTGGCGAAAGCGCACTGCCAAAAGTGCCGTCAAACACTCCACGTGGTTGAATGTTATCAAAACGCAAACCGGCTTGTGCCAAAAAATTCTTGCCTAAAATTTCTGCGGCAATGCGGTCTTCAAGGTAAAATCCAAGTTGCACAAGTGCAGGCACATCGCTGAACGGGCGTGGGCGTTCGCCGACGGAGTAATTCTGCCGCGGCGGCTCAAAGACATTGAACACGCGACCTTCGCCCCGATTTTGGTCAAGGCGAAATTCTGTGCCAACAAAAAATTGATGTGAAGTTCCAGAGAAAAGCGTTTTGTAAGTCAGCTCCAAGCGCGAGTATAGATTCAGCGGCAAGCCTTGCACGCGGGTGCGGTTGAGATACTCAATATCGCCAAAAATGCCGGGCTTGGTGGTGTCGGTGGTGGCATCGGAAAGTGGGAAGCGGCCGTCAGCGCGTGTGATAAGTTCCTGAAATCGCCCCAGTTGTTCGGCATAGTTCAAGCTGGCAGTCCAAGTCAGTTTGGCGCGTGAGTCATCGTCAAATCGTAAAATTGAAGAAAGATTTAGTCGCAAGCCTCTATCTTGTGCAAAGCGTTCAACTTGCTGACGGTCTTGCGCAAACACTTGGCGTTCATCAATGGTGGTGTAAAAGTTGGTGCGCAAAGTGGTGGTCAGCCGGGCGGCGTTATCCCATTGCTGCGACCAAGCCAAGTTGGCAATAAGGCGTGAGAAGGTCTCTTCGGTGCGACGTGGGTCATCTTGTGAGCGTGTAAAGTTGAGTTCGGCAGTGAGACTGGTGCGTTTCTCGAAGAGATTCCAGCCGGCGCCTAAGGTGCTTTCAAAAGTTTGCGGATTGAGCCGAAGGCGAACTTGCGGGGCGTAAGCTGTGGCGCGAGTCTGAACAAGAATGGCGCCCACGGTAAGGTCGCCATGCCGTGCAGAAGGAATGCCGCGAATAACTTCAATGGACTCAATGATGTCAGCAGAAAACTGTCGCAAATCCAGTCCGCGTCCTTCTGTGGAGGCAAAGGGCGGAAGGGTGCCCGGTGCAGAGTTCAAAATGGTTAGGTTGGTTTGCAAATTAGCGTTGTTCGAAAGTGGCACGCCATCCAGAACAATAGCTGTACCTAAGGCATTGGCGCGGTCGGCAGCGGAAGGATTGGCGGCGCTAACTGACAGCGAGGCTTGCCGAAGCAAACTTTGGCGCACGCCAGAAAGCGTTGGATTTTGCGCAAGTTGTCCGGGCAAAAGTTGCAGCACATCAGCCAGACTTGAAGCTTGAACATGCTCAATGGCGCTGCGCTCAATGCGTGAAGTAGTGCCAAGCTCGCCGCCTTGTGCATTTTCCTTTGCGGTAACAATCACTTCCGCAGACTTGAACGACACATATCGCAGCGAGACATCAAGCGTATTTTCAAGCTCGGTAAGCTCAACCGATACGACCTCACGAACTAATCCAATACGCTCGAAGACCACATCAACTTTGGTTTGAGGCAAGCGCTCTAATCGGTAAAACCCTCTGGCATCTGTCAAGGTGAAGGCACTGATGCCCACGACACGCACCAGCACATCTTGCAGCGGCTGACCATCTTCAGCCGCTCGCACCGAGCCAGAAAGAACGGCACGACGCTCTTGTGCAAAGGTGATGCAAGCCATTTGCAACAGCGATGCAAAAGCAATAGCCTGCACAATATTGACTCTCATAAACTTGCCTTGCAAATCATTTGCAGGCAAAAATACAACATTCAGGCTTTTTTTCTGGACCCGCAGAGAGTGTTTTACAAAGAAAGGAATACGTTATCTTTGAGCGACCACCAAGTCTATCCAACTCAAACAGATGAAGTATGCCCAAGACGCTTGCCTACGAAAACACCGCAGATGTCATCAGTTTCTTAAGTCGTGTGCCACCCTTTGAGCGGCTGACAACGGACGAGCTATGCGAGGTCGCATCGTTACTCTGGCGCCAGCATTTTGAGCAAGGTGAAAAAGTATTTGAGCAAGGCGACCATAGCTCGGAAGCCTACATCGTTGAGTCTGGCAAAATTTCATTTGAAAAGCTGGGGCATATCATTCGCTTCTTTGAGGTTGGAGAAGTCTGCGGTCGCTCGGCGATGGTCAATGATATGCCAAGAAGTGGCTCTGCATTTGCAGTTGAACCAACTACAGCGCTGGTGATTGACCGTCGAAAACTGGAAGATGCGCGCTGTCTCAATCCACGCATTTATGGCAAAATCTGCATGGAGTTTGCCCGCATGCTGACCAACCCCACGACCGAAGAAGAAGCCATGTATCGTGAAATTGATGTGCTATTGCTGCAAGATGGTGGCTGTGCGCCGGGCTACAATCCTGTAACCGCTTTCATTACGGAATATCTTGAAAATGAAAAGCGTCGTGTCTTCATTACAAAAGAGGGCTTCATCTCTCTTGTGAAAGGGCAGACGGAGGACTATCGGCGGCTGGTCTATAGTGTAGCGCTTTATCGTCAGTTGGAGCGAATTCCGGGGGTCATTTTCTCGCCGCCGTTGCGTGAGGCACGCGGAGCAGATTTTCGCACTGAGCGTTATAGCGATTTCAAGAAACCGGAAATTCAAAAGAAGGCGGTCGAAGAAATTTTGCGACGCAAGGTCAAAGTGCTGGTGGGCATCGGCGGCAATGGCACCTTTGCAGGCATCAATGCTTTAGCTAAGCAGTTGCCAAAAACGGTTCAGACATTTTTCATCCCCGTCACGATTGACAGCGATATCTACGGCACTGAGTGTATCGGTCAGCACACAGGTGTGGAAGTTGGCGCTGAAAAAATTCGTTGCTACATGGCTGATGCACGCACGCATCATCGCTGCTACATCATTGAAATGATGGGCGCCGCTGGAGGCTATCACGCCTTACACTCATGTCTGGGAGCCGGCGCACATCTGGCAGTGTTGCCGCAGTCCAAGTTTGATATGAAAAAACTTGCCGAAGCTATTAGCCAGCGCACCTCAACCGTAATTGTCGTCGCCGAAGGCTATAAAGCCGAAGAACGCAAAGCCAAAGGAATTAAACAAAATGCCGCCGAATACTTCCGTGATGAGCTCTTAGCGGCAGGATTGCAAACCCGTCAACGCATCATCTGTGAAGCCTTCTCACGCGACATTCGCGGCGCAAAACCAAACAACATGGATATTACACTGGCGCAACGCATGGCGCGCAAACTAGCAGAACTAATTCGAACCGGCGAAACACAAATGATGCCTGCAGTGCTGGCTGATAGAGAATACGCCATTCACTTCGATGAAATTCGCACCGAAAATTCCGTCGACTCCGACCTTGCACAACTGGCAAACCGATTAGGCGTGCATAATTCTGAAACGGTCAAGACCTGAGACCTTGCCAAGATGTTTTGTAGAGTTTTGTAGAACTTTTTTGTAAAATGCAATAAGCTTGAACGACTTAAACACATTCGTGAAGTATGCCAACAAGAATGAAACCTGCCGCAAAAAAGACACTCGAAGCAAAAGTGTCCGCAAAAGTTGCAGCAAACGGACATAACAAAACTGCGAAAGTAAAGCAGAGCGCCAAGACGAGTAAAAAGAAATTCATCTACTTTTTCGGAGCTGGCAAAGCTGAAGGCGATGCAAAGATGAAAGAGTTACTCGGTGGCAAAGGGGCAAATTTGGCAGAGATGACCAACATCGGCTTGCCTGTCCCGCCCGGCTTTACTATCACCACTGAGGTGTGCACCTACTTCTACGAAAATAACCGCACCTATCCGAAAGGGCTTTTTGAGAAAGAGCTCCCCGAGGCGCTGGCAAAGGTGGAAAAACTTGTGGGCAAAAAATTTGGCGATGCCAAAAACCCCTTGCTGGTCTCCGTGCGCTCTGGTGCCAGAGCCTCCATGCCGGGCATGATGGATACCATTCTCAACTTGGGCTTAAATGACCAAACTGTAGAAGGACTAGCAAAACTGACAGGCAACCCGCGCTTTGCCTACGACTGCTATCGCCGCTTCGTGCAGATGTATGGCGATGTCGTCATGGGCTTAAAGCCCAAAGACAAAAAAGAAATCGATCCGTTTGAAGCCATCATTGAAAAGAAAAAGCTCGAGCGTGGCATTAAGCTCGATGTGGAACTGGATACGGATGACCTCAAGGACCTTGTCGCCAGTTTCAAGCAAACTATCAAAGCGCGAACGGGAAAAACTTTCCCTGACGACCCCTTTGAGCAACTGCGCGGGGCAATTGGTGCCGTGTTTGAAAGCTGGAACAATGAGCGCGCGCAGGTCTATCGCAAGTTGCACAACATTCCCTCTTCATGGGGCACAGCGTGCAATGTGCAAGCGATGGTCTTTGGCAACCTTGGCGAAAATTCAGGCACTGGTGTTGCCTTTACACGCGACCCTGCAACCGGCGAAAATGTGCTCTATGGTGAATTCTTGATGAATGCTCAAGGTGAAGATGTCGTTGCAGGCATCCGCACGCCGCTCAAAATTGCCGATTTGCAAAAGCAAAATCCTGCCGTCTATGCCCAGCTCGAAAAAATCCGCAAAATCCTTGAAAAGCATTACAAGGATATGATGGATATTGAATTTACCATTGAGCAGGGCAAGCTCTACATACTACAGTGTCGTGTCGGCAAACGCACAGGATTAGCCGCCATCAAAATCGCCTTAGACATGAAAGATGAGCGGCTTATCAGCGAAAAAGAAGCACTTCTGCGCATCGAGCCTGAACAGCTCAACCAATTGCTCCGACCTATCTTTGACGCCAAACAAAAAAGAGAAGCAATTGACAAAGGTCGCTTGGTTGCAAGAGGCTTAAATGCTGGACCCGGAGCTGCCGCAGGAAAAATTTACTTCAACGCTGCTGATGCTGAAGCAGCGGCTAAACGAGGTGAACGCGTCATTTTGGTGCGCATAGAAACTTCGCCTGAAGACATTCGCGGCATGGTCGCAGCAGAAGGCATTCTTACTGCACGCGGTGGCATGACTTCCCACGCCGCTTTAGTAGCCCGCCAAATGGGCAAAGTCTGTGTAGCTGGCTGTGAAGACTTGGAAATCAGCTACGAAGAAGCTCGCATGAGAATCAAAGGAAAAGAATTGGTCTTCAAAGAAGGAGATTTTCTCTCTATTGATGGCTCAACAGGTGAAGTCATTGAGGGCGAAGTGCAAACCAAACCGTCAGAAGTCTTACAAGTTCTGTTTAACAAAACCATAAAGCCAGAAGAGTCAGAAACCTACCAGATGTATGAGCGGCTGATGCAGTGGGCGGACAAATATCGCAAACTGCGCATTCGTGCTAACGCCGACCAACCTGACCAAGCCTACAATGCTATCGTGCTTGGTGCAGAAGGCGTTGGACTGTGCCGCACCGAACACATGTTCTTCGGTGGAGAACGCATCGATGAAGTGCGCCGCATGATTTTGGCAAATACCCCCGAAGAACGGCGTGCCGCGCTTCAGCAAATTTTGCCCTATCAGCGCGCCGACTTCTATGGCATCTTCAAGGTCATGGATGGGCGCCCTGTCACCATTCGCTTACTAGACCCGCCACTGCATGAATTTTTGCCACACACTGAAAAAGAGCAGCGCGAACTTGCCGAAAAATTACATAAGCCCTACGAAGAAATTCACTATCGTGTGAAAGCCCTATCCGAGATGAACCCCATGCTTGGCTTCAGAGGATGCCGCTTGGGCATTGTCTATCCAGAAATTACACAAATGCAAGCCAGAGCAATTCTTGAAGCCGCATGCGATGCGCACAAAGATGGCATTAAGGTGTTTCCAGAAATCATGATTCCACTTGTCGGCGAAGTCAAAGAGCTCAAGTTGCAAGCCGAAACCATTCGTGAGGTGGCAGAAAAAGTATTTGCAGAAAAAAATACACGCATCGACTACCTTATCGGCACCATGATTGAAGTGCCTCGCGCCGCACTGACCGCCGACCAAATCGCTGAAGTGGCAGACTTCTTTAGCTACGGCACAAACGACCTTACACAAATGACGCTCGGACTAAGCCGCGACGATGCAGGACGGTTCCTACCGATATATGTGGAAAAAGAAATTTATCCGCGCGATCCGTTCGAAGCTATTGACCAAGTAGGCGTAGGACGCCTAATGCAAATAGGCACCGAGAGCGGACGACGTGTCAAGCCTAAGCTCAAAGTGGGAATTTGTGGCGAGCATGGCGGCGAGCCAAGCTCAGTAGAGTTCTGCCACAATCTGGGATTTGACTATGTCTCATGCAGTCCCTTCCGTATCCCTGTGGCGCGATTAGCCGCTGCACAAGCCGTCCTGAAGAGTCGTAAATCCTGACCAAACAAAAAGCCTCGGAAAATCCATCCGAGGCTTTACTATAAAATCGCAACCCTTACGAGCTTAGCGCTCTTCGAGCGGAACAAACTTCAAGTCGAGTGGACCGATATACTCGGCTGTTGGGCGGATAAGACGATTATTAGCATATTGCTCTAAAATGTGAGCAATCCATCCTGCGGTGCGAGCAATCGCAAAAATTGGCGTGAAAAGATCGACCGAAATGCCCATCAGATGATAGACCGAAGCAGAATAGAAATCTACATTCGGGTAAAGTCCCTTTTCTTGCATGACTACAGCCTCAATGCGACGCGAAATTTCATACCACTTCAAGTTGCCAGTACGCTGACCCATAAGTTCTGACATTTTCCGCAGATGCGTGGCGCGTGGATCCTCCGTCTTATAGACTCGATGCCCAAAGCCCATGATTTTCTTCTTTTCAGAAAGAAGTTTCTTGACATATCCTTCAGCGCGACTGGGGTCTCCAATCTCCATCAACATGCGCATGACTTGCTCATTGGCGCCGCCATGTAACGGTCCTTTTAGAGCCCCAATAGCACCAGCAATTGCCGAATACATATCTGAAAGCGTAGCTGCAATCACACGCGCTGTAAATGTAGAAGCGTTCAGCTCGTGGTCGGCGTGCAAAATCAAGCAAATTTCGAAAAGTCGTGTCAGCTCAGCATCAGGTAGCTTGCCAGTGAGCATGTAGAGAAAATTGGCTGAGTATGACAAACTGGGGTCAGGTTGAATCAAATCTTTCTCATTGCGGATGCGCTCATCAAAGGCAACAATGGTAGCAACCTGTGACATGAGCTTGAAAGCACGCTCAAAGTTAGCTTCAGTGGTCATTCGCTCGTCATCGTCATAGAGTGCCAGTTCAGAGACAGCGCTGCGAAGCGCTTCCATAGGCGGTGCCGAAGTCGGAATGGTGTAAAGATGTGCCACCACTTCGCGTGGCAAACGGCGATACTGCGCTAGGCGCTTCTTGAACTCATTGAGTGCGTGCAAATTCGGTAACTTCCCATACCACAAAAGGTAAATGACCTCCTCAAAAGAAGCTCCACCGTTGACAAGGTCATGTACATCATAACCACGATAAACTAGACGACCTTTTTTGCCATCAATGAAGCAAATCTCCGAAGTTGCTGCAACAACATCTTCAAGACCAGCTTTTTGTGGGATAATTTTCTGCGAACCTTCTGCGATTTTTACATCCGAATCTTTGGCGGGGTTACCGTTGGTGAGAATCTCTGCCATAGTTATCTCTCCTTTCTTCAGAGTTGTGATTACTGACTTACAGCGCTTGTTGCTCCAAGCAGAGCCAAGGCTTTATGAGAAACTTCTTGAAATATAGCTATTTTCGCAAACAAAGCAAATTAAACTATGGTTAAGGGCAATTTATCCCGAAATGGTCTCATGACGCCAGCGCGACAGACCTCCAACCATGTTGAAGACACGCTTAAAGCCCAACTGCGAAAGCAACCCGCTTGCTGCAATGCTCCGAATACCATGTTCACACAGCACAATAATTTCACGACTGGCATCCAATTCAGTATGGCGAGCATAGAGCTCATCCAGTGGGATGTTGATGGATTGTGGAATGCGACGCGCCAAAAATTCAGCCGGTGTACGCACATCTAAAAGAATAAGCTCGCAAGAGCAGCGTAGCTTTGCAGCAACCTCTTCAGGTGAGAGATGAATAACCATAGCAGTGTGTTTTAAGCATTTGAACTCGCTAACTAAAACAGCATCAAAAAAATTCAATGCTGAAAGTTCGCCGAAGTGCACTCTACACATTCTGGTTTCGTCACTACTCACGCGCACAACTGCGAAAGCACTTCGACAAAGTACGTGTCATTGGCGCCAGAGCACTGCAAACCATGCGTCTCGACATCCCCATCATCTTTTACTGCAATCATGCCTACTGGTGGGATGGATTCTGGACGCAACTCTGCACAGAAGCCTACTTCAAACAAAACCTCTACATCATCATCGAATACAAGCAACTGGTGCGCTATCAATTCTTTACGCGATTAGGTGCTTTTTCAATCGTACGAGAAAATCCCCGCGAAGCCTTAGAAACCATCAATTACGCCGTTGAAAAACTCACTGAACCTTCAGAAAAACAAAACGCACTGTGGATTTTCCCACAGGGCATGATTGAACATGTCGATAAGCGACCAATTGTGTTTTTCAACGGTGCTGCAAAAATTGCCGAGCGCGTCTTGGAAAAATTGCCAGCCATCTATATGTGCTCTATGGTCTCACGCATTGACTACATCGAAGAGCAAAAACCAGAACTCTTCCTATCCTTCAAGCCACCAATGTGCCTGACAAAAGAAAACTTCGTGAGTGCAAAGGCACTAACAGCAGCAATGCAGTGCCAGACAGAAGCGCATCTTGATGAACTCAAACGCCTAATTGTAGAGCGAGATTTTAAGCATGCAGAGATTTTGGTCGAGGGCGCACTGTCTATCAACCGACGTTGGGATTTGTTCAGAGCATATATCTTTGGCTGGAAGAAATGGGTCAAAACAAAAGAAGGCTAATGGGCTAAACACAACAGCCTTCCATACCACATTTGCATCATTGCATATCGCCTGCTTCCACACTGTACCGTTCCTGATGAGCCTTGTGCAGTATTTTTCGGAAAGTTGCGCCAAGTCATACAGAAACCAACTGCATGCAACAGCCAGCGCAAATGTTTGCAGACGTATTAACAATGTGTAACTTCCAAATCCTAAAGCAAAGAGGGCTTTTTTCAAAAAAGTTTTTCAAAGAGCACCATGTGGTACGAAAGTATTCTCGATACCATTGGACACACGCCAATGGTCAAGCTCAATCGCCTTGCCAAATCTCTGAAGCCGACAATCTTGGCAAAACTGGAGTTTATGAATCCGGGCGGGAGCATTAAAGACCGCATTGCACTGAGCATGATTGAACATGCCGAGAAAAACGGACTGATTAAACCGGGTGGCACAATTATCGAGTGGACCGCTGGCAATACTGGCATTGGGCTGGCGCTTGTTGCCAACGTGAAAGGGTACAAATGCATCATGGTCATGCCTGACAAAGTATCGCAAGAAAAAATAGATTTGCTGCGCGCTTTAGGCTCTGAAGTCGTAATTACGCCTACCGCCGTCAAGCCAGAAGACCCAAGGAGCTGCTACAGCGTGGCGGAACATTTGGCAAAGACCATTCCAAATTCTTACTACCCGAATCAATTCACCAATGAAGCAAATCCAGAGGTGCACTATCGTGTGACAGCGCAGGAAATTTGGGAACAAACAGATGGCAAAGTTACGCATGTATTTGCGGCAATGGGCACAGGCGGCACAGTATCTGGCATTGCAAAACGATTGAAAGAGTATAACCCCAAAGTGAAGGTCATTGCAGTCGATGCGGTCGGTTCAGCTTACACAACATATTTCAAGACGCGGCAGATGCCTGCAGAGATTGGACTATGGAAGCTCGAAGGCATGGGCGGCTCGCGAATTCCCAAAACAGCAGACTTCGATGTGCTCGATGATGTGGTGGCAGTCAGCGATAAAGATGCATTCATAGCAGGGCGCATGCTCTCAAAGCATGAGGCAATTTTTGCAGGAGGTTCATCTGGTGCTGCACTGCATGCTGCACTCAACTATGCTAAGCAGTTGAGCGAAACCGATGTGGTTGTGGTCATGATAACAGATACTGGCGCTCGATACCTAAGCAAAATGTATAACGACCTGTGGATGAAAGAAAACAACTTCATGCCATCGTTAAGTGATAAATCCAAAATGACAGCAGCTGATGTCTTGGCGACTAAGAAAAGTCACACGCTCATCTTTGCCACGCCTGAAACACCGCTGTATGAAGCCTTCGAGCTGATGAAGAAATATGAGATTTCACAAGCCCCAATCATCTCCGACGGAGCTGAGATTGGTAGCATCAGCGACAACAAGATTCTGAGCATCTTGCTGACAGAAGCCGATGCGAAAAATAACAAGGTCATCGGCTACATGGAAAAACCTTTCCCTATTCTGCCACTTGACACACCCATTTCAAAGCTATCGGAGGAGCTCATGCGCGACAACGCAGTGCTCATCAGCAAAGGCAACGACGACTTTGAGATTATCACCAAATCTGACCTTATTGCCGCTATTACATCTTCTGATATGGATGTTCAATTAAGTTCGTAGCGGCGAATCACAAACGTATGACGTTGAAACACCACTTGATTGAAAGAAGGCTCATGCGGCGCATGCGCTACACTTGATTTAGTCTCAGGTTCGTCATCGAAAAAAGAAGATATGCCACCAGTGCGTGCATTGAGGTGAAGAAAACCAATTGCAACCAAGGGGGAGATACTGACCAAAAAAAGTGGGATAGTCAGGGCAAGCAAAATCCCAGCTGGAATAGCAAAAAGGGCAATCAAGAGCATGATGCCAATAAACATGAACGTGCGTTTGAGCATCCTTCGTCTCAAGTTTATGTGGAACTGAAAAGTTATCTGGGAATTGGAACTACACTGGACTGCGACAGCAGATGCACGAACTGATAGTGAAAGTAAAACGTTTAATTTCAGTTGGGAAAGTCTAACGCTTCTGCGAACTATCTTGGCGCGTTGGCATCTCCTCAAAGATGTAGTTGATGAGCGTGGTGGCAAATGGACTGTTGAGCTTCTCCAACTTTTCGTGCTGTTTGAAGGCGGCGGCACGCTGACGGGCGAGTACATAGGTTACACCAAGAGCGTAGATGATGCTATCGTTGGTCGGGTCTTTGGCTAAAATTTGCTCGTAGGCATGCACAGCGTCGGCGTAGCGCTTGGCTTTGCGGTAGGCATCCCCCAAAAGTTGATAAAGCAAGAGACTATCGGGTTTCAACCGCAGAGCATGCTCGAAAGCTTCAATAGCATCGTGTATGGTGCTGTCAGATTTAAGGGCAACTGTACCAATCGTGCAAAAATAGTTCAAAGAATCTTTATCTACCCTAATAGCACGTAGCATCTTTATGGCTTCTTGGTGCTGACCGGCCTTGCTAAGCAAAAGACCTAAGTTCAGTTGAAGGTCAGGCAACTTAGGATTAAGGCGTAACGCCTCTTTCAGCGCCCGCACGGCATCTACATAATACTCAAGCGCCTCATATGACATGCCCAGACTGTAGTAGGCTTCAGCAAACTTCGGATTGAGACGAATCGCCTGTTGGAAGGCTTCAACTGCTTTTTCATACTGGTCATCATTAGCATAGGCTACGCCTAAGTTGTAGTGTGCTACAGGATTCTTGGGTTGTTTTCGCACAGCTTGAAGGGCGGCATCAAGTTCAGATTGTGCCAGTGCAGAAGCAACTGCAATGAAGTGAAAGAGGATGACAAGACTTGCAAGTCGCATAGGCTTTTTGAAAAAAGTTTCGGAAACGCTAACATCTCGACGAAGTAAAAATCTGCAGGTTTCAACGCCACATCACCAACAAGAACTGGGACGGCATAGTAACACAATCAAAATTTTTCAAAATGCTTTTGCGCCGGAAATTTCTGAAAGATACGCTCTTAGCGGGCACAGGCCTCGTGTTTCTTTCTGGAGAGAGATTAGCCAAGTTTGCTGAAGCCATGTTGCGCTACCCAGCTGATGTGCCACCAGAGCGTGTTGCCAGCGATGAGGATTTTTGGGCAACTGTGCAGCAAGCCTTCGCTGTAGACCGAAGCATTATCAATTTCAACAATGGTGGTGTTTGCCCAAGCCCGAAAGTTGTCATGGAAGCGCTGAAAACGTACTTAGATTACTCAAACCTTGCGCCGTCCTATACCATGTGGCGCCATTTGCAGCCAAATATCGAAACTGTGCGTGAAGGCTTGGCGCGCCACTTCGGATGCTCGCCCGAAGAAATTGCCATCACGCGAAACGCCAGTGAAGCCTTGGAAACGCTGCAGTTTGGTCTCTCGCTCAGGGCTGGTGACGAAGTCATTACAACCGTGCAGGACTATCCTCGCATGATTACGGCATGGGAACAGCGTGTGCGGCGCGATGGAATTGTACTCAAAAAAGTTCGCTACCCAGTGCCCCTTATGAATCCGAAAGATTTTGTCAGCGCCATTGAAGAAGCCATCACACCACGAACGCGCGTTATTCATGTCTCGCATGTTGTGGTCTATACAGGGCAAATTTTGCCTGTGCATGAAATTTGTCGTCTCGGCAAGGCGCGCGGCATTGAAGTCATTGTCGATGGCGCACATTCCTTTGCTCACCTGCCCTTCAAGCAAGCAGATTTGCACTGCGACTATTTCGGCACTAGCTTGCACAAGTGGCTCTATGCACCAATTGGAACAGGAATGCTATATGTGAAAAAAGAGAAAATCAAATCAATTTGGCCGCTCTTTGCCGCACCAGAATCCATGCAAGAGGATATTCGCAAGTTTGAGGAAATCGGCACACACCCAGCTGCCATACACAATGCAATTGCGGACGCAATTGGGTTTCACGAAAATCTAGGCGTAGAGCGTAAAGCAGCACGATTGCGCTACCAGCACAGGCGCTGGATAGAGCGCCTAAGGAAATACGATAATGTAAAATTCCGAACCAACATTGATGACGACTCACAGTGGTGTGGGCTCATCAACGTCCACATCGAGGGCACTGACCCAAATAAAGTGCAAAGCTATCTCTTCGAAAAACATCGTATCTACACTGTGGCAATTCTACCTACACCCGACATAGCACAAGCGCCAGCAAAGGGGTTTTCAGATGATTTCAGAGGCATTCGCGTCACGCCAAATGTCTATACCCGTCCCTCCGAAATTGACCGCTTTGCTGAGGCTATGGAAAGAATTGCACGTGGCGATGTCAAAGCCGTAAAACTCTAAGGCAAAAGTGAGCATAGACGACGGTACTTTTCACCTCATATTGTGATACACAGCTTGCACATCGTCATCATCTTCCAACTTCTCGATAAGCTGCATCACATCCTTCTCTTGCTCTTCAGAAAGTTCGGTAGTGACAGTAGGAATGTATTGCAGGGCAGACATTTGTATTTCTAATCCTTTCTCCTCAAGCTTTCTCTGCATCTGAGCAAAATCGTTAAAGCTGGTGTAAATCAATAGCTCGTCATCTTCGACGGCAAAATCTTCTGCACCATAGTCGATGAGCTCAAGCTCAAGTTCTTCAAGATTGAGATGCGTCGGCTTTGCAAGTTTGAAGACTCCCTTGCGCTCAAACATAAAACTGACTGCACCATTTTCAGCCAGTGAACCTCCGCTGCGATTAAAGTACATTCGCAAGTTGGCGACAGTGCGTGTAGGATTGTCGGTAGCAGTCTCTACAATCAAAGCTACACCATGCGGGGCATAGCCTTCATAGACAACCTCCTGGAAATCAGCTTCTTCCCGTGATGAAGCACGCTTGATGGCAGCATCAATACGGTCTTTAGGCATGTTGATGCTACGTGCATTTTGTATGGCGCGCCGAAGGCGAGGATTTGCACTCGGGTCTGGACCGCCAAGCCGAACAGCAATTGCAATTTCACGCCCAAGCTTGGTAAAAGCTTTGGACATGCGCGCCCAGCGTGCAAACATCCTATACTTGCGCTTTTCAAAAATGCGTCCCATAAATCACAACCGATTTTTGGTTGAAAATTAGCGTACCTAAAGAGCAAAAATACAAAAGGCACAATTAAGACAGGTTTATCCAAACTGTGACAGCAACCTCGGATTTTTGAAAAAAAATTTACTTTAGCCTCTGTCTGTACTATGCTCAAAAGTCGCATGCAGTCTACGCAAACTTTAATCTTAAAGTAACTTGTTTTGTATTATCTTCGCAAGAAATGTTAATCCAAAACTCAACGATACAAGTGACAATGCAAACGCCTGAGAAGACAACTGCTGTGACTGTCACTGCAAAAGATTGGCAGGAGCTACGCATGCAAATCAACGAGCTCTTTGATATTACTTTGCGCTATGCACAAATGGTCGCCAAGGAAGGGGATAAGATATGGGACCGCGACCGACCAAAGTTTACAAAGCCTGCAAATAAGACGATTGATGAAGCGATTGCTGAGTATGAAGCACGTTTGGCAGAGTTTGAAGAAGAGCGGCGTCGTGCTTATCTGGATAATTACAACAAACTCAAAGCCGATAGTGTCGACCGTGTAGCCAGTATTGAAGAAATTGTGTCTAAAATTGCGGCACTGCACGGCATTGATTTCAAAGCCCCAATCATACAGTAGAAGAAATTGGCGCTCATCGAAAGCGAAAACCTTAGCGAAAACATAACAAAAATTTAACACGATACAGGCAATCTTTAGTGCATTGCACTGGATTTGTGTGCGTATATTCGCAAGGCTTCTTGAGCGAAAAACCACATGTTACAAAGTCTTTGACGCTTTTATGAGTGAGCGCCAAACGATTCGCTGTATCACAATTAATACGCATCGCGGCAGAGGTCCGAAGCTATCTTATCTGCTGGCTCAAGCTTCACTTGAAGAAGCCGAGCGAATCGAACTGCTACACGACATGCGGGCATACACCTACTACATTGCTGAATGGCTCAATCAAAATCGTGACAAATACGATGTAGTAGGTTTGCAGGAAGTCTTCAGCGGCATACTCGGCTTTGGCGATAAGCTGTTTCGAAAATATCGTCAGCGCGATCACTATCGCCTGATTGCAGGCTACCGCTCTGTAATTGCACATGGGGTTGGATTTGCAGCATTTCGCTACGAAAACTTGCTGCTATCCCAACTGCAAAAAATTGGGCAAACACAAATCAACTACCTTCTGCCCGGACGAGTGGCATTTTTAGCAGCCTGTGGTTTTACACTTGCGCCGTTCATCTTCAATGGTCAGGTCATTTGGATTGGCAACACGCATCTACATCCCTTTAACCCAAATGACCGTCAGAACCAAGCTCGTAGCATTGCGGCAGAGGTCAAAAAGCATGGTGATGTGCCCATACTGTTCATGGGCGACTTCAATACAGTGCCGCCAAATTGCAAAAAAAGCGGTTTCCCAGCTGGCGACAACGATGTCAATAGCTACAAAGGCGACCGCACATTTGAAATCTTAGCCGAAGCAGGGTTGTATATGCTGAAGCATGAAGACAACGAAAACTTCTATACATATCCTACAGGTCTGCCTAACCGCACACTCGACTACATTCTTTTCTCTCACCATTGGGAAGTGGAGCGCTACGAAGTGGTCAAAACTTTTACATTTTCTGACCACTACCCAGTCTTCGGCGAATTTCGCTTGAAAGATTAAACTAACGCCGTAATCCAAGCCATGGTAGCTGGCTTTATCCGCAACTGTGGCACAGCTACAGTTGCACTTTGTCTCTGTGTGGCAAGTCTGGGAACAGACTTAATGGCGCAGACGCGCATTGTCATTGCCGCCGTTGGCGACCTGATGTGCCACGAATCGCAAATCAAAGAAGCATGGCACGATAGTCTCTATGTGTTTGATTCATGCTACAGCGTGATTGCTCCCCTCTTGTCTGACGCCGATATTGTAACAGGCAATTTGGAAACTGTTCATGCTGGTAAAGCCCAAATTTTTACTGGGTATCCTCGCTTCAATACGCCTGATGAATACTCTCTGGCTACTAGGCGAGCAGGATTTAATTTTCTAACCACAGCAAACAATCATGCATACGACCGTGCCGACATTGGCATTATTCGCACACTGCATGTATTAGATAGCTTAGGATTGGCTCACACAGGAACAAGTCCCGTCAATGATGAGCGAGCAAAACCCAAACTCTTCAACATCAGAGGTATCAAATTAGGATGGCTGGCATACACGACATTTTGCAACGATAGCATACCGCCGGCGCACCGCAAGATGCTCAACTTATACGACACCACACACATCAAGGAGGATATTGCTTGGCTACGCAGCTTGCCCGATAGCCTACGACCTGACAAAATTTTGCTTTCCTTACACTGGGGATATGAGTATGAGTTAGAGCCACGTAACGAGCAGCGAGAGCGTGCTAAGTGGCTCTGTCAAGCTGGAATTGATTACATCTTGGGGTCGCATCCGCATGTAGTTCAGCCAACCGAGCGGCTAACGGTTGTGCGAGAAGGTGTAGCGCATGAGTGTTTTGTCATCTACTCAATGGGAAATTTTCTTTCAGGGCAGCGCACATTGCCGCGCCCGATGGGAATTGTGGTGTATCTGACACTGGAAAAAGATACGCTCAATCAGGTCAAACTGCTAAGTACAGAGTATGTGCTTACGTATGTGCATCTAAGCAAGCAGATAGTAGGAAAGAAACCCAAAGTCAGTGTGCGTACCAAAAGGCAGATATTGCCTTTGGCAGAATGGTGCGAAGGTGAAAAAGCTAAGCTCTTGCCAGTGAGCGTTGTGCAAGACATGAAAAAAATGAAGCAAGAAGTAGAAGCTCGCTTCCAAAAGGCTGACCCCTTGTTCAAGCCGCGTCGGACAGAGCTACCTATGAAATTTTAGAGAAAAGCCACTTTATTTTTTTTCTGCTGTTCGTGTCGCTCGAAGGCAAGGCTAATGAGCTGCTCAATGAGTGTAGGATAGGCAATGCCAGAAGCCTCAAAAAGCTTGGGATACATGCTGATGGATGTAAAGCCGGGAATAGCATTAAGTTCATTGATAAAAAGGCGGTTGGTCTCACGTTCCAGAAAGAAATCGGCGCGTGCCATGCCTTCGCATCCAGTGGCGCGATAAGCCACTTTGGCAGCCTCTTGAACTTTTCTGGCAAGTGTTTTAGGTAAAGCAGCTGGAATAAAAAGCTGAGAGCCAGATTTGATATACTTGGCTTCGTAGTCGTAGAACTCATTGACAGGAACAATTTCACCTACAACTGAAACCGATAGGTTGGTATTGCCTAAGACCGCAACTTCTAGCTCGCGTGCATTGATGGCTTGCTCGATAAGAAGTTTGGCGTCATACTCTGCGGCAAGTGCTATGGCTTGATGCAGTTGCCGGCGATTCTTGGCTTTTGAAATGCCCACTGATGAGCCCAAGCGTGCAGGTTTGACGAACATCGGATAGCCTAACTTCTTTTCGGCTTCAGCGAAAATGTCGTGGCGGCGTGCTGGAAGTTCATCGCGAAAGACAACCATGTATTTTGGCACGCGAAGACCAGCAGCTTTGAAGCAGATTTTGGCAAAAGCTTTATCCATCGTCAGAGCACAAGCCAAAACCCCACAACCGACATAAGGCACATTATGCATCTCTAGCAAGCCCTGAATTGTCCCATCTTCGCCAAACGGACCATGCAAGACTGGAAAGGCAACATCAAACTTGCTGAAATCAAACTTGAATAAATTTTGCAGAGCCACTTGTGCAAGTTCAGCTTCTACAGCACGAAGTGCAGCGCGGTCTTTAATCAAGTGCTCATATTCCAACGAAAGAACGCGTTGTGAAAGAGTTTTACCAAGCCATTTGCCATCTTTGGTAATGTAGATAGGCGTGATATGATACCGGGAGTGATCGATTGCTTGAACAATAGAGCGTGCAGAAATAATGGAAATTTCGTGCTCACCAGAGCGACCGCCAAAAATCAGGGCAAGACGGATTTTCATTTGGGTTTTTGTGAGTTCAGCCGTTGAATGCTTGCTCTCACTCCTCGAGTTCTTGGCGCACCTTCATGACTGCTGTAGCATTGAAGATGCGATAGTTCCTAAGATGCTGGTCACTTTCAAACCCGTATCCACTTAAGGTTTCATTGGGGCGCTGAATGGTAACAAACTTATCGGAACGAATTTTTTGGTCATTGCTTGTCCACTTGGCATATTCAGTGCGAACAGTCGTACAGTCATCTGTCACCATAACAACGCGACCGAAAACTTCAATGTCATTGTTAGGGTAAATAATACCACGCAGGGCATTCAGGGAAGAGGTATGTTGACCAGCTGAATTATAGAAGTGCACCTCGACGCCACCATCTAAGTGTTTTTCAGTGTTTGGACCGCCTCGGGCATACTGTGAAACATGGGGCGCGTAGATTGTAGCTTTCATTCTTCCTGAATCTGTATAGGTAATGCGCGCATCCCATGTTTCCTGAACAGGAAAGTCCTTGTGGATAATCAGTAAGCTACGGCGAGGCGGTGCAGATTTACTGCTGCAAGCCAAAACCCATGCAGCAAGAAGGAAAAGTATTGCACCTAAGCCAAGTCTAGGCAAGTGCTGCATAAAGCACTAACAGAACAGAAGGGACAAACCCTTGGCAACAAGACTATCTGATAGCATCAATGACTTTGTAGGTCAGATTGACATTTTTGTCGCCATATAGTACAGTGTTAGCAATGCCACCCTTGCTGATGACAAGGGAGTATCCTTGCTGCTGTGCAATTTTTTCAATGGTTTTTGCAATCTTTTCTTCAAGTGGTTTGAGCAACTCGGCTTGCTTTTGTTGCAGTGCAGCGCTCTTGCTCTGTTCAAGCTGGCGGTACTGTGCAAGTTGTGCCTGAAGCTCTTCTTCTTTTTTCTTTTGCTCGTCAGGTTTCATAAGGGTTTTTTTCCGTTCATACTCATCGAAGGCTTCTTTGAGGTCTTTCTGCTTCTTCTCCAGTTCTTTTAGAGCTTGCTGTTGCTCCTTTTCCAACTTTTCTCGAATAGACTTTGCTTCAGGCATTTCTGCCAAGACCTTTTCGACCTCAACAAATCCAACCCGTTCGCCAGGAGGCGGTACAGCCGCAGAGCCAACAATGAAGCCAAATGCTAAACCAAAACCGAGCAAAGCCCCCTTAGCGGCAGGAAATTTACTTGCAAGTTCTTTGATGCTTGCCATTGCAGTATGTTTCCCTCCTTGAATTTTTAGGTGTTTAGACATGTTAAAATCTTACCGACCAAATTGCAGGTTACTTGAACCACGACGCAAAGTACCTGAAACTTTCTCTAAAACTTTCTGGGTAAGATTGTGTTCTTCGTTAGCATAAAGCAGAAGTGTGTCTGAAGCTCTATCAAAGACAAAGTCATATCCTTCTGCAGTAGCTACTTCCTTGAGCGACGCAAAAATTCGGTCTTGAATTGGTCGCATCAATTCTGACTGTCTGCGAAAGTACTCACCATTTACACCAAATTTTTGGTTTTGATACTCCGAAATTTCTCGCTCGGCAGCAAGCAATTCATTCTGTTTTTGTTTCTTGATTTCTTCGGTGTAGAGAATTTCTCGCGCTCGATAGTCTTGAAATAGTCTCTCAAGATGCTCACGCTTTCTTTTAATCTCAGCTTGCCACTCGTTTGAAAGCAATTCTAGCTTGCGCTTTGCATCTTGTGCTTCTGGCAAAGCATCAATGATGACTTGTGAATCAATAAAACCAATCTTCTGCGTAGTTTGAGCAAAAAGAGCATTGCAATTGATGCACAAGTACAAAATCCCTAGCGCGAGTATGATGCGCATATTACTTGCCCCTTGAATTTTCTTCGTTACCCCCTACCCTTAGACTCTAAAAGTAGTAAATTTCTAAGCTTTCTTCAAGCCTACACATGTGTCATAACAGCACTTATGCGATGCAACTTCGCAATAGTTGCATAAATAAATCATTTCCTGAAATGGGAGTAAGTCGTATATTCAAAAGCAAACTTACCAGCAAACTGGGTAAGCTAATTAATCTAACCTAAAATGAACTCAAGGAGGGTTATCCAATGAAAAAGTTTTGCATTCTTCTTGCTATAGTGTCTATTTCTGCTGTAGCAGTAATCGGTTGCGGTGGCGGTGGTGCAGTTCGGCAGGTCGAAGAAGAATTCGCGGAAGTCAAGCAAATGGCGCAAGAATTGTATGCTCTAGCAGAAACAATCAATAAGAAGGGCGGCATTGCCGAAGTAGCATACTCTGAATCACCCCGACAAGATTTTGCTGAGCAAAAAGCGGTAATGGAATGCCAGCGCAAAATCTCCGAGCGTTATGAAGCAAAGGTGCAGGCGCTGACCAAAAAATTTGCTGAAGAAATTCAAGGCAATACTTCTGCAGGAGGACCTGAAATCAACGAGGCTTTTACGAATGTAATGAAAGTCTCAAGCAAGAGTGTATTGCAGGGTGCAACAAAACTAGCTGCTCCGAAAGTCTACAAAAAGAAAGATGGGCAGTATCGTGTCTATGTCGTCTATGGCATGGATCCAGACATGCTCAATCAGTCTATTATTGACCAAACTAAGACGAATCCCAAGCTTTACGAGAGATTTCGTGCCTCACAAGCCTATAAGGAACTAGAGAGAGAAATGGCGGAATACGACAGTAAGTAAAAGTTCCAAGCACCACTGCCAAAGGCGAAGCATGACTTCGCCTTTTTTGTTTATCTTTGAGAGACAAAATGCAATGCCGCTATGAAAGCCCTGCTGCTATTTCTTGCTTGGTGCATGCCTGTTGCACTCCAAGCGCAAGTCTACCCAGAATGGTTTCTCTATCCTTCTCGCTATCCTAATCTGGTAGTTGGGTTTACTTACAACCAGACGCCAGCTGAAATTGATGGCGCAAGAATGTACTGCGTCTATCAGGAATGCATTGCTGATGGCAAGTATATTGTCTACACTAATGAAAAAGATGACCGATTTTTGATTGAAAGTGACTACTACTACTACTTTCCAGACAGTCTTCTGCAAACGGTTCAAGATAGATTGCATCAAGTCGATTGCTTCATAACAAGTGTGGCTCGGCGTGATATGGCTTGTCTATTTTCGCTGGACTCGGCAGTTAGCATACCAAGAAAATTCATAGATATTTCTCAGCTCCCTGAACCTGAATGGATAAAAAAGCGATTTTGGATAGAAGGTGGATATGTCTATGGAGTAGGGCTATACACTTCACAGGGCAATAAGAACGATGCATGGAAGACTGCCGAAGAAAAAGCCTTTTTTGCGATAATGACCAATATGGTGAGCAAATTCTACTCGATACGACTGGCTACAGAAAGTAACATTGCTCATCAAAAGCTCTATGAGACAGCCTCTGCACTCAAGCTAAAGTTTCAACTAAAAAACATTGAAGTTTTGGAGCGCTGGAATTCGGTCAAGGATGAGCTCTTTTATGTATTAGTGCGTATCAAGCAATCAAACATTCGTTCGCCATTCCTGACGGTTCAGGGTCAGGTGCAAGATTCGCTGCGTGTGTCTAAAACAGCACCAGCTGTTGAGAAACAGGGTAAGATTAAACCAATGAGAGTGCAAGGTAGGAAGTAAAATTTTACGCACCATCAGGGTTAGGCTCCACAAAATTTTTGATTGCGGCTCGTGCTGAAGGAAGTGTGGCGGAGGAAGGGGGACTCGAACCCCCACAGGCTTGCGCCCGGCAGTTTTCAAGACTGCTGCCATACCAATTAGGCGATTCCTCCAGTAGGGGTAGTAGTGGCGCAAATATAACTAAAATTTCTCTTTTTCAAGTTGACTTGGGCAGGGTAGGCTGGACAGTTGGTAGCGTCTTTATAGGGCTTGGAGTACTATTAGCATGACAAGAACTGCTCTGAAAGCACCCTGTACATAGCTCTGCCATTGACAACTGTGTGGTGCAACGCGGGCACTTTGTAATAAACGGGTTTGTGACTTTAAAGCCACAAGTTGGGCACTTGCGCTCAAGCTGCGAAGCTGCAACTTGCCCAGAGGCTTGAACAGAGCAGGACGACATATACAAGTAGAGCTTGAAAATTACGAGACTTTACATTTTTCAGATTCATACCACTCAACCACACGCTCCAGTGCAATGTTCGCACCACACATGATAGCCACGACCACATCACTTTTTGACACAGGAATTTTGCCACCTAAAAGAGCGGCAATACAACATGAGGCAGCCGGTTCAACCAACAACTTTTCTTCTTGCAAAAGTTCTAGGAGCGATTGAATAGCATCGTCATCTGAGACGACTACGAGGTCATCGACATGCTTGGTAATAATCTCAAATTGCATTGGGCCAGTTTTTCTTGCCCCTAAACTTTCAGCAACAGAAGTGATGGCAGGCAACTCAATGATTTTGTTTGCTGCGCGGCTCAAATACAAACGATTGGCGCCCTCTGTTTCCACACCATAGACTTTCGTATGCGGTGAAAAATGTTTGACTGCTGAAATAATACCTGAAATCAATCCGCCGCCGCCAATGGAGACAACCATCGCATCAATGTGCGGCAGCTGCTGGAGAAGTTCCAGCACAATCGTACCTTGTCCTGCCATGACTTGAACATGATCGAAGGATGGGATATAGGCTTTGCCTTCACGCTTAGCAATCTCCATGGCTAATGCATCGGCTTCATCCCACGACTCGCCATGCAAGACGATTTTAGCGCCTAAGCGAGCAATGCGCTCGAGTTTGACTTTAGGAGTCTTTTCTGGCAAGTAAATAGTAGCTGGAATTTGCAATTTCAGGGCAGCAAGTGCAACTGCCATGCCGTGATTGCCTGCTGAAGCAGAGATAACGCCCTTTTGGCGCTGTGAATCCGAAAGCGAGAGAATGGCATTTGTAGCACCGCGCACCTTGAAGGAATTGGTCGGCTGCAAAGTCTCAAGTTTGAGATAGAGATTGGTTTTGAGTTTGTCACTAAAGTGACGTGAGAAAATAACAGGAGTAGGCAAGAGATAAGATGAGATGCGTTTGGCTGCAAGCTCAATTTCGTGCTTTTCAATTAGCATGGTTGAAGTAAATTGCCGTTGAAACAGCAGTTAATCTAACACATCAGCACAGCAATACCAATCAAAAGATGCGCGTAAATAAGCAAGAAAATCATTTTTTGTATTTTTACTCAAACCAGCTACGCTCATCATGAAACGATATCCATCGCGAGGCGACAAAGCTACGCGCGCTGGGTTTGGTGAAGCCCTTGTGGAAGTTGGCATGCAAGATGAACGCGTGGTGGCACTATGTGCTGACCTGACTGAATCGCTGCAGATGAAGAAGTTTGAGAGAACCTTCCCGCACCGATTTTTTAATGTAGGGGTTGCAGAAGCCAACATGATTTCCATTGGTGCAGGACTAGCGCTCTGTGGCAAGATTCCGTTCGTGGGAACATTTGCCAACTTTGCGGCTGGTCGGTGCTTCGACCAAATCCGCCAATCGGTATGTTACTCCGATATGAATGTCAAAATTTGTGCGTCTCATGCAGGACTGACACTAGGTGAAGATGGAGCAACCCATCAGATTCTTGAAGACCTTGCCCTGATGCGCTCACTGCCAAATATGACAGTGGTCGTACCATGCGATTTTAGCGAAACAAAGCGAGCTGTGCATGCCATTGCCCGACATAAAGGTGCTGTCTATCTCCGATTTAGTCGCCCAGCTTTGCCTGATTTTTCAACCGATGAGGTGCCTTTTGAGCTGGGTAAAGCAATTGAACTATGCGATGGAAGCGATGTAACCATCATCGCCTGCGGTGTGATGGTCTGGCAAGCCTTGGAGGCGGCAAGTCAGCTCGAAAGCGAGGGCATATCAGCACGCGTTATCAACATGCACACGATTAAGCCACTCGATGAAAACGCGATTCTCAAAGCTGCGCAAGAGACAGGTGCAATTGTGACGGCGGAAGAGCATCAAATTAACGGTGGGTTAGGCGATGCGGTGGCAAATGTTGTCGTCCGTCATGCTCCAGTGCCTATGGAGATGGTCGCTGTCATGGATAAGTTTGGTGAGTCGGGAACTCCGATGCAACTGCTGCAAAAATATGGTCTAACCGCTGAACATATTGTCGAGAAAGCAAAGTCTGTTCTGAGACGCAAAGCACTAGCGGCATCATGAGAAGAGGATTCAAATACCTTTGGGCAATGCCAGCAACGCTATTGGGTGCGATGTTTGTGCCTCTGGCATGGTGTTCAGGCGGAAAGGTAGAGGTAATAGAGGGCGCGCTGGAAATCTACGGCGGCGTGCCGACACTGTGGCTGAGGCTGTGCCGTGCGAGCGCCATGACAATTGGACATGTAATTTTAGGGCGTGATAAAGCCGCACTGCAACTTACGCGAGCACATGAGCATGTGCACATCAAGCAATATGAAGCATGGGGCGCCTTCTTTATTCCCGCTTATTTTCTCTCTTCCTTAGTTGCTTGGCTACGCTCAAGGCATCCCTACTACGACAATTACTTCGAGCAGGAAGCGTTCGAGAAAACCGCAGAGCCATGCAAGCGCGTGCAGAATTGACCGTGAGACAAAATCAACCATACAGCAAGTAAAACCTTTGGAGAGGACAAAAATTATTGCAATTTTTTATCGCCACTGAAATCTGTAAAAGCCGAATGTTATGATTACCATAAAAAAGATTCTCTGTCCTGTAGATTTCTCAGAGGTATCTCACAATGCTGTACGGTATGCGAAAGAATTTGCCTGCGCAATGGGAGCCGAGTTGATACTGTTGCATGTTGTAGAACCGATTACCATGACGGCAGAAACCGTACCATATGTGTCAGAAGCCGAGTTAGAGCGCAATGCCAAGGATGAATTGGCAGTGCTGGCTCAAAAAGAGTGTCCCCAAACGCTGACCGTTAAGCAATTGGTGAAAGTGGGTGTGGCGCCCGATACAATTATCAAAGTGGCAGAGCAAGAAAATGTGGACTTTTTAGTCATGGGGTCGCATGGCAGGACAGGGCTGACACGCCTGTTGCTGGGCAGCGTAACAGAGGCGGTGATGCGGCGAGCAAAGCTTCCAATTCTTGTTGTCAAGGAAAAGGAAAAAGAGTTCATCAGCTAAACTGGATTAAAGAATTGCCTAAATGCATGAAGTCTTCCCCCTACCAGAGTAACAAATTGCACGATAGCGATGCTGGCAAAGCTATACACAGGCCGGACCTTGTAACGGCAAGCACTGCAATGTTACGAGATAGATAAATCTTGAAAGTGGTATTGAGATAATGCAGGACATTATGTATCTCGCACAAACCCGAGTTCTGCAGAAACAAATCCACAGCAATTATGGCTCACAGCATTCCTGTCTGGTCACTTACACCATTTGTGCTAATGCTTAGTGCAATTGCCGTATTTCCTTTAACATTCAATCACTGGTGGGAACACAATCGCAATAAACTGATTGTGGCCGTTGTGCTGTCGGTCCCAGCTGCAATTTACCTCATTGCTGCAGGGCATTGGCACGAATTAGAACATGCCCTGATTTTTGACTATGTGCCGTTTGTGGTGCTATTGGGTGCGCTGTTTGTTATCACAGGCGGTATTCGAGTAACGGGTGATATTGAGGCAAAGCCAATTATCAATACGGCTTTCATTGGAATAGGTACAGTGCTGGCATCGTTGATTGGCACAACGGGAGCGGCAACACTGCTGATTCGTCCGATTTTGCAAACCAACAAAGAGCGCATCTTCAAAGCCCATACAGTGCTATTTTTCATTGGGGCGGTGGCAAATTGTGGTGGATTGCTAACCCCGCTGGGTGACCCACCACTTTTCATTCTTTATCTGCGCGGCGTGCCGTTTGATTGGTTTCTGCAACTCTTGCCACAATGGGCAATGGTCAATCTACTCCTGCTGGTGATTTATTTTGGTGTAGATACCTACTTCTATGACAAAGAGCCAATTGAAGCTATTCGGCGCGATATTACAGAGATTACGCCAATTCGCATTCGTGGCGGATTGAATTTTGTGTGGCTGCTGGGCGTCGTGCTATCGGTGGCCTACTTAAATGAGCAGTATATTCCAACCTTCAAGGAAGTGCCTGCAGCAAAGTTTGTGCGAGAAATCATCATTGCAGGGTTGGCAGCACTTTCGTTCTACACCACACCACGAGAGATTCGCGAAGGCAATAACTTTACATGGGCACCAATTCAAGAAGTTGCCTATCTTTTTCTTGGCATCTTTATCACAATGGTGCCATGTGTGATGTATCTTGAAACCAATGCCCAATCGCTCGGCGTCAGCACAACACCGCAGTTCTACTACACCACAGGAGCCCTTAGTGCTGTGCTGGATAATACCCCTACAGCACTCACTTTCTACTCACTAGCAGTAGGGTTGGCAATGAATGCGCCAAACATGGTGGCAAGTGTACCTGAGGATATTCTGAAATCTATCTCCGTGGCAGCCGTGTTCTTCGGCAGCCTCACCTACATTGGCAATGGTCCGAACTTTATGATAAAAGCTGTAGCCGAAGAAAACGGTGTAAAAATGCCAGATTTTTTTGCCTACATCTATAAATTTTCTTTGGTTGTACTGCTACCGATTTTCGTGATTGTGCAAATCATCTTTTTCTAAATGCCGGAGACTGCCGAGGAAAAAGTTTGTTTTATTACAGGCGCATCAGGTCGTCTCGGAAAAGCCATGGCATTGGCACTGGCACAGCGTGGCTATGCGGTCTGCTTCACCTACCGCACTTCGCTTCTGGAAGCGCGTCAGACACTCAAAGAGTTGCGTCAGTATTCCCCGCGGTCTCAGATGGTGCGCTGCGATATTGCAAAAGTGCGCTCAATTGAGAGAGCATTCAAGTTCTTTGAACGCCGCTTTTCTCGCTTAGACCTCTGCATTACCAACGCCTCAAACTTTTTCCCAACACCTTTGCCAAACGTCAGCGAAAAAGACTGGGACAGCCTGGTCGATACTAATCTCAAAGGAACTTTTTTCACGATGCAATATGCAGCACAAGTGATGATAAAGCAGCCGTTTTGCGCGCGCATCATCACCATGGCAGATGTCGCCGCCGAATTGGTCTGGCGACGCTACGCCCCCTACACCGTATCAAAGGCAGGTGTAGTGCATCTAACCAGAATCTTCGCAAAAGAATTTGCCCCAAAAATTCTCGTCAATGCCATTGCGCCGGGCACTATACTCCTACACCCTGAGCGCGATAAACAGTATGAGCGGGAAATTCTTCAAAAAATTCCACTCAAACGCTTGGGCAAGCCTGAAGATGTGGTAAAAGCAATGCTCTTCCTTGCAGAAAGTGACTATGTGACAGGACAAGTTGTAACAGTCGACGGCGGACGAATGCTGTATTAACAAGCAGAAGCAAGGGGCGCTGTGTGGACTCTGCAGAGCCTAAGAAAAGACCAGCTGGCGTTCATGCTGGCTTAGCACCTTCCATTTTCCGACAGGCAGATTGCCAAGAGAAAAGTTGCCAATCTGGATACGAATCAGGCGCAAAGTCGGATGCCCAATTGCCGCCGTCATCCGACGCACTTGACGATTTTTGCCCTCAATGAGCTCGAGAGCAATCCACGCTGTTGGCACCGTTCGCCGGTAACGAATAGGCGGCACACGCGGCGGAAAAGGAGGCTCTTCAGTGAGCAAGAACGCACGACAGGGAAGCGTCTTATACCCACCAATCACCACACCGCGCTCTAATTCTGCCAAAGCCTCTGGCGTAGGAATGCGCTCCACTTGCGCATAATACACCCGGCGATGCGCCGCCGAAGGGTCCAAAAGCTTTTTGTTCAAATGCCCTTCATCAGTGAGCAAAAGCAACCCTTCTGAATCAGCATCCAAACGACCAAGCGGATAGACATTTTTAGGAAAACCAAACTCTGCAAGCGTGCGATGGCGCGAGCCATTGGGGGTGAACTGCGAAAGCGTGCCATATGGTTTGTGGAACGCAATGAGCATGCAATGCCATCACATCATGTTGAAGTATTTCATGATGGTGTTAAGGTCTTTATCCCCACGCCCTGAAAGGCAAACGACAACTATCTCATCACGCTGCATCTGCGGTGCAACTTGAATAGCGTAATGAACTGCATGTGCAGTTTCAAGTGCGCAAATAATGCCTTCAGTGTGAGCCAACACTTTAAGCGCCTGCATAGCTTCATCGTCGGTGGCGCAGACATAGCGAACAAGACCCAAATCTTTCAGATAACTATGCTCTGGACCGACGCCGGGGTAATCGAGCCCAGCAGAAATGGAGTGAGCCAACTCAACCTGCCCATCTTCAGTTTGCAAAAGATACATCATGGCGCCATGCAAGACGCCGGGCTTGCCTTTGGTGAGCGTTGCTGCATGGCGTTTGTCTAAACCTTCGCCTGCCGCTTCTACACCAACGAGTTTGACCGTGTCGGTATCATCCAAGAAGGGATAAAACATGCCAATAGCATTGGAGCCGCCACCTACGCAAGCTACAATGAGATTCGGCAATCTGCCCTCAAGTTCTAAAATCTGCTGGCGCGTCTCGGTGCCAATGATACTTTGGAAATCGCGCACCATCATTGGATAGGGATGCATGCCCACCACTGAGCCAATGATGTAGAACGTATCCTCAGGATTTGTTACCCAATCGCGGATAGCTTCGCTGGTTGCATCTTTGAGCGTCTTACTGCCTGACGAGACGGGGACGACGGTGGCGCCCAGAAGTTTCATGCGTGCCACATTTGGCGCCTGACGCACGATGTCTTCTTCGCCCATATACACCACACATGGTAAGCCAAAACGCGCACAGACCGTAGCCGTTGCAACACCATGCTGACCTGCACCAGTTTCTGCAATGATGCGGCGTTTGCCCATGCGCCGCGCCAGAAGCACTTGTCCCAGCGCATTGTTGATTTTGTGCGCACCAGTATGACAGAGGTCTTCTCGCTTCAGATAAATTTTGGCACCACCAAGCGTTTCAGTCAGACGTTTGGCAAAGTAAAGCGGCGTAGGACGCCCAACAAAGTGTTTGAGCATGTCGTTAAACTCTGCCCAAAATGTCGGGTCGCTTTTGGCACAGGCATATTCGCGCTCTAAGTCTTCGGCATTCTTGATGAGCGTTTCGGGAACAAACTTACCGCCGTAAATGCCGAAATGCCCACGCGCATCAGGCGCATGATAAGAAAGCAATTGTGGCATCGCAGAAAAACAAGTTACATTAGCTAAAAACTCACTAAACAAATCTACAAAGTGCAAATCAATCTTAGCACTCTTCAAAACAGTTCAAATGCACGAAATGATACAAGCGCAGCTCAACCAGCACATTGCACAAAAGCGTTCTTGGCTATGTGTAGGCTTAGACCCAGATATGGAAAAAATTCCTTCACTATTTTTGAGTTGCCAAAATCCTGTGTTGGAATTTACACGCGCAGTGGTCAGAGCCACTGCAGAATGGGCGGTTGCCTATAAGCCTAACTTGGCGTTCTATGAAGTCTTGGGTCGGCAAGGATTGTCTGCACTGGAAACCTTGATGCACGAACTGCCTAAAGATGCTATCACGATTGCTGATGCAAAGCGTGCCGATATTGGCAATACTTCACGCCTGTATGCAAAAGCCTTTTTTGAGACTTGGGGCTTCGATGCCGTAACCGTGCCGCCGTATATGGGTTACGACTCCATTGAACCATTTCTGGCATACGCAAACAAACTGACATTTATCCTGTGCTTGACTTCCAACCGTGGGGCAGAAGATTTTGAAGAACAGCTGATGCAAAGTGGCGAGCGACTCTATGAAATGGTGCTGAGCAAAGCAAAAGAGTGGAATCGGTTGGGCAATGTCGGAGTTGTGGCTGGCGCAACTCGCCCTGAAGCCTTGCAAGCGATTCGTCAAAGAGTGCCAGAGATGTGTCTGTTGGTGCCGGGCGTAGGCGCACAGGGCGGTGCGCTCCGTGAAGCCGTGCGTTACAGCGTAGATACCAAGCAAGCGTCAGCAGTCATCAACATCGGGCGCACGCTCATTTATCCTGACGGCGAGTTTGAAAGCATATCCGCTTTCGAGCAAGCCGTCGCAAAAAAAGCGCAAGAGTTTGTCAATCAAATGCGCCATGCCGTTCTGCAATGAAATGCAAACTTCAGCTGGCGAAGTTTTGATTTTTCTTTCCCAAGCATTTTGTGTTACTTGCACGCCGTTTTCAGCATCACCTAAAAATGTTTAGCGTCTATCGCAACATCTTCATACACTACATTCTCCGACGAAATTGGTTTGCACTCAAAGAGCGACTTGCGCCGCAACGCTATGCCGATAAAGACTTCTTCAAGCTCTTTGCCAATGCGCCCGATACGCCCGAAGCATTCCTTGCCTACTTCATGCGCAGCACGCGCTACAGCTTCTTTTTCAGTTCCGCTAACCGCAAAGAATTCTTTTTGCAATTGCTCTGGCGCCTGCATCCACAAACTGAACTTGTCATGCAGGCTGAAAAAATCATGCGAGGCAAAATTTCACTACTGGGCACCGAACACCACTTCACAGATGGCTGGGATTGGCACTTGGATTGGAAAAGCATGCACCGCTTCGATGCAAAGCAATTCTACACCCGCCTCCCCAAAGCAGTGCATCAAGCCGATGTGAAACTGCCTTGGGAACTTTCACGATTCAACTTGGTCTGGACACTGGGCAAAGCATACTGGACAACAAATCGCACGGCCTACAAGGAAAGATTCATAGAACTTGTCAAAGATTGGCAGAGCAACAATCCGTTTTGTTACGGCATCAACTGGGCAAATGCGATGGAAGTGGCGCTGCGCACAGCAAACTGGATAGCAGGCTTTTACTTTTTCAGCGATGAGCAAGACGACCCTACATTTTGGATTGAATTTCTCAAGTTGCTCTTTCAGCATGGCACCTACATCGAGCACAATCTTGAATACACGCGCCGCAGTGGCAATCATCTCATTGCAGATGCCGTGGGCTTGTTGATGCTGGGATTTTTCTTCAAACAAAGTGTGCCAGCGCAAAAGTGGATAGCACTCGCTAAAAAAATTTTGGAAGAAGAAATCTTAAGGCAAACCTACAGCGATGGCATGGATTACGAAATGAGCTTGGCGTATCACTGCTTTGTAAGCGAAATGTTGCTATCGGCGCTAATTCTGGCACACATCAACAAATCGCCATTCTCGGAAGCATTTAAGGCACGGCTTGAAAAAATGTTTGAACTTGTGCTCTACTGCCTGAAGCCAGACGGCAAACTGCCGCTCATTGGCGATAGTGACGACGGAAAGCTGTTCTGGTTCAATAGCGAAAGCGATTACAACACTCGGTCTGATTTGCTTGCCACTGCCAGCATAGTCTTCAACCGCAGCGATTTTAAGGCAGCCGCACAGCAATTTTCTGAACATGCACTCTGGCACTTGGGCATCGAAGGCTGGGAAAACTTTCAGCGCCTGCCCTCTAACGCACCGCCACTTGAATCAAAATTATTTGAACAGAGTCAACTTGCCGTGCTGCGAACAAAAAACATGCACTTGGTAATTGACGCAGGCGAACTGGGCAAACGCGGCTGGGGCGGACACGGACACAACGACACATTTTCCTTCGAGCTGTTTTTCAATGGAGCTACATTTATCACCGACTCTGGCACATACTGCTACACAGCCGATAGAACACTGCGCAACCGCTTCCGCTCTACACGCGCACACAACACCGTGATGATTGATGGCATTGAACTCGCAGAATTTGCCGGAGATTTCAAAATCAAGAAAGACAACACACAGCCAAAAATCATCAAGTGGGAGTCTTCGCCCGAGCGAGATGAACTTGTCGTGGAGCATTATGCTTACACTGTCTTGAAAAATCCCATAACACACCGCCGAAGCATTGTGCTGGAGAAAACAACGGACGAATGCATCATAACCGATGCGCTGTTCGGAAAAGGTCAACATGTAGCAGAGCTTTACTTGCATGTTGCACCAGATGTTCGCATCACGGAACAAACAAACGGAAAGTACATGCTCGAACATAGTGAAACCCAAACTTGTCTCACGCTGTGTCTTCAAGGGGCAGACCGCCTTGTACTTGAGCCATGTGAAATTGCGCCACGCTATGGTGTATTGGAGCGGAGCCTACGACTGAGGGCAGAAAAAGAATTTGCAAACGAGATGCAAATTCAAGTGAGAATTTCAAAAGAAAACTAAACTTTGCTGAGAGAGTCTGTAGAGAAGCAAATGAGAGCCTCTTTGCACGTTTTGCTCACACGCACCATTCTGCTGTGCCTTAGCCTGTGGATAGCCGCTTGTGGCACGACAAATGTACAAGGCTCCAAGATAGCGGCGCCATCAGCCGACTCACTTGGGCGCGCACTTCCGGCAGATTCATTGAAGGGAGCAGATGTTGGGCGCGTGAAGGCAGATACATCAAGCGAGGTTCAAAAGCAATCCGTGCAACGGAGTCCTTCAGCTAATGATGAGAGTGCTGTGCCGCGTCAGCCCGCATCACCAAGCCCGGAGAAAAGTCAGGCACAAAAACAGCTTAGCGATAGCAGTGCCGCAGTAAGGCTACCCAAAAAAGGAGCTAAAACAAAAGAATTACAAAGCGATAGTGTGCGTCCGCTCAAGATTCAAAAACCAGCGGAAGTGGTGCGAGAAAAACCGCTTCCGCCAGCCGAGCGACGGCGCATTGACAGAGCCAAGCGCTTTGCAATACTGCCACTGCCGCCACCGAAGTTAGAATTCATTGCCGATAGCATTCGCTTGGGCATCAAGCCCATTGGCAGGGAAATTTTTGGAAGACCTACGCTGGCAATTTTGGATTCGCTGGAGTCGATTGAAATCGCCAAACTGCGTGAAGGCGAGTTGGATACCATTGTCTTTTACACGGCTAAAGACTCGGTCGTGTTTGATTTGGAAACAAAAGAAATTGAGCTATACGGCGAAGTAAAAATTGATTACCAAGATTTTCGGCTACTGGCGCCTGAAGTGGTGCTCAAGCCCGAAAGCTACACCATCACGGCAAAAAGTTTGTATGATGAGCAAGGCGAGCCCATCAAGAACCCGAAGTTCCGAGATGCCACTGGAGAATACGATGCGGAAACCATGTCATACAACTTCAAAACCAAGCGTGGCAAGGTCAAGTATGTGGAGACGGTCATCGACAACGGCATCTATCGCGGGGCAACCATCAAGCGCCAACCAACTGGCGAACTCAATGTGCAAGATGCGTTTTACACCACGTGCGACCATCCCAATCCGCACTTTTTCTTCTATTGCCGAGAGATGAAAATCATTCCCGGAGACCGAGTCATTGCGCGTCCAGTAGTGCTCTACATTGAAGATGTGCCTGTATTTGTTTTGCCTTTTGCATTTTTCCCTTCACGGGCTGGGCGCTCGTCAGGCATTATTGTGCCACGCTATGGGCGAGACAATTTCAAGGGCTGGAACTTTGCGCAAGGCGGCTATTACTTTGCAATTAACGACTACATGGATGCGCGCATCGTCGGCGATATTGGCTTTCGTGGCAGCTGGCGCTTGGGCGGCGCCTTGCGCTACATCAAACGCTATGAATTTCAGGGCATTTTCACCACAGAGTTCGAGCGCCAACTCTTCAACGAAGCCGGCGACCCAGACTTCCGACAAAATGATGTATGGAACATGGCAATTCAACATTCACACACATTTGACCCAACCATGTCGCTCTCGGTCAATCTCAACTTCGTGAGCGGCAATCAATTTAGTCTGCAAACATTTAACCCGCAGAACATTCTTAGCCAGCAAGCGACCTCAAACGCCAGCTTTCAAAAAACCTTCGGTGAAAATGAACGCACCATCAACATTGGCTATCAACGCACACAAAATTTGCGCGAAACAAACCTAACCAATAGCGTAACATTTGGGTTCAGTCAAATTCAATTCTTCCCGTTTCGCCCAAGAAAAAGCACAGGCAAAGGCTTCTTAGAGCAAATTGGACTTGCCCCAAATTTGACGCTTAGCGGTACCTACAACAACACCGACAGCACCTTTACCTCGAGCCTCAACGGCAACACCCAATTTGGGTTCAATATCCAGCAAGAAATTACGCAAGGCTTGCAATACACACTGGCGGCAAATGTGTCAGCGGTAGGTCAGTATCAGAATGCACAGCGCTTTGGAACATTTAACCCCGAACAAGAAAAATCTGGCATCCAAATTCAATACCCGATTAACTTTTCGCTGGTCTTGCCGCGCTACACCACAAGTTTCAACTTTGGGCTGGCGCTAAACACAAACCTTGTCGACCGCACCATCACCAAATTTGTGAGCCCTTTCACACGCCGAGATACCACTGTGGAGACACGAGGGCTGTCAGGATTTACAACCTATTCGCTCTCGGCAGGAGTAAGCTCGCGCCTATTTGGCACGCTCTTTACGCCTTTTCTCGAAGATGTGATTGGGTTAAAAGCCGTGCGGCACACGGTGCAGCCAAACATCGCCTTTGTGTTCAGTCCCGATTTTCAGCGTCCAGAGTTTGGCAATTTTGGCACCTTCATTGATGCGCAAGGACGAGAACAGCGATTTAATCGCTATGAACGTGCGCTCTTTAGCAGCGTGCCCGGCGCCAGCCAAGCCATCAATGTCAGTATGCAAAATATCTTTGAAATCAAGGTTGCAACGCTCGACACCACAAAAGCCATTGACGACCCAGCGCGCAATGAAAAAGTCTTACAGGTGCTCAACTTGGGACTAAGCACCAGCTACAACTTTGCAGCCAATGAGTTCAATTTGGCACCGCTTTCCATCAATGCACAGAGCAACACGCTGGCACCGGCACTCTCACTCAATGGCTCGGCAACATTCGACTTTTACAGCTTCAATGATTCCACAGGGCAGCGCATCAATCGCTTTCTATGGAACGATGGCAAAGGCGTGCTGCGCCTGACACAAGCCACATTGCAGTTTTCAACCACTCTGGCTGGAGAGCGTCAGCGCAATCCAGAGCGGCAGACATTCGGTGCCGATACCACACAGCCACAATTGCAAAATGCCAGTGCAACCGTTTTACCAACCGATTTAGGCGGAGTAGCTTTGGGGCAAAATGTTGACTTTGATGTTCCATGGAACCTTGCCTTGAATGTGAATCTCAGTGCGACACAAACCAATCCGATTCAGCCGTTTGTGCTGGATGCAAACATCAGCGGACAACTTGCGATTACACCGACGCCGAATTGGAAAGTCAGTGCTACAGCCGCCTATTCAGTGCGCGACCGCCGCTTCTTAGCGCCACAAATTCAAATCAATCGCGATTTTCATTGCTGGGAATTGAGTGCAAATTGGGTGCCTGTGGGACAGTTCTCAAGCATCTTTTTGCAAATCAATGTCAAAGCCCCGCAGTTGCGCGACATTCGCATCGAGCGGCGCGATACACCGCAAAATATCTTCTTTTCACCTTGAGCCTTTTTGCATAAGGTTCAAGGCGCGTGAGGACAGGTGCTAAAGATGACCGCACATGTTGTATTTTTGTGCATCTAAACATCAACTTGCATGAGCCATGAAGCCAGAACTTCTTGAAACCTTTGAAAACAAATTCCCAGACCGCGATTACGTCATAGAGATTGTCAATCCGGAGTTTACCTCGGTGTGTCCGAGAACGGGCTTGCCAGACTTTGGCACGGTAACCATTCGCTATGTGCCAGATAAAGTCTGTGTTGAGCTCAAGTCGCTCAAATACTACTTTCTTGAATACCGCAATGCCGGCATCTTCTATGAAAATGTGACCAACACCATTCTTGACCATTTGCAGCAGGTGCTCAAGCCGCGAGAAATTACGGTTATTACAGAGTGGCGGGCACGTGGCGGCATTACTGAGAAAGTAACTGCTGAATACAAAGCTAAACCGCAGCGCACACGAACAGGCTTCGTGCTCGAAGAGCGCGCACAAAGCTAAGTGATATACTCGCCGATTTTTTTCTCAAATTCGGTGGGATTTTGGCGCAGGCGTTTTGTCTCCTCGCGAGAGAATTCATAGCGAATTTGACCTTTGTAAAGACAGCCGATTCTATCCGAGAGCGAGATAATTTCATCTAACTCTGCCGAAATGAGCAGAATGGCAACGCCTTGCGCGCGCGCATCCAAAATTTTGCGATGAATAAATTCAATTGCGCCAATGTCGACGCCGCGTGTGGGTTGAGCCAAAATCAAAAGTTTCAGTCGAGGGCGAGATAGCTCTCGCGCCGATACCACTTTTTGCTGATTGCCGCCCGAGAGATTTTCAATGCGCTCGTCAGGCGAGATGCCTTTGGCAGAGCGCACATCAAAGGCTTGAATCATGTTGCGGCAAAAGGTGTAGAGGGCATCAAACTTCAGCGCAAAGCGCGCTGAAAAATCTGGCTCATAATGACGCCCGAAGATGAGATTTTGTGCAATCGAGTAAGAAGGCACCACTGCATAGCGTAGCCTATCTTCTGGCACATGCGAAACCCCAAGCTGGGCAATGGCACGCGGCGATTTGCCCAAAAGACTTGTGCCTGAAAGCAACACTGTGCCTGAAACCTGCGCCCCTTCATCAATCATGCCCCAAAGTGTCTTGAGCAGTTCGGATTGTCCGTTCCCCTCCACGCCCGCAATGCCGTATATCTCGCCAGCGCAGATGCTAAATGAAAGCGACTGCAAATGCGGCACACCTTTGGCATCAAGGTAGGTCAGCGAACGCACCTGCAAAACCTCATCTTTCGGCGGCGTATCTACATGCGGCAGACTCAGTAGCACATCTTTGCCGACCATCAGGCGTGCCAGCATCGTCTTGTTTGTTGCCGCTGTAGGCAGCGTGTCAACCAGCTCGCCTTGACGCATGACACTGACATAATCCGAAAACGCTAAAACTTCATCGAGCTTGTGCGTGATAACCAGCACGGTTTTGCCTTGTGCAGAAAGCGATTTGAGGGTCGAGAAAAGTTGCTCGACTTCAAGCGGCGTGAGAACGGCAGTAGGTTCATCCAAAATGAGAATCTGTGCGTTGCGATAAAGCAGTTTGAGAATTTCAACGCGCTGCTCTTCACCGACTGAAAGTGACGAGACGGGCGCATCAGGATTGATGCGTAAGCCAAACTGGTTGGAAAGTGCTTCCAACGTACGGCGAGCGGCATCGAAGTCAATTTGCAAGTGGCGCACAGGCTCGCTGCCAAGAATGACATTTTCAAGCACGCTAAGTGAGCGCACCAGCATAAAGTGCTGATGCACCATGCCAATCCCCAAACGAATTGCGTCAGCAGGTGAGCTGAAGAATGCACGCACGCCGTTGATGTAAATCTCACCCTCATCGGGCTGATACAAGCCGTAAAGAATTTTCATCAATGTGGATTTGCCTGCCCCATTTTCGCCGACAATCGCATGCACCGTGCCGCGCTCGACGGTCAGCGAAACCTGTTTGTTGGCATAAAAATCACCGAACTTTTTGGAAATGCGCTTTAGCTCTACCGCTGCCGACATGTTGAAAAAAAATGATTGTTCATGAAGTATTTCTTGTCGCAAGAAAAAAGTGTAAGTTTGCTTCGGAAAAATCTTGAACCTCAAGGCAGTAAAACTATGAGATTTCGCCGCCATCTTTTTACCTGCACCAACACTGCGACCTGCGCGCAGCATCATAGCGAAGAAATTCAGCAGTATCTCAAAGCTCGACTGAGAGAGTTAAAACTGCACCGAGAAATTCGGGCAAACAAGTCAGGCTGCTTAGATGCATGCTCATTTAGTCCTGTAACCGTCATTTATCCCGAAGGAATTTGGTATCGCATCAGCTCCATAGAGGAAGCGGAAGAGATTTTGCAACAGCATATTTTGGGCGGCAAGCCCGTTACGCGCTTGATGGTACGCGAGCTGAATCCGCACTACGATTTTGCCAAAGAGTCGGTCAGCAGTGTGTAGCCTATTGGGCGTCGCCAGTTGTGCCGTAGAGGTTAATCGCAAGTGGGCGGTTCAAAGATTTTGAAGTGCGCCAAACCAAGTTTTTGCAAAGCATATTGCACCGAGACGCCAAGCACGCCAAAGCCATATTTGACACTGCGGCGAAAATTGATAGAAGATGCCTCGGCAAAATACTTGGTCGGGCAAGTAACTTCGGCAATCTGAAAACCAGCCCAAAAAATCTGCGCCACCATTTGATTATCGAAGATAAAATCGTCAGAGTTGGCGTGATAGTTTACCTTGAGCAACACCTCGCGTGAAAAGGCACGGTAGCCCGTGTGGTATTCCGAAAGTTTTTGGTTCATCAAAAGATTTTGGACAAAGGTAAGAAAACGGTTGGCGATATACTTGTAGAGCGGCATGCCACCTTGACGAGCGCCCTTGCCCAAAATACGCGAGCCGAACACCACAGGGTAAAGCCCGCTGGCAATGATGTATGCCATAGGCACAATGAGCTTTGGTGTGTATTGGTAATCGGGGTGAAGCATAATGACCACATCCGCGCCTAACGACAGGGCTTTGTCGTAACAAGTTTTTTGATTGCCGCCGTATCCGCGATTGCGCTCATGCTCAATGATGTGGCGAATCCCCAAACGATGAGCAATTTCAAGTGTCTCATCTTTGCTGGCATCATCGACCAGAACCACTTCGTCGACCACATCCTTTGGAATTTCTTGGTAAGTGCGCTCCAAAGTACGAGCGGCGTTGTAGGCTGGCAAAACGACGACGATTTTTTTGCCGAGAATCATATAGCCAAGCCGATTTTCAGCATTTCAAGATAGTGTTGCAAATTGTAAATTGCTCAAGACTGTTCAGCAAAAGCTGGCAGGTTCAAAGTGCTTTTGCTGTGTTTCATGACCGAAAGCTATGAAGCCAATTTATTACTTTATTGCCTGTGGTCTTTCCATCGGGCTCTCCATCTATATGTTTGTGTTCGGCACAAGTCCAAACCATGAAGCGGTAGGTATTTTCATTGGGCTGTGGGCGCCAACGATTATTGGTATTGGTATCTATAACGAACTTATCAACATCTATGAGGAATTGCTACTGCAGCGTCGAGAGCGCGAAAAAGAAAGAGAGTATGAAAAAGCCCGAAAATAATTGCTCTACCTGCCAGCAACAGCATGGCTCGCATAAGCTCGTTCCTGCTTTCCTTAAAACACGCGAATGGTAACATAACGACTGGGATTTTTGCGCAGGTCGTTAAGTAAGGAATCTAATGCGATGGCAGTGCTGTTGAGATTTTTGTAGAGCGCTCCGTCCGTTGTGAGCTTGCTTAATGTGCCGTTAGGGTTTTCTAACCGTGTGATAAGTGTATCCAATCGCTGGGCAATCGTGTTAAGATTTTTGTAGAAGGAATCATCAACGAGGAGTTTGCCGAGAGTGCCTTCACCCTTTTTCAGTGCCTGAGAAATCTCCTCGAAGTTGCGCATGGTGCTTTCAAGGTTGCGGGCAAGTGAGCGCTCGTTGAGCAAGTAGGGCACCAGCCCATTACCCTGCGTTAGTGCGGCAGTGGCGCGTTCCAAATTGGAGAGCGTGTGCTGAAGTTGCTGCAAAAGTTCTTCAGATGTAAGCAGTTTGCCCAGTGTACCTTCACCGCGATTGATTTTGGAAAGCAACGCATTTACGCTATCAATCGTGTGCGCAACAGAGCCGAGCACAGTCTCCAGCCCGGTTGTGGCTTCATACTCCAAGTAGCTGCCAGGTGCCAATGGCTTGCCATGTCCGGGCACAACGGCGACAAGCTTATCACCCAAAACCCCGCGTCCAGTAATGGTGGCTTTCGAGCCCTCACGAAAAAGATAGGCATACTCTTGGTTGATAAGCAGAGTAACCTCAACCCCAATGGTCGTATCGTTCAGTGAAGCAAAATCTAATGACAGCACAGTGCCGACTTTTTTGCCAGCCACGGATACCAAATTGTTTTCGGCAAGACCGCCAATGTCAGGAACAAAAATTTTGTAGGTAACCTTCTTTGATAGCGCGCTGGTATTTCTGCCAATAACCAGTGCTAAGAACGCCATGACGGCAACACCGATAACAAACAAAATGCCTGTGCGCAGATTCCGCCACTGAACCGTATTGGATGTGAAGGTGCCAGTTGCAATTTCAGTCATTGGTAGGCAAAGATGATGATTGACAAATGCTTGCTACACTTCAGCGTTTGCAAGAAATGAGGTAATGAACGGATGCTGAATCTCACTCATTTTCTCAGGCGCACCGCAGTAGATAATTTCTCCGCCATATAAGACCGCTACCTTATCTGCTACACCAAACACATCCGTGATGATGTGCGTAACCATCACAGCGCCAAGACCAATCTCATCTTTAAGGCGCTTAATGAAATCAAGAATTTTTTTTGAGCTAATCGGGTCAAGTCCAGCAGTGGGTTCATCAAGCAAGATGAATTCAGGATGAAAAATAAGGGCACGTCCAATTGCTACGCGCTTTTTCATACCGCCCGATAAATGTTCAGGCAATGCGTTCTCGTAGCCTTCCAATCCAGCAAATTTTATCTGCTCTTTGATACGGCGTTGCACTTCTTCTTCGGGAAGGTTGAGATTTTCGCGCAAAAAAAAGCCCAAGTTTTCACTGACCGTCATAGAGTCAAAAAGTGCATTGCCTTGGAAGACAACCCCCATTTTCTGACGAATGGGAAAAAGTTGCTTTTCTGTAAAGCGGCTGATTTCAACGCCATCAACATAAATCTCTCCAGATGTCGGTTTGATTAAGCCCAACATTAACTTGATGATTGTGCTTTTCCCGACACCAGAAGGTCCTAAAATCATGTGAATCATGCGGTCTTCAAACGTGAGGGAGATGTTCTTCAGGATTTCCCGAGAGCCATACCTGAGATAGACATTGCGAAATTCAATCATAGAAGCTCGAAGACAAGTTTTGAGATATAGAAGTTAAAGACCATAACCAGTCCACACGACACCACAATCCCTTTAATCGTTGAATTACCAACACCGACTGTGCCACCCGTGGCTGAAAAACCGTTGAAACAGGTAACCAGCGTCATGAGAATGGCAAAGACAGGTGGCTTAAGAAATCCTACATAAAAATCTTTTGGGATAAGGTAGTTCAGTACGGGATTCCAGTAGAAGGCAGGATCTAAACTGTGGTAGCCAATCGCCATGAAGGCGCCAGCCAGCAGTGCAGCGGCATCGCATAGCGCTGTCAGAGGCGGAAACATAATCAGGGCGGCAACAAGACGCGGTACAACGAGCTTGGCAATCGGGTCAGTGCCAAAAGCACGCAAAGCATCAATTTGTTCGGAAATTTTCATGGCGCCAAGCTCTGACCCATTGCGTGCCCCCACCCGAGCTGAAAGCATAATGCCAGTCAGCAAAGGACCCAACTCACGAATGACAGAGAAAGCCGTCGTGCGCCCAATTAACCCTTTTGCTCCAAACTCTGTAAGAATGTTGCCAATCTCAAATGTCAGCAAGCCACCGATAGAGACCGCACTGACCAGCACAATTAGTAACGACTGCGTGCCACTTACATACATGTAGTAGAGCACATCTTTCCAATAGCGACGCGTTGCGCCAAGGGCTCCAAAAGTCCGCATTGAGAACTCGAAAAACTCCTGCATCGTAAGAAAGAAATTCTTCAACCGCTCATTAAGCCGACTGGCATAAGAGGCTAAGGTGTTCTGCATATGCGTCTACCGTTAAATCATGAAAAAAAATACAGATTTCTAACTAAATCGTGTGCTCACTTGTTATAGACTGAAAAGTCAGGCAGAAGACTGCCGTAACTCTTCGGCACGAACCATGGCAATGACAAATATCCCAGCGGTATCGACACGCAAGATGGTCTCACCCAAAGATATCTCAACAAACCCAGCCTGATGTGCTGCCTCCACTTCTTCAGGCGTAAAACCACCTTCGCTGCCAATAACAAAAAGCACCTGTTTTCCAGCAAAACTAATAGTAAGACGCTGACGAGAAAATTCGTAGGGAATCACACGAAGTTCATCTGTGCGCTTTAGCACATCACCAAACGCCGTAATCGGATGAACTTTCGGAAGGTAATAGCGCTGCGATTGTTTCGTAGCAGCAAGCACAATTTTTTGCCACCGCGCCAGTTTGTGCGCGTATTGCTCCACCCTTGGACGAGAAACCGTGCGTGCCGTAAGCATCGGAATAATCTCACTAACCCCTAACTCGGTAGCTTTCTCCAAAAAATTCTCGAACCTATCGCTTGTTTTGGTCAGTGAAATGGCAACAGTGATGTGTGACTTTGGCGGTGGCTGAGTTTCTACATGCTCAATCTTTGCCGTAAGCGAAGTCTTCGTGACTGCCATAATGCGTGTGGTATAGCAGTGACCTTTTCCATCAATGCAGTAGAGCAAATCGCCAACCTTTTTCCGAAGAACATGCACAGCGTGATGATACTCATCAGCCGTAAGCGTAAGCAGGTCGGAAGAAATATGCTCCGAGGGTGCGTAAAACAAATCCATGAATGCGCAGGTAGTTTTTTGGCGCTAATGTTACAAAACTTCTCTAAAAATTTAGCTCTCTGTTACAGCAAGCGTTGCAACAGTAATATGGGCTGCATGAGCAGCGCGAAGCGCCTGCGCGCAAGAAAGCAGGGTTGCGCCCGTCGTAAAGACATCATCAACCAAAAGCAGGCGCTTGCCCGTCAAATCCTTCGTGGCGCGAAAAGAGCCTCTGACATTCTGCTTGCGCTCATGAGCATCTAAGCCAGTTTGGGTGTCCGTGTATCGAGTTTTCTCTACGCAGGGCACGAGCGGAAGGCGGAGAATGTCTGCTACACCAGCGGCAAGTCGCTGCGCTTGATTGTATCCACGCTCAATGTATTTGAGCTTGTGCATCGGCATGAATACCACTGCATCGAACTGCGCATGCGGACGCTCTACCAAAATTTTGCGACCGAGTTTTCTGCCAAATTCTACGGCAACTTGCGGCAAACCCTCGTATTTGAAGGCATGAATGACTGCTTGAATTTTGCCACCCTTGTAGAAACGGTATAGTGCCAGTGCATCATGAATACTGTCTTGACCCGGAAAGTGCTTCTGCAAGCGCCGCTGCATTTCTTCGGAAGATTCGTTAGGGAGAGAAAATTCATCAAAATCGCGCTCGCATAGAGGACAAACATAACCGTCGTGAGCGCTAAGCAGATGGCTTTCGCAGACCAAGCATACCTTTGGGTAAAAGAGGTGCAGCGCCGCAGTAAGCGTTTGGAGAATCATACTGTGCTTGTGGTTGCATGGAAAACGAAATAGGGCGAACCGCTACCCCATTGAGCGGCTCGCCCCGCCATACTTCACAAGGAACAGTTTTTACCTCGCCATTTCGCTTTACTTAACAGTTCAGTAATGCAAAAACGTTCCGAGAATGAAGCCAAGAATCATGAGCATACCAAACTGGGCATGAAGCTGCGCAGCACGCGCCACAATCATCGGGTCAACATTCGGCTGCGTCATGGAAGAGACTTCCTTCGAGAATTTGATTGCCGCAGGCAAGGCTAAGAGAGTTAGAAGCGAAAACCATGTCAATTGCGCAAATGCAATGAGCAAACCAATGCTTACAAAAGCCCCAAAGCAGAGCACATAGTGGAAGGTCTTGGCGCCGCGTTCTCCCAGCCAAATTGCCAGCGTAGCAATGTTTGCTTTCTTATCGGCAGGAATATCACGAAGATTGTTGATGTGCAAAATGTCATCTACAAGAAGCCCAATTGGAATGGAGTAAAGGATGGGTAGCCAAGAAAACGACTTGGTCTGCACATAGTAAGCGCCAAAAACCATGAAGGTGGCAAAAGAAAGAACGACTTGCAGGTCGCCAAGACCGCGATACTTCAAGGAAAGGGGCGGCGCAGTGTAAAAGTAAGCGGAAAGTGCGCCGAAAATGATGAGATAGATGAGCACATCAGCTTTGGCACCAGCTTCAACAATGAAGTATGCACCAATTGCCGCTGAAATCACGAATGCAACAATAGCCGCATTGCGCACCTGCGCTGGTGTCAGCACCCCTTGAACAAGGATGTTCTTCGCCCCAAAATTTTCGCTATTGTCCAACCCGGTCTTGTGGTCAAAGTAGTCATTGACCAGATTGGTAACACTGTGGATGGCGACGCATCCGACGATGCACAGCAAAAAATTAACCACGCTGAACTCGAACTCAACCATGCCGCAAGAGCGCATCCACAGCGCAATCACACCGCCCATCACTGCTGGAACAACGGATGCGGTAAAAGAAAATGGGCGCAGGGCAATCCACCACGTGCGAAGAGGAACAGACTTCGTTGCTTCAAGTGTAGACATATTCATTTTAGTTTAGGTTATTGAATGATAATAGCAATAGCGTAACCAATAATCATGGTCAAACAGCCCAGCGTGACCACGCCAATAGCTTGCGACATTGCGGGCTGATATTGTGAAAGGTCTTTGTATTGCCGAACCAGCTTGAGCATTTTGAGCGACATTGGCAGCGTAACAAAAGCAAGCAAGCACCACACAGGCAATAAGCCAAAAGCAATGCAAAGAGCAAGAAAGAGATACGCAAATATAGTCACGCCAGTAAGTAGCTTGACCGCAGTGTCTTGTCCTAACTTCACAGGCATTGTGAACTTGCGGTTGCACACATCATCATCATGGTCAAAAATGTTGCTGACAATGCCAACATTCATCACGAAAATGCCAACGGGCACGGCGGCAAGAATCGGCGTCCAATCAAAAGATTGCGTAAGCACATAATAGACGCTGAAGACGGTCATCGGTCCGAAAGCTAAAAAGAGCGAAGTTTCGCCTAAGCCACGGAAATTTAGACGAATCGGCGGCGAGGTGTAAAAGAGCACAATGAATGCGCCAATCGCTGTAAGAATCAAAACAGGAGCGCCGATATGCACCAACAGATAGACCCCAGCCGCTAAAGCAAGCGCCATGCAGAGCAGAAATGCAATCATCACCTGTTCGGCTGTAATGACGCCGCGCACCAACGGGCTATCATGAAATTGTTGGTCTTTGTTGGCAAAGTTGCCGTTTTTGTAATCAAAGTAATCGTCTATGAAATCAGCAGCAGTATGCGCCATGACAATGCCGAAGAACGCCAACAGGAAAGTGGTCCAATCAAACGAATTGTGCGAATATGCAATGATGCCACCCAAAATGGCAGGCAATGCGCTGGTAACAAGGAAGGGAGCACGGGCAGCTTTTATCCAAATACCAATCCATGCTCCAAGCGAAAGTGATGATGTTGTGGTGTTCATGATACCGACTCCTCAAAATTTTTTAGTTGAACATGCGACAACGATTTATGAAAAGAGAAACCCAAGACTTGACAGCACGCCAAATGTGATAAGCACAGCAATAGAGCGCACCGTAGCCCAAAGGTATTCATGAACCTCACTACGGTTGCCATCGAGTGTTTTCACAACCGAGAGTGCAAATGGAATAGAAAGCAAGCCCAAAAGTGTAAGTGCGGGCAGAAGTTGCAACAAAACTCCAACAATCAAGGTCAGGTAACCAGCAACCAAAAGGGATTTGATGACCATACGGTTGAGCTTAATGACAAAAGTCTGACCCGCTTCCTCACGAACTTCGTAGCGCGCCCCTTTTAGGTAGGCAACAACGGTAACGAAACATGCAATAGGCAAAGACATCACTAGGGGCACAAGGTCAAACTTGGGATTGAGTGCATAATAGACACCCATCATGGAAAGCGGACCGAAGGTGATGAAGATGACCACTTCCTTGTAGCCACGCAGCATGAGCGGCGTAAAGAAAATGGCAACAAGTCCGCCTAGGAGCGCAAATACGATAATTTCATAACCGACTTTGTAGGTAAAGTATGCACCAATCAAAGCATCGAGAAATAGGCATAGAATGCCAGCGTGCAAAGTTTTTTCATCCTTGAAAAGCGAGTCGGCAAAAAATGGTCGCCAACCAGCAAAGATTTTGGTGTGCGCATCACGCTGGTCGGTGTGAAAGTGAGTCCCGTAGTAGTAGAGATAGTCGCCGCCAGCCTGACCAATGAATAGACCAAGCATGAGCAAGACGAATGAAACACCATCAAAATACCCCTGATGATACGAGATTGCGCCGCTAACCATAGCTGGAACGATAGATGCACTGAACAGCAGCACCTTGATGACGCGAATCGCTTTTTCGCGCTCGGGAGAAAGTTTCAGCTCTGGCGCACTGGCATACGAAAGAGCCGCTGACTCAACGGCAAGATTTTGATTTTGCATATTAGACCCCAAGATTGTTAGGCTCCAAAGGAGTAATTTGAAATCGACCGACTCGTCAGTCGGGCTAAAGAACATTGCAGGTATCGAATTCGTTCATTAGTGCGGCAAGTTCACATCAACAATTTGCAAACAGACATTTCTGCACCATGAGACCAAAGTTTTTGCTCTATCTTCTGATGCTCTTTTGCTTGAGCATGCTGGTCAGCATAGAACGGGCACAGGCGCAAACCACCGCGCTACCGCCAGCTTTTAAGTGCGCTCGGCTCAAGTATTCAGGCGGCGGAGATTGGTATAACGACCCTTCAGCTGTGCCAAACCTGATGAAATTTATTCGCGAAAGAGTCGGTGTGCTGACCCCGCTAAAGGAAGAAATCGTAGAAGCCTCAAGCCCAGCGATTTTTCAATACTCCTTCGTTTTCATGACTGGGCATGGCAATGTGCGTTTTACCGATGCAGAACTCGAAAACCTGCGCAACTATTTGAAATCTGGCGGATTTCTCTATGTCGATGATGACTATGGAATGGATAAGAGTTTTCGGCGAGAAGTAAAACGCATTTTCCCGGGCACAGATTTGGTGGAACTGCCACACTCGCATCCGATTTATCACATCTACTACAAGTTCCCAAACGGCTTACCCAAAATACACGAGCACGACAATAAACCGCCGCAAGCCTTTGGACTATTCTACAACGGAAGAATGGTCTTGCTCTACACCTACGAATCGAACCCAAGCGATGGCTGGGCTGATCCTAATGTGCATAACGACCCGCCCGAGAAACGTGAAGAAGCGCTGAAATTTGGAACAAACATCGTGCTCTATGCCATCAGCAATTAGCGCCAGCATTAAATTGCCCACTACTCTGTAAGGCGCGATGACATGACAGCGGCATCACTTTTGCTCTGCAATGTGCGCATCCCAGACGCAAATGGCAAGCTCACGCCGTATTGCGCTGTGCAAATTGAGGCGGGAAAAATTGCGCGCTTCTTTAGCGAGCCATACCCTAAGGTGAGTGCCGCACAACGGCTTGACGCAAAAGGTCATCTGGCGCTGCCCGCATTTTGCGATAGCCACACCCATTTTTCAGAATATGGATTGCGCCTCACACAACTGGATTTGTCGGGACTTTCGCTGCAAGCGGCATTAGAGCGCATTCGCAAAAGAGTAGCAACCGCCCCAAAGGAAACGTGGATTACGGGAGGCGGCTGGACACGTCAGGCATTTGGGCTCTTTCCCACCGCCGCCATGTTAGATGAAATCTCAACAGAGCACTTCATTGCGCTACGCAGTGCCGATTGGCATGCCGCATGGTGTAATTCTCGAGTATTGCAGAAACTTCATCCGCATGAGTTTGCAGAAGCAGAGTTGCCTTGTGATGAGCAGGGCAGGTTCAAGAGCGTGGCATTTGAAAGAGCCGCCAAAAAAGCCATGTCGTTTGTAACCATCTCTGCACAGGAGCGACAAGCGGCAATAAAATTGGCGCAAGAAGAATTTTTTAAGCTCGGTATTACGGAAATTCTCACGATGGAAGAATCTGCGGCACTGCCTGATTACCACGCCTTGGGAGAGACGCTGAAGCTACGTGTGCGCGTGGCTATCTATCTCGAATCGCTTGATGCGGCAAAGAAATTTTATGCGGCACACCCTAACACAAATACTTCGCTTGAGGCAGCAAAATTATTTCTCGACGGTTCGCTTGGCTCTGAAACATGCTCTATGCTCGAGCCCTTTGAAGGTCAGCGCTCTTCAGGCATAGACTTTTATTCCGATGCAGACCTTGTGGCACTCTTCAAACTTGTGGAGCGCGAAGGGCTTGCCATTTCAGTTCATGCTATTGGCGACAGAGCCGTGCGTCGCGCACTCAATGCCTTTGAAAAATTGCGTGCTCAGTCATCGCCGCAAGCAACTGGCGCCGCCTTGCCGCATCGCATTGAACATGCACAGACCATTCACGATAGTGATGTAACTCGATTTGCAAAACATGGCATAATTGCATCTATGCAACCTGTGCACATTCGTGCCGATATAGCTTTGGCACGCCGACTGTTGGGAGCACGTGCTGAACGACTATACCGCTTCAACTCGCTACAGAGCTCTGGCGCCACACTGATATTTGGAAGCGATACACCCGTCGAATCGCCAAACGTGTTTGAAGGCTTGTTCTATGCAATTGTCCGATGCGATGAGCAAGGTCAAGTATGGTATGGGCACGAGCGACTAAGGTTGCAAGATGCTGTGCTGGCTTATACCGTAAATCCACGACGGATAATCCATGCCCCACGCGGCGCGCTTGAAGTCGGCTGTGAGGCAGACATCATCTTGCTATCGGAAAATATCTTTCAAATACCGCTTCAAAACCTTGCGCAAGTGCAGGTTTTAGCGACTATTTTGGGCGGTGAAGTCGTCTATTCAGTTTTGTAAATTTCTGCTTAACTCAAAAAAGTTCGTCAGGTGAAGTCATACATACGCATTGCATCCGGTCAGGGCTTTTGGGGCGATTTGCAGCGCGCACCAATTGACCAAGTGCGGCTTTCCAAAGGCGATACAGCCATTGACTACATGATGCTCGACTACCTTGCAGAGGTGACGATGAGCATCATGCAAAAACAGCGTCAAAAAGACCCTTCAATGGGCTATGCGCGCGACTTCCCAGAAGTGTTAGCGCAAATTTTGCCCGAGCTGATGGAAAAAAACATCAAGGTTATCTCCAATGCTGGCGGTGTAAATCCGCTGGCGTGCCGTGATAAAATTTTCGAGGTGGCAAAAAAACTGGGCATAAAGGGTTTGAAGGTCGGCGTTGTGCTTGGCGATGACATCATGGAAAGGCTCGATGCATTCATAGCGGAAGGCGAAGAACTGCGCAACATGGAAACCGGTGAGCCGCTCTCTACAATTCGCGACCGAGTGCTTAGTGCAAATGTGTATTTTGGCGCTCGCCCAATCGCTCAAGCGTTGGCAGAAGGCGCGCAAATTGTGGTAACAGGTCGATGCACCGACACAGGACTGACACTTGCTCCCATGATTTACGAATTTGGCTGGAAGCCCGATGACTGGGATTTGCTCGCAGCTGGCACCGTGGCAGGGCACATCTTGGAATGCGGCGGACAAGCCAGCGGCGGAAACTTTCTGGGCGACTGGGAAAGCGTGCCCAATCTGGAATGTATCGGTTTCCCAATTGCAGAAATGCATGCCGATGGTACCTGCTTTATCATGAAGCACGAAGGCACAGGCGGATTGATTAACCAAGCCGTGATTAAAGAGCAACTGTGCTATGAGATTGGCAACCCTGCAGAGTATATCACGCCTGACTGCATTGCCGATTTTACCACGATTCAGCTTGAAGATGCTGGCAAAGACCGTGTCAAAGTCTTTGGTGTGAAAGGCAAACCTGCAACGGAATTTTACAAAGTCTCAATATCATATTCAGATGGCTGGGTTGCCTTTGGCAGTTTGACCTACTCTTTCCCTGATGCACTGAAGAAAGCCAAACGCGCAGATGAAATTTTGCGCGCACGACTGAAAAACTTGGGGCTGACCTTCGAGGAAATTCATACCGAGTTTATCGGTGCAAATGCGTGTCATCAGCATTTGGAGTCGCTCGAGCATGTCAATGAAGTGCAAATGCGCATTGGCGTGCGCAGCCATGATAAAAAAGCGGTCGAGCGATTTGGCTACGAAATTGCACCACTGATTCTGACTGGACCGCCGAGCGTAACAGGCTTTGCAGGCGGACGCCCAAAACCTTCAGAAGTGGTGGCGTATTTTCCCGCACTGATTCATAAGAGCAAAGTTTCGCCGCAGGTCATTGTGGAAGAAATCTGAAAAAGAACGATTTTTGCAAAACAAGACTTTGAAAGGTTGCACACAAACCACCCAAACCAATGAAAAGTATGGTTCGACTGACGGTATGCCTCTTTTGTTGGCTGCTCACGGTGTCGGCATTTGCGCAGCAGAGCAAGTTGATTGGTCGCGTAACCGATGACGAGGGCAATCCACTTCCGGCTGTGCTGGTCGCAGTATCTGGCGCAACGGCAACGGAAGCGGCATTCTCCAATGCGCAAGGGTATTATGTGTTTCTGAACATTCCGCCCGGAGAATACAGCATCAAAGCAAGCAAGAAAGGACTGCCAAACTGGAAAGGGCAAGTAAGCGTCAGTGCAGGCACAACCAATCGGCTCGATATCCGTATCGGCTCAGATGAAAAGTTAGTCGCCGCTGCCCAGCCAAAGAAAGAAGCCCCAAAGCCAACTGAACCAAAATTGGCTGATGCAAAGCCTGCCGAACAACGACGCACTGAAACAAGAACCACCACAGAAAAACCCAGTGAACCTAAACCCACTCAACCCACCGCACCAGCAAAGACAGAAGATGAAAGAGCCGCAGAACAAGCTATTGAGTCAGCTTCACAATTGCTCTCGGATGCAGATGTCGCTGCATTGGAATCTATGTCGCCAGCCGAAGTGGTGGGTGGAATTGCCGCCGTCTATAAAAACTTGAAATATCCTGACTTTGCACGCAAACAAAAATTGCAAGGACAAGTCGTCGCAAAGGTCTACATCGATAAAGATGGTCATGTCGCAAAAATTCAACTGCTCAAGACGGCAAACGAGGTCTTCAACGAAGAAGTCTTTCGAACATTGACCGAAGAAGTGAGCTACAAACCGGCAACCATGAACGGCAAACCAGTGCCAAGTGCATTGATTATCCCCGTAAAGTTCGAACTAAAGTAAATTGCAAGGTTTGCCTGATAGGTGTGAGCAAGCTGTGCAGTTGCAAGATGCAGAAACGGATTTACTTCAAAAGCGTCATCTTTTTTGTCTCTGAAAACTTGCCTGATTGCAGGCGATAGAAATAGATGCCACTGGGCAGGTGTCGAGCGTCGAAATTGATGGTATAGCGCCCGGCCTCTTGTCGAGCACGAACCAGTGTTTGAACTTCTCTACCGAGCACATCAAAAATTTGTAGCGTCGTAAATGCACTTGCAGGCAATTCGTAGCGAATGGTGGTGGTCGGATTGAAAGGATTGGGATAATTCTGCTCCAAGCGAAACGAGAGACCAAGTTTGCTACGCTCGGCAATATCCGTCAGATTGAGCGACTCTTTGAGTATCCACTCATCTTCATCGAGAAACACGCTGGTGGGTTCTTCACTGAGCAGAAAAACGAATGTGCTATCACGCGATTGTATTGTGCGGCTGAACACTTCTTTTTTTGAGGCACTATAGACCTGAATATCCATAGGCAAAATAAATGGCGGTTCAGGTTGTGTTTGCCTGATGGCAATGCGCAGTTCCCAACTGCTGGAGCGCTGCGATTTGCTCCAGCCATACTCGAGCTTCGGAATACCGGTGCGAAAAATCCACTGCTGAAAAAACCACTCCAGCGAACTGCCATAAACTTCTTCAGCGACGCGCTGAAAATCGGCGGTGCGAACATTGGCAAACTGATAGCGCATGCCGTAGCGTTTGAGTAACTCTCTAAATAAGGTGTCGCCCATTTGTTTGCGCAGCATGTGCAGAACCCAAGCGGCTTTGCCATAGACAACATCACCAAAGAGCGGCGAAGCATTGTAAATCGGTGTGGTCCAATTTCTTGGGCGGATGCGGGTGCGCATGTATCGGCGCAGTGCCGTGGCGCCGCCAAGTGCTTCTTGCCACAGGGCTTCCGAGTAAGTTGCAAAGCCTTCATTGAGCCAAAGGTCACGCCAAGTTTCGCACGTAACCATATCGCCCCACCACTGATGCGCAAGCTCGTGCATGATAAGATTTTCGTTGAACAATAGTGCTTGATTGAGTGTGGTAAGCGTCTGATGCTCCATGCCACCGACTGAAAACGGGCGCACCGCCGCCTGCCCATACTTCTCAAAAGGATAGGCAATGCCATACACCGACTCACAAACCGCTATCATGCGTTTGACATCACGAAAGTAGCTAATTGCCTGAAGCGAATCTTGACGCCAAACATAGTGCTCAATCGGCAGGGTATCGCGCTCGGAAGTAGGTGGCAGAAAGTCTCTCAAGATGCTATATCGAGAAACTGTCACGCACATCAGATAAGTCGCAACAGGGAAATGTGTCGACCAGTAGTAGCGTGTAAAATTGCCAATGTGCTCAACATGCACAAGCCGACCAATCGAAGCAGCAATGAAGCCCGAGGGCACGGTAATTGAAATGTCTGCTGTGGCTTTGTCGTAAGGTTCATCGTAGCAAGGCATCCAGTATCGGGCGTCGTAGGGTTGCGAGAGCGTGTAAGCAATCGGCTCAGCACCAGATTCGGCGGCAGTGTAAAAGTAGTAACCACGTCGGTTCGGTGTGGCATGGTAGTAGATGGTCAGTGTAGCGCTGTCGTTCAGCGCAAGGGGAGAAGGCAAGTCAATGTGAAGCGAATCGCCTTGATGTGAAAAGCGAACTCGTTCATGATTGGGTTGCAGAGTGATGGAGTCAATGGTCATTTGCGCCGCAGAAAGCGAAAGCCGACGAAGCGCTGGCACCATACTCCGAAAACGAATTTGGTTGGAGCCTTGCAGGAAATTGTCTCGCATGCTAAGCGAAAGCGAAAGTCGGTAATGCAGAATGTCGGCAGGACGCAATGGCGATGTGGCAGAAGAAAGGGCATAGCGGCAGCCACACGGCGAAAGCGGTTTTTCAAGCCACTGTGCGTAAAGCGGAGAAACAAGCAGACTGCAAGCAATGAAGATACACCACCGCCATTGCATAGGGCAGAAAAGGATGCGGCAGCCATGCCTTTAGGACTGGCGCACTTCTAACTCTCGGCGCAGAGCTTCGCGCTCAATTTCAAGGCGACGAATTTCACGATTGATTCTATCTAGTTCTTCGGGCATGCTATCGATTTCAAGGCGCAATTTTGAAGCAGCCTCGTCAATAAGGTCGATAGCTTTGTCGGGCAAAAATCGGTCTGAAATGTAGCGGTTCGAAAGCTCGGCAGCAGCCACGATAGCTGCATCGGTAATGCGCACGCCGTGATGAATCTCGTATCGTTCTTTCAAGCCACGCAGAATTGAAATGGTATCTTCTACACTGGGCTCTTGCACCAGAACGATTTGGAAGCGGCGCTCCAAAGCAGCATCCTTTTCGATATACTTGCGATATTCGTCCATAGTCGTAGCGCCAATAGCGCGCAGTTCGCCGCGTGCAAGTGCAGGTTTCAAGATATTTGCCGCATCCATAGAACCGCCTTCAGCCGAACCAGCGCCCACAAGCAGGTGAATTTCGTCAATGAATAGGATGATTTCGCCGTCGGATTGCTGCACTTCATTGACAATGGCTTTGAGCCGTTCTTCAAAATCGCCTCTGAATTTTGTGCCGGCGACCAAGGCGGCAATATCAAGAGCATGGATACGCTTCGACTTGAGGTTTTCGGGCACATCGCCAGCGACAATGCGTTGGGCAATGCCTTCAGCGATGGCAGTTTTCCCAACGCCGGGCTCACCAATCAGAACAGGATTGTTTTTGGTTCGGCGCGAAAGAATTTGCAGAACTCGGCGAATTTCTTCGTCGCGTCCAATGACAGGGTCGAGTTTGCCCCGGCGTGCCAATTCGTTGAGGTCGCGAGAGTATTTCTTAAGGGCATTGTACCGGTCTTCAGCGTTGGGGTCGGTAATGCGCTGCGAGCCGCGAAGGGAAGCTAAGGCTTTCAAGGTTTTGTCTTTGGTGGCACCAGCATCGGCTAAAATGCGTCCAACTTTATGGGACGATTCTACCATTGCTAAGAACAGATGCTCCGACCCGATGAATTCATCTTTCATGCTGTCGGCAATGCTGGCGGCACTATCCAAAATTTTGGCTGAAGCCTGTGAAAGGTATTGCCCAGAAACTGATGCGCCAGTAACTTTCGGAAAGCGGTCAATTTCTCGCTCCAGCACAGCAAGAAGCATTTCGGTCTGCACGCCCATTTTTTCACAAAGCTGATAGACGATATTTTCTCGCCGCGACAATAGAGCCCACAGTATATGTTCCGGTTCAACTTGCTGATGCTGATTCTTACTTGCCTTATCCACGGCGTCTTGAAAAGCCTCTTGGGCACGAAGCGTAAATTTGTTTGGATTGAAGTTCATGGTTTATTCCTCCGCAGCGTTCAATCAAAAGTAAACTGACTCGTCAAAGTTATTGTAAAGCAGGCGATATTCCGAAGCGCCAGCGGCATAGAACTCTACGAAGAGCATAAATCGAAAGTTTGAAAACTTCCAAGCCGTTGCGCTGTTGCCGTGCGCTTAATTGCCAAAATTAGCTTGTAAGCGCAATGCAGCGATAATATCGGTTGAGCCACGGATAGCGACACCGTTGACATTAGCTGCCTGCACAAAGAAAGTCGCCACATCGCCCGAGAGCTGAATAGACTGTGTAATATCGTAGAGCACATTCAAGCCGAGCTGTGTGCGCGGAAAATCCCCAAAATTGAAATTGGCGCGCAAAGTCGGGCGAAGCGTGTTGTTCAATAGCCAATATCCGACAGAGACATCAATCGCCGTAAAAGTCTGCGAGCGCAATTGCGAGCCAAGTTGTCGGCGCGTGCCAACCTGCACACTATCCAGCACGAAGAATTCACTTTGCTGATTGGTAAGATTGGCAGTTAAACGAAGTGGGGTTCCGAAGTCAAATGTGCCAGAGAGCGTAATAGCGCGGCTGGAAAAATTCTGTGACACCTGCTGGCTATCGAGAGGCGAATAGATGACACCCGTTTGTCGCAGGCTCAAGTCACGATTATCGTTACGGTTTGTGAAAATGCCCGTCAAATCAAGTGTCATAACGATGTTGTTGGGAAGCACAAAGGTTCTTTGAATGTTACCTGTAAAGGAAAAAGTCGAGTTGTCGTTTTGCAGAGCTAACCCGCTGAAGGTCTCAAGACGTGCACTAGGACCTACACCAACGCTATCGCGGAAAGTGGGACCGATATTGTTTTTATTGTTTTGAAATTGAAAATCTACACGGACGTTCGGTAGCTCGTTACCTGGAAATACAGATGCTCCGAATCGAAAGAGAGAGCGTGTGGTAGTGGCATCAAGTGTACCGCCAGTGCGCAAAACACGGTTGCGCTGACGCAAGAGATTATCGCTCAAGGATTCGAAGGCGGCAGAGAGAATAAGGCGATTGTCGAGCACGCGCAATCGGTCGCTGATGCGGAAACCTTGCACATCAGGCAAGTAGAACGCCAGTCCAAATGAATTGAACTGGGGACCCTGACGCAGATACTCTAAACGCAGGTTGTTGTTGAAGGCATTGATTTGTGTGCCAGCACGAAATGCCAGCGATGAAAGGTCAAGAAACAAAATTGGTGAAAGGTTTTGGTTGATGGTGATGATACTGGTAAGAGTGTTGTAGCTACCAATAATCGGGATGTTCTGTAACCGGTCAGCAATACCAGAGTTGCCAGTAAGTTCATCGAGCTGGCGCGGTGTCAGGCTTCCGCCTGAAATGTCGCGATTGGTTAGTGAAAAGCCAACGTCGGCAAAGAGTTCGGCGACGCCAGCGACAGGAATGATTCTCAAGCTGGAGCCAATGGCAACATTCTGCTGTGGCGCTATGCCACGCTGCTGAATTTGAAAACGATTCAATCCCGTGATGTCATCACTGCCACGCAGCACTTGTAGGTTAAAATTGATAAAGTCGGAACTTACGCCAGCTACGGCTGCAAAAATGTTACGCGTAAAGGCGCCCAGCGTCGTGCGTCGCTGGAAGGTTTCGCCAGCGGCACTGGAGTCGATGCGCACAAAACCGCGCTGCAACAGTGCATTGATGGAATCCGAACGACTCGGAGATGGTGTAACGGGAATAGTGATGCGGTTCCCTACAAACTGTGCATCGTATCCATCAGCGGCATTGCCTACTAGAACTGTAGTACGCACCGGACCAGGTGAGGCTGTAACTTCTACGCCGCGCACGCGCACCCCATTGCTGAGGTAGTAGGTGTATTCAGGAAAAATATCGCCAGCCGCAACCTGTGCATATGGAATACTGATATACCCAAAAAAACGATTGGCAGGCTGACGGAAGGCTTGGTTTTCGTTTGTCACATATAGGCGTGCGCCAAACTTGAGAAAATTGATGGTAGCATCAAGGTTAAGATTCACCCGTGCGTAATTGATGGTCGAATCGTTGATACGCTCGCTACGGAGCTCGGCGGCATTCTGTGATGTAAATAGCACACTTCTCTGCTGCGATTCTGTAAGCACGCGCTGACCAACATCAAGGCGACTGATGACCGTAAATACCACACTGTTGGTCGAGAGAACATTTCCAGCGCTGTCGCGCACAGCAATCACAACTTTACTTCTGCCGAGGCGCGGACGGTCTGGAACATATGTAATCATGTTCTCAGAAATGATGGCACGCGAGGCAACATCTACGCCATCATAGAAAAGCTGAATTTTACTGCGGTCTACAGCATCACTAATGCGATAAAAAGAAAACGAAATCACTAAATCATCTTCAGAAACGGTCGCATTTCGCTCGGGCGAAATTAGTATCAAGTCTTGATTTTCTGGCTTCGGCGTTACGGTAACGCTGGCAGGTGTGCTTTCAGGCGACACAACAGGGTAGGTCAGACGCGTGCCGTCGGAAAGTTGAACAACGACATAAAACTCAATCGAGGGTGGAAGGACATCCTCGCCAGAAATTTTGGCAACAAAGAGATTGCCTTCTGGCTGTGCTTCCACGATACGATAGTCAGAAGTCCCATAGATGCGAAAGCGTACCACAGCGCGGTTGATTGAGACATTCTGTGGTGACTCAATGCGTACCTCAAAGGGCTCACCTTCTTTGGCAGGCGAGGTAGTCACATTGATGACACGCTCCTGTGCAAAAGCACTGGCAAATGAAAACAGTAGGGTGATGAAGGAGACAGAAAGGGGTAGAATAAGTTTCATGGTAGTCTCCTTGTTTTTAGGTTAGTTCTCGTCACTTTCTGTTAGCATGAAGAGGGCTTCACGCAGCTCTTTATTTGCGTGAGTTTGGCCGAGCTGGGCGGTAAGCTCAATACCTCGCTCGTAGATGGCTTTGGCTTTGGCGCTTTGACCTTGTCTTTCATATAGCTTCCCCAAGTGATAATAGGTTGCTGTATAAGTTGGATGAATTTGCAAAAGGGTCTCAAATTCATCCTGCGCCTCTTTAAGTAAGCCAGCGTTGGCATATTCTAATGCCAGCGCATATCGGGAAAAAGCATCGTGAGGATCTTTTTCCAAAAACTGCTTCAGCTGCACGATGCGAGGATTTTCCATAATGTGCCACCAAGTTTAATACAAAAAATAATAATTCCCAATCATTTACAAGAAAAATCATCTGGGCGGAAAAGGTGGCCAGCCCATCGGCGTGCCCGCAATAAAATGCACGTGCAAATGAAAGACCGTCTGTCCGCCATCGCGGTTGCAATTTATCACGGTGCGATACCCAGAGTCAGCAAGCCCGAGCGAGCGAGCAATATCTTTTGCGGCAAGAAACAAACTGCCGACCAGTTCGGCATCATCGGCGGTCAAATCATTGAGCGTCTCAATATGGATTTTGGGGACGATGAGAATATGCACCGGTGCAACGGGGTTAATGTCATGGAAGGCAAAAATTTTGTCGGTGCTCAAGACCTTTTTCGATGGGATGCGTTCTGCGGCAATTTTGCAAAAGATGCAATTTTCGTCGTAGAGTGAGCGAGCCATACAGATTGTAAGTTTTGGTTATTCTTCAAGAGCCTGTTGTGCAGCAGATTTGAGACTGTCGCGCACCTGTTGCCGACGGGCATAGTAGAGCGCAACATTGGCAGCATGCTGCTCTGCCGTTTCAGCAAAACGGTGACCGCCGTAGCCTGTAGCCACAAAAAAAAGATACTTCGTTTTGGCAGGGTAGAGCACAGCTAAAATGGATTCTTTAGTAGGATTACCAATAGGTCCGGGTGGCAGACCGCGATAAAGATAAGTGTTGTAAGGTGAATCTCGCTTGCGATGCTTAGGATTATTGGGATTGCCATCGTAATCATTCTCAAGAATGGCGGCGTAGATAAATGTCGGGTCAGCTTGTAGTAGCATACCGCGCTCCAAGCGGTTAAGATAAACCCCAGCAATAAGTGGGCGCTCTGAAGCTAGGCTCGTTTCAGCCTCCACAATAGAAGCCAGCGTAATGACCTCCACTTCAGTAAGTCCCCTTTTGCGAGCAAGTTCACGCAAGGTGTCGTTGAAAACCTTACGAAATTCTTTGACAAAAAATCGAATTACATCTTCGGCAGTCCATGACCAAGGCAAAGAGTAAGTATTAGCCAAAAAGTAGCCTTCAAAGCTTGGAGCATCTACATCAAGTTCTCTGAGCAACTCCTTATCTGTAAAAGCTTTCATGAATGAAGCCGAATCAACATCAAGATTTTGTGCAATGATTTGGGCGACTTGTGGTCCGCGCGACGCTTCAGGAATGCGCACTTTTGCCTCATCTTGTTTGCGTGTATGCATAAAGCGAAGAAGCTCAACACTGGTCATTCCACTGGGAATGTAGTAGCGCCCTGGCTTGATGATAGTAAGCTCTGGCATAAAGCGTGCCACAATCAGCAGCGGCCAAGTCTGCTTAATAACCCCTTCTTTTTGCAACTCATTGACAATTTGTGTAAAGGTCATGTTACGATGAATCTTGACCAGCTTTGGTTGCTCATAACGCACAGAGTTAAGAGAGGACTTAAAGAGGTACATGTAAGCAAAACCAAGAGCAACTGTACCAAGCATAAAAAGAAGAAAGAGCAACTTTGAAGCGACTCGCCAGAAGATGCGCATAGCGTAGTCGGTAGAAGTGTTTCAGAGCTTAGTCCCCACGCAAGATTTTCTTGAGGTCAAGTGCAGGAAGTTCCTCCAGAGACGAGACACGGTAGAACCCTTTTGGCAATTTCTGCCGCTTGCGGTGGTTGTTGATGTACACTTTTTTGCATGCTGTTTCAGATATAGGCAAGAGGTCGCGTTCTAAGTTTGAGCCCACAACGATAACATTCGATGGCTCGCATTGCATGGATTCAATTGCCAGCTCAAAAATCTTGGGATGAGGTTTGAAGTATCCAGCATCACTGGAGGTGACAATTGTCTCGAAGCGGCGCACAAGACCAATGTCTTCAAGCATATCACTCAAAATGAATGCGGAAAGTGGGGTGTTGGCAATAATCCCCAGCATATATCCACTTTGCTGCAACGCAATCAGGCAAGCAGAAAATCGGCGAGAAATCGAGGGATTAATCATGCGGCTGGCTACCATCATGATTTCCGAAATTTCGTCTATGGTTGCATCACGATTGAGCACTTGTGAAATTGCACGCGAAGCAATCATGGATAAGCTGGGGGCTTGAAGACCGCGCATCAGTGTTTGCTCGACGCAGGCGTTAAAAACAATCAGTGTCGACTCGGCAATCTTCTGAATCTCATGTAGCGCAAGATGTTGATGGAGATGCGGAAACTGTAAAGCAGAAATATCCATGTAGAGCTCGCGAGTTTCTTCGCATTCGGTTTTTTGCCTTGTCAGCACATCAAGGCTAAACAAGATGGCTTGTGAATTTTTCATACCTTACAACCTTTTGCTTCTTGGAACTTGGCGCGATAGCGGTCGAGGCTTATGAATCCATACCAAACAAATTTTTCCACTCTTGTAGCTCTTGCTCAGAAAGCGGTGCTGACTTCTTGTGCACATCATGACGAGTCGGTTGAGCACTTGTTGAGGATGACTTGCCTGCATCCCTCAAAAACGAGGATAAAAAGTCTTGACACGACAGACTTGCTACACCAGAGACACGCGCATAATTGCGAATGCTGCGGTCGGAACTGACAACCGTAAGATTTCTGGAACGTGAAGCGTCGATGAGCAATTTGATGCGCTCATCAGCACTTTCCCCCTCAGGGGTGAAAATAATATGCAATGGTCCATGTTTCTCGCAGTTGCCAATCACCCCGCGTCCATCGTAGACAACTGTAATCTCAACTTTTTTCGCCGAGGCATAAGCACAGAGCTGCTGCTCAAGACTTTTTCTGGTTCGTTCTAATGTCTGCATGGAAAGAGGGTGACCTAAGCAATGCGCCAAGTTGTAGCCATCAATAATCAAGCGCTTCATCAGTAAAACACTGTTTCACTCCAGCCGTGTAAAGCCTACCACAGTGGCAATATACGAAAGTGGAAAGTAAAAGGAATGTGCTCAAAGTGCGAAAAATTAAAGCTCATAAAAACGCTCATTTCGCAAAAGAAGCGCGCAGAAGGTAAGCAAGACCGAGATACATCCACGAACTTGACCAACGCATGTATGGAATGGAATTGAGGTAATAGCGATGCTTCTGGTATGCAAAATGTCCATCAGAACGCTGCATGTGCTTGCACATCCAATGTGCAACTTTAAGTGCTTCGTCGAGTCTGCCAAAGCGCAGTAAGGTCAGAATAGACTGAGCGCCTGCAGTGGAGTCTATCGGATAAAGCGCATGGTCGTAGTACTTCGGTATAAGTCCGTCGGAATCTTCAACGAAAAAATGAGTGTAGTAGTAAGCAAAGCCTTTCTGAAGCGAGTCTGAAAAAGCCTGTTCGCCTGAGCACTTAATGAATTCATCGAGGCAATCTAAAACATAGCCCGTGTGAAAATTATCTGCCCATGTGCGTGTGTCGCCCCAAGAGTAAGACCAAGCGCCAGTAGGCTGCTGTTGACTGACAACAAAAGCAACAGTCTTTTTGGCTTCTTCAAGCAAATGCGGCACTTTCGTAACAGAATAGACCTGTGCCAGCAGTCGTGCCCCTTTCAGAGTAGCGTTGAGCACCACTTGCTTATCGAGCGGTGAATATGAAAAGCAAAAGGTGCCGTCGAACCATGTTCGCGGCAAATCGCGCAGCACAAACTCAGTAGCACTTTGGCAGAGTGCCAGCGCTTGAGGATGTTGGGTAGCACGGTAGTACTCAAACAATGCATGCGTGATAAAGCCAGTGGCAACAACCGTTGGAGTATAAGCTGGTATGCGCGCATAACGTGCTTCCCAATCAAAATCGTAGCCCCAGCAAGCACCGCTGTATCCTTTGGATTGCAAGCGGTTTAGCTCTGAGAGACAAAAAGCGCTCTGTGCATCGTAAAATGCCGCTCTATCTGGGAAGACGCATCTGAGTGCCGTATAAGCTTGCAAACATAGCCCCAGCGTAACCGGATTGTACCCTTTCGGAATGAAAAGAAGAGGACGCACATTAAGCGGGAGCCGCTTGAGAACTTGCTGTGCTCCCCAACGCAAGATTTTTTGCTGGTTGAGAATAGGGAGTCTAAAGAGAGGGGAAGTAAGAGCATCGTATGGGTCGTATCCGCGATAGGCATCTGCATGTATGCGCGCTTCAAGGCGTAAGAGTGATTGAATAAGAAAATCAAGGGTCTGCATGTCTGCAGCAACACTTTGAATAAGCAGGCTCACACTTGGCGCGGTCTTCTGCAGTGCATGTTTGCCGTGTTAGTGGCGAAAAGTCAATGCTGACAGTCGACCTGCGCATTGGTGCAGGCAAAACCCAGATGGAATCACATCATTTGAATACAGGCTCGGCAAGTGTTTCAAGACGAGCAAGTGAGTGTGCCTCAATTTCCTTGTGCAAAGAATTACCATGTGAATCCATGGTGCAGATTGCCGCAAAGCCCTCAACCTCTAAGTGCCACATGGCTTCGGGGATGCCCATTTCTTCCAAGAAATCGACGCCTGTTACTTCCTTGATGCACTTGGCATAATACTGTGCCGCACCGCCAATCGCATTGAGATAGATGGCACCATACTCTTGCAAGCCTTTTAGTGTCTTTTCGCCCATACCTCCTTTGCCAATGATAACGCGAAATCCGAGCCGCTTGATGACCTCTGCCTGATAAGGCTCTTCGCGAATTGAAGTCGTTGGTCCAGCCGCTGTGATGCGATACTTGCCATTTTCTTTCAGCACCACCGGTCCGCAGTGATAGAGCACCCCGCCGCGTGTATCAACGGGCATATCTTTGGCCTCAAGGCGATGATGAACAACATAGTGATGAAAAGCATCTCTGCCAGTATGCATCGCCCCATTGATGATGACAATATCGCCAACTTTAATTTTGCGAATCTCTTCTTCACGAATCGGAGCTTGCAAGACAATCTCTCTGCCTGTCAATGGAATACCATCGCCTTTTGCCAATCGCTTGATTTCGTCGGCTTCACGGTAAAGCCACTTGGTGATGCGACCTTGACTATCGAGACAGATGCCCAAGCGTCGATATGCCCAGCAGTTATAAGCCACGCTGACAAAAAAACTTGCTGGCAAGCGCTCGGCAACCCCGATTTTGCAACCCAATAGCGTAACCTTGCCCCCAAAGCCCATAGTGCCAATCTCAAGCGAATTAGCATGTGCCATGATGTATTCTTCAAGCTCGCGTAAGACAGGGTCAGGATTAATATCATCAAGTGAGCGCAACAGTTGCTCTTTGGCAAGTTCATAGCCTGAAGTTCTATCGCCGCCAATGCCGACCCCAATAAAGCCTGCTGAGCAACCTTGTCCTTGTGCCTGCCAAACAGCGTGCAAAATGCACTTGCGTATTCCATCCAAATCGCGATCAGCTTTACCCAGGCCTTCAAGTTCTGTGGGGAGCGAGTATTGAATGTTTTTGTTTTCGCATCCGCCGCCTTTCAGGATAAGCCTAATCTCGGTGTAATCTTTTTCCCACTGTTCAAAGTGCATGATAGGCACGCCTGCACCAACGTTGGTGCCACTGTTTTTTCCCGTAATCGGATGCACAGAATTGGGGCGCAATTTACCTGCTTTGGTAGCCTCAGCCACAGCTTCTCGAATAGCCGCTTTGATTTCCAGCTGATTGACGCCAACAGGCGTGCGGACGAAAAAAGTCGGCATGCCCGTATCTTGACAAATAGGTGAGACATTATCACATGCCATATCTACATTGAGCAGAATGGTCGACATAGCAAGACCAGACCGTGAATCAGTAGCTTCTTGCTCGGCGGCACGGGCGATGGCACGACGCACATCACTTGGCAAATTGGTCGAAGTCTCGGTGATAAGCTGGAGAATGGACTCTTTGAGAGTTGACATCGTACTACGCTCCTTTGAGGATGATTAAAAACAACGCCTAACGTTACGCACAAGAAAAATTGCAAACAAACGGCGCGCCAATAACTTAATTGGCTTATGAGTGCACAGCAGTTTCTGCGTAAGAGGCCACAGGTTCGCATGTGCAAACGAGATGACGGTCGCCATAGGCACCATCTACGCGACGCACACTGGGCCATATTTTATTTTCGCGCACAAATGGTAAAGGATAGGCGGCCTTTTCACGAGAATACGGCTTATCCCAGTGGTCTGACATGACCATCTCGGCAGTGTGGGGTGCATTCTTCAAGACGTTGTTGACTGGGTCGGCACGTCCGTCTTGAATTTCACGAATTTCTTCACGAATGCTAAGCATCGCATCGCAGAAGCGGTCAAGCTCTGCCTTAGACTCGGATTCGGTCGGTTCAATCATAATGGTGCCCGCAACAGGGAAAGATAAAGTCGGCGCATGGAAGCCGTAGTCTATCAAACGCTTGGCAATATCTTCTGCTTCAATTCCTACGGCTTTGAACGGTCTCAAATCCACAATCATTTCATGGGCGCAGCGTCCATTCTTATTGGTGTAGAGAATATTGTACTCGCCTTGCAGACGAGCTTTGATGTAATTGGCGTTTAGGATAGCAAACTTGGTGGCATTAGTTAAGCCCTCGGCGCCCATCATCGCAATATAAGCGTACGAAATAGGCAAAATCGATGCGCTGCCATATGGTGCAGCTGACACAGCAGTGATGCCTTTTTTGCCGCCAGTCTTCGCAAAGCGGTGTTTTGGTAGAAACGGTTCAAGATGCTTTGCTACACAAATCGGTCCCATGCCCGGTCCGCCACCGCCATGTGGAATGCAGAAGGTTTTGTGCAGATTAAGATGACAGACATCAGCGCCGATAGCGGCAGGACTGGTCAAGCCAACTTGTGCATTCATGTTGGCGCCGTCCATGTAGACCTGACCGCCAAAGCGATGCACAATCTCACAAATTTCCTTGATGTGCTCTTCAAACACACCGTGTGTGGAAGGATAAGTGACCATCAGGCAGGCTAAAGATGACGCATAGCGTTCGGCTTTTGCCACCAAGTCGTTGATGTCGATGTTGCCATGCTCATCGCATTGCACTACAACAACTTGCATCCCTGCCATTGCCGCACTGGCTGGATTTGTGCCATGTGCAGATTGCGGAATCAGAGCAACATTGCGAGCAGCCTGACCGCAAGAGCGATGATAAGCACGAATCACCATCAGACCAGTGTATTCACCCTGTGCACCAGAATTGGGCTGAAACGATACGGCAGAAAAACCAGTAATTTCGCAAAGCCACTCTTGCAAACGCTTGAGGAGCAACTCATAGCCTTTTGCTTGCTGAGCAGGTGCAAACGGATGCAGTGCATTGAATTCTGGCCATGTAATCGGAATCATCTCGGCAGCAGCATTGAGCTTCATAGTGCAACTGCCTAGGGGAATCATGGAGTGGACAAGCGAGACATCTTTATTTTCAAGCTTTTTCAGATAGCGGAGCATCTCATGCTCGCTGTGGTAAGAGTTAAAGACAGGATGCGTAAGAAAAGGCGAAGTGCGAAGAAGTGATGCAGGCAAATTCAACTCAAGAGACTCTGCCATCGCTTTCAAATCGGCACGAAACTCTTTGCCGACGGCAGTACTGATGACTTGCAGAATTTTTTCTACATCGGCAAGTGTCGTGGTCTCATCAAGAGAGATGCCAATGCGCTGGTTATCGTAGCGGAAGTTCATTTTGGCTCTCTCCGCTGCTTTTCGCACAGCTGAAGGATTCGGCACATCAAAAGTTAGTGTATCAAAGAAGTGTTCATGGTGCACATGAAGACCAAGTGTGTTCAAGCCTTCTGCAAGCAAGCGAGCCAAACCGTGTGTGCGTTCAGCAATAGCCTTTAAGCCCTTTGGACCGTGATAGATGGCATAAGCAGCAGCAACTACGGCAAGCAAAACTTGTGCAGTGCAGATATTTGATGTGGCTTTTTCGCGGCGAATGTGTTGCTCTCGGGTCTGAAGCGCCATGCGAAGAGCGCGCTTGCCATTAGCATCAATTGAGACGCCAATGAGCCGTCCGGGCAAATGGCGCTTGAAACTTTCGCGTGTAGCAAAAAATGCCGCATGCGGTCCGCCGTAGCCCATAGGGGTGCCAAAGCGTTGTGCTGAGCCGAAGACCACATCGGCGCCCATTTCGCCAGGTGGCTTAAGCAGAGTCAGAGCAAGCAAATCTGAACCAACCGCAACGCTGACACCTTGAGCATGCGCCGCAGCAATAAAATCCGTGTAATCTTCAAGACGACCATCTGTGGCAGGGTATTGTAGAACAGCAGCAAAAAGCTGAGGCTGATGAAGCTCAAGTGTGCGATGATTGCCAACAATAAGTTCAAGTCCAAGCGATTCAGTGCGGGTGCGTAAAACATCGAGTGTTTGCGGATGCAGCAGTTCCGATGCAAAGCACAGGCGACTGTTTTGCTTGGTTGCGGGGCGTACGGCATAGAGCAGATGCACAGCTTCGGCGGCTGCTGTAGCTTCATCCAAAAGCGAGGCATTAGCAATTTCCATCCCAGTCAGGTCTGCCACCATGGTCTGAAAGTTGAGTAACATTTCCAGTCGCCCTTGTGCAATCTCGGCTTGATAGGGTGTGTAGGCAGTGTACCAGCCCGGATTCTCCAGAATGTTGCGCAAAATCACCGGCGGCGTGAAAGTATTGTAATAGCCCATGCCGATGTAGGACTTGAAGATTCTATTTTTCTGCGCAATCGCTCTAAGTGATTCAAGTAACTCCTGCTCAGATTGTGCCGCAGGCAGGGTAAGTGGCTTGGGCAAACGAATGGCTTCGGGAAGAGCTTGGGCAATCAGGTCATCAAGGCTGCTGACACCAATAGTCTTGAGCATCTCATGAACATCTGGGGCGGAGGCATTGTGGCGAGATTCGAACTTCTCTTGGTATTGAACATTGAGTTTCATACTGACTTAAAATCTGGAGTTGTCTGACGATTAGAACAAAAGAAAAGAAGTGCAAGTTCAAAACTTCACTTGCCAATATGAGCTCGGTATTCTGAGGCAGTCATGAGTTTTTCAATATCTGCAGGGTTTGCCACTTTGAGTTTAATCATCCAGCCATCGCCGTAAGGGCTTTTGTTGACAAGCGAAGCATCTTTTAGAGCGGGATTGTGTGCTACAATCTCGCCATCGACAGGCAGGAATAAATCGGAGACAGTCTTAACAGCTTCAACCGTGCCAAAAATATCGTTAGCTTTGAGCACGGTTCCTACCTCTTTAAGGTCGACAAAGACAATATCGCCCAGCTCAGATTGAGCAAAGTCGGTGATACCAACAACGGCAATATCGTCTTTTTCAAGGTAGATCCATTCGTGTTCTTTGGTGTAGCGTAGTGTTTCAGGGAAGTCCATTTTTTGCACGAATTTGAAAGTTGTGCAAAGTTAACATATTTCCCTGACTTGAACGAAGACGCAATGAACTCAGTGCAGGTGAGAAAAGTTACAGAAAAAAAAGTCCCGACACAGTGGCCGGGACCCTCTATCAACAAAACAACAAAACAACAAAGGAGGCTCTGCTACAAGCTTAGGAAGGCTTGACGGTAGGAAGCAGAGTCTTTGATGTGGAAAGAACAAGTTGTACCTGAACTGGTGCAGTTATACGCTATCGTTTGCAGTGTTGTTACATGAGAGAGGCTTAAATTTATTGTTAATCATCATAAGCTGTGCGCTCTATCACGAGCACTAGAAAAGCAGATGGGAAAAGTCGCAACATGTTAAGATGGGACTCTTAGGCTACCTACATATTCAGCGAAAGTGTATTCAGCGTTGGCAAAATGCGTCTCAATTTGGTGAGCCAGGATTTCACCGATACGGGGTTGGACGAAATTCATCGTGCCCACCTGCACAGCGCGAGCGCCAACGAGGAAAAACTCCATAGCGTCCTCAAAACAGGTAATGCCGCCCATGCCAACAATCGGGATATGCACAGCCTGATAGACTTCCCATACTTTTGCTAGCGCAATTGGCTTAATTGCTGGTCCAGAAAGTCCGCCCGTAATGTTTTTGAGCTTTGGGGTGCGGGTGCGGTAATCGACAGCCATGCCCACAACGGTATTGATGAGCGAAAGAGAGTCAGCGCCGCCACGCTCGGCAGCAAGAGCAATTTGCGCAATAGAGGTAACATTCGGAGTCAGCTTAATCATCAAATGTCGATGAGTAATCTGGCGCAGGGCTTGCGTGATTTCAAACGTGGCGCCAGCATCGACACCGAAAATGATACACTCGCCTTTTACATTTGGGCATGAGAGATTGATTTCATAGCCACTGATGCCGGGCTCGGCATCGAGGCGGCGTACCACTTCGCAGTAATCATCAATTGATTTGCCCACGATATTGACGATAACGGCAAGATTGAGCGAGCGCAAAAACGGTAGTTTTTCTGCAATAAAAGCATCCACGCCAACATTTGCCAGCCCAATCGCATTGAGCATGCCAGCTGGAGTTTCAACAATGCGCTGTGGCGGATTACCTTCACGAACCTCAAGCGAAATGGCTTTTGTGACCAAGCCACCAAGGGCATTCAAATTGGTGAGAGCAGAAAGTTCCTCGCCAAACGAAGCCGTGCCAGAAGCCAGTAGCACAGGATTTTTCAGGTTCAAACCCCGCCCGAGCGACACTGCACAAGGACGTGTAGCGTCATGCGAAATATCAGCATGAGCCGCTTGAGCAAAGGTTCTCTCTGTCGGTAAGTTAGTCATAGATGCGAGTCAAAATAGATTCCAATCGTCGATGGTCATCAGCTAAAAGATACGAGAGTTCTTTACCGAGTGCAATTAAATCTTGGCGAGAAAGTTGTGCTTGGTAGTTACGGAAAAAGGCAACAATCACTTCGTCGGGCGAGGTATCTTTGCTTTGCAAAATAAGGCGTAAGAAGGTCAGAGGATGTTTGAGAAACGCCGCCACATCGTCGTGAGAAGCGTGATAGACGAAGTCATGTAAGTCAGGCGGAGTTGGTGGCATAGCTTGCAAGATTTTGCTGCCGAGATAAAACCCAACAGTCAGGGCCGTAAATTCAGTGTGGACAAGTTCCAAGACTTGTGGCATTTCACGGCGAAGCTCTTCCTTCGTTTTGCCGTGCGGAACAATCTGGCGATGTGCAGCAATAGGGGATTGCTCAATGAACGAGACAATGCCAAACACGGCCGCATGTGCCGTAGCCACTTTCACCAATTGACCAAGTTTGACAGGCGATAAAGTCTCTTGCAACAACGCTTGCGGCACAACGGCCGAAAACTGCACGGTGTTCGAACGAACAACTTCTCCAATGTGTGTGCTCTTCATCGCTTTCTTTTCTTTTCGTTAGGTAGAGCAGTGGAAGCGTCGCTTGTCAGAAGTGCATCTTGCAAAGCGACTTCAACCTGACTGACAAAATCCTTGCAGTATCCAAGTTGGCGATAGATAATTTTGCCTGACTTGATAATCACAACGCTGGGCAAAAGCGAGACCTGATAATCTACAATCATCTCTGGCGTGGCAGTTGCAAAAGGAATACTAAAAGCAAATTCTTCTGGTGAGGATTTTACCGTCCGCAAATCGTCTTCAGTATCAATGGCAAAGAATCCTACGCCACGAGCGCGATACTTTGCACTAAGAAGTTGCAATTCAGAAAGTAGCAGTTTGGACATTGTAGAGTTAGGAGACCAAAAGTAAAGCAGAGTAAGTGGGTTTGCCAAACTTTCAGATGAGACGGTTTTGCCATTGAGCAGCGTAAGCGAGAAAGGTGGAGCGGAACGCAGGGCGGTGCTCAGCAGGCTACTTACAGATTCGCCCTTCTTGAATTTGGGTTTCAAGCTCGTGTTGAGCCATGCCTGCACTGCATCTGAGTTTTTGACTGCCAGTGATTTGATGGCATAATCCAACGCAGCACCATCTTTAAGTTTGTGTAGCAATTTTGCCATCTCAAAGTAGAGCTCAGCTTGTTGGGAAAGGCAAGTTTTTTCTGCTTCACGAAAGTTGGCTAAGGCGCTTTTGTCATCACCGATGCTCAAATATGCTTTTCCGATGTAGTAGTAAGCACAGCCAATAACATCTTGGTGAAATAAACGGCGAGCGGCTTCCGTTTGCACGAATTCAGGTTCTGGGCGGAAAACAAGTGGTTTTTGCTTATCCGCTTCAATAGCTTCAATGGCTTTGCTGGCAAGGTCGATAGCAAGACCAGCATAATCTTTTGTATCGGCATAGCGAGCGGCAAAACCAAGCAGTGTGAGAGGGTCATAAACCTCGCGGTCATAATCCATGCGCAGAACATCTCTCACATATGGCAAGGCTTTGGAAGGGTTAAGACTGGCATAGTAGTCAAAAAGATAGCGAATGGCGTAGGTATTGACCCGAGCATTGCGTAAGGCAGTCAAGCGACGATTCAAGATGCTTTCAGCAAAAATGGCGCCGCGGTCTCGGTAACTAGAAAAGGTCTGGTTGCTGAGGTAAAAGAGCAGGTGTGTAAGGTTCATCTTAGGCGTAAGTGGGTGTGTAGGATATTTTTCAGTCATGGCGGCAAGAGCAAGTTCGCGCTTGTCGTTGTCAGGCTCTATCAGGAAGCGGTTGTAGAGATTAAGCGGATGCAGGTAAGTATCAGGAATATCGCGTGTAATTTCATAGGCGCGGCGGCGGTTGTTCATGCCGTAGATATACATGAGCGAGATGGCTTCAAGCAAGCGTGGGTCATCGCGGCGTTGGCGGCGAACCTCGGCAATTTCGCGCTCAATTGTGGCTAAAGCCTCATCGGTGCGTCCCGCATGCTGAAAGTATAACGACCAATAAGAAATATAGGCATCATCACTATTGGGATAGAGTGAAAGTTCCGTTTTCAGAAGCGATAGCACGGTATCGATATTGGCTTTGCGGCGCAAAAGGGCATGCGCCAGCCGATAGTGCGACCACTGCACAGGTTTCCCCGCACGATTGTAGATGAGATAGTCCTCTGTGGCAAGTGAATCTTGGTTGGGAATGTCGGCAATGTAGTAAGAAAGTATCTGTGCCGATGAAGGTATGGCAATAGGCAAATACCAGTAAAGGTTTCGATAGTTTTCCATTTTGGCGCGCCGAATTTGCGGCGACTCGCTCTCAAAAAATTCAGGCTGCCAGAACTTGAAGGTATAGACTACCGTGGGCGGAGACTGATTGGAATCAATCGGCTCAGGCGGAAGATAGACCACGTTGAAGGTGTCGCCAATGACCGTAGAACTGCGCTTGATGCGGGTTTCCGCATCAATGATAGGTGTGTCATCTGGGTCTAAGGTAAGGCATGCAGAAAAAAGCATTGCACACACTGTGCTAAAAAGAAAAGGTAAAAGAACGAATAGAGTGGATTTTGGATACAGCGTCATGGTCAGTGTTTAGAGTTTTGAGATTCTCTTCGAGAGGCTTTTTGCAGAATAGTTGAGCGCATAGCCTTTTGCCGAGCAGATTTGCTGCAAAAGTCGATAGAATTCTTCTTGGTCCGATGGCTTGATGGTGGCTTGTTCATGAGCTTCTACGAGTGTCATAGGGTAACCGCCGCCCTTTTTTAGGTCGTCAAAGATAGCGGCATGAATAAAATCTACTTTGCCTTGCTCATAGCACCAACTCGGAAATTCAATGCGTGCAATTTCTTGACCGGTATGAAGATAGAAAAAATAAATCCTATCCGCAGGGTTATAATGCGCAAGCACTTCGGAGCGGCTGGCAAAAATTGCAGAGCGCTCACCTACGGAGAGAAAAGTGGCAAAGAAGGCAGCATCGTTGAGCGTGTTTGGCAAATGGATTTGCGCCGCATCCAGTTCTGGGCGAAGTAAAATTTGAAGCAAATTGACCACTTCTTTGCTACTTGGGCGACTGATGTAGCTTGCCAGCGTAAAGTGATGTTCACGAAACTGTGTAAGAAATCCGCCATAACGCACAACAAACGAGCGCTGCAAAGAAAGATTTTTGATGCGCTTGAGATGCCAGCAAATCAATGTCCCATCAGCTAAGGCAAGGAGCGGTCGGCGAGCACAGTGGGCATGATGAGCAGCATGTAGCAAGGTGCGCAATTCCTCTTCTTGGCGTAGCGCCGTAATGACTTCGGAAGATACAGGCGGCTCTTCATCCTCCTCGAGTTGAAGCTCTTGTGCAAGTTGGGCAATATCGTAGAGTTGAGCCTGACTGCATAGAGTGGGTTTTTCCGTCGTGCCGATGTGAAAGATGATTTGGCTAATGTTGAGCAAGAAAAAATCGGCGTTGAGATGTCGGTCAGGGAAAATTTGCGAGCCGTCGGTGGCGCAGAGAGTAAGCGCAGATGGGCGAGCGGGCACGGATTGCTTGAAGGTGGGTTCTTCTATGGGAACTGCGGCAACGGTATGAGCAATTTGCTGGTCGTCGTAGCGTGAGCGCAAATCAACCTGCAAGCGAAAGGCGTCATAAAACTGCGCCAACGCCTGCTGTTCTTGCTGGGCACGCACCATGAGCCGCTCGGCAAAGGTCGCTAAGTCGTTGTAGATGCTGTGAAATTGAAGCATGTCTCCTGAAGAGCAATTTGGTTCAAAAATAGGGCGCTCATGCCTTTTGACGAAAAAGTGAAAATTTTTTGGTGCAAGTGTTGCAAAAATGTTTCTTCAGTATTAAGTTTGTGTTAACTGCAAATCTTCAAACACCCGACGCCCGTCGGGTGGCTATACGGTGTGGGGGACGTATAGCACGCAAGGCGCCGAGAGGCGCTTTGACGTTTTAAAGCGCCAGCAAAACTTCAAGTGGCGCACCAATAACAACTACGCCAAAGCGTGTCAAATCGGCTAAAACACAGCGCGAACCTCTGCTCGTCCTGTATGAATCACGCGCCCAATAGGTAAGGCGCGACCGTCGTAGCCTATAGAAGCAGTAATGAAGTTGTTGATGCGGTAATCAGCATCGAGACGCCAGATGAGCGTGGTGCCGAAAGGATTGCCGTTAGAGAGCTCAAACACGGCATCAAATGGGCTGACGCCTGATAGAGTGGCTTCAGTGCGCTCGAGTTGAGCATTGAGTCGCCCTTTTCCGCGAAAAGAGTAAATGGCACGCAGTTGCTGAGCGTTAAGTAGAGACTGGGCGGCATTGCCCCCGCGCGAGAGTGGAAAGGTGTCTTCACGCTGCTCAAAAGACAGGCGCACGCCGATTTCCAAATCTTGAACAGGGCGATAAGAAACATCAGCGGCAAAGCCAAGCGAATTGATAAAAAACTGCCGACCTGTAGCACCAAAGTCACGGGCTTGCAATGCGGCAGCTTGTGCCGTGTTAAGACCAGAAAAAAGATTCAGCTCAATGCCAAGGGCGTAACCAAAGCGTGTAACCGCACGCACGCTACGCTCCACAAATAGCCGCCGCTCTACGCCAAGACTAAACTGGTTGATACCAGTGCGCTGCTGGAAGCGAAAACGCAAGTTGGTAAGCTCATTTTCAAAGAGGTAGAGGTCTTGCTGCAGGGTCAAGTTGCCAACAACGGTTGTAGAGTCGTTTTGGAAGGATGAAAAATCCAGAAAGTAGATGCGGCGCAGGTCGCGCTCGAGACTGCGCTCTTCGATGCGAAAGAGCGATTCGGTCGAGAAGGCGGAAAGAATTTTTTCAAGCAAAGTTTCGCGAGAGGCAAAAAATCGTATGGGGCGCAGGCGGAAGCGCAAACTGGTTTTCAGGTCAATGGTGGGGAAGAGTTGGTCGCTGGGAAAGGTGCGCAAGATGTATTGCAGGTTGTCGTCGCCCACTTCACCGATGAAGGTAATTGGCAAGAATTCATCAAACTCGCGTAGCCCATTGCCGTTGCGGTCGCGCCAGATGAAGTTGCCGCGTCCGAGTGGTACGGCAAAAAATTGTCGTTCCAAGCGAGAGGTCTGTTCGGTCGACACATCATAGAGCCATTCTATTTCCAGTGCAGAGCGAAACGGTGTGTAGCGCGTCTGAAAACGCAGAAGGAAGGTTTCAATATCACGCTCGCCACGCTCACGAAAGCGAGAGCTAAACTGCCGTATGCGGTTGGTAAAGTTCAGCCATGCGAGAAATTCGTTGGCGGTAATGAATTGCCACTCTGCTGAAACGGTGCGCGCAATGGAGGCAGGCACAAGCGATGCGCCAAACGGCTGCGGCGAATCAAAAAGCTCATCGGCACGGTATCCGAAGCTGAATGACAAATTTTGTCCGATAAAGTCGGTGAGCCCAAGTCCAGCGGTGGCATCAAGAATGTAGTGGCTATCGGAACGAAGCGTATCGGCAGGCAGCGAGCGTGTGGCTTTCTGACTAAGTTCCAAGTGGAAGAATGGACGAATGCCAAAATTCCAAAAGCCGTTGTTTGCCAAACGAAATTGTGCATGAAACTGACCGATTTGTCGGAGCCAAGTGGCTTGTTCAGCCAAAAGCTCATTGCGGCTCGAGGTGTAGGCGACGCTATAACTTGAGCTCAAAAGTGAATCCACTTGCAAGCGAGCTTCAGCTTCTTGGCGTGTGGAGTTGAAGAGTGTTTCACGGTCAAGTTGACCGATGCGGTAGGAGAGCGAAAAGGGCGTCCAAGGCGTGTAGGTAAAGGCGGCATTGCGAATGCGTTCGGCAGTTTGCGCGGTAAAAAGTGGGCGTCCGTCAAAATCAATCAAGTTGAAATCGCGGTTGAGGTCAACGGGCAGTGTGCGGTCAATGAAGGCAAAGAATTTCGAGGTTTCGCGCTGTGAAAGTTGCGCTTCGAATTTGCCAAGCGAAATACCAAAGAGTTCGAGGGTCTGCGGCGAAAACTTTGCGCCAAGTGTGTAAGCGCGTCCGGGGCTCAAGGTGTCATCGAGGGTAGAGAATTTGTTGAAATCGTTCCGGGAAAGTGCGCCTTCGAGCGAGAGTGAGAAGCCTTTGAATGGCGAAAGTTGCAGCGAAAGGTCAAACACTTGCTGTGCGGTTGGAATGGGCAAGAGCGCAAAGGGAACATAGTTGCCTTGACCTTCGCCCACATAGTCGTAGATGCCAAAGTTCAGTCGTCGGTATGAGCCTTGTCCGTCGGGCACGGGGCTAAAGGGCGGGTTCCAAAATGCGCCGGGTGCGCCTTCGCCAACGAAGCGGAAAATCTCGATGCGGCGTCCGCCAATCAGCGTATCGAGTTTGATGTAGGCGCCGCGCGGGCGTCCGAGGCTATCAGTGCCCACAAAAGCCGTGGTGTCGGTTGCACGAAAACGGTCAGCCCCAGCATTGCGCAGACTTTCACGACCGCGCTCGGTCAGAAGAAAATCAATCGGAGAATTTTCATCGTCGGATTCAGAGACAAATGAGGCTTGAAACTTGATGCGCTCATCAAACAAGCTGGTTTGAGCTTTTCCAGAAAGGAAGTTGCGTGGATAGAGCCGCTCGGTAAACTGAAAATCAACTGTGATGCGCGACTGCTGCGTAATAAGACGGCGCGGCTGAAAGTAAATTTCACCAGTTGCATATTCAATTACATAGTCATTGTTTTGTCCGCGCACCATCAGTTCGCCATTGACATAGACCCGCTCGGTGCCTGCCAGCACAATGATAAACGGCTCGCCATTTGGTCCAGTTAGTCGGTATGGACCTTGCACGCCATCGCGCCCATTGAATTGATTGACATGGAAGCGCCCGCGTGCATTGGCAAAAGCAAGCAGTGCCGCCGTAGAGCTACTATTGCCAATTGGCATAGAGCCCTCGACTTTGCCGCCCTGCAATCGGCGCTCGAGGTTGGCAAACTCTGTGCCGCCAAGCGAAAGATTAAAATCACCAATGGTGGCTTTGGCTTGTTCTGCACGAATTTCAACAAACACACGGTCGAATTCCTGCAAGGTTTGCGTATTGCCTTCAGGCTGAATTGGGGTGTTTTCGTCGGTAAGTGCGGCGGCAATTTCCACGCCGGGCGCAATGGTGCCTTCAAGCTGCAAGCGTAGCCCAGATGTAATGTTCAAATCTTGATTGGAGCCAATGGTGATGCCGCGCACCAAACTGCCTGAACGGCGCAGCGTGGTGCCAGAGAAAATGTCGTCCAATTGTAGCGATGAGTTTTGAGACATCGGCGCTCTAAGGGTTTCGCTCTGAAGCGTAGAATCCAAAGAAATTGGGAAAAGAATTTCGCGCCGCACATACTCTCGCTTCAGGGCAAATGGCAAGGCTTGATAGCGAACTTCTAAGCGATGCGCGCTGCTGTCACGGAAAAGATAACGCAGATACAAAATGCCGCGTGTGCAATCGAGCCGATAGCGTGTGGAATCGACGGGGAGATTATCGAAGAAGATTTTCTCCGTGCCGCAAAAAATAAATTCATCGGGCAGTTTGAGCGAATCAATGGGCGGCGTGAGCCATATCAAGATTTTTTCGCTGCCGTGCTGTTCGGCGCGCTCAAGGCGAGGCAAATGGTGCAAAAGAGAATCGCTTTGCAAGGCGCATGCACAAAGCTCTGCGCTTGGATGCAGAAAAAACAAGATAAGCCAAGACAATAGCCAAAAGTATGGTGCAGGATAAGACCGTTGAGCAAAATTCAGGTGCAACGCCGTGAATCTGATGCAATCGCTAAGAAGTAGAGCACAAAACCAAGACACCGGGGCGAAGTTAGCATAAGCGCTGAAATAAATTCAAGACCAAAGAAGATGGCATTACTTCATCAAAATCATTTTGCGGGTTTCTGAGCCTGTGTCGGTTCGCAGGCGGTAGAGATAGATGCCACTTGAGAGGTCAAAGTCAGCGGCGTTGAACACATACTTGTAAAGTCCTGCCGGTTGCCAATCGTGGCGGATGCGTGTGATTTCATTGCCAAGCATGTTGTAGATGACAAGCTCGACAGAAGAAGGCGAAAAGAGTTCATACACGATGGTGGTGGTCGGGTTAAAGGGGTTAGGCGTATTTTGGTGCAAGCTAAACTGTTTGGTGGTGCCTAAGCCAACTTTCAGCGTTGATGAAAAGAGCGCAGAACGAGCAGGTAGGTTGGCACGAATGCGGTAGAAGACCACTTTTAGTGCCGCATCACTGGGTTGGTCGGTGAAGCGGTAAAACGATTGGGTGGGCGAAAAAGCAACTGTGCCAATGCTCTGAAACGTGGTGCCGTTGGTGCTGCGCTCAATGGTAAAGCCAGATGTGTTTGGCGGTCCAGTAAATTCCCAACTAAGCTGGATGGTGCCGTTTTGTAACTCGGCGCGCAACTCTCGGATGCGGGTTGCGGCGGCAAGCGAAGTGCGCACAATCTCTGGGCGTTCGCCAACAAGGGCGCTGCGGGCAGAAGGTGAAAAAGATTCCGAGACAAGCAGTGAGGCGTCGGTTTCTCGCTCTAAAATTTCAGGATTGGCTAATTCTTGTGCGGGTTTGGCGCGGCGGTAAATTTTCAGCTCGTCAAGTTCGCCATGAAAGAAGCGTTCGCGACCGGCGCGTGAGCCCAAATAGAGAAGCGTGCGCCGTTCCACGGAAGGCGTAAAGGCAGCGCGGTGAATCTGCGTGCGAGCGCTATCGTGCAGCACGCCATCAATGAAGAGGCGCATGAGCGACTGTGCACTGTCGTGCGTGACGGCGCAGTGATGCCAAGCCCCATCGCCGACAAAAGTCTGACTGACAAGGCGAGAAAAAGAAAACGGTGTGCCAAAAAATGCACCAAGCCGACCATCGGCAAGCAGCTCGACTTCCAGCGCATATGCGTCGGAAGTGGCGCCAGACCATGTCGAGAGCACGGTGCGACCTAATGCCGTAGAGCGTAGCCAAAATTCTGCAGTGAAATTGCGCTGCAAGGAAAGCGCTGCGGCGCGTTGATTAGGCAAAAACACACTGATTTGAGCCAGCGAGTCGAAGCTGGCGGCAGTGTTGTCGTGTCGCCATTTGGGTTGCAGCGTAAGGTTTAGTGTCAGGCGCGCAAGTGCTATGGCATCTAAGGTATCCATCAAGGCAGGGCGCACCTCGCGTGAATGCAAATGAACAAGATGAGCTTGAATGTATTCTCTGCGCTCTGAAAACGATTCACTGGGGCGAAGCGTCAGAACAAGCGACGAAGAAGCCGATAGCGGTTCGGATGAAAAGAAAATGCCGTAAGTGCGATTGCGATACGAGAGTGTTTTAGCGGAAAATTTTACAGGCGAGTCTATGGCATAGAGACGCAAAACCTGAATGCTGCGCGGCAAATCCAATATCAACGCATTTGCGGTATCGTGTGCAGAAGCATTAAGACTGAAAAATACATTGAAATCTTCGCCGTCATGAACCGCGCTGGGCGCATGCAATAAAGAAAAGGAAGTCTGCGCAACAAGAGGCGAGACCAAAGTCAGTTGCGCAAAAAGTAAGGTAGAAAAAAAGTTTTGCAATAGAGAATGTTTCATGCACCATTTGGTTATTTACCCATCAGAATAACCCCTGCGGTAGGTGGAATATACAATTTCCCTGCGGCGATATGAACCTTCTCTAAGGAAATCTCATTGGCGTTGCCAAGCATGACCCAGTTACCACTCGGGAGCACAAACTCGGCTAAACGATGAGGATGGGCATTGCAGATGACAATGAAATCAGCATCTGCTTGTAGACCGTAGGTGCGGTAGGGCTCGGCATTGGCTTGCGACATAGCCTGAGCAAACTGGCGATGATGCAAGCGGAAGGCAAGAACAAGTGAATCTTTGGTGTCAAAGAATTCAACAGCTGATGCTGGCGCGCAGTGAAAAATAGGGTAGCGTTTGCGTAGTGAAATCAAGCTCTTGTAGTAGCGATACAGTTCAGCATTCAGGTCAAGGTGGTTGTAGTTGATGTAATTGGTTTCGTTATCCTTTTCGTAGCTATTGTGGTCAATTTTGCCAACATTTGGGTCTGGTGCGTCAGTGGGGGCTATCACTTTGCTTCGGGCATATTCCTGTCCTTCGTGAATCATCGTGATGCCTTGTGCGGTGAAAAGTAGCAGGGCGGCAAGTTTATTGAGTGCAAGTGCCTTAGGTGAGAGTTTAGCATGCTTATTGACATCAGTGATGCGTGTGTCATGATCGACTTCGCGTATGGCAAGGCGGATGAAATCGCCCAGTGTGTAGTCATCATGTGATTCGAGATAATTGACGCTATGTGCAGCGGTGTGAAACAAGCCGCCAAATTGGCGAAGTGTGCCAACGACATAGTTGCGCAGCGAGTGTGGTGTATTTTGCCCTTGGAATTTGCCGAAAATAAAGCCATGTCCGTTGTCAGGATTTTGACCCTTGAAGCCATTTCGGATTTGGTCGTTCCATGATGCCCAGCCGATATCGCTGAAACGGTGTGGTTCATATCGACCGCCGCCCCAAGGTTCTGCAATCAAAATCACGTTTGGGTTGATTTTGCGGGCTTCAACGGTAATTTGCCGGCGAGTTTCTTCATCAATCATAGCGGCTAAATCAAAGCGAAAGCCATCAATGTGGTATTCAGTCATCCAGTATCGGATGCAGTCCAAAATCATTTTGCGAGCCATGGGACGGTCGGTTCTAAAGTCGTTGCCGCATCCAGAGTTGGAAAGAAAACGCCCTTCCGAATCCAAGTGAAAGTAGTAGAACTTGTCGATGTATTTGAAGGGGTTGTAGTCGTACTGCGAAACGTGATTAAAGACCACATCGAGAATGACAGCGATACCTTCTTTGTGCAGGGCTTTGACCATGTCTTTGAACTCTCGCACAGCATGGGCGTCCATGCCGTTGTAAGCGTCAGGAATCATGGAGGCGCCGCGTGAGTAGTAGGCTTCAGGGGCAAAAAAGTAGCTCGTCATGTAGCCCCAATGGTTGCGCGCATATGGATTCCACGTATTGACAGGATAGCCAAGTTTGACGACACTACTATCTTGGTATGGGATTTCAATTGTGCCAAAGCTTTGAATAGGCAAAAGTTCAATTGCATTGATGCCTAAATCTTTGAGATGACTGAGCCCGCCGCGCTTGCCTTTTTCAACCAAGCCAGCGTAGGTGCCCCGAGCCACCACGCCAGAGGAAGGGTGAGCCGTCAGGTCGCGCACATGAGCTTCGTAAATAATCAGCGAGGTGTGGTCAGGCGAAATGACCCATGTATCACCTTCCCAATCGTATTGCAAATTGGCAATGAGGGTGCGAGCAGGGTAGCGCCGAAAGTTATTGCGCGTGCAGACCGCCTTAGAGTAAGGGTCGGCAATGACAATTTCAGGATTGAACATCTCGCCCGGACCTTCCACACCGAAGACACGATAGCCATAGAACTTGCCGTAGAGCTCGCCTTGTGCCACATATTCCCAGACGCCTTGCTCATCGCACTGCATGGTAAATTCTTCGCCCTTTTGGCTATTGTGGCGCTCATAGATGACCACATTAACCTGCGTGGCACGCGGGGCAAAAATGCGAAAGGTCGTTTTGCCGCCAGAGACCGTGCAGCCCATCTCTTTGTCGGAGTAAAACGAATCCAGCGTTGCTTGATGATTACGAAGACGCTCCAAAGCGGGGTTGCGTTGCGCAACCGCATCATAGAAAGCCGTAAGGATCAGCATAATCCATAGCGCAATAATTGTTGAGAGGCAGACTGCAGAACGAGCAGACTGGTAGTTCGAGTGCAAGAGAACTGGTACAACTGGCAGCAGCATAATGGTTAGTGCGCAAGTCGAGCCGCTTAGGGCAAGTGCAAGTAAGCTGCACAGGTAAGGTAACATAAGCACAACACCCATCTACAGAAATTACACAGGTTTTAGAGAACAACTAGAGAACAAAAACCAATCCGCCGCTGATACCATTGATAGACTGATTGAGGTTGATTTCACCAGTAACATTGAAATAGAGATTGCGTGCCACCGCAAAATCGAAGCCCAGCACAAGATTAACCGGTACGGCATTGGCGTTGTTTTCAACGATGAAATCAACATCAAGGGCCGCCATCAGCCCCACAATGCCAGCACGTCCGCTAATCATCGCTCCGGCATCAAAACCGGCACCGAGCCCGCCAGCATGACCACCAGCATAGAGGTCAAGGCGAATCGAAGATGAGCGGTATATTCCAAAGCGTACATCGCCGCCGACATAAAGCCGATAAGGCTGCGCGCCAGCGCCAATCCGTCCGTTGATGTTGATAAAGTCAAAAACCCCATAAGTGAGTTGACCGTGGAAAATAAACCCCGTGTAAGGACTGAAGACGATACCGGGCTGGGCAGCAATGAGCCATTCTCTACTGCCAGCAGCAACTCGCAAGGGTGGCGGCGTGCCAGCTTGTGTCACATCGCTAAAAAGGCTCAGCGAAAGCAAATGTATGGCAAGGAAATAGCTGAAAGTTGTGGGTTTTTTTAGCATGCTTGAAAAGTTTAGGCGTTGAGCAAAAGGAGTAGAAAGATAAAAAATCGCTCAGAAGGTAAAAAAATGAGGATTTTGCCAAGAGCGAAGCGGCAAATGATGAGTGACACAAAAAGGCAGTGGCAAAGCGTCGCAAAACCATATTTGGCGAAAGCGTGTTAATTTTATTCTAACAAACTTCGCAAATGTGAAACTCGACGACATCTTCCAGCCGATTGAATCGGAATTGCAGATTTTCCAGCAGCGCTTCAAAGAAGCCATGAAGTCCGAAGTAGGGTTGCTGGATAAGGTTGCAAACTACATTCTCAAGCAAAAGGGCAAGCAGATTCGTCCGACGCTGGTACTACTTTCGGCTAAAATTGCAGGTGGCGTAACCGACTGTACCTACCGAGGTGCTACGCTGGTTGAGCTCTTGCACACAGCAACGCTCATCCATGATGATGTTGTCGATACTGCTGATATGCGCCGTGGCATTCCTGCCATCAATGCCTTGTGGAAAAACAAAGTCGCCGTGCTCATGGGAGATTACTTGCTCTCGCGCGGTTTGCTGTTGGCGCTCAAGCACAATGACTACTTGTTTTTGACAATTGTCTCTGATGCAGTCAGACGCATGAGCGAAGGAGAACTGTTACAGATTGAAAAGACGCGCTATCTCGATATTGATGAGACGACCTACTTTCGTATCATTTCCGACAAAACTGCATCGCTAATTGCAACAGCCTGTGAAATTGGTGCAGCAAGTGCGAGCAATGATAAGGAAGTGCAAAGGAAAATGCGCGAGTGCGGCGAAGCCATTGGCATTGCATTTCAAATTCGAGACGATATTTTGGACTACTTGGGCGATAGCAACGAACTTGGCAAACCAATTGGCGGAGACATCAAAGAAAAGAAAATTACCCTGCCGCTAATTTACGCCATGCATCAAGCCCCAGAAACGGAACGGGAAGAGATTATCTCGATTTTGAAAAGCGATAGAAAACGTGCGCTCTTTAGCCAAGATGTAGTAGACTTCACGCGCCGCTACAAAGGTATTGAGTATGCAGAGGAAGCGGCACAAAAATACGCCGCTCGTGCTATGGCGGCGTTAGAACCCTTCAAGGATTCACCCAGCAAGGCGGCTCTGCAGAAACTCATCGGTTATGCCATAAAACGCAAAAAGTGACACGCAACCTTTTGAGTTTCTGCGCAAAGTTCCTTAGCTTGTGGCGCTTACTTCTAACCATCTCGAACGCCTCAGAAAGATGAAAACTCTAAACCGAGTGTTGTCTGCTGCTATCGCGTTTGCTTTGACCACCGCTTTTAGCCTGCTGCTGGGCTGGCATACGCATAGAGCAGCGGGCGTGCAAGTGTGGTTACCTGACGACTGGAGAATAGAGATGCCCAGACCAGACTATCTGGCAGCAACAAGCCCCGACGATGAAGTCTATGTCGGATATATCGTCTCAAGTGCGCAGGAAATGGACGCTACGTTAGAGAGTTTGGAGGAACAGCTAAAAGGGGTAGTTGAGGATGCAAAGTTTGACAAAACTTACGATGACTTCAGCATCAATGGCATGCCTGCATGGGGCTTTGGCGGAACGGGCACATACCATGGGCAGCCTGTGGAAATGCGCATTGAGCTTATCTATACGCCAAAGAAAAAGGTCTTGATTGTGGCAGTTGTGGGCTCACACGCTGGATTGGAGCATCATCTCGATGAAGTCAAGACCATCATGCGCAGCATCCGCAGAGCTTGAGGCGAAGTAGAACAGGTCAGGCATGCTGCATCAAGAGAGAATTTTGACTGCATCGCCAAGGCGAAGAACTTTGCCAACCTCGCTGGCGGCAGCCCTTGTATTAACACCCAAGCGGTAAAAGTGACTAAAGCGTGAAGGTTCTGCCCACATCGGTAGTGTTTGGCGTCGGCGTTCTGAAAAAATTTTCTGGAAACTGCGATAGACATCACCGCTGAGCGAATTGCGTGTGGGCACCACGCATCGCGCACAAGGCTTTACGCCTTCATAAATGGCTGAACCAATTTGGAACTGCACACTTTCCTCGTCTGCACCGTAGAGACGGTCTTCCCAGAAAGCATCCGCCTCGCCCAAAATCAAATTTACACGAAACCGCCGCATCACTTCCTCGGTGCTCAAGTCCGCAAACCACTGTGCAACTTGCTGCAAGGAAGCATGTGCCACAACAGTTGCGCCCGGAGCATCTTGGTCGTCTGGAAACCCATGCTGAGCATTGTGCGCAAGAAAAACACGGAAGCCGAAGTAATCGCTGAAGTATTCCTGCAAGCGCACTGGCTCATGCCGCAGGTGAAATCGATGTGTGCCGACGCGTGGAGCAGAGAGCGTTACGACTTCATGTTCAAGCTCGAAAGTTGCCCGAATGTGATGAATCGCAGGGAAGCGTTTGGCATTGACGAAGCGGTGCTCGGCATCCACTAATGCAAATTCACGGTCGTACTGAAGGGCACCGCCATACACAACAGTAGCTGATGAGAGTTCCAGACCATCCAGCGATTTGATAGGGTAGATAAAAATTCGTTCCAAGATAGGCATAGGCAAGCAAGATTGAGCAAGTTGGCACAAGACTCAAGATGCGGACAAAAATAGCACGGCAAGGCATTAGACCAGAAGAAAATCAATTGTGCGGCGTTTGGTATCCACTGCGTAGACTTTAATTCTGACAGTTTGACCAAGCTGATAGCGGCGGTGAGTGCGTTTGCCAACAAGCGAATAGGTGCGCTCATCAAACTCGTAGTAATCATCCGACATGTTTTTGATATGCACCAAGCCTTCAACGCCCATATCATTGAGCCGCACATAGATGCCAAAGTCTGTTACCCCTGAAATAATCCCAGTGTAGATATTGCCAATGTGGTCGGAGATATATTCGACTTGTTTGAGTTTAATGGAATCGCGCTCGGCTTCGGTGGCATTGCGTTCTTGCTCGCTGGCATGTTCGCAGATTGCAGGAATAAGAGCGTTTAGTTTGCGCAACCGCGGCTTAGATAGCTTGCGCTGGCTCTGACGCAAGGTTTCATACTCATAGAGCAGACGATGCGTAACAAGGTCAGGGTAGCGGCGAATGGGCGAAGTGAAGTGCGTGTAGAAATCAAAGCCAAGACCGTAATGACCGATATTATTTGGCGAATAGACAGCTTTTGCCATGGAGCGTAGGGCAATTTCAGAGACTAAATACTCAACCGATGTGCCTTTGACATCTGCAAGCAGTTTGCGCAGTGCTTGCGATGTTGCCGTTTCATTGTTGAAGGCATTTTTTTTGAGCTCGAGCTCATAGCCCAAGCGTTTAACGAAAGCCGCTAAGGTCTTGATTTTTTCAGGGTCTGGGGCATCATGCACACGGTAGATGCTGGGGTAGTTCAGCTCGCCATTCTGGAAGTAGGTTGCAATATGTTTAGCAACCGTGCGATTAGCCAGTAGCATAAATTCTTCAATCAGACGATGGCTATCCAGACGAACTTTACGCATGACCTCAATAGGCTTGCCACTTTCATCGAGCTTGAACTTTATCTCTTCAGTGTCAAAATCTATTGAGCCATTGGCAAAGCGTTCTTTGCTAAGAATTTTGCTAAGTCGGTGCAGTGCGTGCAGTTGCTCATAAAATTCGCCTTTGCCAGCGTCGAGAATAGCTTGAACTTGCTCGTATGTAAAGCGTCGCCGTGAGCGAATAACTGTTTTAGCAATCTGGTAGTCGAGAACTTTACCATAGTGTGTCATGGTAAAAAAGACCGAGTATGCCAGCCGGTCGACATGCGGATTGAGACTGCAGATATTTTCTGAAAGATTTGAGGGTAGCATCGGAATAACACGATCGACAAGATAGACTGATGTGGAGCGACGGCGAGCTTCTTCGTCTAACTTTGTGCCTTCACGAACATAGTGTGAAACATCAGCAATGTGAACACCAACCAGATAAAGCCCACCATCGAGCATTTCAATCGAGAGTGCATCGTCGAAGTCTTTGGCATCGTAGGGGTCAATGGTAAAGACAATTTTATCGCGGCAGTCGATTCTATTGGCAAGGTCTTCATCGGTAATGGTATCGCTCAATTTGTTGGCTTCAGCAAGTACACTTTTGGGGAAGGTTTCATCAATACCCCACGCACGTGCAATGGCAGCAACTTCGACTTTGGAGTCGCCAGATTTGCCTAACACCTCAATGACTTTGCCACTGAGAACATCATCGCGTACAAACTGCAGTTTGCCGACAACGACCTTATCTCCAGCTTTAGCCGTTTTAGCATCTTTGAGCGAGATGAAAATTTCTGGCAAAATGCGATTGCTATCAGGAATGAGCTGAAAGTCTTTGTTGCGGCGTTTGAGAACGCCAACAAGTTCTGTGCAGGTACGCTCAACTACTTCAACAAGTTTGCCTTCGAAGCGGCGAGAAAAAGATTCGCGGTTGGCGTGCAAGTCAAGCGGTGCCATTGTTACGCGAACCTTCACAATATCGCCATCCAAAACTCTGCGTAGCTCAGTGGCAGGCAAGAAAATCTCATCGTCATAGTCTGCGACGCTGACCAGTCCGTAGCCATTGGGATGCGTTTTCAGTGTGCCTTCGTAGATTTCGCCGACTTTGAAGCGCTGTTTGGGCGGCGGCACAAAGGGAGCAACTTTGGTGTCGGCATGTAGGGCGAGCTCTTCGCGCACACGGATAACTTCAGGCAAAGGAGCAGCACTGCGGGCAAGGCTATAGCGCCGCTCCGCATCCTTGTCTAATGCCCCTTCTTCATGGAGTTTGTGTAACACATACCAAAAGCCCGGCAGGTCGTCATCGGAAAGATAGCCCAGTTCAGCGGCAATTTCGCGAGAGCGAAAGGCTTTGCCGTCATGGACAGAAAGAAAATTCAAAATTTCGGCGGCAATAGTTTTTTCGCCCTGGCGAATCAGAAACTCTTTGACACGCTCTATATCATCGGGGCGCGGACGATTTGAACCAGTACGCTTAGAGTTGCTACGGGGTTTGCGCTTTTTAGGCATAGATTACTTTCGGCTTGAAATCCTCAATGCAAAGTCTATGCTGACACTGCGCAATATCGTCGGCATCGTTACTTGCAACAATTAAAATGATGTTTGGGCGCTGCTGGGCAACATAATCCCAAAGCAATGCAATGCCATGACGGTCTAAAGTTACCGTAGGCTCATCGAGCAAGTAAACTATTGGGGCAGCGGCAAAAGCATGAACAAATCGCAATCGCTGGGTCATACCAGAAGAGTAGGTACGAACAAATTTGCGGCAAGCGGTTGCAAGAGCAAAATGCTCAAAAAGCGATTCAACTTGATGTAAATTAGGTGTGATGCCTTTAGCGCGAAGTGAAAAGAGCACGTTTTCCAACCCTGTTAAATCATCATAGAACTGCAAATATGGCGCAACAAAACCAATGTAACGGATTTGCTCGGTTTTTTCAAGTGCTTGACCGTGGCGCAAGTAGGTGATGCGACCCTGCGTCGGCGTGCTAACTCCAGCCAACAACCGCATCAAGGTAGATTTTCCACTGCCATTTGCACCTTGAATAGCAAGGCTATCGCCTAGGCGAAGTTCAAACGAAAGCTGCTCAAAGATGCAACGACGGTCGTACTTTTTTTGAAGATTTTCAGCGCGCAGTACCATAGTAGAGTGTTGAGACAAGTTAAACAGATGTTGTAAACTTTGAAAGAGCATCCATACTTGCCGTGCATGCGGCAAGCTAAAAACCGTTAGTCTGACTTGTAAAAATCCCTGTATATTTGCGGCTAAAACTTTACGAATGATATTCGGCTTGAGTATCAATATCCAGCGCCCCGATGCGCTGAGTATCTCTGAGGCGCTCATTCAGTGGTTTAAGGAGCGCCAGATTGACTTTGTGGTAGAAAAAACAGCCGCCAAGATTTTGGGCGAGAAGCGTCGGTGCAGTCTGGAAGCGTTAGGCAAAGAAAGCGACGTGTTGCTCTCACTTGGTGGCGATGGCACGCTCTTGCGTCTGGCGCATTATGCCAACTCAAAGCCAATTCTGGGTATCAATCTGGGACGGTTAGGCTTTCTGGCAGAGTTTACCGTCGAAGAGATGTACCCTGCTATTGAGCGCATTTTGAAAAAAAATTACACGCTGGAGATACGTACCCAGCTTGAAGCGACCGTCAGCATAGGCAAGAAAAAGAAGGTGTTGCGAGCCCTAAACGATGTCATTGTCGAGCGAGGGGGCTATCCGCGCATTCCCACCATCACACTGCGTATTGATAACCATCTTGTCAGTGATTATCGTGCTGATGGACTGATTGTCTCGACCTCAACAGGTTCAACAGCCTATTCCATGTCAGCGGGCGGTCCTATTATTGTGCCAAAATCCAGAGTGTTTGTCATCACACCAATCTGCCCACACATGCTGACTGTGCGCCCAATTGTCGTCAGCGAAGAAAAGCAAATTGAGCTATCGGTAGAAACGCCCGATGAAGGTTTCATACTAAATTGTGACGGTAGTCAGCAATTGAAACTGACCACGCAAGCACGAGTACGAATTCGAAAGTCTGACATTGGTATCAGCATTATTGCCAATGAAAAACGCAACTACTACGATGTGCTGCGCCAAAAATTTCTTTGGGGAAAAGAGTATCTCTAAGTGCATTGCAATCCTACTTGCACTGATAGGGCTACTGGAAACACAAGCCTGTACCACGACCAACATAAGTGCCAGTCGTAACGAGCCTGCGCCCGATATGGTGCTAGGACAATGCTCATGGGAAGACTGGCAAAAAGAAGCCAAATGGGACGATTACAGCGCAAGTGACTATGTGCCCGATAGTGCTGCCATACAGCGCCTTACCACACTGGCTGCAAATCCAGAAATCACCTTCTTGGTGTTTGGAGCAAGCTGGTGCGGAGACAGCCGAGATGGTCTTCCAAAAATTTACAAGGTATTTCGTGCCGCTAAAATTGAGCCGCAGCGTGCCACGCTCTATGGCGTCGATCGCAAAAAGCGCGAGCAGACGGGCATGGCGGAAAAATTTCAAATCAAGCGAGTGCCGACACTAATTGTGCTCAAAGGCGGCAAAGAAATTGGCAGAATCGTCGAAGTCCCGATGCTAAGTTGGGAAAAAGATTTGGAGCAATTGCTGTCAAAATAGTCAAGTTGTGCCGTGCAAACGCCTCCGAAGAAAGTGTTGGTGTTGGTCGGTCCGACGGCATCTGGCAAGACCGCTTTGGCTATACCTTTAGCAGAACAACTGAATGCAGAAATTATCTCTGCAGACTCACGGCAAATTTACCGCGAACTGACAATTGGCACAGCAAAACCCTCACCGCAAGAGCTGGCACGCGTGCCACATCACTTCATCAATGAACTGTCTTTGCCAGCGCCATATGATGCCGGAATATTCATGAGTGAAGCACGAGAGCGCATTGCGAAAATTTTCGAGCGAGGCAAAATCCCACTCGTGGTTGGTGGCTCTACGCTCTATGTGCAAGGTCTTGTCAGAGGGTTTTCTCCCCTGCCTAAGGGCGACCCTGCCATTCGCAAGCGCCTATATCAGGAGCTGGCAGAGCTAGGCAAAGAAACCCTCTATGCCCGTCTGAAAGCGCTCGATGAGGCTCAAGCCCAAACCCTAGACCCGACAAAAACCCAACGACTGGTCCGAAGTCTGGAGATTATTGAAATTACAGGACAAAAGGTTTCAGAACTCAAACAAGAAATGCTGCCGCCGCCATTTGAGGTCGTGATGGTCGGCTTAGAAATGCCACGTGAAAAGCTCTATGAGCGTATCAACCGACGCGTAGAAAAAATGATGCAGGAAGGTTTCTTGGAAGAAGCAAAGATGCTATATGAACGATTCGGAGAACAGCATGACTATGAAAAGATTAATGCACTGCAGACCGTAGGCTACAGAGAACTCTTCGAGTATTTTCGTGGCAAGTACACACTAAGCGAAACCGTGGCACGCATTCAGCAACATACACGAAATTATGCCAAACGGCAACTGACCTTTTTCAGAAACAAATTCAAACTGACTTGGATAGAAGCGCCCCAAACCGAGCAAGATATTGCATTTGCGCTGCAAAGAGTTATTTCTATATTCACTCGCTGAATCTTGCGAACACACCTGACTCTATCAATGAAACTGACGATTGAACACAAAAAGGGGCTCACTATTCTGAAGTTGCAGGAAAAACGTCTGGATGCTGCCATTGCTCCTCATCTGAAATCTAAGCTAGTGATATTGATTGAAGGCGAGGGCGAAAAATATCTCGTAATTGACCTATCCCAAGTGCAAGCTATCGATTCCAGTGGCATTGGAGCCTTACTGCTTGCCCACCGCAACACCTTGGCACATGACGGTTTTGCCGCAATTGTTGGTGTAAATGAGCAAGTCTATGACTTGCTAAAGATGACCCAACTGGATAAGCAACTCTACATCTTTGACTCCATTCGAGACGTGCTGAACAATCTCGAAACAGTCGAAACAGACGATGAGGATGCCGACGAGGATGAACCTGAAAAGACATCAAAATCTTCCAAGCCTGCACCCGCTGTAGACTTAGACGAAAGCGAAAACCTCTTGGACGAAATTCCAGAACTTGATGAAGAAACCCTTGATGAACTGAACCTTGACCTGGAAGAGATAGAGGATTTAGAGCTCTCGGCAGAAGACGAGCCAAAGCAAAAGGAAAAGAAAAAGAAAACAAAGCGCTCGACAACGAAGACCAAAAGCACGACCAAATCACGCAAAAACACGGAAAGCAAAACGAAAAAGGCAGGCTCCACCAAATCTGCGACAGCAAAAGCAAAAAGCAAGAAAAAATCCAAAGCGTAAATGACCCTATTTTCAGCGCTGGATTGGACGGTCGTGGGGCTCTACCTCATCGGCATCGTCATATTCGGACTATTCAAGGGTGGAAAGCAAAATTCTGCGCAGGATTATTTTCTATCCGAGAAAAAAATTCATTGGTTGGTTGTAGCACTCTCTATTGTTGCCACAGAAACATCGTCACTGACCTTTATTTCTGTGCCGGGGATTGCCTACAGCGGCAATTTTAATTTTTTGCAATTGGCGCTGGGCTACATCGTTGGGCGAGTGGGCGTTGCCTACTTCCTGCTGCCACGCTACTATCAGGGAAGTTTGACAACGGTCTATGCCTTGCTCGAGAGCCGCTTCGGCTTGAAACTACGCCGCACAGCATCAGTGGTCTTCATCATCACGCGCATCTTTGCGGATGGAGTGAGGCTCTACGCCACTGCTATCCCGCTGGTCGCCATCTTTCGTGGCTATCAACTGTTTTCAGAGGCGTCGGAGCCAATGCTGTACGCTGGTGCCATTTTAGTCATTGCCGCAGCAACCCTCATCTATGTGCAGTTTGGCGGCGTGCGCGCCGTCATCTGGACCGACTTGGTACAGCTTTGCATCTACATTCTGGGTGGCATCGTCGCCGTGGTGCTTATCAGCGAAAAACTGCCAGCGCCAATGGAGGCGCTCTCAGAAGCCTACAAGCAAGGTAAGTTCGCCGTCTTTAACTTCAGTTGGCAAAATCTGTGGTCGTCGCCATACCAGTTCTTCTGGGCGCTGATTGGTGGGGCAGCACTCTCTATGGCATCGCATGGTGCAGATTACATCATCGTGCAGCGGCTATTTGCAACGAAAGAACTGCGTAGTAGTCAAAAAGCAATTATCGCCAGCGGAATTATCGTGCTTGGACAATTTGCCCTGTTTCTGCTCATTGGTGTATTGCTCCATGCGTTCTACAACGGTATAGCCATGCGAGGCGATGAAGTGTTCCCAAAATTTATCGTCTCGGGCTTACCAAGTGGCATAGCTGGTTTGGTTGTGGCGGCAATGCTCTCGGCGGCAATGTCGACGCTCTCAAGCTCTATCAATGCGATTGCAAGTTCAACCGTCTTTGACCTCTACGCTGCCACGGCACGCGGCAAGCGTGCCACGCCTGAAGAAAAACTCAAACTCTCCAAGCTCATCAGCCTGATTTGGTCAATCGTGCTGACGCTGTCAGCTATCGCCTATCTTGGACTAAGTCGGTCAGTGGTAGAAATTGCATTAAGCGTGGCATCTTTCACCTACGGGGGATTGCTGGGCGTCTTTTTCCTCTGCCTTTTCTTTGAGCGCATCGAAAGCCACGCGGCAATGATAGGATTTCTCACCAGCATCGCCGTCATGACACTGATTATCACGCAAACCTCCATTGCATGGACACTCTACACCATCATTGGACTGGCAACAACGCTACTTGTAGCGCAGGTAAGCTCATGGCTATTCAAGCCGCAGACAGTGTAGGCAACTGCATGATGCATCGTGCCTGATGCAAAGGAAGTCAGACAAGCAAGAATCCAAAATGAAAAAGGCTCGTGCAAAGCATCACAGTAACTGCCACGCACAAGCCTTCAGCAATTAGCCAATGCCAACAGAAAGCCCATCACGAACGGTCGTGGGACTGGCTGGTTCGCTCGATGCAGGTTTGTTGGAAATATGCCGCACAGGTAAGCGGCGGCTGACCGGGCTTTGCGGCACAAACCAGCGCTCAATTTCATATGCCTCAAGCAAGAGCTGCTTGTCAATACCGACTCGGGCGCGCACTTCGCCCAAAGGCAAGTCAAGCAAGGGACGAAAATCAATCTTGTAGATTTCTTTGCACGGCGATTTGATGCCGCACTCGACGCCTAAATCGAAAACCTTCAAATCGTTGTCATCAAAGCGATATTCTTTGGGATAAAGATGCTGTGTAGCAAACTTGAAGAAGTTGCGCTGCCATGAAGAAAGTCGCTTGCTAGTGCCCATCGTAAAGCCGATGACGAAGGCTTCATCTTGAGCCAGCAAACCTCTACCCAAAAGGACATGGACGCAATCGTGCCCAAAAAGGTCAATCGCGCCAGTAAGCGCAATTGGGCTTTTTGGATTTTCTAACATCTTGACTAACCAATTGATTTCGCTCTGCGAGTATCCGGGAAGTGAGTCATAGACTTCGCGCAAGGTCAGCGTGTCGTTATTCAAGCCGGGATTCCATTCCATCCAATGCATGATGCCCTCCTTAGAAATTAAGGCAAATTTAAGATTTTTGTGCCTTGCACGAAGACAAACTTATGAAAATGAAGCGAGATTTTCAAATGCACACGAAGCTAAAACAGGCGAGGTATAGTCAAGAAAATTTCAAAAATGCCCTTTTTCTGCATAAAAACGCAGATTTTTGCATATTTATGCAGTCTCGACCGAGACAAAATCGGACATGCGTGAAGAGAGCTTTATTACCGCTTGGTAATAAAATGGGTGGTTTAATTTTTAAGGTATTAGTCGCGCTGGCGCGGGTCTAAAGCATCTCGCACGCCATCGCCGACGAGGTTAAAACACACGACTGTCAGCACGATAGCAAGACCGGGAAAAGTTGAAATCCACCAGTGATTGAGCAGGTTGTCGCGCCCTTCGCTGATGATGTTGCCCCAGCTGGGCGTCGGTGGTTGCACCCCTAAGCCAAGAAACGATAAAGCCGCCTCAACCAAGATGATGTTGCCAATGCTAAGTGTGGCGGCAACAATAACTGGCGTGAGCGCATTAGGAATGAGGTGGAAAAAAATGATGCGCAAATCTGAAAAACCTAATGCTTTGCAGGCTTGCACAAAATCTTGCTCCTTGAGCGAAAGTGCCTGACTGCGCACAATGCGAGAGACATTCATCCAGCCCGTCAGCGAAATGGTCAGCACCACGAGAAAAATGGAGTTGCCAAAGAGCGCAATGACTATCAAAATCAAAAAAATGCGTGGGAAGGCAATCAGCACATCCACTGTGCGCATGATGAGGTTATCAATCACTCCGCCGAAATAGCCTGCCGTAATGCCAAGCACGGTGCCAATCGTGATGGAAATAAACACCACCAAAAAACCAATTGAAAGCGAAATGCGAGAGCCATAAATGACACGGCTAAAAATATCGCGCCCGTATTGGTCTGTGCCGAGCAGATAAAACTTTTTGAGCACAAAGTCGCCATCGGCTAAGTCGTGGCGCATAAGCTGACGCGTGCGAAAATCCTGCTTAAGAATAACCGTATCGCCCACGATGTCAAAGGATGTTACAAACACCTTTTGTTCGGTTTCGCCGCGCAGGCGTAGCCACCAATTTTGCTCAATAAGTGCATTGACCAACTTTGCCGTAAAAGTGCTATCCTGACGCAAAGGAATTGAAAAAGACTTCTGGGCTTTGAGTTTGAGTGCCGTCAAGGTCGAGAGTGGCGGACGAAATGCCGTTACGATAAAATCTTGCTGGTCGTTGGGTTCGTAGGGCGCAAGGAAGGGTGCCAGTAATGCTGTGGAGTAAAGCACGCCGACAATGACTAATGCAACCACGGCAACCGTTCGTTTGCGAAAAGCACGCCATGCCAGTTGCCACAGACTCAAACTGCGGCGAGCAGTGTGACCTGCAGCCAGAATCTGTTTGTATCGCCGATGCGCAAACACATAAACAAATACCACGCCGAAGACGAGATACAAGGAGCCAATCCAAAACTCAATTACATCTGCCGTGAACACATCAACAAAGTCGGGCAAAGACACCCCAAGCAGCAGAAGCGATAAGAAGAAGGATTTTAAGCCACCAACAAATAGTTCAAATCGGAAAAAAATGACAGATAAAAAGATAATCGCCGCGCCCATGAGCAGCACGCCTGAAAAGGTTTTGCCTAAGCGCAGCAGTCCAAGACCTGCAATCAAGCTATCGAGAGGCGACGGCTTGATGTGCGCATAAGGCGACGAAGGTGCGCCAACCTCACCAAGCGGAGATTCCGACGCAGGCGAAGAAACCGTTTCAGATGTACGTTCGGTGTATTCAGGCATCAGGTCAAAAGTTTTAAGAAAATAAAGAAAAGCATTTATATTCGCTCGGCTCTCTAACCAATCACTTATCATCTATGCAGAAGTTCATTCTTATCCTGCTCTTGCTCCTATCATGGGCGCAATTAGGCATGGCGCAGCGCGCTGGGAAAAGCGAGAAATCGCCACGGAAGAAAATTGAATTTGTCGAGTATGATTTGCCAAATGGTTTGCATGTCATTTTGCATCAAGACCGCTCTTTGCCGATTGTGGCAACATATATGCTCTATCATGTCGGCAGCAAAAATGAGCGCCCAGACCGCACGGGCTTTGCACACTTCTTTGAGCACCTGATGTTTGAAGGCACAGAGAACATCAAACGCGGACAAATTGATAAACTTGTCTCTGGTGCAGGCGGCAGTCTCAATGCCTCCACATCCTTCGACCGCACCGACTACTACTTGATTTTACCCTCGAATCAGCTCAAACTGGCACTTTGGATTGAGTCGGAGCGCATGCTGCATGCCAAAATTGATTCCATTGGCGTTGAAACACAGCGGCAAGTCGTCAAGGAAGAACGGCGGCTACGCTACGAGAACCGTCCATATGGCACCGTGTTCTTCAACATGGCAGCCTTGGCGTTTGAAGGAACACCCTACGCATGGACCCCAATCGGCGAAGCACAGTATATCGACCAAGCCTCTATTGAAGAATTTCGAGAGTTCTACAAGAAATACTATGTGCCGAACAATGCCACACTGGCGATTGCAGGCGACTTTGACCTTGAAGAAACCAAGCAGTTGATAGAGGCTTATTTTGGCGAGATTCCGCGTGGCAAAGACATTGAGCGACCGAAAATTGAATTTGCGCTGCAAACGGCGCCAAAGTATAAAGAAGTCGTCAAGGACAATACGCCTCTGCCAGCCACAATTCATGTGTGGCGAGCCACACACCAGCGAGATAAAGATGCCTTCGCTCTTAAAATTCTGGCATCGGTATTAGCAAACGGCAAAAGTGCACGCCTCTACAAGCGCATGGTGGAAGATGAACAGGTTGCTGTAAATCTATCGGTCTTTCCGTTCTTGCAGGAAAGTGCGGGTATGATAGCTGTCCTTGCCATTGGCAATCGTGGCGTGGAGATTGAGACTTTGGACAAGATTATTGATGAAGAAATCAAAAAGATTGTCGAGAAGGGCATCACTGCAGAAGAACTTGAAAAAGCTAAGAATCAGAAGGAGTCAGAATGGGCTAACACTTTTGGCTCCATGTTTAGCCGCGCCGTCAATTTGGCTAATTATTACCGTTTCTACGGCAATACCAATCTCATCAATACAGAGTTGGAGGAGTACTTAAAGGTAACACGTCAAGACGTGCAGCGTGTGGCAAAAAAATATCTCACTGAAAAGAACCGCTCGCTGATACATTACCCAACACCAGACAAAAAGAAAAATCAGTAGAACCCAAAACCAAAACGCAAATCATGTCAAGACTCGCATTTGCCCTTTGGATACTGCTTTTTTTGAGCCAAGTAGCTTTAGGTCAAAAAATTGACCGAACCAAGAAGCCAGAAGCAGGACCGGCACCAGCGGCATCCTTTCCAGATTTCAAGGAAACTGTGCTCTCAAATGGTCTGAAAGTCTTTATCATTGAATCGGACCGCAAGCCGACCATCACAGTGCGGTTGCTCGTCAAAGCCGGTGATTTTTTTGATGGCGAAAAACCGGGCGTGGCAGATTTTACCGCTGAACTCTTAGGCAGAGGGTCGCTGAAACGCAAAGCATCTGACTTTGCCCGAGAAGCTGACAAAATCGGTGCAGAATACAGTGCAAGTTCAGGTGATGATGCCACATCGATTGTGATTTCGGGGCTGACCAAGCATACCGACAAGCTCTTAGAGCTACTCTCGGATGCTGTGCTGAACCCCACTTTCCCTGAAGAGCAGCTGGAAATTGTGCGCAAACAAGCTCTCTCAAACATTACGGCGGGAAAGAAAACCCCACAAACATTAGCCGCAAACCTGCTGCGAAAGGTGCTCTTCGGTGAGCATCCATATGGCAAATTACAAACCGAGGCGAGCGTCAATGCAATTACCGTAGAAGACCTTAAAAACTTCTACGCCACACACTACTTTGCAAATAATGCTACCATTGCCGTCGTAGGAGATGTAAAAGCCGACGAGATTACAAAGAAGTTGGAGAAATACTTCGGGAAGTGGAAAAGAGGGACGCCAGCCAAAGTGCAACCAGCTGAACTGCCAGATAACAAGGGCATGATGATTCACTTGGTGGATTTGCCCGGCGCAGTGCAGTCGAACATTCGCGTCTGTTTTCGCAGTGTGCCGCGTAACAATCCTGACCTTGTCGAACTGGGCGTCGTGAAGTCGGTCCTTGGAGGGGGATTTTCAGGGCGACTGTTCCAAAACTTGCGTGAGAAGCATGGCTGGACTTACGGCGCATATGCCAGTGGGGCATACCAACGCTATCTGGGCTATTTTGCTGCCAGTACTGAAGTGCGCAATGCGGTTACGGATTCGGCTATTGTAGAAATCTTGGCGGAAATGCGCCGCATATACTCGGAGCCGATAGACGAAGAAGAACTGAAATTGCATCGCGAATATCTTGCTGGCAATTACCTCCTGAGCCTCGAGCTCGCTGAACAAAATGCGGCACGGCTACAGAATATCGAGTTCTATGGCTTGCCTGCCGATTATTACAAGACGTATGTACAAAAAATCAGTAGCGTAACGCCTAAAAGAGCGCTGGAACTGGCAAAGAAATACATCGAAGTCAATGACCTTGCTATCGTCGTGGTCGGCGATGCTAAAGAAATCAAGCCGAAGTTGGAGAAACTTGCCAAGGTTCGTGTCTATGATACCGAGCTTAACCCGATGATTTCATTGACACTGGACCTCTCTGGCGAAGAATTGCTCAGAAAGCACATTGAAGCTATTGGTGGAGAGAGCGCCGTGATGAAAATCAAAGACCGTATCATTGAAGGCAAGGTGAGCATTTTTGCAGGTCCGCAAACGATTGAAGGCACTTTCAAGCGCGTAGAGAAGTTTCCGAACAAGCAAGTTTTCATCATCAGCACGCCGCTCTTTTCGCAGGAAGTCTACAACGATGGAAAAAAAGTGGTGCAAAGCGGCATTGGTGGCACAAGGGAGCTGTCGGGCGATGAACTGAAAAAGGCACTGGAAAGCTCACAGTTCAACATGCTCTACCGCACAGCAGAACTGGGCTACAAAGTAGTAGCAAAAGAAAAAAAGATGCTCAAAGGCAGACCCGTCTATGTTGCTGAGCTGGAGCAAGCACTGAATGGCAAAATGACACTTATCTTTGACGCCGAAGATTTCATGCTAATTTCAGAAACCCGAAAGCAAAGTACGCCGCAAGGCGAAATTGAGGTGACAACAACGTATTCTGATTTCAAGCCTGTCGATGGCGTGATGCAGCCATTTAAGGCTGTGCAGTCGCTAGGAATGGCAGATGTGCAGTTGGTGGTCACCAGCATCAAACAAAATGTGGGCGTGCCTGACGAAGAATTTGTGAAAAAGTAAGCAGACCTGCCGAGCATCGCTGCTATGCGCCAGAAGACGCACTGCACTGTAGATTAGCCTGTGTATCGGAGGTGCAGTGCACCTTCTCAAAGTGTTTCAGCTGGTTTTCTGCGCAAGACGTGCCCAAGCCAATTTGCGTTGCTTGATTTCAATCTGTGCCTGAATCCATGCCTTGGCATTTTGCTCTTCTCCCCAAGTGAAGATTTTAATAGGACATTTGGGCATAGCTTTGGTTAGACCAATGGAGAGCGGGCGCAGGTAGCGAATCATTTTTGTAGATTTCATAATTGCCACAAGCCCAGCAAGACATTCTGGAAGTTCAGGCGGAAGCTGCTCTACCAAAAGAGTGGGAGATTTGGTGCGAGGAAGTTTCGGCGTGGTGGCATGACAACGGTAAAGTATCCCAAAAGCCGTCTGTCGCTCAACAGCTGCATGAATCGCCTTATAGAAATCCTTGAGCATAGCCTGACAAACCGGTGAGTCGCTCTGGATTACAATAAGCGGAAAGCTCGAGATGTCAATGTTATACATAGACCCTATGTGTAAAAACTTGAATGTTCTACAAAGAGCAAAAATGCATCTAGCATTTCCAAAATAAAAATTGGAGAGCTGCTAGGTTCAAGTCACAGTGGGGCAGCGCATGAAAAGTAGAAAAAAGTGAGACAACTTTCAAAATCATAGCTTGGCTTGTGTTGATTTGTTTGTAGATGCAAGACGCTGACGTGCTGATGACTTAAGTTGCCGATAGTGAGTGCACAGTGCTGTAAGCTCGCAAATATGGCACTGCGGTGATATAGCCTTGCATGTATATCGTCCGTGCAAAACAAGGTAATGATGAAAATTATTAACCTCTTCAGGAGCTAGGTGGCGCATGAGCTGTTTTTCTGTCTGTAAAACATCTTTAGCCTTGGCGAGCCCTAAGCGATTGGCAACACGAAAAACATGCGTGTCGACAGCCAAGACGGGCTTTCCAAAACCATTACTGAGCACTACATGAGCGGTTTTGCGACCAACGCCGGGCAGAGCCGTAAGTGCCTCAAGCGTATCTGGTACCTCACCGTTGAACTTCTCCAAGAGGATGCGCACAAGTGCATGAATGTTTTTGGCTTTATTGTTGAAAAAATTGATGGATTTGATATGCTCACGCAGCTCATCCAGCGATAGCTGGCTCATGGCTTTGGCGTCAGGATATTTGGCAAAAAGCGGCTGGGTAACGAGATTGACACGCTTATCGGTGCACTGTGCCGCCAATATTGTGGCAATAAGCAGTTGAAACGGTGTCTGATAGACAAGTTCAGAGCGTGGCGAAGGAAATTTTTTGCTAAGAATGGCTATAACTTTCTGAATTTTCTCTCTTCTGGTCATAAAACATGCGCTGCACAATCAGCGCTCAGCGGCTGATATTTTGGCTTTTAACCAGCTAGCAAAAGAAAATTTTGACAATTTTGGCGAGCGATTGTCAACCTGTACAGTTTCCAGTGAAGGCAAGCGAATTGCTGTAAGCCGACCAAGTTCTGGAGAATAGTTATAGACACAACCTGTATCGATTGAAATAAGCTTATCCTTGATAATAGGTTCAGGGCAAGGCGTATGACCACACACCACAGTTTTTTCCCAAGCATAGTCTTCGTAGAAAAGATGATGCGGATTCAGATGGTCGCGTTCCCAAACAAGGTCAATAGGAGAGAGCAATTGTAGATTCTCTGCAATAGAGCGTGTCGGTTTTAAGCCACCATGCACAAAGAAATACTTTTCGGTATCGTAGTAATAGAGGCAATTGCGCAAAAACTCTATATGCGATTCGGGAATGTGAATTTCATCGTTAAGAGTGTAAGAAGCCAGAGTAGCTTTGCCGCCGTTTATAATCCAGCCTGCTGCACGACCAAAGTCTATGTATTCAAGCATCATAACTTCGTGATTGCCCATGAGGAAAATGCAGGGGTGCGTCTCTTTCAGGGTAAGTAGGTAGTCAATTACGCCTTTAGAATCGGGACCTCTATCGATGTAATCGCCCAAGAAGACGAGTGTTTCGTCAGAGCTGGGCGCAAGCTTATCAATAAGTGCTTGCAGTGGTGAAAGACACCCATGAATATCTCCAATAGCCACAAATTTTTGCGCAGTAGCAGGCTTTGTGTCGGTCATGTTATCGTAGCTCATTTTGGTTTTGATTTCTGGGATGCCGATGCTGACTTCTTACTTGAAGAATTGGGCGAAGGTTTTGTGGTGCTTGGTTTGGGTGAGGATTTCGGTGCTGCAGATGAACTAGGCGGTTTTTCAGCAGGCGGAGCAGGCGTTGGATTTCTGGGCTGCTTAGCTGGCAAGTCAACCAGCCCGCGTCCAGACTTTTGCAATTTGCCAGATTGCCTAAGCTCGTTAAGCGTTGCATCCAAAATGCCATTGATAAATTTTCCACTCTTTTCAGTGCTATACTTCTTTGAGATTTCAATTGCTTCGTTAATGGTAACCTTCGGCGGTATGTCTTCCATGAAAAGAAACTCTGCAATTGCCATACGCATCAGGTTCCTGTCAATGACAGCCATGCGGTCCAGCTCCCAGTTGTCGGCATGCTTGGCAATATATTCATCAATCATCTTTTGATGAGTGACAACATCAGTAAGGAGTTTCTGGGCAAATGCTCGGGATTTTTCTTGCGCAAGAATCTCCTCTGGAATAAGTCCCTCTGCCACCTTCTCAAGACTATCTTTGCGAATGTCACGGGCATAGAGGACCTGCATAACCACTTCGCGAACTTGTCTACGATTCACCATTGAACTAAAGAACGAAGTGTTTGGGTTTTACGGGTACGGTAGAATCAACAAACAACGTTACAGCTAAAGAAATTCACCTCCAAGAGAAATTGTGCATCTTTAACGCAGCAATAAAAATTAGCAAAAGTTAATTAGCAAAAGTTCATCGGCGGCGAGAGCGCATTTCCCCTAAGCGCCCAGCATAGTTGCTTTCGCCAGCATAGATGGACCTGATTTGTCCGATTTTCCGCAGTCGCTCTTCAGCCAAGTGAATAGCGGCGGAGTTTGGCGTCAGGTTTTGTTGCCGAGCAATGCGCAATACATCGCCAACCACATCATAAATCTCACGTGCCTGCGAGAGTGCACGTTCTTTGTTGTAGCCTTCTAATTCATTTGCTACGTTAATCAGACCGCCAGCATTGATAACGAAATCTGGCACATAAAGAATATCGCGCTCGATGAGCATTTGCTCGTGAACGGTTTCATCGCGTAGCTGATTGTTTGCAGGTCCAGCTACGATATCTACCTTCAAGCGAGGAATGGTATCGCTGTTCAAAATCCCGCCAAGTGCGGCAGGGCAAAAGATGTTCGCTTCTTGGTCATAAATTTCTTCGGGTTTGACATAAATGGCGCCGAAGTCATTGACAATGCGGCGAGCTTTTTCTTCGTAGATATCTGTCACATACACGATGGCGCCCTCAGAGCGAAGGTAGTGGCAAAGGTGATAGGCAACCTGACCGGCACCTTGCATAGCCACTTTCTTGCGATTGAGGCTATCATTGCCGTAACGAGCTTTGCAAGCGGCTTTCATACCCATATAGACACCAAGTGCAGTAACTGGGGAAGGGTCGCCACTTCCTCCCAAAGCCCGTGAAATTCCCGTAACGTATTTCGTCTCCATACGCACCCATTCCATATCGCGCACATTCGTGCCGACATCTTCGGCAGTGATGTAGCGACCAGCAAGCCCTTCCACAAACCGACCATATGTGCGGAACAGTGCTTCAGATTTATCTCTCTCTGGGTTGCCAATCAGCACAGCCTTTCCACCACCAAGGTTCAAGCGCGAAACCGCCGCCTTGTATGTCATGCCGCGCGCCAAGCGCAAAGCATCAGCAATGGCATCTTGTTCAGTGGGATATACCCACATCCGTGTGCCTCCAAGTGCAGGACCGAGCGTCGTGTTGTGAATGGCAATGATGGCACGCAGACCAACTTTATGGTCTGAACAGAAGATAAGTTGCTCATATTCGTGACGCTCAAGTTCGGAGAAGATGCTGAGACTTTGAGAAACTTCGGCTTGCTCACCCAAATTTGTCATAGTTGTACTAACAGATTGAATGGAAAAAGTAATAGTACCTCAAGTTTGAGGAGCAAATTAAAAAAACTTGTGTGCATGTCAAGATGTGAGGCATGTTGCCATCGTTGTTGCGCCTGAAGCGTGCAGGTCGCAAAGCAAGGGCGCAATAAGAGCCGCTTCTAATGCAAAGGGCAAAAAGGCTACCCAGCACAGAGCATGACGCCGCATGCAATGCAGGAAGCATCAAGCACTTAATTTTTGCGGTAATACTTCATGGCTTCAGGAATCGCATTTTGCAAATCTCGAATGCGTGTTTCGTCTGATGGGTGGGTGCTAAAAAATTCAGGGGGTTTTTTACCGCCAAGTGCCGCCATGCGTTTCCAAAATTCAGGGGCGGCGTTGGGATTGTAGCCAGCCATAGCCATAAAAATCAGACCTAAGCGGTCGGCTTCACTTTCTTGCAGACGACTAAAAGGAAGTATCACACCAAGTTGTGCGCCAAGACCGTAGGCAGCAAAGAAAAGCTGTCGGGTCTGTTGGGGTCTATCTTTCAGTGCCACATCTAAGGCAACACCGCCTAGCTCAGCCAGCAAACCCTTGCTCATTCTCTCATTGCCATGCTCAGCCACTGCATGTGCAATTTCATGTCCCATGACCACAGCGAGCCCTTCCTCATCTTTTGTAATCGGCAAGATGCCTGTGTAGAAGACCACCTTGCCACCGGGCATGCACCATGCATTGACTTCAGGGCTTTCCACCAAGTTAAATTCCCATTGGTAGCCCTCAAGCTGTGCTGAAAGACCTTGCTCAGCAAAATAGCGCTCAACGGCCGCCTGAATACGACGACCCACACGGCGCACCAGCTCAGTTTGCGCCACATCATTGCTCAGACGCGCACGTGAAAGGAAGGCTGCGTACTGCTCATAACTCATTGCCAGTATTGTCTGCCGAGGAATAAGATTGAGTTGCTGTCGCCCAGTAATTGCTACAGTGCGGCATGCCCAAATGGCAAAAGCCAGAACAAGCGTAAAAAGAATGCCAGCAGCAAGGGGATGTAAGCGAAGCGACATTTGGCGTAAAGTTTGTAATGATGAGTTATTGTAAATCAAACAGATTTGGTGTGGATTTTGGTTTTTCAAATCCCAAGCGTTGATAGGCAAGCTCGGTAGCGACCCTGCCACGCGGCGTGCGCATCAAGTATCCTTCCTGAATTAGATAGGGCTCATAAACTTCTTCTACTGTGTCAGGCTCTTCGCCGACGGCAATTGCTAGTGTGGAGAGCCCAACTGGACCGCCAGCATATTTTTCGATGATGGAAAGCATGATGCGTTTATCCATTTCGTCAAGTCCGTATTCATCAATGTCGAGAGCGGCAAGAGTTTGGCGCGCTATCTCAAGGGTAATTACATTGGAGCCACGAACTTGTGCAAAATCGCGGGCGCGACGTAGCAAGCGATTGGCAATGCGCGGCGTGCCACGCGAGCGGCGAGCAATTTCAAAGGCGCCTTCTCTATCGATACCAATATCGAGAATCTTTGCCGAGCGCAAAATAATTTTCTCAAGCAAATCTGCGGTGTAGTAATCCAAACGAGCGTTGATGCCAAAACGAGCCCGAAGCGGCGCTGTAAGTAACCCTGCACGCGTCGTAGCGCCTACTAAAGTAAACGGAGGAATAGAAATTTGCACGCTACGAGCCGAAGGTCCCGAATCAATCATGATGTCGAGCTTGAAATCCTCCATCGCAGAATAGAGGTATTCCTCGACCACAGGATTGAGCCGATGAATTTCATCAATGAAAAGAATATCGCCTTTGTTCAAATTGGTAAGCAAGCCAGCAAGATCACCGGGCTTATCTAACACAGGACCAGAAGTGGTTTTGATGGAGCGACCCATTTCATGGGCAATGACATAAGCTAAGGTGGTTTTGCCCAGCCCAGGCGGACCAGACAAAAGCACATGGTCTAAGGCTTCACCACGAGCACGCGCCGCTGCAATAAAGACTTTGAGATTATCAACAATTTTCTGCTGACCAGTAAAATCCTCAAAACAAATTGGTCGCAGTCGCTCCTCAACTTGTGCATCAGCAGGCACCTTGTGAGTATCTAAGTTCGTATTACGCATAGTAAGTGTCTTTCTTGATAATGCTACGAAATTAGCGTAAAATTACGCCTTCAATAGTGTTATGCCTTTGCAAAGTATGAAATTGTTACTGCATAAAAGACCTTCAGTCTGCTTAAAGGAATCACAAAAAATGAAGGTATTGCTTTTACGGCTCTTACTATTACTATACGGTATTTTCTACTTGTACGCAGATGTTTGGGCACAAGACCGCTATGTCGAAATTGTGCAGCGTTACGGTAAGCCGCAGTTTTATCTTGAGACCGCTATTGCACCAATGGCGTCGCCAGACTCAATGCGGTTGATTGCACACATGAAAATCTCCTACGACAATGCATTTTTTGCAAAGCGGCAAGATGGGAAGTTCGGTGCAGAACTCAGCTTTACGGTCGAGGTGCTGAACCGTCAAGTGTCAGTGGCGCGCAAAGTGCAGCGGCGTGTAATTGTGGTCGATAGCTTTGCGGCAACAAAAGACCGCTCTCGCTTTGTAGAAGCAGCATTTGATATACCACTCAGAGCAGGCGAGTACGAAGTGCTGTCTGAAATCTACAGCGATGAAATTCAAAAGCAAATTCGCTTAGATAAACGCCGCATTGCACCAAAGCCAAGAAAAACAGTAACGATGTCTGACATCATGATGGTTAGCCGCGCAACGCTACAAGCCGATGAACTATACTTCAAACTTCTGGGGGCAGCTGGCAATGGCATTTTCGGCAAAGATTATGTGGGCATAGTGGAGGTGATTGCCCCGCAACCCATTGATGCCCTTACATGGGAACTCTATGAGAAAAGCACGCAGAGCGAAAAACTGCTCGAAAAGAAAAGCGTGCCAAAGGAAAACATCATTCCTATAAAAAGCATAGAGGTAAATGAAAAAGGCGAGAAAAATTACACACTGTCGGCGCAAAGACTAGACCGCTCAGTGCGTTACCTTGCAGTCATTGACTTTCAAGCCGAGCGATTGGCAAACATGCGCTTCAAACTCAAAGTTATTGCGCAAAGTGGCAAAGAGACCAACGAAGTCGTCAAAGAGTTTGAAAATGCATGGATTGACATTCCTTTTGCACTCTACGACATCACGCTTGCAATTCGCTTAATGGAGTACATCTTGCCTGCGGAAGCCCTTAACGAAATGCAAAGTGGCTCTGCTGAAGAGCAGCGACGCAAGTTTTTAGACTACTGGAAAAAGCGCGACCCCACACCAGATACTGAATACAACGAGTTGATGGCAGAATACTACCGACGAGTCGATTATGCCTTTTTCAATTTCTACACTCCACGCGAATTTGGCTGGCGCACCGATAGAGGCAAAACCTACATCCTGTATGGTGAGCCCTCAAGCATCACGCGCGAATTTCCCGTCAATCGACCTACGCAAGAAATTTGGACATACAATGAAATCAAAAAACGATTTATCTTTGCCGACAGAACCAACACAGGTAACTACGAACGAATTGCTGAAGAAGACCTACCTTAGAACATAAATTAGAGAACATTAAAGCTGTGAGGACATGAACGAAGTATTTACTTACCCACAAACTCAGCCCACACTTTGGTTGGAAAATTATGCTACAATTACTTGGCTGCTATCAATGTTAATGCTAGCTGTTGCATGGGCATTATTTTTCCGCTATGGTAACTTTCGGTATGGCATTGATATAGGTTGCTTGGTGAAGACTATCCTGATTATTGGAGCTACTACCCTTGCCTTTGGTTTCCCAATGATGTATAACACCAAATTCTATGCAGAGCATGCACATGAAGGAGATAAGATTATTCTAACGGATAATGAAGTAGTGTATGAGACGCGTAATGGTAAACGTAAAGCCCTCAAGTACAGCGATATTCAACGCATTTACCGCGAACCGCTCACATACAATCCACCAAAGAGCTATCACATCATCGGTTTGATTGATTCCATGCGCGTCGACTCTATCAGTGTCAAGGAAAACTTGCCTAACTTTGAAAGGTTCCTACAACAGCTGTCAGAAAAAACAAATCGCAAAATCGAACGCTCAATCTAAGAAAAACCTTGCTAGACCAGCACCGCATAGCACATGCTGCGCTAACACATTACTCCATAGGTAAGTATGTGCAGAGTTACGATGAAATTGATTCAACCAACACAGAAGCTTTTCGGCAAGCGCATCTGCCCGACGGTGCTGTGCTGACTGCAGAATTTCAAAGTCAGGGCAGAGGACGCATCGGCAAAACATGGCACGCCGCAAAAGGCAAAAATCTCTTGTGCTCAATTGTACTGCACCCAAAGTGTGAAACCGCTCGCTTGGGACTGCTTTCACTAATGGCTGCGGAAGCTGTGGCGCAAACCGTCGAGCAACTGACACAACAGCCGACTGAAATCAAATATCCAAACGATGTGCTGGTTGCAAGTAAAAAAATTGCTGGTATTTTGGTCGAAGCGCGCAGCAGTTCCACAGAAACGCATACAGCTGTCATTGGCATCGGACTGAATGTCAATCAAACCGTGTTCAATAAAGGCTTACATGCCACTTCACTCAAACTGCTGACCCAGCAAGAGTTTGACCGCACCGATGTGCTCATCACGCTCCTGAAAATTTTGGACACCAAGTATCAAGCCTTTTTGCAAGGGCAGAGCGCAGAACTGCTGAACGCATGGAAGGCACGCTGCACCATGCTGGGTAAAGTGGTGGTCTTTCGACACAAAGGCACGATATGCACTGGCAGAGCGATTGATGTCGATGAAGTCGGCTATCTGTGGATTGAATCAGAGGGTAAATCTGTGCGCTATGCCCAAACGGAGGTCAGCGATGTGCGCTACTAAGCCAATGCTGGCGCTGGATATTGGCAATACCCATAGCACACTGGCAGCGATAAAGAAAAGCAAAATTCTGTGGAAAACCACTCTGCAGACCAAGCAACTGACAGAAAAGCGCCAAGCCAAACAGCTTGCAAAACAGATAGGTCAAGCAATTGCTCTGCGATTTGAGACCATAGAGTGCATAGGTGTAGCATCGGTGGTGCCGCAAGCCTATCAAGCGTTTGTACCTGCGCTCGAGAAAAACCTGCGTGCAAAGTTGTTGACCATTTCCGCATCGTTGCGCTTGCCTTTCAAGATGGGCTACAAAACCCCGCAAACGCTAGGCGCAGATAGAATTGCCGCAGTAGCATTTGCATCAGTGCACTTCCCAAATCAAGCCGTAATAGTTATTGATTTTGGCACTGCTATCACCTACGATATTTTAAGTTCAACCGCTAAGTATCTTGGCGGATTGATTCTGGCAGGTCCTCACATTGTAGCAGAATCACTTTGGCAGCACACGGCGCAATTGCCCAAATTTCAGTGGCGCAAAACTTCGACGCTGATTGGACGCAGTACGCTAGAGTGCTTAGAAGCTGGGCTCTTCTGGGGAAAAGTTGCAGAAACTGAAGGGTTAATTGCCAAACTCAAGGATGAGCTCAAGAAAAAATACAATGAAACAAATGTAGTGGTGATAGCTACTGGCGGCGATGCAGAACAGTTTGCACGTACCATTCCTGCTATCAACATCACAGAGAAACATGCTGTGCTGCGCGGTATTGAAATGATTGTTGAAAAAAATTCTTCTGCACACAGCATCGCAAACGGAGAAAAGCACATGCAAACTTAAAGGTTGATGACAGGCTTGTCTTGAAGGATGTTACGAAAGCGGATAGCATACTGCACAAATGAGGCAAAAAGAAGTACCGTTGAGAGCCACAAAAAAATTGTCTTAGCCAATTCAAGATTGAGAGGGTAGGGAAAGACAATCATAGTATAGAGCACTGCCAAGAATCCGACCGCCCATTTGCCAGCAGGTAGAGAAGTGGTAAGAATGTGCTTGCGCTGTTTGAGATAGATTCCGCCAATAAATATGATGGCATCTCGCAGAAAGAGAAAGACGACAAACCACACAGGCAATTCACCGATATAGGCGAAGTAGATGCCAAGCAAAGCAGCGCAGAGTTTATCGGCAAGTGGGTCTAAAATTTTGCCCATGTCAGAAATAGTATTTGTCCAGCGCGCCACACGTCCATCAAACCAATCGGTCGAAATCGCAATAAGAACGAGAACAAATGCAATGAGTTTTTCGCCATTTGAAAAAAAGTAAATAAAAGGTGCAACAAGTAGCACGCGTAGAATGCTAAGGAAATTAGACAGCGTGAAAATGCGTTCCTTTTCTGAATGCATATTTTGAGCTACAGCTCGAGTCGGTCTTATGAATGCAAAACTAATCTACAAATGATACCAAACAAATATACGGCGCTGGAACGCTTGCAGCTTTTTAAGCCTGTGGCATCTTTTGGAGTCCTGAAAGCGGCACTGATAGAAGAAATTCAGTTAGGAAATCGCTTGCCCGTAGAAATAAGTACAGATAATATCATTGCGTTTGCAATTGAAATAGGCTTTGAAAAATGTGAAAGTGAAGACTGCGATTTGTGGTTTAATGCTCGCAAAGAGTGGTTTATGATAGATGAAGGACAGCGAATTTGCCGCATGTGCGCCGTCTTACGAGGCTTAGAGCCAGAGTTTTAGAAGAATTTACTGACCGGCGCCCAGTAGCACGATTTTTTCGCGATGATGCCGAACAGCCTTGGTGGCATTGCGCGTGTCAATGACGCGTTTGGATTCACGCACGATAAAATCGTAGTCAAAGTCGCTGTGGTCCGTCGTAATAATGACGATGTCAGCAGCATGAAGGGTTTCTTGCGTAAGTGGCAAAGCATGCATTTCGATAATAGTGTTGTTTGCCCCTTGCTCTTTGAAGTGTGGCACATACGGATCGCAGTAGTGGATATGCTTGGCGCCTTCTTGCATCAGAAGCTCAATAATCTTGATAGCTGGTGAGTGGCGGATGTCATCGACATTTTTCTTGAAGGCAACACCGAGAAAGAGATAGCGCGCCGTCTCAATGGTGATGGGCATGCGGGCAACTTCTCTCATAATCATGTTGCGCACATAGAAAGGCATATTTTCATTGGTTTCGGCGGCCAGCGTAATAAAATTTGTCTGAAAATCAAAAGCACGAGCTCGCCAAGCAAGGTAGTAGGGGTCAACCAAAATGCAGTGCCCACCAATGCCAGGTCCGGGATAAAATGGCATAAAGCCGAAGGGCTTAGTGGAGGCGGCTTCAACAACTTCCCAGATGTTTATGCCACCCATGCGGTCGCAAAGCATCGCCATTTCGTTCACCAAGGCAATGTTGACGCTGCGGAAAATGTTTTCCAAAAGTTTTTCCATTTCAGCCACTTTCGGTGAAGAAACGGGATAGACTTGGGTTACAATCTGCTGATTAGCAAGCATCGCTAACTCAGTACAAGTCGGGGTCACGCCGCCAACTACAATCGGTGTATTGCCAGTGTGCCATTTGGGGTTACCAGGGTCAATACGCTCTGGAGAAAAAGCAAGGTAGAAATCTTGTCCAACCTTCATACCGCGTCGTTCCAAAATAGGTAGCACATAACCCTCTGTAGTGTTTGGAAAGGTTGTAGATCTAAGAATAATCAACTGCTCCTTGCGAAGATGCTGGGCGAGTGATTCGGTTGCCGAGATGATAAAGGAAATATCGGGCTCCTTGTTAGCTGTAAATGGCGTGGGCACGCAAATGTAGATGACATCGCATGTACTGGCACAGTCGTAATTATCCATGGCAGTAAAACCATGTCGGAGCGCCTCTTGAAAATCTGCGTCCTTGATGTCTTGGATGTAGTTCTTCCCAGCCGCAATCGATGCAACCTTGCGTTGGTCTAAATCAATGCCAATGGTCTTGAACCCTTTGCGAGCAAACTCAACAGCAAGCGGCAAGCCGACATAACCAAGCCCAACGACACCAATGACAGCAGATTTATTCTCAAGTTTTTCTTTGAGCGACATAGTTTAGTTAGTGCGTTAAGTAAGACGCAAAGATAGACCTTTTATCCCTGAGAAGAAAAATGCTCTGTTCAGCCTTAGTTTGCAAGGTGGCAGTTCTGGCACTGACTCTCCGTTGCTTATATACAGCCGGCGCATATCGTAGCCAGTTGGCGCTGGAAGATGCATAGCTCAAACTCAGGCAGAGTAGCAATGATGACTGAAAATTTCAAAAAAATCGGTGCAGAGAGTTGCAAAACAATTGCTGGAGCAAGATGTACCAGACGGTCAAATGTCTTTTGTTTGACCGATGCATCGTCCCAGCTGGCTTTGCTCAATTCAGCCCATTTGTGAATCCACGCTAATAAAATCCGACGAGAGACAAAATGTGAAAGCCAACAAACCAGTAGCAAAAGCACTAAACCCATCAAAACGGTCAGAACATTAGCATGCGGTATGCCAGCATACTCAAGTGAATTGATAACGTTCTCTTGCTGAAAAAAATCTGGGTAAGCAGTTCCGCCTGTTTTGAGCTAGCCGAAATCAGGCTGAGTTTCAAGTCGAGTGACCATAGCGTATGGCACTACGACTGAAGCTCTGCTTCTGATGAAACTTCAGGCTCTTGCCACTTGCCATGCGCCTTGATGAGCTCAATAAGTCGGTCAACAGCTTCGGATTCAGGGATATTGCGATGAACAACTTCCTTGCCCACATAGAGCGAAATTTGTCCAACACCAGTGCCCACATAGCCAAAGTCTGCGTCAGCCATTTCACCCGGGCCGTTTACAATACAGCCCATGATACCAATTTTCAAGCCTTTGAGATGAGCCGTGCGGGCTTTGATTTTGGCAGTAACTTCTTCCAAATCGAAGAGCGTGCGACCACATGAAGGACAAGAGATAAACTCTGTCTTCGTCATCCGATAGCGTGTGGCTTGCAAGATGTTGTAGAGCAGATTGAGTTCATCGCCACGCGAAAGATTAGAACGAAGTGCTACAGCATCGCCAATGCCGTCGCAAAGCAGCGCACCGAGCTGGACTGCAACCTTACACAGCGTTGCAACATCCGTTGTCGAGTCAGGAATTTTAGCTTGCGGATTTTGGGAAGGCTTTATCCAAGTGGCATCATAGCGAAGCAGAATCGGATAAGTGATGCCCGCCGCTTTGAACGCCTGTGCCAGCCGTCGATATGGGAAAACAATCTCCTTTGCCTGAATTGAAAACATTGCCTTTTCAAGTCCAGCGGCTTTGCACTTTTCAGCAATGCGCGTGAGAATCTCCGCAATCGCTGTATCGGATTCTTCATCTTTGACAAACGAAAATTCAATTGCGGCTTTGCCGACCAAGTGCTTAATCCCACCAGTATCAAACGGTGCATCGCCACGCTTGATGTTGAGGCGAATTTTATCGACGGAATTGACAAGCGCTTGTGCCGTGAGCATATCGCTTACAGAAACTGACAAGATAGGCGAGACAAATTTTTCAGCAAGCGCCTGTTGAACAGCCTTGACCTCATCAATGAAATCGGTCGTGATAGATGTGAATTCCGACTTTGCGCCATCGGCAAGAAAAGGCTTAGCTGAGAAAATAATCTCATCGCGAACTTTCTCAACATTAGAAAGTGCTTCTTTGACCTCAAGTTCAACGCGCGGTACAGCATCGCCACCCATCTCCAAATTTCCAACTACAATTTTTTGTGAAACGCGCCGATTGAATTCAAACGGATTGAACGGCGGCTCTTCGGGCTTTGGCGTAACAAATTGCCGCGCAAAATTGCCAATCGTCTCAGCAGTAATCCAAAGCTGGTCGTTATACTTCTTGACAAGTTCAAAGCCAAAATGAACCTCATTCACAGGGTCTTCGGTAAGCGAGACACGAATCGTATCACCCAAGCCATCCTCAAGCAATGCCCCTATGCCAATAGCAGATTTGACGCGCCCTTCTTCGCCATTGCCTGCTTCCGTAACACCCAAATGAAGTGGATACTTGTGCTTAAGTTCCTTGTCAGCTTTTTCCACAAGCAGGCGATAGGCTTGAATCATCACCAGCGGGTTAGAAGATTTCATCGAGAAGATGAAGTCATAGTAGCCGTAAAGTTCGCAGATGCGTGCAAATTCAAGAGCGGATTCAACCATGCCCAGCGGCGTGTCGCCATAGCGGTTCATGATACGGTCGGAAAGTGAGCCGTGATTGGTGCCGATGCGCATGGAGCGACCGTATTCTTTGCACTTCAACACCAAAGGTTTGAATTGCTGATGGACGCGTTCAAGTTCAGCTTCATATTCAGAATCGGTGTATTCGCGGACGACAAATTTTTTTCTATCGGCATAGTTGCCTGGGTTGATGCGCACGCTTTCGACGAACTCAACGGCTTTAAGTGCCGCATTGGGCGTGAAGTGAATATCGGCAACAAGTGGCGTATGAATGCCCATCGCACGCAGTCGCTTAGAGATTTCGCCCAAGTTTTCAGCTTCTTTCATGGAGGGCGCGGTGATGCGAATAATTTCACACCCGGCTTCGTAGAGTCGGCGGCACTGCTCGACGGTGGCGGCGGTATCCATCGTGTCGGTTGTGGTCATGGATTCAACGCGAATGGGATTTTTGCCACCCAGTTTGATGATGCCAAAGCCAACTTCAACAGTTTCACGGCGGCGATAAGTGTATGGATTTTGGACGTAGGACATAATTCTAACTTTTTTGTGCAACTTGGTGGTTATTTCTTGCCTTCCACAATGACGGCATCAATGGTGCGCGATTCAATTTCTATCTCATCAATGTCACTGATTTCGCTCTCAAAGGGTTTCATGATACGTGCCTTAAATCCGATGTCGTTCATAATCTCTACAAGTCGGGTCTCATCATACATACATTTATGCGGAAATCTGACGAATGGCGCAAGCAATTTTTTTAATCGTGAATCGGAGTCTTCCTCGTATCCGACATGCAACGCAATTAAAAATTCATCGGCTTTAATTTTGTTCTGCAGATAATCTGCAACAATCGCTCTCAAATCGGGGACGACGACTCTCATGACGCCGTTTGGCTTTAACACTCGATACGACTCGCTCAACATTTGATAGCCATCGGCTTTGCTTAGATGTTCAAGCGTGTGAGATGTGTAGATGCAATCAACAGTGTTGTCGCCAAACGGCAGTTTTTTTCCGAAGGTCATGCAGCATAATTCGGCTGTCCCATTCGTTGCGCAATAAGCCGGTTTTTCGCAGGAAAAATTTGCTCAATGGAATTTTGGCAAGATGCGCTCCTAAACTGTAGTCGATATTTATCCAACCGTCAACAACATTTGTGCCACAACCCAGATGCAATTTTATGGCGCCGTTGGAGTTTGTTGAATTCATGGTTGCAATAGACCGACTTTTGAACAAATTTCAAGGCTTAAAAACATAGATAGTTTCACCGGGTGCTGAAAGGTGATACTTTTCTCTTGCCCAGCGCTCGATTTCTTCAAGGCGCTGCATGGTTTGAATTTCGTTTTGAAGGGCTTGAGTGCGAAGCCTTTCTGCTTCAAGCTGTGCCTGAAGGTGCATTTTTTGCAACTCCAAGCGCATGCGTGTAACCAATCCATAGTTGCCAAACACGATGTAAAACAAAATCAATCCAGCAAAAGCAAGGCGCACGTATTTCAAAGGTGAGCGGGTCGCATCTTTTGCAAGAAGTCGCAGACGGAGGCGAAGGCGCAACCGGCGACCCATGCGCGAAAACATACGCTCAAAAACTGGCAACCTGAATTGTAACATGAAAAGCCCTAAGTTTGAAAATTGTATAGGCAAGCCAAATTTAAGAGGAAAAGTCAAGTCTCGCAATGCGGCTTTAGTTAGCAAGGCGTCGTTTGAGTTCGCTAAGCGTGAAGTCAAAGTCGCTGCGGAAATCGCGCCACTCTCGCACATACCAAAATCCTTGTGAGGATTGTGTGAGGCGCAAGACCGATTTGCCGCGTGTCTGTTCAGGAATGTCGCGAGTGATGTAGCGCGCCACAAGCCGATAGGAAATTGAGAGCTGTAAGTCTGTCGCCGAGTTAAGCGTGCGTTCTTCAACGATAATTTGAAACTGCGGACGCGAGCCGGGCACGAGCTGGCTACGGAAGTTCTCGAAGAATCGGCGTTCAGACACAATGTTCCAGTTTTGAAAAATGGCGCCAGCCGTGCCAGCGGTTTCAGGCGCAGGAATGAAGACAAAATCAGAGACCATAAGATTGTCAGTGGTTGGCGCAGGGGAAAAGGTGCGGGCATAATCAACTGGGCTGACACTGGCAAATGCATTAGAGAGATTCTCGAGCACAATATCGGCAACAGTAGGCGGTCGCCATGCAAAGGATGGCGCAATAGCACTTTCTGGCAGTTCAGGCGCACGCGGCGAAAACAAATTGCATGAGAGGTTAAACAAGACAAAAAGTGCGCAAACGCAGCATCGCATATCGTTCTAACGTGTTAGGTTGTGTGGATGATTAAGAGTGAATGCGTGCATAGACTTGCATATCAACTGCTAATTAAACAGGATGCGAATTAAACCGTCATGCTAAACGAAGTGAAGCATCCACAGTGGATTCCTCGCTATGTTCGGAATGACCTCACACCCTGTCTGCTGCGCAGACATCCCTCTCCTTTGCAAAGAGAGGGAGAAACAATTCACCTATCCTTACAAAGGAGAGGGGTCAGGGGTGAGGTCAGCAAACCACAGCGCATATCGAGACACTCACAAAGTGCGCAAAGCCAATTCGTGTAAATCTGCCCTATCCATGTATTCCGTGTGCGATTGCTATGGATTCTTCGCTAACGCTCGAGATGACGAAAGTACTAGAACATCTCTGCGATACAAAAACTCAGGCTCAAACATAAAGAAAGCTAAGGGAAAGTTTTATCTTTTTGCCAAAAAAAGCCATCATTAACCATAGCAGCAAAACGCAATGTCTGTTGAAATCCGAGAAGCAAAAACCCCGAAAGAAATTCGTGAATACATCAAATTTGCTTGGAAAGTCTACACCCAAGATGAGCAATTGAAAAAAAATTGGGTGCCACATCTCATTGCTGACTACGAAAAAACTTTAGACAAAGCGCGCTACCCGCTCTGGGAACATGCTGACCGTGCCTGCTTTACAGCTTGGAAAAATGGACAAATGCAAGGCACCATTACAGCAACAGTCAACTACACACACAATGAGCTGCACAAAGATAAGGTAGGATTTTGGGGCTTTTTCGAGTGTATGAACGACACAGAGGTCTCACGAGCGCTGTTTGATGCCGCCAAAGCATGGCTCAAAGCCAGAGGCTTAAACGCCATGCGCGGACCAATTAGTCCCTCCATTAATGACCAACTTGGCATGCTCTGCAAAGGCTATGACTCGCCACCTACATTCCTAATGACCTACAACCCACCATACTATCACGAGCTCTGTAGAGATTACGGATTCAGAGTCGAGCAAGAGCTTGTAGCATGGTTGGTCAATCAAAAAACTATAGACTTGCCTCGCCTCAAGCGTATTAGTGAATTGGTCAAAAAGCGAGAAAAGCTTCACCTAAGACATCTCAACATCAAAGATTGGCAAAATGAAGCAAAAATCATTCGAGCACTCTACAACAAGGCATGGGAACTCAACTGGGGCTTTGTGCCTTTTACTGAAAAAGAGTTCTATACCTTGGCAAAAGATTTGAAGCAAATTGCTGACCCTGACCTGATTTACTTTGTGCAAAACGATAAGGGTGAATATGTCGGATTTTCGCTATCGCTGCCAGATGTCAACATTGCACTCAAGCATGTAAATGGTAATCCCATGTCGCTCACTGGACTGATAAAGTTTCTGTGGCACTCGCGCAAGATTAATCGTATCCGCACCATCGTCATGGGCGTCATTCCAGAGTATCGCAACAGGGGCGTGGATTCATTGATGAATGCAGAGACTGTAGAAGTTGGTATCCGCAAAGGCTATTGGGAAGCAGAGCTAAGTTGGGTGCTGAAAAGCAATATCCCGATGCAAAAACTTGCCGAAGCTATCGGTGCCGAGCCCTACAAAGAATACCTAATCTACCAGATTGACTTTTGAGCCAAACAAAGTGAAACACACGAATGACAAAAGAGAAAGTCTCAATTGAGCAGGTGTTGGAAAAATTGGACAAAGGCGAGCGTCTTGGTATTAACGAGATGATTTTCTTTGTGCAACAGGCAAAAAAAATTTTGAGCAAAAACGAACTGGACCGATTCTTTGATGCGGCAAAAAAACAGACAAGAAAAAATCCGCCACTGCAGACGTTGAGTGTAGAGCACATAGACTCCGGCATGATTAGTGCTATTGAGCCGAAAGCACCAGTTGTCTTTGTCAAGTTTAACGAAGCATCCACACTCCATGAGGTCTGCACAGCGATTCAAATGCTGGGAGCAAAAGCAGATGTGGCAGCACTCACGCCAAAGAGTGTGCTCAGACTTGCCACCGAAGAAAAACTCAAGGTAATGAAAGTGGCACAACAGTTGGCAGAAGCAGGATTGTCATTTATCGAAGGAAAACTGGAAGCAAAAGCAAATGACACACTGGCTATTGATGAACACTTCAGCGTGGTGATGATGCTAAAAAAGTTTGGGGTGAAAGCCAGCGCATGGTTGCCGCTGTCGTTTGATGATGAAGAAAAAGTCAGGCATCTGGCGCGCTTGCGTGAGTTTCACGACCGAACGCAAGCCTTTACATTTGTCTTTCTCTACTGGGAAGGCAAAATCAGTAGCAAAGAGGTGCTAATGAGCACAGCACTTACGCGCCTCATGCTCGATAATCTGAAAACGATTGCACTAACCACATATAGCTTAAGTCAGGTGCAACTGTTAACAGCAGAAGTGCAGCAAGCATGCATTGAGTTAGGAGTCAATCAAATTTGAAGATTTTAGAGATGGCACAAAACGAACACTGCAAAAAGGTTTGAGCAAAGCTCCACAAGTGCACTAAATTTTTTAGCTAACACTCTTCTAATTCTGCATTGCATAATGAAATCACTAAAAGAACTTCAAGCTACACATCCGCTGGTCTATCAACACTTTTCTAAACTTGCAGAAGGCGAATTCTGGGTGCATCGGATTCAAGAGCTCGATAGCTACTGGTCGCGCATCGGGCAAGCCAACATCCCTGAAGTGATTCTAGATGGCTCAAAACTGCCTTCCAATATCAGCATTGCAGGGGAGTTTGATTTAATCTATGCAGGAGCAACACTGGGACTGCTACATGCAGCAGCCATGGCATCGCTGCATCATCAATCTGTGTTGGTGTTTGATAAATATACTCCAGCCAAAACTCACCGTGATTGGAACATTTCCCTGCGAGAGCTTGCGCGTCTGGAAAAGATGGGGCTTATCATGCAAGCTGAAGCCGAACAAGCCATCACGGCTCGCTACAAAACAGGGTTTGTAGAATTTGCTGCACGAGGCGAACGCAAAAGACTCTACATGCAAAATGTCTTAGACTGTGCTATTGAATCTGACAAAATTCTGCAACTGGCATTAGGGCGGATTTTGCAACATCCAAAAAATATGGTGATAGGGCAAACCCACTTCGAGCGAGTCTTCAAGTGTGAAGATGGCGTAATTGTAGAAGTCAAACGAGAAGGAAAGTTGCAGTACTTCAAAGCGAAGGTGCTGGTCGACACCATGGGCGTGATGTCGCCGATTGCCATGCAACTCAACAACGGGCTACCGCAGACACACTGCTGCCCCACTGTCGGCACCTTAGCCAGCGGGTTGGAAAACGTGGATTACTCCGTTGGTGAAATTTTGGTCACAACAGAACCTGCCGACTTTTCACGCGGCGGCGGACGGCAACTCATCTGGGAAGGCTTCCCTGCAAGTCAGACCGAATTTACTTCATACCTCTTCTTCTACGACCGAATCGACTCCGACAACGATAAATCCTTGCTCAACCTGTTTGAAGTCTATTTTGAAAAACTCCCAACCTACAAGCCTCTGGGCAAAGATTTCAAAATTCATAAACCGGTCTTCGGCATCATTCCCGCCTATCATCACAACGGATTTGGCAACAGCCGCATAACCGCTGACGACCGCATCGTGCTGTTCGGCGATGCCGCTTCGCTTTCTTCGCCACTGACCTTCTGCGGATTCGGTTCCATGGTGCGCAACTTAGAACGCACCACCACTGCCTTAGCCAAGGCGCTTGAACGCAACGCATTGAGCCGAACAGAACTTGAGCACATCAACGCATTTGAGCCGAATGTCGCAATTATGTCAAACCTGATGAAGTTCATGTGCTACGACAAGCGCACCGATGAGCCAAACTTCGTCAATGAACTGATGAACGAAATCATGAAAGTGCTCGACGAACTGCCCGAACGCTACCGTGAAACACTATTCCGCGATGAAATGACACTGGCAGATTTCACCACGCTTATCTTGAAAGTTGGTGCAAAGTATCCCAAAATCTTCCCGATTACCTATCAAAAGTTAGGCATTCTGGGCAGCGTGTCGTGGCTACAAAATTGGGCAGGTTGGGCACTGGCAGAGCTGAAAAAAATAGAACGCGTCTGAGGTGCCCATGCGTAAGCTGTGCATGAACGCCGTGCTGCTGGCAATGGTCGCCATCGCAGATTGGCAGAGCAATGGGATGCCAACAGAGCAAGGTAGCAGAACACTCTCACATGCACTTGACTCGATTGCAGAAGCGCATAGCATTGTAGGACTAAGCGTAGCGATTGTATGCCCCGACTCACTGCTGTTTTCATATTCACGCGGTCAAGCGCAACTTGGCAGAGCCATCGCCATGACAGAGACCACATATGTTCGCATTGCCTCTGTCTCAAAAGTGCTGACCGCCGTAGCGCTCCTACAACTCCATGAAAAAGGAAAGTTTAAGTTGGATGATGATGTCTCCAAAGCACTGGGATTTACCTTCCGCAATCCATACTTCCCTGATGTGCCCATCACTTACCGACAGCTTTTGCAGCACACATCCAGCTTGCTAAGCGATGAACAGCAACCTGTGCCTTACTATGTGCTTTGGCGAGACCCCACACTGGCACTGCAAGATGTCTTAAGCAAAAACGGGAAGCGTTATCAAGATAGCATCTACTACTCGCTATGGGCGAAAGAGGCGCCGGGAAAAAAATTTGCGTATTCAAACTTGGGATATGCGCTTCTTGGCACACTCGTGGAAATTCATTCAGGAGAGCGCTTCGACCAGTATTGCAACACACACATCTTCAAGCCGCTGGGATTTGCCTGCAGTTTTAATCTGCAAGATATTCCGCCTGAAAAAGTGGCTTACCCGTATCGCCTCATCGATGGCAAATGGACAGCACAGGTGGATAGCGTCAGGACACTATTTCCATTAGATAACTATGCAGTAGGTTCAAATGCACTGCTATTTTCACCGCAGGGCGGCTTGCGAATCAGCGCACGAGAATTGGCAACACTGGCTCAGGTATTTCTAAACGGCGGCAAGCTACGCGAAACCCGGATATTGAGCGAAAGCCAGCTCTTGCAGATGGAAAAAGATTCGCTCAAGACGGGAAATCCTTTTATTGCAAAGTATGCAATGGGCTTGCATCACACAAGCAATGTGCTAACAGGCATTGAAATGACTGGGCATCTGGGGCAGGCATACGGATTGCTTAGCGGCTGGTATTACACTCGCCAACATGGAATTGGCATTGCCGTCATCATCACGGGCGGGCTCTACAAAGAAACGGGAGAAGAGTTCTACGATGTAGAGCGCAAAATTTATGCGGCAATTCAAGCATACCTGCAAGCGACGCAGCAACTGAGTTCAAGATAACAGCGCCAAGTTAAATAGTGACTGCACTGTCAATATCGGCGCACATCAATGCTGGAGACGCCTGAATCCAAGTTGATGTAGACTTTCTTGCTAGCAGTGTCAAAATTATCAGTGCGCATAGCATCACCTTTCTTAATGAAGCCATCAAAATGCGCTTTGCCCAGCCGATTGTTGCAGTAAATTTCGCAACCGACGTCTTTCGGCAGCTCAATATCAATTGTAGCGGCGGCAGCATCAATGAAGACATTGAGCTTATCGGCAAGATTGCCAAGCTGCAAGTCGATTGAGGAAGCGCCCGCATCAAGGTGGAGTTGTTCAACTTTGAACTTTGAAAAATCCAGCGTCGCTGTAGTGGCAGAGATATCCAAACGAATGTCCCAAGTCGGCGCCGCATTGAGTTTGATAGTGGTAAAGGGGCTAGTGTTAAAGGTAAATGTGCCGTGGTCATACTTTGGCTTAAGCTCCAGAAGTTCGTAGTCTGCAAAATGCTTGCGTATCCATTTGTAACCCAGAGGCGAAACGCTCTCGACAGAAGCAAGGTCGTTGGTCGTGTCCTTGATAGTGAGCGTGCCAATAGAGTGGCGCAAATTCAGTTTTGCACGCTGCACGGCACTATCAAATGGCTCGGAAATCTGGTATGAAGAATGTCTTGCATCAGCTTTGCTGAAGCGGGATTCATAAATAAACTCAGGAAATTGAAAGCGCAGAGCAAATGACCAGATAACGACAGTGAGGAGAATGGCAGCACTGCCAGCCGCACCTGCTTTAAGCCAGCGATTTTCGAGCATGATGCTCACACCGAGCAAAACAAAAATGAGAGCCCAATACGGTGCGCTGTTCTCGATGGCTATCTCGATAGGACCTGTATTTCGCAGGAAAAGAAGGACACCATTGGCTAAAAGAAATGCGCCCAAAAATACCCCAGAGAGTTTCATTGCGGGTAAGTTTTAGGTTTCAAGAAATTACAATGACCGGTTTGAGTGACTGGGTGCAACAAATGTTTTCCAAATCAGAAATCCGCCTGCCCCAATAAGTGCCAGCGGGAAGAGGTAAGTAACACTGAACGACGGCAAGAGTAGCTCTAAAAAAATGATGATGCCGAGCGCAATGAGTCCTATGCCGATAAGAGTAGAATTTCGCTTTTTTTGAGCCTCAAGCTCTTCAGGAGAAAGCGTTTGAGTAGCAGGTGTTGCGCCAAACTGTGATGCATTCTCTGAAGAAGTTACAACCGCTGATGGGGTTTGTGGTGTAATAATCCAGAGCACAAGGTAGATGAGTATGCCGATGCCACTTAAAAATATGCTTGCCACAAAGAGGATGCGCACGAAAACAGGGTCGATATCAAAGTACTCCGCAAGCCCGCCAGCAACGCCAGCAATCATGCGCTCACGCGAAGAACGGTATAATCTTTTCATAGCGATTTCGGAAAGAGTTAATCGAGCATGGTTAAGTCAAACTATTCGAAAGCCCAGTAGGCATGTTTCAGAATTTTAGCACAGCTATATCAGCGAGCGCCCCTCCAAAGCGCGTGTCAAAGTCGCCTCGTCAGTGTATTCCAATTCGCTGCCGACGGGAATGCCGCGTGCAATGCGAGAAACCTTGACACCAAGCGGCTTGAGCAACTTGGCAAGGTAGAGCACTGTGGTCTCGCCCTCAACTGTCGGATTTAAGGCAAGAATGACTTCTTGGGAAGCACTCTCACCATTTGCGTGAAGTCGCGCCAGCAATTCCTTAATTTTAAGGTCGTCGGGACCAATGCCATCGAGCGGTGAAATCACGCCGTGCAAGACGTGATAAACTCCGTGATACTGATTCGTTTTTTCAAACGCAATTACATCGCTGGGCGACTCGACCACGCAAATCAAGTTATGATTGCGCTTGGGACTGGTACAAATGGGACAAGGATTTTGATGCACATCAGTAACGTTTTGACAGACACTGCAATAAATCACCAGCTCTTTGGCATCTAACAGCGCTTTGGCAAGCAATTGGACTTCTTCTTTTTTCTCACGCAAAATGTGAAGTGCAAGACGCTGTGCCGTCTTGCGACCGATGCCCGGCAATTTGGCAAACTCTTCAACCAAAGTTTCAATAGCTTGCGAAGTGTATCGCATCGATGGAAAACGCTCTGTTAGATGATGAAAACATGCGTCGTGTATCAGCGACGCCTATAACTACGACGAATAGTTCTCTATTTTAGATAAAATTACACCAAGAGTGAAAGAGAATCATGAGAACGCTATGCTGCTTTGCAATAGGGCTACTTTGGGCAATGTGTGCCATGGCACAAGAGAGCAGTTTTGTCTCAGCAACCCCCGACAGCGTCAAAGTTCTCCGACAACAAACCTTAGACCGACTGCTCGACCTCTCGAGTGAACAAAGCGGCAATAGCGAAATGTTAGAGCAATTCAACTTGCTACGCCTCCAAAAAATTAACCTTAATACGGCAGGTTTTTCAAGTCTGCTCTCCATTCCCTTCCTGACGGCGCCCGATGTAGAGCGCATTCTGGCATACCGCAAAGAAAAAAACGGATTTAAGTCAGTCGTAGAACTACGCAAACTCATTGACGAGGATACATATGAGCTGATTGAGGATTTTCTGACGGTCGGGCGCATCAAGACGGAAAATCTCTCGCAGCCTTCTTTGCTTGATGACATCGAGCGGGGAGTGCTCTGGCAGCGTGTGAAGTTCGACTACATTGGTCGCACGCTTGTGGAATCGCCTTTGCGAGTCGGGTTTACAAATGGAGCATATCAAGGGTCTGCGCCGCGTATCTATAACCGCATTCAAGGCGTGGTGTCGGATAACCTTCTACTGTCTGCGCTGGCAGAAAAGGATGTCGGCGAGCGCTCTCTCTTTGACTTTACATCGCTCACGCTTGGCGTGCGCGACTTTTACAATCTCAAATCTTTGGTGATTGGCGATTTTAATCTATCGTTTGGACAAGGACTGGCGGTGCAAAGCGGTCGAGCGTTTTTCAAAAGTCCAGAGGCTGTAGTCAGTGTCAAGCAGTCCCAGCGGCAGGTGCGTCCCTACACCTCAACAGCGGAACAAAACTTTTTCCGTGGCGCAGTAGCGGAAGTGGAATTCGGCGTGCTCACTCTCATTGGTTTTTACTCACGCAACTTAATTAGTGGTACGGTTAATGATACGGCATTTTCAAGCCTCAAGCTCGATGGGCTGTTCCGCACCGAATCTGAAATTGCGCGCAAACGCAATATCGATGAACTGGCTTTTGGCGCTCGAGTGCAGTTGAACACAGAGTTGTTTGAAAATCTCTTCAGCATCGGTGGCACATTCTACCAGACACGCTACGACAAGCCATTTATTCCCAGCAATGATCTGTTCAATCGAAAAAGATTTCGTGGCGATGTAGCAAGTGTAGCGGCATTTGACATTGACTATCTGTTTTATCAGTTCAATTTCTTTGGCGAAGTTGCCTATTGCGTAGAGCAAAGGAGTGTGTCGTGGTTAGCTGGTGTGCAGACAGAATTTGCAAAAGGGCTTAGAGGCGTAATTCATGTGCGGAACTATGCAGAGGATTACTACTCACCAAGAGCCAATGCATTTTCGGAAAGTAGCAGTGGGGCGCAGGGTCGCAATGAGCGTGGGGTCTATCTGGGTGCAGAGTTAAAACTTTCAAGCGAACTGAAACTGAGAGCGTATTACGACTACTACGAATTTCCGTTCATTGCTTCAAACACGGTGTTGCCCTCTTCGGGAAATGATATGCTTATGCAGCTCTCCTACAAGCCGCGGCGTGATATTCTCATTGAAACGCTCTTGCAAATCAAAACGCGGGAGGAGGCGCTGACACAGCTCGATGCACTGGGACGAGAATATCGCATCGCCACACCGCAGCGCACGGAACGCATACGCACGGACTTCATTTATCAACTATCGGAACGCTTGCGCTTGCGCACTCGTGCAGAAGTGCGGCATTTCACACGAGAGTTGGTAGCAACGACACGCCGCGATTTGGGTTGGCTGATTGCACAAGACATCAATTTGGATTTGCTAGAGTCGCGGCTCTCGATTGATGCACGGCTGGCTTTTTTTCAGACCGATTCGTTTGATGCGGCTATCTATGCCTTCGAAAATGACCTGCCACTGACCTTCACGGTGTATGCCCACAACGGTAGGGGGCGAAGAGTATTTGTAAATCTACGCTACCAAATCTTCTCACAAATTGAACTGGCAGCACGCTACGCCAATGTGTTGCGAGATGATGTAGCAACAATTGGAAGTGGCAATGAGCGTTTCCCAAGCAACAACCCAAGTACATTTAGTCTCGGATTACGAGCCCAATTTTAAGTCGAAAGTCGCAAACGGCGGCGTGGGATTGGTTTCGTTTCCGTATTGATTGTGACCTTGCTTTTGATAACATCGTAAATCTTCTGACGCAGAATGCGGTCAGCGATATATTCACGCATCTGGTTGCTCGTGTATGCACGTAAGAGCTGATTGACATCTAAGCCACTTGCTTTGGCGTCTTTCTCAGCCTCGGCGCGAATATCGTCCTCTTCTACTTTGAGATTGTGCATCTCAGCAAGTTTGTAGCGAATCAGCATCCAGCGTGCTTGAAGTTCTGCGCTGGGACGAATTTCACGGCGGAATGCCTCTTCGCTAAATCCGCGCGGGAAACTGCCACCCATGCGCTGCCGAGTGTTATCGACAAGAAGATTTTCAAATGAACGCACCATAGCACTGGGCACTTCAACCACGTTATCTTTGACAAAGCGTTGGGCGATGTCTTCAAGCAAATCCTCCTCTGATTTTTCTGCGTAGTATTTCTCCAATGCTTGGCGAATGTCGTTGCGCAAGTCTTGTGCAGTGGTGCAGCGCCCATTTGATAATTCTTTAGCAAGCTCATCAGTGAGCTCAGGTAAATCCAGTCGCTTGATTTCTTTGACGAAAATCCTGAAGTGAGTTCGCTCTGCTGTGCCATCTTCTTTGCGCATTTCTATGTCTATGTCTCGCTCGTCGCCAACTTTGACACCAAGCAGGGCTTTTTTCAGAGCGCTCTCATCATCGAGTTCGCCGAGGAAAAACTCTTGATTTTCACGACGCCCGCCGATAATTGCGGTGCCAGTAGCATCTAACTTTTGCATATCGGCAATAACTAAGTCTTCATCTTCAGCTTCGCCATCTTTACTGACCCATGCACCATGCTGTGCCAACAGAGCCTTAACTTCTACGTCTACGTCAGCATCTGTGATTTGATAGACTATCTTTGTAAAGCTGTAATTGTCATATGGCTTGAGCTCAAATTCAGGCTGAACTTCATATTGCACATAAATCTTGAGCCTCTGGTCTGGTGCATATTCAAAGTGCCGCAGATGAGCTTTGCCGACAATTTTCAACTTTTTTTCTTCGGCAACTGCACTGAAAAATTTGTTGGCAAGAAACTCTACTGCATCGGCTTCAATTTCTTTGCCCATCAAGCGGCGTACAAGCTCCATAGGGACTTTCCCCTTACGAAAGCCCTTGATTTGAGCGTTAGCTTGGACTTCTTTGAACCGAGCCTCAATGACAGGTGTAAATTCGCTGGGCTCTAAAGTCAGCGTCATTTCTTGCTGCGTTGCGCTAAGCGATGTGATAGTGTTATCCAAGGTGAAAAAAAGTTATAGTGAACGAAAATAAACCCTGTTGCGAAAGTGCAAACTTAGCTCAAATTCTTAGACTTTTGCAAGAAAAAAGCACGGTGCTATGATGAAAATTTTGCATCTTTGCGCCCATGAGCATTAGAGAGAATCTACAGCAAATACGCTGGAAAATTCAGCAGGCATGTCAAGCCAGCGGACGCGCTGCAGAAAGTGTAAAGTTAGTTGCAGTTTCCAAAACCAAATCCGCAGAACAAATCTGGGAAGCCTACCAAGCTGGACAGCGGCTTTTTGGGGAAAACTATGTGCAGGAGCTTTTGCAAAAACAAGCGCATCCGCTGCTGTGCAACCTCGAAATAGAGTGGCACTTGATTGGACATTTGCAATCCAACAAAGCCAAACACGTGGTGGGCAAGGTCGCCATGATTCAAACGGTCGATAGCGTGTCGCTGGCGCAGACGCTGGCGAACTATGCGGCAAAGCGAGCGCAATGCGTACCAATTCTGCTTGAAGTTAATATCTCAGGCGAAGAAAGTAAGTATGGCTTCAAGCCAGATAAAGTGGAAGAAGAAGCAAAGAAAATCTTTGAGCTACACAATTTGGAACTAAGGGGATTGATGTGCATCGGTTCACCACAGGCACAAAAAGCCAGAGAGGAATTTAAGGCAATGAAACAGCTCTTTGAGCGCGTAAAATGCTTATCGCCGAAGCCAGAAATCTTCACCGAGCTTTCGATGGGGATGAGTGGAGATTTTGAGGCCGCTATTGCGGAAGGAGCCACCATCGTGCGCATTGGCACAGCCATCTTTGGAGAACGCTAATCGGTTAGACATCAAATGAAAATCACTTCGGCAGAGTTTATCCGAAGCGTGACTACACCGCAAGCACTGCCCAAAGACGGCTTACCGGAAATTGCATTTGTCGGGCGCTCAAATGTTGGCAAATCATCATTGCTCAATCTGCTCATGCAGCGCAAACTGGCTCACACCAGCGCCACACCTGGAAAAACTCGGCAACTGAATTTCTTTCTCATCAATCGCAAGTTTTATTTTGTAGATTTGCCGGGCTACGGCTATGCCAAAACAAGCAAATCGTTACAAGAAGAATGGCGAGAGCTCTTAGAGTGGTATCTCAAAGCACGCGTGCAACTCAAACTGGTCTTATTGCTCATCGATGCGCGCCATGTAACAATGGAAAACGATAAGCAAATGCAAGAATTTTTAGCCTTCTACGGTCGACGCTACGCCCTTGTCCGAACCAAAATCGACAAACTTAGCCAAGCAGAACTGGCTGAAGCACGCCGTAAGTCGGAAGCCTTTTTTTCAGGCTACGACTTTACGGCAGATGTCTCTGCCACAAAGCGCATTGGTCAGAGAGAACTGCTTAGCAAAATCAAACCCTATCTTGAAGTCTAAATAAGCAATGACACAAACTCATCAACGGACGGCAACCGTGTTGGTTGGCTCACAGTTTGGCGACGAAGGCAAAGGCAAACTCGTCGATTACCTCTCGGCACAGTATGACATCGTGGTGCGCTACCAAGGCGGTGCAAATGCAGGGCATACGATTTGCTTTGACGACAAAACCGTGGTGTTGCACCTAATCCCATCGGGAATTTTTCATAACAATTGTGTTTGCGTAATTGGCAATGGCGTGGTCATAGACCCTGATGCCTTGATGAAGGAGATTGAAACGATAAGAGAGCTGGGCTTTTCGGTAGAAAATCGGCTATTTATCAGCCACACGGCACATCTTATCATGCCGTATCACAAGCTGTTAGATTCGCTGGCGGAACAGACGCGCGGTGAGCGAATTGGCACAACCATGCGTGGCATTGGACCCAGCTATGTCGATAAGTTCAGCCGTGTAGGCATTCGCCTCGTTGATTTGCTCTCGCCCGAGATTTTGGAAGAAAAGCTAAGGTTTAACCTAGAACAAAAAAATGCCCTACTCAAAAAAATCTACGACAAAGAAGAACTCAATGTAGAAGAGCTGGTGCGGCACTATACAGCATTTGACCGCAGAATAGACAAGTTTGTCAAAAACACACAGGTCTATCTCAATGAGCAGCTGGCGCAAGGAAAACGCGTGCTGCTTGAAGGCGCACAAGGTAGCCTGCTTGATGTTGACCATGGTACATATCCTTTTGTAACCTCTTCTAATCCAACGGCTGGCGGAGCATGTACAGGGTCAGGCATTCCGCCTACCTACATTGGCAAAGTGATTGGTGTGGCAAAAGCCTACATGACGCGCGTCGGCAACGGGGCATTCCCAACGGAACTGCACGATTCAGTCGGTGAAAAAATCCGCAAACTGGGACATGAATTTGGGGCAACAACTGGCAGACCGCGCCGGTGCGGCTGGCTCGATTTGGTCTTACTGCGCTACTCAAATCTGATTAATGGCGTCAGTGAAATGGCACTAACTAAACTCGATGTGCTGGATACATTTGATGAAATTAAGGTCTGCACAGCCTACAAATTGAAGGGACAAATCCTAAAAGATTTTCCGACCGACCATCACACACTCTGCAAAGTCGAAGCACACTATGAAACGCTCAAGGGCTGGAAAACCTCCAATCGCCATGCCAAGACTTTTGCAGAGCTTCACCCAAACACCCGTGCCTACATCGAGTTTATTGAAGACGCATTGCAGACGAAAATTACCTTTATTTCCGTCGGTCCTCGCCGTGAAGAGATTGTATTACGGTAAAAGCGGCAAACAAAAAAGCCCTGAGTCACTCAGGGCTTTCTGCACGAAGCAAATACAGTAGGCTAAAGACTTACTTCTTGGGCATGATTACGGCGTCAATGACATGGATAACGCCGTTAGTGCATTCAATATCTGTTTTAACCACATTTGCATTGTCGACGGTAACTTTGCCGTCAGCTGTCTTAACTTCAAAAGCCTTCTTAGCAAGAGTTTCAACCTTTCCGGGCTTAACATCAGCAGACATCACTTTGCCGGGAACAACATGATAGGTCAGAATTTCGGTAAGTTTCTTTTTATCCTTGAGAATCTTGTCTAGGCCTTTTACCTTGGAGAAGGCTTCGTCGGTAGGTGCAAACACGGTGAATGGACCACCAGAGGCAAGTGTGCTATCCAAGCCAGCGGCTTTGACAGCTTCGACAAGCTTGGTGAAAGAGCCAGCAGCAACAGCCGTTTCAACGATATTTTTCTTTCTAGCAGCTTCTTCAGCAGCTTGCCTTTCGGCTTCAGCCTTTGCAATCGAGTCCGCTCTGGCGATTGAGTCTTGGCGAGCTTTTTCAGCCTTCTTAGCCAACTCTTCTTTGCTCGGTCCGCATCCAATAAGGGCAACCGTAACAAGGGCAACGAGTATAAAAGAAATCTTCTTCATTGTGGAACTCTCTCCGTTAGGTTGGTTTTAGTTATTAGTATTGTTTTTGACTGGTTTATGAAAGCTTGCTTTAAGCTTAGCTGTTGAAAAATTGCACGACAAATATAAGAGCAGAGGACCACTTTTCAAAACAGCGCCAATTAGTAGCGTATCCGTGGGGCGCGACCGGCCAGAAGTTTTTCATAAAGCTGGCTGCGCTGACGCTTATACTCGGGCTGAAGTATTGCAAATTCTTTAAGGTCTTGCCATTGTCCATTGACAAGGCAAGCGCCGCGCTGTATGCCCTCGAACTGGAAGCCTAACTTTTCTATTACGCGCAAGCTGGCATAATTTTGCGGTGCAGCGGCAGCAGACACCCTGTAGAGATTCATGTCTGTAAAGAGATACTCCAAAAACAAAAGTGTCGCCTCAGAAGCATAGCCGCGACCTTGGTGAGCATTAGCGACCCAATACCCAATTGCCGTTTTGAAATTAGTCCAATCAATTTGATGAGTGGCGACTGTACCGATGAGAGTATGGGTTTCGCGTAGGCAAATGCAGAAAGTCAAAGACTTATTTTCATACATATCCTTGATAGCGCTCTCGATAAAAAGTCGTTCAGCTTCTACACTTGCTTTGTTTTTTGCCCATGGCATCCAAAGTCGCAGCGTATCGAGCGAATGATTGATAAGTTCTGTGAGCGGCTCAGCATCGCTTTGCTCAATTGGGCGGATGTAGAGACGGTGCCCATCTACTTTCATGGTAAGGCTTCAGTTCGGGAGAAGTTCTTTAGCAAGCTTTTGAACGAGACTGCCATCAGCCTTGCCTTTGAGCTCTTTCATAGCAGCACCCATCACCTTGCCGAAATCCTTTGCCGATACGGCACCAACCTGCAAGATAATCTTCTTTAGAACCTCTTTGATTTCTTCTTCGGAAAGCTGAGCAGGCAAGTACTGCTCAATGACGGCAAGCTGTTTAATTTCTTCATCGACAAGGTCGGTGCGCCCAGCTTTTTTGAATTGCTCAATAGAATCGCGGCGGCGCTTGACCATAGCGGTTAGAACCTCGAGTTCCTCCTCTGGAGTCAGCTCACCGCGATGAGCACGTTTTTCTGAAGTTTCTTTTTCGATAATGTCTTTTTTGATAGCACGTATGGCTTCAAGGCGAATTTTATCGCCAGCCTTTATAGCGGCTTTAATATCTTCATTGATACGTTCTTTGAGTGTCATAGGCAGTAAGGTTTAAGCTAATTTGGTTAGATTCAGTAGCTTTCCTCTTGGCTGGGAAAGGTGCCCTGACGGACATCACGGATGTAGTTTTTTACGGCGGCACTGATAATTTCCTCTAAGTTGGCGTAGCGCCGCACAAATCTTGGGTGAAATTGCGTGTTAAGCCCCAGCATATCGTTGATAACCAAGACTTGCCCGTCGCAAGCACTGCCTGCGCCGATGCCGATTGTGGGGATAGAAACACGCTGCGTAACCTTTTCAGCAAGCGAGCTGGGAATTTTTTCCAGTACAATGCTAAAAACCCCAGCGCGCTCCAGTAGCTCGGCATCTTCGAGCAATTGCTCTGCTTCCTGAACCTCCTGTGCACGAACTTTGTAGCTACCGAACTTGTAAATTGACTGCGGTGTCAGACCCAAATGCCCCATCACGGGAATGCCTGCATCAATAATGCGCTTGACAGCTTCAAGAACGGTTCGACCGCCCTCGAGCTTAACAGCATGACAGCCAGTTTCTTTCATGATACGCCCAGCATTTTTGAGCGCATCTTCAGCAGAGAGCTGATACGACATAAATGGCATATCTGCCACAATCATGGCTCGCCGTGTGGCGGCATGAACACCACGCACTACAGCCTTGACATGATAAATCATCTCATCGAGCGTAATAGGCAGGGTGGTTTCATGACCTGCAAAAACATTGCTGGCTGAATCTCCTACCAAAATAATATCAATGCCAGCAAGGTCGAGCAGGCGAGCCATGGTAAAGTCATAGGCAGTAAGTACAGCAATTTTTTCAGAGCGCTTCTTCATTTCAACCACAGAACGCGTGGTAACTTGGCGCACAGCGGTTTTGCTCTCTAGTTGGGTCGACATAGCTTCCTTTTATAAGCATAGAATAATACAAAAAACCCTGCACGGAGCAGGGTTCGTCAGTGAAAAGCCGTGCTAACTGAACTATTTGCGGATGTCAAGCTCCGCAATCAACTTGCGGTATCGCATAATATCTACCCTCTGTAGATAACTCAATAAACGCTTGCGCTTACCTACTAATTTCAGCAGCCCATAGCGAGAATGATTATCCTTGACATGCGTGCGCAGATGTTCTGTCAGTTGATTGATATGCTCAGTAAGTATGGCAATTTGCACTTCAGGAGAACCTGTGTCTTGAGCAGAGCGACCAAAGCGCTGAATAAGCTCTAATTTTTTCTCTTTCGTTAGAGGCATTTTCGAAAAAATTTTTGTGCCATTTTTGAAAACTAAGCGCAAAAATAGCACTTTCCTTGCTAATGCAAAATCTCACATTCGCTCGGGGGCAGAAATCCCTAAAATTCTAAAGCCGTTTTTCAAAACCTGCCGAGTTGCCAAAGCAAGATAAAGCCGCGATTTCATAACAGGCTCTGCTTCCCCAACAATCCGACACTCAACATAGAACTTGTGAAATGCTGCCGCTACATCGTTAAGATAAGTGATGAGCTTTTGCGGCTCTAAATGCTCAACAGCAAGTTCAATCGCTTCGGGAAAGCGTATCAGGAGTTTTGCCAAATCAAGTTCTTCCTTGAGTGACAGATGCATGAGCATGTCATACTCAGATGCCTTGGGCTCAAAGCCGCTGGTTTCTGCCGCCACACGTAAAATGCCGCAAATACGCGCATGAGCATACTGCAAGTAAAATACAGGGTTGTCGCTCGATTGCTTCTTAGCCAGCGCCAAATCAAAGTTCAAATGCGTATCCTTTGAGCGCATCATAAAGAAAAAGCGTGTAGCATCGGCACCCACTTCATCAATAAGGTCATCGAGAAGGTCGGCATTGCCCTTGCGTGTCGACATTTTGACCACTTCGCCGTTGACAACGGTCGTAACAAACTGATTGATAGCGACTCTGATGCGAGAGGTATCGTAGCCTAACACTTTCAGAGCACGAAGCACATCTGGATACTCATCGATGTGGTCGGCACCAAAGACATTGACAATAAGGTCAAAGCCTCGTTCAAATTTGGTGATGTGATACGCAATATCGGGCAGGCGATAGCTGGGCTCACCATTGGATTTGATGAGCACGGTATCGACTGGCACTTCTTCTTTGGTGTCTTTATTGACCGCGGTTTTGCCCAGAAGCGAAGTCTTGAACCAGACGGCACCATCTTTGTGCTCAATGAACCCGCGCTTGCGCAGTTCTTCGACCACTCGGTCGTTAGGACTGGGGGCATCGCACTCTCGGCGATAGAGTTCAAGTTCATTGAAAAATGAGTTATGCCGAATGCCTAAACGGTGCAAAGTGCGCTTGATGGACTCAAAAATTTCTGACTCTGCAAAATCTTTGAAGAAGTAGAGCGAGGGACAGTCTTTTTTGGAGGTGCCATATTGGTTGTAGATTTTGCGAGCAATATCTTTGATATACTCGCCTTGGTAGTAGTCGCTCGGAAAATCAACCGTTTCGCCGCATAGCTCAAGGTAACGCAGCCTGACTGAATCTGCCAAGATGCGCATTTGCCGCCCAGCATTGTTGAAGTAATACTCTCGTGTCACTTCATAGCCTTGTGCTTCGAGCAAATTAGCGATGGTGTCGCCTAGCACTCCGCCACGTCCGCGCCCGACGGTCAGCGGACCAGTGGGATTGGCACTGACATACTCGACAATAGCTTTTTTGCCAGCTCCAACTTGAGAGTTACCGTAGCGCTCGCCTTGAAGCAGAATCTCTTGGACACTTTTGATAACAAAGGGCTTAGCAAGGTAGAAGTTGATAAACCCAGCGCCAGCCACTTCTGTGCGCTCAACTATATCGGACCTAAAGGGCAGTCGGCTAACGATATCAGCGGCAATTTGGCGTGGATTTTTTTTCAGCTCTCGAGCAAGCACCATCGCAATGTTGGTGGAGGCATCGCCGAAACGCTCATCGGCAGGCTTCTCAATGAGAATTTCGCGAGAAGTATTTACGCCAAGCTCGTTGAGCGCTGATTGGATACCTGAAATAAGTAGGGCTTTCATTGATTTGAGAGTTTAAAGCTTACTGTCAGCTCGAGTGTTTGCTGCAGCTGCAGTTGCTTGCTGATGTTTTCCTGATAGAGCAAAATGACTGTTAAACGGGTGTCTAAAAAATTAGTGACTTTTAGGAAAAGTGTCAATTTCTCATTGATTTCCAAAGCCCCCAAACGAGCAAAAGGCGCAAAGAGTTGCGTGCGGGTGCGAAAGGTCATGCCTTTGAAAATCTCTACCATCCACACGGCAAAAAACTCAATGCCGGCGCGGATATTGATACGCTCGACTTCTTCTGTGGTAGGGTCGTCAGCAAAGTTTGGGAAGCGGTTGGTAAAAATCTCACGAGCGGCAATACCTAACGAGATGCGCAGTGAATCTGATTTGCCGTATGCAAAACCTAAACTTTGCAGGCTGTAAGCCGGGTCAAAGAAAGCAGAAATTTGTGGCGCAGCAGGTTGGGAAAAGTCAAAACCATCAGCAAATTGCGTGCGCAGCGAAGCAGAAAATTGTGGTAAGAGTGCAAAACCAGCATCATACTTTACGAAGGTCGTTATGTCTAAAAGGTCACTGGTCTTGCGGAAGGCACCATCGACAAGCGTTTGACCAAATTCACCAAGAAAACGAACTTCCCATAGCCACGGTTCGCTACGGTAGTGAAAAAGCACATTTAAGCCGCTGGACCATGCTAAAGCATTGACGCCACCACCGACCCAATTGCTAAATGCGGCTTGCACAATAGAAATGGTCGGGCGAATTTCATAGATGAAATTAGGCGGTGGCAAGGTACGCATCAGATACTGACGCACCTCCAAAGTCTGGACAACAGCAGTAGTATCGCCAAGGGCTATGGTGTCGGATTTGACCACGAAGGTTTGTTTGCTAATTTCACGAAAAGGTTGAGCAAAGCCTGTGGCATGCCATAGAAAAGCGCCTGTCAGAAAAAGAACAAAATGGAAAGATGTTGGTGACATAAGGCAACGTGTTTGCGTGTGATTCAAAACAAATGTGAGATGTAGAGCAATGCAAACTTACCGCAGCCCAACACGCTTGACCGAGTGCAAGTGGTAACCTGAGCCCTTCAAACATGCCAAAAATAACACAAGAACTGATGAAACAGATGAGAGAACACCATCAAGAGCTTATTTCGAAAGATGTGACAGCAAGCAATGCCCACAGGCTGAAGAAGATATAAGTTGAACAAACTAAATCTCGACGAACCATGCTGCACCGAATTCCAGCAAAAGCGCCGAGTCTACAGAGGCGCGAGAGCAAATTGGTCACGATGGTCGAAATCGATCAAATTTTGCTTGCAGAGCGCGACCTGAACCGAAAAAATTGTCAGCCACTTTTGCAGCACTTTGGAACACTTGCCGATGCTGAACGCGTGAGCGTCTTCAAAAATCAAGCAGACAGCGATGGAGTGCTGCGCACAAGCCTGATTGCAGAGTGGTGCACAGAGACCCAAATGGCACAGCTGGGCAACCCACAACTGGAAAACGTCCCATACAGCGAAAAACTTGAACCCATCAAGCAAATACTTAGCACTAATACTCCGCTCATGTTTCGTGCCGAAGAGTTATCGGCAGAAGAGTCTGCACTTTTTGTCGCAAAAGGAGCAAAAGCGGCCTTACTTTTGCCAGTGTTTGTCGGTGGTAAGTTCTATGGGATTATTGGGGCGGAAAAACATGCATCAGCGGAGTTGTGGGATGAAGAAACGCTAGGTTTCCTGAAAGTAACGGTTGCATCAATCTCCATGGCATTGGAGCGAAAATATGCCGAAAAAGAACTTGCCGAAGCAAAGGAGCAGTTTCAAGCGGTCTTAGATGCCTTGCCCGGTTTCGTCTCGTGGGTAGATTCTAACCTGACGTATTTAGGACTAAATCAATACTTAGCAGCCACACTTGGCGGAACCCCCAAAGACTACATTGGCAAGAAAGTAGGTTTCATGAACCCCAGATTTTACGACTTTCTGAAGCAGCTCTTTGACTCACCCTACCAAGGCAACATTATGGAAGATTCCGTGGTGATTCACGGTCGGCGCTTTCATCATCTGATTGTGGCACAAAAGTATCAACAGGGCAAAGCCGCAGTGTGCGTCGGCATCGACATTACCGACCGAAAAATCATGGAGGAAAAACTTCGTGAGCAAGCGGCATTGCTCGACATCACACACGACGCGGTCATCCTGCAAGACCTTGAGGGACGCACACTGTACTGGAACGAGAGCGCAAAGCGCATGTATGGGTGGACAAAAGAAGAAGTGCTAGGGAAAAATATCAGACACGAGTTATATGCCGAGTCTGACCTTGCTCGGTATGACGAAATCAATCGGGCGATTTTGGAAAAAGGTAGTTGGATGGGAGAGCTACGCCAGCGCACAAAAGACGGCAAAACGATTATTGTCGAGAGCCGCTGCACCATCGTGCCCAATGAAAGTGGGCAAGCCAGTAAGATTCTCATCGTCAACACGGATATTACCGAGAAGAAAAACTTGGAAAGCCAGATGCTACGCAACCAGAGAATGGATAGCATTGGGCTGCTGGCAAGTGGGATTGCGCACGACATGAACAATGTGTTAGCCCCGATTCTATCGAGCTTAGCCTTGATACGTGCAAAGAGTTCCGATGAGCAAATCCAGCGCTGGGTGTCGCTGCTGGAGCAAAGCGCCCAACGAGGCAAAGAGTTGATGAGACAAATTCTCAGCTTTACACGCGGCGAAAGCGGTGAGAAAGCCGTCATAGACCTTGGCAAACTGGCAGAAGAAGCCTATCGCTTCATCTCGCAAGTTTTCCCGAAAGAAATTGAGATTCAGCTTGAAGTGCCCAGCGCGCTATGGATGATACTTGGCGAGACGACAAAGATTTACCAAGCGCTGTTGAATCTGTGTGTGAATGCACGCGATGCCATGCCTAATGGCGGAAGATTAACCATCAAGCTGGAAAATGTAGAGATTACCGCCGCGCAAAAGTCATTTCATATCAATGCAAAAGAGGGCGAATATGTGCGGCTAACCGTCAGCGATACTGGCACAGGCATCCCGCCTGAAGTGTTGGATAAAATCTTTGAGCCATTTTTTACCACCAAAGAAGTCGGAAAAGGCACAGGACTCGGGCTATCGGTGGTCTATTCCGTCATGAATAGCCATGGTGGCTTCATTGATGTCAAAACTGAAGTCGGCAAAGGCACTGCCTTCATGCTGTATTTTCCAGCCACAAAATCCGAGCAAAGTGAGCAGATTGATGAGCCGCTGGAAACCATGTTTGGCTGCGGCGAAGGTATTTTGCTGGTCGAAGATGAGCTGGCAGTGCGAGAGGTCACATCTGCCATTCTTTTGAGCATGGGCTACAGTGTGCTCACTGCCAAAAATGGCGCAGAAGCCGTAGCCCTGTTTGTGCAACATCAGCGTGAAATTCACCTACTCTTGACCGATTTAATGATGCCTGTTATGGACGGCATTGCGTGCATACATGCCATTCGCTCCATTAACCCAAGCCTTCCAGTAGTGGCGATGACAGGCTTGATGAATGAAGAAAAGGCGGCAAAGCTAAGCCAATTAGGCATTCAGGGCTCGATTAACAAGCCGTTCCGAGCAGAAGCATTGCTCAAAACAGTTTCCCAAGCACTGAAGCAAGTGACGGCGCGGACTTCACCCTCTTCATGAGATGAGCATCACCCACAGGGTGATGACAGGCGGAGCACATATTGCAAAAAAGCCCCCTAAGCGGCTGAAATCTTGCTGTTCTAAAAGCCCAGTGCCGAAGGCAATTGCATTAGGTGGCGTAGATACAGGCAAGAGCAACGCTGTGGAGGCGCACAGCCCAATCACCACACCAGTTTGGAGCAGATAATCGGGCGCTATCAAGGCGCCAACAGGAATTAAGACACTGGTTGCCGCTGTATTGCTCATCACATTGGAGACGAGGGTCGTTACATAGCCAAGCAGAAGAATAACCAAGTAGGGATTGGTGTCTTGTAGGCGAAGTATGCTTGCGGCAGACTGTGCTAAGCCAGATTTCTCAATAGCCAGTCCAAGCGACAACCCACCAGCGACCAGCATCAGGCTATCCCAAGGCAGGGCACGCAAATCTTTTGCCCGAATAATGCCGCTCATGGTGAGCACGACAATCGGAATGGCGCCAACTGCGGCAACGTGAATTTTATGCAGCGTCGACGTCATCCACAGCAGCAATGTAACCACCAAAGTCAGACCGACAATGAGCCGCGGGGCGCGCATGAGTTTTGCATGTTCGCTGTTGGTCGGCTCTGGCAGAGTAACTTCAATCGTCTGATTGACCAGCGAGCGAGAAAGCAAAAACCATGATGCGCCCAAAAACAGCACTGCAATGGGCAGACCGTAGAGCATCCATTCCACAAAGCTGACATTGACGCCATTTGTAGCCAGCATGCCAACCGTAATAGCATTAGGTGGCGAGCCAATGATGGTTATCATACCGCCAACAGCCGCAGATGCCGGAATGCCAAGCAGCAAATCAGTGGCAAGCGGATTGCCCTTCTGACATTTCTGCAGAAAAGGCAAAATGGCAGCAATCATCATGGCAGTCGTTGCCGTGTTGGACATGATAGATGAAAGGACGGCTGTCATCAGCATGATGCCCATTAGCAAGCGTGGCGCACGGCAGCCAAAACACTTAAGCGCCGCACTAAACAGCATCCGGCCCAAACCTGTGCGCTGCAATCCTTCCGAGATGAAAAACCCACTTAACATGAGCCAAATCACTGGACTCGACCAGGTATTGACATACTGCATCACATCGACAGGTTCGCCCTCAGCTCTTAAGCTGCCCATCGCAAAGACCAAAAATGCCATAATCAAAATCCCAACCGCAAAGGGAGGAACGGCTTCAGTAATCCAGAGCGAGACTGCTACGACCAGCATAAACAGCGTGTAAAGTGCAGGCTTGCTCAATGCGCCAGCAGGCACAAGCGCCACGGCAAGAAATCCAGCTAAGACCGAGACCAGAAATAAGGTAACTTTCCGACCGAAGGGCCAAGCTTGACGCAGGTAATACTGCGTGGCAGCATAGCGGGAGTCGCTTTCCATATTGCTACAACTGAAATGTTAAAGTCACTTCCGTAAGCACTTTGCCGTTCACGGCAAGTTGCCGAAGCGCAAATTTACACTTTTTCAGCGAGCAATTTCATCTGTATATTTTGTGCTTTGAATCTTCAGCTAAAAAGAGAGCCATGACATCGCGCGAAATTCGTCAGTCATTTTTGGATTTTTTCAAGTCAAAGGGGCATGAGATTGTGCGTTCGGCGCCTGTGGTGCCCGCAGATGACCCAACTCTGCTTTTTACCAACGCTGGCATGAACCAGTTCAAAGATGTCTTTCTCGGCACAGGGTCGCGCCCCTATACCCGTGCTGCCAACACGCAAAAATGTATCCGCGCTTCAGGCAAACACAACGACCTCGAAGATGTCGGCAAAGACACCTACCATCACACCTTTTTTGAAATGCTCGGCAATTGGTCGTTTGGAGATTACTACAAAAAAGAAGCCATCGCATGGGCATGGGAATTGCTCACCGATGTCTGGAAACTGCCAAAAGACAGGCTCTACGCTACCGTCTTCCAAGATGATGATGAAGCCTACGAGCTATGGAAAACCGTAACCGATATAGACCCGTCACACATTCAGAAGCATGGCAAGAAAGATAACTTCTGGGAAATGGGCGAGACAGGACCATGCGGACCATGCTCTGAAGTGCATATTGACCTGACAGCCGACAAGAGCGGCGGACGGCTGGTCAATGCGGGCTCGCCACAAGTCATTGAAATTTGGAACTTAGTCTTCATTCAGTTCAACCGCAATAGCCAAGGTGAGCTTGAGCTGCTCCCTGCCAAGCATGTCGATACCGGCATGGGCTTTGAGCGCATCACCGCAGTGCTACAAGGCAAGACATCAAACTACGATTCAGACATCTTCGCACCACTACTGGAGAAAATCACAGAGCTGACGGGCATTGCTTACGGCGGAAGTCTGGAGAGCGAAACCGACATTGCGATGCGAGTGCTGGCAGACCACATCCGCACACTCAGCTTCGCTATTGCCGATGGCGCCACACCTTCCAACGAAGGACGCGGTTACGTCTTACGGCGAATTTTACGCCGCGCCATGCGTTACTCAAGAAAACTTGGTCAGCACGAACCCATGCTCTACAAGCTGGTGGCAACACTCTCGCAAACCATGGGCGATGTATTCCCAGAACTAGTTGAACGCCGCTCAGCTATTGAACAAATCATTCGTGCTGAAGAAGAAAACTTCCTGCTCACGCTCGACCGAGGCATTGAGATTTTCAATGAGTTTGCGCAAAAAGCCAAAAGCTCAAAGGTGATTTCAGGCGAAGATGCCTTCAAACTCTACGATACCTATGGCTTCCCGCTCGACCTGACACGCCTAATGGCACAGGAAATTGGACTGAGCGTAGATGAACAAGGGTTTGAAAGACAAATGCAAGCGCAAAAAGCGCGCGCGCGTCAGGACCGTAAAAAGAAAATGCAATCACAAGAGGCTGGCGGCACGGCATGGATACAGCGCTCGGCAGGAGAAGACTCACTGTTTAGGGGATACACCACATTAACCACGCATTCAAAGGTCAGGCTGGTGCGCAAGACAGCCGACATGCTGTGCATCGTCTTAGACCAAACGCCTTTCTACGCGGAGTCAGGTGGGCAGGTCGGCGATACAGGTGTGTTGGAGTCGGCGCAATACAAATTTTTTGTGCATGATACGCAAAAAGAAGGTGAAAAAATTGTCCACTTCATTGACCGTATCATAGACAAGACGACACAGCAGGCACTTACGCCCAGCGATTTTGATTTGGATAAACTGCCAGATGAGCTGGAAGCGTGTGTAGATGCAGAACGGCGCGCCGCCACAATGGTGCATCATACCGCGACGCACCTGCTTCATGCGGCTTTGCGCAAAGTGTTGGGCGAGCATGTTCAGCAAAAAGGTTCATTGGTAACGCCCGAGCGCTTGCGTTTCGATTTCAGTCACTTCGAAAAAGTCAGTGATGAGCAGCTGGCTGAAATTGAACGCCTCGTCAATGAGCAAATTCGCTGCGCCAAACACACCATCAAGCACGAAGATGTGCCGTTTGAAGAAGCTAAGCGAATGGGGGCTTTGGCGTTTTTTGGCGACAAGTATGGCGAACGCGTAAGAGTGCTGGAAATTCCGGGATTCTCTATTGAATTTTGCGGCGGAACGCATCTGGATAACACTGGGCAGATTGGCATCTTCAAAATTGTCAGCGAATCTTCCATTGCTTCGGGTGTGCGGCGCATAGAAGCGGTGGCAGGTAAAGCCGCCGAGGCACTGTTCCGAACAGAGTTTTCGCAACTTCAGGCACTGAAACAGTTGCTGAACGCTCCGTCAGAAAATGAAGTAATTGAGCGAGTAAAGAAACTCATGGAAGAAAAACGTGCCATGGAGAAACAAATTGAAAAATTGCGCATAGAAACCGCACGCTATAAGCTAAACGATATTCTCGATGCACCTGAGCACATCAGCGATGTGGATGTGGTCGCTCGTGAGATAGACTGGGTACAGAGCGTCGATGAACTGCAGGGTATTGCGGAAATGGCGCGTCAGAAACTCAAAAGTGGTGTAGCGCTCTTAGGCAGCGTCATTGATGGCAAAGTTTCGCTGGTTGCGGTGGTAACAGATGACCTCATTCAGAAAAAGAAATTGCATGCAGGCAAATTAGTTAGCGATGTTGCCAAAATTGTGGAAGGTGGCGGCGGTGGCAGGGCACAATTAGCTACAGCGGGCGGCAAAAACCCAGCTAAACTTCCTGACGCCATCACCAAGTTCAAGGAGCTGATTGCAACCCAACTCAATTGAGAGCGATATGCCCCTAAGCACAAAACAAAATCACGCTTTTTCTTATCTTCGCTACTGAACCCTGTTTTTGAATAAAAAAGCTCACTTCGTGAAGCGTACTCCGCTCTACAACATACATTGCTCTTTAGGTGCAAAATTCGTTGAGTTTGGCGGCTATGAAATGCCTGTGCAGTATAGCAGTATTCTGGAAGAGCATCACACCGTGCGGCACTCGGTAGGGCTCTTTGACGTGTCGCACATGGGAAAGTTTGAACTCATAGGCGAAGGTGCGCAAGAATTTCTGCATAGCATGCTCACAAATGATGTGGCCGCTCTTCCACCTGGACGCGCCCAGTATAATGCTATGCTCTACGAAAAGCATGAGACCTTTCCAGACGGTGGCATTATCGACGACCTCGTGCTTTACTGTTTTTCACCCACGCATTACTTATTGATTGTCAATGCAAGTAATACCCAAAAAGATTTTGCATGGCTGAGCAAGCACCTGCCAAAGTCTCTTCAGCTAAATAATCGTTCGGAGGAACAAGCATTGCTTGCCGTGCAGGGACGATGTGCTGAAGCAACTCTGCAAAAGCTCACGAATTTGGAACTTTCGCAAATCCCATACTACGGATTCAGTTTCGGTAAGTTAGCTGATGTAGAAATGTGCATTGCCCGTACAGGCTACACTGGAGAAGATGGCTTTGAACTGTATTTGCCAAGCAAGTCAGCAGAAAAGGTCTGGAACGCTGTGCTCGAAGCAGGTAAAGAGTTTGAGATAAAGCCAATAGGATTGGGCGCACGCGACACACTAAGGTTGGAGATGGGCTATGCGCTCTACGGACACGAAATTGATGACACCACCAATCCGATTGAAGCGGGGTTGGGCTGGATAACCAAGCTGACAAAGTCAGCATTCAAAGGTAAGCAAGCCTGCCTGATGGCAAAAGCAACGTCAAAACGTAAACTTGTAGGATTTGAAATGCAGGGCAGGACGATTGCACGACAAGGGTTTGAAATAACAACGCAAAGTGGGGAAGTGATTGGAAAGGTATGTAGCGGAACGCTCTCACCGACACTGAATAAGCCGATTGGCACAGGATATGTTATGCTGCCGCATAGTGAGCCGAATTCGCAGATTTACATCAACGTGAGAGGGCGTTTAGAAGAAGCGCATATAGTTCCACTACCATTTCTTTCAAAAGAAAGACGCAAAACCACCACACCCACAGCAAAAATTTGAAAGAATCACCACTGGATTTCAATGAAAATAGACGTCTTTTTTACACCAGAGGGGTTTGATGATGACTATTTGCGCGAAAGGCATGCTGTCGTGATTGATATTCTGCGCACAAGCAGCAGCATCATCACGGCACTGCAAAATGGCGCAAAGGAAATCATCCCATGCGTAGATATCATCGAAGCGCATGCGATTGCACAAGCGCTCTCTGATGAGCGCGCCTTGCTCTGCGGAGAGCGGCAAGGCAAAATCATTGACGGCTTCGATTTAGGCAATTCACCTGAAGAATATACAGCGGAAGTGGTGTCAGGAAAAACACTGATTTTTTGCACCACAAATGGTACTCGTGCCATACTCAGAGCTAAAGCGGCTAAAACCGTGCTTGTCGGTGCCTTCACAAACCTCTCGATTCTGAAGGAATTCTTGGTCAGACCCGAAAACATCGAATACAACTTAGCCATCATTTGCGCTGGCAAAGAAAATCGCTTTTCGCTCGAAGATGCGCTCTGCGCTGGACTGCTGGTCGATAAGCTACTTGCCGACAAGAAAGCTCAAGTCATGTCGCTCTCCGATTCGGCAATGGCAGCACGCATCCTCTATGAAAAATTTCGCGGCAATGAACTGGCAGCACTCAAAGAAAGCGAGCATGGCAGATACCTGTCCGCAATTGGCTTCGCAAAAGATATAGAGTTTGCTGCCAAGCTTGATGTCACACAAGCCCTGCCCATTTTGGAAGAAAATGTGCTGCGCCTCTACAAACTCGAGACAAAAAAATTCAAGCGCGTTGATTAAATTGCACCGCATTACAATTTGAAGGCTAGCTGCAGTGAGCGCCTCTCTGAGGGGGCGCTTGCTGCCCAGTTTTAACAAAACAATTCAAATTGTAATGCCGCCTATCGAGAAGAATACTCAGCTATCAACTGGTGCTGCATCAAAGAAACGCAAGTCAGCTAAAAAGACCGGGGCGATACTCCTAAATGCGCTCTCCAAACACCAGCATGAAATTCTGGGCGCCAGCATTGTGTTGCTCTCGCTCCTTTTGCTAATTGCCATCATCGCCTACTCGCCAGATGATGATTCCGTCATTGAAAATGTGACACTCTTTGAGTTTTTTTCTGAAGCAGGCAAACTGGCGGTATCACGCTTACGCAATCCACTGGGCTTTTTTGGTGCAAAACTTTCAGGTTTTCTGGTGCAGATGGTACTGGGTTATCCCACCGTCATCTTGGTGCTGGTTGCTGGCTATTGGGGCTGGGCGCTTTTTCGTCAGAGTAGCTATGAGAAAGCTATGTCAGCTACGGTGTATGCCGTGTTATTTGCCACACTGGTGGCATCGCTGTTTGGGCTAACACATTTTTCTTTCAGCCAAGTAATGTCGGGCGCAATTGGTCGATTTGTAGCAACCGTGCTCACTGCGGCACTGGGTAGCTTTGGCGCATGGGCAATCTTACTGGCATCGCTGGCAGCAACACTGGTCTTGTGCATTGACTTGGATGTGCAAAAAACCGCCGACCGCCTGCTCTGCCTTTTCCGCGATAAAGCAAAAGAGGCACAACTGCGGTTTAAGCAATGGTATCAAATCCGTCAAATGCGCCGAAAAGCAGCGCAAAACGCTACATTGCAAGAGAAAGAAGACTGTGCCGCACCATCGTCAGAGCCAATGCATAACGCTGAAACAAATCTCAACGCCGATACAAAGCCAGTTTCTGCGCCACAGGTTTCCTCGCCATCCCTGCAAGCGCGCCCTACCAGTGCAGCGCAAACGCTCAGTGGCACGCTAACCGATGCACCAGCACCAAAAGTTACCGAAGCAAGAGAAAGTGCAGAGGATGAAGAAATAACCACAGCAGAAACAAGACTGCAAAATGCCATACAGCCGCTGAGCAAGTCTGAAAAAACTGTAGCAGATGCACTGCAGGATACAGTGTCGCAACCCAATTCAGATGAAAACGGACGGCAGCATGCGGAGGCTACAGCCACATTAGATTCAACGAAACTTGAAGGACAAATTACTCAAGCCGAAGTGCAGGGGTTTAGTCCCATGACCGTGAGAACTACCACCAACTGGGCAAAAGCATTTGCAAAAGAAACTGATGCAGAGATCGATGCTGTGCTGGAAGAGTTCTTAAGTCAAACTGCAAGCCAAGCTGATGGGGAAAGTCTTGTCAAGGCAGATGAAAATTCATCCGTTGAACTTGAGCCTGAAATTACCATCATCTCACCGGTCAAAGATGCGGAGGCAGATTTAGATGATAGACCGCGTGAAGTAGAAACCAAAGAAAAGTTCACCTACCAATTTCCATCGATTGATTTGCTCGCCGAGCCTGAAGCGGAGCAGGATACGGTTTCGCTGGAAGAGCTTGAAGAAAATAAACGTAAGCTGTTGGAAAAACTGCGCATCTACAAAATTGAAATCACGCGCATTGAAGCTACAGTGGGTCCAAGAGTTACGCTGTTTGAGCTGGAACTTGCGCCAGATGTAAAAGTCAGTCGCATCGTTGCCTTGCAAGATGACTTAGCAATGGCAATGGCAGCACGAGGTATTCGCATCATTGCACCGATTCCCGGCAAGAACGCTGTTGGCGTAGAAATCCCTAATGCAAAGCCACGCATTGTACGCATCAAATCTCTGCTCAATAGTGAGAAGTTCAAATGCTCTAAATTCAAACTGCCGGTTGCGCTAGGGAAGACAATTTCCAATGAAATTTTTATTGATGACCTCACCAAAATGCCACACTTGTTGGTGGCTGGTGCAACAGGGTCAGGCAAATCGGTCGGCATCAATACCATCTTGACAAGTCTACTCTATTTCTGCTCGCCCGAGCAGGTAAAGTTTTTACTCATTGACCCAAAGCGCGTTGAACTCTTTCCCTATCAGCGTCTGAAGCATCACTTCTTGGTCAAGTTTCGGGATTTGCCAGAGCAGATTATTACCGATACCAGCAAAGCCGTGTATGCGCTCAAATCCGTTGAAAAAGAAATGGATTTGCGTTATGAGCGCTTGGCAAAAGCAGGAGTAAGAAATTTGCAGGCGTTTAATGAGAAGTATCCTGACGAGGCTCTGCCATATATCGTTGTCGTCATTGATGAGCTTGCCGATATGATGATTACAGCTGGGCGAGAAGTAGAAGAACCGATTGCCCGTTTAGCGCAATTGGCACGTGCGGTAGGCATTCATCTGGTGGTTGCCACGCAGCGTCCTTCAGTGGATGTGATTACCGGTGTCATCAAGGCAAATTTCCCAGCGCGCATTGCCTACCAAGTGGCAAGCAAAGTTGACTCGCGCACGATTTTAGATACAGTGGGTGCAGAGCAGCTCTTAGGCAATGGTGATATGCTTTACTTGCCAGCTACACAACCTAAGCCCATTCGCTTGCAAAATGCTTTTGTGTCGACAGAGGAAGTAGAGGCACTGACAGAATTTATCTACTCGCAGAAAGGTGTAGATCTTTCCTATCTCTTGCCTGCGCCAGACATGAAAACCGTCGGCAAAGCCACAGGTGAATTTGGCGATGACGATGAAACAGGTAGCAACACCGAGCGCGATAAAATGTTTGATGAGGCGGCACGCTTAGTGGTAAGGCATCAGCAGGGCAGCGTATCGCTACTTCAGCGGCGATTGAAGTTGGGCTTCGGGCGAGCCGCTCGTATCATGGACCAGTTGGAAGAATACGGCATAGTGGGTCCGCCTGATGGAAGCAAACCACGGCAGGTCTTGGTGCAGTCCGAAGAAGAATTGGAAGCGCTATTGGCTAAACTGCCTTGATAGGTTCTCGTCCGACAGGTTTTTGGAAGTAATCTCGCTGGTCGGTTGCATAAAGGGAAGTCCCTCTAGAAATCAAAAGAGCCTGTTTTGCACAGGCTCTTTGACTTTTACCTCATTTTATAGAACGCAATTACTTTTCCTCGACGGCTTCGTCTGTTTCTTTATCGGCAGTTTCTTTGCTGATATCTACAAACACAAGGCTATCGGTTTTCTTGTTGTATTTAATCTTGACAATGCTGCCTTCTGTGAAGTTGCCTTTAAGGATTTCTTCAGCCATCGGGTCTTCAACATACTTTTGCAAAGCACGGCGCAATGGGCGTGCTCCAAATTGTTGGTCGTAGCCTTTGTTGGCAAGGAAATCTTTTGCGGCTTTGGTAAACTCAATTGAGATGCCCATGTCGCGCACGCGCTTGAAGAGCTTTTCGACAGAGAGGTCAATAATGCGATGAATATGTTCTTTTTCAAGCTGACGGAAGACAATCACATCGTCAATGCGGTTTAGAAACTCTGGATTGAAGACTTTTTTAAGTGCGTCTTCAATCGTGGATTTCATGTTATCGTATTTGCTTTTCTCGCTGGGTTGTGTAAAGCCCATCCCCATGCCCATGTTCTTGATGTCGCGAGCACCGATATTAGAGGTCATGATAATGATGGTGTTGCGGAAGTCGACGCGACGACCAAGTCCATCGGTTAGGATACCATCATCCAAGACTTGCAGAAGGATGTTGAAAACATCGGGATGCGCTTTTTCGATTTCGTCAAGCAACACTACGGAGTAGGGCTTACGACGCACCTTCTCAGTAAGCTGACCGCCTTCTTCATAGCCAACATAGCCGGGTGGAGCACCGACGAGACGAGAGACGGAGAATTTCTCCATATACTCGCTCATGTCGATGCGTATGAGAGCGTCTTCAGAATCGAAGAGATAGCGGGTCAGGGCTTTGGCAAGCTCTGTTTTCCCAACACCAGTAGGTCCTAAGAAGATGAACGAGCCAATCGGACGATTGGGGTCTTTGAGACCGGCACGAGTGCGCTGAATAGCCTTCGAGACTTTCTCAATGGCTTCATCTTGACCGATAACTTCAGCTTTCAGTGCATCAGCCATTTTGAGCAGTTTCTCCGTCTCAGATTGCGCAACTTTCATGACGGGAATGCCGGTCATCATGGCCACGACAGCGGCAACACTCTCTTCTGTAACATCATAGACTTTGTCAGCAGTGGACCTTTCCCACTCACTCTTTGCACGTTCAAGCGCTTCGATAAGACGCTTTTCTTGGTCACGCAGACGAGCGGCTTCTTCGAAGTTTTGAGACTTGACAACCTGATTTTTAAGTGCTTTGATGTCTTCAATTTTTTGCTCAAGTTCAAGTATTTCTTTCGGCACATGGATGTTAGAAAGATGCACACGCGCACCAGCTTCATCCATGACATCGATAGCTTTGTCGGGTAGATGTCTGTCCGTAATGTAGCGGTCGGCAAGCCTTACTGCCGATTCAATGGCTTCTTTACTGTAGCGGACATTGTGATGGGCTTCATACTTTTCCTTGATATTCGTCAAAATAATGATGGTATCTTCAACAGATGTAGGTTCAATCATAATTTTTTGGAAACGGCGGTCCAAGGCGCCGTCTTTTTCAATGTACTGACGGTATTCATCGAGGGTTGTTGCCCCGATGCATTGCAGGTCGCCACGAGCCAGAGCAGGTTTGAAGATATTAGAGGCATCCAGTGAACCTGAGGCACCGCCAGCACCAACAATTGTGTGAAGCTCATCAATGAAAAGAATGACATCTTTAGACTTTTCCAGTTCGTTCATGACAGCCTTCATGCGCTCTTCGAACTGACCGCGGTATTTTGTGCCAGCAACAAGTGCAGCAAGATCGAGGGCTACCACACGCTTGTCATAGAGCACACGGCTTACTTTGCGTTGCACAATGCGCAAGGCAAGACCTTCCGCAATCGCCGTTTTACCGACACCCGGCTCACCAATCAGCACAGGATTGTTCTTTTTGCGGCGTGAGAGCACCTGCGCCACGCGCTCAATTTCCTTTTCACGACCGATAATAGGGTCAAGCTTGTCTTCAAGGGCTAGTTTAGTGAGGTCTCGCCCAAAGTTATCCAGAACAGGTGTCTTTGACTTTTCCATCTTTCGTGATTCATATTGTTGTTGATATTGACCACTTCCAGCAAAGGAACTACTTGCAGCGGCAGCAGTAACTGCACCGCCAGTTTTGCCACTCATGATGTTTTCTAACTCTTCGCGCACAATGGTGTAGCTAACCCCAAACTGCGAAAGAATTTGCGCAGCAAGGTTTTCCTCATCTTTGAGTAGCGAAAGAAGCAAGTGCTCAGTGCCAATGATGTCGGACTTGCAAATCTTGGCTTCAAGGTAAGTGATTTTTAGAACTTTCTCAGCTTGCTTGGTTAAGGGAATATTCCCCAAAGTAAGCGTACCGCCTGTAGAGCGGACCGTTTCCTCAATAGCACGCTTAAGCTTGTATAAATCACAGCCTAAGTTTTTAAGAATCCGTACCGCAATGCCTTCGCCTTCGCGAATGATACCTAAAAGCAGGTGTTCAGTGCCAATGTAGTCATGGCCAAGTCGTAGTGCTTCTTCGCGACTATATCGGATAACATCTTGAACCCGATTAGAAAAATTCCCTTCCATATTTATCTATCACAGAAATAATTGAATGATTATAAGTATTTCTCAAGGTCTTAAGCAAGTTTGCAAGCACTGAATATCAACCATGCTCTAAACCTTGACAAAGCGTAGTCTTGCATCTAAGAACAGCAGTGCTTAAGCAAGTCTCATCGCATAGATAATAAACACAATCAAGGCGATTTGCAAAATTTTGGTCACGAAAGTGTTACCTCTGTCACGAGCTCAAACTTTGAGCAATGCTGCATCAGAGCAGCTGTTTCCAATAAGTAAGTTAACCAAAAGTTAGAGTATAGGGTTTGAAATCCAAATGCCACTTTAGCCCTATCCCTATGCATCATAGGCAGCGTTTTAATTGCAGGTATGGTTATGTATATTTTGCCTGTATGCAACACAATAGAAAGCATTAACTTGTGCTTTAACCAATCAAAATATGGACGAAAGAGACATCTTGGATAGCGGCTCTGAATACCTAGATCCTCAAGAGCGACACGAACTGACCAGACACGTTCAGCGCTTAATTGACCAAGACTTGCTGTACACAATCTACGATACAGAGGAGCTGGAAGAGATAGTCAGCCTGCTTCTTGAGGAGGGGGACAGTCATCGTGCGCTGCGTGCTGCAACACATCTGGTGGCTCTGGCGCCCTACAACGGCGATGCATGGTTCAGTAAAGGGTTAGCATTGGCACAACTATCGGACCATGTAGGAGCGGCTTTTGCCTTCGAAAAGGCAGTAGCACTCAACCCATCCGATGTGGAAGCGCTGATGCATTGGGGTATTACACTTGATAATCTCGGCAAGCCCTTGCAAGCTCTGGAAGTCTATGAGCGTGCCAGTGCACTTTCACCCATGGATGATGAGATTCATTTCTGCCGCGCCATCTCTTTGGAACGATTGGAACGATATAGCGAAGCTGAAGCAGAGTTGCACACTTGCCTTGAGCTCAACCCTGAACACCCCGAAGCATGGTATGAGCTGGGCTATTGCAAAGATATGCTCGGTAAGTACGAAGAAAGTTTAGCCTGCTATGATAAGCATATTGATATAGACCCCTACAACGCAAATGCATGGTATAATCGTGGGGTGGTGTTAAGCAAATTAGAACGCTACCAAGAATCTGTTCAAAGCTATGACATGGCACTAGCTATTCGTGCCGATTTTGCTTCAGCATGGTATAACCGCGGCAATGTGCTGGCGGCTATGGGAAAGCTAACTGAAGCAATCGAGAGCTATCAGCAAACTTTGCACATTGAGCAAGATGATGTGGCAAGCCTGTTCAATATCGCTATGGCATACGAAGAATTAGGCAATTACTCTGAAGCAATCGCCTATCTGAAAAAGTGCCTTGCCATAGAGCCAGAGTATGCCGATGCATGGTATAGCTTAGCTTGCTGCTACGATATGATTGATGAGCTCGAGAGCGCAATGCAATGCATCACTCAAGCTATCGCGCTCGATGATGAGTGTGCAGACTACTGGCATGCTCGTGCCGAAATTGAGTATGCACTGGGCTACGTTGAGCAGGCATTGCAATCCTACAATGTCTCTCTTACGCTCGACAGTACCAATGTGCATGCTTGGTACGACTACGCCTCTATGCTCATGGAAATTAAACGCCATGAAGAAGCTGTTGTAGCCTTCAATAAAGTAATTGAGTTAGAGCCATCGCTAGCAGAATTAGCAGATGTGCACTTCGAGTTAGCCTGTGCCTACAAAGCTATCGGCGACACAGAAAACACGGTGCGCTCACTTCGCCACGCCTTTGCGCTCGACAGCACCAAACGCGACCTCTTCAAAAAAGTCTTTCCAGACCTATACAAGCATCGAGCCATTCGTGAAGCCTTAGGCTTCAAGTAAGAAGAGTAGAGTGACCAATTTTGAGACACTAATATGCTCTCGGCTAAAAAAGTGTTAGGGCTTATTGGGTATCAAATTGGTTACTCACTCTCACCACTAATGCATAATGTGGCAGCTGAATACCTTGGTCTGCCGTATGTCTATACGCTGTTTGAAATCCATCCATCGGAAAATTTGGGCACCGTGCTCGAGGGCGCAAAAATCTTAGGATTAGCGGGACTGAATGTAACTATTCCCTACAAAGAACGAGTTGTGGCACATTTAGACGCATTGAGTGCTGAAGCGGCTGAAATCCAAGCCGTTAATACCATTCTCAATCAAGGGGGGCAACTGATTGGATATAACACGGACATTTATGGTTTTGCAGAGCCGCTCTTGCCATTCAAGTCTGATGTAGATGGAAAGGAAGTTGTGGTCTTCGGCGCAGGTGGGGCAGCACGAGCCGTGGTGCAAGCCTTGCGCCAGTATTTCAAGCCAGCGCATATTCATCTGGTGGCAAGAGATGAAGCCAAAGCCGAAGGACTTAAGGAAACTTTCAAGCGCCGCAGTAAAAGCCTAAGCATCTCTACCTACCTCTTTGATGCTGAAAATCTCAAGACAATTTTGAAACACGCACGCCTAATTGTCAATGCTACGCCAATTGGCACCGAAGCTGCAGGCACTGCCTCAAAACCTGCAAATCTATTCCCAAGTGAATGGAACGTGTGGTCGCCGCATACTATTGCCTACGACTTGGTCTATCGCCCCATGCTCACGCCATTTTTGCAAGCGGCGCAAGAGGCTGGAGCAAAAATCATCTCTGGCTTTGAAATGCTAATTGCACAAGGCGCAAAATCCTTTGAGATTTGGACAGGAAAAGCCATGCCGCGTGAGACAGTGCGACAAGCATTGCTCCAAGCTCTACAGCAAAAACAAAGTTAAAGAAAGTGCTTGCAATCTGCCCCAAAGCATGTAGAGAACTGGCTTATTTTTCTTCAGTAGGCGTTGAGGGCTTTGGCTTTGTGAGTGCCGCAAGTACTTCAGGTTGGGCACGGAGTTCTTCGAATTTCTGGCGTAAAAATGCCTCTGCCGCCTCACGGTCATACGGAATAAGACCGTCTAAGATGGCGTCTTCCATAGACTTTTTGAGCACACCAACCAGACGTCCTTCAGGGATGTTGAACATCTGCATAATTTCATGCCCGTTGATAGGCGGACGCCATTTTGCCCACCTATCCTTTTCAGTCACATCAGCAATTTTCTCTTCAACTTTGGCAAAGTTAGCCAAAATGCGTTGAACCTTTTTGGGGTTTTTGCTGGTCACATCGGCGCGGCAAAGTGTCATCAAGTCGTCTAAGTCTTCGCCTGCTTCTACCATCAGACGGCGAATGGCTGAATCGGTAATCTCATCGCGATGAAGTGGAATGGGACGCAGATGCAGACGCACCATTTTTTGCACATACGGCAAGTGTTCCATTGGAAATTTCATGCGCTTGAAGATTTTGGGTAGCATCGCAGCGCCCAGTGCATCGTGTCCATGAAATGTCCAGCCGTGACCTTTGACAAATCGCTTCGTGCGTGGTTTGCCAATGTCGTGCAGCAGTGCCGACATGCGTAGCCAAAGTTTATCGGTCATTGCCGCACAGTTATCGACGACTTTCAGCGTATGGAAAAATGTGTCTTTATGCCCTAAGCCATCGACCTGTTCGACGCCAGCCATCAGCGAAAGCTCAGGGAAAATTTCATCGAGCAATTTGGTGCGAAAGAGAATTTCCAAGCCGATGGAAGGCACTGGGGTTTTCATGATTTTGAGCAGTTCATCGCTGATGCGTTCTTGCGAGACAATCTTAATTCGCTGACGCATGCGCTCCATAGCGGCAAGCGCTGCCGGATCGACCTGAAAGCCAAGTTGTGCGGCAAAACGAGCCGTGCGCATCATGCGCAAGGGGTCATCAGAAAATGTGGTTTCGGGATTGAGTGGTGTACGCAAAATTTTCTTTTCTAAATCTTCCAAGCCAGCAAAGCGGTCAATGATTTCACCGAATGTGCTGGCATTGAGTGAGACAGCAAGCGCATTGACCGTAAAATCTCGCCGTGAAAGGTCGTCTTCTAAGGTGCCAACTTGCGTAATCGGTTTGCGCGAGTCGGGATTGTAACTTTCCTTGCGTGCACCAACAAACTCCAATTTCACTTCGCCCAGAACTTCATCATCAAATGTAAATTGCACCGTGCGGAACCGCTCAAAGACGGCAAACGCTCGTCCCTTGAGCCGCGCTTTAGCAGCAGTGGCAAAACTGATGGGGTCGCCGACAACCATGATGTCAATATCTTTGCATGCCTTGCCTAACAGACGGTCACGCACATAGCCGCCGACAACATAGCATGGCAAGCGCATCTCGTCGGCAAGTTCGCCCAAACGCATGAAGAATGGCTCGGTCAGTGCAAGTGTAGTTGGTGCTTTTAACAAAGTGCTCATGGTTATAAGGTTTAAGTCCAAAGTTACAAATCCTTAAACGCAATCCGACATCAAATTTTTCCCATGCTCCTGCAAAAACGCTATGTCGTGTTGAAAAATGAGCGCACAGGGTGCTGTGGCACTGCTCCACACTCGTCTGTTTTTCCTGTAAAACATAGATGTTCTTCGCACTGTTGTTGTCATCCCGAGCATTCCCTTTGCGTCATCCCGAACATTCTCTCCGTGTCATTCCGAACGCAGTGAGGAATCCCGTGCATGGATGCTTCGCTTCGCTCAGCATGACAGGGTAGAAAGTGTGAATGCTTCACTTCGTTCAGCATGACAGGGTGGAAAGTGTGGATGCTTTGCTTCGCTTGGCATGACAAAACCGAAGGTGTCATTCCGAGCATTCCCTTTGCATCATTCCGAGCACTTTTTCTGTCATTCCGAGCGCAGCGAGGAATCCAAGCGTGGATGCTTCGCTTCGCTCAGCATGACAAGCGATGTCATTCCGAAATGTAGGCGAATACGCTACGGCAAGCAAAATGCAAGCGCAATTTGATGTATATTCAGGTTTCAATCTGGAAAGCTCTGATGTCGGAGTTGCAGCATATTGTGGTGCGTGGCGCAAAGGTGCATAATCTCAAGAATATCAATGTGGATATTCCGCGCTACAAATTGGTGGTCATCACTGGACTGTCAGGCTCGGGCAAGTCGAGCTTGGCGTTCGATACCATCTGCGCAGAAGGACAGCGCCGCTTCATGGAAACGCTATCGGCGTATGCGCGCCAGTTTGTCGGTGCTATCGAGCGACCCGATGTCGATTTCATTGATGGGCTCTCACCGGTCATTGCGATTGAGCAGAAAACTACTGCCCGTAGCCCGCGCTCCACAGTGGGCACCATCACCGAAATTTACGACTTCATGCGCCTGCTCTGGGCAAGAATCGGCGTGCGATACGACCCCAAAACCAATCGGCGCGTAGAAAAACAAAGTGAAGAAGATATTCTAAACACCATCTTGCAACTGCCAGAAAAAACCAAAGTGCAATTGCTGGCGCCGCTGGTCGTTGGGCGAAAAGGACACTACCGAGAATTGTTCAGTGACCTGCTCAAACGCGGCTTTTTGCGTGTGCGCGTCGATGGCGAAACGCTCGAGCTCAAAAAAGGCATGAAGCTCGATCGCTACAAAGTTCACGATATTGAACTCGTGGTCGATAGGTTTAGCATTTCGCCTGAAATTGCCCCGCGTCTCAAAGAAGCTATTGCACTGGCACTGCGGCTCTCGGACAATCAATCCACGATGATTTGTGAGGTCTTGGGTGAAAACAAACGCGACCTATGGTTTAGCAAAAATTACGCCTATTCTGATGGTAGCATTGCTTTAGCAGAGCTTGCCCCTAACAACTTCAGTTTCAATTCGCCCTACGGTGCTTGTCCCACCTGCGAAGGCTTAGGTGAAATTATGCAGGTTTCGCCCGAGCTGATTATTCCGAATCCTGAACTCAGCATCGCAGAAGGCGGACTGGCGCCATTAGGCAAAGAAGGGCGCAGCGAAATGTGGCAAATCATCAAAGCCTTAGCCAAACAGCATAACCTTTCGCTCCATGCACCAATTTCAAGTTTGCCGAAAGAATTTATCAAAGCCTTGCTGGAAGGCGTGAAAGAGCCAGTGCCAGTGACTTATCACTATGGCGGGCGCGAGTATGTGTATCCGACAAGCTTTGCTGGCTTGATAGAGTATGTTCAGCAGACGCATCGCACCACGCAATCGGTTACGGTGCGCGAATGGGCAGAAGGATTCATGCAGAAATCGCCATGCCCAGAATGCAAAGGTGCGCGCTTGCGCAAGGAAAGTCTCTTCGTCAAAATCGCAGAGCGCAATATCGCCGAGGTAGCTGACTTAGCCATTCCCGAGTGCAAAAGTTTCTTTGAACAATTGCCAAAACAGCTCTCTGGCAGAGAACTGGCAATTGCTACACCAATCTTAGCAGAAATCACGAGGCGGTTAGATTTTCTGCTAAATGTGGGGTTAGATTACCTAACGCTGTCTCGCTCTGCGGCGGCACTATCGGGCGGCGAAGCCCAACGCATTCGACTGGCAGCACAGCTGGGGTCACAATTGACTGGCGTGCTCTACATTCTCGATGAACCTTCTATCGGATTGCATCAGCGCGATAATGTCAAACTCATTGAGTCGTTATTGCAACTGCGTGACTTGGGCAACACGGTCATCGTCGTCGAGCACGATAAGGAAACAATGGAACGCGCCGATTACATCATTGACCTAGGTCCGGGCGCTGGTGAGCATGGCGGCAGAGTGGTAGCTGAAGGCACAGCCAAAACGCTTCATGCCGAGTCGCTGACGGCGCAATACTTACAAGGCAAATTGAAAATTGAAGTGCCAAAAGTGCGGCGCGAAGGCAATGGAAAATTTATCGTGCTTGAAGGCTGCACAGGGCATAACCTGAAAAATGTAACACTCAGACTGCCTTTGGGAAAGTTTGTGGCAGTTACAGGCGTCAGCGGTTCAGGCAAGTCGTCACTGATCAATGAAACGCTTTACCCAGTGCTTGCAAATGCATTTTACCGCTCCAAAATTTTGGCACTGCCCTACAAAAAAATTTCAGGCATAGAGCATCTCGATAAGGTTATCGACATTGACCAATCGCCGATTGGTAGAACGCCGCGCTCTAATCCAGCAACCTACACAGGGGTCTTTACGCTCATTCGCGATTTTTTTGCATCGTTGCCCGAAGCCCAAATTCGTGGCTACAAAGCAGGTCGATTTAGCTTCAATGTCAAGGGCGGACGATGCGAAGCCTGCGAAGGCGATGGCGTCAAGAAAATTGAGATGAATTTTCTGCCCGATGTCTATGTCACATGCGATGTCTGCAAAGGCAAGCGCTACAACCGCGAAACACTTGAAGTGCACTACAGAGGCAAAAACATTGCCGATGTGCTCAATATGCCTATTGAAGAGGCACGCCAGTTCTTTGAAGATTTCCCGCGCATCAAGCGCATTTTGGAAACACTCGAAAGCGTAGGCTTGGGCTACTTGCGTCTTGGACAATCTTCCACTACACTCTCTGGCGGTGAAGCCCAACGAGTCAAGCTGGCGACAGAACTTGCAAAGGTGCAAACAGGCAAAACGCTCTACATTCTCGATGAGCCCACAACAGGTTTGCACTTTCGTGATATTCAGCTGCTGCTCGATGTGCTGCATCGGCTGGTCGACAAAGGCAATACGGTCGTGGTTATTGAGCATAACTTGGACGTCATCAAGCAAGCTGACTGGATAATTGACTTGGGTCCAGAAGGCGGGGCAAAAGGCGGAGAAATCATTGCTGAAGGCACGCCGGAAAAAGTAGCAGAAATCGAGCGCTCCGCTACAGGCTATTTCCTACGCCGCGAACTGGATTTGGATTAAGCAAAACGATTGCATCTAAGCAATGGAGATTGCCGAGCATGTTTGCTTTCTATCAAAACGATTGAATGAACTCTAAGCGGAGACTGCGGTCAAGTGCAGAGAGCGAACGGAAATTATCGTTGATGTTAGAAAAGTTCATTTCAATGGTAAAGCCGGCGCCAAGTGAAAGTCGCAACCCCACATCAAGAAAGCCGCTACCACGACCAAAAATTTCGCTACGGTCATCATTGAGTGCAAAGTCATACTGCACATACAAGGTAAGGTCGGCACCGATGGTTTTTTCAAACCCAATGTAGAAATTGAGATTACCATCGTCTTGAGCTTCAAGAATGCTGTAATTCAGACCGGCATGCCAAGTCAGATAGCCAAGGAATTCAAAATTTTTTGAGGCGGCAAGGAAAAAACCCGGGGCTTTGCGTTCATAGCGATTGAGGCTATCGACGAAGCGTCCGCGACCCTGCGAATCGAAGCCAAGCATCAGTGCTGGAGAGAAAAGTTCTTCTTCCAAGATACGGTAGCGTACCATTGCCCCAGGCAGGCGGTTCCACTGCGGTGCGCCAGAGCCGATAAGGTTTGTGGCGCCGTAGGAAAGCCCAAGCGAGAACTTATCGCTGATGCCTACACTGACAGAGACTGTAGCCCCACCGTTGCTGAAGAACCATCCCTCCAAAGCAAATACCCCGCGCTTGAGCGTGCCAGCGGTCGGCAGGTTAAAAAGGTAGCGTGATTCTTGTGTCGCATGAGCACCAGCAGAACTTTGTGCATAAAGCAAAGCAGGAGAAAGCAGTAAGGAGAAAGCAAGAACAAAGTTTTGAATCATTAAAGTGCCAAATTCAGAAAGTTGAGATAAGAACACATAAGACTTTTCAGGCGAAAAAACAAGGGCTAAAGACGGATAAAGCGGTTTTCATAACTGCCATCGCGGTGAATGGTGATGGCATTGAACTTATTGCCACTGCGCCGCACTGAACCAGAGTTGATGAAGTGAATGCCATCGATGCGGTACTCTTCAGCTTTGTGATAATGTCCATGCAGAGCCAGTTTGGTGCCAATCGCTTTGAGCGTGTTTAGAAAAGCGTCGCGCTCGACAAGTTCCATAGACCAGATGAAGGCACGGTCGGCGGCATTTTGTGGCTCATAGATGCGATAAGCGTGATGAAAAAGGGCGATGGTGAATTTATCGCTCAAAAGCGAACGAATATGAGGCTGTTCCACTGCATAGCGTTCTTCGGCATGAACATATCCACGAGAACCCGATGGATTGACGGTCAGCGACCACTCTAAGACACTATTGAATGCCACAATTGCCACACCGTTTGGACCGCCATTGAGAATTTTGATAAAAGGAAAGTGCAGTGGTTCTTCTTTGTCGTCAGTAATGGTCTCGCGAAAAATCTCACAAAATTCGCTAAGCTTTCTGTGATAGCTGATACCTTGAGATTCTAGAGCGCGCATGGCAGTGGCACGCAATCCTAGCACGCCATTGAATTCATATTTGCCAAAAATGTCATGATTGCCCGGAATGATTGTAACGCGTTCCCAGTGTAGAATGTTGTGACGCGCAAGAATTTCACGCAAGTGCCATAAATCTTCGAAATTGACAACATCGACAATATCGCCTGTCATGACAAGATGGTCGAAGCCATGGTCAAGGATTTTCTTGATAAGCGTATCTAATTCAAGCAAACAGTGTGGGTTGGTCTCACTATCCAAGTGAAGATCAGAAATGTGCGCTAATTTCATGGCTATCGCATCGGGTTTCTCTACAAATTTCGGGCTTTGAAAAGTGATAAAAAAATCTCTCTTTTACAGAACAAAAGTCATAAGCAATGCAGTTTGCTCCAAGGGTAGAAACCAACCAAGATGAACATCTTACCTATGTCAGATAACACAGTGCTGGCGGCAGTGGAGCCGCATCTTGTCTCTACACAAGAATTAGTAAAAAAACTCAGAACCTTATCAAAAAACCTGTGGTGGTCGTGGAATCTGGAAGCACAAGAACTGTTTGAAGCGCTCTCACCGCGGTTGTGGTCGAAGTATAATCACAATCCAGCGGAGGTGATGATGAACGTCTCTGAGCAAGAAATTACGGCGCGGCTGGGCAATGCAGAGTTTTATGAAAAGGTAACCAAAGTCCTACGCCATTTTGAAGATTACCTCAACGAGCGTCAGACTTGGGCGGCAAGCCATGCACCAGAGTTGGTCGAGCGCCCTATTGCTTATTTCAGTGCAGAGTTCGGTTTGCATGAAAGCTTACCAATTTATTCAGGTGGGCTGGGCGTCTTGGCTGGCGACCACATCAAAGCCGCAAGTGACTTAGGGCTCAACTTCGTTGGCGTGAGCCTGTTTTACCGTGAAGGCTACTTCCAGCAGCGTCTTTCCCCAGATGGATGGCAACAGGAAAATTATCCGCTCTATCGACCCGAATACTTGCCAATGGAATTGGTCTGCGATGAGTCAGGGCAACCTGTGTTGGTGTCGGTGGAGTTGGGTCATAGTTCGGTGTATGTGCAAGGCTGGGTGGTAAGAGTCGGGCGTGCGGCACTGTATTTGCTAGATACGAATGTGGAGCAAAACGATGTGCATTACCGCGATATTACCAGCCGCGTCTATGGCGGCGATTCGACCACGCGCATCAATCAAGAAATGATTTTGGGAATCGGTGGTGTACGCTTTCTGGAAAAGTTAGGCATCCAGCCGCGTGTCTATCATATGAACGAAGGACACTCGGCGTTTCTGACGCTGGAACTGTTGCGAAAAGAACTGCAATCAGGCAAATCTCAGAGCGAAGCTATTGAAACCGTAAAATCGCAGTGCGTCTTTACAACACACACACCTGTGCCAGCAGGGCACGACCGCTTCTCGGCAGACCTCATGCACTATACGCTCGATACATTTCTCAAAAGCTCTGGAATAGACTTTGAGTCATTGATGGCGCTTGGACGGGAGAATCCAGAAGATAAACAGTCGCCTTTTACAATGACGGTCTTGTGCCTGCGTATGGCACGTGCAGCCAATGGCGTATCGCAGTTGCATGGAAAAGTTTCACGCGAGATGTGGAAGTCGCTCTACGGTGGAAAAGCTGAGAATACTCCGATTGGACACATCACCAACGGCATTCATACCCATAGCTGGCTAAACCGCACCACACTCAACTTCTGGCAACGCTTTGCGCAGGGCGATAAAGAATTTTTCTTAGACCGCGAAAAGCTAAGTGAAATCATCGATAAAATTCCTGACGAGGAAATTTGGGCACTGCGTTACAGCCTACGCCGAGAGATGATAGAATTCGTGCGCCAGCGTTTGGAAGAACAAAACTTGCGTCACGGCTACGATATGGGCATGATGTACACGCATACCCTTTCAGCCGATACGCTAACCATCGGATTTGCGCGGCGCTTTGCAACTTACAAGCGCGCACCACTTATCTTCACCGACCTTGAAAGAATTGCTAACATCATCAATCACCCAGAGCGACCGGTGCAAATCATCTTTGCTGGCAAGGCGCATCCGCGTGATAATGGCGGCAAAAAGTTCATTCAAGAAATCTACCACATTACGCGCATGCCGCAGTTTATCGGCAAAGTGATTTTCCTTGAAAACTACGACATGAACATCACGCGCCACCTCATTTCAGGTGCAGATGTGTGGCTCAATACACCCCTACGACCGCTTGAAGCCAGTGGCACATCGGGACAAAAAATTGTCGCACACGGCGGCTTGAACCTGAGTATCTTGGATGGATGGTGGTGCGAAGGCTACAATGGCAAAAATGGATTTGCTATCGGAAAAGGCGATGACTCAGAGCGCTCACAAGATGAGCAAGACAAAGACGATGCGCGCTCGCTCTATGAAGTCTTGGAAAAGCAGGTGGTGCCAGAATTTTACACTCGCTGCCCACAAGGCATTCCAAGAGCGTGGATAGAACGAATCCGACACTCCATGAAAACACTGATGCCCATCTACAACACACACCGAATGGTGCGCGAGTATGTCGAAAAGTATTACAAGAACAGATAACTAATTGTTCAAACGCTCAAGAGGCCGCCGCTCGGCGAAGTCGGTCCATGATGGCTAAGCCGAGACCTTCTTCAGGGACCGCTTCACAAAAAATTTTCTCGATGCCAGCGGCGTCGCACTCGCGAAAAAAGTGATACAGAGCATGAGCATAATCATTAAGGTCGCGGCAGATATGCTTTTTGGCAACCTTGATATGACTCGGCAAATTGTGCAGACCAATGTAAGCTGATGATGAGCTTGGCGACTGAATTTCGTCTGGCGAATGAACAATACAAACATGGGCATGCGGAGCATAATGACGATGCTTCATGCCCGGGCTCTTAGGAGACTTCAAATTCTTTGGCTGATATAGCCGAGTTTCAGGCACCACCGATTGCAAGGTTTCAAGCGACACGGCGCCAGCCCGCATCACAAGAGGAACCTTGCCTGTGCAATCGACAACCGTAGACTCCAGCCCAATTTGACTCTGCTCATCCTTCAAGATGCAACTAATCTTGCCATCCAAGTCTGCTTTCACCGCTTGCCAAGTGGTAGGACTGGGTCGCCCAGACAGATTAGCTGACGGTGCGGCAATCGACACGCCACAGGCTTCCAAGAAACGACGAGCAACTGGATGCGCTGGCATACGCACAGCAACCGTATCCAACCCAGCCGAAACAATTTTGGGCACAAACTTACTGCGCGGTAAAATGACCGTCAAAGGACCGGGGAAAAAGTGCTCAATAAATTTCTCTGCAATAGGTGTCAGGCGCTTAACCAGCAGACCTAATTCTGAAAAATGTGAAATGTGCACAATCAGTGGATTATCGGCTGGGCGACTCTTGACATCAAAAATTTTTTGAACCGCCTGTTCTTCAAACACATTTGCGCCTAAGCCATAGACTGTCTCGGTAGGAAACGCCACGAGCTCACCTTTCAGAATGAAACGTGCCGCCTCTAAAACCGAGCTTGTGATTTTAGTCTTCATTACCTGTGCATATTCATACTCCAGTTTTGAGTGTTTGCACTGCGCCAAATTCCTATGTTTGAACAAAGTTAGTAATGTTGTAGGGTGAGTCGTCCGCTTGACACAGGGGCTATAGCAGAGGTGCCGTAGAAAACAACTCTTTCTGGGATATTACCTTACTGGAAATATCGGTTAAATCGCCTTCGAGGAAAAGAAGAACTTATCGTACAATTGCCAGTTTCTCCAAGGTTTCAAGCTGCTCGTTGCGCAAAAGGTGTTTGAAAATCACCTTGTAGAGATAGACACCATTAGCAAGCTCATTGCCATCTTCATCTCGACCGTCCCAATCGATGCGAACAAGCGAGGGAGCAGATGTCTCAGTGTGCTCAAGGCTTTTGATAAGCCGCCCAGCAATCGTGTAAATTTTAATGCGCACTTCCACTTGCTCGCCTGCTTGGTTGTGTGAAATGAAAAACGAGGTTGGTCCGCGTGTAGGATTCGGAAAATTCAGCGCGTATTTGATATGCAGCTTAGATGCATTGCGTACCACAAAGGCAAGTTCTTGTTCAGAAGAATTGTTGTAGCTATCCCATGCCTTGAAACGCAAGGTGTAGTCGCCATCACGAAGCGGCGCAAAAGTGTAGCGTACTTCACCTTCAGTGAAACTTTCAGAGCGAGCTTGATAAAAATCGTTGAGCAAAATTGGATTGCGTTCATCGTTGTTGAGAATAAGTGTGAGCGCATTGCCAATGCCTTGTGTGAGATTAATTCCACTCTCGTCAGAAAGTTCAGCAATGAGTGTGGGCTGTGCGCCAACAACACCGCCAGAGACAAAACTCGGGTCGTTGAGGTAAAGCCTGATGTTGGGTCCGCTGGTATCAATAGGTGCGTCAGGGTTGGTGCCAGTTGCGACAAACTGCTCAAAACTGCCTGAAGCCGTGGCAAAAAGGTTGCGCGGTGCAGTATCTTCTTGCCAAAGATAAAAGCTGACTTTGCCAGTCTTGACGCTGTCGTAACTAATGTCTTTCGGGACAACGAAGTTGATGCGAAATCGCCCATTGCGCACGGGAGCAAGACCGCGATAAATCAAGGCATTCTGAACATCATAAAACTCATCGATGACGCCGCGCCCTTCATGGTCAGCTGCAGCCTGACGCGGTGCATCAAACACCGAGATAGCCGCAGTGCCGCTAAATGCCGTATTGACCGCACCAGAAGGCAAACGAACAGACCCAGAAAGTGTCACGCGTGAGAGCGCACTGAGCTGGATAAGCGCAGAGTGAGGCAAAGCAATGCCATTGAGAGAATCCAACTGTGCAAGTGTGCGTCCGACACATAAACGCAAGGCAGGGTCACCAAGCAAATAAAACTTCTCGGCATCTCCAGCATTGAAGAGGTCTAACTTGAAGCGAAGCAGCGCTATGCCAAGTGGAATGGGGTTTTGATTGGCATCGCGCTCAAAAATGCGCTGAAAAAGCAGAGGCGGATAAGCTGAGCCACTGGTGATAAAAATAGACCGATTGGTCGGAATAAGTATGCTGGCGCCACCTGAAGGCAAAACAAACATTTGCTCAGCGCCGCTTTGCCGATTAGGGTCATCGTTTCTGCCAAAGTCGCACGTGGCAGTGATACAAAGCGTAGGGCGCTCACGATTGGTCAATTGGGGCAGTGAAGTGGCAGGGTCAAAAATGCGTTCAGCTGCCCACACGCTGGGATTGCCATGACCGATGTAGTTAATGACCGAGACGCCACGATTGAGCTGCGTAATGATTTCGCGTGCAGCACCGGGGCGACGCACCCCACCAGCCGCCGCTTCGGCGCGGAAAAACGACGCATAAATTTTTACTGGATTGATATATGGCGCCACACGACGCATTGCCGCAATAGTGTTTTCGCTATCGCGTGCAAATTGATTGAAGTCCGAAGGCTTATTGCCATTAGGACCGTCATCTGCCACAAAAGCCACGCGATTTCGCCAATCGCCTTGCTCAATGGAGGTCTCATACTCAATGGTTTTGTCGACTGCTAAGCGGGCTTCGCTGGCAGATTGTACCGTAAAACGTCCGACGGCAAGGTCAGGCAAAAAGTCGACGCCATCGACAGCCACGAAAAAATCGTCCGTAGTTGCCGCAAAGGAAAGCTCCAGCAAACTTTCTTCGGATTCAAACACGGGCACTTTGGAGTATCGCCGTCCAGTAATGTCGCGGTAGTCCCAGTCGCCATCACCGAAGAGCAAAAGATACTTTGGCTTTCTGCCCGGCGGCGCATAGTCGTAGAGCAATTTGACGAAATCACGAATTGCCGTAAAATCTTGCTTTCCGCCTGAAAACTCATTGTAGATTTGTCCAACTTCAACGGCTACGGTACGCAAAGCCTGCTCGCCTAAACGCGCTCTATCGCTACGGTAACGCGCAAGCCGTTCCGCTTCGCTACGAAAGTCCGCACCATAGACAATGATGTATTCTGGAAAAGCCTCAGGATTGCTACTTGAAGCAAGGCTACGCAAATTTTGATTCGCAATAAGCTGCGCTGAAGCCGGTCGGCGAAATGTGGTGCGCTCCGAAAAAGCCACATACTCACGATACTTGCGCGGCGACTCTGCCTGCACAACCATAATGCCGCTGGTACTTGCTTCGCCACTAATGCGAGTAATGTTCGAAAGGTCAGTGATGTCCCAAACTGTTGGCGTGGCTGTAAAACCAGAGAGCTGGTAGCGCACAGCTTGAGCCGAGGTCAGCCCAACAAGCGAGTTGAATTTCAGAAAATCATTTTGTGCGACAAATTGGCGAAAGTAAATGAGTTCAAACCAGTCAGGATAAAGGTTAGAGGTTTCAGAGGAGGCGAAGAATTCAAGTTGTGTGTTAGTTTGCTCGCCTTGAATCAGATTAGCTGAAAAGGTTTGGTCAATCAGGACGGCAGAACCGAAAACATAAGCGTCTAAATTTTGTGTAATGCCCGTGCGGCGTTCGACGATAGGCGTGCCACTTTCACGAAGTGCAAAGGCTTCATTAGCAGTGGTGGCAGAAATGAGCTTAGCGCGCAGTTGCACGGCACGCGTGCGGTCAATGCCAGCAACGCTCAGTTGATAAGTTGCACGATTGCGACTGGCATTAAGTGGGCTGTCAAAAAAGTTCAGACCAGTGTTGGAAAAATTGATGCGGTCATTTTCTATGAAGGATAGCCATTGAAAAACCGTAGGTTGGAATGCCGTGGCGGTTTCAAGCGAAGGGCGTGTAGGAATGCGCTTGCCAAACTCTCCATCGAGCGAGAGGAAAACAAATGCTGAATTTGACATGCGATGGAGGTAGTGAGTAAGTTGTCCCCGAAGTGAATCGTACTTGATGCCAGAGGTTGTTTTGGCATAAAACAGCACAAAGTCGTTGGCATCGAAACGCTCATCATCTTCGCCAGAGACGAAAATGGCGCATTCTTGCAGGTCGTTAGGTTTAGGCGAGTTGATGCGCGTGTCTAATTCTTCCCCGCCATTTTGATAAATCTTGATGCGGCGCGGATTGACCGTCGCAAGGTTGATGCCAATTGATTCCAAGTAATTTCTATCGAGCCGATAGAGCCCCTCTTCACGAATTTCTAACTTGTAGAATCGACCGGAGCGTAGCACGCTTTGTGTAGCACCTGCATTTGCCGAATGCGTCGAAAATAAGTTGTAAGGCAAAGAATATGCTGAAAATTTAGGCACCATATCAGCATTGATGATGCCAGAGAAAAACTCTTCAGGTGTTTGCGTGGGGGCAAGATTCAGGGGCGGTGAAGGAGCAGGTGCAAAAATAACCTGCACAACAATGCGCGTGAACTTGGTAACACTGCGAGTGTCAGGATTGAAACGAAGCGGATAAAGAGAGAGAAAACAGACAAAAACACCGCGCAGAACTTTCGGTGCAGAAACTTCAGCAAGCACAAAAGGCTGCCTGGAAAAATAATTTGGTGCAACCTTGTAAGTCCGCTCGTGCGTGCGTGCATTCTCTTGTGGAAAAGGTGCAAGAAGTGTATTAGGCAAAGTCTCGCTTTCTGCGGCAAGAATCTTAATTGCAGGTGTGGCATTTGAAGGCAAAGCAATTGGCACGGAGCGAAACGGCTGCATAGGTAAGCCAGTGCGGTGCGGGGCATGCAATGCTCCGAAGAAGGGAAGTTCAAGGTAAGGTTGGGTTTCTATGAAGTGCGTGCGTGGCGGTTGCCACTCGGGTCGGAATTCTAACGTGAGCCCTTGCTCGGAAGAGGCTATCAGGCGAAGGTCAGGAGATTGCGAGAAGGCATAAGGTGCAACAAGGCAAATACATACCAAACAGATGAAGGCTTGCATCTGAAGTGAGTACTAAAGAAGCAGTTGAAGATAGCTACACACGCAAAGCTATGTCAAGGGCAAATGAGGAACATTAGTCTTGTGGAATCGGGCGCCCCATTGCCTTGTAGATTTCTTCAATCTGTGCTTTGTTCTTTTGAGCCTCAGCGTGCATTGGCTCAAGCTCTAACACGCGGCGATACGCTTTCAGCGCTGGACGATACTTGATAGCAGGCGGCAAGGGTGCTGAAAAGGTCATGTAGTTTGCAAACTCCATGTAGGCTTTGATAAGCTCAGCTTTTTTTTCACTGGCTTTGCCACTTTCTTCAATCGCTTTGACTTTCGCATACAGCTCGTTTGCCTTTTTATCGGCACGCAGTGCAGCTTGCGTGGTGGAATCGACTTTGAACGATGTGGGTGCAGATTGAGCGTGGGCGCTAATGCCTTGTGTAAAAGCCAGAGCAACGCTAAGAAAAAGGATAGTCAGTATTTTGCGCATCATAGAGCAAAGCAAAATTTGTTTGAAAAAAGCGTGAAGTATAAAGATAAGCATTTCTTGTGCCTTGAAAAAGAAAAGGCGCTGCATACTTACCTGTGCATCGCCTCTATTCAGAAAAGTAAGCTAGCGGACGTAGCGCGCAAAGCGTTCTTTTAGCCGACCTTTAGTGGTTGGTTTGTAGTGTCTGGAAACGAAGGCAGTGATTTGCTTGATACGTTCTCGGGCATCATCGGGTGCAAAGTATTCTGAACTGTATTTAGGTTCCTGCATCTTGGCTTGCTCAAGAGCCACAGTTTCACTGATGCGGACAATGCCGTAAGGGTCGTAGCCAGCTTGTGCGGCAAGAAAGGCGCCGTACCGGTCAGCTTCAAACTCATATTTCATCAGGCGTTTGCGCACTGCACGTTCGTAGGATTGTTCGGCAATTTCTTCGAGCTCTTGTTCACTTTCATCCATTTCTTCTTCCATTTCTTCTTCTAACTCGGCAAAGGCTTGAGCGGCTTTGATTTTAGTCATGCGTTTGGTGAGCTCTTCCATGCCATGGCGACGAACGACATGAGCAATTTCATGAGCGATGATGGCGGCAAGTTCAGACTCATCTTTGCAAGCACGGAGAGTGCCTTTGGTGAGAAAGATATAGCCACCCGGGCAAGCAAAACCATTGATGCTCTCATCGTTGAGAATGAAGACGCTGAAATCCCAGTCGTAGAACGGTGTCTGTTCGACAATTGCAGCACAAATCATATTGACATACTTGCAGAGGCGTGGGTCATTGACGAGACCGAATTCTGAAGCCAAGCGTGTGGCAATGCCTGCGCCAACTGCGACTTCGTTGAGACGGGCGTCATAGAGCGGCGGTTCCAGTCCGAGTGAGGCAAACGAAGCAGCTTGACGCTGACCTTGAGATTGCAACTCTCGCATGAAGGCTCGGAACTCTGCTTCACTGAACTCATTAAAACTCTGGTCAAGAATCACGTCAAGATTTTTGTCGGTAAACTTCTTTGAGCGTTTGGCGAACCCTTTTACAGCGGCAGCAATAGCAGCGCGTGAAGCCTGCGCAGAGCTCCACTTGGTTAGCACTCTCGTGCTGGGCAATTGTTTTTCTTGCAAGCAATTTTCGGCAATCCATCCTCTCGTTTTCTTATCGGGCAACTGCACTTTTACCCAGCGGTTGCTTTTTTCGAGCATAACCAGCTCAGTGTTGGCATTGAGCGTGGCAATAAGTCTGTAGTATGAGCCAGCACCATCGCGCACCTGGCTATTGTCGCGCTTAGTATAGACTTTCTGTGCAAAAACTGTACTCGAGGCAAGAAAGAAAAGTACCAAAATAGAGAACAGCCGATGAGTACGCATGACGACCATGAGCATTTGAAGTTTGAGGAAGATGTTTTCCTGAAAACCACGGCAAAACACTTCTACGAAAGCCAATGCACAGAATTGTGCGCCAACGCACGAGTTTGTCATGAGGGCAGGCTAAGATATTGCGCCATGTCCCACGATTTGACTGAGCTGTCAGCGCCAGAAGAGTAGAGTGTGCGTCCGTCGTCCGAAAATCTCACGCAAGTGGCTTTGCCTTTACCAGATTGATGGGCATGTGCGGCAATAACTTCTAATTTGCGGCACGATTGCGCGGCATAGACGCGTACAAATCCATCGGCATTAGCAGTGGCAAAGATATTGCCTTTGGGGCTGAAAGCCACACAGGTGATGGTCATTGGTTCCGGTTCAATGGTGCGGACGCTGCCCGTGGTGATATGCGTCAGTTTCACGATGCGGTCTTCACCTGCCGAAAGTACCCAATCGCCATAAGTGCTCATTGTCAGTAGGCGTCGGCGGTGCAGACCAATGTTTTTGAGCTGACCGTCGCGCCAGTTCCAGACCATCACTTGTTGGTCGTTGGTGAAAGCAATGTGTCGGTCATCGCTGGTAAAGACGGCGGCATAAATTGGGAAAGCAATACCCATGCGAGTGCGCACAAGCTCACCCGTTTCGGTATTCCAAATTTTTGCCGTCTTATCCCAGCTAGATGTAACCAGCAGCTTGCCATCATGGCTGAAATTGACGCAAGTGATAACGCTCTGGTGAGCATCAATGGTACGTGTGAGTTTGAGCAAGTTATCCTTAAACTCAAAGAAGTGAAGCTGACCCTTCATAGTGCCCAGCGCAAGCCAGTTGCCAAATGCGGCAAGTGAGACGGCGGTGCTATCGGCATAGAGCAGGGTGGCCTCTTGCGGTCGATTTGGGAACCAGCCAACAATACCGCGGTGACTGGCAACAGCGGCAAGCATCTTACCTTGCTCAAGCAAAGCAATCGATTGTGTAACGGCAGTGGTGCGGTAAATCTCATCGGCAAGTGTCAGTGTAGGGGTTTCAGGTGGTGGTGAAGCCTTGCCAAACTCCTCTGGGTTGACAAAGCGCCAGAAGAGGGAAATAACAGCCATTACAAAAAGCAAAACGAAAACTAGCGGGCGAACACGCGAGCGGGTGCCAAATTTTTCATTCCACGCTTGAATGTCCTCCATGCGTGAGACATATTCACTGTAGGAAGTGCCGTCGTAGCCAGCTTTGGTCGCAAAGGCAACAGCTTCAGCAAGATGCTGTTTGTAGAGTTCGTCATATTGACGGCGCTTTTGCTCATCGAGCAAAATGTTCTTGGCTTCGTTGAGCCGTTGGGCGCGCCGCTCAAGTCTTTCTCGCTCACGGGCAGACAGATTGGGAAATTTGTCTGGATGCGTTTCCTTGATAAGATTTTTGTAAGCGGCACGAATTTCTTCCGCAGTCGCATTTGGCGTGAGACCAAGTTCTGCATAAAGGTCAATGAAACGGTTACGCATGTTCATAGCTATTCTCCTTCGTGCAGCGTTGAGAAAAGTTCAGGAAACAAGTTGCAAGTTCGAGGTTAATTCGTTTGGACTTTCCGCGCCATTTGCCCAAGCATCAATGCTTTCAAATGTTGTCTGCGCAATGTTGCGCAGCGCTGTATCGGTCAAGAACGCCTGATGACTGGTAATAAGCACATTCGGAAAAGAAAGAAGCTGGGCAAGAATTTCGTCTTTCAACACCGTGCTGGAGCGGTCGTAGAAAAAGATGCCTGTCTCTTCCTCATAGACATCTAAGCCTAAGTATCCAATTTTGCCAGAGCGCAACGCATCAAGCACATCAACCGTCTTGACCAGCTTGCCGCGACTGGTATTGATAAGCATAACGCCATGACGCATCTTGGCGATGGATTTCTCATTGATGATGTGATACGTCTCAGGCGTTAGTGGAAGATGCAGCGTGATGATGTGGCTCTCTTGAAAGAGTGTGTCAAGGTCAACATACTGCAAGCCATACAGTTCAGTAAGTTGAGCATTGGGATACAGGTCGTAGCCGAGTAGGTGGCAGCCAAATCCATGCAAGATTTTGGCAACTACTGCACCAATTTTGCCTGTGCCAATGATGCCAACCGTCTTCCCGTTCATATCAAAGCCGACGAGTCCGGTCAGAGAAAAATTTAAATCTCGCACGCGGTGATGAGCACGTATGAGCTTACGATTGAGCGTCAGCATCAGCGCAACCGTGTGTTCTGCGACGGCATACGGCGAATAAGCCGGCACATTCGCTACACGCATGCCCAGCTCACGAGCTTTGGCAAGGTCGATATGATTAAACCCAGCCGAACGCAAAGCAATATACTTGATGCCAAACGAAGCCAGCTTTTCTAAAACCGGTGCAGACCCATCGTCATTGACAAACAAAGACACGACATCAGCGCCTCTGGCTAATTCAACCGTCTCGAGAGAAAGTTGCAGTTTGAGAAAGTTAAGTTCATGTCGATTTTGAGCCGCTTGAATGAGAAATTCGCGCTCAAAGGTATGCGAGTCAAAAAAAGTAACTTTCATGGGTGTAGTGTGTTTGATGATTGAGCACTCGAGATACTTAAAAATTCGTTGGGCAACTGCCAAACTCGTATTGCAGAGTCTTCACCAGCCGAATACAGCATGTTTCCATCGTGTGAAAAGCGCACCATGAGCGCCTTGCCTAAGTGCGCATTCCAAGTGTGAATGAGCCGAAAGGCTTCTGTATCATATAACCGCAGTCGTCCATCGGCATTGCTGGTCACGAGAAAACGATAATCTGGGCTGTAGGTCATGGAGGTAATTTGTCCAGATTCCTGCCCAAGATGTTTTGCGGCGCCCGTTATGCGATGAGTTTGTCGAATCTCGCCACCTTCACTGGCGGAAGCAATCCAAGTCGGTGAGCAACAGACATGCAAAATTTTATCACGATGCAGTGTCAGGCGGCGTGTGGCTCCATTTTTCCACAGCCAAGTGCGTAGCCAGCGGTCGTCTGCAAACGCAATCAGGTTTCCGTCGGGCGAATACGCCACAGAGAGAATATCTTTTCCACTGGGAACGAAAGAGCGTTCGGGCGTTTGGCTGTGCCAATTCCATACCTTGATGGTTTGGTCAAGTGCGCATGATGCAAAGCGTGTGTAGTCAGGCGAAAAGGCAAGTGTGTGGATGCTGCGCTGATGTGCCGAAAGAATTTTTGGCGCCACAGCAGAATCGCCGAATTTGCCTAAAGCAAGTTGAGTGTTTGAAGATGCCACAAAGTGCCCATCTTGCGAAACCGCAAAAGTATTGGCAGTGAAGGGCAAAGTGTATCGGGCAACGCACTGACGGGTTTCAAGGTGCCATGCTTCGATGGTGTTCGATTCAGCAGGAAGAATGTAGAGCAGTTGGTCTTTGTCTGAAAGTGCAAATGCACGCAGTGGCGACGCAGTGCGAAGTTCAGCAAAGGGTTGCGAAAGAGTGGAAATCGGTTCAGCTTCAGCAATGCGAACAATGCCGCCTTTTGTCATTGCGCCGCGCCAAACCAGACCTACTAGCGCAAAAAAAATATAGGCGAAGCCAATTCCGAAAAGAATTGCTCCCAAGTTGATGTTGCAATTTGGCACTGTAAAGCGCACAGAACGGTATGAGGCGTTGTATGACGATGAAGTCGAGCGAGAAGAATTTTGCCGCTTTATGCGCCAGTATAGCTCGTCGTAAGCACGCCGTTGCGCCGGCGAGAGCAAAGTTTCTTTGGCTTGATTGAGCAAGCGAGCTTGTTCTTCGGCAGCCTCACGCGCCTTGGGGGAAAGATGCTGCATCGTATCTGGATGCACCGCCTTAATGCGCTCAATGTATGCACGACGAATGTCCTCATCCGTAGCTGTCGGTGGCACCCCCAACACCGCATACAAATCCAAGAAATCTCTTGGCAACATATCCTACTCCTTTCACAATAAGCAGTGCAAAGACTGCACCGTAGCGTTGAAATATACAAAACAAATGTATGGCTATGGCAAAAGTGCCAAAACTTTGCACTGCGATTTCAAGCACCAGCTCCAGTGTATGGATGCTTCACTGCGCTTACGCTCCATTCAGCATGACAAAACCGAAAGTGTCATTCCGAGCCAGAGCGAGGAATCCACTCATAGATGCTTCGCTGCGCTCAGCATGACAAATTGGAGATGGCAAACCTCACCCTGTTGTCCCTCTCCTTGCAAAAGGAGAGGGACGTCTGCGCCAGCAGACAGGGTGAGGTCAATCCAGCGTGGATGCTTCACTGCGCTGTGCTTTGTTCAGCATGACAGCATGAAAAGCGTGGATGCTTCGCTACGCTTATGCTTTGTTTAGCATGACAGGTGAGGTCCAGCATGACGGAGTGGAGTTCCAGTGAGCGCCGAACAAAATCGTCCAAAACGGCTATTGGAAATCATAGCACCCTGCGTTTTTCTCAATGTCACTTCTTACACTTCTATTGACCCACACCGTAGCAAGTAGTTTTGTTAAGTTAAAGAAGTAAGGAGTAGTCACATGTCTGCACTTATCGAGCCTGCCAAGCAAGTTCAAACCGAGAAAAAGTTTGTCGCCATAGACGGCAATGAAGCCGTTGCGCATGTTGCCTATCGCACCAACGAAGTGATTGCAATTTATCCGATTACGCCAGCATCGCCGATGGGCGAATTTGCAGATGAATGGGCAAGTCAGCATCTCCCCAACTTGTGGGGCACTGTGCCAGCCGTTGTTGAAATGCAATCCGAAGGCGGCGCAGCAGGTGCAGTTCACGGTGCGTTGCAAACGGGCGCACTCACCACAACCTTCACCGCCTCGCAAGGCTTGCTCTTGATGATTCCGAATATGTATAAAATTGCAGCGGAACTCACGCCGTTTGTCTTGCACGTGGCGGCGCGTTCTTTAGCCACGCACGCGCTTTCCATCTTCGGCGACCATAGCGATGTCATGGCGGCGCGTTCCACAGGCTTTGCAATGCTGTGCGCCAACTCCGTTCAAGAAGCACACGATTTTGCCTTGATTGCCCAAGCCACAACTCTCGGCGCACGCGTGCCATTTGTGCATTTCTTCGATGGCTTTCGCACCTCGCATGAAGTCAATAAAATTGAACTGCTCTCGGACGATGTCATGCGTGCGATGATTCCCGATGATTTAATCGCCGAACACCGTCGCCGCAGGCTTGCGCCCGAACATCCTGTCATTCGTGGCACGGCGCACAATCCCGACACCTATTTCCAAGCGCGTGAGCGGTCAAACCCGTTCTACATTGCTACGATTGATGTGCTGGAAGAAATGTTCAAACGCTTTGCCTCGCTCACCGGTCGACGCTATCGCCTGTTTGATTACTTCGGCGCGCCCGATGCCGAGCGCGTTGTGGTGCTGATGGGTTCAGGCGTGGAGACTGCAAAGGAAACCGCAAAGTATCTCAACGCACAAGGCGAGCGTGTGGGCGTTGTGGCGGTGCGCTTGTTCCGCCCGTTCAGCATACTTCACTTTTTAGAGGCCTTGCCGAGAAGCGTCAAAGCAATTGCAGTTTTGGATAGAACGAAAGAACCGGGTGCAACTGGTGAGCCGCTCTACCTCGATGTGATGAGCGCGCTCTACGAAGGCATGGATAAACAACAACTACCAAAAGTTGTGGGCGGGCGATACGGACTCTCTTCAAAAGAATTTACCCCCGCGATGGTGAAAGCCGTCTTTGATAATCTCAAAAGCGAGATACCGAAAAATCATTTCACCGTTGGCATTACGGACGACATCACGCACACAAGCCTTGAAGTTGATGATTCCTTCTCGATTGAATCCGACGATGTGGTGCGTGCCGTGTTCTACGGACTCGGTTCAGATGGCACAGTCAGCGCAAACAAGAACTCGATTAAAATCATTGCCGAAAACACTGACCACTACGCACAAGGCTACTTCGTCTATGACTCAAAGAAATCTGGCTCAATGACGATTTCGCACTTGCGCTTTGGCACGCATCCAATTTCCGCGCCGTATCTCATCAAGGACGCACAATTTTTGGCGTGCCACCAGTGGCAGTTCATTGAGCGGTTTGATATGCTCAAACGCTTGAAAAAAGGCGGCACTTTCTTGCTCAATGCGCCATACTCGCCCGATGAAGTTTGGGATAAATTGCCACGCCGCGTTCAAGAAGAATTGATTGAAAAAGAAGCGAGGTTCTTCGTGATTGATGCTTACAAAGTCGCACGCGAAAACGGCATGGCAGGGCGAATCAACACCGTGATGCAGACGTGCTTCTTTGCGATTTCAGGCGCACTGCCGAAAGACGAAGCGATTGCTGAAATCAAAGCAGCTATCCGAAAAACCTACAAGAAAAAAGGTGAAGCCGTGATTGCTAAAAATTTGGCGGCGGTCGATGACGCGCTTGCGCATCTTTACGAAGTGAAAGTTCCCGATAAAGCCACCAGCACAATTGAAATGCGCCCGCCAGTCTCGCCCGATGCGCCTGACTTCGTAGTCAATGTGCTTGGAAAAATCATTCTCGGCGAAGGCGATTCGCTGCCAGTCAGTTGCTTCCCGATGGATGGCACGTATCCTGTTGGCACAGCGCAGTATGAAAAGCGAAACTTGGCACAAGAGATTCCAACTTGGGACCCGAGCCTCTGTATTCAATGCGGCAAGTGCGCGATGATTTGTCCGCATGCGGCAATTCGTGTCAAGGTCTATGAGCCTGCTATTTTGGCACATGCGCCCGAAGGTTTCAAATCGACCGAAGGTAAGGACCGCAGTTGGCAAGGCTTGAACTACACGATTCAAGTTGCGCCCGAAGATTGCACTGGTTGCTCACTCTGCGTGGATATTTGTCCTGCGCAAAGCAAGAGCGTGCCGAATCACAAAGCGTTGGATATGGTGCCGCAAGCTCCAATTCGTGAGCGTGAAAAGAAAAATTGGGAGTTCTTCCTCGAGATTCCCGAATACGACCGGCGCAACATCAACACAAGCGTCATCAAACAGCAACAACTGCAACAGCCGCTCTTTGAATTTTCAGGCGCATGCGCAGGGTGCGGCGAAACGCCGTATCTCAAATTGCTCACGCAACTCTTCGGCGATAGGGCCATCGTGGCGAATGCGACAGGGTGTTCGTCCATCTTCGGCGGTAACTTGCCAACCACGCCTTGGTCGAAGAACAAAGAGGGCTACGGCGCGGCTTGGGCAAATTCGCTCTTTGAAGACAATGCCGAGTTCGGCTATGGCTTTCGCATCTCGATTGATAAACAGCGCGAATTTGCGATTGAACTACTCAAAGCCCATGCAACTGAAATCGGCGAAACGCTGGTGAGCGAAATCATCAACGCCTCTCAAAAGACCGAAGCCGAAATCTACGACCAACGCCAACGCGTTGAAGTGCTCAAAGCACGACTGCGTGAGCTCGAGAACGATTGGGCGAAGCGACTTTTGGAAATCGCTGATATGCTCGTGAAAAAATCGGTGTGGATTGTCGGCGGCGACGGCTGGGCGTATGACATTGGCTACGGTGGATTAGACCATGTGCTTGCAAGTGGCAGAGATGTCAATATCCTTGTGCTGGATACGGAAGTTTATTCCAACACGGGCGGACAAGCCTCGAAAGCCACGCCGCGTGGTGCAATGGCGCGATTTGCTGCATCAGGCAAAGCCGCGCGCAAGAAAGATTTAGGCTTGATGGCGATGACCTACGAAAATGTCTATGTCGCCAGTGTCGCTATCGGTGCGCGTGATGAGCACACCTTGCGCGCTTTTTTGGAAGCCGAAGCCTACGAGGGGGTCTCGCTCATTATTGCGTATGCGCACTGCATTGCGCACGGCATTGAGATGCAAGAGGCACTGCGTCATCAAAAGGCAATGGTGGAGTCAGGACAGTGGCTACTCTATCGCTACAATCCTGACTTGATAAAGAAGGGTGAAAATCCACTTCGGCTCGATAGCAAGCCGCCGAAAACTTCGGTCAGGTCGTTCTTGGAGTTAGAAAATCGGTTTAAGCAGTTAGAGAAATTGCACCCTGACGAAGCCGAAAAGCTCTTTGCTGAGGCGCAACACGATGCCGAAACACGCTATCATCTCTACGAATTTTTAGCCTCACGCAAGCTCAATGGGAAGTAACCTTACTTAAACCCTCTCCTGCAAAAGGAAGAACAATGTGTGTCTGTTGCAGAGGAAAGGGGTAGCTACGATAGCAGACAAGGTGAAGTTGTGACATCATTCCAAGCAGCAGTGAGGAATGCTTCACTTTGTTCGGCAGAGTATGGTAAGAGGGTCATTCATAGAGCCAATACTTTTGCCAAATGCGTTCGTAGTGAGCTCGGCTGTTTTGGCTTTCCTGCAAAATCGTCTCCAATGAGGCTTGTTGCTCAATGAGCTGGCGTAATCGGTTTGTGCCAGCAATTCTATCGATTGATTTTCCGCCATCGAGCCAGCGAAAATCATGAGGATGAGTATGGTATAATGCCAGTAAAATTGCAATACCTAAAGCAAAAGGCTGAAACTGACGCCGATGCGTAACCCTGATACGAATGCCTTTGCAGCGCTCATCACAAAACTTCGGACGGCTTGCTTTGCCAGCTAAACTGCGCGGCATAAATGAAATCGTGTCAAACGCGACACCTGTGAGACGGAAAGCCTGCAGTTTAGCCAGCACTTTTTCCACATCAAGAAAAGGGGCACCGAAGAGTTCAAAAGGTGTAGCTGTGCCACGTCCTTCGCTGATGTTGGTGCCTTCAAGATGAACAAGCGCGGGGTAGAGTAGCATCGCCTCTACACTGGTGATGTTTGGCGAAGGAGGAATTAGCCGCACAAGAGAATCGTCATCAAAGAACCGCTGCCGACTGAAATTCTGCATGCGCACCACACGCAATTGAAGCGTCGGCAACCGCTGCGCCTGAATAAACTGCGCCAGCTCACCAACTGTCAAAGCATGCACAAACGGCACTTCCACATAGCCAACGAACGAACGATAGGCAGTATCGAGCATAAAGCCCTGCGGTGCAATCGGCGCAATCGGATTGGGACGATCGAGCACAATAAATTCTTTACGCTGTTCGGCACAGGCTTCCATTGCTAGCTGCATCGTGGAAATGTAGGTGTAACAGCGCGTGCCAATATCCTGAATATCAAAAAGCAAAGCATCAAGGTTTTGGAGCATCTCAGGCGTGGGCTTTTTGGTCTTGCCGTAGAGCGAAAAGATGGGAATCGGCTGACCAGTTGGGGACTGAAGCATACTGCTCTGAACAAGCTGACCAGCTTCTGCATGCGTGAGAAATCCGTGTTCAGGTGCAAAAATGGCGTGGATGCGAAAACCAGCCTCCAAAAGACGCAGGTAGTTGGCTTTGCCTGTGCCATCCACACCAGTAGCATTCGTGATAAGCCCAAGCCGCTTGGATTTGAGCTCCGGCGCACCTTGCTCAAGCAGCACATCCAAGCCAACTTTGACTTGCGCCATAGCGCCTGCTGACCAAAGCAAGACCAGTGCAAAAAATAGCGGCGAGTGCTTTTTCATGGCTGGTATGAAAGTGATGTTTTGCCAAACAAAAGCATGAAAAAGTTGATTTGGCACACGATAGCAAGTTGCCAAAAGTTAGCGCACAATAGCCAGCTTGCCGATTTTTTCAGGCACGCCTTCGGCAGTAACACGATAGAGGTAAATGCCTGATGAGACCTTTTCGCCTTGTTCAGTGTCTAAAAACCATTTTGCGCCACCAGTCTCGCCAGTGTGCTCAATGCGCTTAATGACGCGACCGTTGAGCGTCAGAATTTCAATCGTAGCCTTGCGCGTGAGGTTTGCAAACATCACAAAGTCGGTGCCTGCACCCTTGCGATAGGGATTCGGATAAGTAAAGACGCTCGACAAATCATCTTTGACTTCCGAAAAGACCACGACATTGCCACTGGACGCCGTGTCAATCGGTGTGCCATCAAGGGCGCGAAGATTACGCAGGGTAATTGAAACAGGAACGCCAAGCGCGCCAATGGCTCGACCAGAAATCTGAAGCGTAAGTGTCTGGCGTGCATTATCAACTGCAGCGCGGATAACTTGACCGCTGGGACGCACTTCATAGTTTGAAAGAACTTGTGCCGAAGCATCATCAATCGGTTTGCTCATGGTCAGCTCAACTTGGTCGGAAGAAAGAAGCCTGCGCGAGAGTACAAAAAATGGAGAACGAAGCGAGCGCAAAACTTCAAAGCGGGCTTCGCGTGCCCCTTCAGCCAGACGCGCATTGAAAACATCTCGGACGGACTCGCTCACGCGCACTGTGTAGAGCCCCGTATCCAATGGCGCATCACGAAAAGACATCACAACTTCGGAGCCGCCGCGTGCCAAAATCGCAGATGAAGGATAGAAAGGCGGTCTGCCTTGCTTCTGAATTTCAAACCAAGCAGGGTTGATGGGCGCATCTTGAAGCGGGTCACTGAAACGCAGGCGCAAGTTATCTTGAGCGTCATACACGGCAGAGAGCAAGCGCGGCAAAGGCTTCGGCACGCCAAGCACATAGACACTGGTATCACTTTCACGCTGACCGTCAAACGCTGTCACGGCATAGACATAAAACCGATTGCGCTGCACATCGCGGTCAATGAAGACACTATCGGCTGTGGTGCGGTACAGCGAAAGCTGAAATGGATACGATGGTATCGACGCATACTCTCGGCGGTAAATGCGATAGGCCTGCGCTTCAGGCGTGCGATTCCAAGAAAGCTGGAGTGCGGTTTCGCCAAGCGGTTCAAGACTGACGCCAACAGGAGCAAGCGGCAAACGGCTATCTTGAAATTCATAGCCGTAAGTTTGAAGGTCATCGCTGAAAAAAATCTCGTTGCGACCGTTGCCATCAATGTCGGCGATGAGCAATTCTTGTGCAGTGGCAGCAGGGAAAATCCAGAAAGGTTTGAATTGACTTGACGACGCATCCCACTTGAACAGGTAGAGGTTCGGATAAGCCAAGATGCAAAGTTCATCAATTCCGTCGCGGTCGAGGTCGCCGCTTTGAATGGCACTTTCGAAGATAGACTTGGCACGATAGTTGAAGAACAGTTGCGTCCAAATTTTTTCGTAGCGGTTGTCGCCAGTTGCCTGCCAGCATTCGGCAAGCCAAACGGGGGCGGCGTAATCGCGTGTGATGAGGTCGGCGTTCAGGTCGGCGTGCGCCATCACGACAAACTGCCTTTTGCCATTACCAAGAAAATTGCCGCTGACGATGAAATTGCTACCGCCTAAGTAAGGCGTGCGATTGAGCCAAGTCTGAATGTATGTATTTCCCACGCCAGAATACTCGTAGATGTAGAAATTGCCGTCAAAATCGCCGACCAAAATTTCCGGTTTGCCATCGCCATCAAAATCCTCAACAATCGATTTAGGCTGCTCGAACTGTGGGCGGGTGCCGTCTTTGGCGCGTCGCACGGGATTGGGCAATGTGGCAAGTCGAGCAAACTGCGCATCGACGATGAAGTAAGCCGTATCGTTGCGTGCCAAGAGTTGCCTTTCACCTGTGCCTTTGGTGTCAGCAATGCGTGAAGCCCAGTAGTTGCGTGATGTGGTGTCTTGGAAAATAATCTGTGCAAAGGGTGAAGAGGTTGGCGAGGTCTGCGAAAAAATAATGCTGCGACCAATCGAGTAGGCGACGGTTTCCAAAAGCCCATCTTGATTGAGGTCGCCCACATCCTGCGGAATCATGACAGGCGAGGCAACGGAATCCAAGAGCTCGAACCGCTCGCCGTTGAATTCAAAGCGCTTGAGGCGAGAAAAACGCAACCCCTGAAGTGGCAAGGCTTCATTGAGTAAGACTTCACGGCGACCGTTGCGATTAAAATCTTGCACTTTTGTCAGCAATGTGCCAGCAGGCAAGCGAAATTCAGGACGCTCGCGAAAAAGAGTTTGCCCAAAGGTCGGCGGTTGAAAAATCGTCCCATCAAGCGTGAAGGATTGCGTGGTGCTTTGGGTGCTTAAGCCAGCGGTGTTGCGCACAAGAAGATACCACTCGTATTCAACATTCGGCTGAAGTTCAGTGCGGCGCAGGAGCACAAAGTGCCGACGCCGAATAAACGGCAATCGAAATGCCTGAAACGCACCTTGAGTGCCACGCGGTCTGAAAAAAAGGGTGGCTTCGCACAAATCATCGGTCTGGGCTTCAACCAGAATACCATACTGGTCATTGATAATAACCTGCGTGCTTCGAACGCTATCGAGGCGCGGCGGTGTGCGGTCTAAAAAGTATTGAATGCGGTTCTCAATCGTTCTGCCGCTTTGCTCTCGCAGCAAAAGCCGCATGACATAGACGGAGTCAGGGAAGGTAGAGACATTCCAAAAGCCCAGTGTATCGTTGAGCCGTTGGCGCGCCGTAGCAGGTTGAAGGGTCTGCCAAGTTGCTCTATCGCTAAGTCCGGGACGAACTTGCAGTTCATAGTGTTGGAACTGCGGCGAAATGGCTGTGCCAATGATGGGCACACGAGATTGAGGAAAATTGCCGGGGAAGATGCCTGCATCATAGACGGGAAAAAGAATTTTTGCAATCGGTGCGCCTTGCGCTTGAACAGCACGAGCAAGATTGAGCCTGCCACCGCCACTGCTGTGGTCCCAGCCTTCGTCTTCGATATCGTCAGTTGTAGAGACCAAAATGCCGCGCACTTGTTCAGGTGAAAGACGCGGGTTTTGCGACAGCACGAGAGCGGCGGCGCCTGTAGCGTGTGCCGCTGCGGCGCTGGTGCCACCAAATGTTGCAGAATAAAATCGGCGGTAAAAAGGGTAAGTGGTAACAATCGCTTCGCCGGGCGCCGCAAGGTCTACGCGAAAGCCTCTGGTCGAAAATGGTGTAATCTCATCGAAGCGAGTAGTGGCGGCTGTGGCGATGACTTCATCATAGCCGGCAGGATAGCGTTGCTGTTCGCCGCCAGCGTTGCCTGCGGAGGCACACATTACCACGCCCTTTGAATACGCATACTTGACTGCATCGCGCATCACAGGTGAAGCTACCACATCACCGAAGCTCATATTCACTACGCGAATGCCGTTGTCGGCGGCGTAAATCAATGCAGAAGCGATGTCTTTGTCAGAAGCATAATCGCCGCCGTAACCACCAGCGCCCGTAAAGACGCGCAAGGCAACGAGCTTACAGTTTGGCGCCACGCCAGCAATGCCAATCCGATTGTTTGTTGCCGCCGCCGCAATGCCTGCACAAGCCGTGCCATGAGAATTATCGTCGAAAGGGTCAGGGTCAGGAAATTGAAAGTCTGAAAATCCGTTAAGTGCGTCGTTGTTGAAAGGTTGGTCAGTAAAATCCCAGCCGATAATGTCGTCGGGGTAGCCGTTGCCATCTTGGTCAATGCCATCAAAGTCGCCAGTGATGCCATTGGGGTCTAACTCAAAGGTTTGCGGGTTGCGCCGCTCACGAAAATCCCATGGCTCAAATGTGCCATTGCGATTGCGGTCTTCAGCGGGTTTGACAAAAAGTTTAGGTGCAAGGTCAGGATGCGTGTAGTCAATGCCTGTGTCAATAATCCCAATCAAAATAGCTGGGTCTCCCTTTGTGAATTGCCATGCGGTTTCAGCTTGAATTTTGGCAAGATTCCACTGCGAGCGATAAGCCGAGTCGTTTGGCACTTGCCAGTTGTGTGAATCGTGCGGTGAAATAGGCGGTGCATGTGTGCCAGAAGAAGAGGAGGCATACCAATCGCTATCCAGCGAAAGCAGATGCACACGAGAGGCGTATTCGACATTGGGGTCTTGCGATAGCAAAAGAACAAGTTGCTCAAGTTCAGCGGCGGAAACCTTTTTCTCGAGACGCAAGACGGCAATGCGGTCAACTTCACGCAGGCGCGCCATTTGAAGCGTCTTTGTGGCTTTGCCAAGTGTGTTGGGTGTGAGCGGCAAAAGTGTGGCGTTCGCAATAGAGAAATTGCCAAAACGCAGCGTGCTCGGACGCGCCGATATACAAGCGGCTTGAAGCGTTGAAAAAGCAGAGGGCGAGAGCGAAGGCTTAAACTTGATGACAATTTCATTTGGCACAACGCTGGGCGCAGAAACTTGCGATGTCGGGCGCGTCAGGGCGGCTGGCAACAGCTCGCGAAAACGCAAAGGTTCAGGCTGTGCAAAGAGCAGATGTGGCAGAAAGAAGCATAGGGAAAAAAGTAACACCAATGAATAGGATCGAGTGGGTTTTGCTATGCCGCCGCTATATCGCATGCCGAGCATTTCATGTTTGTCATTCCGAACGCGGTGAGGAATCCCGTGCGTGGATGCTTCGCTTCGCTCAGCATGACAAAAGGATGGTGTTATTCCGAGCATTCCCTTTGTGTCATTCCATGCGGTAGCGAGGAATCCCGTGCGTGGATGCTTCGCTTCATTGAGAAGAGCAAACGCTAGCACGATTCGATTTTGGTATGAAGCAGCAACAGATGTGCGCAAGTGAAGTTGCATGAAAGTTGGCTTAGCAATTTGGTGCAAAATAGTAGTGTCTTGTGCAAGAAGTCAAGGGCGAAACTAAGGCTTGACGCATGAGCATGTAGGTAGGCAATAGCCAATCATGGTGTGCTTTTGATGCGTATAGGTTCGGGTTCAGCGGGAGCGGAGGTGCTACTGGGTAGCGGTGTGGCAGCAAAGTTAGCGAGCGTCTCGAGCACTTTATCCTGCAAGTTCTCAATGTCGCGGCGGGCTTGGGTGAAGTTCATCGCCATCATTGAGAAGGCAAACCATTCACCATTTTCGCCGTAGAGGTAGCCCGAGATGGTGCGCACGCCAGAGAGGTAGCCCGTTTTGGCAAAGACGCGTTTTTCTGCTTTGGTGTTGCGCAGTCGGTCAATGAGGGTGCCATCGTAGCCTGCAATAGCAAGGGTTTTCAGGAAGGGTTCAAACTTCTTGGAGTGATACATCCAACGCAAGAGGCTAACGATAGCATCGGGAGAGATGCGGTTTTTGCGGCAGAGTCCGCTGGCATCAAAGCCAAGAAATTCATCATGCTTGGCACCAGCCATAGACAGCACGCTGCGTATTGCCTGCAGTCCTGCTTCCAAAGAGCCTTTCGTGCTGCCGCAGTAGGCAGCGCCAACGGTGCGCAGGACCTGTTCAGCCAAGTAGTTGCTACTTTCTTTTTGAAGGTAGGTGAGAATGTCGATAAGCGGAGGCGAGTCGTATTGGGCAATCAGGATAAGTGAATCTTTGGGAAAGACATCTTGTGCAGTTTTACGACGAATCTCGCCTTCGATGCGAATACCTTTGTGCGATAGCACTTCGGTTAGCACAGTTAGCAAATACATGGCAGGCTTTTCGATAGCGATTTTTTCGCTATACCCGCGCTGTTGAGAAATCGGAAGTTCACCTGAGATGACAATGGTGTTGGTGCCAATGGCGCGTGTAATCATCAGCGTGCGGCGTGAATGTTTGGCAGATGTTACCGCATTGTTTTGAATTGAGACAAATCCCGTTGCAGGGGAAAGAATCACGATGGGGCGCTTGCCAACGGTATCGGATGGGAAGACTTGCACGAAGATAGAATTTTCATTGAATGAGAGCGCAGAGACGGGTGCCGCCATGCCGTAGGAAAGGTCGTCCCACTCTAAGCCTGTGGCATAGTCGCCATCGCCGCCAAACCAATCTTGTGCAGGTTGTGAAGGCTCAAAAGCGCTATCGTCGCCAATTAAATCGCCCTTGATGACATGAATACCGGCTCTGAGCAAGCTATCAGCAATTCCCTCGAAAAACTTGGTTGCTGAAGGAGCAACTGGGTTTTCTGGCTCGAGCCATTTGCCAGAAAGACAAGGGTTGCCGTTGCTGGTAATGATAAGGTCGCCGTGGAGAGCGGCACTACTGTCAGAGTAGCGTATGATGCGTCCCTTAGCAAAAACGCTGGTGGTGTAGCGAAAGGCAGTGTCAAGGTAGGTGAGCGCGGCAGCAACGGTCAGCAATTTTTGATTAGAGGCAGGAATAAAATTTTTTTCGCTAAGCTGCTTGAAGATAAGTTCTTTTCGGCTAAGCGATTCAATGCGCACGCCCCAGAGAACATGCTGCATGGAAGAGTCAAGAAAAAGACGTGCTAGCTCCTGCTGGAAAGTTTTAAGCTGCTGCTGAGCCGCTTTAGTTTGGCGCGGTGGCAGGGGCTGACGTGCCAGCATTTTCGCGGAGAAAATCTGCGACTGCGACAGTGCTAACTCAACATGACCAGCTAACACAAGACAAACAAAGAGAATGCAAAACAGCCTATGCAACACCATTGCCAATATATCTACACCAGCAGAGCAGGGGTTTATGAAAAAGACCTAAGCAAAAGCCTCAAAAGCACTGCTGCGTGCCCCCAGCGAGCACTTGACCAAGCTTACAACTTGAATTCTTTTTTGATAATCTCAGCATTTTTCTTTTCATTCGGGTCTTTCAACCCAAGTTCAACATACTTTTTTAGAAGGGGTATAGCTTCTGCTTTGCGACCAGCATCAATCATGGCAGCAGCCAGATTGTAATAGCCTAAGGCATAGTCAGGATTATCCTCAACAACTTTTTTCAAAACTTCAATAGCTTCACGAGTGCGACGGTTATCTTTGAGAAAAAGACCGTAGTTGGTGCGAGGTGCCACATTGCGCGGGTTGGTATTCAGCTCGACAGCTTTGCGGTATGCCTCGTCAGCTTTCTTAAGCTCTCCAGCTTCTGCGGCAACATCAGCATAGCGCATGTAGTTAGACAGATTACGGGCACCTAAGCCAGCTTTCTCCATAGAAGCGATGGCTTTTTCATATCCAGCGATAATTTTGGCATAGTCTTCTTTGCTGGGTTTATTTTTGCCCTGTGCTTTGGCGCGCGCACGATAGGCTTGCTCAAGATTGTATGCAGATTTTTCATTCCCTTCTATGTTTTCATCGTTGCGGTTTCGTAGCAGCGCTGGCAGATAGGCATCTACCGAAGCCTCAAAATACTTGATAGCCTCATCAAATTTTTTTTGTGCCTGAAGTTGAATCCCAGCTTGACGAGCAATTTTGGCATATAGTGATGGAAATTCGTCTTTGATGAGCTCGGCATAGTATAAAGCAGAGTCAGCTTTGCCCGGCAACATCATGTAGCAGTTGGCAATGTAGTTATGAAAACCTACATAAAGATTTTGCAGTGAATCTCTGACGGATTTTTCACCTTGGAAAGGCGGTTTAGGAAGCAGGCTTAACCCTTGTAGGAAGACAGGAATAGCTTCGTTGGGATAACCAGTGGCTTGCAGAAAAAGCCCATAGTTGTTGATTGCATCAATGTTAGTTGGGTCTTCCTTGACAGCCTCCTGCATCATCTTGAGTACTCTGTTTTGCAAGATATCTAACTCGGCTTCAATTTTCCTAGCTTGCTCGGGTGTAGCAGTAGCCAACATGGCTTGTTTTTCTTGATATTCTCGATACTCAAGTAAAGCCGCTTTCATTTTTTCGTTGGATCGCTCACGGGGCGAGCCACAGCCAATCCATACAGCTTGGGCAAGAATTAAACCCAGCAGCAGTACAGTATGTGATTTTATCATATCTGTATAGTTTTTAGTTCTCTGTAATGTTGTAGAATTTTCTTGACACATAGTAGAAAGCATGAACGGGAGCAAATTGCGCACTATACCATGCCAGAGAGTCGGCGCAGGTGCATAACTTCTGCTGGCGAAAGGTAACGCCATTCCCCACGTTTTAAACCCTCTATGCTGAGACCAGCATAACTGATGCGCTCGAGCTTTTTGACTTCATAGCCTAACGACCAAAACATCCGATGAAGTTGACGATTTTTGCCCTCATGCAAACTTACCCACACCACAGACCCATCACCTAGAATCTTTGCCTTGCAAGCTGAGACTTTTTCACCCGTATCTTTGAGACGCATGCCGCCTGTAAGTTTCGGCAAATCTGCACGCTGAAATTTTTTATCGAGCGTGGCTAAGTATTCCTTCTCAATGTTGTGCGATGGGTGCATGAGTCGGTTGGCAAGCTCGCCATCGTTGGTCAGAAGCAAGGCTCCAACCGTGTTGCGGTCTAAACGACCAACAGGATAGACGCGCTCATCGATATTTAGGACATCTAATACTGTTCTACGACCTCGCTCATCGTAATTTGTTGTAATTACATCTTTGGGCTTATTGAGCAGAATATACAATTTTTGCCGAGGCTCTTGAAGTCGCCTGCCCTGTACAAAGACCTCATCTTTGAAGCGATGAATCTTTGTGCCTAACTCTGTAACAACCTGACCGTTGACGACGACTTCGCCTGCCATGATTAGCTCATCTGCCTTGCGACGTGAAGCAACGCCACAGAGCGAAATAAACTTGTTGAGGCGAATTAGCTCGGTTTGGCCTGCATCATTAGTCGCAAGAGCATGAGAAGACTTGGACGACTGCGCGCGCTGACGCGCTGCACGAGAACGCCTTGAATCAGCAGGCTCAGCTGAAAGTGACGGCTCGGATGTAACAGATTTATTCTTTGTCGGCATCGGCAGACTTTTTGTCTTCTTTGTCGAGCTCAACTTTCAAACGTGCATTCAATTCTTGTTGTAAAAGTTGTGCATCGGCTTCGCGCATCAGTTCCTCAATCTCGCGCGGTTTAGGCAAATCAGAAAGCGAACGCAAGTTAAAATAATCCAGAAACTCTTTGGTTGTGCCATAAAGCAAAGGCTTACCAGCACCTTCTCCGCGACCGCTGACCTCAATTAGGTTGCGTTCCAAAAGCATCCGAATCACATAATCAGCATTTGTGCCGCGAATAGCTTCAATTTCAGCCTTCGAAATCGGCTGGCGATATGCAATGATAGCCAAAGTCTCCAAAGCCGCTTGCGACAGCCTGCGCTGCAACTTCGGTTGCATGAGTTTTTGAATGATATGATAGAACTGTTTCTCGGTCAGAAAACGATAGCCCTGCGCAATATGTCGGATGCGAAAGACTCGCCCAGTTTGTTCATACTCTTGATTGAGTTCATCAATCATTTGCTCAATGTCTAAATCGGTCAATTTCTCTTGTCCAAGCGCTTGACGAATGGTCTTAACCGAAAGTGCTTCATCGCTGGCAAAAATCAGTGCCTCAATGTGCTGCTTATACTCCCGCCAACGCAGTGCCTTGTCGTCGTCTGCAGTCGGTGTATGATTTGACCCTTGCAGGTCTTGTGTAGATGAAGGCGCTACAGGTTCCGAAACAGGAGGGTGTGATGTTGGATTTGAACTAAGTGATGAATAGTCGGGCATATTTGCCACATTATGATGTTGAGAAGCTATTGAGGATGTTGCGTGTTGCGCCAAATTCTCAACGGGTTTAAGGGTTAAAGTGAAACAAAGTGCTTTACCAAACAAATATAATGTGTGCGACGCTTAGCCTAAACTCCAAATATCTTGTGGTAAGCAGCGAAGACATTGACCGCTATCCAAGGGATGCCCGTTGAGGGTAGGTGGATGCTGCGAAATATCTAAGCGCAGTTTGGCAAAGCCAATTCTGATAAGGGCATCCACAGAGTAGCCCAGTGCCTCAAAAAGCCGACGTACCTCGCGGTTCTTACCCTCGGTCAAAGTAAGCTCAACTTTTCGCCGTGAGTGTAGCTGAACCGCAACAGGTCGTGCAAAGTAGCTTTGTCCGCGCACCGATATGGTAACGCCATGCTGAAGTTGTGCTATAGCCTGTTCAGAAAGCGGCTGATGAAGTGTAGCAAGATATGTTTTGGGCACTTGGTGTTCAGGCGCAGTAAGGAAATCTGCCAAGTCGTTATCGTTGGTAAAAAGCAACAGCCCAGTGGTGTCCTTATCTAAGCGTCCTACCGCAAAAAGCCGCTCGGTGATACCTTCTGCAGACAGAAAAGACTTAAGGTCATCATAGACAGTAGCCCTACCTAATTCATCGCAACTGGTTGTTGTCACGCCTTTGCGTTTATTCATGACAATGTAGTGCAAATGCTGTTTAGGCAAAGGTGTAGGCTGACCGACAAGTTCAATCCGAGCGTCAAGTGCAACCAGCATGTCTGGCGACGACGCCAGTTTTCCATTCACCTTGACCTTGCCAGCACGCACCAACTGCTCAGCTTCTCGACGAGAACAAATGCCTTGCTTCGACATCACACGCGAAAGCGAGCGACGCTCACACCGACCTGACCACACTGCTGATAAGTGACCGAGACCGCTATTGTGCCACTTCATTGACACTCTTCTGCTTAAGCGCACGTGCTACGGCAGCATTCATGACCTCTTGTGCAAAATGCAGTGTAACGGCATTAGCTTTTTCGGTTAGCTCCACAATGAGTTGCCGATTATCGTGCTCAAGGGCTTGCTTGAGTTCAGCCAGCACAGCGTGGATAGCATCTTGTTCATCTTTGGAAAGTTGCGCAAAAATTTCAGCTTCATGAGTCAGCTGTTTTTCAATTGCTGCCACAATGCTACGGGCTTCAACTTTTGCTTCAATAAGCAGGCGTTGCTCCACATCATCTTTGGCATGGGTAAAGCCCTCTAAAAGCATTTTCTCGACTTCTTCGTCGGTCAGCCCATATGTGGGTTTAACAGACATGGCTTGAGTTTTGCCTGTGCGTTTGTCTTGGGCAGAGACTGTCAGCACACCATCGGCATCAATGGCAAAGGTGACCAAAATACGGTGCATGCCAGCTGGCAGAGGCGGAAGCGGACCAAGTGTAAATTTGCCTAAGCTACGATTGTCTTTGGCAAGCTCGCGCTCGCCTTGCAAAATGTGAATCTCAATGCCAGTTTGATTATCGACAGATGTGGTAAATTCCTGTGTAACCTTAATGGGTACTTTGGTATTGCGTGGAATAATTGGCACAAACACGCCACCGACTGTCTCAATGCCCAGTGAAAGTGGCGTAATGTCCAAAAGTAGCACGTCGTCAGTGTCGCCAGAAATCACGCTGGCTTGCACCGCTGCGCCGAGTGCGACCACTTCTTCTGGATTGAGCGAATCAAAGGGTTTTTTGCCACCGAAAATTTCCGAGACAAACTTTTTAACATATGGAATGCGGGTGGAACCGCCAACTAGTACCACTGCATCAATATCGTGCGGCGAAAGCGCCGCATCTTTGAGCGCCTTCAGGCACGGAGATTTGGTGCGGGCAATCACAGGTGCGATAATCTCTTCAAACTCTTGGCGCGAAAGCACGCGCTCAAAGTTCTGTCCGCACACATCAAGGTGAATTGTGGTTACTTCTTTGTCGGTAAGCTCACGTTTGGCGCGTTCACACTCTATGCGTAGGCGCTGCTTGATATGTGGATTGGTGAAAATATCAAACCCAAGGCGGGCTTGAATATCTTGAGCAATCTTGACAAGCAGGGCTTGGTCGAGGTCATCACCGCCAAGATGAGTATCACCATTGGTAGAAAGCACATCAAAAATACCGTCCTCAAGCTTCAGAATTGAAATATCGAATGTGCCGCCACCCAAGTCATAGACGGCAATAGTGCCATCTTTGCTCTTATCGAGTCCATATGCTAAGGCAGCAGCTGTGGGCTCATTGATAATGCGCAAGACTTCTAAGCCAGCAAGTTTGCCAGCGTCTTTGGTGGCTTGGCGCTGTGCATCGTTGAAATAGGCAGGCACGGTGATAACCGCTTTGGTGACAGGCTCTTCAAAGTAGTCATCTGCCCAGCGCTTGAGCTCGCGCAAAATCATGGCAGAAATTTCTACAGGCGTAAAGAACCGAGTCTCTTTGCCATTGCTAATCTCAATTTTGCACACGCGGTCCGATTCGCTTTCGCTGACGCGGTAACTAAGACGCGGCAACTCCTCTTTGATGTCGGCAAAAGTTTTACCCATCAAGCGCTTTACTGAATAGACCACACGGTCAGGATGTTCAGACAGCAATTCCTTAGCGCTGCTGCCCACAATCGGCGTGAAATCATCACTGAAATAGACCAGCGACGGGACGATGCGTTCGCCCGTGTGCTTATTGAAAATGATAGCAGGATGATCGCCGTGCATGTAGGCGACCAAACTATTGGTCGTGCCTAAATCAATACCGATGATACGCTCCTTTTTGATGGTGCCCGTGCGAATATCTATTGGAATAGTTGCCATAAGTTCCAAGTTAAAGTTGAAGTTTCAATACACTAACGAACAAGCAGGGTTAAATCGTTTGCGTAGATGCTTGCACAGATGGGGCACGTTTCTTGATAGTAAAGTGAAACTCAGCGCCTTGACCGACTTCGGACTCAATCCAAATTTTACCGCCGTATTGCTCGACAACCTTTTTGACAATAGCTAACCCAATGCCAAAGCCGGGCTGGTCGCTGCTACCGCGTTCAAAGAGCCGAAAGACCTTCTCGAAATCCTTTTTGGCGATGCCAATCCCATTGTCTTTGACGACAATCTCAAATACATCAGGGTGATCAATGGCGTAGATAGAAATACATGGGTTTTCAACTTTTGCAGTGTAGCGAATGGCATTGCCAATGAGATTGGTGAAGACTTGTTCAAGGCGCCGACGTGGGAAGAGCACAACCGGCAAGTCAGGCGAAATGTGTACTTTCGTGCGCTGAGCGTCAATATGACCGCGGTAGTTTTCCAAAACTGTGGAGACCAGTTCGTAGAGATAAATCTCATCCATTTTGACCGTCTCTCGCCCAACTCGCGAAAGGTCGAGCAATTCCGTAATCATATCTTCCATCACTTTGGCATTGTAGCGGATGCGCTCCAAAGCAAAGCGTGCCTCATACTCCATTTTGTCGTAATAGAGTTCCTGAACCCGTGAAGCAAAGCCTTGAATGGAAATGAGAGGGGCTCTAAGGTCATGCGACACGGAATAGACGAACTGCTCAAGCTCAGCATTTTTCTCAGCAAGGGTGCGATTGGCTTCTGCAAGGGCATCTCTGAGCTTTTTGCGATAAAGCCCTTCTGCAAATGCACTAGCCAAAATGTGGACAAAGCGTTTATCATCTTCTGAAAACTGACGCTGACGAAGTGTAAGAATTTGCAGCACGCCCTGCAGTTGTTCTGAAGCCACAAGCGGCACCGTAAAAAGACTTTTGCCTGAAACGCTCATCATGTATTTCTCGACGCACTTCAACTGCGGCTCTTTGAACACATCGTCAATGAAAATGGCTTTTTTCGTGAGGGCAACTTTGGGCGCAATCCCTTTAGTATCTTCCTTGACCTCGTATGTTTGGGTAATCTCAGGAATATTAGGGTCATCGGCATGCACTAAAACTAACTTGTTGGTGGCGTCATTGTAGTGATAAAACAAAAGCAAGGCAGGTTCAAAAAACGCCTTGAACTCTGTGGCGATATGGCGAGCAATTTCTGGAAGAGTCTCAAACTGATTGAAAATATCACTGACTTTGATAATAGCTTCACGCTCTAAGCGAGAGCGCTTCTCTAGTGTAATATCCTGCATGAGCACCTTGAATCCATCTTTAATAGGAGTGATGTCAGAGGCAAGCGGTGAAAACTCCGCTTTGAAAAAATGAGTCTTACCCGAAGGAGCCAGCAGAGAGATTTCCGTTTCAATCAATTCGCCAGATTTTGTGGCATTAGCAGCGTCAATAAAGCGTGCGGCATCTTCTGGGGAAAGGCGACCGAGTAAGTTGAACTCTTGCAAGCTATTTCTATCCCAGTCGAAGAAAATCTCGACAGCACGATTGACTTCAATGACTCGATAGTCGGAAGCGCAGATGAAAATCAGCTCAGCAGTAGAATCAAAAAGACTGCGATACTGCAGCTCAGCAAAGAGCAATTCTTCCGTGCGCCGCTTGACAGTACTTGCCAAAGATTCATTGTAGAGCTGTAGGCGACTGTTAGCTTCATTGAGTGATTCTGTCGCACGCTGCAGCGACTCAGTTAATTCTCGGTTACGCTTAACCACACTATAGACCACGCCGCCAATAGATACCCCAACCGTTACGCCGCCCAAAACGGCGATAAAAATGGTGAGGGCACTGGGCAGGCGCAGATACACCAATAGAACACTAAAAATCAGAGCACCAAAGACGCAGAGAAAGAAAGCAAATACCGCAAGCTGGACTTCATTGCGCTTCAGAGCTTGATAAAAGGCATCAATAATTTTCCTAATCGTCATGCATGGCTTAGGCTTTGATGAGGCTAGCAACAATCATTTCAGGTTTAATTCCTTCTGCTTCAGCACTGAAATTTGTCAGCAAGCGATGTCGCAGCACGGGCAGTGCCACAGCTTGCACATCAGAAATGTCTGGCGTATAGCGCCCGTGCAAAAGACAGCGTACCTTAGCACCCAGTATCAAGTATTGTGAAGCCCGCGGACCTGCACCCCAGCTAACAAACTGCTTAATCATTTTGTCATCGGTGCTGCTGGGTCGCGTTCGACTGACCAGCCGCACAGCATAATCAATCACATTATCAGATACTGGTACATCGCGCACAAGCTGCTGAAACTGAAGAATTTTTTCAGCATTCATCACCTTCTGTAGCGTTGGCTTTTGCGATGATGTCGTAGCCTTCACAATGGCTTTTTCTTCTTCAAACGATGGATAGTCAATCCAGAGATTGAACATGAAACGGTCAAGCTGAGCCTCAGGCAAAGGGTAAGTGCCTTCTTGCTCAACAGGGTTTTGTGTAGCAAGCACGAAAAATGGTTCGGGAAGAGCATACCGTTTACCAGCGGAAGTGACCTGATGCTCTTGCATAGCCTCTAGCAAAGCGGCTTGCGTTTTCGGTGGCGTGCGATTGATTTCATCAGCAAGCACAACGCTGGCAAAAATCGGTCCCTGAATAAACTTGAAGAACTTTTTGCCCGTCTCATGGTCTTCTTCCAAAATTTCCGTACCCGTAATGTCAGACGGCATCAGGTCAGGTGTAAATTGGATACGGCTAAAACTTAAATCCAAGACTTTGGAAAAGCTCGAGACCAACAAGGTTTTAGCCAGACCGGGGACTCCGACCATAAGGCAGTGTCCCCGAGCTAAAATCGTCATCATCAATTGTTCGATAATGTCATCTTGACCGATAATGACTTTGTGAATTTCGGCTTTGAGCGTCTGATACAAAGCTGCAAGCTCTTCTGCAAGTGCAAGTGTTGATGTCAGTGGTTGCATGAACCTAACGAGTTAAGAATAATGTGGGCATAAGCTCAAATTTGAGCACATGCAACTTGAAACTTCATGTCGTCTCAGATGCAGGGAGCACATTGCCCTCAGCATCTACGGTAACAAGCGTGCCAAACTTCTCCAAATTGGCACGCACAGCATCAGCCTCGCCAGCAATAACATATGTCAAACGGTCAGGATGAATATACATCTTTGCCGCACTGTGAACATCGTCAAGGGTCAGACGCTGAATCTGCTCCAAAAAAGTATGGTAGTAGTTGCTGCCTAAGCGGTATAGTTCCGTAGTGGCCATCCGATTCAAAATTGTGTCAGCTGATTCACTTTGAAGAAGAAAATTGCCTGCAATGTAGTTCTTGACAGCTTGAAGTTCTTCTTCGCTAGCGCCATAGAGAACAAGCTCATGCAGTTCATCTAAAATTTCTTGTATGGCAAGATGAGTGACGCCTTTGCGGACTTGTGTGCCGATGTGAAAGTCTCCAAGCTGGGCTTTGGCGTCAAATACGCTACGAATGTTGTATGTGTAGCCTTGTTTTTCGCGTAGCTCAAGATTGAGGCGCGAGCCAAAATAGCCACCCAAAATCATGTTCATCACATAGCACTTGAGATAGTCGGCATGATGGCGTGCAATAGACAGATGTCCCATCATGATAACCGACTGAACGGCGCCATGCTTCTGCACCAAAATCACTTGTGGCGAATCTGGAAGCGAAGGGGAAGCAAAAGTGACAGCCGCCGGAATGGGCTTAGCTTGCCATGCCCCAAACACATCGGAGAGCTTTTCGACAATCTCTTGACTTCTGACATCACCAGCGACCACAATAAAGCTATTGTTGGGTACGACATAAGTTTCGTAAAACTCAACAATTGCCTCGCGTGAAACAGCTCGTACCGTGTGCTCCGTCCCAAAGGCAGGGCGTGAGTAGGGATGGGCTTGGTAGATAGCCTTCGCAAAAGCATCACTGGCTAAGTGCCCGGCATTAGATTTCGAGAGCTGTATGCGGTGTAGAATCTGCTGACGCACAAACTCAATTTCCCGTTCGGCAAAAGCTGGATGAAGGGCAACATCACTCATGAGGGCTAATCCGCGGTCCAAATACTTGCTCATAATAGAGAGCGAAAGTGTGGCACTGTCCACACCTGACCATGCATAAAGGTCTGCGCCAAGAAATTCAGCCTCATGGGCAATTTGTTCAGCACTGCGCAAATGTGTGCCTTGCGTAAGAAGCGCAAAGACAAAAGTGGAAACCGTTGGATATGCCCCATCATAAACAGACCCCGCTCGGCTGTAGAGTCGCACAGAGACCAAAGGAGAGGTATGCTGCTCATAGACCATAATCTTGAGCCCATTGGAAAGCACGGTCTCATGCCAGACTGGAAAGTCCATATGGATAGGACGTGTAGGATGCGGCGGTCGAGAACGATCTAATGAAAAAGGCGAAGGAGATACTGTGTGAAGCATGACTTGAATCTGGTCGTTATGCAAGTTCAAAGAAGCGAGCTACTTAGAAGAGAAAAGCCGCTACATGCAAAGCGGCTCTTGCGAAGAGTGCGCGGGAGGAGATTTGAACTCCTACGCCTTGCGGCGCTACCACCTCAAAGTAGTGCGTCTACCAGTTCCGCCACCCGCGCAGTTCTTAGCGGTCTTAGGTAGTCATCAAGGGCATACTGCCAGACATCTGTGAGCATAGATGGACTCGAACCATCGACCCTCTCATTAAAAGTGAGATGCTCTACCAACTGAGCTATATGCTCAACCAGATGCTTGCCTAAGCAAGCTTATTTTGTATTGCAAATATACAAAACTTCAAAAAATGTTGCAAGTTTTTTCAAGCGCACGCCTTACTTGTTGGCATATCTTGGACGCTTCTTGTGTCGATTCTTACGGCGTCTTTTCTTGCGCTTGTGCGTAGCCATCTTATGGCGCTTACGCTTTCGACCACAAGGCATATACGAGATGCTTTTTGTTAAGTTGCTGCAAACTGAATTTGAAAGATAAAACCTAAGCAGCAATTTTCAAAACAAAATGAACAAAGACTTGGCTGAAATGTCGTTGCAGACACGGCAACATGTTCTCGAAAAACCTGCGGCAACGCCTGAACCCCAACAGAGTAGCAACTGTAAGAGAGATTATATGTATTTTCGCATCGCATTATTGTACTTGCATCAACAAAATTTGCAACAGCTATGAACTTTGCAGTCTGTCTCAACCAAGTGCCAGATACCTCTGCTCGAATCAAAATTGCGCCAGACCAGCAGCATATCGAAAAAGACGGTATCAACTTTGTGATTAACCCATACGATGAGTTTGCACTTGAAGAAGCGCTCAAGTTGCGTGAAAAATTTGGTGGTTCAGTGGTTCTCTTTAGTGTCGGTGGTGACGAGTTTCAAGCAAACATCCGTAAGGCATTTGCAATGGGCGCAGATAAAGCCGTGCTAATTAAATCAACTGCTAAAGATGCCTACGGCATTGCAACGGTGCTAGCGGAAGCTATCAAAAAATACTTCGGCGGTTTGCCAGACATAATTTTCCTAGGCAAAGAATCTACAGACTTCAATGATGCGCAGGTCGGACCAATGCTTGGAGAACTTTTGCAGATTCCAGCTATCATGGTGGTAGTTGCGTTACAAACAGACGGCAAAGTAGCAATCGTGGAGCGCGAAATTGAGGGTGGTAAAGAAATTATAGAGGCGCCGCTTCCGCTTATCATCGGGGCTCAAAAGGGGCTTAACATTCCCCGTGTAGCTAGCATGAAAGGCATTATGGAAGCCAAAAAGAAGCCGATTGAAGTAATGGAAATCCCTGTGCCAGAGTCGGCACGCACAAGCTTAGTGCGCCTTGAGAAACCGCCTGAAAAGCAAGCAGGTAAACTGGTCAGTTCCCCGGCTGAATTAGTGGAAAAATTGCATCGAGAAGCAAATGTGATATAAGTCAAACCAAAAAAGCATTAAAAAAATGTTAAAATCAGTAGTGTTCATTGAGCAGCGCAGCAATGCCATCAAGCGTGCATCGCTGGAGGCCTTAAGTAAGGCAGCTGAGCTCTCCGATGAGGTCTATGCCGTGGCTATAGGTAGCGACCTACAGAGTGCGGTGCAAGATTTGGGCAAATACGGCGCCACCAAAGTATTTCTCTTTGAGCATCCATCCCTACTGAAATATTCTGCTACGGCGTATGCTAAGTTAGTGGCGCGTGTGGTCAAAGAGCAGTCGGCTAATGTACTGTTTCTGGCAGCAACCGCAATGGGCAAGGACCTTGGACCGAGACTAGCGATTCGCTTAGGGGCAGGGTTAGCCAGCGATGTGATAGCCGTGCAAGTAGAAGGTGAAAAAATTCTGGCAAAGCGCTATGCCTACTCGGGCAAAGCCATTGCCACTGTGCAACTGGAAACCCCCGTTAAAATTTTGAGCGTGCGTCCAAATGTCTTTGCGCTGAACTCAAGTTACGCTCGCACTCCAGAAGTAATCCACTCGACCTACTCACCTGATGAGGCTGACCTGAAGACCATTGTCAAAGAGATTGTCGCCTCTACAGGAAAGTTAGATGTAGCAGAGGCAGACATTGTGGTCAGCGGCGGGCGTGGTTTACGCGACCCTAATGGCGACGGTAAGGAAAATTGGAAAAATCTGGAAGAGCTGGCAAGTGTCTTAGGTGCAGCAGTTGGTGCAAGCCGAGCTGTAGTGGATGCAGGCTGGCGACCGCACGCTGAACAAGTCGGACAGACTGGAAAGGTAGTGTCGCCAAAGCTTTATATTGCATGTGGCATTTCTGGAGCGGTGCAGCATCTGGCAGGAATGTCCTCATCGAAGGTTATTGTGGCCATCAACAAAGACAAAGATGCACCAATTTTTCAAGTTGCTGACTATGGCATTGTAGGCACTGTGGAAGACGTGCTGCCGAAGTTGACCGAAGAATTCAAAAAAATACTGTCACAGAAATAAGATGGAAAAGATGGCAAGTCAAAAAACGGCTCAAGAGTGCAACATCTGCAGGCAAATCCAGAAAAAGAGATATTGACTTGCTTTTTCTACTCGGTTTAGTGTATTTTCAAGAAAATGACAAATGTAAAATCTTCTGAAGGCTTGAACTTCAAGACACTGCGAGATATGAAGAAAATTCAAGTCGATATACTTGGCCTTTCAAGTAGCCCGCATAACAACGGTGCATACGCCCTAATACTCTTTGAGGTGGGTGGAAAACGCAAGCTCCCAATTATCATTGGGGGATTTGAGGCGCAGGCAATTGCACTCAAGCTGGAAAATATCAAGGCGCCTCGTCCATTTACGCATGACCTCATTCGCAGCATTACAGAGACGTTCAACATCAACATCTCTGAAGTGATGATTGATGAGCTGCGTAATGAAACTTTCTTTGCAAAAGTGGTCTGTGAGCTCTCAGGTGTTGTGCATGAAATTGATGCACGACCAAGCGATGCCATTGCCTTAGCAGTACGGTGTGATGCGCCAATCTTCGTCTCCGAAGAGGTCATGAATGAGGCTGGTATCATTGATGAGAAAACTCCAGAACAAACCGGCTTTGGTATCGGAATGGGTGGCGCTGGGGCAGAGAGGCGCACGGCATCTGCATCTCCGGCAAGTAAGCTTGAAGAACTGCGCGCTAAGCTAAATGAAGCAATTGCTAAAGAAGACTACGAGAGAGCCGCAAAAATCCGTGATGAAATTAGCAAGTTGCAAAGCCGTTCTTAACTTGTCGTGCTGGAATGTCCCAGTCGTCATGCACACCGACTGTATTGAGTAAGTCCGCTGCTGTGGAGGTACGCCCCTATCAGCCCACCAATGCCGAACTATGGGACGACTTTGTGTGGCGCTCTAATAATGGGACGTTCTTCCACTTACAGCGTTTTTTAAGTTACCACCCTGTAGGACGGTTCAATTTTCATCACTTGCTATTTTATCGCGGAGAAAAACTGTTGGCGGTTCTGCCAGCAGCGCTGATGGATGAAGAGAAAACGCTTGAATCGCCTATCGGGGCGAGCTACGGCGGCTTTGTGCTCCCGCTGCTCAAGTATGTGGAAAATGAGCGACTAGTCGATGCACTGCTGGAGTATAGCGCCCGCCAAGGCTTCAGTAAAATTCTACTGACCCCAGCTCCGTTCATCTATCAAAAAAGAATTACTCAAGACATTGATTACGCATTAGCCTTCAAAGGCTTCGATTTTGAACGGCACTACATCTCGCACGCCATTCAGCTTGAAGAGACCGATAACTTTACTAAGTACTTCTCAAGCACAGTCCGTCGCTACATTCACCAATGCCAGCGCAACCGTGACTTGAGCATTGAACTATGCGAACACCACTCAGGTCTCGATGAATTCTATCCCATCCTGCTGAAAAACAAAGCTCGTCATGGTGCAAAGCCTACGCATACCTTAGACGAGTTGCACCGCCTCAAACAGCTCTTGCCTGATAACATCTTTCTCTTTCTAGTACGCTTAAAAGGCAAAGCAATCGGTGGTTCATTGGTCTTTCTATGCAACCCACGCGTGGCACTATGCTTCTATAACATGCTCGACTATGAATTTGAAGCCTATCATCCAATTCACTATGTGATGGACGAAGTGGTGCGCTGGGCAATCCGTAAAGGATGTAAATATGTCGATATTGGCGTCTCGCAAAACGTTCAGCATGAAAACCAAATGACTCCAGCATACTCGCTGGTGGAGTTCAAAGAAAAATTTGCAGCAAAAGGTATTCTGCGCAGCACATTTAGAAAATTGCTCTAAGCATGGCAACCTACATCCTACGACGTGTGCTGATTGCAATCCCATTGATATTTGGTGTCCTGACACTGACATTCTTCATTATTCGGTTGGCACCCGGAGACCCTACCATGCTCTATCTTGCGCCCGGCATAAGCCCGAAAGTAGCTGAGCAACTACGAGCTCAGTTTGGACTCAACGACCCGCTACCTATCCAGTATGTCAAATGGTTAGCCAGTGTGGTGCGCGGCGATTTTGGACAAAGTTTCAGCTACATGCGTCCAGTATTTGAAGTCATTGCGGAGGCAGCACCAATTACGCTGATGATATCGACTCTGGCACTGGCGTTACAATTTTTTTGGGGAATCTTGCTGGGCGTGCTTGCTGCTGTCAAACAAGGAACGTTTTACGACCGTGGATTGACCATTGTGGCACTCTTTCTTTACTCCATGCCCGAGTTTTGGCTGTCGCTCATGCTCATTATCGTCTTTGCCTTGAAACTTGGACTGCTGCCAGCGTCAGGTTTGGAAAGTGTAGGCGCTGAATCTTTACCACTCAGCGAGCGATGGCTTGACAGAGTGTTACATCTCATTCTGCCCATATTTGTGCTAAGCTTGGGCAATGCCGCTGGGCTTGCTCGCTATGTGCGAGGTAGTATGCTGGAAGTGCTCAAGCAAGATTACATCCGTACGGCACGTGCTAAAGGCTTAAAAGAGCGTACGGTCATCTACAAACATGCTTTGCGTAATGCACTCCTACCAGTGGTAACCATACTGGGAAATTCGCTACCGATTTTGGTAAGCGGCGCACTGTTCGTAGAAGTCATCTTTGCTATCCCCGGCATGGGACGCATAACCGTAGAAGCCATTTTTGCACGCGATTATCCCTTGATTATCGCCAATACATTTATTTCCGCTGTGTTAATTATCTTAGGTAACTTAATTGCCGACGTGCTTTATGCTATCGTCGACCCAAGAATTAAACTAAGCTAAGTACAAGAATGACTAAAAAATTGGCTTTTCAAATCGGACTGTATGTGTGGTTTATTGCCGTAATTGTAGCGGCATTGCTGTCGCCCAATAAGGTAAGCATGCTCAGCGAGACGACAAGAAACATGTATTTCCATGTCCCCATGGCGATTACAGCTGTCGTGGCGTTTCTGACCTCGGTCTGGTACAGCATCAAATATCTGCGCACCAAAGAGCTGGAGCATGACATCGCTGCAGAAACCGCATCGGGCTTGGGATTTTTGTTTAATCTCTTAGCCATGCTGACTGGTGCCATTTGGGCGAAAGTAACTTGGGGACAATTTTGGCACTGGGACCCGCGTCAGACAACCATCTTTCTCGTATTCTTAATGTATTCGGCTTATTTTGCCTTGCGCGCTAGCGTGACTGTGGCTGAAAGACGTGCAGCACTGGCAAGTGTCTACAGTATCTTTTCTTTCCCAGCGCTGATATTTCTCTATTTCATTCTGCCAAGAATGGTACCGGGCTTGCATCCGGGCTCTGACAAAGGTGATGTCAACCCAGCGGTTTCTGCAACAACTGACCTTGAAATTCGCCTCATTCTCTACAGTTCAATGATAGGATTTATTGCGCTGTTTTTCTGGCTACACAATTTACGGACGCGTGCCGCAAAGCTTTCGCAGCGGCTGGCAGCCGGTACTCTCAGTTAGAAGTTCGGTGCAAAATCGCACTCGGCATAAAAATCCAAGATAATTTTCAGAGCATCTTCAGGTGTATCAACAAGGTGCATAAAGTCAAGGTCAGAAGGCTGAATGTAGCCATATCGTCCCAGCATCACATGCCTTATCCAATCGAGTAGCCCAGACCAAAATTCAGAGCCGATAAGCACTACAGGGAAAGTTGATGTTTTCTTCGTCTGCATAAGTGTGATGGCTTCAAAGAGTTCATCAAGCGTGCCATATCCGCCAGGCATGACAATAAAGGCTTGCGAATATTTGACGAACATCATCTTGCGCACGAAGAAGTAATTGAAGGTGAGCAGTTTATCAGGGTCAATATAGTCGTTGGGTTTTTGCTCGTGTGGCAAATCGATGTTGAAGCCAATGGAAGCACCGCCAGCTTTTTTAGCGCCTTTGTTTGCTGCCTCCATAATACCGGGACCGCCGCCTGAAATCACGCCCAAGCCATTTTGTGCCAAAAGCTCTGCCATGCGCTCTGCCATCTTGTAGTACTTATCGTTTCGCTTGACACGAGCTGAGCCAAAGATGCTCACTGCTGGTCCAAGTTCAGCCATTTTTTCAAAGCCAGCTACAAATTCCGACATAATTCGGAAAACACGCCACCCTTCATGACTTAAAGCAATCCAAGCACGAAGTTTTTCATCGTCAAGCGCTTGCGCCAACTTCCATGTTGCCTTTTGCCCACGCTGGTGTAACCTATCTTTCGGCTGACCATTGGTAGAAGATTTTTGACTAACAACGGTGTTGGGAGTGGAAGCAGAAGAGGTAAGTTTGGATTTATTGGATTTTGCCATGCGTATTATGTGTGATTAATTGATTTAAGTTCAATCGTGCAAGGCAAGCGTGCAGCAACGTCACGCTCGTGCGTGACAAGCAGAAGAATCCGGTTTTCTTTGGATGCAAGTTCTAAAAGCAAGTCTAAAACAGCGTTAGCGTTCTGTTCATCAAGATTTGCCGTTGGTTCATCAGCCAAAATAATTCGAGGTTCGTTAGCAATTGCACGTGCAATAGCCACGCGCTGCTGTTCGCCGACTGAAAGTTCTCTGGGCTTGCAGTGAGCTTTTGTTGCCAAGCCAACAAGCTGCAACAGCTCTTGAGCGCGTGCTTCAGGTCTCTCAACTTTTTGAGCAAAACTCATGGCTAAAAGAATGTTTTCCAAAGCACTTAGGCTTTGAATGAGATTAAAGGTTTGAAAAACATAACCAATATTTTCGGCACGAAAAAGGTCGCGCTTTGCCTCGGAAAGTTGTGCAATGTCGGTGCCGTTAATGTCAATAATACCACTGGTTGGCGTGAGAATCCCAGCAATTAAGTTCAATAAGGTTGATTTTCCGCTACCTGAACGACCAATGAGAGCCACGCGCTCTCCGTCGTTGAGAGTAAAACTGGGAATGTTAAGAACCAGCGCACCTGAAGACCCATACCGCTGAGTAACGTTAGTGAGCGTAATTGGCATAGACTGGGAATCTTGTACAAAGGTTTGAGTTGCCAGCAGGTTGCAAATGTAATGGATGAAACATTGGCAAAAGACTTATTCAAAGTCATGCTCAAAGTACTCTACAGAGCGCTGAGTCCCATTGTTGCGATGCCGGGAGCCGCTCTGTGCAGCAATTTTTTCTGCCAAGCGTTTTTCAAAGACTTTGGCAGCATCGTAGCCATAGTGCTTGAGCAGGTAGTTTAGCGCAATAACTTCAGCAATCACAGTAATGTTTTTACCCGGATAAATTGGCAGTTGGACATGCTGGACATTTACACCAAGAATGTTAAGAAACTTTGGCTCAAGCCCTGTGCGGTCATATTCACGATTGGAATCCCACTCGAGAAGCTCGACGACAACCTCCAGACGCTTTTGATAGCGGATGGCTCGAACCCCAAACATAGCTTGCACATCAATGATGCCAAGCCCGCGAATTTCCATAAAGTGACCAACAAGGTTAGTGCCAGAGCCAATCAACACCGATTCGCCTTTGCGTGTGAGGACGACGGCATCATCTGCCACAAGGCGATGGCCACGCTCGACCAAATCCAAAGCAATTTCTGACTTGCCAATCCCACTGCGTCCAACTAACAGCATGCCAATGCCATAGACATCAACCATAGAACCGTGATAAGTTTGATATGGTGCAAAGTGATCGTCGAGAAAATCAGTGACCAGATAGATGAATTTTGTAGTTGGCATATCGGTCCGAAACACCGGAATGCCAGCTTGGGTGGCAAGGTCAAGAAGGGGCTTATCTAACCGGTTGCTATCGGTTAGGCAAATACAGGGCACTTTGAATTTGGTAATGTTTTCAAAGGCTTGAAGGCGCTTGGATGGCGAAAGATGATTAAGAAAACGCGTCTCCGTATTGCCAAAAATTTGGATGCGCTTGTATGTGAAAAGGTTCGTAAAACCAGCCAGTGCTAAACCCGGACGATGAATATCGCGCTCGACAACTTTGCGCTTCGACATATCTACCTCGTTGAGCCGCTCAAGAGCAACACCCATTTTCAGGCTTATCTGATTGTAAAATTCTGCCACGGATATAGAATTTTTCTTGAGCGGTTTCTTATTGAACTCTATAGAAGATGACATGCTGACCTGTTAATCATCAAGTTACCAATAAAATTAGGCGAACAGGCCAAAGAAAGAGACCTATTCGCCTAAAAAACTAACCCTGAATTAGAGATGACGAACTTTTTCTTTGTGCTTTTGCAGCTGTCGACTGATATGCTCTACGCAAGCATCAATAGCTTTCTCATATGTATCTGCCGCTTCTTTAGACACAAAGGTATGGTCATGTACATGAACTGTAATTTCTGCAAGTTTATTATTGACGTAATCGTTCTTTTGGTGGTCAAGAACGATACGACAATCTGTAATGCCATTGTAATACTTCTTAAACTCTTGTACAGCCGTACGAGCGTAGGACTCAACAGGGTGGTGATGCTTCGAGGTATGGCGCACTGTAAAGTAAACCTGCATTTCTCTGGGGAAATGCTTGCGTCGAGTCAGTTGAGCGGCATTCATATGTCATTCTCCTTTTTCGTTGGGTTTAAGGAAGATAGTAACCCAAAAACTACAGGGTACTCAAAATCTCTTCGAAAGCTACGCCTTGGGATGCGACCGCTGATAGACCTCCTTCAATCGTTCGAAACTGATGTGCGTGTAAATTTCCGTCGTAGAAAGGCTACTGTGACCAAGCATTTCGCTAACGGTCCTGAGATCTGCACCATGATTGAGCAGATGCGTCGCAAAGGTATGGCGTAGAACATGCGGGCTTTTCTGTTTCATCTCTGTAACTCCTCCCAGATACTTCTTGACAAGCCGTTGCACCAGCATTGGATAGATGCGCGCGGCTTTTTTTGTCAGAAACACAGCTGAAGCATCCTCCTGTCGTCTCGCTGAATGAATGTTAAGCAAGTTTTTGCGAACTTCAAAGTACTTTTTTAGTGCATCTTTTGCGAAACTCCCGAACGGAACAATGCGATGTTTTTTCCCTTTACCGAATACCTTAAGTAGCATGTTCTCCATATCTATGTCTTCGATATTGAGCCCAATAAGTTCCGAAAGGCGCAGACCTGAACTGTAGAGCAATTCAAGGATGGCTCTATCGCGGCGACCTTCAAAACTGTCAGGGTCTAAAGCCGCAAGTTGTTCGTCAAAAAGTTTGCGGGTTTGCTCTTCGGTAAGAAACTGAGGCAAGCGCTTTGCGACCTTGGGTGTCTTGATGTTTGAAAGAGGATAAACTGACAGGATACGCTGACGAACAAGATACCTAAAAAAACTTCTGACAGCAGCAAGCTTGCGCCCAATGGAGCGAGCCTGCATACCTTGCTCCAAAAGTTCGCCCATCCACAATCGAACTGTGAGAACATCAACCTGTGTCAGCATGCTCTCGGAAAGAGAAGGAGTCTCAAAATGGCGGTAAAGGAAGTCAAAAAACTGTTCAAGGTCGGTTTGGTAGGCAAGCAAGGTATGGGAAGAGTAGTGCCGCTCAAACTGAAGATGATTCAGAAAGTTTTCAAGCAAGTGGTGCATGGGCACGCATGTGTCGTAATTTTATCTAAGGTTGAAACTAACCTGCACTTAAAAAAGCCAAACGCAAATCAGCGAGGGCATGTCAGCACTTTGCATGTCCATCCCGTGCCTTTTTGGTTATAGACTGTCACGGCATCGAGAACAGGAAAGTAGCTTTCAAGCTGTTGCCAAATTGCCTGATGCTTTTCTTTGACAAACATTGAGACAAGGAAAATGCCATCGGGCTTGAGATACTGTGCATAGCGCTGAAACCCTTTGAGAGGATTTTTAAGATAGTAGATGGATTCATTGAAAACGATGGCATCGAAGCATTCGCTGGGAACATAAGTATTCATATCGCCGACCACGAAGTGCGTGCGTTCAGTGCACTTGTGTGAAGCCAGTTTAATCGGTTCTGAAAAATCAACGCCTACATACTTGGAATACATGACCTCAGGAATGCTCTCTTGCAAGATGCCTTCGCCACAGCCCATGTCCAAAAGCGACCCATGCGGTTTAAGACGCATGAAATAGCCAGCAAGAATGCTGTGATGAGCCAGCTCATCTAAGTTGCGCAGCCAAGCCCATTGACCCTGCGCATACTGTGTTTGCCATTTCTCTTCATTGTCTTTGCCAAGCGCGTGCCTGATAAGCCGTTGCGCCTTCGAAAAAATGCCACGAGCGTGTGATGACTTCTCTGATGCGGTCATAGCGGTCAAGCGTTAGTTAAGCTGTGAATTTAACAAAGAATCGGTGATTGGCATACGTATCTAAATGCTCAATTTTTTTGAACGAAGCACTTGTTAATTCGCTTGAACTTGCCTATCTACACGAAACTTAACTCACTATGTCTCAAATGAAAAATATTTCCTTTGACGGTCTGCAAGCTCGACTCGATGAGCAACTCAAATATCCCAGCCTGTTTCTCTTCAAGTTCATTGCGCCACTTGAAAAAGCCCAAGAACTGGTTGGAATTTTTGCGGCAAACCCGGTGACCACAAGATCTTCCCGCTACGGCAATTATATCAGCGTTACAGCTGAACTGGAAATGCAATCCACTGAAGAAATTATTGAGATTTACCGTGCAGCAGCGCGCATAGAAGGAGTCATTTTACTCTGACCCACGGGTCAGCAAGTCGGTGGGCTATGTTGTGTTTGAGCCGAAAGAGCCGTAAGTTTTGAGAAAAATCGAGAACTTGGGGGGTCAGCAACCTGATGAAAATGACTTTACCCAATCAATTGACCATACTGCGTATTGTGCTGACGCCAGTGTTTGTCGGGCTCATGCTGTTGGATAGTGTCAATTCTCGACTAATCGGCATTGGCGTCTTTACAATTGCGTCGCTGACAGACCTCTACGACGGTTACCATGCACGCAAGTATGGCGAAGTAACACGCTGGGGCGCCTTTATGGACCCACTTGCCGATAAAATTCTCATTACTTCGGCATTTTTGGTGTTTGTGGCACACGGCATTTTAGAGCTATGGATGGTGCTGGTGGTCTTGGCGCGAGATGTGCTCGTTACCATGATGCGGCTATATGCCGAATTGAAAGATAAACCGATTGTAACAAGCAAATCCGCTAAAATCAAGACGCTGCTGCAAAATGTATTAGCGTATCTGCTCCTGCTCCTGATGCTGTGTTCAGAGCAGAATTTATTTGGCGAGGCGATTGCAAATGAAGCCAAAAAGCAATTGCATGCGCCTACGGTCGGTATTGCCATGCTTCTGCTGACGATTTACACGGTCTATACAGGTATCACTTACCTTGTGGAAAATTGGCAGACCCTTCGCGCCGTCTATCTTGATGCACGCTCATCGGTTAATGCTTAGCACTTTACATACACCTATCGTGAAACGGCTGGTTGCAAAAGTTTTCGGCACAGGCTTGGGCACAGGATACCTGCGCTACGCTACAGGCACATTTGGGAGCATGCTGGCAGTGTTGCTCTACTGGGCAGTGCCAAGACTTTCTGACCCAATGATGCTCGCAGGCGCAATTGTGGCAGGTTTGGCTATTGGCGTGTGGGCAACATCCATTTTGGAAGAAGAGTATGGACACGACCCCAAAGAAGCCACAATTGATGAGGTCGTTGGGCAATGGATTGCGCTACTTTTCCTTCCAAAGACGATACTTGCCGTAGGGCTGGCATTCGCCTTATTTCGGCTCCTCGACGTCATCAAGCCTGAACCAGTGCATCGATTGCAAAAACTGCCAAAGGGTTGGGGCGTGATGATGGATGATGTCATGGCAGGCATGTATGCCAACTTGGCGTGCCATATCTTGCTGTGGCTATTCTCTAAGCCATGAGTTAGGTTTTGAGCAACTCCACATCACACTCGGCAAGCTCGCGTAGCTCAAGTTCCATATCAACGATTTGCTGGATGTTGTGCAAAAACCATCGGTCAATTTTCGTAGCCTGATAGACTTCCTCCACCGTGGCGCCAGCTAACAGAGCATAGCGAATGTAGAAGATGCGGTCGGACGTGGGCGTTTTGATGCGCTCCAAAATTTCAGCTTTGGCTTTTTGTTTTGCTTCGGGCGAAAGTGAGAAAATATCGAGCTTATCTTTGCCATCTGCGCCTAATCCAGCTCTGCCGATTTCAAGCGAGCGAAGGGCTTTTTGCAATGCTTCTTTGAAGGTGCGTCCAAACGCCATGGCTTCGCCTACCGATTTCATTTGGATGCCTAAACGGTCTTCGACATTGCGGAATTTTTCAAAATCCCAGCGAGGAATTTTCACGACGCAGTAATCAATAGCTGGTTCAAACGAAGCAGGTGTAGTTTTGGTAATATCGTTTTGAAGTTCATCGAGCCGGTATCCGACGGCAAGTTTGGCGGCAACTTTTGCGATGGGGAAACCTGTGGCTTTAGACGCCAAAGCCGAGGAACGCGAGACACGAGGGTTCATCTCGATGACAATCATTCTGCCTGTTTCAGGATGAACGGCGAATTGAATGTTTGAGCCGCCTGTCTCCACGCCAATTTCGCGAATGATTTTGATGGCAGCATCACGCATGGCTTGATACTGCTTGTCAGTCAGGGTTTGTGCAGGCGCCACCGTGATGCTATCGCCGGTGTGGACGCCCATGGGGTCGACATTTTCAATCGAGCAGACAATAATCACATTGTCGGCAAGGTCGCGGACGACTTCCAGTTCGTATTCTTTCCAGCCCATGATGGATTCTTCGACCAGCACTTCGCCGATAGGACTTGCCGAAAGGGCGCGCCGAATAATGTCGAAATACTCGGAGGCAGTTTCAGCAATGCCGCCGCCAGTGCCACCGAGCGTGAAGGACGGACGCACGACAAGCGGTAAGCCCAACTGCTGCAAAGCCGATTCGGCTTCGGATTCACTGCGCACGAAAATGCCGCGTGGCACCTCCAAGCCAATTTTTTTCATGGCCTCGGCAAACAGCTCACGATTTTCAGCTTTGCGAATGGCACGAAGTTTAGCGCCGATAAGCTCGACGCCGTTGCGTTCCAATTCGCCAGACTCGGCAAGGGCAACCGCTACATTGAGCGCCGTCTGCCCACCCATCGTGGGCAGAAGCGCATCAGGTTTTTCTCGCTCAATCACCTTGAGCACATACTCTGGCGTGATGGGCTCAATGTAGGTGCGGTCGGCGACCTCAACATCGGTCATGATGGTTGCAGGATTGGAATTGACCAAGATGATGCGGTATCCCTCACTGCGCAGCGCTCGACAGGCTTGCGTGCCAGAGTAGTCGAACTCGCAGGCTTGCCCAATCACAATTGGACCGGCACCGATGATAAGAATAGACTTGATGTCTTTGCGTTTCGGCACGTCGGGCTTGATGACAATGTGTTAGTTTGATGAAGTTTTATTCGGGCGCAAGATACAAAAAGCACGCGCAATTTGCGCACAGCCGAAACGAGAAATTTGAAGCAGAAAGAGCTGGGCGCACTAAAACCTACTTATTTGCGTTGCTGCGCAAGGGCGTGTTGCGAACAAAATTGATAATTGCTTCATTCACCTCGGCACTGCGTTCAATCTGAATCAGATGTCCAGTTTGGGGAAGCATCAAGAGTGTCGCATTCGGCATGGCTCTGACGCCTTGCTCCATGATCTCGCGTGTGCGTCCGCCATGCAGGAAAGGATTGGGGATAAGATTATCGTTTTCGCCAGCGATGACAAGTGTGGGTGCTGTAATCTTGTCTAATTTATCCCAAACGTATTCATCGAGCATGGCGCCGACGCATTTCCAGACGGCATAAGCGAATCGGTCAAATTCCTCGGTCATGCTTAGGCGAACACGCTCTTCAATGAGCCATTCCCAATCGTCACTCCAGTTGTAGAAATTGTTTGTGATGTTGGCACGCACGCGCTCTTGCGGGGTCTTTTTGATAAAATCGGGCGTGGTCGTATTGCGAAGCCAGTCGCCTTCACCGGGTTTGAAGGCTTCAAAACCAGCAGGCGAGAGCAAGATGAGTTTGTCGACGGCATCAGGAAAGTTGAGCGCGGCAGTCATGGCAATTTGTCCACCCATAGAGTGACCAACCCACGTGGCTTTTGTGAGCCCCAAATCGTGAAGCAAAGCACGCACGGTTTCGGCATAAAACTTCAGGGTGTAAGGCGCTGAATACGGTTTCGATGATTTTCCATAGCCGACAAGGTCGAGGGCGATAACACGAAATCCTTGCGCAGTTAGGGCGGGGATGTTGTATCGCCAAAAACCCATGTTGCTGGCAAGACCATGAATCAAGACAATTGCCGGACCCTCACCTTTGCTATCATGATAAGCAATTTTGACACCATTAACTTGCCGCATCTCGGTGCTGAAGGGATAAGGAATGTCCTGAAATTTCATCGGCGGTTCATGATGATAGAGTTTTGCCTGACCACAGCCAGCAAAGGCGAAGAGGCAGGTCAGCGCAAAGCATATTGTGGCGTGCTTCATTGTTTGGATGCAGATGACGTTAATTAAAACATGAGCCAACTTACGGTGCCGAAGACAACCCAAGGATTTTGCGGACGTGTAGAGAGTGTCGCTGGGCGTGTCAGGGCACTGTCATAGAAATCTCCGTTGAACATGTATGCGGCACTGACCCCTAAGTCCAAGAAAAGAGCCAGTGTGTATTTGAGTTCGGCATTGAGTTCAGCGCCGATAAAGCGACCGACGCCACTGGGCGTTTGATTAGCAAACGCTGCTGCTGCACCGACTTTGATGAGCACCTTGTTGGGCACAAGGTTGTTGAAGTAGTTGAGAAAAATGGCACTGGTGCCAAAGCCCATGTTAGAGATGTCATGCACTGCCGAGTAGTAACGATTGACCACTTGCACATCAGGAAAAAGCAGGAAGGCACGGTGCGAGCTAAAAATCCCCACAGGTGAGCCCCACGTGTTGCCTGTAACGACACCTGTGTATTGACCATCGCTGACATTATTGCCATCGCCTGAAGTGTAGAGCACTTCTAAGGCAACGCGGTCGTTTGCCGTTTGACCGTATTTGTAGTAAAGCGAAGCATGCACCGTAAAGCCGAAGATACCGACATTGCCAGCGCTGGCACCTTGTGGTGTAAAAATGTTAAGGTTGCCGAAATTGAACACAGTGAGTGCGCTTGCCCAGAGTCTGCCGCCGATAAACTCACGGTTGTAGGCGAAGTTGGCGCCAGCCCAAAGCACATCGCCTTTGTAACGATTTTGTCCTAATTGAAGACGCGCGCCGCCGTTGTATTCGACGAGCAGCGAGTTAAAGCCTTGACTGAGAATGGAGACCCCGCCTTCACCTTGCCCACGGTCGTAGAGATACCACAAACTCCCGCCAATTTCCCACAAGCCCGACACGCGTGTTTCGGCATCTGCCATCAGCAGCACCACATCATCATCAATTTGGATGAAATTTTCATAGAGTTGAAAATAGGCTAACCGACCAATTGTAACAGGCGTGAGATTGAAGTAGGTGCTGATGCCCACACCTTGCGTGCCCCAAAACATTAGGCGGTTGGCGCTGGTCTGATTGGTTTGCAGCGTATTGACATTAGGGTCTCGGGGATTATCAAAAATGCGTTGAATGCCGATGACCACATTCCATGCAGGGTTGATTTTGAGTTCAACATTCGCCAGCAAGGTTTGAATGTTGACCGTTCCTGCGTTGATAGCGCCGCCGACATTGTTGCCGACGCCATAGTTAACATCGCCCCAAGTTACATCCACTTTGAGCAAGGCGCGAAAAATCGCAAGACCATCTAAGAGTGATGGGCGATACACAAAAAGCGGCACAAAACGTCCCTCGCCATAAAATGCTGTTTGTGGAAAAGTTGAGGTGCTATTCGGTCCGAAAAGGCGACCGATAACTTGCCCTCTCAAGAATTCATTTTCAGGCGCGATGTTGCTGGCAGTCAGGCGCGTAAAGAAAAAACCGATGAACTGCAATTCCGAGGGCGGTTTTTCAGGACTGCCCATGCGCCGCTCGTCATCGACAGGATAGTTGGGCAGTTGTGCCCATGCAGGCAGAACGCAGCACAGCAAAAGAAGCGGTAGCAAGGTGTGCTTCATGGTTGCTTCAAAGATTAGATTCAGCTTGGGTGCAGCAGAGCGCCACTCCTTACTGACGCCCCGCCGACTTCTCCCAAGCCCAAAGGGTTTGAGATTACTGACGCACATAGCGTTGGACATTTGCCTGACCGAATGCGCCGCCAGAAGTGCTGCCAAAACCAGCGGCAGCGGTGGGTGGCGTAACCCCCTGAAGGGGTGGCTGGGTTTGCGCAACTTCATAGCGCATGGTGTTGCCGACAACTTCATAAATGCCTACAGCCGTTATGGCTGTGGGTGAATTCTGATTGGCAACAATGTTGCGAATGTTAGCGTTGGCGCCTGTAGCACCACCGGGCGAAGTGGTGTAAGTGCCGCGCAGAGTCGCCTCAGTACCAGCCGAATCGCGCTGAACTACCACATATGAGCCATCACGGTTGAAGGTGGCTTGAATGCGGCGAATTCTAAACGGTGGATTAAAAAGCAATGGCGCCACGTTGCCCCCTTCCGATACCCACGTGCCCACAATCGGGTCTTGAGGCGCACCATCATCGGATGACGTGGTAGACCCCTGACAAGCGGCAAAGCTCAAAGCAGCGCACAGCAGCAGGAAAATGCTCAGATGTTTCATGTTTGAAACCTCCTTTGGTTTAATTGTTAGAAATTGCAGTCAATGCAGACCGCGCAATGAAACTTTTTGACCTATAAGACCCTAACAAGTTAAATTTCTCTAAGTGCCTTGCGATTAACTTTCCCGACATCATTCTTTGGCAAGGCATCAAGAAAGACGACATACTTGGGCACTTTGTATTTGGCTAAGTTGGCTTGACAAAACGCTTGCACCTCACTTGCAGAAAGCGAAGCACCGGGTTTTAGCACCACGAAGGCTTTGCCAACCTCTCCCCACTTCTCGTCAGGTGTAGGTACAACCGCCGCTTCAGCAATACAGGGATGCGTGTGTAGCACACGCTCAACTTCGGCAGGATAGACATTTTCGCCGCCAGAGATGTACATGTTCTTTTTGCGGTCAACCACATAGTAAAAACCTTCTTCATCTTGCCGCGCCAAATCGCCAGAATGCAGCCAGCCATCCTTAATGGCTTTGGCAGTTTCGGTAGGATTGTTCCAGTATCCTTTCGTGACCACATCGCCCTTGAAGAGAAGCTCGCCGACTTGACCTTGTTCAACATCCTGACCATTGTCATCCACAATGCGCACATGCAAGTAAAAATTGGGCACGCCAATTGAACCAATTTTGCGCACCGCATCTCGCTGGTGAAGGGAAAACAGGTTAGGACCGGCTTCGGTCATGCCAAAACCCTGACGAATAGGAATACCACGATTGTGCCAAAGCTCAATGACTGAAATGGGCAGTGCTTCACCGCCAACAATGAAAAAACGCATGTGGCGTAGGTCAACCGTGTGAAAATTAGGTGCAGCAGCCATCAGCTTGAGAATCGTAGGCACAGCCAAGAATATGGTTGCTTGTTCGCTCTCGAGCAGGTGTAGTGCAGTTTCGGCATCAAATTTTTTCATCAGGCAGGAATATGCGCCGCGATGCAGAAGTGGTGTAGAGAGCGCATTAAGCCCACCAGTGTGAAAAAGCGGCAAGACACATACCGTGCGCTCGTCAGCAGTCATATCCAAGCGCATCGTGGTATTGATGCTGTTCCAAAAAAGCATTTTGTGTGAATACAGCACACCTTTGGGAAGTCCCGTTGTGCCGCTGGTGTAGAGAATGAAGACGGCATCGTCTTCATCAAGTGAGCATGGTGTAAAAGATTCAGGCAAATCGCGCTGTGCATAGCCTGCCTGCTGCAACTCTTGCAGCGTCCACTGATGCGTGATGGAAGCTGGCAAAGGAAATTGTGCCACATTCGGCAGATATTTTTCTTCCGTGATAAGAAGTTTAGGCGTACAGTCAAGAAGCACTTGATGAATTTCTTTCGCAGCTAAGCGATAATTGAGCGGCACGATAGTTGCACCCGTCTTTTGCGCCACAAAAAACAAAATGAAGTGTTCCAAGCAACTGTCTGCGTAGAGCGCAATGCGGTCGCCGCGAGCGATGCCCAAATCGGCTGTAAATTGCCGTGCTAGCCTGTTGGAGATGTTATCAAGCTGCTGATAGGTCAGGGTGCGCCCGGTCTCAAATTCTTTGAGAGCAATTTTGTCGGGCACATACATGCAAAGTTTTTCCAGCCAGTTGAATACCGTCATCGTATCGTCTTGTTAAGAGTTAAGAGTTATTCATGTTGCGACTGCCTATGCCCAAGACAATAGTTGCCAGCACACAAGCGACGGGACAGACAAGCAGGGAAAGACGCATCACTTCAGGATGTGTGCTGACATTCCAATAGTCGTTGAGGGCGCCAATCAAAAGCGGAGCTAAACCATAGCCAGCTAAGTTGACAAGGAAAAAGTAAATGCCAACGGCAAGACCGCGCATGTTTGGCGCCGCAATATCGTTCAGGTCAGCAAACGACGGACCGAGCCAAGAGAGGCTAAACCCGATGAGCAGAAAGTTCAGAGCAAGAAGCAAGGGAAGGTTGTTGCTGAAAAGCATCAATGCCCAGCAGCATGCGCTGGCGGCGGCAGAAAGACTGGCTAACTTCATGCGTCCGCCTGTAGCCGTCTCACGAAATCTATCGGCAAGATAGCCGCCGCCGACGATGCCAATGATTCCACCAACAATCATGGCAAGACCGAACCACGTGCCAACTTCAACCAAACTGAGTTGATGGACACGCACGAAAAACACGGTAAGCCACGCCGCTACACTGGCTGAAGCGATATTGAAGAGCGCATAACCGCTGTGATGAAACCATATCTTGGGCATTTTGTAGAGTGCATGCCAGTGCACCGGAGCTTGCGGCTGTGAGGCGTGTTGTGTCTTGATTTCGCTCTGCCCGCGCTCCGGCTCAATAAGCGCAGCTACCAGCAAAGCCACCAGCACCCCGGGAAAGCCCAAGAAATAAAACGCATATCGCCAACCAATTGCTTGGGCAATCGCCCCGCCTAAAAGAAAAGCCAGACCGCTGCCCAAAGCAATTGCCGATGAGTAAATGCCTTGAACTGTCGCACGGCGCTCTCGCGGAAAGTAATCACTAAGCAAGGAAAGGGCGGCAGGACCAAGCGTGGCTTCGCCAATGCCAACGCCCACACGACAGAGAAAAATCGTCCAAAAATCAACGGCAAAACCCGTAAGACCAGAGAAAATGCTCCACGAGGCCAAGCCAATCGCAATGAGAGTTTTTCTGGAAATTCGGTCAGCAAGTCGCCCAAAAGGAATGCCCAGAATCGTGTAGAAAATGATGAAGGAAGTCGAGCTTAGGAGAGCAAGTTCCACATCGCTAAACTTCATTTCGCTCTTGATGGGCGTAAAAAGAATGTAGATGAGCATGCGGTCTAAAAAGTTGAGCAAATAGACCACCGTGAGCAACCCCAGCGCATACCACGCATAGTGTGCAGAGATAACTTTTTGCGACCCGATATTGGCAGTTTGTGCTTGCATCATCGTATCATTTAGCTACTTGCTTAAAACTTGAACAGGGCACTGGCAAAGGCAAGACCGCCACCAGAGCCAATGAACATCAGCAAGTCCCCCGGCTTGACCTTCCCTTGAGACAGAGCTTCATAGAATGCCATAGGAATGCAGGCAGAGCCAGTATAACCGTATCGGTCCATGATGGTGTGGGCGCGCTCTCGTGGCACGCCAAGTCGGTCTAAGGTTTGCCAGATGCTATTGATGTTAATCTGTGTAAGGAAGTAGTGCGCCACATCTATCGGCTGAATGTTGAGTCGTTCGGTCAGGGAGCGAGCCATTTTGGTCCAAACTTCCACATTGAGCTCTTTCGGAAACTTCTTGACAAACTTGAGCAAGTGATCTTTGCTTGAGATGGCTTTGTCAGAAATTGGCTCGTGTGTGCCGCCAGCGTAGATACCCATCCAGTCGTGGTATTGCCCTTCGGTGAGCAGTTCGCTGGCTAAAAATCCGCGTGTGGAATTTTTCTCGGCAGAAAGAATCGTGGCGCCAGCGCCATCGGCAAAGAGCGTGACGGTTTTCTTATCGTGCATGTCCAAATACTTGCTCATGGCGTAAGCACCCACAACCAAAATGTGCTGATAATGTTCGTCAGAACGGATGTATTTGGAGGCCACATCGAGTGCGGTAACAAAGCCAGCACAAGCCGTGTTGATGTCAAATGTGCCGGCATGCTTTGCACCTAAACGGTATTGAACAACCGAAGCCGTCGAAGGAGAAATATACTCTGGTGTATCGGTGGCAACGATAATGAGGTCAAGTTTGTCGGCAGAAAGACTGGCGTTGGCAAGAGCTTCGCGGGCGGCATGTTCGACAAGGTCAGCCGTAGATTCGTCTTCCCGGCACCAGCGGCGCTCTCGAATCGTCAGGTTTTGCACCAGCCAAGTGTCGACATCTTCGCCTAAAAGCTCGTTGAAATAAGCATTAGGAATAACGCGTTCAGGTGCATACATTCCTGCGGCAACAATGATGGCATTTTGCATACAGTGTATCCTTTCTTGCTTTGCCCCAGCAAGGCTACAACTTAGAGCGCTTGCCGAATGCAGATTAACAAAACCTAACGCTTAGGAGATGTATCCCCCATCGACGCTGAGCACCGCCCCTGTGATGAAAGAGGCTTCATCAGAAGCCAAAAAGAGATACGCATTGGCAACATCTTCAGGTGAGCCAAGGCGTCCAAGTGGCGTGCGCTCAATGACGGCATTCAAGACTTTTTCAGGCACAGTTTTAATCATGTCGGTGGCAATAAAGCCGGGAGCGACGGCATTGACCGTGATACCTTTCTTGCCCAATTCTCTTGCCCAGACCTTCGTCATGCCAATCAGACCAGCTTTGGCGGCGACATAGTTGGTTTGCCCAAAATTGCCATACAATCCAACCACGGAAGCTGTATTGATGATGCGCCCGTATTGCTTTTCTACCATGTAGGGCACAACGGCTTTAGCACAATAGAAAACGCCTGTCAGATTGACATTGATGACCTGTTGCCACTGTGACACGCTCATCTTGAGCAGTGTGGCATCTTGCGTAATCCCGGCGTTGTTGATGAGAATATCGAGGTGGGCAAATTGTTCGTAAGCGCGTCTAGCCGCCGATTCAACGGAGTCAAATTCTGCGACATTGACAGCATCAAAATGTACTTTGAACCCCTGCGCAGTAAGCGATTGGACAAGACTTTCACCTTTTTCGCGATTCATATCCCAGATGATGACCGTGGCACCTTCACAAGCAAATTTTTCTGTGGCTGCTCTGCCAAGACCTTGTGCCCCGCCTGTAATGATTGCCGTCCGCCCGCTTAAACGCTGCATTGCCATATCGTTAATTGGTTGAAATGTATTAAAGCGCTTTTTTATTGTTTGAAAAGTAAAAAACACAATACAGAAAAACAAAAACTTGTAGCCGGTCAAAAAACCTAAAACAGTGCCGCAGGGGGATGAAGATGGGGACTTAGGCACAGCGTGAGAGGTTAGGCAAAACGGTCAGCGCTATTTTGACTTTCCATTGCGTTTGCTTGTAGCTTGCTCTTTCTGCGCTTGCCATGCGTTCAAAAACTCTTCGTGGAATTTATCCATCAGTGTAAAGAATTCTTCCATTTCGCTGAGCCGCTGGCTAAGCATAGGCATAGAAACCCCAGATTCTTTGAGCACCGCTTTCAGCCGCTTGGCAATTCGGATGTTGTTGCGAATGCGTTCAGCGTGATTGCGAAAAGCATTTTCAAAGGCGCGAGGATGAATTTCGTAGTAATCCTTGCGAGAATTTTCTTGAGAGAGCACTTTGCGAACCAAGTTACGTTCAAGCAAGCGGCGCATAATCTGGCTAATGGGTCCCTTGCTTCGACCAAGTTCGCTGCAAATCTCGTCAAGGGAAAGTGGCTCTTCGGAAGAGAGCAAGAGTCCAACGACATGCCCCATCACGCGATTGAGACCGAAGGCGTGATACGCTTCGCCATACTCGCGCACAACTTCTTTGCTAACCTGATGCATATCATGAATTTTTTCAAAAGGTAAGAAAATGAATTCAAACTTGCTTAGTGTCTTTTGCTGTTATCGTCTTAAGCTCGCCAAGGTAATGCCGATACCAATTGACGCCAGCATACTTGCGGTTAATCTCCATCAATTCTGGCTTGCGTTCTAAAAGCTGAAGAATATCGTAGAGTGAAAAAATAGGCTTGCTTTCTGTCCAAAGCTCATCATAGACGGCTTTGATAAAGTGATAGTCTTCAAGATAGTCAATCGTAAAGCGATGCGTCATGGCGTAGTTAAGTCCGGTTTCCCACTCAACATTTTTCAAGCGAAAGCGTTCAGGCTGTTCCCAGATAAAAGGAGTGGTGTGTTCGCGTTCAAAATCTTTTTTGGCTTCGCGCCAAGCCGTTTCCAAAACGGAAAAGTGCATCACCTCTACATCGTTGCCATCAGGATAAGTGGGCGGGTGAAGGTTGCTGACATAGTCAACAGAGTCAGCAGATTCCAGAAATGCTGTCAGCACGCGATCGATAATGTGTGGGTCGATGAGGGGACAATCAGATGGAATTTTGACAACACTATCGGCGCGCTCTGCCTTGGCAGCTTGATAGTGGCGATCGAGCAAGTCTGTAGGATGACCGGAAAAACACTTGATGTGAAGGCTTTTACAAAGCTCACGCACAGGGTCATCATTGGAGCTATGCGTGGTGGCTACAACGAGTTCAAATGGCACAGTTGCGGCTTGAATGCGCTCAAGCTGGCGCTGAAGCAAGGGTTTGCCAGCAAGCGGCAAGAGAATTTTGCCAGGTAAGCGTTGAGAGCCTGTGCGAGCTTGAACAACGACAACTATCCTCATGGTCATAGAGCAAATCTTGTAGCAAAGAACCAATTGGAATTACGCTTTGCTAAATGTAAAGAGACTTGCCATCAATTGCGGTGCATAGGCTGCATTAATCCAACGTTTGGGACGAACTTTCGTGTAAGGTCTGCTATCTTCCAAGAGCTCTCGGCAAACGTTAGCAATATTTTGAGCCGATGTACCACCATTTTGAATAGGCATTAGGCGTTTGAGCTCGTTGATGTCGAATTCTGAATAGACTTCTTTTCCAAGTGCAAGTCCGACATAGACCGTCGAAGAGAAGCGTGTAATGAGCACATCACAGTTGGCAATCATTTCTTCGGCAACGCCTGATGTATAGACCAGTGCGTTCGGTGCATACTTTTTGATTTCTCTGATGGCTCGTTCATGATTTTCGTTAGGATGAAGTTTGAAGATAAGCAATCGCCCATTGGCTACTTTGAGAGCATGCTCAATAATTTTGCGGCGATTTTCATACTTGAGTGTCTCACGTGAGTCGCTGGTGCAGACCAGCACAAAGTTTTTGTAGGGAAAGTTGTTTTGATAAAACTGTTTGCAGTTATCGAAGTTTGGAATACCAGTAACACGAATTTTTTCAGGCTTAACACCTTTGCGAATAAAAAGGTCGCGATAGCCTTCGGAAGCGACGCAGAAATAGTCGTATGCGTCGCTAAGCCCTGTTGTAGAAGTGCTGGCAATCCAGCGTGGCAGGAAAGGAAAGAGTTTCACCAAGTGATAGAAAAAATTTTCAGGGTCGGTCATGCCTTCTTGAACCAAGACTATCTTTTTATTCCGGATGTTCTTCTGAATCAGCAAGTCAGATGAGGTAACTACAAGGTCATAGTCGTTCTTTTTACCCTGATAGTCGATTTGCAAGTCATGCGCACGAAGGTAGTTTAGGCAGCGTTCAACATGTTTGAAGCCGACTGTGGTGGACTCGGCAAGTCTCATTTGGCGTAGTACCTCGTGCAAGCCATCGCAATAGTAGGGTGTAAACCAGCAATCATACTCGGGGAGGCACTGTGCAATCTTATGCATCTGGGTGGTTTGATTGTGCGAACCACCGATAAAGAGAATTTTTTTTCTGCTCATGTGTAAAGTTGCTGTGTTAGGGTTTGAGTGACTGAGCTACGACTTCTTTGGGTTTTAGGTCGGCAAACGCCAGAAGAATATAACCGAAAATAATCCAGAAGACTTCCTTCGTACGCTTGACGAGCACAAAGGCTGCGCCTGAATCGGCACTATCTGCAATGCCAAAACCATCAAGAAAACGGACATAGCCATAGTCTTGAATGCCAATTCCAGCAGGCAGAAACACAATCATAGAACGGACGAGAGAAAGCGCAGACTCTAGTGCTAAAACTTCAGCGAAGCTGAGGTGAATGCCTAGCAATTTCATGATAAGAAATGTTTCTACGGTCTCAAAAAACCATGCAATGACAAAAAACAAGATAGCCACACTGGCTTCTTTGAGCGAAAGTCGGCGAAATTTAGAAAACTGATGGTCGATGTCAAGAATCTTCTCTTCTTGCTGAAGTAGCCATGTACGCAAAGGAGAAAATGGAATTTGAAGCAGGGCACGGTGAAGTTTCTCTGCCACACTGCCGTAGAGAAAAATAGCGGCTACAGTGCCAAAGAGCAAAAGCACCGTAAGTGAGGCACCAAGAGTAACAACTGGTAAGCCATCAAAGCCGATGATTTGTTCAGAACTGCGCGCAAGAAATTCATAGCCGACAATGACACTGACCAACACATACATAGAATGTCCAATACTGAGAAAGCAGTTGCGCATCATGCCCGTTGCAATAGCTTCAGAAACAGAAATGGCGCAAATACGATTGAGCAACAAAGGTTTAAGTGATTCAGCCAGCGCTGTACCGCCAGGCAGGCTCATGAGCATGGCTTCAGACATGAGCTTGACGCTAAAGAGTTTTGAAAAAAACACAGAGCGACCGATGAGCGGAAAGGTCTGACGCCAGCCCAGCGCATCAAAAAAACTGGCAATGATGTAAGGAATGGGAACCAGAAGAAGCAATGCACCAGCCTGTTGCAGGAGCGCAATTACTTTGCTGTAATCTGCGTGACTGACAAGCCGCACAAACATGGCAAAGCCGAAAATCAATGCCACAACTTTGATGAAGAGTAACCCGTATCGGCGCAGCGCTTGCATCTAATGTTCTGTTATCGGGCCACAAAGCAACAAAAATACGCTTGATTTACGAATGTACAAGGATTGATGACCAAATTAAGGGCAGCAAGCCACTGCTGTTGCAAGACACAGAAGCAACGTAAGTAGAGAGAATAGACAAAAAACATAGGAGGCGCCACCCAATACTCAAAGCGCCCCCGAATTCCTGTTTAACCCCATGCTGCAATGTGTCATAGTTGTCTGACAAGCCTCAGTGCAAGAAAAGCATTTCCAGATAAGTAGGAATAGGATACAGACTTCTATCAATCTGACCTTCCAACCTATCGGCAATCTCGCGCACATGATTCATAGCGGGTATGATAACTTCTGCACAGTATTCGGCTTGTGCCTCTATGCCGCCTTTTTGATGATGAATCTCGTGGGTGAGCTTTTCCAAGCGTTCCGTGCGCAATATCAGCTCAGCAATGTTGTTAGCAAGTTCAGAAATCAAGGCAGACTGTTTCTTCTTAGCGGTGCGCTCAAGTTTGAGCGATTTGCTAACCTGCATAAGTTTTCCAAATGAGTCAGCAATTTCTCTTTGGAAGCGCATGCAGGCAGGTAAAATTTGTGTGCGAATCATCATCGCAAGGGTCTTAGCTTCGATATCGATTGCCTTGATATAGCGCTCTAAGCAAACTTGATAACGGGCATCAATTTCTATTTCAGTTAAAACTCCGTATTTGACAAAGAGCTTGCGTACGCTGTCGTCTTTCCAAACCTTCATGGCTTCAGGCAGGTTGCGGTGGTTGGGCAGACCACGCTTTTTGGCTTCCTTCTGCCATGCTTCGCTATATCCGTCGCCATCAAAACGAATGGGTTTGGTTGCCTTGATTTCACGGCGCAAGACTTCAAAGATGGCAGCTTGTAGCTCTTTGCCAGAAGCCATTTCCGCTTCAATAGCTTCACGCATCTCATCAATTGCCTCTGCCATGATGGTGTTAAGCACCATGTTGGGAATTGCAATTGGCATTGAGGAGGGCACTGCACGAAATTCAAACTTATTACCTGTAAAGGCAAATGGTGAAGTGCGGTTGCGGTCAGTATTATCCTTGTTGAGTGTCGGAATGTGAGAGATGCCTAAGTCAATAAATTGCTTTTCAGTAGTTTTAGTCATGTGCCCATTTTCAATAGCATCTAGAATGGCATTGAGCTGGTCGCCTAAGAAAACCGATATAATAGCAGGCGGAGCTTCGTTAGCCCCCAAACGGTGGTCGTTACCGGGATTAGCAATAGCGGCACGTAAGACACTGGCACGCTTATGTATGGCTTTCAAGACGGCAACGAGGAAGACAAGAAATTGCAGATTGGATTCAGGAGTATCGCCAGGGTCAAGCAAATTGCCACCGACATCAGCACCTATAGACCAGTTGTTGTGCTTACCAGAGCCGTTGATACCAGCAAAGGGTTTTTCATGAATAAGCAATGCTAAATCTTTGCGCTCTGCTACACGCCGTAGCATTTCCATGGTAAGCAAGTTGTGGTCAGCTGCCAGCGGTGTCTCTTCATGAATTGGAGCAATTTCAAACTGATGTGGAGCAACCTCATTATGACGTGTCTTGACAGGAACGCCTAACTGGTAAAGCTCTCTTTCAAGCTCTTGCATGAACTCCATGACACGGTCAGGAATAGAGCCAAAATAGTGGTCCTCAAGTTGTTGGTTCTTTGGCGGAAGAGCACCAATAAGAGTACGACCAGTCATGATAAGATCTGGACGCTGTTCATAGAGCGAGCGATCGATGAGAAAGAACTCTTGCTCAGCACCAACATAGGTGGTAACTTTTGAAACTTTCGTGTTACCTAAGAGGTGCAAGAGCTTGATTGCGGCTTTGCTTAGCGCACGTGCAGAGCGTAAAAGCGGTGTCTTTTCATCGAGTGCTTCGCCGTGGTAGGAAATAAACACCGATGGAATGCAAAGCGTGGTGCCTTCTGGACCCTTCATGAGAAAGGCAGGAGTACTGGGGTCCCAAGCTGTATAACCACGTGCCTCAAATGTGGTACGCATGCCGCCAGATGGAAAACTCGAAGCATCGGGCTCACCTTGAATGAGTTGATTGACAGAAAATTTCTCAATTAGTTGCCCATCTTTGTCGAAGGCAATAAATGCATCATGTTTTTCAGCTGTGGTGCCAGTCATGGGTTGGAACCAGTGGCAGTAGTGTGTGGCACCATTTTCAATAGCCCATTCCTTCATGGCTTGAGCGACGTGTTCAGCAATGCGTTCGTCGAGCTCTTCGCCCATGGTCAGGGTTCGCATCAAAGACATATAGACATCTTCAGGCAGTCGCTCGCGCATCACTTGATGATTAAATGTAAGCGAGCCAAACATGGCGGCGTTTTCAGAAAGCGTCAGCGTTCCGTTTTGAGTCGACATTGCAATTTGCGGCTTTAAGGTTAAGTGAAAAGAATGCTATATGCTATTGTTTTTACTATGCTCTAAACTTTCCAAGACTTTCTGGGAGTTGATGCAATGCGATTTCTTGATTTCACTGAGCACGATGCTGGTCTGCGTGCCTGTCACGCCCGTCCAAGATTGAATGCGTGCCAGAAGTTTTTCTAAGGCGCTGGTGTCGGAGACAACAGCTTTAATTAGATGCGAGCCTTCGCCTGTAACCGAGTAGCATTCAGTAATCTCGTCTTCCTTGTGCACATTCTGAATAAGCGTGGGATAGTGCTTTGAAGAATCCATCGTTACACGAATAAACGCAATGATGTCGTAGCCTAACTTTTTGACGTCAACCAAGGTCGTAAAGCCTTTGATGATGCCGCGCGCTTGCAGTTTTTCCAACCGCTCACTGACCGAAGGAATCGAGAGTCCAACGGCTGCAGCAAGCTCGCTGCGTCTCATCCGGCCATCCTCTGAAAGCATTTCAATGAGCTTGAGGTCAATCTTGTCTAAGTGCCACGACATGTGTGTGAGCCTAGATTTTTCATGCTTAAATTTTCAGCAAAAAGTCAGGTAATCGGTAAAAGAGAACACAAGTCTCCTAAAAAAATTAGGCAAAGGCGCAATAGTTTCTTACAAATTTAAAACTTTTGCACAAAATTGCAAGCAAAGTGTAGTCAAAAGTCCTTAAAAACCTCATAAATAAGGGAAGTGGGAAAAACCAAGAAAGCTATGCAAACACCAGACTGCAGTGCCACATCGTTTGCAACTGGATATGCGTTGAGCTATGCAAACACAAATACTGCTTTTGAAAAGCTACACAGGCGCGCTAACTTTGCTTAGTAGTTCAAAGAAATGGAGCTATCAGACATTTAACCTTTGAAAGGAGAAAACAGCTATGGCTGATGAACCAAAAAAGCTTTCGCCGATGATGGCGAAAAAGCTTGCCCAACAACAAGCTGCCAAAGAAGCATCGTCAGCGACGGAAACCAACACACCCGCTGCAGAAACAGAACCTGCACCTGCTACAAAGGCAACCACCATACCTATTGCAAAGCCAGCAGCTAAGGCAGAAAGCGCACCAAAAAATCCCGATGGCACGCGCTATGGCTACAGCGATGGCTTGCCCTCTGTGTTCGGCACACCGCCAGCGATTGATGAAGCATACTTTGTAATCAAAACCGTTTCGTCCATTCCAGCGGCTATTGTTGAGGGCATAATGAACTTTTTCAAAAAAGTTACAAGCTAAAAGAGCACTGCAGGGCTAAGCAAGGCTAGCAGAGCTAAGTCATGAGTTCATGAACGGCGCCGAAGTTGACGCTGAAAAACTTCGGAATGAAACTTAAAGAGTTTATCAAGGTGTGCAGTCCAGAAGGAAAAGTCATGCGAGCCTTCGAATGTTAGGAAAGTATGTTTAACTCGGCGCCGGCGCAAAATTCGAACCGCAGCCTGGTGACTGGGAAGAAAAAGATTCTGCGTACCTGTTAGGAAAAAAAAGTCAGTGGCTCTGAGTGTGGAATCGGCACTGCGTTCAAGCAGTGAAGTAGCCATGTAGGCATTCCAGAAACTGTGGTCGCCACCATCAATTGCAGTTTGTGTAGCAGGACGGTGATCGAGCGTGCCCATCAAGCTACCGACAGCAGAGAAAAGTGCCTGACCTTTTTCTGTTTTTAATGCCAAAAATAGGGCAGCAGCTCCACCCCATGAAACCCCAGCTACGGCTCGTGCTGCACGCTGACGAATGGCACGATAGTCTTCTTCGACCAAATCTGGCAATTCCTCCAAGAAAAAATTTTCGTAAGCGCGCTTGCCATCTTTTGAATTCACATAGTATGAGCCATGCTCATTAGGCATGACCACAATCATCTCTATGATTTGTTTTCTGCTTATAAGCGAATCCAAAAAACGGTCTAATTCAATCTCACGCCAGAGCAGATGTGTGCCGCCCTGTGGATGCAAAAGATACAGCACCGGGTAGGCACGGCGACGATGTTGCAGAAAAGATGGAGGAAGATAAACACCCACAGAGACTTTGCGCCGCATATAAGCCGAATTGATTTCCAAATCAAAAAATCGGGATTGATTGCCAATCTCCAGCCACTTGCCATTCTCGAGCTGAAAATAGCGCTCATCATGACCAAGATAGCTGACTTTATTTTGCCACTTGATTTCTGAATCGTAGTCAGCAACGACAAGACTGTCTGAGACCTGATAGACTTGAAAGTCATGATAGGTAATAGTGGCGCCAGCAAGGCGCTGTGTGATGGCTTGTGCGAAAAGTTTTTGCTCGGCATAGCGAGTGCCGTTGTTGAAGTATCGCTCAGAGACAAGGCTCATGTAGGCTTCAGGTTGGCGTGAGATTAGCATGGTATCCATCACTTCCACTGTGCGGCGAATAATCTGTGCGATGCTATCTGGTGCTGGCACAGCAGGTTGCTGGAGTGCCGCGCGCATTGCCGTTTTCGTAAAAATGCCGATGAGCTTTTTGTCTGGTCCAGCACCAGCGTAGATGCCACCATCAAAGTTTTTGCAAAAAACACGCACCGCTAAAGTGTTGGTCTTGCCGTATGCTATCAGTGAATCAGGTAGTAGATAGGCGCGCAATTCACCATCAGCAGGGTTTTCCATGCTGCCAGTCTTTCCAATGAGCTGACCGTTGAGATAGGCTTCGTCAATACTGTTGATGCGTCCGAGTAACAAGTAAAGCGGTTTACCTTTTGCGGTTTCAGGCAAAACGAAGGTTCTGCGATAAAGTGCCAGTCCAGAAAAGCCGCGTGAGATTTCATAGTCATTCCAAAATCCGGGTACAGAGATACTAACCCAGCTTGAATCGTTGTAATCGGGCAAAAGTGCTTCTCTACTGGCGGCATAAAATCCGAAAGCAATGCGCCATTCACCATGAAGTGGAAGCGCAAATTCTTTGTTTGGTGAAGTCTGTCCCCAACCAACTAGCGGATGGAAGACAAGGTAAGCAAACCATAGATGCAGAAGCCAAAAGCAATACCGCATTGTGCTTATGAAACTGAGGAAGACCCTGACGAAGAAATGTGTGGCTTGGCTTGAGAGCGAGATTGTGGCGTGTGTTCAGCAACAGATGACTTGCTGACAGAAAACGGCAAATCAATACGGTTAAGCGGCAACATATCGTCGAGTGCAATTACACTTTCGTGAGAAGCGACTTGGGGCATAGAGTGTTCAGATGCTTGTGCCGTAGAAGGTAAAGCGTTGCCCGACTTGGTGTGAGTTGCGCCAATTGTCCCGCTGTAAAAGAGCCAGTTGACTTCGGCACCGATTAGGAAAATTAGTGCGCAGGCGTAGAGCCAAACGAGTGTGGCAAGTCCCTTTGCAAGCACTGTGTAGCCTTGCCCATAGTATTGGTATTTGAGGTAGTCGCCATATAAAACGCAGACCAAAATCCAAAGCAAAGCCATAAGCATTGCACCAGGCAGAACATGAGGCAATTTTTGCCCAACGCGTAGCGAAAACTTATAGACAATCAGTGCCGAGAGCGTCATGGCAAGAAATGCAATAGGAAAACGCGTCCATTGCAAAAACTGACCCAGTCGATACAGCCTGAATTTTTTTTCAAGCATTCTTTCAAACTCTGAGCCAAAGATGATAAGGCTGAAGACAATCCCCAAAGCTACACCGAGCAAAAGGACTAATTCTGCGGCAATCATCTGACGACGGAAAAATCCGTAGTTTGGTCGCATGTTGTAGATGCGCTCCATGGCTTTCATGACGGTGGTAAAAACAGTTGCCATGGAGAAAAAAGAGAAAATGAGGCTAAAGGTGAAAATCCCACCGCGCCGTTCAGCTAGAACTTTCTCAATCGTCTGGTTTATGGGCTGATAGACCTCCTGCGGCAAAACCATGCCGATAAAATCAGAAATCAACAAAGCAGTTTTAGGCGTCTGGATAAGGCTAAGGAAACTTACCAAAAGAAGCACAGCAGGAAAGATAGCCAGAGCAAGGTTATAAGCCATTTCAGCTGCTAAACCAAGACAGTCGTCTCGGTCTATTTTCTGAACAAGTATCTTGACTATGTGAAAAAATCGCTTCATGTGCTAAAAATGCTGTGAATTTGAACGCAGCATCGGCAAAGAGAAAATACTACGGAAAGTATAACCTAGTTTGTTGCAAGCTAGCTCTCAACAAGTGAGCGTAGTAAAAGAAACCGCCTCATCAAACTATCACTGTCTTTCGTTTTTTCCAATCAATGAGTATGTTTCTATGAACTTGTTTGGTTTGAAACCATTTTGAGAAATTGTAGATGCCAAGAGCACGAAAAGCATTAACAAAAACACCGATTGAGACTTCACGAGACAGTATTTCGCCCGAGCTATATATTAACCGTGAACTAAGCTGGATTGAGTTCAACAAGCGAGTGTTGCATGAAGCGAGCAACCCTGCGCATCCGCTATTGGAGCGTGTCAAGTTCATTGCAATTTTTAGTTCAAATCTCGATGAGTTTTTCATGATTCGCGTCTCTGGCTTGGAAAAGCAGGTTGAAGCCGGTAACGACACGCTCTCGTTCGATGGGCTTTCGCCAATGCAGCAGTTGTTAGAGATTCGCCAGCGCACAATTGAGATGCTATCTGAACGCTCTCGCTTGTTTTATGAAGAACTCATTCCGCAACTGGCTGAAGCAGGCATTTCATTTGCCAAGTATGAACAACTGCCTGAGACCTACAAACAGGCGCTAAATAACTTTTTTGATGAACAAATTTTCCCAGTGCTAACGCCGTTGGCGTTTGACCCCGGGCATCCATTTCCATTTGTCTCCAACCTTTCACTATCGCTGGCTGTACAACTTAGAGGTAGCTCTGACGATAGCCTGCGCTTTGCTCGTGTCAAAGTGCCCGATGGACTTTCAAGATTGATTCGGCTCGACAAAATCAAAGGAATAAAACTGCCCAAAGGCAAGATAATATATGTCTGGTTGGAAGACCTCATTGCAGGCAATATCCAGAAGCTCTTCCCAAATGTGCCGGTTATATCGGTGCATCCATTTCGTGTAACACGCGATGCAGATATTGAAATTGAAGAAGATGAAGCAGGCGATTTGCTGGCATCTATTTCACAAGGGCTACGCCAACGCCGATACGGCAATGTGGTCAAAATGGATGTCAATCCCGGAATCCCGGACTACATCAAACAGGTACTGATGGAAAATCTCGAAATAGAAGAAAGGAAGGTCTATGAAATTCCCGGTATTCTGGGACTTAGCAGTCTCATGGAAATGATGTCAATCGAGCGTCCAGATTTGAAAGATGTGCCATTTGTGCCGCGAAATCCATTTTTGGAGCAGGAAGATGAGAACATGTTTGAGTTGCTCAAGCATCGCGATATGCTGTTGCATCATCCTTACGATTCTTTTCAACCCGTGATTGATTTTATCAACTGCGCCGCTCAGGACCCAGATGTATTAGCCATCAAACAAACGCTCTATCGTGTAGGTAGTAAGTCACCTATCGTTCAGGCATTGATTGAAGCGGCAGAACGCGGTAAGCAAGTCGCCGTTCTGGTCGAGCTCAAAGCCCGCTTTGATGAAGAAAATAACATTGTGTGGGCAAGAGCGCTCGAAAAAGCCGGCGCCCATGTTGTCTATGGCTTACTTGGCTTAAAGACACATGCCAAAATGCTACTTGTGGTGCGTCGAGAAGCTGACGGGCTGCGCCGATATGTGCATCTGAGCACAGGCAATTACAATGCTGCTACGGCAAAGATTTACACCGACTACAGCCTCTTTACCTCTAATCTAGAAATTGCCGCCGACATTTCCGAAATTTTTAACTACCTGACAGGCTACTCGAGGCAGGATACATACCGCAGAATTGTCGTAGCACCTCTCAACATGCGTAAGTGGATATTAGAGATGATTGAGCGGGAAATTGCGTGCCACAAAAAGTATGGCAATGGGCATATTATGTTCAAGCTCAATGCACTGGTAGACCCACAAGTCATTTCTGCGCTCTATCGTGCTTCGCAAGCTGGAGTGTGGATTGATTTGATTGTGCGTGGAATCTGCTCACTGCGTCCAATGCTCAAAGGCGTCAGTGAAAATATCCGTGTCATCAGCATCGTAGGGCGTTTTCTTGAGCATAGCCGTGTCTTTTACTTCTACAATAACGGTGAGGAGGAAATCTATCTGGGCAGCGCCGATATGATGCAACGCAACTTAGACCGGCGCGTGGAAATCATTTTCCCCGTTTTGGAGAATTCCTTCAAAAAAAGTATCAAGCACGGTCTGGAAACAATGCTGCAAGATAATGTGCAATCGTGGAGCCTGTATCCGGACGGCACATACATGAAAACCGTGCGAGAGGGAGAACCAGTAAATAGTCAAATTGTATTTTTGCAACAGCAGCATATCGTATATTAACAACGATGAAAGTGGCTGTAGGTAGCGATCATGCTGGCTTTGAGAAAAAATCGGCAGTAGTGCTGTGGCTGAAGCAAAAGGGTTATGAGGTTATGGATTTTGGGACACATTCTGCCGAGTCAGTAGATTACCCCGATTATGCGCGCAAAGTTGCAATGGCGGTAGCGCAGGGCGAGTGCTCACAGGGCATTTTGTTGTGCGGTAGCGGCATTGGGGTCTCAATCGTAGCAAACAAAGTCAAAGGTATACGGGCGGCATTGGTCTTCAACCCAGAAGTGGCAAGCTTAGCACGCCGGCACAACGATGCCAACATCATGTGCTTGCCTGCACGCTTTATGACAGAGACCGAGATAGAGCAGAGTCTAGAAAACTGGTTTACTGCAAACTTCGAAGGTGGGCGACACTTACGGCGAGTGGAAAAAATTGAACCGGATGTGCATCTGTTACCGTGTCAAAGCAAGTGATACAAGTCTCAAACAAAACCTCATGATTTCGTTCTTTGGAAGTATCAACCAACCAAACTGATGAAGAAAGGATATGAACCGAATTAAGTATCGCAAGGATATACCAACGCTGAAATCTACTGACAGCATCTCGGAAGCATTTGAAACTGTCAGAAGTAGCGGATATGGAGTACTGCCCGTAGTAAAACATCACAAACTCATCGGGATACTTCATGAAAACGATGAAGTGCTTCTTAAAACTGCCGAACAGCATCCTTCAAAGACTTTAGGTGCGATAGAGTTTGCTGAACCGCCAGCACTGCGCTACGATGCACACCCGCTGGAGCTGATAAAAATGTTTCGTAAAAATCTGCTCCCGTTGTTGCCAGTTGTTGGAAATAATACCACATATCTTGGCGCCGTGCTGCGCCACGATGCCGAGCAGCAAGTCATGGAACTCTTTTCGCTCTCGTCTGAAGGCGTGCTGATAGAATTAGAAACTCCTGTAACGCTGCGTCTGTCGGAGGTAATTCGCCTTTTGGAACAAAATGAAGCCCAAGTGTTAGCTATTGCTACACGGCGAAACCAAAACTATGCCGATGCACAATTTGTAGTGCTACACCTACAAGTGCCAGATGCATATCGCTTACAGCGCACCTTAGAGCGCTACGGCTACACAGTAACATATAATTCGCAAGCAGGAGAAAGCCTGCTCGATGACTCAATGCTAAAAGCTCAGGAATTTTTACGCTACTTGGAACTGTAGCAAACTGCTTGGAAAAGATGCAGAAAAGCAAAGGCAAAGAGAACATTATGCTGTGTCTGAAAGCAGGCGGCTGAAAATAGCAAGTGTCTCAAGCGATTTAATTCCAACTTTTAACAAAAGCTCGTCTGCAAAAAAGACACACCGTATGACGGCTCTTAGCGCATCAAGCTTTTTTTCTTAGATTTAGCTAAATGAAACCCTATGCAGACTGCGACAGACAAATTTATCGTCATTGGTGACCGCGTACTGATTAAGCCAAAAACGGATGAGCGTACGCGCGGTGGACTGTATCTACCTCCAAGTGTCCACGAAAAGGAAAAAGTTCAAAGTGGGTATGTCCTGAAGACAGGACCAGGATATGCTGTGGCACCGCCTCAGGATCCAGATGAGCCTTGGAAGGAAGCGGCTAAGAAACCACAGTATATCCCGCTTCAAGCCATGGAAGGAGACCTAGCAATTTACTTGCAGAACCTTTCTCATGAAATTGAATTTGAAGGTGAAAAATATGTTATCGTGCCACACTCAGCAATTCTCCTGCTCATCCGCGAGGACTTCAACAACGACTGAAAATCTGCACCGGCTATGAAAATCCGGTTGACCTGTGTGTTACTAACAGTCTTGATAAGCATAGGATGCCAGAAAAAGACCAACTTCGAAGATTTTGTCCGTGCTGAACAGCAAATCAATGAGCGCCAGCAAGAGATTCTTAAGCAGGCTGAAGAGCTCAATAGGCTAATCTATGAGGTCAATAAGAAATTTCCAGACAAGAAAATCTCACTTGATACAGCACTGGGATTTACAAAGGAGCAGCAGGAGCTATTGATGAGCATGATTGAGCAGGAAAAGGATGTATCAACGAAGGGATTGCTGCAAAGGGTGCTCGATGCCGAAAAGCAAATCGATGAGTTGCAAAGAAAAATTAAAGAAATTACGGACAAACTGCCAGCACCGCATGTTGTCAAAAAAGGGGAAACCCATCGCCAAATTGCTATGGAATACCTAATGAATGTGCATAAACTTGATGAGAAGAAAGCAAAAGAGCTGGTCGATAGAGTGGCTTTAGTCGACGCTATGGAAGTAGGATATAATGTCTGGCTCTATTACAATGATGGAGTATTTGGAACGTTCGTAACTCAAGGTGAGGCGAAAATTAGCCCATACAAGCTAAGCAGAATAATGCGCCGACGTGAATTAGAACGCGCCCGACAAGAAGGCATAGAAGAGGGGCTGAGACAAGCACGGCAGTCTTTGCCGGCACCAGCTTTTCCTGACACTGGCAAGCAACAATGAGCCCGTGCGAGAACGAATTACCAAGCGGCGTGACTTTCTATGCAAAAATGCCGTATAGAAAGCGGTGGTAGAGAAAATTCATGAAGTAAGCTGAACTATGAGTACAGATTACCTAGCACCGACGCTGGATGCGCAAATCAAAAGCTTAGCAAAAACGGACCTTTTTGCAGAAATCGAGCGGCTGAAAAAAGAGCTAAATGCGGTGATTTTGGCGCACTATTACCAAGAGCCAGATATTCAAGATGTAGCGGACTTTTTAGGCGATAGCTTGCAACTGGCGCAAGCGGCAAGAAAGACCAATGCAGAAGTTATCGTCTTTGCAGGTGTGCACTTTATGGCAGAGACTGCCAAAATTCTCAACCCTGAGAAGCAGGTGCTCCTGCCTGATATGAATGCAGGTTGTTCACTTGCTGATAGTTGCCCACCGGCGCTGTTTGCCAAGTTCAAAGAGATGCATCCCGATGCCGTGGTCGTCAGCTACATCAACTGCAGTGCTGAAATCAAGGCAATGTCTGATATTATTTGCACCTCCTCAAATGCCGAAAAAATTATTCAGAGTATCCCAGCAGACCGACCGATTATCTTCGCACCCGACAGAAATTTGGGGGCATATCTGATGAAAAAACTTGGGCGACCAATGATTCTGTGGCAAGGGACATGCTTTGTGCATGAGTCATTTTCGGAGCGCAAACTCATTAGCTTGAAAACGGCATACCCACATGCTAAAGTAATTGCTCATCCAGAGTGTGAAGAAGCAGTGTTGCGCCATGCTGATTTTATCGGCTCAACACGTGCCCTGCTCGAATACACCATCAAAAGCGATAGCCGCACATTCCTAGTGGCAACTGAAACGGGCATCCTGCATCAGATGAAGAAGTGCTCACCTGATAAGGAATTTATCCCTGTGCTGGTTGAAGAAAAACGAGGATGTGCGTGCAATGAATGTCCTCACATGAAACTCAACACACTCGAAAAACTCTACTTGTGCATGAAACACCGCGCCCCAGAACTGACTATGCCAGAAACACTGCGTCTGCGTGCGTTAAAGCCATTAGAGCGAATGTTAGAAATCTCTGCCTAATTACTCTGACCAAAGTAGATGGAAGGCTTTCATCAGGTCTCATCGTTAGATGAGCTCATACGCTGGGGCGGATACACGGTGCTTTTCTTTATTGTATTTGCAGAAACAGGTCTCTTCTTTGGATTCTTGCTACCCGGCGACTCACTGTTGATTACAGCAGGACTGGTGGCGGCAAGCGGAAAGCTGGGATTTTGGGAGACCAATGTCGTCATGATTTCAGCGGCAATCTTGGGAGATAGCACAGGATATTTCATTGGACGAGCCTTAGGAAGAAAACTCTTTGAGAAGGAAGATTCCCTGATTTTCCGTAGAGAGTATTTGATACGCACACAAAACTTCTATGACAAGCATGGCGGCAAGACGATTTTCTTTGCACGCTTTGTGCCTGTTATCCGAAGTTTTGCAACCACTGTGGCAGGCATTGCCAAAATGTCCTACCCACGATTTATCACGTTCAGCGTGTCAGGGGCTATTACATGGATAGCATCGCTGACTTCACTGGGCTACTTTCTTGGCTCCCAATTTCCTGAACTGGATACCTACATCAATCTGATAATTAGCATAACCGTGTTGGCAATCGTGAGCAGCATCGTCTTCAGGCTCATTCGTGCCAAAATTGAATTGCAGCGTGCAAAGTCGGTTAAAGCAAGTGATACCGACTAGAAAATTCGCAACTGAACTTTAATACCTGCTTTCTGCCCTAATTTCAAGACAGAGTCAAGATTGCTCACAACGCTATCGAGTTTCATGACGAACTGTTCGTCATTGAGGACTTTGCCAACAAGCGTAGAGCGGTCGGTCTTTAAGCGTTGAGTCAAATCTTTGAGCGAAACCACAAGAGAATCGGCATTGCGCAGTGTGCCACGTGCATCACTCAATGCACCCTTCAGCTCAGGCTGAATATCATTAATGAGTTTCTCGACAGTAGCAATCGTGCGGTCAATGTTGGCAATCAACGCTTTGATGTTGGCACTGCGTAAGTCACGGCTGAGCACAGCAAGGTCAGTCGTAGCACTACGAAGGTTTTGAATAGAAATTTTGAGATTTTCTTGCACAGTTTCATCGCCAATGATGGCGTCGGCACTTTGCAAGGTGCGACGCACATCGGCAATTAGAATCTTGAGCGTATCAATAGTGCTGCCAGCGCCACCAACAAGGTCAGGAATGTCGGCAAGGAAAGTGCCACGGATGACTTCACCTTGGGCAAGTTCGCCAGCCTCCTTGCTACCCGGATAGAGCTCCACTTTTTTGCCCGTCATCAGTTCCAGCATGGCAATACGGGCAGTCGCATTGCGATAAAGCACCACTTCAGGCGACACAGACAGTTGCACATAGACATAGCCATCTCGCAAAGCAATATCGTCGACTTTGCCAATGCGCAAACCACTAATCATGACGGGGTCGCCGGGCTGCAAGCCGCTAACATTTTCAAAGCGAACGCCAATTTTTTTACTGCCTACTCTGACATCCTTTGCCCACCAGAGCGCAAAACCCAGCAAAATCAGGGCGAAAGAGACCGTTAATCCGACTTTAAGTTCTGGTTTCATGAATATGCAATTGCCCCACTGCGGTGTGCAGCGTGTTTGAGATGATGAAGTAAAGCAAGGATACCCAGCGCATAACTTTCTTCGCCAAAGCCACTAATCACACCAATGCAGACCTCTGACAACACCGACACACGTCGAAAGGCTTCCCTGGCGTAGATGTTGGATAAATGAACTTCCACAACAGGAAGTTTGATAGCGGAAATGGCATCGCGTAGAGCCAGAGAGTAATGCGTATAGGCACCGGCATTTAGAACAACCCCGTGAATTTTGCCTTGGTCTTCGGCTTCATAAAGCTTTTCAATCAGTGCACCTTCATGTTCAGACTGAAAAAACTCTAAGTGAATATCAGGGAAGCGACTTACTAACCGCGCATTGATTTCTTGAAGTGAGCATGTGCCATAGTGCTGTGGCTCCCGCTTGCCTAAGCGTGAAAGATTTGCGCCGTTTAAGACAAGAAGAGAAACTGTTGGCATAGCTGTCTAATATTAAACGCGGCATGACGTGCCAAGCGGGATTTGTAAATCCGCTTGCATAAAAATAAAAAGGCGACAGGTTTTATGTCGCCTTCTGCACGCCTGCTAATTACTCTTCATTACGTCCGCCAAACAGATTGAGTAGACTAAGGAATAGGTTGATGAAGTTAAGGTAAAGCGAAAGGGCGCCGACTACAGCAAGCTTACCTTCACTTTCACCATCCAGAGCAGAGGCCGCCATGGCTTTAATGCGCTGTGCATCATAAGCTGTGAGCCCTGTAAAGACTAGCACCCCGACGGCGCTAATAATCAGGTTCATGATGGAACTGCCTATGAAAAGATTAACAAGACCGGCAATCACCATGCCAATGAGCGCCATGAAAAGCAAATTTCCAATGCTGGAAAGGTCGCGTCGTGTGCTCAGTCCATAGAGGCTCATGATGCCAAATGTGCCTGCTGTAATCATGAAGACTCCGGCAATAGAGCCAAGGTTATAGACCAAGAAAATGCTCGAGAGCGTGATACCGTTCAAGGCTGAATAGAAGAAAAAGAGTGAAGTGGCTGTAACAGCTGAAAGACGATGAATGAAACCGCTAATAGCGAAGACAAGACCAAGCTCGCCAATAATGAGTAACCACATCACCCAGCGATTTTGAGCAAAAAACGAGCGGATTTCAGCAGTGTCAGCGCAGTACCAAGCCATTGCAGCCGTGAGTGCAAGTCCAAGTGTCATCCAAGTGTAGACTTGGTTCAAGACACGTCGCTCAACAGCGGCCAGAGACGAAGCAAAACTTGCTTGGGTTGAAATGAATGTATTCGCCATGCTTTTACACTCCTATGAAAGGTTGGTTTAGTTACCGAATCTAATTTCTACGACTTATACGCCTATTAACACAAAATGTTGAATAAGTGTTCAGAGAAAGAACATCAAAGAATGTAGCGGCTCAAATCGCGGTCTTTGGCAATTTTACTCAAGCGACTTTCAACCATCTCTTTGGTGATGACAACTTTCTTACTTGGCACATGCTCAGGGACATCAAACATCAAATCTTCCAAAAGTGTGGTCATGATAGTATGCAGGCGTCGAGCGCCGATATTTTCAACTGATTCGTTGACTTCAGCAGCCATTCTAGCAATGGCACGGATACCGTCTTCAGAAAATTCCAGCTCTACTCCCTCGGTTTTGAGCAAGGCAGTGTATTGCTTGATGAGGGCATTTTCAGGCTGCGTAAGAATTTTGACAAAGTCGCTCTCCGTCAGGCTTTTCAGCTCGACTCGGATAGGGAAGCGCCCTTGAAGTTCAGGAATTAAATCGGAGGGTTTAGAGACATGGAAGGCTCCTGAGGCGATGAAGAGAATGTGGTCGGTTCTCACCATGCCGTATTTAGTCATCACATTAGAGCCTTCTACAATCGGCAACAGGTCTCGCTGAACGCCTTCGCGACTGACGTCGGGACCGCGACCGCTGGTACCGCCCGTGGAAGCGATTTTATCGATTTCATCAATGAAGACAATGCCCGTTTCTTCCACACGGCGGATGGCTTCTTTGATGACCGCATCCATGTCAATGAGCTTTTGAATTTCTTCTTGCTCCAGAAGAGTGCGGGCTTCGGCAACAGTGACACGGCGCTTCTTACGCTTCTTGGGCAGACCGCCAATCAGGTCTTGGACCATGCCACCGATATCTTCCATAGGTCCGAACGGACCGAAAATCTGCATGGCAGGGATATTGTCGGAGGAAAGTTCTATTTCAATGATACGGTCTTCCAGTTTTCCAGCGCGTAGGCGTTCTCGCATCTTTTCGCGGCTGCGGTCGTTGAGACGAGCCTCGGTTTCCTGCCCAGCATGAGCTTCATCTTCCGATTCGCCTTCTTTAAAATCCGACGACTGAGGAGAGGGCGGCAGAAGAATATCCAAAAGCCGCTCTTCGACCAATTGCGCCGCTTTTTCTTTGACTTCAGCCGATTTTTCTTGGCGAACCATATTGACGGCAAGGTCCGTCAGGTCACGAATCATTGACTCCACGTCGCGACCGACATAGCCGACTTCGGTAAACTTCGAGGCTTCAACTTTGATAAAAGGCGCCCCAGCAAGCTTGGCTAAGCGACGCGAAATTTCGGTTTTGCCAACGCCCGTGGGTCCAATCATGATGATGTTGTTGGGCATGATTTCATCGCGCAAGGGTCCTTCGACCTTCTGGCGACGATAGCGGTTGCGTAGAGCAATTGCCACAGAACGCTTAGCTTCCTGCTGCCCAACGATATACTTATCGAGTTCGCGAACAATCTGATGAGGGGTTAGATGTTGCAAATAATCAATGCTATCCGGCTTGGAAGAATCGTTGTGTTTGCCGTTTTGCGAGGCTTTATCGACCTTTTCTTCGTAAGCGGATTCTGATGAAGTGGACTTCCTTGCCATTTTCGTGCTGTTTTTCTTTTCTAAATCAAAATAGATTGTACCAAATGAGTAAATACAAATGTTGAAAAAGTTGTGAGCGATGTGCTCATAGACAAACTCCTGACACGGTCAAATCTCCTCAATTTTGATATTTGAATTTGTATAGATGCAAATCTCCGAAGCAATTTTAAGTGACTCTTCAACAATAGTGCGAGCATCTTTTTGAGTAGAGCGAAGTAGGGCACGTGCGGCTGCAAGCGCATACATGCCACCACTGCCAATTGCCACAATGCTATCTTCGGGCTCAATTACATCGCCAGTGCCAGAGATAATCAGCGCACGGTCGCAACTAAGCACCGCCAGCATGGCTTCCAAGCGGCGCAGGTATTTATCGGTCCGCCAATCTTTGGCAAGCTCTACGGCGGCACGCTCAACTTTGCCACTATGGGCTTGCAGTTTTTCGTCAAAGCGTTCCAAAAGTGTGAGCGCATCAGCAGTAGCGCCCGCAAAGCCAGCCAAAATTTTGCCACCCAGCATGCGCCTGACTTTCGAAGTCGAATGCTTCAAGATGGTATTGCCCAGTGTCATTTGCCCGTCGCTGCCTAAGGCAGCTCTACCATCTCGCAATACGCCAAGGACTGTGGTGGCATGGAGTTGAAGTTGCTGTCTCACAGTAGTTAAAGTTACTCCTTTACTTTTAATTCCGAAGAATTTTGTTGTGTAAAAGGCCCCAAATTTACACAAATCTTTCTGCATGAAAGCAACTCTTTGCATAAAAATTTGCTAAGTGCAAAGTCAAATCGCAAGTTGTAGGCGGTGCGGAATTTGGAGGTCTGGGACGCAATGCGTAGATTACCCTACAGCAATCATGTTTTCTGACCCGACCTTGAAAACAGAGGAGCAAAAATGAATACCTACCATTTTCCGCCGAAGCATTGGCTTGAATTGCCGAACTTTCTGTCTGCTGAAGAGTTCAAAAACTTGCCGCCAAACGCAAATACATGCATCATCATTGAAGGTATGCCCTATGCAGGGCGCCATACACAGGCGCAGGTAATGAGCGAAGAATTGAACTTGCCAAAATTTGCTTTTTCCGAGTGGGTAACAAAGTATCCGCCCGAAAACGACGAGGAGCGGCAAATCATTGCAGAATGCTTACGCAATGGCGTGTATTTGCCCGATAACCTGCGCAATAAAGTTGCCGATTGGGCACTGCATGAATTTTATGACAAACGCCATACCGAAGACGAATACTACAACCGTCCATTCATCATGGTCGGCTACCCACGCACACTTGAGCAAGCCAAGCACTTTCAGCGGTTTTTGGAAACGCGTCGCATTTATGCTCTGGTCGCAGTCATTGAAATTAATTCCCAAGAAGCACGGCGACGCATGAGCGAAAGCACCGTCAAACGCATCGGACATGAGAGCGATAAGCTGCCAGAAGTTCAACTCATTCGCTTGGGTGAGTATTTCCTCAAAACTCACGGATACCTCAAGTGGCTGCTACTAACTGGCAAAGCCACAGGCTTCAAAACCTGCCTTGACCGCAGCGAATACGAACGGCGTAAGCATGAGTTTTCCGAAGTGATAGATAGAGGCGATTATGTGGTGCTCTCACGGCAAGATGTGTCCAACATGATTATGAAATTCTTAGGAATGTTTCACTTCGTGCAGTATTGCGGTGCATGAAGCAAAGCATTCCCTTTAGGCAGAATGTTAGCAGTCTGAAGTCGCACTTGCACAGCATCGCAGCAGGACGCATGCGCGCTGAAAAAACCGGGAAGGCAAAACATGAAACGAAAGCTGACGTGGGTAGGGCTTGCGCTAGTGCTCTTTCCGGTGCTGTATGTGCTGTGCCCAATCTCCAAAGCGGAAATTGAGCAAAAAGCCTCGCATTCAATACGTATCTACGACCGCCATGGGCTACTGCTGCGAGAAGTGCTCAGCGATGAAGCTGGCACAGCGCGACGAGTCTCGCTTAAAGACTTGCCACAATACGTCATTCAAGCCACCATTGCGATTGAGGACAAAAATTTCTACTCACATTTTGGCATTGATATTGGGGCAAGTCTGCGTGCGGCATGGCAAAATTTCAAAGCGGCGCGCGTAGTCTCGGGCGCAAGCACCATTACGCAACAGACGGCACGATTGGTGCTGGGCATCGGTCGTGGCGCCATCCAGAAAATTTGGGCAACGCTCTTTGCCTTGCGCATGGAGCTCTACCTCAGCAAAGATGAAATTCTCACCGAGTATTTCAATCGAGCGCCATACGGCAATCAGACCTTTGGCATTGCCGCAGCGGCGGAACGATATTTTCAAAAGTTGCCCTCTCAACTGACACTGGCGGAAGCAGCACTGCTGGCAGGTTTGCCGCAATCGCCCTCACGCTACAACCCCTTTCACGCCTTAGCAAAAGCAAAAAAGCGCCAAGAAGAAGTGCTGCGAAGAATGCACGCGCTTGGATTTATTAGCGAAAACGAACTGCACGACGCACTGGCTCAACCGATTGATATTGCTGCTGCAAAACGTGCCTTTCTTGCCCCACATTTTGTAGATGCCGTGTTGGAGCGCGTGGCACAGTCAGGCAAGGCGCGTCCAGCAGAAATTCACACCACGCTGGAGTGGCATCTGCAAGAGGTTTGCGAAAAATGCCTAAGTGAACAACTGTGCCGCCTGCGAGGACACAATGTCACCAACGGCGCAATCGTCGTCATGGATAACCACACGGGCGACATTTTGGCAATGGTTGGTTCAGCCAACTATTTCAATGAAGAAATTGATGGTGCATACAACGGCGCACTCGCAGCACGGCAGCCGGGGTCGGCACTGAAACCTTTCACCTACGCTTTGGCGCTCGAAAAACAAATGACGCCCGCCACAATTTTGCCCGACCTGCCACTCTCTTTCCCCGTAGAGCGTGAAGAGGCTCAAGCTGGACAAGAGACATTCTTTCCGCAAAATTTTGACAAGAAATTTCATGGACCTGTGCGCCTGCGCCAAGCCTTAGCCTGCTCATACAATGTGACCGCAGTAAAAGTGCTCGAAAGTGTGGGCGTAGAAAATCTTTACACCCTGCTCAAATCGCTAGGCTTTACCACGCTCACCAAAGACCAACGACACTACGGACTGGGACTGACACTGGGCAACAGTGAAGTGCGACTCTTAGAAATGGTGCGTGCCTACACTATTTTCGTGCGCGCAGGACGATTCTTGCCAGAACGCATGATTGCCTTTACAGTAAGCCCCCATGGCGATACTACACACATCCCCATCGCCTCGCCCAGTGAAAAGCGCTACATTTCGGCAGAAGTAGCTTACCTGATTGCAGACATTTTGAGCGATAATGCCGCCCGACGACCAGCCTTCGGCGCAAATTCCGTCTTGCGTTTTCCGTTCGCTACGCTGTGCAAAACAGGCACAACCAAAGACTACCGCGACAATTGGGCATTTGGCGTAACTGAAGACTTCACGGTCGGCGTCTGGGTCGGAAACTTTGATGGCACGCCCATGCAGAATGTCTCCGGCGTCGATGGCGCCGGTCCAGTCATGCGCGACGTGATGATGCATCTGTTCAAAATGTATCCTGACAAAGTAGGCTTTCAGAAAGCCAAATTTGATATGCCAGCGGGCATGAAGGTGCTTAAGATATGTCCGCTTTCAGGAGAATTGGCGGGCGAACACTGTCCCAGCGCAATTGAAGAGGTCTTTATTGCCGATAAGCGACCGAAAAAAACATGCACCATTCACCGAATGTTCAAGATAGATGTGCGGAACGGTCTTTTAGCCACAGAACACACGGCACGAGAATTTGTAAAAGAGATGCTCTTTGAAAATTACCCGCCAGAGTATCAAGAATGGGCAATCAGTCAGCATAAGCCGCTGCCACCAAAGCAATTTTCCATGCTGGATGATTCACTGCACCTTGCACGCAATGAGAAACTGCAAATTACCTACCCCATCGATAACATGATTTTCGCAATAGACCATGACTTGCGCTCGGACTATCAAGCCGTAGTGTTTGCGGCACTCGCACCAGCAACCGCCGACACGGTAAAATGGATATTGAACGGAGAACAGTTAGGCGAAACCATCGGACCAGTGCATCGATGGCTATGGCGCTTGCAAAGCGGAACCTACCGCTTAGAGGTCGTAGCTGGCAAAGAATGCAGTGCGCCAGTGTGCTTCAGGGTGATTGATTGAAATTCTACAAACTTAAAACATATGCCCACCATGTTTAGAGTGTCAGCGTTTCGGGTAGTGATTCTTCTCTGTGTATGCGTGTTGGTGTCATGCAAAAAAGACGATGGAGGATTTGCGCCATTTGAAGCAGGGCAACTCGGTGCACTAAGCACAGAGGAAAAAGCTCCAGCATTGGCAGCAGAGAAACTGGAGGTGCTTGCCGCTACACCAAAGGGAGAAGTCAGCTCAATCAGCGAGGCACAGACCATTGCAGTAATTTTTAACCAGCCGATGGTAGAGGTCAGTGAAGAGACACAAACAGAGAAAAACACAGGACCGCTAAAGTTTGAGCCAGAGGTCAATGGCAAGTATCGATGGCTGGGCTCACGCACGCTCATCTTTTCGCCAAGCGATACGCTGAGGCTTGCAACCACCTTCAGGGTAACTGTGCCGAAAGGTCTGAAAGCCCTATCTGGCAAAGAGTTGCAAGAAGACTATACCTTCGAATTTACCACGCTGCGCGTTGGACTTGTGCGAATTGAGCCAACTTATCGGGTCAGATTGGAAGATGAGATTATACTTGGCTTCAATCAGTCTGTCACGCCAGATGTCGCCAAAAAAATCACGCTAAGGACGGAGAGCGGTAGTGAGGTCAAATTCACGGTGCGGCAGCTGTCGCAAGCCGATATGCAAAAGAAAATGCAGGACTATCGAGAAGCCCAGCGATATGAACCTTTTTACATGCTGTGCAACTTTCGCGCAAATGAAGTGCTCTGGCTAAAACCTGCCGCACTGCAGCCAAGCGAAAAATATGTGATAGAGTTCGAAAAATCCACCGCAGAAAAACAAGCCTTTAGGTTTGCCACTTTTGAAAAATTCGAGTTTAAAGGCAAGCTCGAGCAGAGCATCCTGCCAAGTGAGCCAGTGACCATAGAGTTTTCAAACCCTGTGTTGCGCAAAGAATTGCTCAAGCATCTGTCGCTCGGCGAAAAAATCGACTCCATGTATCTGCATAGCGATGACGACTACACCAGTTCCTACCATGAGCTCTACTTGGGCTTCAAGCCGGCAACCGAATACACCATTACGATTTCAAAAGAGCTTGCTGACGAATTTGGCAACAAACTGGGGAAAGAGGTGCGCATCAAGGTCAAGGTGGGTGATTATCCAGAAAGCGTAAAGATTCCAACAGGCTACTTGGTCATAGAAAGTGACTTGCCCTTTCTTGAAGTGCGCGCAATGAACAAAGCCCGTGCAGAAATTGAACTGGCAAAGATGTCCGAAGAAGAGGTCATGAAAATCAATCCATACGCCTACTACGATGAGGAAAATAAGCCGATAAGCAAAGTGCCTGCAGGATTACGCAGTTTCCCCATATCGTTTCAGAATCGGAAAAATCGGTTGAGTGTAGAGCCTGTAGATTTGCGCAGTGCGCTGCAGGATAGTCCCTCTGGTTTCGTATTTGCACAGATAAAAGGGTCATACTACGACTCATACACTAAAACCACTCAACATCATTATCAGCGTGCCTTGATTCAAGTAACGCCATTTGCGGTAACTGCAAAGCATAGCGCATCGGGCTCACTGGTGATGGTAACACGGCTCAAGGATGCAAACCCAGTAGCTGGGGCAACTGTGAAAGCCTACCTGCAAAACGGTTCATTTGCTTGGAGTGGCACAACCAATGCGCAAGGTGTCGCACAACTACCAGAGTTAAAACAAACCCCATACTACATCTTCGTTGAGCAAGGCGGCAATGTCGCCTACACCACACTTTCTTTTTCAGAGGGAATTGAGCCCTATCGGTTCAATATCAGTGGTAATAACGGGGTGTATGAGTATGATGAAGAGATGGGCGGAAGTAAAAAAGATACACGCACAGGTAGCATCTTCACGGAAAGGGGATTGTATCGTGCGGGCGAGACGGTCTATTTCAAGGGTACGGTGCGCGAATACCGAAACGGCAAATGGATGGTGCCAAAGCAACGCAATTACTACTTGCTCATCAAAAACAGTCGTGATGAACCCATACTCACTCGCAAGGTTACGCTAAGCGCAGACTTTGGCGCATTCGATGACTCCGTAAAAATTGCATCAACGGCACCGTTGGGCTACTACACGATTGCGCTCAAGGAAGATAGTGGCGAATCAATTTATCCAGCAGTGGTGAGAGGTAGCTTTCGTGTAGAAGCGTATAGACCTGCGACCTTTAGCGTCAAGGTGAGTCCAGAGAAAAACTATGTCGTCAACGGCGAGGAAATCAGAGCCACAATTGAAGGACGCTATTTGTTTGGTGCGCCTATGGTAGGCGATAAGGTCAACTGGTCCATTCAACGAATGCCGATAAACTATATCACGTTTGAAGGATTTGAAGGCTATGCCTTCGGCAAAACCGTGCGATACGATGAGCGAAACGAAGACGAAACAGGCTTCATCGTGGCATCAGGTTCAGGTAGCATTGACAATTTGGGACAATTCAAGCTTTCCCAAAAACTTAACGTCAAGTCAGCAATGCCGGCAACGCTGACGATTGAAGCGACCGTAACATCGCCGTCGCGTCAAGCAATTTCGGAGCGTGCAAGTATCCGACTGCATCCAGCCGAATTTTACATCGGCTTGAAGCCAAAGACCATATTTGCTAAGGAAAACGAGGCGTTGCCTGTGGAGGTCATTTCGGTCTCGCACGAAGGCAAGCCGCGCAGTGAAAAAGTCGTGGTAGAGCTGGTGCAGCGTCAGTGGGTATCGGCGAAGCGTGTGACGGTAGGCGGGCGCTTTGAATGGGCATCAGAGCCGGTGGACTCGGTGATATTCAGGCAGGAAATTACCACGAAAGAACGAGACCCCGTAACGGTGTCTCTGCCAATTAAGGGCGCAGGCTTTTATCTGATTCGTGCCGAAGGCAAAGACAAAAATGGAAATAGCGCACGCAGTGAAACCTATTGCTATGCGTCAGGCATAAGCTATGCCGCATGGGAGCGCCGAGATGATGACCGCATCGAGCTCGCTGCTGATAAAAAAACCTACAAACCAAACGAGACGGCAACGCTCTTTGTGCAATCGCCCTACGAGACGGCAACCGCCTTGCTGACCGTTGAGCGTGATGGCGTCTTGGAGTATCGCCAGTTCGAGCTCAAAGGCACGGCGCCATCGGTGCAACTGCCTATCAAGCCAGAGTATCTCCCGAACGTGTTCGTTTCCGTGATTCTGCTCAAAGGCAGAACTGCACCGCCCGGTCAGTTTAAGGATGGGGATTTTGGCAAACCTTCGTTCAAAATTGGATACACCGAACTGCGAATCGATGCGTCTTCCAAACGCTTGACCGTGGAAATTAAGCCCAACAAGAAAGAATTTCGTGTTGGCGAAAATGTTGAAGTCGAGCTGACGGTCAAAGATGCACAAGGGCAGGGTGTGCGTTCGGAACTGACGCTTGCCGCCGTCGACGCCGGAGTCTTGAACCTCATTGGATACACATTCCCGAACATCTTCGAAGAGTTTTATGCCAAGCGTGGGCTGGCGGTGCAAACGTCAGTCAATGTGGTGCATCTGATAGACCAGCGCAATTATGGCAACAAGGGCGAAACTCGCGGCGGTGACAAAGGCGGTGATGGCACGGGCGGATTTCTTTTCCGTAAAGATTTCCGAGTAACGCCCTACTGGAATCCCAAAATTCTCACCGATGCAAACGGCAAAGCCAAAATTAGCTTCAAACTGCCCGATAACTTAAGCACCTTTCGGCTGATGGCATTTGCACAGACGGTGGACATGTTCGGCAAGGCGCAAGCCGATATTCTGACCACACAGCCACTGGCAATGACTGCCGCGTTGCCACGCTTCGTGCGCATCGGCGACAAGTTTGAAGCCGGCGTGGTGGTGACCAACAACACAGACCAAAAGACAACCGTTACCATATCTGCTGCCGTGCAAGGCTTGAAGTTTGTCGGAGAAGGCAAAGAAAAACTCACGCTGGAGCCGCATGCCTCCAAAGAAGCGCGCTTTCGTTATGAAGCAGAAGTAGAAGGCAATGCCACATTCGGATTTACCGCAGAAAGCGATGCGGGCTATCGTGATGCACTCAAAATTTCTATTCCAGTGCAAACGCCCTACATCAAAGAAACACTTGCACTCGTTGGTTCAACAGAAAGTACACAAACCGAAATTGTCAAAATCCCAAAAGCTATTTACCCGAATGTGGGAGAGATTTCAGTGCAAACGTCTTCAACGGCATTGGTCGGACTGCGCGAAGCTATCAGATATGTCTTTGAGTATCCCTACGGCTGTTTAGAGCAGCGCGTATCGGGCGTTTTGCCCTACTTAGTTGCAAATGACTTAATCGAGACCTTTGAGCTAAAAACCAAAGCTGATACTGCACAAGGTGGATACAAAGCCGTCGTCGAAAAAACGCTGGCAGAGTTTGAAAAATATCGTATCCCGTCAGGTGGATTTGGCTACTGGCCGCAACTACAACAGCCTAACGACTATGTTTCGGTATATGCAACATATGCGCTCACGCTGGCAAAGCTCAACGGTTTCAAGGTCGAGGCGGCTTTGCATCGACACGGTATAGAGTATCTAAAACGCATCTTGCGCCACACCGATGAGACATACTTCGGCTACTACTCCACAAGCATTGTGAAAGCCTTTGCGCTCTACACACTTGCGCTCAATAGTGAATTCGATAACTCCATGGCTGAAAAGCTTTATCAAGAGCGAGCCAAACTGCCGCTGGAAGCCAAAGCGTATCTGCTGCGTGCCTTGGCGTGGCAAGCCGCCTCGCCAGCATTAGCCAGCGTCGGGAGTGTAGGTGCTGCGAGCAATCGTCGTGAAATGCGTATCAGCGAACTCTCACGCGAGATGATGAACCTTGCAAAGGTGCAAAACGCAACCGCACACTTCGAGGATGGTTCAAGGAAGAGTTGGATTTGGACCTTCAGCTCGCCTGTAAAAATTACGGCGGCTGTGCTACAAGCCTTGCTGGAAGCCAATCAGGACAAGGAGCTTGCAGAGAAAGTCGTAACATGGCTACTGCAATCGCAACGCAACGGTCGATGGGCGAACACTCAAGAAAATATCTTTGTGCTGCAAGCTCTCAATACATACTTTCGCAAGTATGAGGGTGAGACGCCTGATTTCAGGGCGAAAGTAACACTGGCGGCAAAAACTTTGGTTGAAGAAACCTTCAAAGGTCGCTCGCTGAAGGCGAAGGTGGCGTCAGAAAGCCTTGACAAATTTGCCAAAGGAGATGCGCTGGCGCTGACCATAAGCAAAGAAGGACAGGGCAAACTCTATTACGGCGTGCGGCTATCTTACTATCCGACCTATGCCCTTAGAGCAAGAGATAATGGCATTGCATTGCTCAAAAAAATTGAGCCGCTCTCGGCGTCAAAAACTAACAAAGGCGAAGTGGTAGCAGGCGACCTTGTCAAAGTAACCTTGCAAATTGCAGTGCCAGCAGAATTACACTTCGTAGCCATCAATGACCCACTTGCGGCAGGACTTGAAGCCATCAATCCAAGTCTGAGAACAGCGCCGACATTGCCAGACGAAAACGAGTATGAAGGCGAAGGCAATGGCAGGGAGCAGGATGAAATGTTGCAATACAGCTTTGATTTTATTGAATTGCGAGACGACCGTGTAACGCTTTTTGCGCAGCGACTACCAGCGGGCTTGCATACTTTCACTTACTATGCGCGTGCAACGACATACGGCAATTTTGTCATGCCGCCCAGCTATGGTGAGAAAATGTATGAGCCTGAAGTGTATGGAAGAACGAGCACAGCACGCCTGCGCGTGGTGGCAAAGTAACAAGTGTTGCAAATTGCATGAGAACCTAATTAGGCCATGTTGACAAAGGTGTTGCGGCACTGTGCCGCACTCGTCTTTTGTCGTTATATTGTAGAACACAGATGTTTCTGCGCAATTTTTTTGGATGCTTCACTTCGTTCAGCATGACAAAAGCGACAGTGTCATTCCGAGCGTAGCGAGGAATCCATTGTGGATGCTTCACTTTGCTCAGCACGACGACACATTTGCAAGACATCGGGGCATAAGTCGATTCAATTCGTGTAACTAAAAATCTCACTGCGTTGAAGATGTACAAACTGCTCTCACTGCTGCTGCTAATAGGGCTGGCAAGTAAGGTGCTGGCGCAGCCGATTGGGTCAGGACAGGCTTCATTGCGTTTCTTTGGCAATGGGACTAATGATATCGACCGTGTCAAAATTCCTTTGCTCAATCCGCCGCCAAATGGCACATCCCTGCCAATCAACGTGGGAAATAATTTTACGGTAGAATTTTGGATGCGTGCTACTGCTGCTGAAAATACAGGCATTGTCTATAACACCAATGACGGTGATGGCTGGATTACAGGCAACACAATTTTTGACCGTGACATTATTGATAACCCTGACAATGGAGACTTTGGCATTTCAATTGGTCGACCTACGCCGTCATCGCCGAGCCGTGTGGTAGCATTCGGATGTGCGGTGGGCAGTACGGGCAGGACAATTATCGGTGCCACAAATGTTGCAGACGGCAATTGGCATCATGTTGCAGTAACCAAAAGCGGCAGCACAATCCGAATCTTTGTCGATGGTAACATTGATGCCACAGCAACCGATGCGCCAGCAGGAAGTATTGCCTATAATCCCTCTCGCTCGCTCTCGACGCGCACGCCTAATCCGCCTGCATTTCCAACCAATACATGGGATAATGAGCCTTATATCGTCTTGGGCGCAGAAAAACATGACTACGACCAATATGTAGGTTCATCACCGGGGCAGTATTTGTCTTACAGCGGTTTGCTGGATGAGCTGCGCATTTCAGATGTGGTGCGCTATACTGGTGCCTTTACACCACCGACCGCACCATTTTCGCCAGATGCCAATACCGTTGGGCTCTATCACTTCGATGAAGGCACAGGCACAACGCTCACCAATACCATATCCACACTAAGCAATGGCGTAATTAATGTAGGCGGCTCGCCAGCAGGACCAGTGTGGTCAAGTGAATCGCCGTTTGGTGCAAATGCGGCGGCCGCCAGTGTCTTGCGTAGCGTGAGCAACACCAGCACAACTGTGGACTTCAATGATGTGGGGCAAACAACAGGGGTGAGGATTGATTTCACGGGCGCAAGCGGTTCAGGCACAGTGCGCGTGCAACGCTTTGAAAATGCACCACGCACACCCATCGGCATCAGCGGCAACGTCAGTCAATATCGCTGGATAATCATTAGCACGGGCTCATTTACATTTGCGTCTGCAATCCTGCGCTTCCGAGTAAGTGAAATTCCAAACAATGGCATTATCAATCCAAGTACCGTCGATATTTACCGACGCTTTACGCCAGACCACGGCAGTTTTGCACTGCTCACCATGCTTGCCCCATCAGGTGGCGACCTACGCGCAAGCACAACAGCCTTCAGCGAATTTGCCTTCGGCTCTGGCGACAATCCTTTGCCAGTAGAGTTAATTGCCTTTTCTGCACAAGCCCAACCAAATGGCATTAGGCTGCTGTGGCAAACCGCATCCGAAAAAAATAATGCTGGCTTTGAAATCAAGCGGAAGGAAAACATAGAAAAACAGGACTGGCAAACTGTTGCCTCGTATCGATTCTCGCCCGACCTACGTGGCAAGGGCACAACCGCAAGCCTTACAGCATATACATTTCTCGATGAAAATGTCGAAGCAGGCAAAACCTACACTTACGCCCTGCGCTCGGTTGACTACGACGGCACTGCGCATGACTATCCGCAAACTGTAACAGTAGAAGTGCAAGTGTCCGCGCAAAACAAAGTGTATGACTATGCACTCATGCAAAACTATCCCAATCCGTTCAACCCTTCAACGGTGATTCGTTTTACGATGAAAGAAACGGGCATAGCAGAGCTGATTATCACCGATGTGCTGGGGCGTCAGGTGCATGCAGAAAAACTAACTGCCAGAGCTGGTGAGAATATCTACCGATTCAATGCGGCAAATCTAAGTAGCGGGGTGTATTTCTACACACTGCGTGCTAGCACGTTCATGCAAACACGCAAAATGCTACTGGCGAAATAGCGCTGCAGAAGCCATCATCTTGCAAAAGGCAAAAAGACCGGCAACACAACCTTAACAAAAAAGCCAACAACCTTCTATGAGAAGCAAATTCCATGTATTTGCTCTATGCGTCTTAATGCCATTTTTGGGCTTGAGCGCGCAAGAGGCAGAACCGCTGCCGTTTTACCCGAATGCGAACTATGATACATCCGTGCCAACGCCGGAAGCAGTCTTAGGCTATCCGCTGGGCTCGCAAGCGACACGCCACGCCGATGTGCTGCGCTACTTTCAGACGCTGGCAGAAAAATCGCCGCTGGTAAGAGTCGAACCCTTCGGCGAAACATTTGAAAAACGCAAGATGATTTATGCCATCATCTCCTCGCGCGAAAACTTGGCACGCCTGCGTGAAATCCAAGCCGACATGGATAGACTCGCCGCAGCGAAACTTTCTGACGCTGAAGCCAACGCACTGGTGCAGCGACTTCCTGCAATTGTTTGGCTGGCTTACACCGTGCACGGCAATGAACTCTCTGGCTCCGACGCCGCCATGCAAGTTGCCTATCATCTTGCCGCAGGCAAAGACGAGGCAACCGAAAAACTGCGCCGAGAACTCATCGTGCTGATTGAACCCGTAGAAAATCCGGACGGCAGAGAACGCGCCATTCAACAATTTGTGCAGTGGTCTGGAGCTGTGCCTAACCCCGATGCACAAAGTTTGAATCACACAGGCACGGCGCCAAGCGGTCGATACAATCACTACCTGTTTGATATGAATCGCGATTGGTTAGCATTGGTTACGCCAGAAAGTCAAGCGCGTATCAAGGCAATTCAGACATGGCATCCGCAACTTGTGGTCGATGCCCATGAAATGGGGGCGTATCAGACCTACTACTTCAATCCGCCAGATGAGCCGCTCAACCGCAATATCTCCGATATCACCAAAAAATGGTGGAAAATTTTTGGCGCGGAACAAGCCAAAGCCTTTGACCGCTACGGCTGGAGCTACTTTACACGCGAGATATTCGATGAGTGGTATGCGGGATATGGTTCGTCGTATCCACTCTACATCGGTGCAGTCGGCATTCTCTATGAACAGGCGGCGACGCAAGGCTCAATCATCAAGCGACCCGATGGCTCTATCCTTTCGTATCGCGATGCGGTGCATCATCACTTTGTCAGTTCAATTGCAAATTTGACCACGGCGGCAAACAATCGTGAAGCCTTGCTCAAAGATTTTTACCGCTTGCGAAAAGAAGGTGGCGATGTTGGCAGAGCTGGCGAACCGAGAGTCTTTTTGATTGCCCCAACAGCGCAACGCACACGCTTTGAGCGATTTTTAGAAAAACTCTTGATGCACAAAATTGAAGTTGAAGTAGCAGAAAAAGAGTTTTCGGTTAGCGCTGTCGATTACTGGAGCGGTAAAGAATCAGTGCGCAAATTGCCACAAGGGACGCTGATTGTGCGATTGGCGCAGCCGAATGGCAGATTAGCCAAAGTCATGATGGAATTTGACCCGCGCATGCCGCTATCGTTTTTGCAGGAAGAGCGACGTGAGCTGGAAAAAAATGGCTCATCTAAAATCTACGATGTTACAAGCTGGTCAATGCCGATTGCCTATGGGCTGGAGTCTTACTGGAGTCGCACCGTGCCAAGCGTGAGCACGAAGCTAGCGACCATGCCCACAGTGCCACAAGGAAAGGTTGAAAACCCCGAAGCCAAGTATGGATTTCTCTTGGACGCCACCGATGAGCGCGCCATGTATGCACTTTCGCTCATGCTCGCAAAGAATTGCAAAGTCTATGCTGCTCGAAAACCCTTCGAAGTTGAGGGACGCGCCTACTCACGAGGAACTTTGCTACTGCGCAACCTTGAAAATGGTAAAGACCTTGTCTCTACGCTGTCGCAAATTGCAAAAGAGGCAGGCGTCGCCATCTACGGCGTGAGTACGGCACTGGCAAGCAAAGGACCAGACTTAGGTGGCAATGAATTCGTCTTGCTGACGATGCCAAAGATTGCGCTGGTAGTAGGCGATGGTGTTGAGCCTACAAGCATTGCACCCGTGTGGCATCTCTTGGATGCACGCTTCAAGCAACGTGTTACGCTGCTCAACCTAAGCAACATGGCGAATTACGACTTACGGCGCTACAATGTCATCATTTTACCGAGCGGAAATTATCAAAACGCCTTAGCAGGCAAAACCTTGAAGAACCTACGCACTTGGGTCGAGCAGGGCGGCACACTCATTGCCATCGAGGATGCCGCAGCCTTTTTGGCAGATACAGCCAGAGCGTTTGTGAGCGTGAGGCTACGCAGTCAAGCTCTCAAAGAGCTTGCCAGTTACGAGACTGCATTGAAACTCGAAGAAAGCATCACAAAAAAGTTGGACAGCTTGGAAATTTGGGAGCCAAAAAGAAAGGAAGTCGAAAAGCCCAGTGCAAAAGAGGAGAAAGCAAAGAAAGATGATGAAGAAACCTTGAAAATAGAAAGTCAGCGCATGCAGCTATTTATGCCGCGCGGTGCAACGCTGGCAGTCAATCTTGACGAAGAGCATTGGCTCTGTTTCGGCGCTGGCGAAAAAGTCGCTGCAACGGTCTCTACGCCACACATCTATCTTTCTAAATCGCCAGTGGAAACCCCAGCACGATTTGCTGACGCCGAAAATCTGCGTGTGTCGGGCTTACTTTGGCAAGAAGCACGCGCAGGCTGGGCAAAATCAGCATACCTGATGCGAGAAGCTGTAGGCAAAGGGCAAGTTATCTTGTTTGCGGGTGAGCCAAATTTCAGAGCCTATTATCACGCCACGGAGCGGTTGCTACTCAATGCCATTTACTACGGTGTAGGCTTTGGCACACAAAGAAATGTGGAGTGGTAAAAAACATGTGCGCAATTAGACAAAGCGTTCGTGACCTTTGACGCGATAGCCACGCAGAAAATCGGAGGCACGCATGCGTTTTTTGCCTTCAATCTGCAAGGAAAGAATTTCAAGCAGTCCCTCGGCGCAGGAAACATACAGCGCATCACGACTGATATGCCACTTGCCTGCATCACCTGCGCCTGTGGGTTCAATAACCTTTGAGCGATAGATTTTGACAACCTTGCCTTCAAAGGTTGTCCATGCAGCGGGACGCTCCGAAAGCCCGCACACAAATTGATGTACAGCTGTGGCAGGCAGATTCCAGTTGATTTGCGTGTTTTCCTTTGTCAGTTTCGGCGCCTTAGTGGCAAGAGAGTCATCCTGCGGAATAGGAACAACTGCATCGCGACGGATAAGGTCAAGCGTTTCCACTACGGCTTCGGCGCCCAGCACAGAGAGCCGTGCGGCAAGTTCTGTGGCAACTTCATCTGGAAAAATCTCCAGACGCTTCTGCACAATCATCTGACCTGTGTCGACTTTTTCTTGCAAGAAAAAGGTAGTTACGCCGGTCTCTTTCTCACCATTGATGATAGCCCAGTTAATCGGCGCTGCGCCGCGATACTTGGGCAAAAGCGAGGCGTGGAGATTAAAAATGCCTTTGGGCGCAATCGAGAAAATGCGGGCGGGCAAAATGCGAAATGCCACAACCACCATCACATCAGGCGCCGCCTGACGCAAAGCACAGTCAAAGTCAGGATTGTTAAGGTCTTCAATCTCCAATACAGGCAAGCCAAGCTCGAGTGCAGTTTTTTTGACAGGTGTAGGTTCAGGTTCGCTGCGAGCACTTTGGCGCGGCTTGTCGGGACTGGTAACAACGAGCACCACCTCGTAGCCTGACGCCACCACTTTCCGAAGTGAGGGCACGGCAAACTCTGGCGTCCCCATAAACACAGTGCGAAGACTCATCGAGCAAGGTCAAATGATGATTCGGAACGGAATGCTCCAACCATGACAAGAGCCCGAGTGCAATCAAAGCATCCCCTGTGCTGATGGACAGGCGTTACTTTTCAGCAAGCAGGTACTGCGCTTCCACTTCACCACGCCGAATGGCTTCCAACTCGGCTCTATGCTCACGGCGAAGTTGAGGCGGAAGTTTCTCGACAAAAAGCTCACCGTTGAGATGGTCAAGCTCATGTTGAATGACGCGCGACATAAGTCCACCAATGCGCTCAACATGCTCTACAAAGTTCTCATCGCGATACTTGAGGGTGATATACTCTGGGCGCACGACCACCTCACGCACGCCGGGCACGGAAAGACAGCCTTCTTCCATTTCAATCTCGCCTTCGGTCTGCAAAATCTGTGGATTGATGATAACCATTGGCTTGGTATGCTTATACTTTTCAATCATTGAGATGTCAGCAACCAGCAGACGGATGGATTTGCCTACTTGTGGCGCAGCCAGACCAATGCCTTCAGCTTGATACATGGTCTCAAACATGTCATCAATCAGCACCTTAATCTCCTCGCTGACGCCCTTGAGTGGCTTGGCGACTTTTTTCAGAATCTCATGCCCGTAAGTGTAAATCGGTAAAATTGCCATAGTGCTTACGCAAATTTGAAGTGATGTAAAAATTCAAAGCAGAAAATCTATAAAACCCCGAGAACATAACGAAACCCAATGCATATTGTGCGAGTGCTTAGGTGGTGTTGACCAAATATGTATGTGTTGCTGCACTGTTCCGCACTCGTCTTTTGTCATTCCAAGCATTTCTTTTTTGTCATTCCGAACGCCAGTGAGGAATCCAGTGTGGATGCTTCACTTCATTCAGCATGACAACTGCGCGGTCATTCCGAACCCATCTTTTTTGGTCATTCCGAGCGTAGTGATGAAGCCATCATATATGTTTCACTTTGTCAACACAACATCAAAACAAGATGAGCAAGGCTGAACGTTGCGTGATAGCAGCCCTGCATTCCAAAAGCAAACAGATGCTAAGAGCTTCTTGCAAAAAAATGTCGGTCAAAGCAAGTTGCCAAGTTCGCCCAAGTTAAGGTTTAGGTCTTTGCGTTCAATGCCAAAAGCCTGACAGAGTTCATCAATTTTTTCATCTAATTTCATCAGGGTTAGCCCAAGTCGCTCGATTTCTTCGTCGGTCAGCGAGCCTGACTCCATGCGGCGCAGGGCTTGCTTTTCCAGCACTTGCCGCAAAATGTCGATGAGCGTGAGCACAAGCTGACCTAAACCTTGATGCACGGTGTCAGGTTCTAAGTTAAGATGCTTGGGCAAAGGGCTGGAGCTATGTGTGTTGCAATTGGCTAAAATTTGTTCAGATGAGATATCTCTAATCATGGCTGTTGTGGATTGATGGTGCAAGTGGCTATGATGTTTGGGAAGGTAGTGCAGGTTTATTCCTGAGTTTTTGAATGGCATCGAGCGAGCCGATGAGGACTTTGAGGTCAATGTATACCAAATCAATGCCGGCAACGGAAATAAAGATGTCGCCACTGATGACCACGCCTTTGTCTAAAATGCGGTCTAAAAGGTCAGCCAGCGTAACTTGTTTGTTGGTGTTCATGATTGAAGTGTTTGTGTGGATTTTGGAAAGGTGCAGAAGTTATAGGCAGCCCATGCGCCGCTATGCTCAAGCGTGAGCCCTTTTGCGCTAAGCTCGGATTTGAGGCGATGAACTTCTTCAAGAAAGAAGCTCGTCTGGGAGGAGTCAATCAGCAAAGCCGCATTGAGAATCATCTCATCATCGCGTTCGGTAACTTCTCTTGGCAGCGGCGGGTTTACTTTGAGCTCGACGGCAAAAGGTTGCAGACGCTGAAGCACCTGCTGTGTGGTAGCATGTTGGCGCAAAGAGAGCAGTTCTGCGAGGACTTCTTGGCGCCGTTTTTTAAGCAGAAAAGCTTTGCCTGCCGAAGCCTGTGCAATTTCGCTGTCGAGGGCGCAAATAGCAGGGTCATTTAGGACAGCTTGGCGAAAAAGTTCAGGATGGCTGTAAAGTTTGATGCCCCATTCTTCTTTGCCACGAAGTTTTTGAGTCAGCGCGAAAAGTGCCTCGTAATTTTGCTCGATAAATGCCACGGCAGCAGATTCGGAGTAAAACAGTGTAGGGAATCGACAGGGCAAGACGGTCGAAGCCTGCATCAGGCTATCGATGATGCGTTCATGTTTTCTGGCGTAGTGCTCTACCCAAGCAAAGTTACGGAAATTTTTTTGCAGGGCATCAGTGCTGAATTCTGAAGCAGGGACATCTGCAACTGTCGCAAAGAGTGAGCGCACAGCAAGCGTGCGTGTCTCGGCTAAAGCTACAGGTGAATCCGTTACGGCGTAAAGGTAAATGAGGTCGTCATTCATCGTTTTCGGGCTTGTTCGAGTTGCGCAAGCAATTCAGCCTCTTGGCGAGTGTATTCTTGCTCGTCAATTTCATCCATTTCAAACTTGAACTGAAGTTCCATCAGTTTTTCTTGGATTTTGTCAGCATCGCTGGTCTCTTTTTGAATTTGCTGGTCAATAGCTTCTGCAATCCCTTTGAGCACCGAAAAGGGCAGAAGTAACAAGTCGTCAATAAGAAACATTGTCAAAGCTCCTTTGGAAGAGTAAGTGAAAGTGTCATGCGCGAAAAGTTATACGGTGGTACATGACCTATGTATTTGAATTTAATTTTTGGCACAAACATCTTACCAATCTCCTCTACATGCTTGTCAAATTCCTCTTCCATTTGAGCATCAATCAAGAAGGCGGCGTTGAGTAGCATGCGTTCGCCGATAAGTTTGTTTTCTACGGTCTCAAGCGCAAGTGGGCGTAGGCGTGAAAGGATTTGCGTACGGTATTTTTGCTTTTCAGCCTCAAGCGCCGCTTCAAGCATTTTGCCAATTTCAATAAGAGCCGATTGTGAGACGCCAGTGCGTTCAATTTCAGCTTTCTTGCGCTGAATAAGCTCACTTTGCTGGGCAATATCTTGAAGGATATTGTCATGGAAAATGGCCTTCAAGCCGAGTTCTTTTTTGCCACGCAAATACTCCAGCATGGAGCGAAAGCGCTCATACTCTTGCTCGAGAAGCGCAAGCACAGCGGTTTCACTTTCGGCAATGGTTGAAAACTGCATAGGCAGAAGCGTGTAGAATTTGAGCAAAGTCTCGAGCGTGTGTTCATGCGTAAGCAGATTGGTGCGCGAAAGTGAATAAGGTTCAGTTGGAGAAGCACTGACAAAAGCACCAATATCGCGGTAGGGAAGCAGATAGACTTCATCACCGCGTCCGCCAATGCCGACAGGTCCGAGCGAAGTCGGCAGCGGTTCATGAGAGGTATTGGGCGAAGCAAGGAGCACAATAGCGTAGAGATACCGACCGTTCATTTGATGCAGGGTTTAGTCATGGTGAAAGGTTTTAGCTTGTGTCATAAGCTGCGCAATAGAGCGCTTAAAGTCAGGTTCGGAGACGCCTTTATCGGTAATGATAGCCGAAATGAGCGATGCAGGTGTTACATCAAAGGCGTAGTTGAGAACTGGTGTCTTGGGCGGAGCAAGGTTGCGTCCATAGACGGTCAGAAGTTCTGATGCGGCGCGCTGCTCGATGATAATCTCGTTGCCGTTGGCAAGAGAAGTGTCAAAGGTGGAAAGCGGGGCGGCAATGTAAAGCCTTCTGCGATGAAAGGCGGCATTGACGGCATGCGTGTATGTGCCGATTTTGTTTGCAGTGTCGCCGTTAGCGGCAATGCGGTCGGCGCCAGTGATGACAAAATCAATCATCTGGCGCTGAAAGAGAAATCCAGCCGAAGAATCCGATATAGCCTGATACGGAATTTCTTCTTTTTCAAGTTCAAAGCAGGTGAGACGCAAGCCTTGAAGAAGCGGTCGAGTTTCGGAGACATAGACCTTCTCGATTAAGCCTTCAAGATAGGCTTGCTTGATGACACCAAGAGCGGTGCCAATGCCGCCGGTGGCAAGTGTGCCCGTATTGCAGTGTGTGAGCACAGTCAGACGCTGATGCTGGAGAACATGAGCAAAATCGCGGCGGAGCAGCTCGACACCGTGGCGAGCAATGTTGGCACAGTTTTGAATTTCCTCTTGATGAATGGCTTTGGCTTCTTCAGTCAGGGCATCAACGATGGCAGGGATATCGGATTGGTCAAATACCTTTTGAAAAGCTGCGCGCAAGCGTGCCGTTGCCCAAAAAAGATTTACTGCAGTAGGACGAGAGGCATCGAGCTCGGCAAGGGCACGGTAAAAATGCTTTTTCAGACCGCTCTTTTTGCCTTTATAAGCGGCAAGGGCGAGCACAGCGCCATAGCCAGCGGCAATACCAATGAGCGGCGCGCCACGAATCGCTAAGGTTTTGATGGCTTCAATGACCTTGCGATAGTCTTTCGTATGAACATAGACTTCTTTGAGCGGTAAAAATCGCTGGTCAAGATACCTTAGCTGGCGATGTTCAAAGGAAATAACCTCAATCATGGTGCTGCCACCCCCCTGTTTCAGGACAAAACTTCTGCAATGTGCAACGCAAAAGACACTTTGCAAAGCATTCCTTAAAGGTTGGCAATTTTAAGGCTTTTACGGCAAGGTAGAAAATCCTCGATATGCTCCGAGACGCATACAGTGCACAAGGGTACTTAGAGGTAGAGCCCACTCATCGCCAAGTAGGTGCAGCCATGTAACCACAAAGGTATCTAGGAAAGAGAGAGAAGTAGAAATGCTATGGAGTAAAAGTCGATTTGGTCGATTTAAATTTTAATGGTCTAAAAACGCTTGTAAATACAAGAGTTAGCGGCACACTAAGGTAGGAAGCAGGATAGGTGTGAAGAGGGACTTTTTTATTGGTAATAGAGAAAAAGAACGGCTAACTTACTCCTGAAAATTGCTCAGGCAAACCGCTTGGGGCTTGCCGATAGGCAAGTGGATGCGTATCGGAAACGCTCGGTGTAAATTCAACTGCCAGAGAGAAGTATGAGAGTGATTACCTTTACAGGTAAAGGCGGCGTAGGAAAAACCAGTGTGGCAGCCGCTACAGCATTGCGCTTATCAGAGCTTGGCTTAAGGACATTGATTATGTCGACAGACCCTGCACACAGTTTATCAGATTCTTATGATGTGCCGCTGTCTTCAGAAGTAAAACGCGTACGTGAAAACCTCTATGCCATTGAAGTCAATGCTTATGTGGACCTTAAGGACAACTGGGAAGTGGTTCAGCAATATTTTGCAGGGGTGCTGATGGCGCAGGGCGCGCAAGGCATCATGGTCGATGAAATGACCGTCTTGCCGGGCATGGAAGAGCTTTTTTCGCTCATGCGAGTCAAGCGCTATAAGCAGTCGGGTGAATATGATGCGCTGATTTTAGACACTGCACCCACTGGCGAAACGCTTCGGTTGCTATCCCTACCTGAAGTATTGACTTGGGGCGTCAAGGCGGCAAGGCTGGTAGAAAAATTCGTGCTCAAACCTGTGGCTCGCCCGCTGGCAAAGATGTCCGATAAGCTCCAAGCCTATGTGCCAAAAGAAGAAGTCATGCAGACCGTAGATCGCATGTTCGAAGAGCTTGAGAGCATTAAGGGCATCCTCTCTGACCCCGAGACGGCTTCGGTGCGGCTGGTGATGAATGCTGAAAAAATGGTCATCAAAGAAACCATGCGGGCACTTACATATCTGAATTTGTATGGCTTCAAAGTCGATATGGTAGTTGTCAATAAGTTGCTCGATGAGCATGAAAACAGCGGTTACCTTGAAAAGTGGAAAGGCGTCCAGCAGCGATACCTACGCGAAATTGACGAAGCCTTTTCGCCTTTGCCGATACGCAAAGCCAAACTCTATGACGATGAAGTGGTAGGGCTGAAAGCCTTAGAACGGTTGGCAAACGATATTTACGGAGAGCAAAATCCAGCTGAAATGATGTATTGCGAATCACCCATTCGATTTGAACGTAACGGCGATATCTGCGAGGTGATGCTCAAATTGCCATTTGCAAACCCAGAAGAGATTGAAAGTTGGGTATCGGGAGATGAACTGTTCATTCAGTTAGGCAATCAGCGCAAGGTGCTCACTTTGCCGATTGCCCTAACTGGCGTGGAGCCCGGAGAGGCTTCCATGCGCGACAAATGGCTCGTGATTCCTTTTGTACCCCACGCTGTAACTCAAAGCAGTGGGAGCGAAATCCAATCACTGAGCAATGCCATATAAGGCAGATGCCGTGAACGGGCAAACTTCAAACAACTTTCAGAAAGGAGAACCAAGCCATGACAGAGTCATATCAAAAACTGCGCGAAGAATTCAAGCAGATGGACTTAGCCAATCGCGTGGCATTTCTGGCTGAGGCAAGCGTACTGACCGTGCAGTCAGGGATTGTAGGCACACTAAATCTGATTGGCGATGTGGTAGAAGGGGCATCGAATTTGGTTGGGTCAGTGGCGCAGAACTTTGGTATAGCGGGCAGCTCTGCCTCTGATGCGGCAACGCAGACGGTCAATCGTGTGGTAATTACAGTCAAAGATGCTACGAAAGCGGCAGGTGCAGTGGTAAAAGATGTAGCCAAAAGCGTAGATGCCGTAACGGTTGATGTAGCAAAAACCGTAGGCGATGTAGCCACGAAAGCTACAGAAGTGACCGCTAATGTGGTCGAGAGTGTGCAGAAGACCGTTTCGCAAGCCACCAAGAAAGAAGAAAAGCCGAAAGGCGATAAAGCACCAAAGACCTAACAAGTAATTAGAACAAAAGCACAGAAAGGAAAGGGTACTATGGCGTTGGACAAAAGCAAATTCGAGCAAGAGTTCAAGAAAATGGACCTTGCTGAACAAGTCACATTTCTGGTGCTTGGTGCTATTGACACCGTGTTTCACACACTGACGAACACTTTTCAAGCCATAGCCGACACAAGCTATAGCTTTGCAGACTTTACACGCCCAGGCGCAAGTGAGAAGTTGGGGGCAAAGTCACTCGATGCCATTCTTGGTCTGAATGTGCGTACCGACAAGGTGGTTCGTCCAAACGAAGCAGCTGAGACTGAGAAAAAATCTGCAACCATTCCAATTAGACCTGCGCCAAAGGCTGCAAAAGCAGAAAACGGTGGAGGTACATAGGTTTTTGTAGTACCGTTCTTTGTCATTCTTTGTTCATTTTGGTAAGAACTTCTACTAACTAAAATCTTTCAGGAGGAGATAACTATGCCAGCAGGTGGAGGCGGCGTCATTACTGATGTACTCATCAGCATTGGACGCATCTCAGAATACATGTTTGAAGGACACTGGTACACTGGCGGTCAAATTTTTGACGCATTAGCCAAGGGTACCTTGCGTCTGAATCAAAATCTTTACGGCGGTCTTACAGGCGGGAGTGGTGCACTGCGAGGCTCTTCGCCATTTGCACAATCGAGCTCAACCGCAGCACGTGATAAAGAAATCACGGAACGGTTTGGCAAGTAAGCTCCAGTGCAAGCGGCGGCGGTGCGAAAAGCAACCTGCAAAAGTTGGTCGCACCCCGCCGATTTTCCAACATATGCATTGGCTGTTCTACCAAAAAGGTCGTGCGGCCAGTACACAGATGACGATAGTCAGGGACTGAGCAAGGAAGACTTGCTGCAACTATAACTTTCAGGGGAGTAACTATGAACGAAGTAAGTCTCTACGCTGCAAGGCACACCGATGCCGCCCACATCAAAGAATTTTTCACAAAGAAACTCTTGCGCACGGCCGAAGAGCCAATAGCCTTCTTTGACGGTATCTTCTATGAAGCAAAAAATGAACGAGTTGGTGGATTTTCATTTCACGACTACCTAATCTTCTCCAACAAATCCATCTATCTCTGGGCACGTGGTATCAGCAAAGATTATCTTGATCGCTTTAACTTAGGTGCAGTCTCAATTGCCGCCCGTGACAAAGATCAAGATTTTGCTACGCTCAATCTTACAATTGAGCGTGAAGGCAAAGACCCAATCTACCTGATTTTTGATTTTGTCCCGCTTAGCGAGGTCAAAAAGCTGATGCTCCTGCATGTTACGCTCGAGAGTGCAATCGAAAACGCCTTAGGCAAACACTACTTAGGTGAAATCCCAGACCATCTGGCTGCACAACTCTTGGAGCATGCTAAGAGCGTCGTTGACATGAGACCATTTCCGATTGTGGAGCCAGAGCCAGACGCTGGGCTACCGCCGTTTTCAGCGACAACATCAAACTTTACACATATCTACGGTGACAGCTTGCTTGAGCGCTTAAAACAAATGCGAGCAAATCAACATGCAGGGACATCTGGCAACAAATGGGCAGGTAGCGAGTCATATGGTTACTCGGCAGAGTTTTTGCGTAATCAACCTCGGTATCCATTCTCTAACAGCGGCTTGGGGCATCTCGACTTCGTCTCGCTCAGACGAGCTGAAGCTATTGTGCGAGATATGCTGAACGCCATCCCTGAAGAATACCGAGTGCAAGCCAAAAAAGATTTGCAGGAAATGCCAGAGCGGTTCTCTAATGCGGTCTTGGCTGTCAATGAGCTATTGCAAAACATTGCCAAGAGCAAGGAGACGCAAAATTTCGTAATCCAAGTCGTGGAGACCGCTGTCAAAAATGACGGTATTCTTGGAGCTCTCTTCAAAGGATTACAGACAATTGTCTCAACGACGGCTACAACAAAGAAAACTGAGCCAGAGAAAGCATCTGCACCATCTGAGAACGAACACCGAGAAGACTCAAGCTTTGAAGACGAACCAGATGCGGGTGTGCAAGAAAAAAGTGGGCTCTTTAGCACAGTAAATCTTGGCAATGAAAGCAACCCTTCAAATGAAACAGTGCAAACAAGACGCAAACGGATACGTATCAAGACAACACTACCTAACTCATAGAAAGGATTGAACTATGAGAATCTTGGTCTACCTTGGCAAAGGCGGTGTAGGCAAAACAACAGTGTCTTCAGCAACTGCAGTGCGTATTGCACGAAGCGGTAAGCGAACACTAATTGTCAGCACCGACATTGCTCATAGTTTGGCCGATGCTTTGGATGTAGAACTGGGCAGTTCACCAGTTCTTGTCGAGCCAAATCTCTACGCGATGGAAATCAACATTTTGGCAGAAATACGTAATCATTGGTCAGAATTCAGCGGCTATTTTTCAAGCATTTTGTCCCATGACGGAGTCTCGGAAATTGTTGCTGATGAACTTGCCATTTTGCCCGGCATGGAGGAGATGGTTAGCCTCAAGCATATTTGGGAAGCGGCAAAGTCAGACAAGTACGATGTGCTTATCGTTGATGCAGCGCCCACAGGTGAGACGATGCGTCTGCTAGCAATGCCCGATGCCTATACCTGGTACACCGACAGAATTGCCTCGTGGCACCTTAAGACCATCAGCTTTGCTTACCCGCTGATTCAAAAGCTGATGCCTAAGAAGAATATCTTCAAGTTGATGCCAGAAATTGCTGCGCACATGAAAGAGCTGTATGCGATTTTGACAAATCCTGAACGGACGTCATATCGCATTGTGCTCAATCCTGAAAACATGGTTATCAAAGAGGCCCTGCGAGCACAAACCTACCTCAACCTCTTTGGCTACACCATGGACGCTGTCATTGTCAACAAGGTGCTGCCAACGAATTCCCAAGACCCATACATGCAAGCACTAGCAGCGCAGCAAAAGAAGTACATTGTCAAAATTGAACACTGCTTCTATCCAGTTCCCATTTTTTATGTGCCACACTATGAGTCGGAGGTCATTGGTTGCGAACGCTTAGAAGAAATGGCCAAAGACATCTTCGGTGAAAAGAGCCCAGAAAGCGTGTTCTACAAAGGGCATCGCACACATCGAATCGAAAAAGACAATGGCAAGTATCATCTCAAGCTGTATTTACCTAATGTCGAAATCAATCATGTGCAGATGAATATCAAAGGCGATGAGCTACTCATTGAGGTAAATAACTTTCGCAAAAATATCGTGCTCCCAAATGTATTGGTCGGTCGGCGAACAGAAGGGGCAACATACACCGATGGCAGTCTTGATGTAGTGTTCAAGTAGCCGAAGTGGTCGATTTTTCTTGTAAGTATCGATGAAATCATGACTTAGAGAAAGCGATAAAAGCATTATTCAAACACCAGTCAAGCTTTAGTGTTCTGCGAAATTGCACTAAACTTGAATCAGCAAGTAAGTGCATGGCGGAAAGACAAAGCAAGATAAAAGTTCAACAGCCATGATAACCCGCAAGAGAATAAGGATAATTGCAAGGAAGATGATGCGGCTAATAGAAGTGCACATCTTTTTTGCAATATCCATCTTCGCGGGGAATGCAGTTGTTAAACATTCTAAGATGATGCGGCTAATAGAAGTGCACATCTTTTTTGCAATATCCATCTTCGCGGGGAATGCAGTTGTTAAACATTCTACAGTGGTGCACAAGTCGCATGACAAGCGACAAAAGGTTGCCGTAGAGCGCAGCGTGCCACTGGCACAAAGCCGCAAGGCCAGCATCACTGAAGTAGGCACTATTGAAAAAGGAGAATACACAGTTCATTCAGCAAGACGAGCGCGGCAACCCCTACACAGTCTCTGGTCGTTAATTTTCCTCTATGACCAAAATGCAATATGGCGTGTTCAACATTCTGCCCCCTCCAGCTTTGGTATCCCGCCGTGCCTAACTTTTAACATGCTACAACAACTTATCCCGCTTCGTATTTGAGCGCCTACCCTAACCAAACCTACTGAGTGCTGTACTACCGCTGCTTAAAAGGCCGCATAGCATGCCTACAGACTGGCAAAAGAACATGCGTGCGTGACAATTAGTGCGCAAACCGAGCATTAGTACAGCCCTAGAAGCAGATGCACGGGAGAAGGGCTAAGGGCTTCTGTTCTTTCAAAAGAAGAAAAGCTTCACAAAGTCTCAAAAAAGAAAGGAGCAAAACTATGAACTGGATGCATTCTTCAACCATGAGACGGCTACTTCACCATCTTACCTTGGTAGCCGTTGCGGTCGCACTACTTAGTGTTTTCGGCTGTAGCAACAACAGCGGACCTGAAGAAAACAACGTCATTACAGGAACGGTTACATTCACCTACAATGGGGCACTGCTGACCGACCCGGCAAAGTGGCCCAATAGCACCAACGTCAACGACCCGTTTCCAGGTAGTATAAAGATTGCCTTCGTGCCAGTCGATCCTAACACAAAGGCTCCACGACAAGGTCCAATTGCCGCTATTCCGGGACTGGGCGCCGTCGCCGGTATTCCATTCAGTCGGCTGAACAATGGGGTGTTGCAGTTCAGCTCTACGGAAGCAAGGGATGTCAATAACAACATCGTGGCAAGTCTGCCGAAAGACATCTATGGGGTATATGTGACCTACGTCAATCCCTTCTTCACAGGGCAAGCCTCGCAGCAATTCCTCAACAGCGGTGTGGTTGCAGACCTGCGTAGCACGCCAAGTGTGAGGATAACGGACGCCATCGAGATGCGCGTGGCAGAAACCTTAATGCAAGCCGGACGTGAAGGCACAGCAACCCTATCTGGCACCATCACTGCTAATGGCAATATCAACAACTGGCCTACTGCACCTGTTGGACCGCCGACAGCATGGGCAAATGGCACAGAGTTTATTGCGCTCTTTGGCTTACGTGATGGGGCTATGGGTCCCGGAATTTTCAAAGTCATTGGCAGACCCACTTCGGGCAACACAGTAACCTATGCGCTGAACATCCCGATGGGAACGTATCGCAATATTGTTTTAGCACGCTACCGTGTCAATTCGGCAGCACCAGGTGGTTTTGAAACCGTGGCAACTTTGGCAGAATTCCGTCACCCGCAACATGGTCGTAATGAAATGACCATGAATGCAAGCAATCGACAAGCTGTGTGGAACATTACAATTTCATTGTAAAAAAGTTCGGGGTAGGGCGCTCGCCCTGCCCCAATGTCGCTAACTTCAACATTCTACGACCATGACTCGAGGATTTGCACATGCCGTGATATGCCTCAGTGCTGTGATGCTCATAAGCACAGGCTTTGCACACGCCCAAAATGGAACATTAAAAGGCTATGTCAAGGATGCAGACACGAAAGACCCACTCGTTGGAGCAAGTGTTGCACTGCATCAAACTAAACTGGGAGCCATTGCTAATGCAAATGGCTACTTTGAAATCCGAGAAATTCCCGAAGGAATTTATGAGGTGCGCGTCTCCGCAGTAGGTTACAAAACACGCTTCAAACAAGTCCATATCTACGCAGGCAAAACGGAAACCATAGAAATCGCTTTGCAAGCCGCAAGTGTCACGGGCGATGAAGTCGTGGTCTCTGCCTCACGCTATGAGCAAAATAAACTGGATTTACCGGTCACGATTAGCGTAGTGCCCATGAAGCAAATTGACCTGCTGCCGACACCCTCTTTAGACCGCGCACTGGAGACTATCCCGGGCGTAGATGTGATACGCTCAGGTGGCATTGGTTCGTCGAACTTGCAGATTCGTGGCTCGAATGGCTTTACAGGCGGCGGGCTAAGCACGCGAGTGCTCATGCTCTACGATGGCTTCCCAATGAATTCAGCGGATGCCAATTCAGTCGTCTGGCAAGCTATCAATGTCGCAAATCTCGAGCGCTTGGAAGTGGTAAAAGGCGCAACATCAGCCATGTATGGTTCAGCTGCTATGGGCGGCGTCATCAATGCCATCAGTCTCTTGCCAAAAGAATTTGCCGTTCGTGCAAAATTCATGAACGGTGTCTATGATAATCCGCCAGCTGGGGTAAAGCCATTCCCCGGTATCAATCGCCCATACTTTTACAGTGGCAATGTGCTCATTGGCGACCAAGTTGGCGCGTGGTCCTACAGCGCTGTCTACTCACGCATCAATGACCCGGGCTACCGCGATGCTGGACAGTTCTACAGCGATAACATCAACTTGAGTGTGCGTTACCAACTGTCTGCCAATCAGTCGCTGCAACTCTCATCGGTGCTAAACTGGGCACAAGGCGGCGTGGCTTACGGATGGGTCAATGTCGGTGACCCACTGGGCGTTCCGCCAGGACCAGTGTTCATCAACGGGCAGCCGCGTATCGTCGATGGAAAAGAAGTGATTGGACGCTTCTTTTTATCCGACGATGAAACACGGCGACAATCTCAACTGGTGGGGCTAACATATGATGTGCTCTTAGGCTCATCAGCAAGCTGGGAGACGAAAGTGCATTTCAATCGCTCCTACTTCAAGGTGATTTACTATCCGACGCAAGACATTGCCTTCGACCAGTTTGACCAAAACGGCAACTTCATTGGTAACTTCCAGCGCTACTCGTTCGGTAAAGTCATTCGGCGTCCGTATGACCCCAATGACCCGACCACTTTCAATGACTCTGATGCTCGGCGCTATGGACTGTTCAGTCGCCTATTGTGGATGCGTGATGCACATAAACTAAGCGCAGGCATTGAAGGGGCTTTCAATGCTGTACGCTCTTCACTCTATAGCAACGCATCTGATTTCAACATTGGTGCATTCTTCCAAGATGAGGTGCAAGTAACTGAACGATTTAAGGTAACAGCTGGCTTGCGCTTCGACTACCATCGTCTGATTCCCAGCACGGTTAGCTACATCGACCAAATTGAGTTTGTGCAGCAAGGCAGGGAAATAGAGCGCACAGAGACCATTCGAACACAAAACCTCTGGCAGATTAGCCCGAGACTTGCTGCCAGCTACCAGCTCGATGATGCCACTGCACTTCGAGCGTCGGTTGGACGCAGTTTCCGCGCGCCAACCATCGGTGAGCGCTTTATCACTCAAGCTGGATTCTTCTTGGGGAATCCAAATCCTGCACTGGATGCAGAACGGCTCACCAGCTTTGAAATTGGCTTCTTTAAGTCGTTCTCACGCCTGCTCTCGATTGATGTTGCCGCCTATTTCAATCACTACGACAACCTGATTGAATCCATCAACATCAATCCTAATGCCAGTTCGCTGGATATTTCCACGAGTGTGTTTCAGTTCATCAATACGGCAAATGCAAACATTCTTGGCGTAGAAGTTGCCTTGACTGCACAGCCTGTTGACCCACTGACCATTCAGTTCAACTATGCGTGGATGCGCGCCACAGGCTCGACGCCCGACAACATCTTGGGTGGGAATCGCAATCCACCACAGTATCAGAACTGGTTGCCGTATCGACCTGAACACAACCTAAGTTTCCGTGCTGAACTGGCGTTCAAGGGTTGGCTGCCTGATGCTTTAGCGGGCGGAACGCTATCGCTAAGCGGGCGCTATGTCAGCCGAATCAATGCCGTGCGCATCGTCGCCAATTCCGAAGGATTGAACTATCCGGGCAATTTCTTCCTGCTGGATACCACCATGCGCTGGCAACTCTTTGAACGCATCACTCTAACGGGAATGATTCTCAATCTAGCCAATACGCAATACGAAGAATTGGAAACCTACCGCGCACCCGGACGCAGTTTCCATCTTGGCGTTGAGTTTGGTCTGAACTAAAACACGCACAAACGATGCCAGTAACCTTAGGGCAGCGCGGATGGCATGCGCTCAAAATTGCACAGCTGGCAATCTTGAAGGTCAGCGTCGGCTGGATGTATGCCTTGCTAAGCAGCAACTTTAACCGCATCACCATCTATGAACTGGGTATTGCCGCCGTGCTGATTACCACCATGCTGGGCGTCTACCACTTGGCGTCGCCATTCAAAGTGTGGTTTGGCAAACTCTCGGATGAGCGACCCTTGTGGGGACGCCACCGCACGCCCTACCTGTTCATGGGCTCTATGCTCTCGGCAATCATTTTCCCAGCATTGCCGCTACTGGCAGTGCAGATGAGCGAAGGCATCATTTGGGCGTTTGTCTTGGGCTATGTGTTGCTTTTGCTCTATGGCATCGGCTTGGATATGGCAGGCTCGGCTCACTACGCACTGGCTGCAGAAGTTTTGCCCTACAACCTGCGCGGCATGGCCGTAACAGCCATGTTCACAATGACCATTGCCAGCACGATTCTATCGGCAGCGTATATCAAATCAGCCATGCCAGTCTATTCCTTTGAAGCCATGCAAGAGCTGTATGCGCTCACGCCACTGGTGGTCGGCGTCAGCACCGTGCTGGGTTTGCTGGGCGTAGAGCCTAAAGACAAACATGCCACACGCAAGCAGGTTGCATCGGAACTGCCAAGCAACGTGCTAAAGATGATGAGCGCCATGCTACGGCGAGATAAAGCCATTGAGCAGTTTTTCTTCTTCGTCTTGGTTTCTACGGCAGGCATCTTTTTGCAAGATTCAATTCTGGAAGTCTTCGGTGCAAGTGTCTTGCAAATGAGTGTCAAGGAAACGACGGCATTCCAGCAAATCTGGGGCGGCGGCGCCTTGCTAAGCATGGTCATAATGGGCATCGTAACGGCTGTGCGCCCAATGAACAAAGTCCACATTGCGCTGATGGGTAACTATGGCACCGCTGCAGGTTTGCTGATTCTTGTCATGGTCTCACTGTCTGCCGATAAAACCTTTCTCTATGCGGCATTGCTCACCATGGGCATCGCCACAGGCTTGCACACCTTAGGCACCGTAACCACCATGATGGATTTAACAGTGGAGCACGCAAAAGCTACCTACATGGGACTTTGGGGCTTTGCCATCATGATTGGTCACGGTGTGGCAAGTCTGCTTTCTGGCGGTCTGGTTACACTACTGATTGAACAGATGAGCATATCGGCAAGTGTAGGATACGCCATCATCTTTCTCTTTGAAGCGACGCTGTTGCTGGTCGGTGCAGTCATGCTCTTTGGCATCAATGTCGAGCAGTTTCAGCGCCTGAATCAGCGTGAGCTAATGCTCTCGCTCGAAGCACAAGGCGAGTAGAAAATACTGCCCTGCATACACTAATGTAAGCAGATACTTCTCTCTGGTGATTTGTTCTTTTGCCTTGCTGAAGAAAACCTCGCTTCCCAAGCAGTAATAGGGGGGCGAGGTTTGTTTTAACCACAAACTTGGTGAGCCTTATGCAGAACGATATAAGTATTCTTCGCGAAGACAATGCCATTCACAGTTTTTGCGGACTGGCAAGTGTGGCATGGCTGTATCAAAAAATCCACAACAGTTTTTTTCTCATCTTGGGCACGCACACCTGCGCACACTTTTTGCAGTATGCACTGGGCGTCATGATTTTCGCTAAACCACGTTTTGCCGTGGCAATGCTCGAGGAAGCCGACCTATCCAAAGATTATGTCAATCTCAAACCTATCCTTGAAGAAATCAAAGCCGACCATCACCCTTCGGTGATTTTTCTCTTTTCATCATGCACACCCGAGGTGATGAAAGTCGATTTTGAGCAATTGGCGCGTGCGCTAAGTACGCCCGAATTGCCTGTGCTGTTTGCGCCCGCCAGTGGATTGGAGTTTGCATTCAGTCAGTCTGAAGATTCCGTGCTGCAAGCGCTCTTGCCCTTTTGCGCGGTTGCAGAACCAGACGATAAGCGCGTGGTCTTTTTAGGCTCAATTAACGACGCGACTGCCGAAGATTTCCGACGCGAAGCTGAAGCGTTAGGTATTCCTGTCGCGGGCTTCTTGCCTGCCAATCACCTGCGCGACTTGCCACCGATTGGCAAAAGCACCATCATCGCACCACTGCAACCTTACCTTGCCAAAGTGGCAACACGCATCAGCCGTGAGCGCGGCGCAAAAGTGCTCTCTTCACTCTTCCCACTGGGTCCTGACGGCACACGCCAGTTCTGGGAAGATTTGGCAAAAGAATTTGGCATAAGCATTGACCTAAGCGAGCGTGAGCGTGCTGCATGGGAACGCATAAAGTCGCACTGCGAGGTGCTCAAAGGTCGTCGAGTATTCATCACCGCCGATTCGCTCATAGAACTGCCACTGGCACGATTTCTCAAAAGTGCAGGGGCAGAAATTGCCGAAGTCAGCAGCGTGTATATCAACAAAAAATTTCATGCCAAAGAGTTGGAGCGCCTAAGGGGCGTGCGCATCGTGGAGCAACCGAACTTTCACCGTCAGGTCAGCGACATGCAAGTCAATCCGCCCGACCTTGTCATCACATCGCTCATGACGGCAAATCCACTCATTGGAAAAGGCATCACGGTCAAGTGGAGCATGGAGTTTGTCCTTACGCCTTTACACGGCTGGAGTGGCACGGTATCGCTGGCGGAACTGCTCACGCGACCCATTCTGCGCAAAGCGCATCTACCTGAATTTGATGCACAGCTCTGGACCATGAACGCCATGCCCAGTGCAAATACCACTCGCTAAGAAGCAAAAGGCGCTAAGTAAAACAACATCTTAAACCTTAAAGCAGAAGCAGAACGATGCGATTGACTTACTGGATGTATGAGGGAACTGCCCACCACGGTGTAGGGCGCATTGCCAATAGCCTGAAAAATGTGCATGCCGTCTATCATGCGCCGCTGGGCGACGATTACACCTTGCCAATTCATACCATGCTGGAGCGCATGCCTGACTTTGTTCATGCCACCACCAGTCTGGTTACTGGGCGCGACCTTGCGCAAGGTATCAATCGTCTGCCGCTGACACTCAAACAAGTTGAGGCGCGCTTCAAACCAGAACTGATTGTGGTATGCGCCAGCTGCAGCACCATTCTCTTGCAAGAGAATTTGCAGCAAGCTATTGATAGCGCACAAGTTCAAACCCCAGTCATGCTCTACGATGCCAATCCATACCGAATGACCGAGACGGAATCGAGCGACCGACTTTTTACAACATTAGTGCGCCGATTTGCAACGGCGCAGCCGCTAACAGAGAAGCCAAGCGTGAATTTTCTGGGTCCAATTTCGCTGGGGTTTCATGTACGGTCCGATGTTATTGCCATGCGACGCCTGCTCAACACACTCGGCATTGAACTCAATGTCATTGCGCCGTTGGGCGCAAGTCTTGACGACCTGAAACGCTTGCCCGCCGCATGGCTCAATCTGGCGCCCTACCGCGAAACGGGACAAGACGCCGCAAAATTTTTAGAAGCAGAGTTTGGCACCCCTGCATTGCTGCAAACACCAATCGGTGTGCAACCAACACTGCAGTGGCTTCGCCAACTACTGGAAATGATAAATGAGGTGGGCGCCAAACTGAACGCTAAACCGCTACAAATGCCGCCGCTGCAAGCCTTCTCGCTCGATGGCTTAAGCGCACCAAGCTCGGTGCCATGGTTTAGTCAAACCGCAGATATGCACAGTTTTTCACAAAAGCGTGCCTTCGTCTTCGGCGATGCCACACGCACTGTCGCCATCGTAAAATTTCTGCGTGATGAACTCGGCACACAAATCGCAGGCGCCGGCACCTACCTTGTCAAGCATGCAGATTGGGTGAGAAAAGAGCTCGAGGGCTATTTGCCCAGCGAATTGCTGGTTACGGAAGCCTTTCAAGATGTGGCCAAACGCATTGAAGCCGAGCAGCCTGACATCGTGTGCGGCACACAAATGGAACGCCATAGCTGCCGCAAGTTTGATATTCCCTGCATGGTCATCTCACCACCAACACACATTGAAAATCACCTCTTGGGCTACTATCCCTTCATCGGATTCGACGGAGCAGATGTCATTGCCGACCGCATCTACACCACCGCTAAACTTGGCTTAGAAAAGCATCTCATCGATTACTTCGGTAGTGCAGGCTTGGATTACGAAGAACATGAAAAGCCAAATGTGTCAAACTCGAGCGCTCGCTCATCGCTAGAAAATGAGACCAAATCAACTGCTCACGAGAAAAACAGCGCGCAAAAAGATGAAACAGCCTCGCTTGAAGCAAAAGCGTCATCTCTGTCAGCAAATGCAGCCGAGAACGCCATCACTTGGACGGAGGAGGCGCAACAACTGCTGAAGAGTGTGCCATTTTTCGTGCGCCAAAAAGCAAAACGCAACATTGAAAAATACGCTCAAGAAAATTCGCTGGCGGTCATTACGCCCGAGGTAGTGCGAAAGGCAAAGGAGCACATCGGAGCATAAAAATCGCACACATACAATTTCACAAAAGCGTAAAGCCATCAACCTTAAACAACATCACAACAAAAGGAGGGAAAAATATGGGGCTGGTATTAGCGGTCTATGGCAAAGGCGGCATTGGTAAAAGCACCGTCAGTGCGAATCTCTCGGCGGCGCTGGCACAAGAGGGCGCCTCGGTCTTGCAAATCGGTTGCGACCCCAAGCACGACAGCACATTCCCACTGACAGGCATGCTGCAAAATACCGTGATTGATACGCTCAGCATGGTCAACTTTCATCATGAAGAAGTTGAGTATGAAGACATCATCAAAAAAGGATTCGGAGGGGTCGATACCGTAGAGTCAGGCGGACCGCCAGCAGGAAGCGGATGTGGCGGCTATGTGGTAGGAGAGACGGTCAAGCTGCTCAAAGAATTTGGCGTCTATTCGCGCTACGATGTCATTCTCTTTGATGTGTTGGGCGATGTGGTCTGCGGCGGATTTAGCGCACCGCTCAACTATGCCGATATGGCGTTTATCGTCGCCACTAATGACTTTGATAGCATCTTTGCTGCCAATCGTCTCTGCATTGCCATTGAAGAGAAAAGCACGAAATGCAAGGTAAAGTTAGCGGGCATCATCGCTAATAAAGTCGATGAAGAATATGGCGGCGGCACCGCACTCTTAGAAAAATTCGCCAATCGTGTGCAAACCACTATTGCCACCAAGATACCGTATCACGACCTGATTCGCCGAAGCCGATTAGCTGGCAAGACGCTCTTTCAGATGGAAGGGGAAGGCAAAGAGCAATGCACAAAGCCATATCAGACACTGGCACGAAAAATCTTGAACAATGAACTTGACCTATGCGTGCCAAAACCAATGGGCGAACGAGAAATTTTTGACACCATCAGTGGCTGGATGTAGCCTAAAGACATCAATGAACTATGAGTCTCTTTCAAAATTTCCGATTGGGGTTAGTGCATCTTTCTATCACGCTAACCTTTGTGCCCGTAACGGGCGTGCTCAACCGCGTGATGATTCACGAATTTGAGATTTTAGCCAGTGTAGTGGCACTCTTGATGGTTTTGCCGTACCTGTTTTCGCCGCTGCAAGTGTTTATCGGGCGCTATGCCGACACGCATCCTATCGCTGGTCGCAAACGCACACCCTACATTGTGCTTGGCGCACTGCTGTGCATCGGTGGCTTAGAGCTGACGCCACTTGCCGCGCTCTTGATGGCAGAAAAATCATGGCAAGCCATGCCACTGGCAGTAGTAGGATTCGGATTGTGGGGCGTTGGATACAACCTTGCCGTGGTCTCCTACCTCTCGCTGGCAAGCGAACGCTCTAATGCTGCAGACCGACCGCGTGTGGTATCGGTTATGTGGTTCATGATGATTGTCGGTGCAATTGCCGCTTCCATCTTAATCGGTCGCGCACTCTCGCCCTACTCTAATGCAGCACTGGTCAGGGTCTTTCAAGTCGTAGGGCTCACTTCACTCGTGCTCATCACGCTGGGATTGTGGGGCTTAGAGCCACGCACAGACCAACCGCTGCAAAGGCATGAGCGCCTTGCACCAAGGCAAATCTTCTCGGCATTAGCCCAGCAGCCAAATGTGGTGCGCTTTTTTATCTACCTCGTCTTGATGCTTGCTTCAATCTTAGGGCAAGATGTCCTGCTCGAGCCCTTTGCCGCAAAAGCCTTTGACATGAGCGTCAAAGAAACCACGCAACTAAACGCCATTTGGGGGACGGCAACACTTTCAGCCATGTTGCTCTATGGATTTGTGCTCAATCGTTTTCTTGCTCGCAAACAAGGCGCACAACTCGGTCTTGTGCTTGCCGCGGGCGGATTGCTCACCATTGCAACCAGCGGCTTGCTAAGCATGAAAACACCTTTCCTCATCGGCTTAGCAACACTGGGGCTCGGCACAGGTATTGCCACATCATCGAATCTGGCATTGATGCTGGGCATGACACCAGAAGGACAGACAGGCATGTATATGGGCGCATGGGGGATTGCCGATGCACTCTCTTGCGCTTTGGGAAATTTCCTAAGCGGGTTTGGTCGTGATGCCATCACCCATTGGCTGGGTCATCCGCTAATGGGCTATGTGAGTGTGTTTTTTGCGCAGGCGCTGTTGCTAAGCGTCTCGCTGTGGCTTTTGCAGCAGATTTCCGAAGCAGGCATAGATGAGAAGAAAAAATTCAACCTGACGGAATCCATTGCACTGGCGGCTGAAACCGACTAGAGCTGGGAGAGAAAAATGCACGAGAGGATTTTGATGGAAAGTCCCAAGCGCTGGGACATAGCTGCAACGAAGTCGCATCAGACTTCGGCAAAGATGGGACCGAATGGAATTATCCAAACCTTCAATGCGGTGAAAGCGCATTACGGAGAGCAAGAAGCCAATCGTCTCTTGCGGCAAGCGGGGCTGGAAAAATACATCGCTCAATTGCCACATCAAATGGTCAATGAGCAGGAATTCCATAATCTTGTCAGAGCAGTTTGCGAGACCTTTGAGCCAGAGAAGCAAAAACAAATTTTGCTTGAGGCAGGGGAGCGCACGGCAGAGTATCTGCTTCAAGCCAGAATCCCAAAATTTTTTCAAGCACTCTTAAAACGCTTGCCAACACGGTGGGCAGCCAAATTGCTGCTCTGGGCAATAAAAAAACATGCTTGGACATTTGCAGGCAGCGGCGCTTTTGAATACCAAGTCGCAGGCACGATTAGTGCCAAAATCCTCGTCAAAGCAATGCCATATCAGGAAAGTGCTTACTTCTACGGCGGCGCATTGCAGCTACTTTTCAAACGGCTGTTCAAAAATAAGCTGTCGTTTAATATTCAAACTGCAATGGATAACGACACCTTGCTTTGTTTCTATTCGGCTCAAATACTGACCTAACCTAAGGAGTATAAACTATGCGTGTTACCATTCAATTCGTGCTCTCCAAGTTCGCTATTGCGTGGATGTTTGCGTTGGTGACAGTGAATTTCAATCGTATCGCCATTTTGGAATTCGGCATCTCGGCGATTGTGATTGCCACGATGATTGGGCTCTATCCGCTCTTCGGTCCATTTCAGCCGCTCTTTGGTCGGCTGACGAGTCGGTATCCACTCTTTGGCTATCGGCGCAGTCCCTATCTGCTGCTTGGCTTACTGATTGGCGCGTTGGTCTTTCCGCCGATGCCCACTGTGCTGCGTGCCATGTCAGAAGGAGCGCTCTGGGCAATGGCAACAGGCTTTGTGCTCTTCTTCATTTTTGGTTTATCGATTGCCCTGATGGCAAATACTTACTTGGATTTAATTGCTGAATGCACGGAAGAAAAACAGCGCAGCAGCGTGTTTGCAGCGGCATGGACAGGGCAGACGCTCATCATTGTCGTGTGGGCAAGCCTGTTCCGATGGCTCATGCCTGAATTTAGTCAAGATGCTATGCAGCAGCTCTACACGCTCACGCCTTTTGTGGTCATGGCGCTGGGGGTGCTAAGCGTGTTGGGCTTGGAAAAACGCCGTAGCAAAGAAGAACTGGCAGCGCTCCAAAAATTAGACACCGAAAAAATGACAAACCAAAATCCCGTCCACCATTCACTGCAGTTGCTGACAAAGAATCCTACAGCACAAAAATTTTTCCTCTTCATTGCACTATGCTTCATGGGAATTTTCTCGCAAGATTTACTGCAAGAAATTTTAGGCGGCGAAGTCTTTCAAATGAGCGTCGGCGAGTCGACGGTGTTTCAGCAAATTTTCAATGGCACGGTAACAATTGGGATGGCGATGACGGCGGCGTTTGGCGCAAGAATTGTCGGCATGCCACAGTTCAAAACGCCCATGCTGCCACTTGAGAAGCGCAAAACCTTAGCCGCTTACAGTGGATTGGGCGCAACACTTTCTTTTTTGCTCATGTCGCTGGCGATTGCACAAGAGCAACTTGCTGGACTCTATGCCGCAATGGCGTTCAACGGCTTGTGTGTGGGCGTGTTTGCCTTCTGTGCCGTGACCATGATGTCCGACATGACCGTCGAAAATGAAACTGGACGATACCTTGGCTTGTGGAGCATTGCACAAGCGATTGGCTTAGGAGCATCATTCTTGGTATCGGGCATCTTGCATCACTGGTTAGTCAGAAGCGGAATTTTTTCAAGCGCCGCAATCGGCTATGCGGTTATTTTTCTCATTGAAGCAGGCTTTATGCTCTGGTGTGTGCTCGCTCTCCGTCCAACAAGCGTAGAGAATCTGCGCCTGCAAGCTGCGCCTCGCCAAAGCGCAACTGCATAGGCAGTGTGTAACATAACAAGCAGTGTGATGAAAATCGCAGCGTGGGCTGTGACCAACTCGTAATCTTCACGCGCTGTAGTGAGCTCGATTAACTCAAAATCACAAACTTCAGATAGCATGATTACTTCTCGTATGGAGACATCATCTGCGGCTTACACTGCGATGTCCTTCAAAGACATTGCACATGCCTACAACAAAATCAATGAAATTCCTGAAAAGTCCGCATTGCAAATCGGCAAGGTGATTGCGGCAATTGCAGGGCGGCGTGGTCAAATTCTTGACATGGGTGCAGGTGCTGGACGCATTACCATTCCAATTGCAATGGCAGGCTGTAAGGTTACGGCACTCGATTGCGAACCGATGATGCTTCAAGAGCTGGAACGACAAGCCAAAGCCCATTCACTTTCGATTGAAACCGTTGTCGGTGATGCAACAAAAATGCCATTTGCTAATGAGAGCTTCGAAGCCGTTTTTACAAGCAATCTTCTGCATCTGGTGCCAAAGTGGGAAAACGCCATTGATGAAGCCATTCGTGCCATGAAATTTGGTGGTCTCTTCATTCAAGGGCGAGATTGGGTGGCGCCAGAATCTTGCTACGCACTGCTAAGAAATAAACTGCGTGAAACTGTCGTCGAACTAAAGCCCGACATGAAACCAACCGCAGCGGCAGGACCAGCGCTATTCAAAGCGCTCGAGGCACGCGGTGGAAAGAATGAACCTGAAATCATTGCCGCACGCTGGACTGTGACCACCAGCCCTGCTCAACTCTTAGCACAAATGGAAGCACGTGCCTTCAATGAAACATGGCAGTTGGAAGAAGGCTTACTGCGCGAAACTATGGGACGCGTGCGTGCATGGGCAAGAGAACGCTGGCATAACCTGACACGAGAAGAAAATGTCGAATGCCGCTTCCTGATTTATATCACCAGAGCCTTGAAACGAAAACAAGGTGAAGAAGCTCAATAACCAATTGACCAATGCACGAACGGCATGATGAAGAAAAAAGCGCTCATGGCTTAGAAACTTCGCAAGAAAAAGTTAGATTCCACATAGGGTCAGTAGTAGCGCTTGACTGAAGATGGCATGCCCTCAACACTGTACAAATTCGTGCAGTCAAGCGTTTTGACACCGTTGAAAAAGGATGCATGAAAGCGACTAAATGCAAGTTTAGTCGCTTTTTAATTTCACACTCGGCTGAAAACATCATAAAGCGTATTTTCGTGACATGTTCTTTTTCTCTGGCATGAATGCCTCACTTCGTTCAGCATGACAAGAGCGAAAGTGTCATTCCGAGCGATAGCGAGGAATCCATGTCCAATGTGGATGCTTCGCTTCGCTCAGCATGACAAAAAAGGAAAAGTTATGCTTCGTTCAGTATGGCAGACTCGAGAGGTCGTTCCGAGTGCTTTCTGTGTCTCATTCCAAACGCTTCTGCTCTGTCACTCCGAGCGCTTCTGCTCTGTCATTCCGAGCG